>Ga0189276_10052_pt1 | contig 200122 bp, 177 predicted proteins | sample N26A31minimetaG_FD_130321 | JGI IMG/M metagenome (GOLD analysis project Ga0189276, IMG submission 130321) | Marine microbial communities from the Costa Rica Dome - N26 A3-1 mini metaG | ecosystem: Environmental > Aquatic > Marine > Oceanic > Photic zone | place: Costa Rica: the Eastern Pacific... | reverse complement strand
AGAAAGTGGATTAGTTTCATGTTCTCTGGCGTTTAAACCAAAGAAAAGCGTACTTTTCTAACTGACAAAACCATTGACACCAACTGTCATTTGGCGACGTGCAAACTCACGGATACACATATTCTTTTTTATGGAAAGTAAGCTTTGGCTAACTTAAAATCCTTCTGCTTCTATTAAGCATTTTCTTTTTCTCTTTGTTCTTTTGCCTTGAAGCAAAAGAACCAAAAATTCAAGACGCAGCAAAGCTCCAACCGCACTATGCCGGACGCTGGCCCGCTGCTGCGTCAGCCCACCGCGCCCTCACTAAATAAGTTCTTCTAAAAGGAAAGGGTTTCAATTGTGAATTAACAACAGACAAATCCATTTTGGATGACCCTGTCATATCATTTTTTATATGTTCGAAGAATATTTAAGGCTCAGGCTGACACTAGAGCTATTTATGAGACAGCCTCTTTTTTTATGTTTAGTTGGATCGAATTGCTTCTACAGGATCCAATCTTGCAGCGAGTGTTGCGGGAACAATTCCCGAAACAATACCTATCACTGAGGAAACGCCTAATCCAAGAATGATATTGGAGAATGAAAGGACTAATTCCAAACTCCCTAATTGTACAAAGCTGAGGAAATAAACTAGGATAATCCCTGTGCCTCCTCCGATTAAGCTGAGGCAAACAGCTTCAAAAAGAAACTGAAAAAGAATGAAATAATTTTTTGCTCCCAGAGACTTTTGAATACCGATGATATTGGTTCTCTCCCGTACGGATACAAACATGATATTGGCGATACCAAATCCACCAACCAGAATAGAAAATCCACCGATAACCCAGCCTGCGGCTGAAATAACATCGAAAATTGATCCAATGGCATTTTGAATAAATTCGGTTTTATTGAGGGCAAAATTGTTTTCCTCAACTGGTTTAAGGCCTCTTTTGGCGCGGAGGAGTCCGGTCATTTCATTTTCCAGAGCAACCAACCCAATGTCATCTTCTCTGCCTTTTGCTGCAATCGTAGGCTCAATTCCATTTCTTCCGGTGTAGAAAAGTTTGGTAAAAGCTCCATAAGGGATCAAAGCAGCCTCATCTTTAGATGGTAAATCAAATAAGCCTTCACCCTCTTCCTCAAATATTCCCACCACAATGAATTTCATTCCTTTCATCTTTATCTCCTTGCCAATGGCAGTTTGATTGGGATAAAGTGTGTTGGCAATGGTTTTTCCGATGATTGCCAAGTTTCGCGAGGCATTAATTTCCATTTCTGAAAAGTAGCGACCTTCTTCAAGAGCAATTTCATAGACGTCTTGATAGGTATAGGCTACTCCAGTGAGCTGAGTTCCCTGAAAGGCATTGCTTCCGGCTTGAACAGTGGTGGTGGCAGAAGCTGAAATGGTTACTGCTTCAGCTGAACCTAGGCGTTGTTCCAGAAACCTATACTCAGCAACAGTGGCGCTTGGGCGTCTGAAATATTTCCACCAAGGATAATCCTGAGGACCAGATGCAAAAGGGAATCTATCAACTCGCATCACATTGGTACCAAGAAATGAAAAGGAAGATTTGATATTGTTTTCCAAAGAATCCACCAATGTGAATACTGCGATGATGGCGAAAATCCCCACTGTAACCCCTAGGAGGGATAATATGGTACGGGTCAAATTGGATTTAAGCGCACTGATTGCGAAGCGGAAACTTTCCCAGGTGAGTTGGAAAAAGAGCATGCTTTTGGGTTTTGATTAAAACAATTCATCAAGTTAGCGGATTTTGCCTATTATGTTATTATCTTTGCATTTTTTAGAGTAATTCTAAATCAAAATAATCAAGCTCTTACATCTAAAGCTTCTCTATGAAATTATCAGATTTCAAATTTGACGTACCAAAGAAACTTATCGCCCTTTATCCGACAGATAACCGAGATGAATCCCGGTTAATGGTGGTTCACCGGAAAACAGGAGAAATTGAGCACAGATCATTCAAAGATATCATCGAGTACTTCGGTGAAGGAGATGTATTTGTAACCAATGACACCAAGGTTTTCCCAGCAAGACTTTACGGAAATAAAGAAAAAACGGGGGCAGAAATTGAAGTTTTTTTGCTCAGAGAATTAAATCCTGAGTTAAGACTTTGGGATGTTTTGGTAGATCCTGCCAGAAAAATCCGTGTAGGTAATAAATTGTATTTCGGAGATTCCGACCTAGTAGCCGAAGTAATCGACAACACCACATCAAGAGGACGTACTATCCGTTTCTTATTTGATGGAACAGAAGAAGAATTCCACAAGACGATTGATACTTTGGGAGAAACTCCTCTCTTGAAGGAGATCATCGACCGAAAAATTGAGCCGGAAGACAGAGAAAGATATCAGACTGTTTTTGCTAAAAATGTAGGAGCAGTAGCCGCACCTACAGCTGGGTTGCACTTCACTCCGCATTTGTTGAAAAGACTGGAATTGCAGGGAGTAGAAGTAAGCCCAATCACTTTGCATGTTGGCTTAGGCACCTTCCGTCAAGTAGATGTGGAGGATTTGACGAAGCATAAAATGGACTCTGAGAATTATGATATCCCAGAGAAGACCGTGGGTTTGGTCAATGAGGCCTTGGATAATAAAAAGCGTGTTGTTGCAGTTGGAACTACTTCCTTGAAAACCATAGAATCTTCCGTGACTGCCAATGGCAGGTTGAAAGCTTCAAGCGGCTGGACTGATAAATTCATCATCCCTCCTTACGAGTTTAAAATCGCCAATGCTTTGATCACTAATTTCCACTTGCCAGAGTCAACGCTGTTAATGACAGCTTCTGCATTTGGTGGATACGATTTGATCATGAAAGCATACAAAGAAGCAATCAAAGAAAAATACCGTTTCTTCTCTTACGGGGATGCGATGTTGATCCTTTAAAATATAAAGCTCCCTTCATGGGAGCTTTTTTTGTATTTTCATTTTTTGATAATCTAAGGTTAAACTTGCTAAGCATCATACTGCCTACATTTGCCCAAAATTAGAATATGAAGAAAGCTGCTATTTTGGTTGCCGGAGGGAAAGGAACCCGGATGGGAGGTCCTGTTTCCAAACAATATTTACCAATTGCGGGAAAGCCTATTTTGATGCATACGCTGGAAGTTTTTTCAAAAGCCGAACCAGAGATAGAGTTGATCTTAGTCTTACCTGAAATGGATTTTGGGCTTTGGCAAGGATTGGTAGAAAAGCATCATTTTTCAATTGCACATCATATAGTAGCAGGGGGGAACTCCAGATTCCAATCTGTGAAAAATGGAATAAAGGCAGTTTCTTTCAACTCTGGACTGGTTGCCATTCATGATGGAGTCAGACCTTTCGTTAAGGCATCTGTAATTCAGGATAGCTTTCAGGAGGCTGCTCAAAAAGGAAGTGCCATAGCAGTGGTTTCCTTGAAAGACTCCATTAGAAAGTTAACCGATGATGGAAAATCATTCTATCAGGAGAGGCAGTATTTTCGCTTGGTACAGACTCCTCAAACTTTTCAGTTGGAAAAAATACGCAAAGCTTTCGAAACCACAGAACTCCCTCAGTTTACTGATGATGCTACAGTTTATGAGCATCAGGGTTGGCAGGTAAGTTTAATTCCAGGAAATCCTGAAAACATCAAAATCACCACCCCGGAGGATATGGATTATGCGGAATTTTTAGCCAGCAAAAAGTAAAGCTTAGAAACTATCTCCAAATCTTTTATAGTACCAGAAATCCTTCAAATAGTAGAATAAACCTTTGCTCTAGCGAAAGCCAATCCCCCTTTCAAAGTGGCAATTGGGATTTAAGTCAAAATATTTCTACCCAATCCTAATCCATACTAGTTTCTGGATTTTTCTACCGACAAGCCAAAACTTCAAGCATTTTCACCGACTTTTTGTATGTGTTCACCGACTTTTTGCGGGCTTTGCCTATTTGAGATTGGGCATATTGGCTTCTCAGGATAGTTTTGAGCATCATTTTAAACAAAAAAGCAATGGCAAAATATTCTAACCCTAAGTCCAGCAACGATGGAGGATTGGTTTTCGGATTTGTAATCCTCGGTATAGGCTTATTACTCCTTTTAAGGAAGCTTGGAATTTTTTACCCGGGATGGTTACTTTCCTGGCCAATGATCTTGATCGTGATTGGTACGGTCGTATTAATCAAGCATAAATTCGAGTCATTCTTTGGCTCAATTTTGCTCGGTTTTGGTCTCTATTTCTTGCTCGAAAGAGAGTTTGGATTTGATTTCGGAATCGAAAACTACATTTTCCCGGTAGCCTTAATTCTACTTGGTCTGTATTTGATTACTCAAAAGCAGAAGGAGAAAAGGATCTTGGATAATGTACAGGAGCAAATCCGAAATAAATCATTCAAGTCCAGTTCTGGAAGTTCTTTTTCTTCCTCGGATGTGGAAGACGCTCAGGTAGAGTCTGACAAGGATGACTATGGGACTTCTGCCACTGGAATGGGCGGAGTTTCAGGAATTTCCTACTCTGACCGCGTCAATATCGATGCGATTTTCAGCGGGGTGAATAAGAGAGTGCTTTCCAAAAACTTCCAAGGAGGTAAACTAACAGCAGCTTTTGGAGGCATAGATTTAAATCTTAGCCAAGCAGATCTAAATGGGGTGGTAACCATGCAGGTAGATGTGATTTTTGGAGGCATGAAGCTGATTGTTCCGCCTCATTGGGATGTGCGTACTGAAGTAACCAACATAGCCGCAGGGGTAGAGGATAAGCGTATCTACAGACAATCGGAAGTAGATCCTGATAAGGTGCTGGTTTTGCGTGGAACCATTCTATTTGGAGGTTTGGAAATCAAATCATTTTAACGAACTTCCTTCAAAACTTTAAGATTTTGTTTTCCAAAGCATTTTCTTCCCCTTCCAAAGCCAATTGGGTCATTCAAGGAGCCGGAGTAATCTGGCTCCTTGCCTGTATCCTCATTCTCCTTCATTATCAAGTTTCCTTCAAAATAGCATTGACCGATGCTGCAGTGTATACCGGCTTATTCATTGGTGCGGTTTTGATATTGGATCGTGTTTTTAGCTTTTATTCTCCAAAAGGGAGAAACGTCATCTTACTGTTAATCTTACCTCTCTTCCTCAGTTTAATCGGTGCTGTAATTCATCGCTTTGGGCTGCAATGGTTTTTCCAAGATGAAGAGGAATACTATTCATTTCTCCAGCAACATTTTTATCTCAGATGGGCCATCTTGGCCTTGGCTGAGGTCATGGTGACTTTGCTGGCAATTGTAGTCGCAAGATTAGAGCAGCAGGAGGATTCACAAAAGCGGGAAATTCACATGATGGAATTATCCCGAGAGGCTGAATTGTCCCAGTTACGGCAGCAGTTGCAACCTCATTTTCTATTCAATAGTCTCAATTCCATTAATGCATTGGTTGTTTCTCAGCCCCAAAAGGCAAGACAAATGGTTTTGCAACTTTCCGATTTTTTGCGTGGAACTATTCGCAAGGACTTAAAGGCTTGGCTTAGTTTGGAAGAAGAGCTTTCATTTCTCAAGCTCTATTTGGAAATTGAAAAAGTGAGGTTTGGACATAGACTTCAGGTAGAAATTGATGTGCCTGATCAAATATTGGAAATGAAAATCCCTCAGTTACTCATTCAGCCTTTATTGGAAAACTCCATCAAGCATGGACTGTATGGTGTGACAGGAGAGGTGATGATCAGTCTGAAGGCTTTCAAAGAACAGAATTACTTGATTTTAAAACTTACAAACCCCTTTGATCCGGAATCGCCCTCACCGGGAGGAACCGGTTTTGGACTGAGTTCGGTCGAACGCAGACTCTATCTTTTATTTGGAAGAAATGATCTCCTAGAAAAGTCCAGTGAAAACTCCCTGTTTTCCATTCAACTCAAAATACCCCAGCTGAAATGATCCGTACTTTAATCATAGATGATGAACCCTTGGCTGCTTCGGTAGTGGAGGAATACCTGCAAAACTATCCTCAATTTGAGATTCTGGAAATTTGTCAAGATGGCTTTCAGGCCATGAAAGCTATTCAAAAGCATGAACCTGATTTAATTTTTTTAGATGTTCAAATGCCGAAAATCACGGGCTTTGAATTATTGGAACTCTTGGATGAACCACCTGCTGTAATCTTTACCACGGCTTTTGACCAGTACGCTTTGAAAGCCTTTGATGCAAAGGCAGTGGACTATTTACTCAAACCCTTTTCACAAAGCAGGTTTGAGCAGGCAATAAATAAATTTCTGGAAAGCCGGAATGGAGGGGAGCCTACCAGTACCGAAAGAATTTCAGATATGGCTGAGAAAAGCAATCGTTTAGTCGTTCGAGTAAAGAATGAAATTAAGATCATTCCAGTTGCTGAAGTCCAGTATTTCGAGGCTCAGGATGATTACATCGCCATTCACACAGACTCAGGGAAGTATTTGAAGAAAATGACGATGAAGTCCCTCGAGGATGCTTTGGATCCAGATAGGTTTGCGAGAATTCATCGGTCTTTTATGCTCAATTTGAATTCTATCACCCGAATCGAACCCTATGAGCGGGACAGCTATTTGGTTTATTTAAAAAATGGAGAGAAGCTTCCTGTCAGTAAGTCTGGCTATGCCAGGTTGAGGCAGGTTTTAGGTTTATAAGCCCATAAAGAGGCTGATTAAAAACCTCAGTTTTAGTAAAATTCAGAAAAAAGCCCCGAAAAAATCCGGGGCTTTGGTATTAATATTCGTCCTCGTTGAAGAAGAAATCATCTTTGGTCGGGTAATCCGGCCAAATTTCTTCGATAGTTTCATAAGGCTCTCCGTCATCCTCCAGTTCTTGGAGGTTTTCCACTACTTCTAGTGGCGCACCAGATCGGATGGCGTAATCAATCAACTCATCCTTGGTTGCTGGCCAGGGAGCGTCCTCAAGGTAGGATGCTAATTCAAGTGTCCAGTACATAGTGTTTATTTTAAAGGTGTTCCGGATTTTAAGGTTGCAAAATTATCTTTTTTTTCTAATATGTAATCGTGTACTGATTATTTGTAAGAAAGTTGCTTCAAAATATAATTTTTTACGTCAACTTTTCTCTTTAATCCTGACAGTTTCTTCTTCATCATAATCTCGAAATCACTGCTTCTAACCTGGAAATTATCCGTATTTCCCTGAGCTGTATTGTATTCCGTTTGATCTCTATGAAGTAAGTCTTTCAGTAAAGCAGTTTTGATCTGATTTTGTTCCTGAGCAGATTTTTTATCAAAATCAGGATATTTTCCATGGACCAGTTTTTCCAGAAATGCTTTTTCAAAGACTATATCCGAAAAGAACTGAAATGATCTTGCCAGCAAGTTGGCATCTTTAGGTTTTCTAGGAGGAAGTTTTCTCCATTCCTGCTGAATCTCCTTAGCCTGATTGATCAATTCTGGAGTGGTAGGTTGACCTGCCAGCTTTTTGATCTCCTCAGTCAAGGTTTCAACTTTTTTCATCACCTCACGGGGATGCATCTGAGGGCCAGGGTTGAGCGTACGCTTATATCTGGAGAAAATTCTGTTGTTCAAGCGAGAAAACTCATCCCACAGAGGCTGCCTTTTTTCTGCAGGCACCTTTCCGGCTGATTTCCATTCTTTCTGAATTTTCTTGCTGATTTCGAAAGCCATTTTGGCGTCGGGAAGATCATGTGCTTCTCTTGCCTGAACAACCAAGGCTTCATAGACTTTGATGTTTTCTTCTGCCTGAAGAGCCATTCCTTCAAAGAAATGTCTTCTGTTTTCGAAGAAATGCTGTACAGCATCATTGAATTGAGTTTCAATTTCTTCCTGAATCTCCTTTTCAACTGGACCGGTTTTGATCCAGCGCATTTTCAAGTCTTTATAAAATTCGGTTGTGGCTTTCCAGTCAGTATCGTCCTTCATAGACTCTGCTTCCAGAATCAAGGCTTTTTTTACTTCCAGGTTTTTAGCCCGATTAGCCTGTATAATTTCATTCAGGTATTCTTCCTGCTGATTGAGTTCTTCGATCAAAGGGATAAAATCTCCCAAGGCATCTGATTCATACAAGGAATCTCTCAGGTGAATCAGTTTCATTAAAAAGGATCCCTTATTCTGGTTTTCCTGAATATCGGATTTCAATTTTTCTACCTTTTCTTTGATTTGCTCAAATCGATCCTCGAAATAAGCGATGGTAGAGGCTTCATCTTCTTTTACTTCACCGATCTCCCTATCTGCTTTTCCAAGAAATCCCTTCAAATAAACTTTATTGTCCTTAATGTATCCATACGGATGCTCCATTGTTCTACAGTAGGTTAGGTGGTCGTTTTCAATTTTCCGCAAATTAATTAATTCAAAAGCACTTATCCTAAGAAAGGGCTTTTTTTGCATCTTTGCTGTTTAACGCAATTTCTCAAGAAAAATTCATCGCATGAGCGCAGAAAAAATCATCTTTTCCATGGCTGGAGTCTCCAAAGTCTATCCGCCACAGAAAAAAGTACTCAAAGATATTTATCTCTCATTTTTTTACGGAGCCAAAATCGGTGTCCTTGGTTTGAACGGTTCGGGTAAATCTTCCTTGCTTCGGATTATTGCCGGAATTGATAAAGACTACATCGGAGAAGTAGTATTCTCCCCGGGGTACACTGTTGGAATGCTGGAGCAGGAACCCAAATTGGACCCAAGTAAAACCGTCAAAGAAATCGTTGAAGAAGCGGTAGCTGACACGGTCAATTTGCTAAAGGAGTTTGAAGAAATCAATGAAAAATTCATGGATCCGGCTCTAATGGAAGATCCGGATGCGATGGATAAATTGATTACCCGTCAGGGAGAGGTTCAGGAGAAGCTAGACGCCGCCAATGCCTGGGAACTGGACGTGATGCTGGATAAGGCAATGGATGCTCTTAGACTGCCTCCTAGTGACGCCAACGTGGCCAACCTTTCCGGTGGAGAAAAAAGAAGAGTGGCACTTTGTAGGCTGCTACTTCAGGAGCCAGACGTTTTACTACTTGATGAACCTACCAACCACTTGGATGCAGAATCTGTGCATTGGTTGGAGCAACATTTGAAAAACTACAAAGGAACTGTCATCGCCGTAACTCACGACCGTTATTTCTTGGATAATGTTGCAGGTTGGATTTTGGAACTGGATAGAGGAGAAGGGATTCCTTGGAAAGGAAACTATTCTTCCTGGTTGGATCAAAAGCAACAGCGATTGAAGCAGGAAGAAAAGACCGAATCCAAACGTCAAAAAACCTTGGAGCGAGAATTGGAATGGATCCGAATGTCTCCTAAAGCAAGGCAGTCCAAAGGAAAGGCACGTTTGAATGCTTACGATAAGCTAGTTGGAGAAGAGGCGAAGGAGAAAGAAGCCAAGCTGGAATTATTTATTCCCCCAGGGCCAAGGTTGGGTGCCAAGGTGATTGAGGCTAATAATGTTTCAAAAGCCTATGGTGATAAATTATTATTTGAAAACCTCAGCTTTGCATTGCCTCAAGGTGGTATTGTTGGGATTATTGGTCCTAATGGTGCAGGTAAATCCACCTTATTCAAACTGATTACTGGGCAGGAAAAACCGGATGCCGGGAATTTTGAGGTAGGAGAGACGGTGAAATTGGCATACGTGGATCAAGAGCACGATTCATTGGATGCCAATAAAACTGTTTACCAGACGATTTCGGAAGGAAATGAACTGATGAAATTGGGGAATAAGGAAGTGAATTCCAGAGCTTATGTGTCCAAATTCAACTTTGCAGGTTCGGATCAGGAGAAAAAAGTAGGAGTATTGTCTGGCGGAGAGCGAAACCGAGTTCACTTGGCTTTGACTTTGAAAGAAGGAGGCAACCTCCTGCTTTTGGATGAACCTACAAACGACTTGGATGTGAATACGCTTCGGGCTTTGGAGGAAGCTTTGGAAAATTTCGGCGGCTGTGCGGTGATCATTTCTCACGACCGTTGGTTCCTGGATAGAATCTGTACGCACATCTTGGCATTTGAAGGAGATTCTCAAGTTTACTGGTTTGAAGGAAACTTCTCCGATTATGAAGAGAATAAGAAGAAAAGGCTGGGCGATGTGACACCGAAACGAATTCGGTATAAAAATCTGAAGTAAGCTTGGAAGTCAGAAGGCTAAAATCAGAAAGCTGAAACAATGCCTCTCGAGGAGAAATCTTCGAGGGGTTTTGTTTTTTCAAATCGAATTTATTTTGTTAGTTTATAATTACTCAATCAATTTATCAACGCCTATTTTATCTTGGTAAATTTTCAATAATATCAGAGTTTTTGTTCTTAGTTTATCAAGTTGATCTATGCTAAAAATTATTCCGTTTTCTTTTCTTTCCTGTGGTGCGATTTGGGGGCTAAATTCATGATATGTTTTTTTTAAACTCTTCAAATGAATCTCGTGTAATCGGATTGATTGAAACCAATCAAACAAATGCTGGAATTATCTTTTTGGGATTTTTGGCTTTAGCCTTTTTTATTGACTTGATGGAAAGAAAATGAAAGATGAATTAACTTAATCAATTATGAACCCACTAATTTTTCTTTTTCCTGCTTTACTGATTTCTCAGCTTATCTTCATCCGATTTCAAAAATTGAGATTATTGGGTAAAGTACTTTATCTACTAATTGGGTGTATCAGCCTTGGATTTTGCATTTATATAATTCTTTTTCCATTTTATTTTAGAATTGAATAAAGCTCATGAATCAATCAACTATAAAAGAAGGTAAATCCATCTCTCGGGATTTCTTTTTTTCGTTAGCCTTAGCCTTCATGACGAAACTTCTAATTGAGGGGATGTCCTCTACCGAAGAGGTTACGTCTATTCACCTTTCTGTTATGACTACATCAAGTTTTATTCTAATAAGAACATTCCCTTTTCAAAAGTCGACAAAATGAACAGGTGAAACATTTAGTGCGAAAAGCGAATTTAGGCCTTCATTCCTTACTGGCTATGAAATAAAAATTAGTTGCTTATCTAAATTGAATAAACCTTTGTGGTATTGGGTTTTGATTGTTTTTTAAAGAACTCAAATTTTTTTGTTCTGATTTTTTACTGATCAAGAGCTTTTTTCTCCAGAATTATTCGTGATCTGCTGGAGTTTTGGAATAAAATTTCAAAAAAATTAGATTTAGGTTAAAGTTAGATTTAAAGGGTAAAAAATTGAACTAATTCTATTTTGGAAAAATAAAATCTTTTTTAGTTTTTAGTGTCTTCTTACAATCATTATTTCAATTGAAATGATTTTTCTGAATCTTTTTGACTCAAAATAAGGCGCTGAATTTTTCGAAGAGCGTAATTATAATTTGATCAATAAGAATTCATGAATCATGAATTAAAATTCTTTTTAAATCTTTATGGAACTGCTGTCCTATCTAAAGTCCTTTTTCAAAAACCCTACAATCAACGAGCCTTACACTCCTTTACCATGGAAAGATTTTGTTGTTTTATTGGTTTTAGTTTTGATTACCATTATACCGTATTCTTTTTTCCTAGAATTTTTGGGTATAGATCAATTTGATCATAAGCTATTAGATCTTCTAAAGAAGAATAAATGGCTATTTGCTTTTTTGGGGGTTTTCTTGGCACCATTAATTGAGGAACCAATTTTCAGATTGCATCTAGATTTAAAAAAATCTTCACTTTGGTGGAGTTTGGGGCTTTCTATTTTGGTGATTAGTGAACTTTGGTATCCAGCGGCATTACTAATGATCTATCTGATCCTATTATTAATAATGGTTTATCGTGGTGTTCAACCAAACAGAAAATATGTGATTTTTATTTCAGCCGCCTTATTTGGCCTAGTCCATATGATCAATTACACTGGTTTTGACTTTGGTAAATATTATTATTGGGTTCCTTTTTTAGTGGCTATTCAATTTTTTCTGGGATTGATTTTAAGTTATATCCGCCTCAAACACGGGATCAAATGGGCGATTATATTTCATGGTACTTACAATGCAATACTAGTGATTCCAGCTGTTTACTTTTTAGATCCGAATAGTTTGTGAGTAATTCTGGAAAAGAATGGAGAATGGGAGAAAAATAAATGGATGGAGAAATGATTAACTCAAAGAGCTTTAGTTTTTAAATTTATCAATTATGAGCAAGCGTCGACTCCATTTCCATCTTTCCATAATCTTGTTTGCTTTATTTATTGGTGGTCTATCAAATTGGCAATCAGGCTTTTGGATGGAGGGGCGGAATAAGGTTCCAAATTTTACTGGAATTACTATGGTCTTATTGATGATCGGGCGAGGTGGAATGGTTTTGAGAGGTTTTAAAAAAGGGAAGAATTAAGTTGATTCTATGGAAAAAAAAGATAGAAGTCTTTTAATCGCCTACACAGTTCTGTTCATTGCTTCCCTGTTAATTGGTGGATTTTCGTGGTGGCACAGAGGACTTGTGACTGAAGGCAAAAATTATCCGAATCCCATTATGGTTTCGATGTTTTTAAATTGTATTTGGTCCGGTGTGGGTATAGTTCAGCAGTGGAAAAAGGCAAAAAAATTGAATGAATAAGGCATAAAACTTGGGATCCTCAGTTTAATCTTTTTTCTCTTCTTTATTCAAAAAGCCGAAAGAGACCCTCGATTGGTTGGGAAATGGACAATGTTGTATTCCAAAGATGGAAATGGAGAAATCATCAAAGATGAATTTTACGGAAAGAGCTATGTGGAAACCTTTACAAAGGATGGGAAGTGGATCATTGATCCGCAGTTCTTTCGAGATGATGCAAAAAGGTTGGGGATAAATGCTCCTATTGACTATTCCGCCATTCCAATTTTCCAATGGAAGACAAAGGATAATCAAATCCTGGAAATGAACACCAGTGAAGGGAGTCAGACTATTCGATATGGCTTTTTAGGCGACACGCTGATTTTTGGCTATCCCAACGCACACACGAGATATCTTTTGAAAAGAAAATGAGTCAAAAAACATTCAAATACCTGCATGCTTTCATTTTTCTCAGCCTTGGTCTTTTGTTAGTTGTAAAGTACTTGGACTTGTTTCCACTACCTACATGGATTTTGGGAGTAGTTATAGCATGGGCAGCAATCGCTTTTTTTGCGGAGGGGATGAGGAATAGGAAGAAATAAATTTAGCTAGACTATTGAAAATCAATTGGTTTTAAAAGCTTGTATTGATAATACAAGATATTGAGGGCGGGATAAAGTTTAATTAGATCTTACTTAAAAAGTTAAAAAAAATACTCTGGAGGTGGGAATTTTGGAGGGTTTTTGAAATGAGAAAATCTCAATGTTTAGGTGCTTTAGTTCAATTGGATTACAAAAACTAAGCGCTGTAAACTATATAAAACTTAAAAGGATAGTTTTTCCACAACTTTAAATTTCAATTTTTAAAGAGTCTCGACAATTTCAATGTTATTTCCACATGTGTCGTTAAAAACTGCGAACTTCCACGTTCCCATGGTTGATGGTTTTACGCTGAACTCAACTCCAAGTTTTGTTAGCCGATCATATTCTTCATCGACACTTTTTACATCAAATTGTGTGTAAGGCATTCCTGCTTCCATCAATGCATCTTGATAGATTTTACAGGGTTCAAAATGGTTTGGTCCTGGCTCCAATAATAACTCCGGCCCGTCCTGCCATTCTGGTGAAACTAATGTTAACCATCTAGTTCCCTCACCTAATGGCAAATCTTTCTTAATTATGAACCCTAATTTTTCAGTGTAAAATTTTAAGGCCTTTGCTTGGTCTCGAATTGGAATGCTGATAAGTGATACTTTCATTTTGATTTATTTTTACCTCTTGCCAAAGTTGAGAATCATACTGTTAAATTACTTCTTGAAAGTTGCTGTTTTTGATATTCTCTTGGAGATTTTCCTGTTTTTGTTTTGAAGAGTGAGCTAAAAGAACCTAAACTCTCAAAACCCACTGCAAAACAAGTTTCGGTTACATTCAATCCATTTCTTAAGGTTTTCTTAGCCATTTCAATACGTTTATCTATTAAATATTGCCTTGGTGTAATTCCGTAATATCTCTTGAAAAGTCTAAGTAAGTGATATTTTGAGGTAAATCGAATGCTTGAAAGAAACTCCAAGTTCAGTTCTTTCTCATAATTATTGTCAATATACTTTCTTGTATTTATCACTGCCTCTATCTGCATATCGTTGGAAAAACAGATATTTTTCAAGTGGCTCAATTTTTCTTGGTAGAATGTCATTTCTAATAAATATACCTTTTATGGTTAATTTATTGGTAAACTCGTTTATTAAAAAATTTTCTATCGAAGATTATATATGAGCTAAAATTTGTTGATAGTTGTGTGCTCCATTCCCTATTTCCTCCTCAACTCCAGCACCGTAATCTCCGGCCAAATCCCTACCCGCCCAGGAAAGGCTAAAAATCCAAAGCCCCGATTGACGTGGAGGTATCTACCCAATTCTTCGTAGAGACCAGCCCATTTGGGATACCGGAGGGAAGCGGGACTCCATTTGATAAATCCAGGAATCTCTATTCCAAACTGCATCCCATGCGTATGCCCACTAAGTGTCAAATGAATAAACTGAGAGAAATTTTTCACTTGTTCATCAAAATGGGAGGGATCATGACTCATCAGGATTTTGAAGCTTTTTTCTTTAAGACTGCTCGCAGCTTTGGCTAGATCGCCATACTGCGCAAAGCCTTTCCCCCAGTTTTCCACCCCGATTAGATCGATACTCGCATTTCCTTTATTGATAGGAAGGCTTTCATTTCGTAGCAACCTGAAGCCCAATTCTTCGTGGACTTGGAAAAGCCGCTGCATATTCTGCAACTTGGCTTCACGACTCGGCCAAGACATGTAATCTCCATAATCATGATTGCCTAGGATAGAATATTTGCCCATTGGAGCCTTCAGTTTTTTAAAGGTCTCGATCCAAGGCTCCATTTCTGACGCCTGATTGTTGACTAAATCACCGGTAAACAAGATAACATCCGAATTCTGCTGATTAATTAGCTCTATGCCATATTCCAGTTTCTTTTTGTTGTCAAAACTACCTGAATGAATATCTGAAATCTGAGTCAGGGTGAACCCATCAAATTCCTCAGGAAGATCATCAAATTCCAAGGTATGCTTCATCACCCGATAACGGTACTTACCAATCAGCACTCCATGGAGAATCCCTAAAAAAGGAATAGCGGCAATTGCTAAGGCTGCTTGGCTGATAAATTTTCTTCGATCAGGTAAAAAATCTCCTTCCCTGTTTTCAGCCAAGGAATAATATCCGCCAGTAATAAATCGAAGTATATCTTCCCCAAAAAGAAAGGCGATAATAATCAGCTTTGGAATCAAAGACAGAAATAGAAGTGAAATCATTTTTCCATAAGCGGGGCTGAGCGCACCTCTTTCGAATGACAGAAAACTATAGATGACAAATAGGTAAATGAAAATGGAAAAAGCCCAATACCCAATTTTTACCCAAGTTTGAGAAGGGAAAAGCGTCTTAAAGGCTTGGAAAGAATACCAGTCAATTAGGCCAATAAATAGGATGAAAAGAGAGATTCGAATAAGGATTGAAAGCACGTAGCGAAAATATTTTTGATCATTCTAAATGAGTAACTTCATTCACTCTGAATTTACCTGAACGTACTGCAATATAGCAAGTTGGGTATTAACAAACTGAAGTCCTGAAAATAGCTGCGAATTTTCAAATTCCTTTTGTCGGAGGAATTCGGGATAAACTTTTTCAAGGTGAAAAAAACAAAGCCGGACATGTGCCCGGCTTTGTTGAAATTAAGGTTTAATCAGGTTTTAGTTTTTAATAATTCTATGAAGGGTGCCAAGATCTCCAACCCGGATAAAGTATAAACCATTTGCCAAGTCCTGCATAGCGAATTGAACATCTGTGCTGGTTGCTATCAATGATTTCACTAAGCGGAAATTGCTGTCATAGATATATACCTGTGCAGGTAGAATTTCCGGATGAATTCCATCTATCGTCAAGATATTGGAAGTCGGATTAGGATACATTCGAATCTGTTCATCTTTTCTGTCAAGTTCTGTTGCTACTTCCTGAACTTCTTCCTCCAGCTTTCTTGCTGCCTCATCCAAAGGTTGACATTCAGGGCTTGCATTTAGAGGTGCTAGATATTTTGGTCCTATGAAAGTAGATCCATCAGTAAACTGAACCTTATTTGCATAAAGCGTTCCTTCCAATACAGAGTTTTCTGCAAAATCCACTGAAGCAAAAGGAGCAAGGATATTTCCTTGGAAGAAGGTATTTTTAAATCTGACAGGTTCATTTCCTGAATAATGAATGCTCACCATACTTTGTGCTCCATCGCTTCCAGCGAGGTACTGCTGATCGGCATGAGGCAACCATTTTCTCACTTGAATCAAAATTGGTCCATTGCTCACATCGAAATTGATAGTGGTATTTTTGCCTGAAATTTTCCAGCTGTCAAAATTGTACACTCCGCTTTCCAGATTCAGTATAGTGCCTTCCAGCATATCAATGGATCGATAAGTGCCCGGTGCAAGGTCCAAGGAATTCCCTTTTTTCAATTGAATTTTCTCTTTGGAATTGTTGTCTGGTACTTCCAAAATCGGCTGGTCAAATGAAACTACACAGTCAGACTCTCTACTAATCGCACCCAATGGAAGAAGGGCCGACTTCTTTTGACTATCTACTTCTTTACCCAGTTGCATGTAATCAAAGACGACTCTTGACTCACCTCTTAAGATAAGCTCATTGGCCACATAGATATCGCCGACGATTGTTACAGGAGCTCCGCCTTGCAGGGATACATTTTCAAAAATCATGTCACCAGCAGATCCGACTGAACCTTGAGACTCTGAGAAGTTCTTGCTGAAGTATACCTGCTCGAATCCATAAATACTGAAGTCACTCAATTCATCTATGACTTCCGCGCCCAAGTCTACGGTGTTAATAATGTCTGGGCCCGTTATCTCCTGCGTACATTGGTTGAAATTATTTTCTACAAAAGTTCCTATTGGGCTTACCCCAGTCGCTTTTGCAAATACATCATATTCCACAGTTTCAAAGCATCCGGATTCAGAAATAGATGCGATTTCAGGAGTAATGATAACCAATACTTCAATGGTGAATGAATCGCCTACTCCAATTTGATTTCCATTGGCTAATAAGTTTTTATCGATTTCTCCATCAAATTCAGAATTAACGATCAATCCATTACTGCTAATGCAATTGACAAAGAAATTCGATGCATCTTGAAAGCTTTCAGAAAGGTCAAAAGTTGACTGTACTTCGCTGAGCAGAACATCACCTTCGTTGCTTAGCGTTATTTCATAAACCACCTGCCTTTGACCACCGCCGATATTCAGGATATCCTTTGTGATTACATCTTTGACTTCAATTACCGGATTTTCGGGATCAAGTAAGAAGCCAGGAAGGTCAAGAATTTGTGTTCCTTGAAGGTTGAAAGAATGGTCCAGTATCTTTTTCTTGTCTACTTCAACTTTTGGTGTTTCTTCGTCGATTAAGGTGAAATCAACAACTCCTGCAACCTTCACTTCTCCAAATCGAATCTGAGTGCTTTCAAATACCGTTTGACTGGATTGACTATTGAAATCGCCATTAATAAAAGAATTTCCAGTGACGGGTACCGGAGTACTGATATCTGGGAATTGAGCTTCGATATACTGTCCAGCTAATAGTTGTACTGAGTTGCCCGAAGAAGTATAAGAAATAGATCCATCTCCATTGTAAACTGTAAAGCTCATTGCCTGTCCCAAATTAACGACCAAGTTTACTTTAGGGTCAAACTCAAATGCCATTTCTTGATCTATTGTCAAGGTTGGCGAAACGTCCCCAGCATCAATGCTACCCAGGCCACTTCCCAAGCTTGCAGATGTCTTTATTCCTGCATAATCCAAAAAAGAAGTAATATCATAAGAAAGCCTTGAAATTGCTGATTTAGTACCTGCTACTTTTAATTTTCTCCCGCCATTTAAGGCCTCAAAATTCAATTCTGACGCCAATGAATTCTTAAATACTCCTTCTATTTCAGGTAGCGTGACGGGAGTTCCTTCAGGAAAATCCGGGAAGGAAATAGTCACCTGATTATCCCCTTGAAAAGTAGCTGCCTTTAAATCGCTTCCATTTCTTCTATTGTAGTCATTCAAAAATCTTTGTCCAATATTGAGGATAGGCTCAACACTAGACCATCTACAATTTAAGAGCCTTGACTCATTAGAATTTTGGCCAAAAGCATCTTCACAGAAATTGATCAATGGTGGCAAACTGGGTAAGCTTCCTTCCAACAATGTGAATGTTTTTCCTTCATTGAAAGAGACGATAGTCTCACATACACTACCGAGTGGGGTTGAAACTCCAATTGCTGCAGTGGCGCTCAGGCCAATTCGGGTTGAAAAAGAATAATCATCCAACAGGGGGCCCAATTCTTGATTGAAAAACGGAGGACTTACCTGAAGTTTATTCGGGTTTTGTGATTCCAATATTTCGTAGGAGGTTTTGATATGAATAGTCTCTCCACAGGCAAAAGTGTTTGCTTCGGGAAATTCTACCGAAACTAAAACCGGATAGTCTATGCCGATATCGGATGTCCCGACAGAATGAATTTGGTAAAAACCTCCTGCTTTGATCGTAGCCTCTGCACTAAAGGAGGGATTGATAGATGAACATGAGAAATCACCAGCTCCAGAAGCCAAATCTATAATAGCACTTGGTATACTAATTCCTGCTTGAGATAAAATCCTTTGGGCAGCGCTTGAACCTATACTTCTTGATTGGGGACCGGAAGAGAATTCATGCGTGAATGTAACCCTTGAACCACCTCCTACATTCGGATTAGGGTCTAGGTTTACATTATTAAACTCTTCCTGAAAGCGGAGATTTTGTTGCACCGAAGATGTGCTTCCTCTGGTTTGCCCAAAGGTAGTGAGGGGAAAGACTAGAAGGCAGATTAGCCCAATTAGCCTTGACAGGTAAAATTGTTTCATCGTTTCAAATGATATTTGGTTAGTGTTTGATTAAATGGTCAGGGCGATCATTTTTCAATAACTAATAATCCAAATACATTTTACTGCATATGAAATATTTATAAATATATGTGAAAATTATTTGATGCCAAAGAAAATTCTGTTTTTAAAACTCATCAATCATTCTCCGGTCTTTAAATTGTCAATTTTTGAAAGGAATTAAGGGTTTTAAAAAGAAAAACCAATTCTCTTTTCTGCTAAAAGCATTGAATATGATTTACTTTGTGGAGGAATTTTTCACTAGCCTATTGACCTATGAGACAGTTGCTGCTCCGCCCGGGAGCTGAGGAATTGAATTATGAAATCCGTGGAATCGTAAAGAAAGCACGGCAAATTGAATCCTTGGGATTTCCCATCACTTGGGAAAATATCGGTGATCCTATCCAAAAAAGTAATCAGGTGCCTACTTGGATGAAGGAAATCATTTCAGACTTACTCAAAGAAAATAAAACCTATGGATATGCTGATTCCAAAGGAATGCCTGAGACTAGAGCGTTTTTGGCAAACTTGACCAACCATCAGGGAGGTGTTAAATTGAGTGCTGATGATATCCTTTTTTTCAATGGACTTGGAGATGCAATTGCAAAACTATACCAATTTCTGATCCCTACAGCAAGGATAATCGGCCCATCTCCCGCCTACTCAACTCATAGCTCAGCGGAGGCAGCCCATGCCAATACAGCTCCTATCACTTATAAACTGGACCCGGATAATCAATGGCTTCCGGATATGGATGATTTGTACATGAAGGTCAAGTACAATCCCTCCATTGTTGGAATTTTGATTATCAATCCGGACAATCCTACCGGTATGGTCTATCCCAAAGAGGTATTGGAAGGTTTTGTGAAAATTGCTGAAGAGTTTAACCTTTTATTAATAGCTGATGAGATTTATCAAAACATCACCTACAATGGAGTTAAGGCAGTAGCTCTGGCAGAAGTAATCGGAGATAGACCGGCAATTTCTTTGAAAGGCATATCCAAGGAGTTTCCTTGGCCGGGAGCTCGCTGTGGTTGGATGGAATTTTACAATCGCGAAGCATCCAAGGAGTTCTCCAAACTTTGTCAAACATTGGAAAATGCCAAGATGATAGAGGTATGTTCCACCATCCTACCCCAACTGGCAATTCCTAAGATCATGAGTCATCCTGAATACAAAGCGTACAGGGAGAAAGCCAATGAAGCTATTGGTAAAAGAAGTGATTGGATGGCAGAGATTCTTGGCGATATACCTGGAATTAAATTCAACCCTACACAGGGAGCATTTTATAATACCATTGTTTTTGAAGAGGGAGTTCTTAAATCTGATCAGTCCTTAGAAATTGAGGACGCTAGGGTGAAAACCTTGGTGGAAGCATGGGTTGCAGATAAGCAAATGCCCTTAGATAAGCGCTTTGTTTACTACTTGCTTGGTTCCGAAAGAATCTGTGTGGTTCCTATTTCCTCATTTTGTTCTGATCTGCGGGGCTTCCGCGTAACGCTATTGGAAGAAAAAGAAGAAACCTTTAGAGATACTTTTGAGAGATTGGGGAAAGCGATTCGGCGTTATTTGAAGTCAAAAAGCTAAAATAAGTCTGAAGTCTGAAATCAAAAAGCTGAAAAAAAAGTCCCAGGTCTTAAGTGATGAACCTGAAATCAGGGTTCATCAAGAATTTCTTTTGGCATTGATCACCATAGATGTGAAAATGGCAGTGAGTTCATTTGACTCTTTGAGTAAAGGGAGAATTCTTTCTGAACCTAGTAGCTCGCTATCCATAATTAATTCAAGCCAAAATACAGTTTCGTCTGCCTCTTCTTGAACTACGGATAGTTTTGAGATAAACTCAGCTCTAGATCTGCCTCTTTGTGAGGATCGATAGTTGGCACCAACTGAGGTTCCAGACTTAATCGATTGTTTACCTAATTCGAAGCCTGCGGTATTTTTTGGCAATTCTGAAACAAGTTTGATTACTTCAAAGGCAAATGTTTTCGTTCTTTCTTTCAGATCTCTATCCATGATGTTTTTTTAAAAAGTTTCAGCTTTCATACTTTATCCTTCTGATTTCAATGCTCTCTAACCCTCAATTTCAGATCTGGATTGATTTCTTCCTCCTCCACATCTATAGATGGTAAGCTCTTCAGGTCTGGTTGCCCGGCATTGATCCAGGCGGTATACCAAAAATCAGCGATGGCTTTGATGCTTTTTTTCATCTGCCTCTGTACCATCCCGTCTAGTTTTTCAGCATAGGCTTCAGAAAATTCTTTAGAATAAACCCGTACGGTCAGATTATTCCGCTCCTCAAAACTGTACTTTCTATCCGAAGGGAACTCCCGGCTTAGCTCTTTTTCAAAAAGTAAGACTGAATCAACCTGGCTGTGTGTTTGGGCTACGATTTCCCAAATAGCATGTTGTGGTTTGGCTATATAATCAGCCTTTCCCACCCAAAGACTGTAATCAGTTGCCTGTAATTCAGGAATCCGACTCTCCCAAAAGCCATGAATGCCTTCTTGCCCGGTTAATTGCCCATTGTAATTTTTTGTCGTGTGAAGCGGTACATGCAGATCCCCTATATAATGTCCCAGATCGGCAGAGATTCTGAGAATGGCTGAATGATTCCTTTCAGAAAATGCCTTAGTCAGATTTAAAAAAGTAAAATAGGCTGCCCAAGGTCCTATGCCATTGGCGCGCAAACTATCTTCCCCAAATTTTTCAACTGCCTCATTCCAATAAATTGGCAAAATAAAAAGTGCAGAATCTCCGTAATGGTCCAAATCTATGTAGTGCTTTTCCGCCTCACCTTTTACAGCGTACCTTCTGCGGTCAGGATTGACTGCTTTCTCCGTGATGAACTGAATATGAGGCTTATACAAAACCATCATTTCCGGTGGTAAAGAATATACCGCCATTCTGTTGATTAAGCTGTGCGCATAAAAGCCCCAGTAAAATGGGCTAATTATGAAAAATGTCCCATAAAAAATGGAAAGGATAAAAATCTTCATACCTAAAATTAATCAGAATTTTCTAGGAGCAAAAGTTAAAAAATGCAGTATATTTGCACTTCGAAGCAGGTTTATTGTAGAATTTTCAATTCTGGAAAAACCATGCTAGCAAAGGATTGTTTGAATTTCCTTTGGCAGAATTAATTATTTACAATAACTTTGCACTCCAATTCGGTATAGGGGAACGTAAAAGAACTTTATTTAAATCAAGATATGGCAAATCACAAATCAGCTCTTAAGAGAATTCGTGCCAACGAAGCGAAGCGTTTGAGAAACAGATATCAGGCCAAGACCACCAGAACTTTCATCAAAAGACTGAAGGCTGCTACTGATAAGGTAGAAGCAATGGAGTTGTACCAGAAAGTCTCTTCTATGTTGGATAAATTGGCTAAGAAGAATGTGATTCACAAAAACAACGCAAACAACAAAAAATCAAGATTGGCTAAGTTCGTGAATGCTCTTGGTTAATACCTGATAAAAAATCTCTGAAAACCCTGCTTGTCGGGGTTTTTTTTATGCCTGAAAATCAATAAATTTAGTTTTCAAACTTTTTAATTGATCAGGTATGGAGAATTATACATCCCTCAAGATTTCTCAGTTGGCAGAAGAAGATAGGCCTAGAGAAAAACTTCTACTGAAAGGAAAATCCGCTTTAACTGATGCCGAGCTCATTGCTATTTTGATTGGTTCAGGTACGCCTTCGGTCAGTGCTGTCGACTTATCCAGGCATATTTTGGCTTCGGTCAACCATGACTTGGCGTCATTAGCTAGGCTGAGTATTCAGGATCTTAAAAAATTCAAAGGCATAGGAGAGGCCAAGGCTATCAGTATAGTCAGCGCCATGGAGCTAGGTAGAAGAAGAAAAGAAAACGAGCCACAGCGGAAAGTTAAAATTGGTAGTTCCCGCGATATCTATGAGCTTATGAAACCAGATTTATTGGATGAGCACGTAGAGCATTTTTATTTGGTTCTCCTTTCCCGCTCTAATCAAGTGATCAAAAAACATCTGATTTCCTCAGGAGGTACAGCGGGTACGGTCGTTGACGCAAAAATCATTTTCAAGGTGGCTTTGGAGCATCTCGCTCAATCGGTAATTTTGGTTCACAATCATCCCTCAGGTAGCCTTACTCCATCGGAGCAAGACAAAAGACTGACAGACCGATTGGTGAGAATAGGAAGAGATATGGATTTGCCTGTATTGGATCATTTGATTTTTACTGATTCAGGTTATTTCAGTTTTGCGGATGAAGGGATTCTTTAGGGTAAAGAATTAAGAGACGAGAGGCGAGAAGCGAGACACTCCAATTTGTAGTCAAGTAGAGATCTTACAGAGATTTGGTCAAATCCTGAAAAGGTTTCAGGATAGATTGTAATTTTGAGCAACACTTGAAGAGTCCTGCTGTTGGTAAAAGGGAGTGCGGGAAAATCGAAATAGATCCATGAAGACAAATCACATACTTCTCATCTTAGTATCCTTGGTAGTAATTGCTGCGGTAGCCTACATGCTAACCAGTGCAGAGAGCCCGGAGGTCTATCAGGAAAAAATTGAAGCGGAAAGAGAACGTCAGTACAAGTTTATCCGGTTTAATGTGGAATCCCCTTTGACAGAGGAGCAGAAGCGTGATTTTAAGGAATTGAATTTTTATCCGATTGACCCTAATTATAAGGTCAAAGCAAGGCTAATTCCTGTGGAAAACAGAAAAGTAAGGGAAGTTCCGATGACAGATGGTTCTGTGGAGCGTTATATAGAACATTCCTATGCAGAATTTGAGTTGGGAGGAAAAACCAATCGGCTTTTACTCCTGCAGTCTGTTAGTGAATCTGATATGCGTAATTTCTTCCTGGCTTTTGCAGACGAAACCAGCGGAAGAGAAACCTACGGTGGAGGGCGCTATATCAATGCCCGTCAAGATGGGAAGAACTCTATTACGATAGATTTTAATTTGGCATACAACCCATACTGTGCGTACAATCCCGATTATGCCTGCCCTTTGCCTCCCAAGGAAAATATTTTGAATATTTCCATCCAAGCAGGCGAGAAAAACTATAAGGATTAAATAAAAATTACAAATTTAATTTGGTTTTTCATTTTTTTTTTTTAAACAGAACTTTAAATATTTTATTCATTCAAATTAAAATTTTCTATGAAAAAGCTATTAAGTCTTACTTTTGGATTGCTATTTTTATTTAGCATTCAAGCTGTTCCTTGTACTGCTGAATTTGCTTGTGCAGACGGATCAACTATTAAATGTACTGGAAATTCTAGCTGTGAAGCTGGTGTTGATAGTGTAATTTGTACAAATCAAGACGGGACTCATTCTTATGCATCTTGTTAAAAAACTAAATGAGAAAGGATGGCCATCGATTTTTCAAGGTGGTCATCTTTTTTCTTTCATCCAAAACTGGCTTTTTTATTCTCTTCTTTTCCTGCTTTTCTCTTGTAATGATGTTTCAATAAAAGAGTTGCCGACGACCATTTTAGAGCCAAATTTGGTTTTTGATGAGTTTGAAGGTCCGATTTTTTTCACCAATGTTCAGTTTGAATCAGATAAAAATCATATTTATTTGATCAATGCTAGGCCATCCATGTTTATAGTTTTGAACAAGAAATTTGAAATTCAGTCTTTAGTTGAGAGGAGAGGGAATGGGCCAGATGATTTAGACTACCCTATTCAATTGCAAAAAAGCAAATATGGAGTATTGATTGAGGATCGGGGTAACTATAAAATAAGTATAGTAAGCCCAAAAGATGGTAGCCATATAGATGAAATTCCAATTCCTGAATCAGTGGGACACACTAGGTTTTTTTTCCAAGACGATACGTTTTATTTTCCAATGGTTGGATATAAATCAGACACATCATCTGTATTAAAATTTAATTTATTAGGAGAGCCAATTGGGAAAACAGGATTACTGATGCCTGAGGGGGAAAACGCAATCAATCGTCAGGCAAGGTTGATTCAGCCTCTTCAAGACAAATTAGTATTAATTGGGGTCAACCTTCCTTATATTGATATTTTATCTACTGGTGATAAGCATGAATTGGTAAAAAGGCACCGTTGGGATCAATTTGAGCCATTGAAAAGAGCATTGGATTCTTTAGAGAATGATTTTAATAAACCCGGATATGAAGTAAATGAAAGAGAGATAAAGTCAATTGTAATTGATGCCCAAATTGTTAAAGACAGGCTTTATGTGACTTTCACAGATCGAATTGGATTAGATCGATCAAAAGCGAGACATTTGCTGGAGTTTAAAATCGATAATTCTTCCCTTGAGTATGTTCGTGCAATCCGTTTTCAAACCGGGACACCGGATGATAATCTGCACCCTACTGCTTTTCATATCGATGAGTCCGCCAAAAAGATTTACACCCAAGGGTTGATAACAAAACAGATTTATGTTTTCGATTTGCCCTTAGATTAAATACTCTAAGGATGGTGTGGGAATTTATAGCAAAGATTTTTTAATTTTGAATTTTAAAAATGAGGGGTCATTGAACCCCTTTTGTTTATCTGGTAAATTTGGTTTTACCGAAGCCCATAAATCCATGAGAATTTCAATCAATCGATTAAAAAAATACATTGCTTTAACCCAATCACCGGAGGAAATTGCAGCACTTTTAACCCAGTCCGGATTGGAAGTAGAAGGGATCGAAGAGTTTGTATCCATCCCCGGTGGCCTCGAAGGGATCGTAATAGGAGAGGTACTGACTTGTATCAAGCATCCAGATGCTGATAAACTGAGTCTGACCACGGTGGATATCGGAGCGGACGAACCCTCGCAGATCGTTTGTGGAGCTCCCAATGTAGCAGCTGGACAGAAAGTGTTGGTTGCCACTGTAGGCGCCACACTTTACCCAACTGAAGGTGATGCATTCACCATCAAAAAGGCCAAAATCAGAGGTCAGGCTTCAGAAGGAATGATTTGCGCTGAAGATGAAATGGGAATAGGAACAAGCCATGCAGGGATTATGGTCTTAGATACGGACTTGCCTAATGGCACACCTGCATCTCAAATCATCCCTGTCACCCATGACCATATCCTTGAAATAGGGCTTACACCCAATAGAGCCGATGCGGCCTCTCACCTGGGAGTTGCCAGAGATCTGAAAGCGCTCTTAGGCAAAGAATTATGCATTGACTCCAGCCCTGAAATCAAAAAGGAGGCTGAAGGACCAAAAATTTCTGTCAACGTAGAAAATTCAACAGATTGTCCGCGCTATGCCGGTGTTACCATCACAGATTTGAAAGTAGGTCCTTCTCCTCAATGGCTACAGGATTTCTTGCGTTCTTTGGATTTGGAACCCATTAATAATGTGGTCGATATCACCAATTACATCCTTCATGATTTGGGACAGCCCCTTCATGCCTTTGATGCAGCTCAGATTTCTGAGGGGAAAGTGATTGTCAAAAAGCTTCCTAAGGATAGCAAATTTGTGACTTTGGATGAAAAAGAGCGTAAACTTTCCGGAGAGGAATTGATGATTTGTGATTCAAAAGGAGGCATGTGTATTGCTGGGATTTTTGGAGGAATTGGTTCAGGCGTAACAGAAAATACGACTTCCATTTTCTTGGAATCCGCATATTTTTCACCGGATGTGATCCGAAAAGGAGCGCAATATCATGGTTTAAAAACGGACGCTTCATTCCGATTTGAAAGAGGAACTGATCCCAATATGCCGGTTTATGCATTGAAGCAAGCGGTAAAGTTATTGCAGGAAATCGCGGGAGGAAAAGTGGCTTCTGATATCATAGATATCTATCCACAGCCAGTTGCAGATTTTGAAATAGACGTAGAATATGGTCATATCAATCGTCTGATTGGTAAAAAAATAGCTCCAACTGAGGTGAAGTCTATTTTGGAGTCTTTGGAAATCCAAGTAGAAAATGAAACTGAGCAGGGATTCAAGGCCATTGTGAAGCCGTATCGCGTGGATGTTACCCGTGAGGCAGATATCATTGAGGAGATTTTGCGAATCTATGGTTTCCAGCAAGTAGCGCTTTCAGAAAATTTACGAACAGATTATTTGGCTGAGCATCCTGCTAAAGACCTAAATAAGCTGCAATACCGATTATCTGAAATTCTTTCGGGTCAGGGATATTTTGAGATTATTACTAATAGTTTGACCAAGCCTTCTTATGCCGAGAAGTCTGGATTCTTGGATGCTTCCCAAAATGTGGAAATCTATAATAAGCTGAGTGAGGACTTAGGTGTCATGCGCCAAACCCTGCTTTTTAGTGGTTTGGAAGTATTATCCCATAACATTAATAGGAGGCAAACAGATATCAAGATTTTTGAATTTGGCACTGTTTATCAAAAAGGTGAAACTGGCTACGAGGAAGGCAAGCGATTGGCAATTTTCCATACCGGAAACAAATCTGCTGAAAGTTGGCTGGAAGAGGCCAAGCCTTTTGGTTTTGCGGATGTTTACAGCACCGTTGAGCGAATTTTGGAGAAACTAGGAATCCAGGTCGGTGATGTTTCCATGATCGAGTCTCAGCCCTTCACTTATGGGCTTCGCCTGATGTTGGGTCAAAAGGAGTTGGGTATAATCGGCCTGGTAGATGAAAAAATGCTCAAATTAGCCGAGGTAAGACAGGAGGTCTGGTTTGCCGAATTGAATTGGGACTTGATCTGTAAGAAAGCAAGTGGTCTGAAGCGATATCAGGAAATCTCCAAATTTCCAGAAGTAAGGAGAGATTTATCTTTGGTGATCGATAAAACCGTGAATTATGATCAGGTAAAATCTGTAGCTTTAAAGGCGGGAGGAAAATTATTGCAGCGAATTGGCGTTTTTGATGTCTACCAGGGTGATAAGATTGAGTCTGGTAAAAAGGCTTATGCATTGAGTTTTTACCTGCAGGATCAGGAAAATACACTAACGGATAAGGTTATTGATAAAACAATGAGTAAATTGATTCAAGCCTTTCAAAATGAGGTGGGAGCTGTAATACGAAGCTGACAAAATGATTCACGAGGAACTGCAAAAACTGGAAAAACTGGCCCATCAAGCGGGGCAGCGATTGCAACTGCTTTCGGAAGAAAATGCACAGTTGAAACAAAAATTAGCGGAAGTATCCGCTACTTTGGAAGAAAAAGAGCAGGAAATCGATCATTTTAAAAATAAAATTAAAATTAGTAACATTGTGGACAACCGACCGGTGAATCCCGAGGATTCGGCCGAAATGAGTGACTTAATCAATAATTATATACAAGAGATCGATCAGTTGATCACCTACTTATCCGAGTGATATGGAGACACTTGCCATACGTATTAAAATCGGGGATAGAGAATATCCCATGAGAGTGAAGGTTGAGGATGAAGCAAAAATCCGACATGCCGGCAAGTTGATTAATGAAAAATTGAGAAAATATAAAGCAGAATTTGGTTTGGATGATAATCAAGACCTCTTGGCCATGGTGGCCTTTGACTGTATGGTGGAATCTTTAGAAACCAACGAGGTCAATGCAGAGGACAGTGAACATATCCGTAGCAGTATAGCAAACATCAATTCCCTGCTTTCTAAAGTTGTATAGTTGTTGAATTTCCACTGATTTTCCGAGTTTTTTAGGATTACCCGCAGGTTCAATTTATATATCCAAAATACCTATGGGAGAAGTTTTATATATCATCCTGGCCGGCCTGGTAGGTCTGGGAGCAGGAGCCGCGCTAGCGGGAGTATTTATCAAAAATAAACACAAACAATTAGAGGAGGAGACTAAAGACAAAGTCAAATCCATGTTGCGTGAAGCAGAAATTTCTGCTGAATCTCTGAAAAAAGATAAAATGCTTGAAGCCAAAGAGCATTATCTCAAATTGAAGTCAGAGTTTGATGAGGAGATGTCCAATAAAAAGAGCATCATCATCACCAACGAAAACAAGGTCAAGCAAAGAGAACAGCATTTGGCTAAGGAACTGGAGCAATTGAAGCGAAAAGAAGCGGAATTGGACTCCAAAAAGGAAAACCTCAGCGCACAGCTTCATGCAGTGCAGGTTAAAAAGGAAGAACTTGACAAAATTACCAATCAGCGAATTGCTGACTTGGAGAAAATTGCAGGCTTGACCAGAGAAGAAGCTAGGGAGCAATTAGTGAAAATGCTCACAGAAGAAGCTCAGACCAAAGCTTCCTCTCAAATCAAAGATATTTTGGATGAGGCCAAATTATCTGCAACCAAGCAGGCTAAGAAAATTGTATTGGATACTATTCAGCGTACTGCTACAGAGCATGCGGTAGAAAACTGCGTGTCTGTATTCAATATCGAAAGCGATGATATTAAAGGTAAAATCATCGGTAGAGAAGGACGAAATATCCGAGCTTTGGAATCTGCCACAGGTGTTGAAATAGTAGTAGATGATACTCCAGAGGCCATCATTATTTCCGGGTTTGATCCGGTTAGAAGAGAGATAGCTAGACTTTCCTTACACAGATTGGTACAGGATGGACGTATTCACCCTGCCCGAATCGAAGAAGTGGTGGCCAAAACCGAGAAAAACATCGATGAGGAAATTGTCGAGATCGGGGAAAGAACCTGTATAGATCTGGGAATTCATGGCTTGCATCCAGAATTGATTAAGATGCTGGGAAGGATGAGATTCCGTTCTTCTTATGGTCAGAATTTGTTGCAACACTCCAGAGAAGTAGCAAACTTATCTGCAATTATGGCCGCTGAGTTGGGATTGAATGCCAAACTTGCCAAGAGAGCTGGTTTGCTCCATGATATTGGAAAAGTGTGGCCGGAAGAGCAGGAGTTACCTCATGCTATTCTGGGAATGGAATTGGCCAAGCGCTATAAAGAGCATCCTGAAGTATGTAATGCAATCGGAGCTCACCACGATGAAATTGAAATGACTTCGATGATTTCGCCTATCATTCAGGCTTGCGATGCGATCTCAGGATCCAGACCGGGAGCAAGAAGAGAAATCATGGATAGTTACATTAAGAGACTGAAGGAATTGGAAGAATTAGCTTTGAGTTTCAATGGTGTAAATAAATGCTTTGCTATGCAGGCAGGTAGGGAGCTTCGGGTTTTGGTCGATGCAGACAATGTAGATGATCAAACAGCAGGTCAGCTATCTTTCGATATTTCACAAAAAATAGAGAAAGAGATGCAGTATCCTGGGCAAATTAAGATTACTGTGATCAGGGAAATGAGAGCAGTGAATTACGCTAGATAAATCAAAAATTTATAGAAAGCTGTCTCAGAATTATTCTATTGTCAGCCTGAGTGCCTGCCTAACGGAAGGCAGGGAGTCGAAGGCCAGTCCTAATTATTTGGACTACATTTCGACTTCGCTCAATGTGACAACCCGAAATAATGAGACAGCTTCTTTTTTATCATGTTAGGTCCACGCTTTTTTATTTTTATTTCGGAAGTTCTGAGGCAGGTTTGGATCCTTGCTTTTCATTATCGTCTGAGCCAAGAGGATAAGGAAACCCTAGAAAAATATTTTCCCTACTATTCCAATTTAAAACCAGCTCATCAAAAAGAGTTTAGGCATAAATTACAACTGATTTTAACCCAGAAAAGATTTTTCGCAAGAGGAGGCTTGGATAGAGTGAGCGCTGAGATGAAAGTTCTTATCGGAGCCACAATTGTACAAGTGACTTTTGGCTACCGAAATGTGTGGCTTAAGCATTTTAATAAGATTCTGATTTATCCCAATACCTATTTTTCCAATATTTCCAAAACTTATCACAGAGGTGAGGTCAATCCCAGACATGGGATCATAGTTCTCTCCTGGGAATGTTTTGTTAGAGGGCTTGCATTGGACCATGATGGAGTGAATCTGGGAATCCATGAAATCGCTCATGCTTTGAAACTGGAAAATCAAATCCAATACAATGGTGAGAGTAATTTTTTTAATCCCAAACTTTGGCAGAAATACTCTGAGCTGGCAGCTCAAGAAAAAGAATTATTGAAACAAGGTGAGGATGATTTTTTTAGAGAAAGGGGAGCAGTTGATCTCCATGAGTTTTTTGCAGTTGCCTTGGAAAATTTCTTTGAAAGGCCTGATGAATTTAAGTCCAGAAAGCCTGAATTGTATCAGGTTTTGGTGATGTTACTGCAGCAAGATCCTCTAACCCTCAGAGCTGTTTAACTCTGATTCTAGCTTCTTAAGGGCTTTTAATAGGGTTTTTGCCAAACCAGGAAGTATATATAAATCCTGTCCCCACAGATTTTGGTTTTGAAGGATTCCCTTAATCGATACTGATCTATTTTCCAAATTCCAAGACCTTAAGAAGAACTCCAGAATTTCCGGATTATCCTTAAGAGGAAGGGCTTTTCCCTGGTTTTTCCCTTTGTAAATAAGGATTAATGCAGCAAAAGCAAAAAGCAGCTGCTCGGGCCATTTTTGGAATTTATTATGGTATTCTAAAATACTGGTAAGAACCCTTATACGAAATTTTGAAATGCTGTTTAATGCTATGCTTTCGAGCTGATGATCTAAAAATGGATTCTCAAATCGCTCTAAAATTGCTTTAGCATATGTTTTTAACTCAGATTCTTCCAAGTCCATACTAGGGACAATTTCCTGGAAAATCAGTTCTCTGATCCACTGACCTATTCTCTCATCGTTTATCGATTCTCTGACGGTTCTACAGCCCAATAAATAAGCAAAAGGAACCATAGCGGTATGAGCTCCATTGAGTATTCTGACTTTTCTTAATCGATAAGGGGAGATGTCTTTGACGAATTTCACATTCAAGCCAGCTTTCTCCCAGCCGAGTTGGTTTTTTATTTTTTCTCCTCGCTCGATGGCTAGAAAATAATAGGGCTCTGCCTGTACGAGCAACTGATCCTCAAAGCCAATTTCCTGCTGAATCTCAATAGCTTTATTCTTAGGATATCCAGGTACTATTCTATCTACCAAAGTATTACAGAAAATACAATTAGAGTCCAGCCATTGGATAAAAGCGTCCGACAATCCCCACAGCTCAGCGTACTTGAGTACGCAAGACTTTAATAAGTCCCCATTGTTTTCTAATAATTCTAGGGGAATTATACCGAGAGGCTTGTGCCGCTTTTCAAATACCTGGAATCTTTTATGAAGTAAGGCGGTGAGTTTGCCCGGAAATGTTTTTGGAATGGATGTAAAATCAGAATCATTGGGATCAAACTCGATTCCTGCTTCTGTGGTGTTTGAAAAAATGAATTCTAAATCTGGATTTTCAGCTAGCTGCAAAAAGGCATCATAAGATTCAAAAATGGAAGAGTAGTTTTGTACACAGGAAATGAGGCTGTATTGCTGTGTTTTTTCCTGCTCATAAATCCCCATTTCTGCAACATGAAATAAGCAGTTCTGCTCTAGCATTCTTTGGTCAACCGCAGAGGAATGGATTTGAACAGAATGAATACCGCCCTTGAAATATCCCTGATCTATAGTTTTTTGAACCATCCAATCCAGGAATCCCCGTATGAAATTTCCATTTCCAAATTGGAGAATTTTAATAGGGAGTGATTGAGTTGTTATTTGGCTTCGATTAAGTGACTTCATGACTCCATACTAGGTCTAAAAAGAGATTAAAGAGACACCCCTCTTTTCCAAGGAATGAAATCATCCTGCTCCAGCAACATTGCTTTAGTATCCGTAATTCCACTAGCCACCTCAATAACTTTCTCTAAAATTTCTTCCCCCATCTCTTGTATGCTTTTTTCTCCGGAAATAATAAAGCCAGTATTGATGTCAATAATGTCAGGCATTCGCTTGGCAAGCTGATGATTGCTGGAAATTTTCAGCACAGGACAAATTGGATTGCCAGTGGGCGTTCCCAGTCCGGTAGTAAATAGAATCACATTGCTTCCTGCTCCTGCCAAGGCTGTAGTAGATTCTACATCATTCCCCGGAGTACATAGCAAATTAAGTCCGGGTGTACTCGCATACTCCCCGTAATCCAATACATCTGTAACAGGGGAGTTCCCCCCTTTTTTAGCAGCTCCAGCAGATTTGATTGCATCCGTAATCAATCCGTCCTTGATATTTCCCGGAGAAGGATTCATATCAAATCCAGAGCCTACAGCCTCGGCTCTGGAGGCATAGGATTTCATGAGTTGGGAAAATTTCTCCGCTTTCTTTTCATTGCTACATCTATTAATCAATTCCTGCTCTACACCGCAGAGTTCCGGAAATTCGGCAAGCATGGTTTTTCCTCCCAGCGCGACCAACAGGTCTGAAGCATAGCCCACTGCAGGATTGGCTGAAATACCGGAGAAGCCATCTGAACCCCCACACTCTAAGCCCATAGTTAGCTTGCTCAAAGGAGCAGGTTTTCTTTCAGCTTGGTTGGCTTTGACCAAGGCTTTGAAAGTTTCCTTGATGGCCTCTGTCAAGAGCTCTTGCTCAGTACCAGATTTTTGTTGCTCGAAGACCAAAACCGTCTTATCAAAAGATGGGTTTATGGCAGCTAGTTTTTGATGAAGTATATCCACTTGGGCGTTTTGGCAACCCAAACTCAATACCGTAGCACCTGCCACATTGGGATTATTAATATATCCAGCCAACAATGCACAGAGAGATTCAGAATCCTGACGGGTTCCCCCACATCCACCCTGATGAGTCAAAAATTTAATTCCATCTATGTTTTCAAACAGTTTGGGCGCCTGTTTTTCAGAATCGGAACCCGCTTGTAATCTATCCAATTCCGCTAGATTCCCTTTTTTGAAAGAATCAGCCATCGCCCTAACCAATTGCTTGTAAGGATTACTTTTGGCAAAACCCAATTCTTCAGCAAAGGCTTCTCGGATGGTTTCTACATTTCTATTTTCACAAAATACCAGAGGGATTACAAGCCAGTAATTTCTAGTCCCAACCTGACCGTCTGGACGTTGATAGCCCATGAACTGCCTCTTTTCAAAACGGCTGACATCGGGTTTTTCCCATTGATATGTTGATGAGTTGATTTTAAAATCAGCGGCTTGATGTTTGATATTTTCGGTGCTCAAAAGACCTCCTGCCGGAATAGCCTGTGTAGCTTTTCCTACCAATAGCCCATACATGATTACTTCCTGATTTTTTTCAAAAGATTGAATTGCCAATTTATGTTTGGCTGGAATATCCTCTTTGACAGTCAATTCAAAATCTCCCATAAAAACTGATTCCCCAGCTGAAAGATCTTGCAAGGCTACTAAAACATTGTCATTGGGATGGATTTGAAGGGTTTTTGGATTCATGTAGGCCTAATTCTTCTGATAGAAAACCTAATTTAAGCAATGTCAGGTTAGGAGTTTTGGATTTTACCAAAATCGATTCCGTAATTCTTTGAGTATTTGACCTTGGAAAAACTTATACTTGTTAGATAAGAAGCTGATGCTATGCTATACCCAAAAAAACCGAGCTACTTTTTCTTACTTATTTGTTTCTGTCTTTTTACTCTTTCCTGCCAAGGGCCCCAGAGTAAAAAAATCATTAAGATGGGGCATGCTTTGGTGCCATCCCATCCTGTGCATGAAGCGATGCTTTTTTTAGCTCAGCGGCTGGAGGAAAAATCCAATGGTCAAATTATCGTCAAAGTATACCCTAATCAGCAATTGGGTACCGAACGGGAATTGGTCGAGCTTTTGCAAATAGGAAGTCTTGGGATGACCAAAGTTTCTTCAGCTGCTTTAGAAGGATTTGCTCCTACCATGAAAGTTTTGGGGATGCCTTACCTTTTTAGAGATGATGAGCATCTGAATAAAGTGTTGAAAGGAGAAATCGGAAAGCAATTACTACAAGATCCGGAGGAGTTTTGGCTTCGGGGACTTTGCTATTATGATGCAGGGAAAAGAAGTTTTTATACCAAAGAAAAGCCAGTAGAAAGTCCTGAAGACCTGAGCGGGCTAAAGGTTCGAGTAATGGAAAGCGCAGTTGCTTCTAATATGGTGAGAAGTATGGGAGGCTCACCTACTCCTGTAGCTTATGGCGAATTATACACGGCTTTGCAGCAGGGCATCGTGGATGGGGCTGAAAATAATCCGCCTAGTTTGTACACATCCAAGCATTACGAGGTCTGTAAGTACTACAGCATAGATGAGCATACTGCCTTGCCAGATGTAGTCATTGTCAGTACCAAGGTTTGGAATAGTTTGAGTGAGCAAGAGCAGCAATGGCTTCAAGAAGCTGCGGATGAGTCGGCAGAACTCCAATATAAAATATGGGCAGAAGCCACCGAGGAGTCTTTGAATGAATTGAAAAAAGCGGGTGTTCAGATTTCCTATCCGGATAAAGGGCCCTTTAGGGAGGCTGTTTCCTCTATGTACGAAGACTTGAAAGTTCAGTCTCCGGAGATTTACCAGTTGGTTCAGGCAATTCGAGCAATTCAATAAACCCAAAATTGATGTTCATAACTTCTGTAAAAAATAATATAGACCGATTTGTAGCCATTATCTTGGTTATTCTGATGGCCTTGATGGTTATTAATGTTTCATGGCAGGTAGCATCTCGCTATATTTTTCAAAATCCAAGTGCCTTTACGGATGAACTAGCCAGATATATGTTGATTTGGGTGGGGATGCTTGGGGCAGCTTATGTGGCTGGAAAAGATGAGCATTTGGCGATTGATTTGATTCAGGCAAAACTGAGTTTCAAGAATCAACTTAAAGTAAAAATAATCATCCATGTATGCGTCATGATTTTTGCAATAGTAGCAATGGTGATCGGAGGGACCAATTTGGTTTACATTACCTTTATTTTGGATCAGACCTCTGCTGCCTTGGAAATACCCTTGGCCTACGTTTACATCATTATTCCAATTAGCGGTCTTTTGGTAATTTTTTATCAAGCGGAAAGCATCATGAAGTTGTCATCAAATCTTAAAACCGACTAATATGGAAACTTTAAGCATTTTAGTATTGGTGATTTCTTTTCTGGTCTTTTTAGGTTTAGGTGTACCTGTTGCTTGGAGCTTGGGATTATCCAGTTTGCTGACTTTGATGGTGACCGTGGCAACGGTTCCTGCCTGGACTACCATTGCCCAGAGGATGGGTACTGGACTAGATAGTTTTTCCCTTTTAGCTATTCCCTTTTTCATTTTGGCAGGGGAGTTAATGAATCGAGGAGGTATTGCCAATCGACTGATTGAGTTTGCCAAAGCACTGACTGGGCGACTACCGGGAGGATTACTTCATGTGAATGTCATAGCAGCTATGCTGATGGGCGCAATCGCGGGTTCAGCAGTAGCTGCAGCATCTTCTATGGGTGGAATTTTAGGAAAAAGAATGGAAAAGGAGGGATATCCTAAAGAGCTTGGGGCAGCTGTAAACATCACCTCTTCCACAACAGGCTTGATTATACCCCCATCCAATGTTTTGATTGTTTATTCTTTGGCTTCAGGAGGAGTTTCTGTGGCTGCGCTTTTTGTGGCCGGATACTTACCAGGTTTACTGGTAGGACTTTTATTGATGATCACCGCAGCAGTCATGGTGAAAATCAAAAAACTTCCCTCTGGGGAAAGATCCAGTATGGGCTTATTATTCAAGACATTCTGGAGAGCTATTCCAAGTCTATTCTTATTAATTGTAGTAATAGGCGGAATCATAGCTGGAGTATTTACTGCCACCGAAGCATCTGCCATTGCAGTTTTATACGCTCTGGGACTTTCCTTGATATACAGGGAGTTGAAGGTAAATGAGTTGCCTTCTGTTTTGCTAAAGTCAGCCGAAACTACTGCCGTTGTAATGCTATTGATCGCAACTTCTATGGCCATGTCTTGGGTAATGTCTGCGGAAGAAATCCCTCAAAGTATCTCGAATTCGCTCCTTTCTTTAAGCGATAATATCTTCGTGATTTTGATTATGATTAATCTGATCTTACTGTTTGTGGGTGTTTTTATGGACATGACTCCGGCTGTATTGATCTTTACTCCGATATTCTTGCCGGTTGTCACTGCATTGGGAGTAGATCCTGTTCATTTTGGGATTATGATGGTTTTGAATCTTTGCATAGGATTATGCACTCCTCCCGTAGGTTCCATATTATTCATAGGAGTAGGGGTTGCCCAAACGAGCATACAAAAAGTGCTAAAGCCCTTACTGCCTTTCTTTTTTGCAATGATTTTGGCCTTGATTCTGATTATGCTGTTTCCTGAGATTTCCTTGTGGTTACCAAGATTTTTCGGAGTATAAACAAATTATTTTTCGAGTTGCTTCTTGATAAATGCTACAGATTGAGGAATTTGTTCTACCGATCTGCTACTTTCATCTTCAATGACCAAATACTTTGTGCCTTGCTTTTTTGCTTCTTTGATGATGCCTGCAATGTCAATATCTCCAGTGCCTAAAACAACATTGGTTTCCACGTCACCATGTCCGTCCATAGATCCCGGTGTGCCTATTTTTCTATCTTTCAGGTGAAGCATAGGGAATTTCCCTTTATATTTTTTCATGATTTTCACCGGATCTCCACCACCCATTTTTACCCAAAAGACATCCATGTTAAAAGCGAAGTTTTCGGCATTTTTCCACATATAATCCATGACCACTCCATTCCCAGCTTTGGCGAATTCATAGCCATGTGGATGGTATAAAAAAGTAAGTCCATGCTCTTTGAGCTCAGCTCCTACCTGATTAAATAAAGCTGTAGCCAGTTTGATTTCATCCAAAGAAATAGGACCTTCTTCATGAGGAATCCAGTAGCAGGTGACATATTTAGCCCCATAAAGTTTGGCTTGTGCAATGATGGGGTTTAGATCTCTGGCCAGTTGATTGAAATCAGCTCCAACTCCCACTATTTCCAGCTCATTTTCTTCTAAAAGTTTCAAGTATTCAAATTCTGACATCTCATGCCTACCCAAGCCCTCTAAAGCATAGACTCCCCAATCAGCCACCATTTGATGGTATTTTTCAGGGTCTTGTGGAATTTGATTTCTGAGGGAATAGAGCTGTAATGCGATTTCCTGTGCGTTCATTTGAAATGAAAAAAAAGCGAGAATAAAACTTAAAATGAGCCTTTTCATGGTTTGATCATGTTTGGGATATCTAAATTTATTTAATTTTTCGGCGCCAAACTATTGAAAATCTGATTCTCTGAATGTTGATTTTTCATCTTCCCTGCATTTTCCTAACTTGAAGTAAATCAGCACCTATGAATTCCAGAAGAAGATTTATCCAAAATTCCTCCTTGATCACTTTAGCTATGAGCCTTAAACCTGACTTTTCTTTATTTGCAGCACAAGATCAAATTTTAGGTCATGGAAATTTCACCTACAAAGTAGATATGAAATGGGGTAATTTAGACCCCACTAAAGTTCCCGTGGTCAACTGTCATGAAATGGTCATGGACAGAAAAGGCAGGATGATTCTTTTGACTGATGAGCCTAAAAATAATGTGATCATTTATGATCAAACTGGAAAACTGCTGGATACTTGGACTTTGGGTTTGAATGCAGCCCATGGATTGACTTTGGTAGATGAGGGGGATGCCGAATATTTATGGATAGTTGATAATGGAGGCAGAGTTGTAAAAACTACTCTGAGTGGTGTGGTGGTTTCAGAAATCCCTATGCCCGCTAAAGAGGGTATTTATGATGAAAAAATGCGGTGGACTCCAACTGAGACTGCGGTCGCTCCCAATGGAGATTTATACATTGCTGATGGCTATGGTTCCCAATATTTATTACAATATGATAAGTCAGGAAATTTTATTCGAAAATTTGGAGGAGATGGACACGGTGATGCTCAGTTTAAAACTGCTCATGGGATAGCGGTAGATCAGCGTGGAGGCAAGGAACCTTCTCTGATCTGTACCTCAAGAGGGCATAATTCCTTTAAGAAATTCACGATGGACGGGGAGTATTTGGAAACCATCTTTTTACCAGGCGCATATGTATGTCGGCCTGTAATTCATGGCGAAAATCTGTATGCGGGTGTCTGTTGGTCAAGACTTAAATATTTGGAGCAAATGGACAATTCAGGGTTTGTGACTATTCTGGATAAGGAAAACCAAGTTGTTTCTAATCCTGGAGGAACAGCTCCCGAATACCGGGACGGCAAGCTTCAGTTGATGGTTCAATCAGATCCTGTATTTAAGCATTGTCACGATGTGTGTATTGACCAGGATGAAAATATCTATGTATGTCAATGGAATGCAGGAAAGACCTATCCCATTAAGCTTACTAGAGTATAAAAAGCCTATCATCAATTTATACATAAAACCCTAAAGCTATGAAATCTGTCACTGTAGGATGGTTTGAGATTCCAGTAAAAGATATGGATCGCGCCATCAAATTTTATGAGTCTGTATTTGACTGCAAGCTAAACAAGCAAGTCATGGGCGATTTTCAAATGGCCTGGTTTCCTTGGGACGAAACGGGAAAAGGAGCAGGAGGAAGCTTAGTATACCATGAGCAATTTTATGAGACAAGTGGCCATGCAGGGGCTTTGATCTATTTTTCTTCAGCGGATTGCCAAGTTGAACTGGGTAAAGTGGAGGCAGCAGGAGGGAAAGTACAAATCGATAAACGAATGATTTCGGAGGATGTTGGCTATATGGGAGTATTTTTAGATACAGAAGGAAATAGGGTTGCGATTCATTCAAGAGCGTAATTAAACTTTTTCCTTCATTATCAATTTTTAGTATTTTAAATACAGGATATTGTACGGTATTGTGAATTGTTTTTTTATTTTTAGTTTTATTTGCTTTTTAATGCTGTCGACGAGATTTTGATATGAGTGTGTTAGAGTACTTGGATAAATCTGGAAATCTAGAAGAACTCCAAAATAAAATAGCTTTAGTTTTTGCTGCTTTTGCCGGCACACTAATGATTTTTTTGGGCATTTCTGATTATTTTATTGGACTGAGTGCCTTTATAATTGGTCTCAAATTAACCTTAGCGATCCCCTTCTTTATTGGCTATTGGTATATGAAGAAGTTTGGGAAGTACCAGCTAATCCTAAACATGATGATTGGGGCAGGAGTAATGGTGATCATATTCAATTATTTTGAAAATGACGGATTCGACGGCCCTACGCTTTATACCTTTTTTATTTTTATTGTTGCCATAGCAATATTGATAAAAGGAGCTTGGAAGGCCATTTGGTTATTTTTAGTCACGCTCACATTTAGTCTGTTGTTTTATTTGGAGGTTTATGGATTCTATTCTGTTCCTCGGATATATACAAGTTTGGAAAACAGATTTTGGGATCATTGGATCACTTTAATTTGGTGTGGGCTATTCGTATATGCTGGTGTAATGGTATTTATCAAGAATTATCAGAGACAGAATTTTTTCTTAAATCAACTGAGGAAAGAGAATGAAATAAATCTTGAAAAGCTATCGGATGTCAACCAGAAAAAAAATCAATTGATCGCTCTTTTGTCTCATGATTTGAAAAATCCCATTGCAACCCTGAGTTCGACCATGGAAATGGTTGACCGGGGAGAGTTTGATGATGACGATATGAAGCAAATTTTTTCAGAGCTAAAAAATCAAAGCTTTCATCTAAACAAGGTTCTAAATAATACCTTATCATGGGTTATGACTGAATTAGATGATCGTACTTTTGAACTTAAAAAATTGGATCCCAAGGATTTGATGAAAGAAATCAGAGATACTATGCTGATCCAAGCAGAAAGAAAGAATCAGCGTATATCTCTTAAGATAGATGGCGAAACTGAGGAAATTGATTTAGAAGAAAACGAGATTAAAATCATTCTAAAAAATCTTTTAGACAATGCACTGAAATTTTCCCAATCCGATTCTACCATAGAACTTTCCTTGAAAGTGGCTCCAAACATGTTGAGATGGGAGGTTCAAAATGAAGGCCCGGTTATTCCAGAAAACCTTCGTGATGAACTTTTCGAATTCAAGGTAAAAACCTCGTATGGAACCAATCGCGAAAAAGGAACTGGTTTAGGTCTTCCATTGTGTAAAAAAATTGCTGACAAGCTGGAAATGAAGCTAGGATTTGAAGCAGATGGAGCTTCCAGAAATATCTTTTTTCTGGAAAGGAATTTGGTCTAAACTAATACAACCCTCAGGCTTTTCGCACCGTGAGCTCCTATTACGAGTGATTGTTCTATATCCGCTGTTTTCGAAGGTCCTGCTATAAATAAACCAAAGCTATAGCTTTGACTTGAGGTTTTAATGTAGGCCTGATGCATGGTAGATACAATTTCATTTTTGGGAAGCACTATTACCAAATGCTCTGTAATAAATGGAATGGCTCGAAATGGAACTTGTTCATTGGTGATCCAGATTGCGCCATTTTCTCCTACGCCAAATTGACCGTCTATTATTGCAACTTGAAGTTGGTCTAGCTCGTGAGCATCTTCAATCTTAGCATAAGAAGTATTTAGGTTAATGAGTTGAGAGAAATTTAGGATTTTCTGAAAACCGGTTTCAGAAATCCACGACATGAGTTTTTCCTCAGGAATAATCTCCCCTTTATTTGCCTCAATTGATGCTTTAAATTCCTCTTCAGTGTTTAAGGGATTTTTAAATTCAGGAATTGTGGGAAGTTCGGTTTGGTCCAGCCTGAGTTTCTTAATTTTTTCGAGAATTTCTTGTCTACTGCTCATTCTTCCTGTGATTTAAATACCAATTTCTGAAAGACTCCTGAGGAGTTTCTGGTAGCTTTCTTCCTTTTCCCCAAACATTCCAAGGATTGTATATCAAAGAGTCGGGCAAATTTTTAATGAGTTTACGCATCAAAATTCCTGAGATCCTGTAGGCTAGCGGGCTTTTAAAAATCCCACTGGCTAATTTCATGCTTAAGCTTTCCGCATGATTTGGATTGGCCTTGGTGATTTCTTGCCTCCATTCATAAAGTTGTTCGTGGATATTGATTTTTACTGGGCAAACATCCGTACAGCTACCACAAAGAGTTGAGGCAAAAGGAAGAGAGCTGTATTTTTTCAAATCCAATCCTGGAGAAAGTATGGAACCTATTGGACCTGGAACAGTACTTTGATAGCTAAAACCCCCGCTTCTTCTGTAAATGGGGCAGGTGTTCATACAAGCACCGCAACGAATGCATTTGAGGGAGTTTCTGAATTTCTCTCTCCCCAATTGTTCTGTTCTTCCATTGTCCACCAAGATTAAATGAATTTGCTTCCCCTTTTCTGGGCCTCTGAAGTGAGATGTATAATTGGTGATAGCTTGTCCTGTGGCAGAACGAGCCAGTAACCTCAAAAAAACTCCCAAATCATTTCTCCTGGGAATTAATTTTTCAATACCCATGCAGGCAATGTGAACGTCTGCCAAATGGACGCCCATATCTGCATTTCCTTCGTTGGTGCATACGACAAATTCACCTGTTTCTGCTATCCCAAAATTGACTCCGGTGATAGCAACTTTGGCCTTTAGAAATTTCTCTCTTAAATGAGTTCTTGCCGCTTGAGTTAAGTAATAAGGGTCTTCGTTTCCCTTTTCAGTTTGGAGTTTTTGGTGGAAGAGTTCGGAAATATCTCTTTTCTTTAAATGGATGGCCGGCAATACAATATGACTGGGTGGCTGATGGAGAAACTGCACAATCCTTTCCCCTAGATCGGTGTCAATTACCTCAATCCCATTTTTCTCCAGAAAAGGGTTGAGATGGCACTCCTCAGTGAGAATAGATTTGCTCTTTACCACCTGAGCGCAAGACTGCTTTTTTAAAATATCTAAGACGATTTGATTATGCTCTTGGGCATCTTTTGCCCAATGAACTTGAATTCCATTTTTCGTGGCATTGGCTTCAAATTCCAGAAGAAGATGGTCCAAATTCGAAAGCACATGTTCTTTGATAGAAGAAGCTATTGTTCTGAGGTTTTCCCATTCCGGAACTTTTTGACTGGCTAGATCTCTTTTTTCTCGAATCATCCAGAGAGTTTCATCATGCCATTTGGCATGTTCCGCGTTTCTGAGGAAATCGGTTGATGCTTTTGAATGGCTCATGAGATGATTTGATTGATGATTTCAGCTAAATGCATAATAGGAAGGGTGCTTTGTTTTTTATCAGCCAACCCTTTTAAATGCATCAAGCAGGACATGTCAGTTGCCGTGAGAATTTCAGTGCCTGCTTCATAATGGTCAGTCAAGCGGTCTGTACCCATGGAAAGGGAAATTGCTTCTTCTTTTACAGAAAAGGTTCCCCCAAAGCCACAGCATTCATCATTTCTTTGAAGTTGGGACCACTCTAGCCCTTCCACTTTTCCAAAGAGGCTTTTCACTTTATCGAAGGGTGCTGTATTGACCTCACTGGATTTCGAGAGCCTCAAACCTCTTAAAGCATGACAGGATGCATGGTAGCCAACTTTATGTCTGAAGGTACCTTGGAGCTCTACTTTGAGAATATCAAGAAGAAACTCTGTCAGTTCAAAAATTTTTGAATTGAGTGAAGGTTGAAGTTCTGGAGCATTCAATATTTTGGAGTATCTCTCCTTGATATGGTGAACACAGCTTCCGGTGGGAGCAACTACATAGTCGAACTGAAGAAATGAGTTAAGAAATTGCTGACAAGATTCTTTGGTTTCTCTTTCATAGCCCGAATTCGCTAACGGCTGTCCACAACAAGTTTGATCTAAAGGGTAGGAAACGTTACAGTTTAGCTTTTCTAATATTTCCAGCGTTGCTATTCCTACCTGAGGATAAAATTGGTCAACATAGCAAGGAATAAAAAGTCCTACATGTGGTCGAGATTGCTCCATAATGAAAGTTAAACTTCCCAATTTAAAATCACTAATAAGAGAGGATTTTGTTCTATTGTCGGTCCAAATTGACTGTGAGTTGTTCAGTTTTTTTAAGCGAAGTAGGATGGAAATAATTTTGGTTTCAAGCAGTTTTCCTGATGAGTAGAATAAGATTTTGTGTTAGAGATCCCGGAATAGGATAAAATCCGCATAGATGTGTATAAGTGTCAATTTTATGTTGATAAACTACTGATTCCCCTTAATAAATATGGGGATAAATTGTGGGAAAATAATCGAATAAAAAGTAGGAATTCCCCTGATTTTCAGCCAATTTTATTAAACCAAGTAAGAGATAAATAATCGGGGATACGACCCCGGATTCTAGTTTGAAATTTTGAGATCGGGCGCGAAGGGGCAATCACCAACGGGTGAAAGTCTGAGACGGAAAAACCGCAGAAGTGCCAAAAACGATATGTTGAAGTCTACGAAGTCTCTGAACTTTAAGACTAACCATTGCATGAAGGATCGAACGCGCAAGTGATCGGTTGAAAGAGGCAACTCCAGAAATGTAAACTTGGTGAATCAGCAAGCTGAGTTCTTCGGAATGAAGCAGTCGTGCACAAAGGAATAATTGCTTAAATGCAGTTGTTTGCAACGGAAAACCGCAGAAGTGCAAAAACAGATCGGCCCAGGATGAAGAGCCTCAATAGTTCTTCGAAGCTTTTGGCATGAATGGTATTTCCTTCACGGGAGATTCTGAGACAGGTTACTGCAGAAGTGCATTACAGAAGTATTCAAATGGGACAAATCTTTTCGAAGATGATTCAATCTTAGAATTTTGAACCGGGCAACTGGTGATAGTTAGTAACTGTAGCTTGGCATAGTTCAGGAATTACGATTTCTGAGTTATGAAACGGGAGGTAATTGAAAAATTGCTTCCCGTTTTTGTTTTTAATCCTCTTGAGAGTCCTATTTATTTGCTTCCATTTTTTCAAAAATTCTAGTAACATGCTTGAAGGGAGCATTGAGTTTCCATTAATGCAAGCTTTTGGCTTAGGTCTCCCGTTCTATTTATCAAAGGAAATTTGGCTTGCCAATCTAGGAGAGATAATCTTCTTTCTTTTTATTTTATTTAAAGCAATTTCCTACCTTTTATATGCTATTGTCTGGTAGATTTCAGTACTAATTGGTTTTTTCAACCAAATATTATCCAACCCAATTAACATGTCAAACCTAAACCTAAAAGCCAAGCAACAAAACTCCTATGATGCAATCGTAATCGGTTCTGGAGCTAGTGGAGGATGGGCTGCCAAAGAACTCTGTGAGAAAGGACTCAAAACCCTAGTGCTAGAGCGTGGAAGAATGGTTCGCCATATAGAAGATTATCCTACAGCCTCCAAGGCTCCTTGGGAATTTGAGTTTAGAGGAACTGTTCCCATAGAAAAAAGATCTGGAGTAGGTGCTGCCCGCTGGGGAAGGGAAGAGACCATGCATTGGGCTTTGGCTGAGGATGAACAGCCTTATATAGAGGAGAAGCCCTTTCGTTGGTTTAGAGGATATCATGTAGGTGGTAAGTCTCTGCTTTGGGCGAGAGGAACTCAGAGATGGTCCGATTATGATTTGGAAGGGCCGGCTAGAGATGGTTATGCAGTGGATTGGCCTATTAGATATCAAGATTTAGAGCCATGGTATAGCTATGTAGAGAAGTTTGTTGGTTTTGCAGGTAGCCGTGATGGCTTACCGGAATTGCCAGATCAAATTGTACAACCCGGGTTTGAATTGAGTTGCATAGAGAAATATTATGCTGAGCAATTAAAAAGCATGTATGGCAATAGACATCTTATTCAGGGAAGATGTGCCCATTTGACCGACCCTCAAGAAATCCATAAACAACAAGGAAGAAATAAATGCCAGCATCAAAATATGTGTAATCGAGGCTGTGTTTATGGAGGATATTTTTCCGCAAATGCGTCCACCTTACCTTGGGCTGAAAAAACAGGAAACCTGACCGTTCGCCCGGATGCAGTGGTAGAATCAATTCTTTACGATGAGGAGAAAGGCAGAGCTATCGGTGTAAGGATAATTGATAGAAACACGAAGGAGGCTATGGAATTTTATTCCAAGATCATTTTTGTCAATGCTTCCACAATTAACTCCAATGCTATTCTGTTGAATTCTAAATCCAGCCGTTTCCCGAATGGATTAGGGAATGATAATGGGTTGATGGGTAAATTTATGGCCTGTCATAATTATAGAGGGAAGGGTTTTGCAACTTTTGAAGGCTTTCAAGATAAAGCTACAGAAGGTAGACATCCTGGACACGCTTATGTTCCCAGGTTTAGAAATGTCTTCAAGCAGGATACTGACTTTTTAAGAGGCTATGCTATCGGAATGGCTGGTGGCAGAGGTATGACTTCCGATACAGATGTGATCGGTCATCAGTTGCGGGATAATTTATTGAATCAAGAGCATGGACCTTGGACCATGTCAGCTTGGATGCAAGGGGAAATGGTTCCGGTTGAAAGCAATCATATGCGCTTAAGCGATACCGAAACCGATAAGTATGGAATTCCTAAAATTATCATGTCCGTGGAGTGGACCGAAAATGATGATAAAATGACACAGGATTTCTTAGAACAGCAAACAGAGATGTTTGAGCGTATGGGCTTTACCAATATTGCTGTTTCTGACTCCCAAGCGCCTCCAGGATCAGATATCCACGAAATGGGAGGAGTTAGAATGGGGAAAGATCCTAAGACCTCCTTACTGAACAAACATAATCAGTTGCATGCCTGCCCAAATGTCTTTGTGACAGATGGTGCCTGCATGACCAGCACCAGTACTCAGAACCCTACATTGATGTTTATGACTTTAACTGCCAGAGCAGCTAACCATGCTGTGGATGAGTTGAAAAAAATGAATTTGTAATCTGTAGAAAATTCAATTCTTGAATTGAGCATAGAATCATTTCACGATTGAGTATTGGCTGTGAAAGTCTCAAAATAACCCAAAATCTCAACCTAAGTCCTATGAAAAATATTATAAGCTTGTTATTCCTTGCTTTGGCTTGGAATCTAATTCCAACGAAGGCATCTGCTCAAAAGAAAGGTGATCCTATGCTTCAAGTTCCCTTGGGTATAGCTTCTTATACTTTTAGGAACCAATGGAAAAACGGTGTGCCCGAGACTTTGGATATCATTCAGAGTATGGGTTTCAAAGAATATGAAGGCGGAGCTCCTCAAGGAGTCGATCCTGCAGATTTCAAAAAAATGTTGGCCGATAGAGGAATTAGCATTCCTTCTACCGGAACTGGCTTCGAAGCTTTGGAGTCAGATCCTCAAGCTGTCGCGGACAAGGCAAAGGAACTGGGAGCTAAGTATGTGATGTGTGCATGGATTCCCCATAAAAGAGGAGCTTTTTCCAAAGAAGATGCTGATAGAGCTATCAAAGTTTTTAATGAGGGAGGAAAAGTGCTTAAAGAGAATGGGATCACATTTAAATATCATGTGCATGGCTATGAATTTCAGCCTTATGGAAAAGGAACTCTTTTCGATTATTTGGTTGAAAATACTAATCCAGCATATGTCTCTCTTCAAATGGATGTGATGTGGACGCATTTCGGTGGAGGAGATCCTGTTGCTCTTTTGAAAAAATACGGAGACCGATGGGTTTCTCTGCACTTAAAAGACTTTCGAAAAGGAGCTCCGAAAGATATGACCGGCTTAACTGGCCATGAAAATGATGTCCCTTTAGGTACTGGTGAGTTGGATATCCCCGGTATTTTAAGAGAATCCAATAAGATTGGGATCAAGCACATGTTCATCGAGGACGAGAGCGAAAAAGAACTTCAAAACCTGCCAAAAAGTATTCAGTATTTGAGAGGACTCAGGTATTGATTTGGTGCAGAGGGCAGGTGGAACTAGTTTGGCCCACCTGCGTATCCCCTGACTTTGAGTGTAATTAACCGAATTAAGCAATTAAAGCTTTGTTCGTTTTTACGCTACTTAAACCAAAAGGTTAGGGAATTTCTATGAATTGATTTTATAAGTATGATAAATGGAAAAACGGTATTTTAATTGTATGGATGGTAAAGGATTTTGGGCTTTTGTCTTCCTTAATTTTTTGATTTCATGCACTAAACCTGAGGAAAAGCCACTCAATATTATTTTAATCCATGTAGATGATTTAGGCTGGGCAGATATTCAGCCATTTGGTTCTGACTTTTATGAAACACCCAATTTAAATCGACTTGCTCAGGAGGGGACTCTATTTACCAATTCCTATGCAGCAGCTGCGATTTGTTCACCCACCAGAGCAGCACTTTTGACAGGAAAATATCCAGCAAGATTAGGGATTACAGATTGGATTCGGGCAAAATTCCAAGGCTATTCTACATCCGGTGAACTTGGAGAATATGAAGAGTTTGAAGCAAGGCCTTTGAAAACCCCCAAGATTCAGGGATATCTCCCACTAGAGGAGGAGACTATAGCTGAACGGATGAAAAAACTAGGATATCAAACATTACACTTGGGAAAGTGGCATCTTGGAGAAGAGGGTTTCCATCCCGAAGATCAGGGATTTGATGTGAATATAGGAGGTAATGATTTAGGGCAGCCACCAAGTTATTTTGATCCTTATCAAGCTGCTCAGCCGAGGGAGTTTTATGAAATGAAAAACCTGCCTCCTCGTAAAAAAGGGGAGTTTTTAACGGATCGGGAAAGCGATGAATTGATCCATTTCATCGAAAATAAGGAAGGACCTTTCTTTGTGCATTGGGCTCCTTATGCCGTTCATACCCCTATCATGGGCCCGCCCGATTTGGTGTCTAAGTATGAAGAAAAAGAAAAGGGGGTTCAAAGGAACCCAGAGTACGCAGCCTTGATCGAAAATCTGGATTTCAATATCGGGAAGTTGATAGAGTACTTAAACGAGAAAGGACTGAGAGAAAATACGCTTTTGATTTTTTCCTCTGACAATGGAGGTTTGATAGGAAATCCGGATAAGCCAATTACCGTAAATCTGGGCCTTAGGTCTCAAAAAGGCTTTCCTTACGAAGGAGGCATACGAGTTCCGACCATAGTCAGTCTTCCGGGAATTATCCCTCAGGGAAAGGAAATTGAAGCCCCAATCATTACTATGGACTGGGTTCCGACAATTTTGGAATTTGTCGGTTTTAAATCCCCTGATTCAGAATTGGAGGGAAAAAGCTTAAAAGGTCTTCTAACGGAGAAAGAGGAACTGGCTGAAAGGGATTTATTTTGGCATTTTCCTCATTATCGGGAGACTACTGTCATTCCTTATTCCATAATTCGCTCCGGAGATTGGAAACTGATCCATTATTATGAGCCCGGGATGGATGAGTTATATAATTTGACTAATGATCGAGAGGAAAAAAATAATCTTTTCAATGAAGAGTCGGAAATAGCAAAAGAACTTCAGGCAAAGCTTGATCAATGGTTAATTGATACAGAGGCAAGAATGCCTATTCGGAAAGTGGATTAACCAAAGGAGCTTTAATTCATCGATTAAGTATAGGTAAAAGGGGATTAGAAATTGTTCCCTTTTATTTTTTTATGGTGAATGAAAAGGTCGACCCTTTACCTATTTCGGAAGAAACCTTGACTTCACCTCCTAGATATTCAACGGCTTTCTTGACAATAGCCAACCCTATACCGGTTCCTTCAAATTTATCTTTAGTATGAAGTCTCTCAAAAATGACGAATATCTTTTCAAAATACTCAGGTGAAATTCCAATGCCATTATCTGAAATAGAAAACTGCCAATGGTTTTTTAATTCCTTACAATCAATGTGAATCGCGGGAGTTCTTTCAGGATGAGCATATTTGATTGAATTTGAAATCAAATTCATGAAAATCTGAAACAGCGGAGTTTTAAAAGTATGAATAGAAGGAAGTTGGCTGTGAGTGATTTTCACAGATTTTTCTTGAATATTTTTCTTGAGATATAGCTGTATTTCCTTCAGAAGCTTATCTACTGAGAGGTTAACTTTTGATTCATCAGGGCTGCCGACACGAGAGTGCTCTAGCAAATCAAGGATAATCCTCTGCATTTGCTTTGCTCCTTCTGTAGCAAAAGAGATATATTTTAAAGCCTTATCATCAAGTTTGTCACCATATCTTTTTTCCAACAAACCCATAAAGCTTGAGATCATTCTCAGTGGTTCTTGTAAATCATGGGATGCAATAAAGGCAAAACGCTGAAGTTCCTGATTAGAGAATGCTAACTCCCGTATATGAAGCTCCAGTTTTTCATTCAAACTTTTGAGGGATCGCTCGTATTCTTTTTGATGGGAAATGTCTTGAATAGAGCCTACTATTCTGGTGATATAGCCTTGTTTATTTCTCAGGAAAATCGCCTTGCTGACCACATAGGTGTAAATATTATTTTTCTTTTTAAACCTGAATTCATCCAGCCAATTGGTTTTAGACAAGTCAGGAGTCAAGTAATCTTGGATTTTTTTTGTAACTCTTTCCTGGTCGTCGGGATGAATTAAACCCATAAATTTTTCAAGAGACATCTCAGATGGCTCATACCCAAATAATTTGAAAAAGCCATCACCACAGTGTAAGCTTTCTTCTCTGAAATCATAGTCCCAGATAGCTTCGTTCGTAGCTTTCGTTACCAGTTCATACCGCTCAATATTTTCCTCTATCAGCCTCTTAGACTCTATCAATTCTCGGATATCTTGCCCAATCCCTAGAATGCATGGTTTGCCTTGGTATTGAATTAAAGATGCAGAAAAATGAACTGGGATATTTCGGCCATCCTTGGCCTGTATTTCCATTAGAACTTCATTTCTATCTTCTTCCGCTACCTTTTTAATCTCATCTAAAATTCGCTTCTGATCTTCTTTTTTAAAAAAATCATCCGGCTTCATTTCTCTAATCTCTTGCTCAGAATAACCGGAGATTGATTCGATATTATGGTTCCATAAAATGATTTTCCCTTTTAAGTCAAACAGAAAAAATATTCCGGGTAATTTGTGAAGGAAAGATTGGTTTAGAGCTATCTCTTCCTGCAGGGCTGCCGTGATATTTTTTTCTCTAGTAATATCTACCATCAATCCCTGAAGCTTCACAGCTTTTCCATTTTCGGAAATCACCTTCACTCTGTCATTCAACCAAATTAATTCACCATCTTTTTTAATGAATCTGTAGTCGAATGCATGGTCTTTCAACCTTTGAGTTTCTAAGTGACATAGGTTTATTGCACTGTCCCTGTCTTCAAGAAAAATGTGATTTTGCCAGAATTTGGGGTCAGCAAGCCACTCCTCCTGAGTAAATCCTGTGATTTTTTCAACCTGTGGACTAACAAATAAAAATTCAAATGTTTGTGCATCTGCCTCCCAAAAAATTCCATCCAAATTCTCATAGAGAGACTGATTCGTTTCTACTACTGTCTCCAATTCTTTCTTGGTAGACAAAATTTCAGTTATATCCCTAAAAGCACCTGATAGAATTGTTTCGCCTGTGGTATTATTTTTTAGCCATTTTGCTTTGGAAATTACCCAAATATGAGTTCCATCGTTTTTTATAAGCCTTTTTTTAATTTTATAATCTTTGGACTTGTTGAGCACCTCATTCATATGGTCAACTGCTCTCTCTCTATCTTCTGGGTGAATTACCGAAAGTCCTTTCTCAAAAGTTACCTCAAACTCGTTTGGTTCGTAACCAAGCATTTTAAAAACACCTTGTGACCAAGACAATTTGTTTTGTTGAAGATTTAATTCCCATGTTCCAGAATGGGTCAATTCTTCCAACAATTGTTTTTGGAATTCAAGATCTTTATTGTCCTCTATAAATGAATTAGGCATAGGTCTAAGAGTAAGGCAGAAAAACAGTCTTTAATATCTTTCTTTTGAAAACAAGAATCAATTTAAAGGATATTCGTTCTAAGGAAAGAATAAGATTTGCGATATAACTTCAATTCAATCAATTTGTTATCCTCTTTTATCAGCTCAAGAAATTTAAAAATTTTTCTAAACTTGATACAAATGGATGTTTGGAAAATGGTAAATGAAAAGATGAATCTGTGAATAAATAATTAATGCTATTCTATTCAAAATACAGTTAGTCCCTCAAAAAAGCAAATTCTTTAGGTCATTATTAACTGAATGAGGTTGAGTAGAATAAATCAAAAAGTTTTAGCAAACTAACTTAAATCCATATCCTCTGATATTCAAAATTTGAATTTCGGGATCATCCTGTAATTTTTTCCGGAGCTTGGTGATAAATACGTCCATGCTGCGGGCATTAAAAAAATCGTCAGATCCCCATATTTGATTCAAAATCAGTGTTCTGTCGGTAATGTCATTGGCATTTTCCAACAGCATTTGCAAAAGTTGACTTTCTCTGGCCGTTAATGGGCATTCTGAATCTTTAATTCGGAGAATCTGTTTGGTTGGGTGAAATTCATATTGACCAATCGGTAACCAATCATTCTGATTTTGTCGGGTTCGCAGTCTGTCAAGATGAGCCTTGATTCGAACAATTAATTCCTCCATACTAAAGGGTTTGCGTACATAGTCATTGGCTCCTAAGCCAAAGCCTTTGACCACATCTTCAGTCTGACTTTTAGAGGTCAAAAAAATAATCGGGGTATAGGGATCAATTTTTCGAATTTCTTCCGCTAAAGAAAACCCATCCTTTTTAGGCATCATCACATCTAATATCAAAATATCCGGTTTTGAGGATTGATAACTTTCCCAAGCCTTTTGTCCATCCTCGCAGAGTCTAACCTTGAAGTCACGACTCTCCAGACTTTCCTGTATAATCATGCCTAAAGCCAGCTCATCTTCTGCTAATAGTACTTGGATTTTACTCATGGCCAATAGGTAATAAATGTGGTGGAATTTTTTCCCGTTAATAGTTCTATTTTTCCTTCATGCTTCTCCAGGATCTTCCGAACATAATATAGTCCTATCCCAAAACCTTTCACATCATGAACATCTCCTTTCGGTATCCTGTAAAATTGTTCAAAAATCCGGTTTTTTTGGTCTGCTGCGATATTTCCTCCATTGTCGTGAATTCGAATTTTATGCATGCCATTTTGATCAATGCCTAATAGAATCTCATTCCCTCCATATTTAACAGCGTTATCCAAAAGGTTGGAGATCACATTTTCAAAGTGAAAAGCATCTGCCCAAATAGGTTTAAGTTGTGCGGGCAAAATCAAGTCAATTTTCTTTTCAGGAGCTATTGTCTGAAATTTTTGGATCAATTGCCTCAATAAAGGCTCAGGGTCGATTGCCTCTTTTTTTACAATCAACTGATCAGTATCTAAGGTGGCTGTTTCTAATAATTTTTCGACCATCTGATTGAGCTTGTGCATTTGCGATTTAGATATTCCCAAATAGCGCTTGTTCTTTTCAGGGTCATTGGCTGGGTTAAATTGTTCAATCCCTTCAATGGCAGAAAGGGTAGTGGCAATAGGGGTTTTGAATTCGTGAGTGATATTACTAATCAGATCTTGCTTGATTTCTGCTATTTCTTTCTGGTTTTTGATGGTTTGGTATAAATAATAAAAAGCAAAGCCAATGATTCCCAGAAAGAGTAAGGAAGTCAATACTTCGAGCATTCCCCTTTTTAGAACAGTCAGTGCAGTATTTTCAAAGTACATCTCCAAACTTTGTCCCGGAGGAAGAAATGTGGATCTTGAAACCGTCTTGAAAGGCATGTTCGGAGTGTTAGAGACAAGCAGGCTGTCTTCTTTTTCATTTCCAGTCAAATGAATTAATCGATAATTGATATCAATTCCTTTTCTGTCCAACTCTTCAAATAAATAGGCATTGATTTTTTCAAAATCTAAGCTATCTCTAGTAATGGAAATGATGATTTTACTAGTCAGAAATTCCAGGCGGTTGATACTGTCTGCATTACTTTTTCCCATGAAAATCCTGAGCTCGTTCTTTTTATCCATGCCCATACTTCGGCCAGAGTCTAGTAAAACAATATTATTCAAGCTGTCTTTTTGGTCGGAAGACTTCCATAGGAATGAGTCCAATCCTCCTTTCTCAACATTCTCAAGAGCCTGAAAAAGTTCTTTACTCTGGCCGACTCGGTCTAAAAAGCTCCCCAAAGTGTCCAGCTTCTTGATTCTCAAATGTTGAATCTGTTGCTTGACGTTTCCAGAATCTGTCCTGCTTTTACCCTCAGATCTCATATCTGTTAAGGTAATGACATCTGTTTTCGCCAATTCGGCATAGTAGTTCTCCACTGCATTGTCCAAACTTTGCTGGATTTCAGACACTAGCTGCTCTTGAATCAGCAGAAACTGGTTGTAGTTTCTCCAAACCTGAATGCCAATGCTGACCAGTAAGGTGAAGACTATTAAAAAACCTATGCGCTTGAATTGTAACTTTTTCATCTGAAAGGAATTTGTTGTTCAAATGCCAGATGGAATCTCGCATTTTGAATACCAATCCATTGTGGAAATGTAGTTTTACTCGATTTCACTGTGCTAAAATAGAAGCATTATTAAAGTTAAAAAATGACTGTTAACACTCGTTAACAGTGCTTAACTCAATGTTTTTAAGAGTATTTCTTGATTTGTGAACAAAACAAAAAGAACTATGAAAACCAAATCATTACTATTCACGGCATTCTTTTCTTTCTTTTTACTGGGAAACTTAGCACTGGCCCAAGGCCTAACAGGAAGGGCTTTTTACAAATCCAGTTCCCAGATAAAATTATCCATGGATTCCACTAAAATGAACCCTGAGCAAATAGCAGAAATCCAAGCTCAATTGAAGAAACAAATGGAAAGAGACTATGTATTGTCTTTCACTCCAACCGAATCAAACTGGAAGCAAGTAGAAAGTTTGGGAGGCGGACCAGCTACTGCATCTTCTGGCGGAATGCAAATTATGATTAATACTGGAAGTCAGGATCGTGTACTTTATAAAAACCTGGCAGAGCAAACTTACATTCAAGAGCAGGAAATGATGGGGAAAGATTTATTGATCAAAGATAATCTTGAACCAGTAGAATGGGAGTTGACTGGAGAATCAAAAAAAATAGGAAATTACCAAGCTCAAAAAGCTATTTACGCTCGAATCATTGACTCACAGAGATTTTCCACTGGAATGACTGAAATGGAATCTGTGAAAGACACGATTCAGGTAGTTGCTTGGTTTACTCCAGAAATCCCCGTTCCACATGGTCCCGAAAATTATTTTGGTCTGCCAGGACTTATTTTGGAATTACAGAGTGAGGGGAGAACGCTTATTTGTGAAAAAATTGAATTGAATCCCTCCAAAGAACCAGTAGAAATTCAGATTCCCAAAAGAGGAAAAGAAGTCAATAGGGAAGAGTTTAGAGCTATGCAAGAGGAAAGTATGAAGCAAATGATGAATCGATATCAGGGTAAACCTGGAGATGGTAATCGGTTTACGATACGGATTGGGAATTGATTTGAGAAGCAAGATTCTAGATGCGAGACACTAGAGGCTAGAAATAAGATGTGACACTTTAGAGTACCTTCTAACTAAACTCATCCAGCTTTCTGATTTTATACATCATACTTAACCAAAATGCTTTTTTCTAAAAGATTACTCCTTTTAGCCTTTTTCATTGGATTGGCCCTCTCAGCTTATGGTCAAAGCAAACCCCTTATTGGGCAAGTACTGGACTCGCTGAATCGACCCATACCTTATGCGAATGTTGTGGCTATTAATCAGAGCACTCAAAAAATCGGCGGCTTTGGAATTACCAATGCTGAGGGAAGGTTCAAAATTACGCTTGCCGAAGGTCCTAGCTATCTCTTGAGAGTCTCTTTTGTAGGTTACGTTCAATTTGAATCAACCATCAGTGAATGGGATTCGGAAAAACCACTCAATGTGACACTTCAGCAGGCAGATACAGAATTGGGTGTAGTGGAGGTGGTGTCTGAGCTTCCAGTGACTATGAAGGGAGATACCTTGACCTATAAAACAGATGCTTTCACCACAGGTTCAGAACGAAAGTTAGAGCATGTACTGGAAAAACTTCCGGGTTTCCAAGTGGATGAAAACGGGGAGGTAAAGGTGCAAGGCAAAAAGGTAGACAAGGTCTTGGTGGATGGGAAGACTTTTTTTGATGGTGACACCAAATTGGCAACTAAGAATTTATCAGCCAATGCAGTCGACCGAGTTCAGGTGCTGAAAAATTTCAATGAAGTATCACCTATCAGAGGCTTGGATACCAATGAAACTTTGGCTTTGAATATCCAATTGAAGGAGGGAAAGAAAAATCTTGTTTTCGGAGACTTGACCGGAGGAGCAGGACCGGAGGAAAGATATCTAGGACATGTAAATGCCTTTTATTACGCTCCGAAATTAAATGTGAATTTGATAGGAGGAAGTAATAATGTAGGGGAACAGTCTTTCACATTGCAGGATTATTTTAGGTTTAGTGGAGGACTTTCTGGTTTGAGTTCCAGATCTGGTTCAAGAGTTCAGCTAAATTCAGAAGATTTGGGGATTCCTTTAGCAAATAGAACCAATGCTTTTGACTTACAAAGCACACTAGGTGCATTGAATCTAAACTACTCCCCAAGCAAAAAATGGAGGCATTCGGGATTTTTGATAGCATCGACTTCAGCCAATCAACTGGGAAGCAATTCACTAAGAACCTACCTGAATTCTGGCGAGGATACCCAAGAGCAATTGAACTCTGAAAGCTTTGTTGAAAACAAATCCGGATTGGCGAAGTATGCATTGACCTACACTCCGAAAGAGGAAACTTATCTGAAGTACAGTTTATTCGGAAAACTCTCTGAAATCAGCAATGCAAATGACTTGAATTCGAATTTTGGAGACATCAATCAAAGAATTGACTCGCGTAATACCCGAACACCCTATGCTTTGCAGCAAAAGTTAGAGTGGTATCATGCTCCTAGTGAACGTCATGTGTTTTCAACTGAACTCAATTGGGAAAGTAAGTTTTCGGATCCAATTTTTGATTTGAACACCAATCTCAAACCTCTGCAGGGCTTATATCCAATTGCAGATGCAGAAACTTACAGGTTGCTTCAGTCTCAGGAAATCACCACAAATACTTGGGAGGCTGCTTTCAATTACTATTATATCCTGAATCCAACCAATCATTTGAACTGGACTTTAGGCTATCAGAATTTCTCTCAAAATCTGATTGGCCAATTGGAGCAGGTTGGCTCCGAGCAGACTTTTTCTGATTTTGAAAATGAAAATGAGTTTGGACTTCAGGACCGGTATGTAGGGATGACTTGGAAAACTAAATGGAATAAATGGGTTATAAGTCCCACGCTTAATCTACACCAGTATGCTTGGAGAGACTTGCAGTTAGATAATGAACAAAATTTCAACAAGCTATTACTGCTTCCTTCAATGTATGCCAAATGGAATATTCGCTCCAATAAATCCTTAACCTACAGATATCTGACTGAGGCGAATTTTATGGATATCCAGAAATTAGCTAGAGGCTTTGTGCTTCAGGATTATAATGCACTTTTTCAGGGAAACCGAATTTTGGAAAATGGCCTATTTACAACTCATAATCTGAATTATTCCCACTATGATTTTTTCAGTGGGCTGAGTGTTTTCGGCAACCTGAATTATATCCGGAAAAGGGATGATATCATTACCAATACCGACTTTGCAGGAATAAATAGATTACTGAGTTTAGTCAATGCGACTCCTGTCAATGAAAGTTTGAATGGAGATATCAGGGTTGATAAATCTTTGAACAAACTCAAATTTGAGGTAGGTGGAAAATGGAATTCTTTCAGCACGAATTTATTGTTGAATGATTCCCCTGTCAGGAACCAGCAGTTTTCTCAGACTTATGATACACGATTGACCAGTACTTTTTTCAAGGTTTTGGAGGTTGATTTGGCTTATTCTTTTACCTCTAACATTTACAATTCCGGACCAATAGAGAACACATTTATCACCCATAGTCCTAAAGTGGAAATAGACCTTGATATTTATAAGGGCTTGAAATTGAATGCGGATTATACTTATAACACGTATTTGAACAAGGTCTCACAAATTCAGAGCGATTTTGATTTCCTCAATGCTTTTCTAAGTTATCAGGGTCCTAAAAGCCCTTGGGAATTGAAGCTTTCAGTTTGGAATATCTTGGACACCAGATCAATTAGAAGAGATAGCTTTTCAGAAAATCTGATCAGTACCTTTTCCTATCTGGTTCAACCTAGGTATGCGCTTATTACTGTGAAATTTGATATATAACAGTTACTGCCCAATAGAAGCTAATCCGGCTGCTGCAATGATGCCATCTTGGGCCGAAGTCACTCCTGATATTCCAATGGCACCTATGCAAAAGCCATCTTTAAAAATCGGTAATCCTCCTTCAATGCCTACTGCATTGGGTAAGGTAGCTATTCTGCTTCCGCCCTCTGCCTTCATCAAGTCTTCAAAAACCTTGGTTGGACGCTTGAAATACACGGCGCTTTTGGCTTTTGCTTGAGCGACTTCAATACTTCCAACCTGGACCCCATCCATACGCCTCAGAGAAATCAAGTTGCCTCCATCATCTAATATGACTATCACAACATTCCAGCCTTCAGATTGGGCTTTTGCCTGAGCAGCTTCTGTGATTTTTAGAGCATCTTCCAGATTAAGGAAGGGTTTGGTCTGATTTTGTGAAAATGAAAGAATAGGAAGTAATAAGGCGAAAGTAAAGAGTAAGTTTTTCATGATGCAGGGATTATTGTTCGCATCAATTTAATCAAAAAATTGGCAGGGATTCTAATTCCTCTAGAAGCGCATGCTGATTCAGGTTCAACGAAAAAAGGCCCGAGAAATCTCAGGCCTTAAACTTTATTTCAATTGTGGTAATCAGATACTAGCTACTAGTTTTACTTTTAGGTTGACATCGTCATAAATCAACTTATCAGCCAGGTTTTCAAAGTAATTTCCTGATCTGAATTTGATATCAAATTTTGTTCTGTCAAAAGTGATATCACCTTCAGCCGTTAGTTTATTTCCTGAGGTTGACACTTTAGCTGGGAAACTAATGGGTTGTGAGATCCCCTTGATGGTCAAGTTTCCGGAAATCACGTAATCTCTTCCATTACTACTTTTTGCATCAGTGATTTTAAAAGAGGCAGTATTGAACTTCTCCACTGAGAAAAAATCATCTGATTTTAGGTGATTGGTCAGATTACCTTTGGATTTTGGATCGGTAAGGTCTTCTACAGTTAAGTTGACCATGTCCATTTCAAAGGATCCTCCTGTGATTTTCCCGTTGGAATAGTCTAAGGTTGCATCCGCTATCGGAACATAGCCCCAATGTTCTCCGGTTACTTTGGCGGCTTTCCACATGACTGAACTCTCAGATTTGTTGACAGTGGCAGGGGCAGTATTTTTTTCTGTTGTGAAAAATACTGCTAAGCTTAAAATGATGGCAATGATACTTTTCATGAATTATGGTTTTTAGGATTTGATTCTTGTTAGACTCTTTTTTCTCTTGTTGGTTTAATGAATTCAGAAAATTGTCTGATTTTTTATTTTTTTGGACTTGCAGCCTTATTTGATGAACTGGATTTCATTAATTCCCATCAAAATTTCTTCTCCTTTCACCTCAGGGTTTTTGAAGACGAAATAAAGCTTTTGTTTACCTGACGTTGGTTTAATGCTCACCTGGGCACGATTAGCATTTTCCCTTCTCCAAACGATAGGATCAACTCCTTCCGGTGGACGGAATCCCATTTCTTTGACTCCAACTTTATTGGAAGTACCCAGAAGCTCTCCGTTTGCTGAGCCGAGTCTGACTTCTACTATTCCGCCAGCTGCTCCATTTCTGGTACTCACACTGACATGAAGATCGATTTGGGTGATACCTGTGAGATCAATATTATCCAAGGCAAAAGAAGAATTATCCCCAGCCATCAAGAAGCTTACTCTTGGCGTAGTCAATAGTTGAACGCCCTTTCTTTCTACCGATAATTGAGGGTCAAGGTAAGGGTTTCGCAAAGCCACATAGTCAACCGAAGATAACGGAGGTGCTTTGGAAGATCCTTTATCTGTATAGGCTGCTCTCAGTAAGAATCCTCCTTGTCCATTATCGCCCTCAGGGATCATGGGTTGTACTTTTCCATTTAAAGGAAGGGAAGCCACCGTAGCTTGCGCATCATCCATACTTAGGATGAAATCCACCATTCTCTTGGCATCTGCCTCACTCAATTGCGGATGTGCGCTCATGGCATGTTCTCCCCATACTCCAGCTCCACCATTGATAATTTTACCTACCAAATAATTTGTGTTATCAGGAGAATTAGGATACTTGGCAGCCACTGCTTCATAGCTAGGACCTATGGAAGTCTCCTTGTATTGATGACAGGATTTACAATCGCTTCCTTCAATGAGGTTTTTTCCAATAGTCAATGAAGCCAAAGTTTCAGCACCACTTTGTTTAGAAGCTATTTCAATTGGATCAAAGCCTTCTGGTACATAATCAAAAGTAATGGCCACTTCGGCTTCTTTAATTTCTCCTGATTGAGTATCTCCATCTTCCAAGTCTTTTACACTTACTTGGTAGTCTAATTCTTTTTCTCCAAACCAGAAGGATTGGTTGATGCCATTCATGGAAATTTTCACTTCCGGAATATCATTTCCTGCTACAACCTCCAGTTTTTGACTGTTTTGGGCTCCTTTAGTGTCTGTTACCACTAATTCGATTTCATAAACTCCAGCTTGATCGAAAGTAAATGAAGGGTTAGGTCTGTTAAAACTTTCCAGAACTTTGCCCTCAGAACTGATAGTCCATTGGTAAGCCAACTGATTTAAGTCGTAATCATCATAATCATTGGTTCCTTCTGAGCTGAAATTAACAGTCAGAGGAACAGCGCCAGCGAGACGGTCTGCAGAAGCAGTGACGTTTGGTTTTCTATTCCCTGCATTGTATTCAATTTTTATAAGACGGGAATTCGCATTTCCTCTAAACCAGGCACTACCATATTCCAAGACATACAATGCACCATCCGGACCAAAGTCCATATCGATTGCAGAGCTGAAATTTTCATTCGGTAAAAAGCGCTCCATGCTTTGGTAATCGCCATTTTCATCCATGGTCACAGCCATGATCCAGCCTCTCATAAAGTCCACGATCAACCACTTTCCTTCATAATAGGCAGGGAATACAAATGGAGCATTACTTGCAAAATCAGCCTTTCTAAATACTGGCCCCCCTGTGGCAGATCTACCTGAGCTCCCTAGCATAGGGAATTCTTCTGAAACGCCATATGGGTAGTAAATCATGGCAGGAATTACAGGAGTTGGTAATTCTCTCAATCCAGTATTATTCACTGATTCATTGACAGGTTTATTCACGTCATAGGGAGCACCATAAGTACCGGCTTCATGATCGTGGCGGTTGTAGGGGAAGTTATTTCCAATAAAATAGGGCCAACCAAAAAATCCAGGACCTTTGGCCTGATTGAACTCATCATATCCTTTGGGGCCCCAAATGGAATCCACTGATGCATCCGGGCCGACTTCACCCCAATAGAGGTATCCTGTTTTACTATCCAAAGTAGGTCTCCATGGGTTTCTATGTCCCATGGTATAGATTTCAGGTCTGGTTTTTTCTGTTCCCTGAGGAAATAAGTTTCCTTCTGGAATAGTGTAGCTTCCATCGTCCTCAGGATGAATTCTCAAAATCTTTCCTCTAAGATCATTGGTGTTTCCAGGTGCACGCTGATCATCGGAGCTCTCCATACCAGGGCGCTCATCCAAATTGGAAGATCCTTCTCTAGGGTTGACTGTATTGTTTCCTACGGTAAGAAACAGATTTCCTTCTTCATCAAAAACCATCCCTCCACCGGTATGACAGCATTCTTCTCTTTGGGTTGGGACTTCGAGAACAATCTTTTTACTGGATTCTACCAGTTCATTTCCTTTCAGCTCCCATCTTGCCAATACGTGTTTGGGTTCATCTGGATCTGCATAGTACATGTAAATCCAATTGTTTTGAGCATAGTCAGGATGTGCGATTACGCCCATTAATCCTTCTTCAGCTTCCCTTACGCGTCCTTCTTTGTTGGTGTATTTTGTATTTACCGGTATAGTCGCTACCAGAGTTACTTCCTTGGTGTTCTCATCAAAAATTTTGACCCCTCCTTTTCTTTCTACAAAAAGGACTCGATTACCGGGTAGGAATGTTATTTCCATAGGCTCATCCATGCCTTCTGTCAAAACAACCTTGGAAAAACGATTGTCATCCGGCTTGATGCTGGGATCTTCTTTGGGTCCACAGGAGAAAATAAGTGAAATCAATAAGAGTGATAAGCTCAGGTTTTTGATGTGATTGAAATTCATAAGGTTTTGAATTCAGGTTGAGAGTTGTTGGGCAATTTAAGTGTAAGTATCTCTATTATCTCATTTTGAAAAAATAGAAATTGTGCATTCGGTATATTACTGTGATGAGAATCAGTATTTTGAAATATTTATTGGAAGTTAGTAATGCTTTCCAAATTTTAATTTGAAAGATTCATGGAGAATTATGTGGATAGCTTTTCAAATTGCATTAGATTTTTCAGTTTTAGGCAAAATTGATATACCATGAAAAAAATACTATTTCTTCTTTTTCTTTGCCCACTAATTCTAAAAGCTCAGAATCATTCTGAAAACATTCAAAAAATCTTCAACTATGAATTGACTGAAGGAGAGACTTATGAAAATTTAAGGTACCTCTGTAAAGAAATAGGGAATAGAATTTCAGGTTCACCTCAAGCTGCTGCAGCCGTAGAGTATACCAAGCAATTGATGGAGTCGTATGGGTTTGATACCGTTTACTTGCAGCCCGTGATGGTTCCTCATTGGGTGAGGGGCGGAAAAGAGCAAGCGAAAGTTTTGAACTCCTCCAAATTAGGAGCTGTAGATTTGAATGTGTTGGCTTTGGGAAATAGCAGGGGAACAGGGCCCAATGGTCTGGTAGGGGAAGTAGTGGAGGTTTACGGAATAGAAGGACTTCGAAAATTGGGAGAGCAGGTAAAAGGGAAAATTGTGTTTTTCAATCAGCCCATGGATCCCACTTTAATCAATACTTTTCAGGCTTATGGTGGAGCAAATGGACAAAGAGGCTCGGGTGCAGCTGAGGCGGCAAAATATGGAGCTGTAGCAGTTTTGGTAAGATCTTTGACCAATCGAGTGGATGATTTTCCGCACACTGGAAATCAACGATATAATCCAGATTATCCAGAAATCCCAGCTCTGGCTATTAGTACTAAAGACGCTGAGCTATTGAGTAGTTTACTGAAGGGCCAGAAAGATTTGAAAGTCTACCTTCAGAATAATTCAATGATGAAAGAAGAAGTTCTTTCCTACAATGTCATTGGGGAAATCAGGGGTTCTGAAAAGCCTGAAGAAATCATTGCTGTAGGAGGCCATTTGGATTCTTGGGATGTTGGAGAAGGAGCTCATGATGATGGTGCTGGATGCATGCAAGCCATAGAAGTTTTGAGGATTTACAAAGAAATGGGATGGAAGCCAAAGAGGACTCTCAGGGCTGTAATGTGGATGAATGAGGAAAACGGTTTGAGAGGTGGTCAGGAGTACGCTAAAGTAGCCAAAGCCAAAGGTGAAAAGCATATAGCTGCCATTGAATCTGATGCGGGAGGGTTTATTCCTTTAGGTTTCTCATCCAGCGGAACAGAGGTTCAGCGATCCAAGTTGGCTTCATGGAGGGACTTATTTACTCCTTACAATATCTGGAAGTTTGATGTGCCAGGTGGAGGAGCGGATATAGGTCCTTTGAGAGATCAAGGCCCCATTTTAATCGGTCTGCATCCTGATTCTCAAAGGTATTTCAATTACCATCATACTGCCGCTGATGTATTTGAGGTAGTGGATCAGCGTGAATTGGAGCTTGGTGCTGCCGCGATGACAGCTTTAGTTTATTTAATAGAGCAGGAAGGGATGTAATGTCTTCTTTTTAGAATTCAAGAGTGACCAATCTTCAAATTGATCACTCTTTTTTTGGTCCGAAAACCTGTTTTGAATGAGCAGAATTTTCAACAGATTTTTTCATAAAAGGAACACTAACGAATTCATCTTTTGCCCAGATAGAAAACAAGTTTTTATAAAATGAGCTTTCTGGATCTCCAGACTGTCCTGGGGTATTAATTCCTAGGGTTCTTTCCCAGTTTTCAGTATCTACCAAAATTCTGAAAGATGCTCCTGAAGTATTGTTATCTCCATAGGCATTGGCACCAGGTGTATAGCTGTAGCCTCCACGGGGAAGAGGGCCGACATTTAATTTGGATTGCCATTCCTGATTTACCACTCTTCCTAAAGGATGATGAATCAGGGCGTGTTTGTAGTCCTTTTGGCCATATTGCCAGTTGGAAGGATTGGCTCCTAGTTTTTTCTCCAATGCGTCGATCGCTTCCTCGAATGAGTTGGTGAGCCACTGATCCCTCTGGGATTTGGCTTGAGTTGAAAATAGTATTTCAGGACTCTCAACCCATTGAATTACGCGAGTCATTGGAATACTACCTATTAAGTCACGAACTTCATCCGGGGCAGCGAGCTCCAATGCTTTTTTTCTCAAGATTCTTTCCCACATTACATAAATTCCCGCCTCTATTGATTCTGGATTTAAATTAAAGTCCCAGCTAAGCAATGCTTTGCGCAAGGAATCGACTTTTTCATTTTCAAAATAAAGATCTGTTAGATAAGGCAGCAATTGTCTCGCAGGAAGGGAGAGATAATCATTTTGCAGAGCTCCTATTTCTACCAAAGTGAATTTTTTGTCTTGGGACAAAACTTCCTTGATTCTTTCTCCTCTAAAATTGTCAGCCCATTCAAAGCCCAAAGCTTCTGGAAAGGGGTAATTTTCAGGGGCCACATTCTGGTTTGCTGTGGCGATGAAACCTGACTCTGGATTATAGTCATGAGGACGGTCAGCAATAGGTAAATAGCCATCCCATTCATATCTGCCATCTCCCATCGTAGCCACTAAACCGGAGAACCCTCTACGGACAGGTGCTATTCCTGTAGCTTGCCAACCTATATTTCCTTCCTTATCGGCCCAAACCATATTCTCTGCAGGAATATTATTGTATGTACAGGCGTCTCTAAACTCATCCCAATTTTGAGATTGATCCATTTTTAGGCTTGCTAAATAGGGAGCCGAACCGGGTTCCAACCATGCGCATTGAACTGCTACCGCTTTAATCAAATCCTCATCGATAAAAGTGACCGGGCCATGAATCGTGTAATTATGGTTAACTAGTTGAGGAGATTGACCTTTCACCAAAATCGTGTCCTGAATTTGAGACATGGTTAACCATTCTCCCTTAAATCTATACTGAAGCGGATTTTCAGGGTTGATATCATATACCCGGAGATCTTCGTTGTCTGTGGAAAAAATTGTCAAACCCCAAGCTCCATGTTCATTATGGCCTATCGAAACCCCGGGAATCACAGGTTCACCACCACCTACTACATTCCATCCGGGAGCGCTCAGGTGAACCCAATATCTCAAAGATGGGGCTGCCTGTAAGCGGTGAGGGTCATTTGCCATGTAGGGGAAGCCACTTGCTGTTTTTTTACCACTTAAAACCCAATTATTGGAACCTTGAGCAAAGGCATCTGCTTCCAAAGTGGTTTTGAGTTCCTCCTGAAGAGCAGCTAAAGCTTCTTTTACTTCCTTTTGCTCTCCTCGATATTCGGGAGAAATATCCTCTGGCAGAAATTCCACACGGGTTCTGAATGCCCTATAAGGCGCTAGAATATCCTTAAACAACAATTCTTCGGGTATTCCGGGGTCAATTTCCAGATTAGGTTCATTGGGATGAAAGTAATAGAGTTTCTTTGCTTCATCTGAACCAATCAAACTTACCACCCGACTGATGTTGAGTTCATCGCTGACATTTTCCAACAATCCCTGATGTCTGGAAATCACAACTTCCCAAGTCCAAGGCTGGGGTTGAATTCCCAGCATTTGAAATTCTATTGGGAGAAGTTCAGGATTGGAGTTGGCTTCATCAATATAAGCGTTGATTCCTGCGACGAAGGCATCGACAATCTCCACTCCGCGGGGATGGTAATGCCGGAGTTCTGTTTCTTTATCTCCTCTGAATTTAAAAAGGCGAACTCCTCTATCGCGCTCCAACTCTCTTTCTCCCAAAATTTCAGCAAGAGTACCTGTGGCCTGCCTTCTCCATATTTCAAATTGAAACAATCGGTCTTTGGCCGCTAAATAGCCTTGCATGAAGAATAGATCTGCTTCATTTTGAGCAAAGATGTGATTGATCCCATTTTTATCCCGGATGACTTCAACCTTGTCCTGAAGCTGAGTGAGGGAAACTTTCTCCTCGGAACTACAGGAGAAAATAAAAATTACGAGTGTAAATAGAGATAGTGCTTTCATGAAATATGGGGCTTTTTGTAATTTTTCAATTTCTAGGCAGATAGGCAATACCATTGACATAAAAAATAAAACCCCGACCAGAAGGTCGGGGTCCCAATTCAAACCAATTACTAAAAAATAATCCTGATGTAATCTGAAGCCTGTTTAGCCGACTTCGATTGCTTTTTTGGGTTTATTTTCAACTGATTTTACTTTGGGTAGGACTATTTTCAAAATCCCCTTTTCGTACTTGGCATCGATTTGTTCATCTTTGACATTTTCCGGAAGGGCAAAGGCCCTATGGATGCTGGAGTAGGAGAATTCTCTCTTACGATAGTTCTCTTTTTCTTCCTCCATTTTCATCTCTTTTTCGGCTGATATGTTAAGAATTCCCTCTTCGACTTCGATTTTGAAGTCCTTTTTATCAAATCCAGGTGCTGACAACTCTAGCTTAAATTCCTTTTCACTTTCGATGACGTTAGCAGATGGAACCTCCACAGATTTATCTGTAAACCAAAACTTATTGTTCATATGGAAGGGGTCTTCAGCCCCGAAGAAGTCTTGAACCATTTTTGGCCAAAAACCTCTGTCTTTAGTTAGTGCGCCCATGGTTTCTGTTGTTTACTGGTGGATCATTTATTTAACACTTAAATCTCCAATAATTTCTTCAAAACACTCATGACGAGTGTCAGTGAACAAACTGATAAATATCAATGATTAGGAAGGTTATTGGAGACCAAAATCCTTATTCAAATAGGAAAGAATCACGTTCCCTAACTTTTTCCCGGAACCCACATAAGTATAGGCTTCTGGAAGTTGTTCGAGACTGACTACTCGATCAATCAAAGGCTTGAATTTGTCTTCAAGTAAAAGCTCTTCAATTTGAATTAAGCTTTTATTCACGTTGAGGGGGATGGGGAATTTGACTTTTTTGCTGGAAAAAAATGAGGTTGACAAAGATAAAAATGGGTTCTCCCAATTGTGTCCCAATTCAGAAGAAAGGTAAGTGCCATTTTTTTTAAGTAAGGGCTTACAAATTTTAAAACGGCTTTTTCCTACGGCATCGAGTACGGCATCGAATTGTTGCTTGATTCCTGTAAAGTCATCTAGTAATCCATCAATCACTTGATCGGCTCCTAATTGAGCCACTTTTTCGACATTTCCTAGGCTTACTGCAGTTACATGGATATTTCGGGACTTTAAAATTTGAATGGCAGCTGATCCTATTGCACCGGTCCCACCAATTACCAAAACCTGATCACCTTCTTTCAAATTAATTTTATTGAGAAAGTTATATGCATAGTGCACACCTTCAATAGAGGCACCTGCTTGAATTTGATCTATGTTTTTGGATACTTTTCGTAGGTTTTCGAAGGAAGAAGTACAAAAGTATTCTCCATGACTTCCACAGCCATTGTCTATAAAACCCCAAACTCTATCTCCAACAGCGTATTCTTTTACTTCGGACCCTATCTGCGTGATTTCACCCACAAAGTCAGTCCCTGGGGTAGCTCGCTTGGGTTTAGGATAGCCGACAAAAAGCCTCATGATCCAGGGCCAACCCGTTAAAACCGCCATATCTGTTCGGTTTACTGTACAAGTCATCACCTTCACTTGGATTTCCTTTGGTTGAGGTTCGGGTTCGGGGAGTTCTGCGATTTTCAACTCGGAAGGCGAACAGTATTCATATCTGACAGCTGCTTTCATTAGTTTAATGGAATCCTGGTAAAAATTACTTCTTGACCGTTCAGTTTGGTGATGGTGACTTGGTCAAAATTGAGCCCATAATACCATCTGATGAACTGACAATTATCTTCAAAATCCATGGACGAAATTCCATTGACCAATGCTACCTCTTCCCCGATTTCTACCAAGGCATCTTCTGGACTTAGCCCAATAGACTTTCCGGAAATAAGAAATTTTCCTTTTTCAAAACTGAAACTAAGATGATTAGGGTCTCGAAATGAAGGAGTTTCATTTTTTAATTTTAGGTAATAAGTAGATTCTGAATTGTTGATGACGGTTTGGGAAGTTAATGTTGAGAAAAATGAAACACCTATTTTTTCTGTAGTTGGATATTCAAAATTCAGGGGAATTTGGGTATACACATGATTACCTATCTTTAAACTATCTATGATTATGGTAAATGCAGGTGCAATTTGTTGGCTGATCGCACCAATACTCATGCTGATACTAGGATTATCTTTAGCCTCGATGTTCTTTTGTTTCAAAAAGTCCTGAACAATACTTTTTTTGTTGTCAAGATCCACAGTGCCTGCGAAACCAAAGTCAACGAGGATGTTTTGATATTCAAGACTATCAAAACTGAAATCAAGGTAGGGCCTGTTATTCCTATAAATTACATCAAAGCTTTGCCAGCTCTCATCGACCGGAAAGGGCGACTTGGATGCATAAATCATCTTGTTTTCGAAATCTATTTGCCAGTTTAATTGTCTAATCAAGTTCGAACCCAAAAGGTAGTAGTCGTGGCAAACCAAATAAGGCATATCAACTAAAAGACTACTCACATTTCGAATTTCAAGAGGGCCCAGTTCTACTATTTCAGTGATGGCCGTTCTAACCTTTTTTTTGTTTTTATTCGCATCCTGCATGGTGAGTTTTTTTCCTTTTTTGGAAATAGCCCCCTTCTCCTGAATGTTACTTCCGGCTAGACCCTGTGCAGCTCCAGTGTCAAATGCAAAATTTACCTCTCTGCCATTCATTTTTCCTTTAAAGACTAAAAGTCTGGCATCCATGTGAAATGGTGCTGAAAAAATGCTGTCATTGAAGGAATTCGCGAGAGATATCTCAAAAAAGGCGAAAAAAAAGAGGGTCAAAAAAACAATACTTCTTCTTTTCATGCTTTTCTAGATATGTTGATCAATCAAGATTCCGTTTCCATCCGGATCAAAAAATAAAATACTACCTGGGCCTTCACCATTGGGGTCAGCCTCTTGTGCTAAGGTGATTCCTTGGGATTTTAGCTCAGATTGAATTTTTCGAACATCATCATAGCCGGGGACAAGTTTTGCATCCTGGTCCCAACCTGGGTTGAAAGTGAGGATGTTTTTCTCAAACATTTCATGTAAAAGCCCAATTAGCGTTTGTTCATTTTTCATGATGAGATAGTTCATCTCCTCTGATCCCCCGAAAACTGAAAAACCGAGTTTTTCATAAAAGGCTTTTGAGGCTTGAAGATCTTTGACTGAAAGACTGATAGAAAAAGCTCCGAGTTTCATAGGATTGGCATTTTGAATTGGATGAATTTGTAAAAGACTAGCTTTAATATAGTTTGTTTTAAGTTAAAAATCAGGATAAAATTTCATGAATTCATCTTCACTTAATTTTAATGGAATAGAATACTGGATTTTCAAAACTTAATTCTATTGAGCTGTTTTCATTAGTTATAATTGTCAGGATTATTTAGTTTTGTAGCATTATTCCAATTTTATTTTAACATTGTCATGATCAGAAAATTATGTTTTTTGAGTTTGTTGTCTCTTCTTTTGTTGTCTTGCGTCCCTGACGAAACTCCCTCCATTATTTTAGAAGATTTCTCGGTATCTATAGCTCCCGGTGCTCTTCAGCCCAACATGAAGCCTTATGCTTTGATCAATTCAACCGACGGAGAGGTAGTTGATTTCAAAAGTTTTGAAAGTAATTCCAAATTGACTTTCTCTCTTGACAATAGCCAACGATATCATGTTACTTTATTTAAAATTATTGATTTCAATGGTTTTGAAATCATCAATAGTGAAACGTACACCGATGTAAAGCCTGATAATGATTTGATATTTGGTTTAAAGCCTAAGGCAATCATTGGACCTGATTATAGCTCCCAGGTGTTGGTGAAAGTTAATTTTCCTGAAGCTGGAGGTTGGGCAAATATTAGCCATAGCTCAGGTTGGACTTCCTCAATTTTCAATACGCTTATTAATAACTCTGATAATTTTTTGGAGATAAAAGTTCCAAAATTCAATTCTGAGCAAAACTATTTGATAATTGCTGAAAATGCTTTGGGAGTTAGAAAGCAAATGATGCTCGATCTTCGAAATGCCAGTTCCAGTTTAGAGGTAAATTTTTCAGATTTGAATGAGATTGAAGAGATTTCATACCTCGCATCGACTGGATTAAATAGTGATGATGAAATTAAAGGATTCACTGTTCATCAGGCTATTCCTTACGAAAATCAAATCTACAGAAAGGGTTTTTTGTATTCTGCGGCCAATGCAAACCCAATGAATCAATTACAGGAAATGAACTTGTATTTTCCATCAAGTGAAGAACTGTACCAAGTCCATCTTGTCGCACGAAGTAAAATCAATCCATCTATCCTTAAATATTTTTCTGGGCAGCTAAAGGCTGGTGATCGCATACCCCTTCCCATTGAAAATCAAATTGAGGTAACCAATCATTCTATTGGAGATTTCAGTTTTGTCAAAGGGTCTAAGGTTACTGATTGGGTTATAAAGTATAATATTCCCGTACATTCAAATACTCCTCCTTATCAGTCCTCAAAGGCTTTTATATATGGTGAGTCATCAGGTTTTAAACTGAAATACCCTCAAGAGTTACTTGATAAATATTCGTTTTTAGACCAGCTTTTTACCTGGAAACCAGAAAGTCTAGAAGTTTTTGAAAGAGGATATTCTTACGGTCAACTAATACAAAATAGGTTAGTGAGTATACCTGAATTAAAGCAAGAGAAGACAAGTTCTATGTTGAAAGTATTTTGATTTATTTGAAATAAACAGTCTTTCCTGTTTCAGCGCTTTCTTTTGCGGCTTGCAAAATATCCATGACGATCATGTTATTCTCCAAAGAGTACAGATCAAAAGGAGGAAGTTGAATTTCATCCCTGATTACGGCTTTCAATAGTAAAAATGGATCTGGGTAGGGAGCTGGTAATTCCGGTAGCTGTAATGTGCGTTCATCAAATCCATCATAGCCTTCTGCCAGTCTGATTCGAAGTTGATGTCGATTATCTGCGAAAATAGCCCCAGTTTCCCCGTAAATTTCCATGTCTTTTCTTCCTATTGGCCAATTCCAAGAAGCTTGAATGATCACTTGAGCTGTTGAATAATTTACGATGATTGTGGCATCATCTTCCACTTTGGGGTTATTTTCAGGTTGCAGTTGCTGAGTGATTGCAGTAACTGAAATAGGGCTTTCACCATTCATTAACCAAGTCATTAAATTGGCACCATAGCACCCAAAATCCATCAAGGCGCCTCCACCATTTAATTTTGGATCTGTTAGCCATTCCAGAAACTCCGGCCCAACGCCAATTTTTTTCGGGCCTCGATGGCCATCTCTTACGATTACCTTTTTGACATTGCCTATTTCACCCGATTCCAATAGTCTTTTAGCTTCATGATTGCTGGGATACCAACTCGTTTCATAATTGGTCAATAAATGAATGCCATATTGACTAGCCATTTCCTTCATTTCCAAAGCATGCTCTTTACTGACAGCAAGAGGCTTTTCAACCATCACATGAATTCCTTTCGGTGCAGCCGCTTTTACAATGGCTAAATGGGAAAAAGTATCCCCAAAAGCAGCCACTGCTTCAGGATGGCTTTTCTCCAGCATTTCATTCAAGTCATCATACACCAAGCTCATCGAGAAGCCATATTGCTTGGAGTACTTCTCCGCCAGCTCCCGGTTTGACTCGCTTATCCCAACTATTTCATAATCCCCTCGATTCATAGAGGAAAGTACCCAGCCCACATGTCCATGGTTCAGACCTGCAACGGCAAGCCGAAGTTTAGAGGTCTCTTGGCCCAAAGAGTCAAAACCTCTCAGAAAAAATAAAAGAAGCAAAGAAGTTCTTAAAATCGCCTTCATAATCAAATAGGTGCTATTCATTGGACTGGGTTTTTGGTATGTTTGATTTGCTTGATATTGCTTAAATTACTGGTCAAAAATCCAAAATATGCGAAAAACTTTATTCTTCCTCTCAATTTTAGCAGCCCTTGTGAGCTGTTCTGAAAATCAACCTTACCAATTTACTGTTTCTGACATTGAAACACATATAGACACACTTTCTTCTGACTACTTTTTGGGTCGTATGCCTTTCACAGAAGGAGAGGAAAAGACCGTGGCTTACCTGGTCAATGAATTTCAGAAATTAGGTTTGGAGCCCGGAAATGGAGATTCCTACATTCAAGAAGTACCCATGGTATCTATTTTGACCCAGCCATCAGAAACCATGGAAATTCAATCTGCCAAAGAAAAAATTTCCTTAAATGGCTTGCAGGACTATGTTTTTTGGACTCAAAGGACAGACTCAGCGGTCAGTTTTCAGGATGCAGAAATGGTATTCGCTGGATTTGGGATAGTAGCTCCTGAGTACGGTTGGGATGATTATAAAAATATTGATGTGAAAGATAAGATCGTTGTCGTGTTGGTCAATGATCCAGGTTTCGGAACAGAAGATGCATCCTTTTTCAAAGGGAATACCATGACTTATTATGGAAGGTGGACTTATAAATATGAAGAAGCCATTCGTCAGGGAGCTTTGGGATGTTTGATTGTTCATAATACTATCCCAGCCGGTTATGGATTCAATGTGATTCAAAACTCCTGGAATTCATCCAAGCTTTATTTGGATGATCGAGGAAAGGAAGGTTATAAGTTGGCCTTTGAAGGTTGGGTTACTTTGCCTACCGCCAACAGGCTTTTTGAAATGGCAGGTTTGAACGAAAGAGAATTGCTGGCAAAAGCGAGAAAACCGGACTTTCAGGCAATTCCATTAAATCTCAAGGCAAGTTCTTCTATGAAGGTGGAGGCAACCAACAATACTTCCCAGAACGTGGTCGCTAAATTGACTGGTGAACAAAATCCGGATGAATACATTGTTTACACTGCCCATTGGGATCACTTGGGAGTGGGCAAACCTGATGCAAGCGGAGACAGTATTTATAATGGGGCTTTGGACAATGCATCTGGTACGGCAGCACTTTTAGCCTTGGCAAAAGCATTCAAAGAATCCAAGACTCCTAATCGATCGGTGATTTTCTTGGCGGTAACCGCAGAGGAGCAGGGACTTTGGGGTTCTGCTTATTATGCTCAAAATCCGATTTATCCTCTGGAAAAAACTGTGGCCAATATCAATATGGATGGAATTAATCCCTATGGCAAAATGAAAGATGTTTCAGTGATAGGAGTTGGGCAGTCCGAAATGGAGGAATTATTAGATGTTGAATTAGAAAAATTAGGACGTTATTCTGCGCCGGAACCTAATCCGGTTGCTGGTTATTATTTCCGCTCAGATCATTTCAATTTTGCTAAAGTTGGAGTTCCTGCTTTGTATTTTCATACAGGTATCGACCATGTAGAAAAAGGGAAAGAGTATGGAAAAGAGCTTCAGGATCAATATACGGCTGAATATTATCACAAGCCTTCAGATGAGTATGATTCCAGCCGATGGAATTTGGATGGTGCCGTTGACGATGTACAACTTCTATACAACATCGGACAAAATCTGGCTAATTCTAATCAATGGCCATCTTGGAAACCCGGATCCGAGTTTAAGTCCATCAGAGAAGGATATATGAAGAAGTAAAAAAACATAAAAACCCCAAGCAGATTGTTTGGGGTTACGTTTATGACTTTGCCAATAAAAGCTGAAACTCCAAGGGGCTACAAGGCTGAAACTCGTCCTCGGCAAGATCTTCGAAAATTTCTTCATCGAATTCCATTTCCGTCTTTTCTACTTTTCCATCAGGATGTAGAATCAACTCTGTTCCGGTAAAATCGGAGGGATTTACCATCACCAAAACTTGATAATCGTCAAAAATCCTCTTGAAATATTGTGCAATTGCTTTGGCCATTTTCTTAAAGTTGAATTTTCTTCAAAAATAAGTCGATTTTTTTTTACAAATGGATTTTGCCGTTTGCTTTCCATCCCTAAATTTGCCGAACGATATGAATACAATAGCAAACAAATACTGGTGGTGGCATTTTGAATCTTTCCCGGGGAAAGCACAGAAAGCCCTTGCCTAAAATTGAATGCAAGAAGATATAATTGGCTTACTGGACTTCCCGGTAAGCCTTTTTTTATGCCAAAATTTAACCACGAATGAACCACGTAAAATTTCCGATTTTAACTACTTACCGCAAAAGGCTGGCGGACACCATCACCCCGGTAAGTATTTATTTACAAATCAGGGATAGATTTGCCAATCCGATTTTATTGGAAAGCTCTGATTATCATGGGCAGGAAAACAGCTATTCCTATATCTGTTTTAACCCATTGGCCACTTTTTCATTCAATGCCGGAAAAGTACAGGAAAAGCTACCTAATGGAGATGAAAATCATTATGAAGTAAGCTCCAAAAAGCCCCTGATGGATAGTCTTAGGGCATTCGGAAATAGATTCGATCCTACTCCCGACAAATTTAAATTCAGTACCAACGGACTTTTTGGCTATATACAATACGATACAGTGGGCTGGTTTGAAGATATCAAACTCGAAAAGACCCAGGAGTCAGAAACTCCGATGATGCACTATGCCATGTATCAAAACATTATCGTAGTGGACCATTATAAAAATGAACTGCACTTATTTGAGCATAGAGTTCCGGGGGCCGAAAATCCAGAATATTTAGAGGAAATCGAGCAGCTCCTGAACAATAAGAATATTCCTGCCTACACCTTCAAAAAAGTAGGTGAAGAAGTATCAAACTACACGGATGAGGAATTTTTGAAAGTTTTGAATCAGGGAAGGGAGCATTGCTTCCGTGGGGATGTGTTTCAGATTGTTCTATCCAGAAGGTTTACTACTGAATTTAAAGGAGATGAATTTAATGTGTACCGTGCACTCCGTTCCGTCAATCCATCGCCTTATCTTTTCTATTTTGATTATGGTTCCTTCAAGGTTTTTGGTAGTTCTCCAGAGGCACAGATCGTGGTCAAAAATAAGAAAGCAACCATTTTTCCTATCGCGGGAACTTTCAGAAGAACAGGAAATGACCAGGAAGATGCTGCTTTGGCGAGGAAACTTTATGACGATCCAAAGGAAAATTCTGAACATGTCATGTTGGTGGATTTGGCCAGAAATGATCTTTCCAGATCTTCTGATGTGGTCAATGTGGATGTTTTCAAAGAGATTCAATATTACTCTCATGTGATTCACTTGGTGTCTAAGGTTACTGGAGAGTTGCCAGATGGAGCTAATCCTCTTCAGTTAGTAGCGGATACTTTTCCTGCAGGGACCTTAAGCGGAGCTCCTAAGTATAGAGCGATGCAATTGATAGATGAGCTTGAGAATGTCAGTCGACAGTTTTACGGTGGAGCCATAGGTTACCTAGGATTCAATGGAGACTTTAATCATGCGATATTGATCCGCTCCTTTGTATCAGAAAACAATCAATTGAGATTTCAGGCAGGTGCAGGAGTAGTAGCCAAGTCTTCCATTCCATCAGAATTGCAGGAAGTGGCGAATAAGCTGGAAGCACTGAGAGTAGCACTTAGAGCAGCAGAACAGATATGAAAATCCTGGTACTCGATAATTATGATTCCTTTACCTATAACCTGGTTTATCTGATCAGAAAGCTGGGTTATGGAACACAGATGGATATCTTCAGAAATGATAAAATCAGTCTGGATGAGGTGGATCTATATGATAAAATTTTGCTCTCGCCGGGTCCGGGTGTTCCATCTGAAGCTGGAATTATGCCGGAGCTTTTGAAAAAATATGCTTCCAGTAAGTCTATTTTGGGTGTATGTCTGGGACATCAGGCGATAGGTGAGGCCTTTGGAGGCAGTCTGATTAATTTGTCCGAGGTGCTCCATGGAGTTTCTTCTCAGGTAAAAACTCAGGAGGATTTGCTTTTCGAAGGAATCTCCGATACTTTTAGTATTGGTAGATATCATTCCTGGGTAATAGATGAATCCACCCTATCTCAAGACCTGGAGGTGATTGCTCGTACACCTGATCAACAAATCATGGCTGTGCGACACAAACAGTTTGCCGTTCGTGGAGTTCAGTTTCATCCTGAAAGCATTCTGACTGAACATGGCACTCAAATCATTAAAAACTGGCTGGAATCTTGATAATCAAAGTTTTGATCCCCAAATAATATTGCTATGAAATGCCCATGAGAATAGCTCCTCACGCAAGGGAATGATTATTCAGGGCATTCCATCTGACCATAAAAATTAAATTATAAACAGATGAAAGAGATACTCAATCTCCTTATTGAACATAAAACATTAACTCAGGCTCAGGCCAGGGAGGTATTGAAAAATTTGGCCTCAGGTGCTTACAATTCCTCTCAGGTAGCCTCTTTCATGACCGTGTACTTGATGCGTTCCATTACTGTGGAGGAATTGAAAGGATTTAGGGAAGCCATGCTCGAGCTTTGTATTCCGGTTGAAATCTCTGAATACGACGCCATGGACCTCTGCGGTACAGGTGGGGACGGGAAGGATACATTTAATATTTCCACCTTGTCCTCATTTATAGTTGCCGGAGCCGGTCAAAATGTTGCCAAGCATGGAAATACTGGTGTTTCTTCCATCTGTGGTTCCTCTAATCTTCTAGCTTATTTCGGCTATGATTTCACCAATGATATCAGCGAAATTAGAAGATCTCTGGATGAAGCCGGAATTTGCTTTTTGCATGCCCCGCTTTTTCACCCTGCAATGAAAAATGTTGCCCCGATCAGAAAGGAATTAGGCGTCAAAACTTTCTTCAATATGCTAGGACCTATGGTTAATCCTAGTTTTCCCAAAAAGCAATTGGTTGGAGTTTTTAGCCTTGAACTGGCTAGATTGTATGCATACCTTTATCAGGAAAGCGAGGCCAAGTTTTCCATCTTACATGCCTTGGATGGGTATGATGAGATCTCTTTGACTGGGGATTTTAAAATGATATCCAATTCGGGAGAAAAACTCTTCAAGCCAGAGCAAATAGGTTTGTCCAGATTGAAGGCTGAGTCTATCAAAGGTGGAGAGACTGTGGAAGAATCTGCAAAAATCTTTGAAAATATCCTGAAGGGAAAAGGAACCAAAGCCCAAAACGAAGTCGTTATTGCCAATTCGGCTGCGGCTTTAGTAACCGCTGACTCTAATCTGTCTTTTCTTGAAGCCATTGCAAAAGCAGAGCAGGTCTTGCTAAGTGGGAAAGCCTTGGAGGTTTTCAAAAGTCTGGTCAATCCTAAGACCTCAATTTCATTCGCTTAATAATTGAATATGAATATTTTAGAAAAAATAATCGCAGATAAATATAAAGAAGTAGCCGAGCGAAAAAGCTTGGTTCCTGTCAAGCTTCTTGAAAAGAGTACCTTTTTCGAGGGAAAAGTAGTTTCCATGAAAAAGTATGTCACCCATCCGGAAAAATCTGGGATAATATCAGAGTTTAAGAGAAAATCGCCATCCAAAGGAATGATCAACGGAGCAGCTTCTGTGGAAACCGTCAGTATAGGTTACATGCAGGCGGGTGCTTCCGCTTTGTCTATTTTGACAGACAAGGATTATTTCGGAGGCAGCAATGAGGATTTGAAAATTGCGAGGAAGTTCAATTTTTGCCCTATCCTGAGAAAGGATTTCGTGGTAGACGAATACCAAATCATTGAAGCAAAATCCATCGGAGCTGATTGCATCTTATTGATTGCGGCTGCTTTGGAACCTGAGAAATTAAAGTCCCTAGCCTACTTTGCTAAAAGCTTAGGCTTGGAAGTACTGCTAGAAGTACATGATGGAGATGAGTTGGCTCAAAGTATCAATGATGGGGTGGATTTGATTGGGGTGAATAATAGAAACCTAAAGACCTTTGAAGTCAGTATTGATACCTCTCTCGAGTTGGTTGATCAGATTCCTTCTTCATTTATCAAGGTTTCAGAAAGCGGAATTTCGGATCCTAATACCTTGATAAAATTGAAGAAAGCAGGTTTTGATGGGTTTTTGATTGGAGAAAATTTCATGAAATCCAGTAGACCGGAGCAGGCCGCATATAATTTCATCAAGGATTACCAGAAATTGGTTTCAGCCACAGAGTTTCAGAAAGCTTAATGGAGATCAAGGTTTGTGGGATGCGGGAAAGTGAAAATATCCGGGACTTGATAGCAGAAGTCAAACCGGATTGGATGGGATTGATATTCTTTCCCAAATCACCCAGATATGTAGAGGATAGTCTCGCGCCTCAAATCTCTGAAATGAATGTTCCCAAAGTAGGGGTATTTGTTAATGAAAGCATCCCGGAAATTTTGGAAAAAATAGTGAAATTTGATCTGGCTGCCATCCAGCTTCATGGATCGGAATCGCCCGAATTTGTGGAAGAAGTCAACTCTAAGACTGATATAGAGGTGTGGAAAGTGATTTCGGTTGGAGAGGAGCTGGATTGGGAAGATTTAAAACCTTACGCCCCTCTAGTGGACAAGTTTCTATTTGATACAGCTACCAAAGCACATGGGGGTTCAGGGAGGAAATTTGATTGGATGTATTTGGAAACTTATCCCTTCAACAAAAGCTTCTTACTGAGTGGAGGAATAGATCAAGACAGTGCTAAGGAGATCTGGGATTTGGTAGAAAAAGTTCCTCAATTAAAAGGGGTGGACCTCAATTCCAAATTCGAAATTAGTCCTGCCTTGAAGGATATAGAAAAACTGAAAGAATTTAAACAAAATCTGCTTTCTGAAAAGAGAGCATAACCTAGAGAAGATATGATCAGAGTGGACGAAAAGGGCTTTTATGGCAAGTTTGGAGGAGCATATATTCCTGAAATGTTGCACCCCAACATCGAAGAACTTCGCGATAATTATGAGGCCATTGTAGCTTCAGAGGATTTTCAAAAGGAGTTTCAGATGCTGTTAAAGGATTTTGTGGGTCGTCCTACCCCTTTATACTTTGCTTCCCGTCTTTCTGAGAAATACGGGGCAAAAATTTACCTGAAGAGAGAAGACTTGTGCCATACAGGGGCTCATAAGGTCAACAATACAATAGGTCAGATTATTCTGGCCAAAAAGCTGGGCAAGAAAAGGATAATTGCCGAAACAGGAGCAGGGCAGCACGGAGTGGCAACTGCTACCGTTTGTGCTTTGATGGGAATGGATTGTACGGTATACATGGGTGAACTGGATATCCAAAGACAGCGCCCGAATGTGGAGCGCATGAAAATCTTGGGAGCTAAGGTTGTTCCGGCAACTTCAGGTTCTAAGACATTGAAGGATGCCACCAACGAAGCTATGAGACAGTGGATTAATAATCCAGTGGATACTCATTACATCATAGGCTCTGTTGTAGGGCCGCACCCTTATCCGGAAATGGTTGCGCGTTTTCAGTCCGTGATTTCTGAAGAAATCAAGTGGCAATTAAAGGAAAAAGAAGGAAGAGAAAATCCTGATGCAGTTATAGCTTGTGTTGGAGGTGGATCCAATGCTGCAGGTGCTTTTTATCACTATTACAATACTCCGGAGGTTCGCCTGATTGCAGCTGAAGCCGCTGGATTGGGTGTGAGTTCCGGTAAATCCGCCGCCACCACAGCCTTAGGTACCCCGGGGATTTTACATGGATCCAAAACTTTATTGATGCAAACGGAAGATGGGCAGGTAGTAGAGCCACATAGTATTTCTGCTGGCTTAGATTATCCTGGAATAGGTCCCGTTCACGCTCATCTATTTGATATTGGACGAGGAGAATTTGTGGCTGTGGAAGATGAGGATGCCATGAAAGCAGGGATAGAGCTAAGCCGATTGGAGGGAATTATTCCTGCTATCGAAACAGCCCATGCACTTCATGCTCTGAATATGATAGAGTTCCGCAAGGATGATGTCATTGTGATCAATCTTTCAGGAAGAGGCGACAAAGATCTGGATACGTATATCAAGTGGGGGAATTATTGATTTGCGAGGATAAGAAATCCTCAAGCTTCATTTTAAAGGCATTGGATTTTTCCAAAATGCCAGAAAAAAGATAGGTGCCGTAAATCGTAACTCTTAAATCATCCTTTTCAAAAGATTCAATTTAAAATAGCACTTCAGCTAATGAACCGAATACACAGTTTATTCAAAAACAAACAGGAGCGGGTACTCTCCATTTATTTTACAGCCGGATTTCCCAATCTGGAAGATACCTTACCCATCATGCAAGCGATACAGGAAGGTGGTGCAGATATTATTGAAATCGGTGTCCCTTATTCTGACCCAATCGCGGATGGCCCTACTATCCAGGATAGTAACCAAATTGCCTTGGAAAACGGGATGAGTTTGAAAAAGCTTTTTCAGCAATTGGAAGGCTTCCGTTCTAAAATTGAATTGCCGGTGGTATTGATGGGATATCTTAACCCGATCATTCAGTATGGTATGGAGGCATTTTGCAAAAAGTGCCAGGAAGTGGGGATCGATGGCTTAATTCTTCCCGACTTGCCAATGCAGCAATATTTGGATGAATTCAAATCTGTATTTGAGCAATACGGATTGGTAAATACCTTTTTGATTTCTCCCCAAACTTCTGAAAAGCGAATCCTAGAAATCGATCAGAATACAGATGGCTTTATCTATATGGTATCATCTCATTCGATTACTGGAGCAAAGAGTGGGATCAGTGAGGAGCAAATTTCTTACTTCAAACGTGTTCAGGAGATGGGACTTAAAAACCCTCGTCTGATTGGTTTTGGGATTTCAGATGCAGAAACCTTCTCCACCGCATCAAAGTACAGTCACGGAGCAATCATCGGTTCTGCTTTTATCAAAACTGTCAAAGACTCAAAAAATTTAAATCAAGATATCCAAGCTTACCTTCAATCTGTTCTGAATTGAAAAATTACCTAATTCTACAATCACCTTTCAATTAAACATGATAGCTCCGAAGTCTCGTAAATCGAACTTCGTAAATCAAAAATCGATATGATTATTCAATTACAACCCGATATTTCATCCAAGCAAAAAGAGACTTTGATAGAAAAAGTCAATGGAATCGGATATAAGACCACAGAAGTAAAAACACAATTGGGAGATTACCTGATTGGAATTGGTAAAAATGAGTTTGACATCCGCAAAATCGGCCAGCTCGATGGAATCAAGGATATCCATATTGTATCCGATGAATATAAGCTGGTCTCCAAAAAGTGGAAAGCTAAGCCAACATCAGTGGATTTAGGAGATGGAGTGTTTATTAAGGATGGGGAAATGGCCATCATAACCGGACCTTGTTCCATAGAGTCAGAAGAGCAAATTCGAAAGGTAGTTGCTCATTGTGTAGAGAACGGTATTCGAATGATGCGTGGAGGTGTCTTCAAACCAAGAACTTCTCCTTATGCATTCAGAGGGATGGGGATTGATGGATTGAAGTTATGGCATGATATCGCTTCCGAGGCTGGAATCAAGATAGTGACCGAGGTCATGCAGACTTCTCAGATCGAGGAGATGTACCCATATGTGGATATTTATCAAGTGGGTGCCCGAAACTCCCAAAATTTTAATTTGCTCGATGAGTTAGGGAAAGTGGATAAAGCTGTGATGATCAAGCGGGGAATTTCAGGAACTATTGAAGAGCTTTTACAGTCTGCAGAGTATGTATTTTCCGGCGGAAATGAAAAATTGATTTTGTGTGAAAGGGGGATCAGAACTTATGAAAAGGCTTCCAGAAATACCTTGGATTTGAACGCGATTCCGATTTTGAAAGCCAAATCCCATCTTCCAGTGATTGTAGACCCTTCTCATGGAATTGGTATTCGTTCTTATGTGCCGCAAATGGCCTTGGCAGGTGTAATGTCTGGAGCTGATGGAATTATTTATGAGTCTCACGAAATCCCTGAAAAAGCTTATTCAGATGGACAGCAGACCTTGGACTTTGCCCAAAGTGCAAGATTAGCAAATTGGATTAGGGAAAGTTTCGCCATGCGGAAAACATTTGACCTCTTGTAAAATAATTTGCTTGTAATCTATCAAAGTGTGTAAATTAGAGGCATAATTTAAAATCGTGAATCCAACACCAAGAACCTACGTACATCATTCTCATTATCCTCTCCAATGAAGGAATAGGAATGTTATGGTTTTTTGGTAACATATAAATAGGCCTATTCCATTTCTGGGGTAGGCTTTTTTGTTTAAAAGCTTCTTTTGGCAATGCTGCTTTTCCGAAAGAAGTATGAAGCATGATTAGTTAAGAATCTTGCTTCTAGAGAGTCAGGATAACAGATTACTATGTATCAGGATAATTGAAGTAAGAAGGCTGAGAAAACTTAAAAACAAGGAATAGAGTTAGAAAATATATAAACCCGAATATAAAATGACTGATAAACCAAAAGACTGGGTATTTAGCGACCCGAGATTACAGGATCTCAAACAGGATTATGAGGCATACACCGAGGAAGACTTTAAAGTCTGGAATATCTTATACGAAAGACAGATGCCAAATCTGCCTAAAGCAGCTTCACAAGCTTATTTGGATGGGGTAAAAATTGTCAATTTCACAGCGGATAAGATCGCAAACTTTGAAGAACTGAATCAAATCTTGAAAGATACCACCGGTTGGGCAGTGCAGGTGGTTCCTGGATTGATTGACGATGATTTATTCTTTGGTTTGTTGAATAACAGAAGATTTCCTTCTTCCACTTGGCTGCGAAAAATGGAGCAGCTGGATTATCTGGAAGAGCCGGATATGTTCCATGATGCTTTTGCACATATGCCAATGTTGACTAATCAGCATTATGTGGATTTCCTGGAAAAACTATCAGGAATAGCATTGAAGCATATAGATGATCCTTGGGCTATTCAGTTATTGAGTAGAATTTATTGGTTTACCATTGAGTTTGGCCTGATTAGAGAAAATGAAGAGCTAAGAATTTATGGTGCAGGGATATTGAGCTCTAAGGGAGAGACGAAGTTTTCCTTATCCGATGAACCAGCTCATTATCCATATGATGTCAAGCGAATTATGAATCAAGAATACTGGAAGGACAAATTCCAGGATAAATATTTTGTCATCGAAAGCTTTGAGCAACTCTACAATTCCATTCCTGAGATTGAATCGGTTTTGGAGAAAATGCTGACAAAAGAAGCGAGAAGCGAGAAATGAGAAGCGAGAAACTAGAGACGAGAGGCTAGAGACGAGAAAAAGAAATTTTGTACGATAGCCGATCTGATTACAGAAATAAAATACTTGGCTTTAAATAAAACAGAAATCAAAATGTTGGAAGATTAGAGATTGATGGAATACTTCTGTCTTCCGGCTCCGGTCTTCCTTCTTACTTATGAAAATAGCCGTAATCAAATACAACTCCGGCAATGTGCAGTCGGTCTTGTATGCATTGGAGCGATTGGGAGCAAATGCCGAGCTCACAGACGATCCTGAGAAAATTTTAAAGGCTGATAAAGTCATATTTCCGGGGCAGGGTGAGGCCAGTACAGCAATGACTTATCTCAAAGCCAGAAAGCTGGATCAACTAATTCGGGAAATCAAGCAACCATTTTTGGGTGTTTGTTTGGGTTTACAGTTGCTTTGTGAGCATTCTGAGGAAAACAATACCGATTGCTTGGGTATTTTTCCGGTGAAGGTCAAACGCTTTATCCCAGAAAACTCACAGGAATTCAAGGTGCCGCATGTGGGTTGGAATGAGTTGGAGAATTTGGCTGATAATCCTTTGCTGAAAAATTTACCAGAGACCCAGTTTCTGTACTACGTCCATAGCTACTATGCAGAATTGAGTGAGGCGACGATTGCTACGACTCATTATATTCATGATTTCACGGCAATTCTCCATCGGGATAATTATTGGGCCATTCAAGCTCACCCGGAAAAAAGCAGTACGGTTGGGGAGAAGCTACTTTCCAACTTCTTAAGCATTTAATAAGGCTTCGACTCCCTGCCTTTCGTCAGGCAGGCGCTCAGCCTGACAATGATTAAGGTCAGGTCGAGCGGAGTCGAGACCTTCATAATTATATCTCAAACCATTAAACAAAGGTGTCTAGATTCTCGAATCTAGGCTCTTGTATCTCAATTATGTTCATCATCCCCGCAATAGATCTTATAGATGGCAAGTGCGTTCGCCTCAGTCAGGGCGATTATAGCAGCAAAAAAGAATACCACGATGATCCTGTTGAAATGGCCAAGCGTTTCGAAGACGCAGGCATCCAAAGACTTCACTTAGTGGATCTGGATGGTGCGAAAGCCAAACGCATCGTCAATGATCAGGTGCTGTTGGATATCACCCAAAAAACCAGTCTCAAAGTGGATTTTGGCGGTGGAGTTCAAAGTGAGGAAGAAATTGAAAAAGCCTTTTATCTGGGCGCTTCTCAAGTGACTGGAGGTTCGGTAGCTGTGAAGAAACCTGAAATGTTCAAATCCTGGCTCATCACTTATGGGCCCGAAAAACTCATTTTAGGAGCAGACGCTAAAAACCGGAAAATCGCTATTCACGGTTGGGAAGAGACTACTGAGCAGGATTTGATTCCTTTCATTCAATCTTATTTTCAATTGGGAGTTCGCTATGTGATCTGTACTGACGTAGCAAAAGATGGCTTGCTACAAGGCCCTTCTACGGATTTGTATAGAGAGATTTTAGAAGAAATGCCAGACTTGAAACTGATAGCCAGTGGAGGAGTATCATCGGTCAAGGATTTGGAAGAGCTGGAAAAAATCGGAGCTTATGGGGCAATTGTTGGAAAAGCCTATTATGAGGGGAAGGTGAGTTTGGAGGAAATGGCAGCCTTTTAATGTACGATTTACGATTTTGGATTTACGACTTCAATTGGACTTTAATCCTTTAATCAGTAATCTCAACCTTGAGTTTCTAGGTTTGAGGTTCCCTAAAATCTCGTAAATCGTCATTCGTAAATCGTAAATAAAAAAAATATCGAACACCGAACTTCGAATGAAGAATAATGAAGCTTTGAATCAAATAAAATGTTAACAAAGAGAATTATCCCCTGCCTAGATATAAAAGACGGACGAACTGTCAAAGGAGTGAATTTTGTCCAATTGCGAGATGCGGGAGATCCGGTGGAGTTGGCGAAAGTCTATTCTGAGGAGGGAGCGGATGAACTGGTGTTTTTGGATATTACAGCTACGGTTGATAAGCGAAAGACTTTGGCCGAGTTGGTGACCAAAGTTGCCATGGCAATCAATATTCCCTTTACAGTTGGCGGAGGGATTTCAACAGTGGAAGATGTGAAAGTCTTGCTTAATGCAGGTGCCGATAAGATTTCCATCAATTCTGCTGCGGTCAACAACCCCAAAGTAATTGATGAAATGGCAAGGGAATTCGGTTCACAATGCATTGTGGTGGCAATCGATACCCGTGATGTGGATGGTACGGATTATGTGCACACGCACGGAGGAAGAAAGCCAACCCTTTTGCAAACTCAAAAATGGGCAAAGGAAGTAGCCGATCGGGGAGCAGGTGAAATTTTGCTTACTTCCATGGATCATGACGGAACAAAGGCAGGTTTTGCGAATGAGATAACTGCTGAGATTTCATCTGCACTTTCTATTCCTGTGATCGCATCCGGAGGTGCGGGCACCATGCCGCATTTCAAAGATGTGTTTACCTTTGGAAAAGCAGATGCAGCTTTGGCAGCCAGTATTTTCCACTTTAAGGAAATCCCTGTTCCAAGCTTGAAGGAATATTTGATTGGAGAGGGAATTTCAATTAGAAAATAACCTTTGAGGTCTTTAAGTCCTCGAAGGTTTTAATTTATTATAGAAGAAATACAATCGAAATATCGTAGAAATATACCCTGACAAGTCAGGGTGAAATAAATATGGAGTCAAATTAATGGTTATTTCAGGCCGATTTATCGGGCAATATTCCGACTTTATTTCCACTGTATTTCTGTAAAAAAAGAAAAAACATGAATATCGACTTTTCAAAAATGAACGGCCTAGTACCAGCCATAGTCCAAGATGCTATTTCCGGTAAAGTCTTGATGCAGGGCTTTATGAATGAGGAAGCGCTGGCAAAAACGCAGGAGACGGGAAAGGTGACTTTTTTCAGCCGCAGTAAAAATAGGTTGTGGACGAAAGGTGAGACTTCAGGAAATTTTATGGAGTTGGTTTCAATGGCTGTCGATTGTGACGGAGATGCTATTTTGGTCAAAGCCAATCCTCAAGGCCCTGTTTGTCATACTGGATCAGATACCTGTTGGAATGAGGAAAATTCTTCCAAAACCGGTTTCATCGATCAATTAAGAGCCATTATCAAGGATCGAAAAAATAATCCTTCTGATCAATCCTACACGGCTTCTCTTTTTGCCAAAGGCATCAATAAAGTGGCTCAAAAAGTAGGGGAGGAAGCGGTGGAAATCGTGATTGAAGCCAAGGATGATAACAAGGAGCTATTTCTAGGGGAAGCAGCGGATTTGCTATTTCACTATCTCGTTCTTTTGGAGGCCAAAGGCTATGAATTGGATGAAGTGATGAAGGTGTTGATAGAGCGGCACTCAAAAAAATCCTAGTTCCTCACCTGCCCATTTCCTCTGACAATCCACTTGTAACTTGTCAATTCTTTCAAAGCCATAGGGCCCCGTGCATGAAGTTTCTGAGTAGAAATACCGATCTCCGCACCGAGTCCAAACTGCGCCCCATCGGTAAATGCTGTGGAGGCATTGGCATAGACAGCTGCGGCATCCACTTCCAATAAAAACCGATCGATGTGTTCCTGATTTTCAGAAATAATCGCTTCTGAATGTTTGGAAGAATAGATCTGGATATGTTGTAAAGCCTGCTCCAGATCATTGACGGTCTTTATGGCTAGCTGTAAACTCAAAAATTCTGTCCCAAAATGTTCCTGCTCGGCTAGGTGAATTAAATTAGAGTGATTCAGCGCATGAAAAGCCTGTTCATCTGCATAGATTTTCACCTCACTTTCCAACAAAGGCTGAATCAAGTCATTCAGATTATTCAAGTGACTTTGATGAATAATCAAACAATCCAAGGAATTGCAAACGCTGGGTCTTCGGGTTTTGGCATTATGGATGATCGTCTTAGCCTTCTCTAAATCAGCTGTTTCATCCATATAGGTATGGACTATTCCTGCACCCGTTTCAATAACTGGAACTTTGGCATGCTCTCGTACAAAATTGATTAGACCCTGAGAACCTCTCGGAATCAAAACATCCACATAACCAACAGCTTCCAAAAGTGCCTTGGTCGCTTCCCGCTTGGGCGGCAAGAGTTGAAAAGCCTGAGTTGAAATATCATGCTTTTCCAAAACCTCATGAATCAGAGAAACTATGGCTCGATTGGAGAAATCTGCATCCGAACCTCCTTTGAGCACCAGTCCGTTCCCGGATTTTAGGGCAATGGAAAATACATCAAAAGTTACATTGGGCCGGGCTTCATAGATAATTCCAACTACTCCCAGAGGCACACTGACTTTCTCGAGGTAAAGTCCATTTGGAAGCATTTTTTCCTCCAATTTGAGATGGAGCGGAGTGGGTAACTGGCTGACTTGAAGGATTTCAGAGGCGATGCTTTCTATTCGGGATTGATTGAGCATCAAACGGTCGTACATCGGATTTTGAGGATCCATGCGTTCCAAATCCCTCTGATTTTCAGCCAAAATAAAATCAGTTTTCCTGATAGCCAATGCCGCTAAATCCTTCAAAATTGACTGGATTTTTTCATCAGAAAGCCTGATCAATCCTAACGAAGCGTTTTTGACAGATTCAAAAATATTGGAGTACTCAGTCATGATCGAATAAATAGAGGTAATTATAATGAATCAGCGCTTTGTGGTTTTTTTGGCCAAGCTTTTCAATAGCCGATTTGGATGAATATTCTGCTCTTCCTAAGCCTACTTTATCCCCCTTTTCATCCCGAATCAGCAAGATATCACCTTTGGAAAACTCACCTTCTAACTTGGTGATTCCAATAGGCAAAAGGCTTCGTATGACATCGGAAGTCAAAGATGCTTTGGCACCGGAATTAATGAAGACTTCCCCTTTGTAATAATGCGCGCCATGGGCCAGCCATTTCTTGGGGGCTTGTTTTTTCTTTTTGGGTTCAAACCAAGTACATCGTAATTTTTTATCCGCAAAAGCCTGCAACACTCCATTTTTCTTCCCGTTGGCAATGATGACCTGAATGCCCAAATCTGCCGATTTTTTTGCCATGGCATATTTGGTGAGCATACCACCCCGACCAAAGGAAGATTTGGTAGCGGAGATATAGCTAGAAACTTCCGGCGTATCAGAAGCTATTTTTTCGATCAGCTCTGAGTCGGGTTCAGCGGGATTTCCGGTAAAGATCCCATCCACATTAGTCAGTAGCATAAGGGTATCCGCATTGATCATCGCTGCGGTCAGACTGGCTAACTCATCATTGTCGGTGAACATTAATTCCGTAATTGTCACGGTATCATTCTCATTGATTACCGGAAGGATCCCCTGCTGCAACAAAGCTTCAATGCAGTTCTTCATATTGAGAAAATGCTTTCGGTCTCGAAAATCCTCCTTGGTGACCAAAATCTGAGCGATTTGAATTCCTTTCTTTTCGAAATAGCCTTGATATTGATGGATGAGCCGGATCTGTCCGGTAGCTGCCCAGATCTGTTTTTTGAAAACAGGATTGAGCTTTTCCGGTAAGGCCACAGCTTGTCTCCCAAATGCCACTGCTCCCGAACTCACCAACACCACTTTTTTACCTTGCTCGATCAGGAAACTAATCTGAGAGACTAAATGCTTCATCCGCTCCAAATCAGGCATGCCTTTGGACTGGGTAAGTACGTTGGAACCTATTTTGATGATGATTACCTTGGATTCGAGCATATTTTAGAGAATATGCATGAAATTAAGTGTTTTGTTGCAGAAACGCTAAGGCAAGAGCTGTCTGTTTGAGAAATGAAAAATTAGGCTTTGTAAAAAATCTGTTTGTTTAAGGATCAGGAGACTATAAAAAAGCCATACTCATGGTTCCTACCAGCATCAATATTTTTGCCCAGGTACTAAGTTGGGTGAAGTGGTCTTTGCGGTCCGCGAGGTAAATTTTTCTCATAAACCATACAAATGCAATCCCTAGACCTCCAAAGTAATAGAATAACTCAGGCTTATTAATTTCAAAAGTGATAATCAGGATGGCAGAGACAAAACAAAGGGCAACAATGAAAATCACTTGTTTAGTCTTGCGGAATCCAATGACAATGGGAAGAGTACGACAACCATGTTTTCTATCTCCATTTCTATCTTCAATGTCTTTGAGGATTTCCCTAATTAGATTTAAAAAGAAGGCAAAAATGGCGTAAGTCAGTACCAATAGTTCGTTTTTCTGGTAATAAAAGGCAACCAGATAAACTGAAAGTCCTGTCAGAAAAGCAACCGTTAAATTTCCAATAAAGGGTTCTCTTTTGAGTCTGTTGCTGTATAGCCATAATAAAAAGGCTGCCACAAAATTAACAATGGCAATTCTGGGAGCCACTAGGACGCCTAATCCTATTCCTGTGAAATTGAAAATGGTATGGAGAAAAATCACCACTCTTCGCTTGATTCCCTTGCCGACGATTACTTCATTCGGTCGGTTGACATAATCGATTTTTACATCGTAATAGTCATTGATCATATAGCCGGCAGCCGTAATCAACAGTGTTGCCAAAATCAATAGATACAGTCGATAATCCTGAAGAACCGGTAAACCTTGGGGAGTTCTTTCTATCAGGAAGTATGCTGCCATCAACTGGGCAAAAGCTACCATGAGCAGATTAATAGGTCTGCTGATCCGGAAGAGTCCCCGGATAGATATCGTTCTGTCTGTCATGGTTGAATTCATTCCCCCAAAAATACAGGAAAAGGAATCTAAACAGCGATTTGTGGCCGTAACAAATCAAGAAAATCGATTCCGTAAATTTTCAATGAAGGTTTTTCTTTATTCGTTAACTTAAAGAGTCAATTTTTAAACCCATAAGCCATGTCTCATTCATCTAATCAATCCAGAAGAGATTTCATTGCCATGTCCGGAAGCTTCCTGGCCGGTAGTTTTTTTATTCATCCTGTTGCCCAAGCTTTAGACTTAGTTGGGTCAAAGGATGGTAAAATGAAACTTGCTCTAGTTGGCACTGGAATCAGGGGCACGACCATGTTTGGCAGGGATGTGCTAAGATCTTATGGGGAATTGGTTGAATTTGTAGGGCTCAGCGATATCAATCCAGGAAGATTGGCTTATGCAAAGAAGTTTATTGGAGCTAACTGCCCTGTATTCACAGATTTTGATCAGATGCTGAAAGAAGCCAAGCCTGATGTCTTGATCGTCACTACCATGGACAGTACACATCATGAGTTTATTATCAAAGGGCTTAATGCTGGTATTCATGTAATTTCAGAAAAGCCGATGACCACGGATGAATTTAAATGTCAGGATATTCTGGATGCAGAGCGGAAGTCCGGCAAAAAGTTAATTGTAACTTTCAATTACCGCTATTCTCCTCATCGCCAAAAACTCTATGAGCTATTACGGGCAGGTGAAATCGGAGAACTGACCTCGGTAGATTTTCACTGGTATCTGGATGTGTACCATGGTGCTGATTACTTTAGAAGATGGCATAGAAGAAAGGAGTTTGGAGGAACTTTGCTCGTGCATAAGTCCACGCACCATTTCGACCTATTAAACTGGTGGATTAATTCGGATCCAGAGGAGGTTTTTGCTTATGGTTCTTTGGAGTTTTATGGAAAAAAAGGCCCTTTCCGCCATACTACCTGCCGGGGATGTCCTCATTCCAATCAATGTGATTTTTATTGGGATATCAACAAAAATGAACATCTGGTGAATCTCTATCCCGAGAATGAGCAATATGACGGATATCACAGGGATGGCTGTGTGTTTCGGGAAGATGTGGATATCTATGATAAGATGGCCGTTCAGATCAAATATAAAAATCAGGTTCAAGTCAGTTACTCCCTGACTACTTATTCACCCTATGAAGGTTACCGAATTGCCTTCAATGGCACGAAGGGTCGTTTGGAAGCTTGGATCAAGGAGCGACAGCCATGGGAGGAGGCCGATGCTGATGAAATTCATCTGACCAAGAATTTTGGGGAGCGGCAAATCATTACTATTCCGCATGGAGGTGGAGGACATGGTGGGGGAGATACTCGATTGAAGGATAAACTCTTTAAGGATCCAGCCATGGCTGATCCTTGGAGACAATCAGCTGGAAGTAGAGATGGTGCGATGTCCATCTTGGTAGGAATAGCTGCCAGAAACAGTATCGAGAGCGGAAAGCCAGTCAAAATAGCAGACCTGACGGATATAGAATTAAAGGAAAGTGGGAGAGGGGGTTAGAGAGTTCTATGACCCTTTAAGACCGAGTTTTTATAATCTGCTGAAATTCACTTGGCGAGCTTGAGGATGCGGGATGCTCCCTGTAGTACCAGAGCAAATACTATGCTTCCAATGATCAGATCTGGCAGCTTGGAGTTAAACCAATAAACTAATAATCCTGCCAGGATTACCCCGGAATTGATGATGACATCATTCGAAGTGAAGATCATACTTGCCTGCATATGAGCTTCTTTACTTTTAGATTTTTGAAGTAGATACAGGCAGGTAATATTGGCAGCTAATGCCAAAATGGAAACGATTATCATGGTTTGGAAATCGGGCATTTGCTCAACCCCAATAAAGCGGCGGACTACTTCCATGAACCCGAGAAGTGCCAGAGACATTTGAAAGTAGCCAGCGATTTGGGCTACTTTTTTCTTTTTCGCCAAGCTTCCACCGATTGCCAATAAACTCAATCCATAGACAAATGCATCAGCCAACATATCCAGACTATCAGCAACCAAACCCATGGATTTGGAAATAAGACCTGTGCCCATCTCGATTAAAAAGAAAGAGAAATTGATCCCTAAGACGGTCCAGAGTAGCCTTTTTTGTTGATTGTTTTGGGAAGAAAAAGTAGCTTCACTCTGCTCAGTTCGGACTTTTTCAGCACCCAGCTTCAGTTCTTGTAGGGCTTTTTCAATTTGCTCCAAATTCCCACTATGGAATACATTCAAATTCCTTTTTGGTATATCGAATTCAAGATGCTCAATGGATCGAACAGTCTGAAGCTTCATCTGAATAAGGCTTTCTTCAGAAGGGCAGTCCATCTGTGGAATTTTAAAAGTTGTTTTTTGCATGGCTTACATATCTTCAGAGTTAGAAAATACTATCTGTTTTTGATCTTAGATTGATTGAAAAAAGGGATTGAAAAAGAAAAAATCCTATTCATTTTACAATCCTACAGTAGGTTAAAATTTTAAAATTAATACTCTTTTCATGCAGCATTCAAAAATATTCCGGTAGCCAAATCGAAAGCTACCGGATTAGTATTAATTAAAGCTAAAAGATAACTTGAATTAGTATTTCAAAACTTCGTCCTTATCCCATATTCCCCAGAAAGCTCCCACGTCTCCCTCTGTACCTACCTTCCAGGATTCATCAAATGAAGAGAAGTAGAATAATTCAATATTCTCTTCTTTAGACCATTGCTGGGCATTGATGAAATATTTGATAGCGTTTTCGGTCGATGGAACAGCCCCTCTCAGGTTGGTGCCTTGATCTGGCCATCCAGTCTCTGAAATAATCACCCGCTTTCCTTTGCCTGCATTCTTGGCTATGCGATACATTTCTTTCATATAAAGCAAGGAATGCTCCAAGGGACATCCTTCCCAAAATGGATAGCAATTCGCTAAAATGAGATCACATGCTTCCGATACCTCCGGATGATCTTCAAATTCATAATAGGCATCCACATATCCGACTGGTACTTTTTTCTGGATTTTACTTTTGACCTCTTGAATATGGCCCAGTAGCTCATCCACCGTCAAATCTCCTCGGTATAATACCTCATTCCCCACGGCTGCGATATCCACCAAACCTTCATTCACCAATTCAATCAAATTGGCAACCTCTTTGGCATTGGTCTCAGGATTATCGCCCAGCCAGGCTCCAACCATCGTTTTGATCCCCATCTCCCGGGCCACTTTTGGGATGAGCTCATTTCCTTCGGTGGTGGAGAAAGATCTGATCCATTGAGTATGAGGCTTCAGCACCTCCAATCTTTTTCTGATTTGCTCTTCTGTAAGTTGATCTCCAGGTTTTTGACCTTCCACATAGGGACTTGCACAAAATCCATGAACTCCGTCTTTCAGTTGATTTCTTAAGGTTTGCTTGAGTTCTTCTAAAGATTTGTCAGATAAATCAGAGGAGGCGAGGGAAAGAAATTTTTCTTGTCTAAATGATGGCATGGAAAGGGTAAATTAATTGTTCGATAATTTGAATCAGTTTAAGAGGTTTTTGTTTGGGCGGAGTCAATAATAATGGTTTGAATGGCAGCCGGACTGATAGAAAAAGCGGATTTGTAGTCAGCAATTTCCAGATTGATGGCAATCTTAAATTGGTTTTGGTTTAAAACAACTAGGACCAGAGAACCATCCTCGTTTTTCGCAGCAGTCGCTTGAACTTTATCTTCTGAAACATTCACCTCAATGATTTTGGAACCTGGTCGGATAAATTTACTAAAGTGGGCCAAAATATAATAAAGCGGGGTGTAGTATACCTCATCATTCGATGGATCTACGATTACCGGAGCAACACACCAGTTTTCAAACCAATTGGGACCGCCTCTTCGATCAAGCACCATATTCCAGTCTATCCATCCATCTACCCAATTATTAAAGCAGCCTATGATGTCGACGGCATACCGATACACAGGAACATATTTTGGGTGTAGGTATTTCTGATTTTCCGGAGCCCAAAGCCAACCCCAGTCTTTTGCTTCCTTGCTCCAATACCAGTCATCATCCTGCCATCTTGGAACTTCAGCATCGATACAGGCTTCAGTTTGAATAAGGAATTTTTCAGGAGCCTTGTGGTGAGCATATTGTAAGGCCTCCGGAAAGACCTCATAGGTACTTTCGTACCAATGAACCGCCGTGCCAGAGAAGTACTTGGAAGACTCGGCATTAGCAAACATGACATCTACCCAATCCTTCAGTCCTTCTCGGTTTTGATCATAACCTAGAATTTTCACCTCATCCCAGCCTTTATTTTCCAGCTTTGGGCCGAGGTGAAAACGAACAAAATCAGTCATTTCTTCAGGGCTAAAATGCATGCTTTCCCAATTATTGCCATTTCCATGAGGCTCATTTTCCACGGTTAGTCCCCAAATAGCTATTCCCTCATCCTGGTAAGCTTGGAGATATTTTTCAAAAAAATCTGCCCAGACCGGATAGCACTCCGGAAGTAGTTTTCCGCCTACCCAACTCTGATTATCCTTCATCCAAGGAGGTGCAGTCCAGGGAGAAGCGATGATTTTGAAACCTTGCTTGGAATAGGTTTTTGCCTCGTGAATCATGGGGATCAAGGCTTTCCTATCTCTTTCAATAGAAAAATTCTGGAGACTTACATCCCCGGCATTGGAATCGTAGGAGTAATGGCTTAGTGAAAAGTCACAGGAATTAATATGTGTTCGAGTCAAGGAATAGCGCGAGCCCTCCTCGCTGAAATATGCCTTGAGGATCTCACGTCTTTTTCCTTCGCTCATCAGAGTAAGAAGATGGGCGGAAGCTTCAGTGAAGGAACCTCCAATTCCTGTGATAGTCTGAAATTTTTTCTCCGGATTGAGTGTGATCTGAATCGTGATCTCAGCCTCCTCGAACTGGTCAACTTTCTCCAGCTTTCTGCCTTGAGCGGAAGTTTCAAATACCTGAATTGATCTATTTTGGAGCATTGAGTATTTCAAATTGAGAATCAGAAGAGACTTGGGTTACAAGTGCTCGTTTGGGGGAGGGATCATGGCAGCTCTGAGAGCCAATTCAATATTCCCTTTTTTGGTCTGTTTGAGTGGTTTCCCATCACGGGTTAAACCTTCGAAAACTCCTGCTTCAAACTGTTCCCAAAGCGCAGCTTTGACTTTACCGTCCACGGTAATCAAACCAAAATGATTTTCTGAGCCCTGTGCATTTCCTGAGTCTTTCCAAGGTTCATCAAAGGCTTCAAAATAGAAACAGGAAATTCCTTGGCTATTGGTCCAGTTTCTCATTTCCTGGTAGTAAAGCATTTCCTTGTACTCATCGCAGGCTCTGGATCCTTCCAGACCATAAAATCCATCCGAACTGCTGGCCCAACCGGTTTCTCCTATATGTACGGGTTTGCCTGGGGCAATTTTTTCTACATAAGCCTTCACTTGCTGATATTGTCCTATAGCAAAGTCTCGGGCTCTTTGCATGGCTTTTTCCAGCTTTTCCTTTTTAGGGAGCTTTTTCTCCGAGGGACTGACTCCCCAAAATATCGGATGATAGTGGGTATTGTGCATGGGGTAAGTGTGCATGGAAACAAAATCCACTTCCCGAATCAACTGATTGAGCGCGGGGGTATGGTAAAGGGGATCTCCACCACCCCAAGAAGAAAAATCATCCGAGGAGGTGATCCAAAGTTCCGATGAGATTTGCTGCTCTTTCTTTAGATTTTGTAGGTACTTGACCCATTTCAAGATTACCTCTGGCTGTACATAATAAGATTCGGCCCATTTGACCATGGCTTCATTTCCTACAGCGATGATTTTAACGATTTCAGGATATTGATTTGCCAGCTCCACGCTTTTTGCAATTTCGACCTGATTTCGTTCGCTTTCCTGAAAATGATCAGGTTGCTTATCCGTCCAGGCATTTTTGCAATCGATCCATGCTCCCAGCATGACATACATTTCAAAGCCTTGTTTCTCCTGATTCAGCTCTGAAATGGCTTTGAGCACATTTGAAGCATGAGGTAAGTGTACATTGTAAGTTCTCAGAAGGCGTATGCCCATAGCATGAAGAATGAGTAAATCTTCTTTCAGCTGATTTACGGTAGGCTGAATGCTTCTGGAGTTCTTTCTATATCCTCCATAGGATATTGCGAGGTAATCCGGGTTTCCTAGTATATCTTTTGCAGTCATTCAATGACGATGATTTCGTTTTTGGATAGTGGAAAAAGCAAATAAAATAAATCTGAGAGGTTTATATGCGATATCCGGAAAAATCTAATGCAGGAGTTTTAATATTTGGGGGCAAATTAATTGTCATAAGATTAAATAGATAAACACTTTCCCTTAGCGTAAATCTTTAGTATAAAGAGGAGATGAGTTTAGGAATCTATCTTTTTTGATTGTTTTTTCATCAGCTTAAATTACTGAATATAGAGTTTAATTGAGCCTTTTGAATCCAATCAAAAGATGCCTAAATAGCTTGTCATAGACATTTTTTGATGCAGATTTGGTTTTTCAAAAAAAGTTAAGCCATAGCCCTAACTTGAATTATCAATAATAATATCAAGATTTTTGATCAATTCTGGATGGTATTGAAAAACAGAAAGTGCTTCCTTCTCCAGATTTAGAATTTACCCAAATTTTACCTTTATGTAGATCTATAATTTTCTTGCAATGAGCGAGGCCAATCCCTGTTCCCTCATATTCACTTTTGGAATGTAAGCGTTCAAATACCCCAAATATTTTACTCTGATATTCCTTGGCAATGCCAATTCCATCATCTTGAATAAGAAAGGTCCATCCATCTTGTTTTTTGGCACTTATTTTTATTCGAGGAGGTAAATTGGGCTTGCTAAATTTGATGGCATTGCTTATTAAATTTTGAAAAAGCATTCGAAGCTCTGTCTCGTAGCCAAAGATCTTTGGTAATTCTCCAACTTCAATAATAGAATTGGTTTCTTTTATTTTTGAAGCTAGATCTTGTTGAATAATCTCGACTAACTTTTGGCAATCTATTTCAGTTAATTCTTTTCCCTGCCCAATACCACTATAATCCAATAAACCTGTTATCAGGCTCCTCATCCGGTTAGTTGAGCTAGAAATAAAGCCTAGCATTTGGGCTGTTTCTGTATCAAATTTCCCTGAATTTTGTTTTTCAAATAATTGAACTAATGAGGTAATAGTGTTTAATGGTTCCTTCAAATCATGAGAGACCATATAAGCGAATTGAGATAGTTCTTTATTTTTTAGCAATAACTCATTCTTTGTTTGTTCCAATTCCGTTACGTTTCTCAGCTTTACGTAAACATAGTTGTCTATAATATGGTGAACAGAGCATTCGTAAGTTCCTGCTACCATATGGTTGGAATATTCAACCAATCCCAAATTAATACTTCCTCCTTCTGCTGCGACTTTTCTGTATGTCTCCATGACAAGGAGCCCTCCATCATGATTAAATGCCTCGGGAGCTACCTCTATAATTTTTTTTCCAATAACCTCATCACGTTCTTTTCTCATTTCATATAAAAGAACCTTATTCATAAAAACATATTGAATGCTTTTTAGGTCATTCAAATCTTGAACTTGAAAAATTCCTATACCAACTGATAAATCCTCAAAAGTTTTACTTAGTATTTCTAAATCAGATATCTTTCTCATATTTAAATGATTTTTGTACAGGATTGACAAATATTTTCATTCAAATTCAACTTAATATGCTTGAAAAGCTGATTTAACGTACAAAAATATAGTTTTTAGATTGTGGTAAGTGAAAAAGTAGTTTTATAAAATCACTATCTAATATAGATAAAAATTGTAAAAAAATGTGTTCGATATGTTTATTCTAAGATATTTATCTTAACAAAACCAACTGCCAAGAAACCCCATATTTATCCTCGCACCAGCCGAATTTTTCTCCAAAGCCATAATCCCCATCTCCTGCATAGTTGTCGAGCGGAACCATCACTTGATCTCCTTCGGCGGATAGTTTCTCGTATAAGATTTCAATTTGATCTTCCGATTCGGAATTAATAAATAAGGATACTCCGGGAGTAAATGACCAATTGTGTTTGTAATTACTTTCGGAGACTTGGTATTCCGTGCCGTTTAAGATGAAAAATCCAAACTTGATCAAGTCTGGTGTTCCGCCAGGCTCACCTTCCGCATAATTTACGATCCTTTTTACTTCCGAATTCGGAAAAATAGAGGTGTAGAAATTGATTGCTTCTGTGGCCTTACCGCAGTTATCTCCAACGAATGTGAGAAAAGTGCTGATTTTCATAGGTGACAAGGGGTTATATTGTTTTTTGAATAGATGCAACCAAATCAAATGACCGCTTACCAGCGATCTTTGAGTTTAGGTCTTTTGATTCTAATATAAAATATAATCAGCCAAGCTCACTTAATTTTCAAATGTCAAAGCATCCTAAATTACAGAAAAAGCCCTGTCGATTATCCGTTGGGTTTTGATTACAAATCACCTTTCGATTTCAGTTTTCAATGATCTGACAACGGACCATATAATCAAGCTGAAAATTGAAATAACTTATATTTTTATAAACTCTATGTACTCGAAATTATGTAGCGATGCTTCCTTTTTTAATTAAGCTGGTAGATTTGGTTGGGCAGATTATTAAACACTACCGCTCGAATGCCCAAAGAAACCACTGATGCTTTTATTCCTTTTTAGGGGAGTACTTTGTCTATACATTTGAATTATTCCAAGAACATACTCTCACCCAAAGTTTGTATGCCTTTCACATCCTTTTACTAGTTTAATTGCATAAAAAAGGATGAAAAATATCCGATTAAAGAAAAGGATATTATCAAGTCCTTCGGGAAAAAAGATTACTCCTTTTCAAGCATTATTAGTAAAACAGGGAGCGATGATGATTGGAATTAATTTATGACCGAAACCATACGGTCAATGTGAACTAAACCTGATTAAATGAAAAAAGTATTACTGTTATTGACCCTGAGCTTCTTCTCTTTGACTACGGCTTCAATTAGTCAAACGCTCGTCGATAATAATAAAATTCCCAATAGACTTAGAGTATTTATCGATGGCTGTGAACGCTGGGATGGAGGCTGTGATATGGATTTTATCAGAACGGAAATTACAGCGGTTGATTTTTATAGGGATAATCAAATAGCTGATGTCTTTCTGCTGATTAACAATAACAGGTCTGGAGGTGGAGGAAGGCAATATCAACTTTTGTTTATAGGTCAACAAAACATTCATGCGGGAAGGAGAGACACCCTCTACGTAAACACCAAACAGACAGATACAGACTTTGAAGTGAGGGAAAGACTCACCCGGTTTATTAAATTAGGTTTGGCTCCATATGTTGCAAAAACCAAAGCCGGAGAGGGGATCGAAATTAATATGAAGACTGACCCTGCCAATTTTGTAGATGAAGAGGAGGAAAGCGTAGATCCCTGGAATTATTGGGTTTTTAATGTCGGGAGTAATGCTAACATTGAATTGGAGGAATTGAGTAGACAAATTAATATTGGTGGAGATATCAATATTAATCGGATTACGGATAAATGGAAAATCTCCCTATCCGGGCGAATAGATGAAAGGCTAAGAAGAACGATTCAAAAAGTGCCAAGAGTGGATGCCAATGGTAATCCAGTTTTAGATGAAAGTGGTAATCAGATTATCGATCAAGTTCAGAATAATTTTGATGTATCAGAGTTTGGCTTTAGCCATCAGCTTGTGAAGGCTATTTCACCCCAGTGGTCTTATGGATATGATATTGCAGGTCGTCAGAACACCCGCTTTAATTATCAGTTCCAGACCAGCTTTAGGCCAGCCGTCGAGTACAATTTTTTCCCTGAAGCTGTGCAGAATTCCAGATTTCTAAGAGTGAACTATGGAGTCGAAGTCAGGAGAAATAGCTATGTCGAAGAAACGATTTCCGGTGTTCTTGATGAGACTAGGGTTCTTCATAGTTTGAGGGCCAGTCTGGGGCTCAATCAACGTTGGGGTAACCTGGAAATAGGATATCGACTGAGAAATTATCTGGATGATTTCAGCTCTTGGTCTACCGGAATGAATATCAGCGCAGAAGTCCGTGTTACAGGGAATTTTTCTTTCTTTATGAGGGTAGAAGGCAACTACGTAAAGGATCAGATTTACCTGGCATCGGGAGATTTTACCGAGCAGGATATATTGAGTGGGAGGGTAACCCTGCCTTCAGCATACACCGTGGATTCCAGATTTGGCTTTAATTACCGCTTTGGTTCTAATCTCAACAACTTCGTGAATCGAAGATTTTTCGGTAGGGCTAATTTTGTAGGGAATGATTAATGAATCAAGCTAGGGAATGAAGAACTAGTCGAAGTTGATTGCTTTGTGGAAGTTTTTAGCTGAGGGGCTGGCCGTAGGGGAGACAGAAAAGGTGGATGGTCCGTCGCGGCGGATCAAAGTCCTATACTGGTAATAACAATCACACTCTCTAAACTGAGAAGAAAAGGTTATTTAAGTATGCTGGACTATTATTCTAAATCAAAGCCTGAGATTCAGTGAACCGCCGTATTCAGCCTGTCCCGATTTTATCGGGAAGAACTCCCGAAAGCTTTCGGGATAGGTGGTGTGAAACCTGTGCAGTCCACCGTTTCCCGAACGGGAACGCTCCAAGTAGGCTGGGATTTCTTTTTCTTTACAAGCATTCAAAAAAGTAACAGCTTCATTTTGCCAATTCGATTTATCAAAATCAGCTGCTAAAAACCAAGTGGTATTGTCTTGTAGTAAGGGATAAATTCCAATATGGTGAAAACCTTCCAAATGCTTTTGGATTTGTTCATCTGTTAGTTTCAGATAAGACTTTTCGGTAAAATTCTGAAAAGTTCCACCATTCATTTTATGTGCCCTTAAACGATATGGGTCATAAAAATAGGCTGGCATATAACCCGATTTGTTTCCTTTCTCCCAACGAACAGCAAACACATCTTCACGTCCTTTGAAGAGGGAGCGAAAAAGATTGATGTTGTCTTGATGTTTTTGCATTATTATTTTTTATGTCCCAAAATGTCTCACGTTTTATTTTCGTGTACCAAAATAGAAATATATAGTACACGTTTATTGTTAATGAGACAACTTGGTACACGTTTTTCTATCTCTTCTTGAGTAAATTATAAAGCTTGGTATTGATGTAAATGACTTCTTTACCTTTTTGTTGTGATTTCAAAACTCCTAATTCTTCTAAACTGCTTAAGTATCTTGATGCAGCTTTTCTTTCGATACCCAAGTTGTTTACTAAAAACTCAATCTTGCAGTAGGGATGGATGTATAGCTGCTCTATCAGATCTTTTGAATAAATCCTTGGTAATTTATCTTGTACCAATTTTTGAGTTTCGCTGAATAAGTGCTTGATTTTGTTAATTTGTTCAATTGTGCTTTGAGCTGTCTGTTCTATGCCTTTGAGCATATACAGAATCCAATCCTCCCAATTATTCTTAGTCCGAACTTCCTGTAATAATCGGTAGTAATCTCCTTTGTTTTGAATGATATATGAACTCAAGTAAAGAACAGGTTCGTTCAATAAACCTTTCAAAATCAAAAACAAAACATTGATGATTCTACCAGTTCTGCCGTTACCATCATAAAAAGGGTGGATACTTTCAAATTGATAATGTTGAATGGCTAGCTTGATTAAAGGTGAAATATCATCTGCGTCATTATTCAGATATTCTTCACAATTTTTCATCAAATTACTAATCGTATCAAAATTATCAGGTGGAGTATAAATTACTTCATTGGTCAAATCGTTGATTAATGCCGTTCCTGGAAGTTTTCTAAGGCCAGCATTATTTTCTTCCAATTCTTTCTGTATAGCAATTATTCCGTTTGTATTAAGGAAACCCTTTTCTTTGATTAGGCGTGTGCCCATTAGAAGCGCTTCTCTATATCGTAAAACCTCTTTGGTTGCTCCGTCAGGTTTAGTCGACTTGGCATATAAAGCTTGGTAAAGTTTGTCTTGAGTTGTGATTACATTTTCAATTCCAGAACTCGCTTGTGCTTCTTTTAAAATCACAGCATTGATAAGTATATTTGGATTGGGCAATGTGTTTGTAAGACCTTTTAATTCAGCTAATGCCACAGCAGATTTGCTTTCCTGTTTTAGGATTGCAATGGTTTCTACCAAAGATTCCTTTGGTGGAAGAAGAGGTAAATCGTTAAATGCTTTATTTGATTTTATTGTCATTTCTTCTTATTCGCTTTAATATATTTGGCTCTTTCCTCTGCTACTTTCAGGGCTTCTATTCCTAAATCTTCGTCTTGAATTTCATATAAGATCTTGTCGCTTAGGAACAAAACCAAAAGGTCGTCTGCGTCATAATTGTATATGTCGGCAAGTTTAAGAACTACTTCTTTTGTGATTTTCCGTTCTCCACGCTCCATTTTGCTTAAAATAGCTACATCAATGTCGAGCAATGCAGCTACTTTCCGCAATGGAAGTTCCTTTTCTTCTCGAATGTGTCTTAGCTTTTCGCCTATTGTCTCTGTTGACATAAATTCTATTGACATAATGTGTCAAAATTGGAAAAAGATTTTTGATTTGTGTCGATTTAATTCAAATTCTTTTCAACATCCTTGGCGAGCGTTGGGAAATTACTCACGTATTGTTTGTTTTTTTATGGTGTTTGTGAATCGCGTCCTAATTCGGATAGGAATCCCGTGCCGATAGCTATCGGCACGGAATAGCCTACCCTTAATCAGGGCCGAGCGTTAAGAAAATGTCCCCTAGGACATTTATAGTCAAGGAGCCAGAGTGCAGGGGAGGCAGAAAAGGAGGATGGTCCGTCGCGGCGGATCAAAGTCCCATATTGGTAATAACAATTACACTCTCTAGACTGAGAAGAAAAGGTTATCTAAGTATGCTGGACTATTACTCTAAATCAAAGCCTGAGATCCAATGAACCGCCGCGTATTCAGCCTGCCCCGAACTAGATTCGGGGAGACCTCCCGAAAGCATTCGGGATAGGTGGTGTGAGATCTGTGCGCCGTGGCGTAGGCGCACCTCGTCAACTTAGCGGTTGGCGAGGCCGTCTACTCGATGTGTGCTGTGTAAGCTATGATAAAGATGAGGGCAGGCCCCTCGGTGAGGGTTGTTTAGGAACACTCACCAAACCACTTCTATGATGCATCTGCGGTAACAATGATGTGTGAAGCGATAGAAGAAAAGGCTGTTTAAATGGTCAGGTAAGGATAGAAGAGATGAGCGAAAGCGAACCTTCCGATGAAGTGACGAAAAGACCAGTCGTTGTCAAAATCCGGTTTATATCGAGAGGCCGGAGATAAGTATAGAAGGTGCCTAATTTACTGTCTATACGGCAACCGTCATAAAGGGGGCATGACTTCTATTCAGGCTTTATTGTGGAATCGCAGGAAGCCTATATGCTATGCCAAAAGGAAAACACAAGCAGGCAATACCTGTGAGTTGATTACTGATGAGTATATAGGTGACGGATGAAGTCGTAGTAGTGATGAAACTCCTGTAATGGGAGCGGAGCGAAGGGCTTCAATTATGCAGTTTTAATTTAAGAACAACTTAACTAGTTAAGGATGATTTTTAAAGAACAGACAAAGTCGGTACCAATTACCAAAGAGATGGTTTGGGAATCCTACAAGAAGGTAAAAAGTAATGGAGGTAGTGCAGGGATTGACCAGCAGAGCCTGTCGGAATTTGACAGGGTACGTTCCAAAGAACTGTACAAACTCTGGAACAGACTGGCTTCTGGAAGTTACTTTGCACCAGCGATAAAGCGGGTAACAATACCCAAGGCAGGGGGTAAGACCCGTCCTTTGGGAATTCCCACTGTAAGCGACAGGATTGCCCAACAGGTAGTAAAGACGTACCTAGAACCAAGGCTGGAATCAGTATTTGTGGACAATTCCTACGGATACCGCCCGAACAAAAATGCGCACACAGCAATCCAAAGCGTACAACAGAATGTACGTCGATACAGCTGGGTTATAGATTTGGATATACAGGAGTTCTTCGAAAATGTGAACCATGAGCTTTTGTTGAAAGCTTTGGAAAGACACGTTTCAGAGAAATGGGTATTGCTGTACATCAAAAGGTGGCTGGAAGCACCAGTCATACTTGAGGATGGTGCGGTCAAAGTATCCACGGGAAAAGGTACTCCTCAGGGAGGGGTAATCAGCCCGCTTCTTGCCAATCTTTACATGCATTATTGTGTTGATAAATGGCTGGAGAAATTCCATCCATCCGTAATCATGGTTCGGTATGCTGATGACCTTATTATCCATTGCAGTAGCTATCAGGAAGCTGTCAGAACACTTACAGATTTGAAGGATCGTTTAGAAAAATGCGGCTTGAGAGCCCATCCCGAAAAGACGAAAATTGTTTACTGTAAGAAGGAAGGCAGAAATCTGAATGATTACCCTGTACAGTTTGACTTTCTGGGCTTTAGTTTTCAGCCCATGAGAAACAGATTAAGAAATGGGGGAAGCTTTCTGCAATTTGATTGTAAGATGAGCCGAAAGTCCAAAGTGCGCATCAACGGAGAACTCCGAAAGCTCAATTTCCATAACAAAACCCAAAGGGGTATTCAGGATCTGGCCATATTGCTAAATCCAAAGATACGAGGGTGGGTTCAATACTATGGGAAGATAAGCCGAAGAAGTCTAAAACCGGTGTTCTATTATCTGCACCATCGATTGATCAGGTGGATTCTGAACAAGTACAAGAGCTTTAAAGGAAGCAAGGTCAAAGCAGTGAAATGGCTTAGACAAGTTACGGTCTCTTATCCAAACCTGTTCTACCATTGGGAACTGGGATACAAGTTAGTCTAACTTGATAGACTATAAACCGACTGCATAATAAGAGCCGTATGAATCGAGAGGTTCACGTACGGTTCTGTGAGAGGTTTAGGGGTGGAATTCCCCTTTACCTACTCGACTGGCGGTTCGTTTTTCATTCCACTGCATATTTAGAAATTCCGGGTTCACTGTGTTCAAAAAGTCCTGTTTCATAGAAATAGTTTGCCATTTTTAAAGCATCTCCATTGGAGTTTTTTGTTGCTCTCAATTCAAACCATTTTGGCATAAACTCGTTTTGCTTTACTAATTCAGTATTTGTCTCTGCAATTTTTTGGTTTAAGTCTGTCAAGTCATTTTCATCAAATACTTTTACAGAAAAATTACTTCCGTAGCTGTTTATGCACAAATCACCTATCTGCTCCCCAATTAAATTAGTGCAGTTGTCTGTTTTCATTGTGTAATGAGCATAAGAAACAATTGCATTTTTTTCTAATTCGGTAATTATGTGGGCGATTTGTCCGCAGTTCTTAGAAGATTTAAGTCTTACTGGAATCTCTTTAAATTTGTATTGTCCTATCGTGTGAATTGTATAAGTGTAGTTTTGGTCAAGATAGCTTACAGTTGAAATGAAATTTTGAATTTGACTGTCGCTATAAGTTGTGTCAACACCAACCAAAATGTAGTTATTGGACATTTCGCCTAAATTTTCTTGCGTCCCGTTATAGTATTTAAAGTCTATAAATTCACAGTCGCTCTGTGGTGTTAGGTCGTCATCTTTTCTACAACCTGAAAAAAGTAACGCTAAAGTCATAATTGATAAAATTAGATTTTTCATCGCTTTTATTTTTTACTGTTTCAAATTTACTTCTAGCGGTGGTCTGTCCCAAAATGACCGCCAACATCCGTATAAATCTAACTCCCCTCCCCAGTTTCGTGTATATCCGTTATGTGCGGAGTGGATTTGCCGGCTGTTTCTGAGGTCAAATTAATCAATTCGGTGATTTGATCAAGCGGAGAAACTACATTTTTGTTGGAAACGGCCAAAACATGGCTATAGATCTCTGTTGTCTTGCTACTGGCATGACCCAGCAGAACTTGGATCATCCTCAGATTGGTCCCCTGCTGCAATAAATGGGTTGCAAAGCTATGCCTAAGTGTATGAACCGTTGCCCATGGATTGGCTCCGCTTTTCTGTACTGCAGCCCTGAAAATATTCTGAATGCTTTTGACCGAATATTGGCCTCCTTCCTGCCCTTCAAATAACCAATAGGAAGGCTTGTATTGTCTGTAGTACCTTCTCAATTCCCCAAGCAAAATAGGCGATAAGACAGTTTTTCGGTCTTTTTTATTTTTAGACCCCTTGATAAAAAGATAGCCTTCGTCTGAGTGGATATCCCTTATCCGAAGGCGAATTGCCTCGCTGATCCGGAGCCCTGCACTGTAAATGGTAAGCAGGATCGTTCTATGTTTCAGATTGGATGTGGCTTGAATTATTCTTGCGATTTCTTCCTTGCTTAAGATATTGGGAAGCGTCTGCGAAGCCTTAGGGCGCTGGATTTCATAGTATTCTCTGGGTTTCCCCAAGACGTGTTCATAGTAAGCCTTGATCGCATTGATCAGACTATTCTGAGCTGATTCTGAAATTTTGTATTTGTTGATCTGATTGTAAATAAATCCTTCTATTTCCTCTTTGGTAATCGAGGTTAGCTCCCTTTGCTCAAAGAATCTCAAAAATTTGGCAAAGGCTGTGGAATAATTCCCCAAAGTAGCTGGACTGTAGGCCTTCAAGGTGAGTTTTTGACGAAGCTGATCCAATGCTTCCTGGCTTCGCTCAGAAAGGGAAAAAACAGGTTGGGACTGTACCTGATTTTCCCTATCCGCTTCAATAAGCTTTTCACCGAATAGCTTCCTCACTTGGTGCAGATTCTCGGGAGTATTCACCAGACTCCAGAGCTTCTGAGAAGCATGATAGAAGCTGGTATTGAGCTTTTTGAATGCCTCCCGCTCTTTACCTAATTCATAGGGGATAAAAACTTTAAATCTGCTGGCTTTTGCCTGGGGTTTGAATACTATAATCTTGTTCATGGCTTTTTTTTGCCAAGAAAAATATTTTTTATCTGGATAGCCGGTAATTATCCGACAGTAGTCGATAGCAGTCGTTTGTTGTCGTTTGCAGTCGTTTGTTGTCGGATAATCTCACTAAATTAATCCTTGTTCATTTCCTTTACCGAATGTTGCCTTTGCCTGTTCACGCTTAGTTCTAAGATATCTGGTCTTGAGTAATGTCCTACAGGATCAAAATTCTGTCGCTCTTCCAGCACTCGGTTAAAGTCCAGTTCGGCAAATAAGAGTCCCTCGAAGTCGGCCCTGGGCTCCAAAACCCATTTTCCATCCGGTCCGGCTATGCAGCTGCCGCCATTCGCTAAGACTTCTGGACAATTCTTAAGAATCTCCCCCAAATGAGGAGTATCTGCGGGGAAATCAGATTGGCGCATCAAGCTGGAAACCGAAATAACAAATGACCTTCCTTCCTGAGCTATCATTCTCGTGATCAACTCGGTATTTCTGACTGCTCCCGGCCAAACTGCGACATGCAGGTTTTCACCCAATCCGTACAAGGCTGTTCTCGCTAGAGGCATCCAGTTCTCCCAGCAGTTGAGTCCGCCTACAGTAAAATCTTTTAGAGAATGCACCTGAAGCCCATGCCCATCACCTGGTGCCCAAGCCAGTCGCTCATCGTAAGTGGGTTGTAGCTTCCGATGAACGGACTGGATCCGGCCTTGTGCATCAATATAAACCAGCGAACAATACAAACTATGTCCGCCCCTATCTTGTGGTCTTTCTATGATTCCCAAATAGACGGCGAGTTGAAGCTGCTTGGCCAATGCCTGAATTTCTTCTAAGTCCCCACTTTCTATTTGAACTGCCTGTCTGGCATAATGGGCAAAGATCTCTTTTTGCATGCGATCATCCCAAGCCGAAGCATGGGTGATGGAAAGCCACCAGGGATAACCGGGAACCAAACCTTCTCCGAAGACTATTAATTCGCTTCCCTCACGAGCGGCTTCATGCATGCAGGATTTGACCAATTCCAGCGTTTGTGACTTGTTGAGCCAAATCGGAGCAATTTGGGCTAGAGCGACTTGAAGGTGATTAGCTGACATATGGAGTAAATTATTATGCTTTGGTTGTTAAGACGTAGGAATAATTGGATGAACGGAAAGTGAATTTTCAAGTAGACTTGCTAATTTAAAACATGCTAGCAACCTATTCTCAAAAATTTATACTTCCAACCTATTTGGTAATTCTGATACTGCTCAATTTCTCCTGTCAGCAGCCTAAGCGTGAAAGTTTAAAGGATGAATTTTCCTCGGATTTTAGAATTGGTGTAGCCGTCAATGGCAGACAGATCACAGATGAGGTAGATGGAGCAGATTCCTTATTGCATTTACACTTCAATTCTCTTACCCCTGAGAATGGCCTTAAGTGGAGTAGAGTGCATCCCGAAGAGGATAGGTACTCCTTTGAGTTTGGGGATGCTTTTGTGACTAAAGGAAAGGAGCTGGATGCTTTTTTGGTTGGGCATACACTGGTCTGGCATCAGCAGATTCCTGATTGGGTATTTCAGGATCAAGAGGGGCAATTGATAGATGCTGAATTACTTCAAAAGCGACTGGAGAATCATATAGAAACCGTAGTGGGAAGATACAAAGGGGATATCCATGCATGGGATGTGGTCAATGAGGCTTTTGAGGATGATGGTACTTGGAGAAAGACCTCCTGGTATTTATTGATGGGGGAGGACTATATCGCTCAGGCTTTTCGAAAGGCAAATCGGATAGATCCCAATTCAGAACTTTATTACAATGATTACAATGTCTGGAAACCGGAAAAGCGCAAAGCCATATTAGAAATGGCTCAAGCTCTGCGAAAACAGGGAGTGCGAATTGATGGAATAGGGATGCAGGGACATTATCGATTGGACTTTCCAAGCTTGGACATGATAGAGCAGGCAATTCTGGATATTCATGAGGCTGGTTTTGATGTGATGGTAACAGAACTGGATGTGGATATCCTGCCAAGACCCAGTGATTTTGACGGAGCTGATCTGGAGATTTCATTTGCTGAATCCGAGCGCTGGAATCCTTTTAAAGATGGAATTACACTAGAAAAAGAAGCAGAGTTGGTCAGGCGCTACCAATCTCTTTTCCAGCTCTTTCGAAAGCATTCAGATAAAATCAGTCGCGTCACTTTTTGGGGATTGCAAGATGGCAGTAGCTGGCTGAATAATTGGCCGGTAAGAGGGAGAACCAATTTTCCTTTGCTTTTTGATAGAAATAAGAGGCTTAAGCCAGGTTTTCTAGAGGCCATGAAACCAGAATAAAAAAAGCGATTCCTATCAGAAACCGCCCTTTTTCACTTACTAAACCAACTTTATCTCTTAAGAATTCACAATTTCAGGTTCAACGTCCACCAGTGCTACTGCACCGTGGATGGCTGTTTCGTCCAATTCGGACAATAAGATTTTGAGATGTTCCAAAACGGTAGGATATCCAAAGCTCTCCAAAGAGCGGTAAAGGGATTTTTGAAATAAAGGAAAAGTCTTCCGAATGGATCCTCCTAACACAATGGCTTCCGGAGCCAAAGCATATAATATATGCTTGATCAACTCTCCCAAATGATGCCCAAATTCCTCAAAAGCCTGAATAGCTTCAGGGTCTCCGGCCATGGCTTTTTTGGCCATAGCTTTGGGCTTGGTCTGATAATTATTATGGAAGAATTTGCCACTGCAATAGTGTTCGAAATTATGATCTAAATAAGGAGCGCTGCACCATTCGCCGGCAGCTGAATTCACCCCGGAATATAAGTGCCCATTGATTACAATTCCTCCTCCTACGCCAGTTCCCAAAGTGATTCCTACCAGGTTTTTATATTTCTTCCCTACGCCAAACTTATGGACGCCCAAAGCAAAACAGTTTGCGTCATTATTGATGAATATGGGCTTGCCAATTCGTTCTGTGAGAAATTTACCGAGCTCCACATGCTGAAAAGCCGGGATATTTGCCAATCCCAGCACAATGCCTTTTTCTACATCCACTAAGCCTGGAATTCCTATGCCTACCCCCTCCAAATCATGATGCAAATAGGATTCTATAAAAATGGCTATGGTTTCAAGGATGAATTCCTGACTTTCCTTGGCCGGTGTGGGAATGGTACGGATATCTTCCAAATGCCCGTTAATCAGCACCCCACCTTTGATGGTGGTGCCTCCAATATCCAATCCCAATATGGCCTTTTGCATTCCTTGAGTTAAAATAGTGACTAAATAGGTTAATAGGTTGAAAGCAAATTGTCTTGCTTGATTTACTCGGGTGCGAAGAAATACTATTTACAGCATTCCTTCAATAGATTTTTCTAGTTCTCTCGCAGTAGCCAGGAATTCTTCCACATTCATATCTCTGAAGAAAATTAGACCATGGCTAGCCCGAACTTTGGCTCGCTCGTGCAGGTAGAAGTAGTTTTTCCCTAACAATAACTGAATATCATTGAGCTGTCCCACCCAGGTACGCTTGGCTACAGTGCTGAATTTTCCGTTATGGGAATAGCTAGGGAAAGAAGCATTTACCTGTGAAAGATAGCAATTGGTGAAGGAGTCTTCCATCACAGACATGTCTCCCAGGGAAACCGGAACGATGACATTGGCTTCGTGGGGTTCAAACTTAAACCAAACATTCCTGTAGCCTATGATTCTCAATTCGCTGAGGTCCTTTTCCTCTCCCCATTTTTTGACTGCTGCTGCCGTAGCCTGCAGTACTTTGTAGTGGGTATCAGGACCTGAACCTTCAGGATCCAGTGTTAAACTAATCTTCGTAGGGTTAACTTTTCGGAATAATTCCACGATCGGTTCTACGTCCCGCGTTTTATCAGGCTGTTCGGTAAAGATGTCTCCGGTATAAAAGCCCAGTCTGAGGTGATGAACGTTCTTAACTTGTACACCAAAGTGAGCCCAGACCAATTCTTCCTCGAATTCCCGAATCATGCCCTTCAGCTTTTGAATTTTGGATGGATTTTTTTCTCCGTCATAACTTTTTCTCAAAATACTGATGACATCATTGATAGTTTCCCGGAGCTGAGCCTTGTTTTTAACTTCATAAATAATCACCAAAGCTCTTACGACCCGGTGACAAAGTCCTCTTTTTCTTGCCTCAGCATTTTCGGAAGCCACATTTGTCAGGAAGTGGTAGACATCTTTGTCTGTTTTCAAACTGTATCCCACCTCGAAAAAGTCTTCATAATTCACCATTTGGATTTTGTTATCATCCAATAATTTTTTGGTGTGTTGAAGCGTGTCAATAACGAATGTGTTGGTCACAGCTGTGAAGCCCGAAGTCAGCACAGAGAAATGGGCTTCATTGCTGGGTTCATGCAATTGATTGGTGATGTGAGGAAGGATACCCAATGAAATGTCATCATGGTGTGGTCCTGTATGAAGCAAGGTTTGGTTTTTTTCCTGTTCCAATCCTTTGGCCAGCTTATCCTCTACACTTTTCATCACGAGGCTTACTGTTTCCTCAGAGAGATCAGGAATCAACTTGCAGTATTTATCTGCTTTCAGGTCACTCAAGTTTAGCCTGTGTCCATATTTATTCAGCTTTTTGCAAAGCTCAATCACTGCTCTTTCTGTTTTTTCAAAAGTCCATTCTCCCTTTTGATAATAGCTGTCAAAAGAGTCTGTTAATTTGACTGCCGCTCCTTTGGTCAGGTAAAAGCGCCCGTTTTTCAACTTTTGAAGGACAGTAGCAGGGAATACATTATTCATCGGGGTTTCAAGAGAGTCCCGGACTATTCCTGCTTTAGCCTCTCCGGCTGCGATAATTATCGCTACCGCTTCTGGATTGTAAACGATAGTATCCAAGCCGATAGTTATCACCAATCTGTTGGCGGACACTTCAATGCCGCCCAAGTCTCCGGCTGCTACAGCTTGCGTTTCAAAATTGGTCTCAGTCAAGCGGGTAACTGAGTAACTATGAGAGCCCCTGGTGTTGAAAGCGATATGTCCATCCGGTCCGATTCCGCCAAGGAAAAAACCGATTCCTCCTAAGTCTCTGATTCTTTGCTCATATTCTCCGCACCATTGGTCGATTTTGTAAATGGATTCCTGCTGAATTTTTTCCAGTTCGTTTTGAGGGTCCCGAAATCTCAAGCTCAAGTCTACTTTCAGATCAGGAAAGACTTCTTTATAGCTCAGACCATTGGCTAAAGGAATTTCATCCGAATTGATGAGAATGGCTTTTTCCTTGGAAAGCCCAAATCCCTGGATGTAAAACTTATTGACATAGTCGTAAAAGGAATTGTGCTGGGAAGATGAAATGGGGTAAAATTCATCTATCTGCACAAAAGTCAAATCCTTTAAGACAGGCTTTTTGGTTGCTCCCAAGCCATACTTTTCCCGGATGTCTTTGCCTTTTTTGCTGTCCCAGTTTTCCAACAAATACTGAGTCCATTTGATGAAAAATTCAGGTGTCTTTCCAGTTGGTAAGCTAATGACACCCTGTGGATTGGCTGCCGCCCATTCCAAAAACCGGCAGGCGGTAAGCAAACCTAATTTGGGAAAATTGTCAACCGTCAAGTAGGGAATCAGCGTGGAAATTTTTTCTACTCCTGATTCCTGCAAGAAGCTTTTCTCTACTTCGGATAGTGGGTACTTACTGAGCATGCTGGTTAGACAGTTAAGGGTTTATAAGATTTATTATCGGTTTTTATTTCTTCTATTCCAAATAAATTAAAATAAGCAATCGGTTGTATTCCAAAAAATAATTGGAAAATCAATTAAAAGTAAAATTTACTATTGTTTACCTTTTGCAGAGCTTTAAATTATTTGTCTGAGCAAATTTAAAAAACTTTCACTAATAAAAAACAACTTTAATAAAAAATTTATAAAAGTATCGGAAGGAGTTGAAATTTATAGACTTCGGGTAAATGAAAACTTGATTCTGGCCTGGAAATCCTTGATAACTTTAAATATCTCTATGAGAGTAACTGACTGAACTTTAGTTAAAGAGTCAAGGGTCAGAAAGTTCTTAGGTTTTTCCTTTTTCTCAAGAATCAAACCTGCCTGATTTTCCAAGCGGAGAGACATGAGGTAATTGAAAGCATGGATTAATTCCTGGGTTTCAGGCATGGTGAATACTCCTTTTTGCCTTAGCAAGTCTATCCTTCTAACTGTGTTGGTTTCGTGGATTTTATGTTTGAGTGCAAAAACCCTCGCCAAATCCACAATGGGACGCATGGTTTGTTTTAGGTTCAATTGCTTTTCACCGTCAATTTTTTCGGTTTTAATATTTCTAAAGAAAGTAAGTGGCGGTTCGTACTGAAGTGCATTGTAGCCTAAATTGATAAAAAAACGCTCGGGAGCCTTTTCTAGCAGCTCTCCCATATAGTCCTTCAATTCCACTAATAAACTTTCCTCTCCAAAAATGGCTCTGCAATCAAAAAAGGTTGAATAGTTCATGGCTGTTTCCTGAGAGGCGTCAGAGATCCAACTTTCATAATTTCTTTTCCAATGAGAAAGGGAATGAGTCCACTTGGGGTTCATGGCCATAAGTTCACCATCACAAAAGGCGATACCAATCTGATCTAAAGCTGTAGAAACCCGGGTGGCAAAAACCAAGAAATAGGCCCGAACCGCTTCTCGTTGTTCATTCGCTTTATCCTCATAGATAATGGCATTATCCTGATCCGTTTTCAGAGTCAACTCACCTCTTCCTTCACTTCCCAGTACGAAAAAGACAAATTTGGCAGGAGGGCTTCCAATTTCTTTGATGACCCGCTCGATGACTCGTTGCGTAATAGTGTCTGCGACAGTGGTGATGATTTGATTGACTATTCCTGCTTTCATCCCTCTTGAGAGCAGGAGATGAATTATTTCCGGCATACGCTGCCATTTGTCCTTCAGTTCAGTGATCTGTCTGGCTTCTTTTACAGATTGGATAAACATAAAGGGCCCCTGGCTTTGCTCAGTAAGAATTTTGGTTCTGCTAATCCAGCCTATGTATTGCTCATTTTCCTTGACTAACAAATAGCGGGATTTGGTGCGGAACATTAATAAAAGCGCCTCGACGAGAGTGGCTTCAGGATGGATGGAAACCATGGTATGTTCCATGATTTCACTGATGGGTGTGTCGAAAGCCAAGCCTTTTGCCAAAGCCTGATCCCTGAGGGTAATGTCGGTGACATAGCCTTGAATCTGCTGAGGCGATTCCCCTACAAATAGGCAGGAAACCTGCTCTTTTGCCATTTGGGCAGCACAGTCCTGAATAGATGTGGAGGCTTTGGCCATGCGTAAGTGACGGAAATGTAGGTCACTGACATGTTTGGCGTAAAATTGATCCGAAATAAAAGTTGTCCCGCTTTTCATCTTCCCCAAATTAGCTAATCTTTAGGACTGAAGAATAAAAAATCACAAAGCTTATATGTTAATCATTGTCACCGGTGTGTCAGGTACCGGTAAAACAACCTTAGGTTCTGCACTTGCTGCCCAATTGAGTTTGCCATTTTATGATGCGGATGATTTTCATCCAGCTGAAAATATTGCAAAAATGAGTCAGGGCATTCCTCTCAATGACAATGATAGAAAGCCTTGGTTGGAAGCCTTGGCTAGCAAACTTACGGAGTCCAAGGCTGGTGGTGGTTGCGTTTTGGCTTGTTCTGCGCTGAGAGAAAGCTATCGGAAAATTTTGAGAGTGGATTCATCTGTGAAGTGGATTCATCTGAAAGGAGATAGGGATTTGATCTGGGCTAGAATGCTGGCGAGGAAAAACCATTACATGAAGGCGGAAATGCTGGATTCTCAGTTTGCCACTTGGGAAGAGCCAGCCTATGGATTAAAACTGTCCATTGATCAAACTCCTAAAGAGATGTTGCAGGAAGCTTTGAGTTATTTGGACAAATAAGCTTTTACAGGATCGGATTGCATTCCACTTTATAAAACACGAAATTCAAGATAACCTAATATCGATGGCTATGAATTCAATAAAAGTATCGCTGCTGATTTCCTTTTGTTTATTGTCCTTTTTTGCCTTTTCCCAGAAAGCTTTGGTGACTAATGTGCACATCGTGAGTATGGATGGGAAAGAGGTATTGAAAAATCAGGCAGTATACATAGTAGATGGAAAAATTGACCAGATTATTCCTCTCACTGCACAAACTCCCAGGATGTATAGCGAAAATCTGATAGACGGACAGGGCGCTTATATATTTCCGGGATTGGCGGAGTTCCATGCCCATCTTCCTGTTGAAAATGACGGAAATACTCAGCTTCAGGAGGAATCTATGTGGCTTTACCTTGCCAATGGGGTATTGAGAATTCGCAGCATGCTTGGTCATCCTTCCCATATTGATTTAAGAGCAAGAGTAAATTCCGGAGAAACGCCCGGGCCTAGAGTGTATATTTCAGGACCCTCATTCAATGGCAATTCTGTAACTAGTCCTCAGCAGGCGACAAAGATGGTGAGGGAGCAAAAAGAAGCCGGTTATGATCACTTAAAAATTCACCCCGGAGTGGAGCTGGATGAGATGTGGGAAATTTCAAAAACAGCCAAAGAATTAGGAATTCCTTTTGGAGGACACGTTCCTCTCGCTGTGGGGATAAAAAATGCTTTGGGAAGCGGCTTTAAATCCATAGAGCATATGGATGGCTACATGGAAGGCCTTCTGCCAGATAATCTGGAAATTGATCCTGCCACTTCCGGGCCTTTTAATCTGAAGTTAGTTGGAGAAGTCCAGATGGAAAAATTGCCAAACTTGATTCAGATGACTTTGGATCAGGGAACCTATATTGCACCTACTTTAACTCTTTTTGATCGATACTTTGGCTATATCCCGGCAGATGAATTCCGTCAGGCGCCTGAAATGAAATATTTGCCTGGTTTTCTGATACAGCAGTGGGTTAATGCCAAAAAACAAATGGAAAGAGCGGGGATGTTAGATAAAGAGTTTGTAGCTCCTTACCTCGAGTTTAGGAGAAAGTTATTTATGGAATTACATCAGTCAGGAGTGCCAATGATTATGGCTTCGGATTCTCCACAAGTATTTAATGTCCCGGGCTTCTCCATTCATCATGAAATTAGACTGATGTCAGAGGCGGGAATGTCCAACTATGAGATTTTAAAATCTGGCTCGGTTGAACCCGCAAAATACATGGGAGAAGAAAATGACTGGGGAATGATCAAAAAGGGAATGGCTGCTGATTTTGTGATGGTTCAAAACAACCCTCTGGAAGACCTAAACACCATGCAAAAACCTCTGGGAGTAATGATCCGAGGGCAATGGATCAGTGGAGAAAAGCTTCAGGCAGAATTGGATAGGATTGAGAAGAATCATGAAAGGAAGCCTTAGGAAGGTGAGAAGTGAGAAATCTGAAGTCTGAAAAAGTAGGCAGAGGCAGTTGGCAGTAGGCAGTTGGCAGTAGGCAGTGCTAAAACGAGATGGAACAGAGAACGCCTTTCCTGACTAACAAACAGTTATAAAGAAGCTTTTCCGAAGTGGCTGAAAGAGGTCTTACTTTAAATTAACAATAATTCAAAAACCTATATTTACCACCCAGACAATATGAAAAAATCCATCTTCTATTTCTCTCTATTTTTCGGATGGGTATTCGCATCTTGCGATTCTCAACCCCAAAAAGAAACAATCACCCAAGAACTTGAATTAATGATCAAAGCTGAAAAAGTAGCCGAATGGCAAGGAAAAGATGTGTTTCGATACACTTTAGATAATGGAAGCATGAGTGTAGAGCTCTCCAACTTTGGAGGATTGATTTCAAAAATATTCGTTCCTGATCAAGACGGTAATCTCGAAAATACCGCATTGACTTTTGACTCAATTCCTGAGTTCCTTACCAAGCCTAATCCCTTCTTTGGTGCTACGGCCGGGAGAGTAGCAAACAGAATCGCGAAAGGAAAATTCACTCTCAATGGGCAAACTTATACTTTGGCAACCAATAATGGAGAAAACCATCTGCATGGTGGTGTAGAAGGATTTAACAAAAAAGTATGGGATGCTGAGCCGTATACCAATGATTCGATTTTGGGAGTTAAAATGACTTATATAAGTCCTGATGGAGAAGAAGGATATCCAGGAACTTTAACTTCCACCCAATGGATTGAACTGACACCTGATAATACAATCCGTATCCGTTTTGAGGCAACTACTGATCAACCTACTATTGTTAATTTGACCAATCATACTTACTTCAATCTTTCTGGAATTAAGGGAGATGTGTTGGATCATGAATTTCAGTTTTGGGCGGATTATTACACTCCAGTGGATGAAGGATTGATTCCTACAGGTGAAATCAAAGATGTGACAGGTACGCCCTTTGATTTTCGGGAACCCAAAAAACTTGGAGATCAGATCGCTGCCAATGGAGGGGGCTTTGATCACAATATGATCTTGAAACAAGAACCATCAGATGAAATGAAGCATTTTGTCCGCGTTAAGCATCCTGCAAGTGGGCGCGTGATGGATATGTATTCTGATAATATGGGAGTGCAGTTTTATACCGGGAATTTCATTGAAAATTTTGCTGGAGCTGATGGAAAAACCTACCAAAAACACTGGGGATTTTGCTTAGAATCCCAAAACTGGCCCAATGCGATCAATCATGAAAATTTCCCCAGCCCTATTCTAAATCCTGGAGAAAAATATGAGCATAGAATTGAGTATAGGTTTTCGGTGGAGGATTAAATATTAAAAACCTTCAAGCTCGAGGACTTTTTCTTCTGCCTTAACCTTTGATGATCATTTTGAGAAATTCTTGAACGCTCTCAGATCTTCCTAAAGGCTCCAGTAAGAGAACAAATAAATTAACTCCTACAGCTAGGAAAGTGGCGGGATGCTTCAATTTTTCATATTTCCAAGCACCTAGTAGAAGCATACTAATTATCAGAAATTGGGTAAAGTAAATTGGGAGCATGATGTCAATATCTGGCCAGCTATCAATATTTAAGCCCACGTAGACATTTTGAATTCCCCTGCCCAAAGCAGGCATCATAATCAGGAAAACTGTCGAAATCAACCACCAAGCGTGATTTTCTGTTTCTTTCCGATGAATGATACTATTGATTACAGCTAATCCAAATGCTGTAATCATCACAATTTCAACTGCTGCCACCCCAAAAAAGAACCAAGGTTGGAAGGGTCCAAATTGTTCTGGGTTTGTCAGGGATCTTTCCGTAGTCACAATGTCCCGATGCATCATACTTAGTGCTGTAAGTGCAACTCCTCCTGCCAAAAACATTCCTATGATCCCATTAGTCCTGTGGCGGGGCAATTGACCATGAGTGGCAAAATAAGGCTGAATGATTAAAAATATATACCAGATTGTTCCTGTGATATAATGTATGTGAACGGACCAAGCATTATCTGTGAAATCGCCCCAATAATCCCTGAAAATTCCCAGTTGCATAAATATCATCGGAATAAACATCCATAGATAAAGACTCTTATATCGATTTAGTCCCATGGGCTTTATTGGATTAGGTCTTCCTTTTATTTTCTCAATTCAAATTCTATAAAATTATCTTTAAGTTATTGAAAATTAGAGACCTTATAAAGTTCACCCCATTGATGAAGTAATAGATGCTCGATTAAATTCCTTTATCAAAGAGCCTTTACTTAGTAAATACTCAGTTTAGGTCTCTCTATCAAAATGGAAGAAACAAATTTGTTGATGGTTTTGGAGGATCCTCCTATATAATTGTAGACACCTACGGCCCGAGGTGTTATAACTGTATTGGGATCATATAATTTGGCTTTGATGGTACCTAAGGCTAGAATAGCATTTTGGATAGTGGTAGGATTGATTTCACTAGGCATAGGTATAATCGATGAAATATTATCTCCGCTGATTCCTAAAGTCTGTACAGTTAAAGTTCCAGCGATATTGTTGGAAGATGCATTGGCTCCAATCGAAAACAAGTTTCCCAAATCTACCCCAGTCTTATTCACCATAATATTGGCAGTGAGCCTCAATCCAACCCCTACATATACGGGAACTACTGCATCTCCATCGTCGGTAGATCGGATGATGGGATCATAAGAGTTTTCTATTTCACTTTTTTCATACCGTGGCAGTACTTTGAATTCACCTTTTTCTTCATTTATAAACTCTACCCGGAAGAAGTCTGTGCTGTATTTGATATAATCTAAAATGACTACATAATTATGGTTGGCGACTCCCACTGAAGTGGAGCCAAACTTTAATGCTCCATCTGAGGTTACTTCCGCTATTGCAAGGCGGATGGTTTCATCAGGCATAGAACCTAAAAGTACTCCATTGTCGATTTCTCGTTCTTGGAGGTTTTCAGTCCAAACTGGCAAAGGATCAATAGGATGATACCCGTAAGAGCTAGCGTTTGATGTGTCTCCTAAAGTCTTTGGGATTTTTACAGAATTGCAACTTGAAAAAAGAATAGTAGCAATAAAAAAGGAAAGATGAATTTTCATTTTGAAGAGATTTAACCTTCAAAATATTTATAAAAAATACAATATCCTAGTGGAAAAATACAATGGTAGGTTTACAAATAGAAAAAATAGCCATATGGCTTAAGTTTTTATCTAGCCCTCCAAGATAAACCTATCCTCCAAGGGTATAAAAATCCTTGGAGGGTTTTGTGTTCTCCTTCCGAACCTCCAAGGGATTCAAAGCACTTGAATGGTTTTTATCACCGCCTCCTGCACCTCATCAAACCCTTGATATGCGCAAACCACGGCTTCATAGTTCTCCAGATCTCCGAGATGCTTATGGGTAAGTAGAATAAATTTCTTGGAGGAAATTTAATAATACTCACTTTCCGGCAGGAAAAAAGGTAACTAAACCAAAAGCGGTTTGAGTGATTACTCAAACCGCTTTGTCAGGACTCTGTAGTTTGCAAAACTTTTTACAGTTCCCAAATGATAAAGCTCTATTTTCCTTAGCTCTTTGCCAATATTGGAGCTTTTTTGCTTCTTCCCCATGCAACCCATAGCGCAATTCCCATAAAAAAAACATTCATCCCTATTGCCGAGAATTCACCTCGTACAAGATGAAAGCCTCCTGCAAAAACCATTACCAAAGCTAGGCAAAGGGCAGCCCAAACAGCTAAAAAAGGTTTGAACCGGAGAATAGAGGGAATTATTAATCCTAAGCCTCCTAAAATTTCACTAACACCAATTAATCTTATTAATCCTAAAGGTACGGTTGATGTCCACGGAAGAGATTCTGTTAATGTCTCTAGTGGTTGGGTGGCTTTCATAATTCCTGCCATCCCAAACATGATAGCCAGTAAAACCTGTGCAATCCATAAAACTATATTCATGGCCTTGTTGCTTTTTTGATTTGTCATTTTTCCTTCTTTTTGATTGAAGCACAAAACTCTTAAGCTCGGAGAGCCTATGCCTTGATGTACATCAAGAAATGACACTGGATTATTTTTTTTTGGATAGCTCGTTTCTAACTCGGCTCAAAGCCTCAGGAGTGATTCCTAAATAGGAAGCCACCATTTTCAGTGGGACTCTTGGAATAATATTAGGGTAGGTTTCGACAAAGTGCTCATACCTTTCTTTGGCACTCGAGCTCATTAACATTACAATCCTGTTTTGCATAGAGTTTAAACGTCTAAATAATGCATTAAAGTCTGGGGTTTCTTTAAGCATTTCCTCTTTGGAGGCGACGTTTAATACAGAATCTTCAATTGCATCTATAAATAATTGGCAAGGGGTTTCGGGTTTACAATTGTCCGTAACCAGCCAGTTCTCAGGGCCAAACATATAAATATGTTCTTTCCCCTTTTCATCTATCGTATAGCTCCGAAGCAAACCACTTTCCACAAAATAAACCTTGGAGTTTGTATCTCCTTTTCGCTGTAAAATGGTCCCTTTTTTTACCGTTATTTTTTTCAATTGTGAAATCCTATAAGTTGTACAACTTGAAAGAGGCTTATTTATCCGAGAATATTTAAGGTTTCCATTCTTTCCAATCTGATGGATTGATTGTTGTTATTCTTAATTATTGCCAATCTTCGAAATTTAAAAAAAACCGACTCTCAAGCTTAGCTGATTTTAAAGGAAAAGCTTTACCACTACCCCCTGTACCTCCTCAAACCCTTGATATGCGCAAATCACGGCCTCAAAATTCTCCAGATCTCCGAGATGCTTTAGCGCCAATGGATTTCCAAAATGAACCAAAATACAAGGCTTGCTTTTTGCCAATGCCTTGATTTCCCCCAATACAGACTGATCCATTCCAAACTGATTCAAGGGCTTGTGGCTTGGGACAAAAACAGATAGAATTACCTTTTCTGCTTTATCAGCTGTTTCAAAATCCAGTTTCAAATTCAGAGAAAAGTGACTTGCTGTCTGAGTGAAAAATTCATTATATCCCAACTTTCCAGCCTTTGCTAAAGCTTGTATTTCAGAAGGATTAAGCTCCCCCCAAATAACCGACACATAGTTTTTCGCCAGATCTTTTTGAAGCCTGAAATGCTGGTCCCAATTAAAAGCTGGAACTTCAATTGGCTTATAGTCCAACACACCTAAGCGCTTTTTCAGGTCCATTATTTTTTGGAAAACCAGATCCGCTTCTTCATCAGAGGTCTTCTGAGTGATTTTTTCAATGCCTTCGGTTACATGATCCGAAAAGCAAAGGATATCATTTCCCGCTTGGAAAGCCTGCCATTCCAATTCCCCCGGCTCAGGGAATAGATTTGCCACCGCTTTCATATTCAAAGCATCTGAGATGACTAATCCCTGAAAGCCCATTTCTCCTTTCAGCAAGTCGGTAATTAACGCTCGGCTGATACTGGCCGGTATGTCTTTTCCTCCAGTCAGTGCCGGAACTGCCAAATGCCCGACCATGATCATTTCAACACCCCGGTCAATTCCATATTGAAAGGGTAAAAGCTCTTCAGTTTTGAGCTCTTCCTTGCTTTTATGCAAAATCGGCAAGCCCAAATGGGAATCCACCGCCGTATCTCCATGTCCCGGAAAATGCTTCAAACAGGCTCCAATCCCTGCTTTTTTCATCCCTGAATAAGCTGCAAAGGAAAGTTTGGCAACTTTCTCAGCATCATCTCCAAAAGAGCGATAGCCGATCACGGGATTGTTTGGGTTGGTATTCACATCTGCACAGGGAGCCAAATTGAGATGAATTCCGGATCGCTTCATGTCCATTCCCATGTGATAGCCTACTTCTTCCACCCATTGTTCAGCATCCTTTTTCAAAGCTCCCAAGGTAATTGCAAAAGGGTATTGAGGTGTTTTTTCGATCCGCATAGCCAAACCATATTCTCCATCAATACTGATCAATAGCGGGATTTTGGAAAGTTTTTGGTAGCGGTTGATAAGAGTGATTAATTTTTCAAAAGTACCCGCAACGTCCAAGGTCTCTGCTCTTTTCTCAAAATTGGCTGCAGCGGAATGTCTACTGTGGAAAAAAGTCAGCCCACCAATTTCCTGCTCCTGAATCAATTTTTCTATAGCCTGATAATTCTCCTTTGAATCATGGATGAAAGCTGCAGGAGAGAAGCACTGGGCGATTTTTTGTGATTTGTTCATGTCATTTATATTCTGGCGGCACTTCGTTATTCAACATTCAGAGTTCGATGTTCATTATTAAAATGTCGAATATCGAACGCTGAACATCGAATGTCGAAGTTTCAGCTTTCTAACTTCTTCCCAAACTCTCTAGGATACTTCGCCACATAGGCCATCACAAAACTTGGAATTGTAGCCAAAACCACCCAAACAAAGAAGCCGGGATAGCCCAACCATTCTTGCATATATCCTGAAAGCATCCCAGGAAACATCATTCCCATTGCCATAAAGCCTGTTGCTAGGGCATAATGGGCAGTTTTGAAAAGACCTTCAGCTAAATAAATCAGAAAGACCATGTAAGCGGCAAACCCAAAACCATAGCCTAACTGCTCAATGATTACTACTATGGCTGGAAATAGAAAGTTATCGGGTTGCTGCCAAGACAGGAGCACATATCCCAAATTCGGTGCGTTGATCGCAAAAGCCATTGGCATCATCCACTTGCCCAATCCATCTCTGGAAATAACAATTCCTCCGATGATTCCTCCAACCAAAAGTGAAATTACTCCCAATGTACCATACAAATACCCAACATCCGTTACGCTCAATCCCAATCCTCCTGCTGTCCTTTCGTCCAAGAAGAAGGGGGAAGCCATCTTTACTAATTGGGACTCTCCCAATCGATACAAAAGCACGAAAGCGAGAGAGATTCCGATATTTTTCTTGGTGAAAAAGGTCCCAAATACCTTCCCGAAGCTAGGTTGATCTTCTCTTTTAACCCGAACTTCCTGCACATTGGGTGTCGCGAAAAAGTTGATTAGCGTCAAAGTCAACATCAATCCAGCCACAATAATCATGGTCCATGACCAGGCTTTGGTGGGATCACCCAAGCTTTCTTCCAAATTGCCTGCTATTATGACAATCAAACCCTGTCCGGTGATCATCCCTACACGATAAAATGTACTTCTCAATCCCACAAAGAAACTTTGCTGATCGGGTTTCAGGGCGATCAAATACATGCCATCAGAAGCTATATCATTCGTAGCTGAAGCAAAAGCTCCCATCCAGAAAAAGGCCAAGGTTATCGTGAAGAACTGATTGAGTCCGGTCGTCAATCCAACTCCCAAAAAGACCAAAGAGAGCACCAATTGCATGCTGAGAAACCATTTTTTCTTATTCCCAACCAATTCTAGCACTGGGCTCCAGATAGGTTTGATCACCCAAGGCAGGTAGAGAAAGGAGGTATAAAGCCCAATATCCGCATTGGAGATCCCCAAGCTTTTATACATTACCACAGATACAGTAATAATAATGAGGTAAGGGATCGATTCAGTCAGGTAAAGGGATGGCACCCACAGCCATGGGTAATTGGGTTTGGTTTGACTCATGATTTTCTTAATAATCGTTCATAAACACTGACATCAGAGCCTTCAATTACCTTGGCATTTACTGCTTTCTCATAAAATTCCGCAGGCCCTACTCCTCCAATGATGGCATAAGCATAGCCCATTTCCCGAAGGGATTCGAGGGCTTTGATCAATAATACTTTACCAATTCCTTTTCCTCGCTCAGATTCCAAAGTACCCGTTGGTCCGAAAAAATTTCTTGCTGTACTCTCGTAGCAGGCAAATCCCAAGAGTTGATTTCCCCGCTGAGCAATCCAACAGGAGACCGGTTGTCTGCTAAAGGCTACCTCAACTTCTGATTTCCAATAAGCGCCGAATTCTTGCATTACCCATTCGCTTACCAGATGCTTTTCAGGAGCAATTGCCCTTCTAAAAGTGATTTTCTCCTTGGATTCCAAGTTTTTCTGAAGCTCCAGAATATCCGGTAAGCCAATTAACCTGACAAGCATGTCTTTCATGGGCGTGATAATTTGGGTGTTTGAAATACTTGGGTTTGTACTATTCTTCCATAATGATCAATCCATCGAATCGCCAAATACTCAGTATTTAAGCTGGCCACTTCAAGAAATCGTGCTCTAGAGCCACCCACCCATGCTGTATGAATCACTGCATCATGTAGGCTAGCCAAATCATTTCCTCCCTGAACCATTGCATATCGGATGGCAGGATCTAGTGGCTTCTCCAAGCTGATTTGAGTTTTATTCAGGTTTGATTTGACATCCAAAACAACCGGAATTTCTATAATCGCTTTTTGTTTAGGTTCGAAGGATGGTGGGAGTGTAGGTTGATCATACACCTCATTCTTCAACATTTTGGCGATGTCTTGATTCTTCTGGTAAATGGATTTTGCAGAGAAAAAGGCGCTTCCATGTACCTGAGGTAAGGTTCTGGCATAATTCACTTGTGTATTGATCTCAGCTGGATTTTTCCATGCCTCATCCGAATCTTCGCGGATTTTATAAGGTCCATGTCCGATATAAATTGGAATGCCAAAACTATTATTGGACCACCAGTCTGCTAAGGTTCGATGGGAAGCCAATCGATGATTCATGCTCCAATAAAGCTGGGGAATCAAATAGTCAATCCATTTATTTTTCATCCAAAGCAGTACATCTGCAAAGAGATCATCATAGTTGGTTTGGCCTGCTTGTGTAGGAGAGCCCTTTGGGTCTTTATTTTGATTTCTCCATACTCCAAAAGGAGAAATACCGAATTGAACCCAAGGTTTACTGCTTTTGATGGTTTGGTTGAGAGCAAAGATCAGTTCATTGACATTCTGCCTTCTCCAATCATCCCGAGACTGACCTGATTTTTTGTATTTATCATAGGAGGCCTTGTCTGGAAACTCCAACTTCCCTTCTCTGTAAGGGTAGAAATAGTCATCAAAATGAATGGCGTCGATATCGTAATTATCCACGACCTCTTTGATAATTTTAAGCAAATGCTCTTTCACTTCTGGAAGTCCTGGATCATAGTACCACTTGGTACCGTATTTCAGCATCCAGTTTCTATGTTGATTGAAGTCATGTTCCGGGCTAAGTTCCTCAGTCTTCAGATCCATGGTCGCTCGGTATGGATTCAGCCAAGCGTGAAATTCCAAACCTCTATCATGAGCTTCTTTGATCATCCATGTCAAAGGGTTTTCGCTGGTAGCAGGAGCCTTGCCTTGCTTTCCAGTCAGGTATTTTGACCAAGGTGCATAGTTGCTTGGATAAAAAGAGTCGCCTGCAGTCCTAATTTGAACGATTACAGCATTGAAGTTCAGATCTTTATAATAGTCCAAGAGGCCAATAAAATCCCGCTTTTGTTTTTCCCAGGAATCAACGGAAGAAATGGGCCAGTCAATATTTGCGACAGTGGCAATCCAGACACCCCGAAATTCCCTGGGCATTTCCGGTAAGCGATAACTCAAAGGTTGCAGGGTTACAGGTGCTTTGGGAAGCTCCTTTACTGGAAGGGTTTGTTTTGGAGACTCAGATTGAGGTATTTCAGCCCGTTTTGAACCATTATTCGGGGTGGCCACTTTTTTCTGAGTTTTACAGGCAGAAAAGCAAATCAGCAAAAAACAAATAAAAAACAGGGATGAAGAGGTGCTTCTAAGCATAGAATTAATAGGTAGTAGGGATGGGTTTGAGGTTTAAATCACTAAGGTTTTTTCGAAGTTTTTTCATAAAACTATCCCCGGGGTCTGTTTTGACAGTTCTGTAGTCAGGGTCTGCTTCTTTCCATAATTCTGTTTCCTGAAAAAGTTGATATTCATGATGACCGATGACATATTCCAAAGGATATTTTTTTCTAAGGTACCTGATTAGATTCTCGTTGGCTTTCAATTGAGCTTTAGTAAGGGGTGCTTCAGGCCCTCCCACATTTTCAATGCCTATTGCGCAATAATTAAGCCCTATCGTATGCCTTGCAAAGGTGGTGTCAGGAAGAAGTCTAAAGATGGTGCCATCCCTATCAATCAAAAACTGGCTACTGACATTGAGATTACTGGCACTCGTCAAATCTTCTCTACCTCCCAAAGTTGGTGAATCGAAAACGTCAAAAGTGACCTCTATATTATCAATTGCCGTCCAGTGAACAACCACTATTTGAGGGCTGATAGTAGCTTGTTCTTTATCCAGGCCATGTCTTTCACTTAAGTATTGAAGTGAGAGTTGCTCTCTTGTTTCATTCCAGGTGATTGGCTTTTCTATTATTCTAAAAGTAGCCTGAGGGCTGCAAGCTGAAAAAAGCAAAGCAATGAAAGAAAGACAAATTGTGTTGAAGCTGTATTTTTTCAAGTTCAGGTTCATAGCAGGCTGGGGTCTTTTCAACAGCTAAACTACCTAGAATATTGCAGGTTTGGGAATGATTAGGCGCAATTTTTTGCAAGCACTAGCGAGCACCTTTATACTTTTGCAAGTTTTTGCTGTTTTTAGTAGCTTACGTTTTTATCACCGATTCCATGCTAAAAGAAGAAAGACAAAAGTATATCCTAGACCAGGTTCATTTACATCATAGAGTTTTGCTGACAGACCTCTCCGATTCGCTTAATGTGTCAATTGATACGGTTAGACGAGATGTAAAAGAGCTGGCAAAAGAAAAGAAACTTAAAAAAGTCCATGGAGGAGCGACTTCTTTTGGTTTTATGAACTTCAGTAAGGATGATGGCAATATTTATCTTCTTTCCAAAAAAATCCGGATTGCTGAAAAAACTGTTTCCCTGCTCTCCGAAGGTCAGGTGATTCTGATGAGTGGAGGGACTACCAATATGGAAGTTGCCAAAATGATACCCAGGAGATTGCCGCTCACTGTATTCACGCCAAGCCTACATGTGGCTATGCAATTGTTGGAATTACCGGAAGTTGAGGTGATTTTTCTGGGAGGAAAGCTCTTGCATGAGGCCAAATTCGCGGTGGGAGGAACTGTAGTAAACTCCCTAAATCAGCTGAAAGTAGATCTCTGTATTTTAGGAACAGGCTATCTGGATGCAGAGCATGGGTTGACGGAGTTTGACTGGGAGGTGATTCAAGTGAAACAGGCCATGATTCGTGCTGCCAAGAAGACAATCATACTTTCTGTATCCGATAAATTGCACACTGTGCAAAAATACAAGACCTGTGATCTGACAGCTGTTCACACCTTAGTCACGGAACTTCATCCCACCGACCCGGTTTTGGATGCATTCAGAAATTATGATTTGAAGCTGGTTTAGGGACTTTGTCTTTTTCCGGGATTGTAAATCTCCCGGGCATTTTTCAAGACTTCTTCCTTGTCTAGTGTCATAGGTTTTAATTCCCTTGCTAAAAATCGCTCCATTTGATCTGCATAGTGCGGACTTTCAGGACGATTACTGGCTCCAAATACATTGATGGTTTCTATTTTTGGTAAGCCTTCTCCAAACTTGACCATCATGATATAGGATTCTCCTTGCACACCTTTCCGCATTCCATTTTCCCAGTTCTGAGATCGCATGGCGGCAATTACATCATCCAGACCCCAAAGTGGAAGCACTTTATCTCCTCTTACTAGCTTTTGGTATTCGCCCAAACCGACCAATTCTTTTCCAAAATGCTCCTTGAAATGCGCTTTGGCAGCCCGAATACCTTCTGCTGCTTCTTCTTTTGTAAGCGTAGTTTCAAAAGGCCTTTTCATTTTGTCAAATTGATCCCACCAGTAATAATATACAAAAGCAAAAAGTGCTGCTCCCTCACTTTTCACTCCGGCAGATTTATCCCAGTTTTTTAGCACTTGAATTTGAGGAGCAATGTCAGAAAACTCAGCGCTATCCAATGAAAACATAGCCTGCATATTAGTTCTAAATGCAAGTTGACTAGGTAGTTTTTGATCGAATTTTATTTGTTCAAATTGTTCCCAAGAGATTTTTCCGGAATCCGGCATGATTTCCCTAAATCTCAGTGAGCGGTTATTATCTCTTTTGGAAAAATTCATCTCAGAGGGAAAATCATTTTGGTTTAGGTTATCCGAAAAAGAAGACGCCTTGAAAGGAGAATGATTCGTATTATAGAGGTATCCTGATTTGGGATTTACTTGCTGGGGTAAGTCCTTAAAGTCGTGGTATGCGGTCCAGAGAGTTTCTCTTGTATTACCAGGTACTGTTCCGGTATAATCATACCCAGGCTTTCTAATAGGCAACAGTCCATTACTGACATAAAAAATGGTATCAAACTTATCCGCATAGACTGTATTGAAGCTGGTTAAATCCATTCTTTCCATAGCGGATTTCCATTCTGTAAAGTTTTTAGCTTTATTCATTCTCCACCATTGCTCCGGTGCGCCGATTCTATCTAAGGCGCCCAATCGAATGGAAAAAGCTCCTTGATCAGTGACTAAGGTTGGGCCATATATACTATTCCAGATGGTTTTAGGGACAGGAATCGTGAGCCAATCCCATAATTTTACTTTAAGCCAAATGGTCTTTTCTTCCAGTTCCAGCCATTCTCCATCGACATAATATTGATCAGGATCTTCGGGATTGCTTTGCAATTGGTACAGGTCCAAAAGATCTGGAAAGTTTACAGTATGAGCCCAGCCCAGATTTTCATTGACTCCATGGAAAATCATGGCTCCCCCGGGAAATAAACCTCCAAGCATGTTCCAGCCTTCCTCAGAATGCAAATGTGCCTCATACCAAGCGACTGGTCCTTCAAGCGGTTGATGCGAGTTGATAGCCAAAAAGCTTTCTCCTGATTCCGTTCTATCAGAATGAATCGCAATTGCATTCGAACCTTTGGGATTTGGATCAGGAGGAAGTACTGTCACCTCACCGCTAAATATAGCTTGAACAGCTCTGTCAGCCCCCGACATTTGGGCCAATGACAAAATATATGCTGAAGCGATATCTGCTGTGCTCACCGGAAAGGCACGACTGTAAAGCATTTCTTTCGGATGCTGCAATGCATAATCGTTGATGCCAGCAGCATAGCCTTCCAAGACTTTTTTAAACTCGGCTAAATAAGAACTTTCGTATTTCTCTTTAGCTATTTTTTGGGTTTCTAAAAGCTGAACAAAAAAATCTACAGCTGCCCCCTCTTCTCCATAAACTCTTCCTACCAAAGCTTTGCCAGCAAGCATGGTTTTTTGAATTGTTTCAATATCATCTTCCGCATGAGCCCAGGCCAAGCCATAAGCAACATCTGCATCGGTTTTTCCAAAAATATGGGGAACTCCAAAATCGTCTCTTGCTATTTGAATCTGTGAACTGTTCCAGCCGGAGTCTTTGTGGACCGAGTTGCATGAACTCAGAAATACTATAAAAAGTAAAAAACTGCCAAATGAATGATCTATGCGCATAGAGAAGATTTTGATTGGGAAATTAGATGGTTAAGGTCAGTTGTACAAGCTTGTTCGTAAAACAAAAAAAGCTAACCTCTCGGTTAGCTATTGGGTGAAAAAGCAACTTATTTATTTAAACTGATAGTCTACGCCGTAAACCTGGGTAAGTAGAGTAGGAGGTGCATCGAGTGCCACAGCAGATTTGGGAGGGGTAGGACTTACCGGCGAATTGGCTGCCAGATAATTTTTCATCGCCTGATGCAAAGTATAGGCAGTGTTTTCTGTTTCCATGACACCTTTGAATCGGCAAAGCATATCATCAGGGTCTCCATCTCTTTCACAGGCACAAATGCTATACACTCTATCAGGATCAATTGGTTTTCCATGAATCAATGCCTTCTGAACCCGCTGACCTTCATCCCCAAAAGCCAAAAATTCGATTTCCATTCCTCTGAATTTGATGACCCATCCTCCAAATCGTTTGGAGGCGTCTTTTGCAAACACATTATTCAACTCCTTTTCCAACCATTCCTGAATTTGTTGTCCAGTTACTTTACCGGTACGAATCATGGAATCCACGGGCAGCATATCGAAAATGTATCCGTTTGTGATGGGGATATTCCCAGTTTGGTCAGGAGTCGTTTTGGGAGGGCAAAACCTGAAACCATTCGAAAGGACAATATCTACCTCTGGAACCTGCCAGCTCACGGCATCCAAAATCATAGTATCTATTGGGTTTTCTATGACAAAGTATCGGTAGAGCGGAAGAGTACTATATCCGGCAATTTCAAAAATATCCTCCTGAAAAGGGCCTTCATTATTTTGGATGAGTTGGGAGATTTTTGGGTCAGCTTTATTTTCCGTTGCTGAGACCTCAAGTAGTTCATAGTGATCAGAAACTACCTTCCCATCCTCTATTTTTAATTCCAGCTTGCCAACAAAAGAACCGAAAGCGCCGGGCTCTACCACTTTGGCATATTTTGATTGAATAGGTTTTCTTACTCTTTCATGGGTATCTCCACCTAATATATAATCTACACCCTCACAAGCCGGAATATTAGCTAAGTGAATTTGTTGTGAAAGACCTAAATGGGCAATGATTGCAACAAAAGCACATTTTTCCTGATTCCGGAGCACATCCACATAGTGGGCAAGATTTTCTTCGGGCTTGGTGTAGATAATCCCTTTGCTGTAATTTGGTGATTGTCGAATAGGAACCAAATGATCCGTGTATCCCAAGAAACCTATTTTGACACCATTTACTGTCCAGATATGGTAAGGAGGAAAGATCAGCTCGCCTTTTGTTCCCTCACCCAAGTCATGATACATATTGGCGCAGATTTTTGGAGCATGAAGCGAACCCAATAAGTGCTGCATGGCTTTTTTGTAATAAATCACCTCCCAATTTCCGGGAAGGTATAGGTCATAACCCATTTCGTTGAGGAGAGGGACCATCGCTTCACCCGTTGTTCTTACAGATAGCTCGGAGCCTTGAAACATATCTCCCGTATCGATGACAAAGCTGTGTTCAGCTTTTGCTTTCTCCTTTTCCAGAAATGTTTTGAGATGGGCATATCCTCCCGTTTTTCGATAGACAGCCTGATCATTTTCCCAGAATAACTCATCATGTGGATGGATTTGGCAATGCACATCTGTAGTTTGAAAAATACTGATGGTGAAGGATTTTTTGTCTTTTTCTTCAGCTTCGGCTTCAGCAGGAAGACTACCAAGACTAAGAAGGCCTGTTCCTGTACCTATTGCTCCCAGTTGGGAAAGGAATTTTCTTCTACTTGCTTTCATGGTTAATTCTGGGTTAATGGTATAGAAAATCTCTGAATAAGAGATTTTTGGAAAGGGTCAGTCTTCCCATTTAGATTCCAAAATACATCGAAAAAGTCTTTGGGTTTTGTGATTAGGGTCACATTGCAAAAGAAAACCCTGAATTTCTTCAGGGCTTGAGCTTAGTTGGCAGAGGCTGTAAAGCGAATTACCTGATTCCGTTTGGGTTCGAGTGTTCTCAGATAAGCATAAATCGCTTTCAGGTCTTGTTCTGTCATTCCGGCATACATAGTCCAAGGCATAATGGTGTTAAATTCTCCCTGGGGAACTTGAGGAATCACATAAGCTGAATCAGTGTATTGTTTAAATCTTTGAACAAATGTTGCTTCATCCCAATTTCCGATCCCTGTTTCAGGGTCAGGAGTAATATTGGATGAGGTTACCTTAGACCCATCAGGAAAAGGAAAATCTCTACCTCCTTCAAAGGCCACTTCTTGAATAATCATCCCTTGAGGGTCTGCTTGAGTATGACATTCTATACAGCCTGAAGCATTCACAAGGTATTTTCCATAAGCCACCTGATCAGCCGGGTTTGGTTTTTTCATTGGCTCGGGATCTTTTGGTAAGGTGTTGAGGATTAGACTTACTGGAAAATCTGCTTTGGAATCAGGAACTTCACTTTCTACACTTGGTAAGGAACGTATATAGGCAATAATGTCATAAATATCTTCAGGATCCATTTTTCCATAATACTTATATGGCATGAGCGGGAACATAGCTCTCCCATCATTTGTCACTCCGGTAGTTATGAGTCGATAAAGTTCTCCGTCCGAGTAGTCTGAAATTCCAAATGGAGTGATGTTTTTGGCGTAAAACACACCTGGGAAACCCATCCCGTGATCAAATCTGTCTCCTCCTTTGCCAAGCGTTCCGGGGGCAGGAGGGCCCGAAAACAATGAGAAATCCCGTTGAGAGTGGCAGTCCATACAGACGGCTACATGATTTGCGAGATAAGCTCCTCTTTCGATTCGGTCAGCGGTGTACTCAATTTTCAAATCTTCTGCAGGAGATACCTTGGGAAAAACAATGTTGAGGTAGGCGAAAACACAAATAAGAAGTAAAACAATTGCCCCTAACATCCAGCCTAGGACTTTAAATAATTTATTCATAGTGCGTAAAGGTTTGGTTATCAGAAAAGTACAAATAATAAAAATTAGATGGAAATTTTCGGGTATAAAATCAATGTTTCTGTAAATGAATAACTATAGGAATAATTAAATAGAATTTTTCAAAGAATTGATCAAGCTGCTTAAATGCAGATTCTATTTTTTCCTGTAAAAATCTTTGCCTGAGCTGTATTTCAGCCGTATTTTCGACTAAACTTACCAATTAATCAAAACTAAATTTATGATATCTAAAAGAAAGACATACATTCTATTGTTTGCCTTGCTCTGGGCTAATTTTTCCATGGCACAGGAAAAAACAATTTTGAATAGCCTGGATCAAAAGGCTGAATTTTATGGTGCGATTTCCAAGCTAATTTGGTCCAATCCTGAATTGGGATATTTGGAAACTGAGAGCTCTGAGCTTTTGCAAAAGACTTTAAAAGATGCTGGATTTAGTGTTAAAACCGGTGTGGCTGACATTCCCACTGCATTTGTGGCGGAATTTGGCTCAGGAGCTCCAGTGGTAGGGATTATGGCTGAGTTTGATGCTTTGCCTGGAGTCTCCCAAAAGGCAGTTCCTTTTAGAGAACCTGTTGTGGAAGGCGGAGCCGGTCATGCCTGCGGCCACCATCTTTTTGGCACTGCCTCAGTTGCTGCAGGAATTGCCGTAAAAGACTGGATGCAACAGAATAAAATCACTGGAACTATTCGTGTATATGGAACACCGGCTGAAGAAGGTGGTGGAGGAAAAGTGTACATGGCAAGAGCAGGGCTAATGGAGGATGTAGACGCGATGTTGCACTGGCATCCAGGTTCCAAAAATGATGCTTCTGCCAGTTCATCTTTGGCCAATATTTCTACCAAATTTAGATTCTACGGTGAAGCGTCCCATGCTGCTGCAGCTCCTGATAGAGGAAAGTCTGCCTTAGACGGAGTGGAAGCGATGAATTTCATGGTTAATCTTTTACGTGAACATGTACCTCAAGAAACAAGGATGCACTATGTAATCACCCGTGGAGGTGAAGCTCCAAATGTGGTTCCAGCATTTGCTGAATCCTATCACTATGTAAGACACCCGGATGCAAGAGTGGTTAAGGAGATCTTTGCTAAAATGGTAGCAGCCGCTGAGGGTGCTGCGCAAGGCACACAGACTAAAATGGAGTATGAGGTGATCAATGGAGTTTACAATCTTCTCCCTAATGAAACCTTGTCCAGAATTATGTATAAAAACCTTCAAATGGTAGGTGGTTTGAAGTACAGCCCGGAAGAGACAAAATTTGCTCAGGACATTATTAAGACCTTTCCTTCCGGAGTAAATACCTCTCCAGAGGATGCCCAAAAAATTGCTCCATTTGAGGTAAATGAGAAAGGTTCTGGAGGTTCTACTGATGTGGGTGATGTGAGTTGGTTGGTACCTACGGCCGGATTGAATGTTGCTACTTGGGTACCAGGTACCTCTGCCCATACTTGGCAGGCTGTAGCTGCTGGTGGAACAAGCATTGGTCAAAAAGGTATGATGATCGCCGCAAAGACCTTGGCTTTAACAGCTTCAGATATATTCAAAAATCCAAAGGTAACTGCAGAAGCACAGGCTGAGCTGAAAAGAAGACAAGGGGAAGGGTTTAAATACGATGCCTTGGTTGGAGATAGAACAGCTCCGTTGGATTACAGAAAATAAAAATCAGATAATAATCAACTCCGGCCCAAGGTCGGAGTTTTTTCTTGCCATTGGTGGAATTATCAAGCCTCATTTTTGAATGGATTTGTAAAAAACCTAACTTGAAAATCTATCCTTAATGCTATGAACAGAAGAAAATCTCTAAAAATCCTGGGGGCCTCAGGACTTGGAATCGCAGGATTGGCAATTGCTGATTGGAAATGGGAGTTGGTAGACCAATTAACCCATAAAGGATTCTTCACCTGGAAAGAGGAAAAATTGATTTCAACCATAGCGGATACGATTATTCCGGAAGGACTTCCAGCTAAAACCCCTTCTGCTGAAGCAAAGCCCATCGGCGCTTTGAGCACAGGTACGGATAAATTCTTACTTCGTCTATTTGAATATTGCTATGAAGAAGACACCCATCAGCTCTTGAGAAATCAGCTAGAGGCTTTGGATAAAACCAACTTTCTGAAAAAGGAGCAGGGAGAACGGGAGGAGATTTTGATGGCCATGGCTAATTCTGAAATCGAGCAGGAGAAAGAATTTTTTAACCTCATGAAATCCCAGACTATTTATGGGTTTACCACGGTTAAAGAAGTAATGGTGGATTATAGAGGCTATAAAGTCGCGGCAGGAGGATTTTCTGGTTGTGTGGATGTAGCCTAGTTTATCTTTCCCAAATTCTATGAATATCACGAAAATATTTTACGCGACTTGGGCAGTATTATTTGCTCTTTTTGCTTATTGGCAATTCAATGACCCTGATCCCGAAGTCTGGGTAAGCACTTATGTAGTAGCTATCATCTTTTGCCTCTTTGGTTTTCGGGGTATTTTCCCAAAAATTCCCCTGACTGTATTAGTGGTTGCCTGCTTGGTAGGAGCCGTATATTTTTGGCCGGAATCGGTGAGTGATTGGATTGTTCAGGAACTAGAGCAAAAGAATCTCAGCATGAAAACTCCCCAAATGGAGGAAGCAAGAGAAACTTTTGGTTTGATGATTATCGCTTTGGTGATGCTTCCCGGTTTGATCAAAGCCTGGAAGAAATAGATTTATAGGTTTTTTACCTCAGCTATCAATTTCTCGAGAGAATCTTTTGCATCTCCGAATAGCATCCTGTTTTTCGGATGGAAAAACAGTTCGTTCTCGATGCCAGCATATCCCTTGCCCATTGACCTTTTTAATACGATCACATTTTTGGCATTCCAAACCTTGATAATTGGCATACCGAAAATAGGGCTATTCGGATCATTTTCTGCAGCTGGATTGACAACATCATTGGCGCCAATGACCAAAACCACATCGACACTATTCATAGAATCATTGGCATCTTCCATTTCCAAAAGTTTGGGATAGGGAACATCAGCTTCTGCCAACAATACATTCATATGTCCAGGCATTCTTCCTGCTACAGGATGGATCGCATAGGTCAGTTCAACTCCCTTTTCTTCTAGAATTTTCTCCAGATTATGAACAGTGTGCTGAGCTTGTGCCACAGCCAAACCGTACCCGGGTACTACGCTTACTTTATTGGCATAAGCAAGCAAAATTGCGGCATCAGTGACGGATATTTCTTTGACAGTTTCCTGACTTCCTTCTTTTCCGGAAGAGCTGTTACTTCCACCTCCAAAAGATCCGATTATCACGTTGGTCAAGGATCGATTCATAGCGGTACACATGAGTACAGTTAGGATAGTCCCTGCAGAACCTACCAAAATCCCTCCTGTCAGCATGGCTTGATTCCCATACAAAAAGCCTCCAAATGCAGCGGCCATTCCAGTGAAGCTGTTTAGCAAGGAAATGACTACCGGCATATCAGCACCTCCAATTGGCATCACAAAAAGAACTCCGTAAAGCAGAGAGGCAAACAACAAGGCATAGATGAAACTCATTTCTGAGCATCCTACCACAACCATCCATGTAGCTAATCCAAATAGTAAAATCAACAGGGCAATATTGATGAATTGGCCTGCAGGAAGCGCTTTATCTCCGATTTTTCCCTCTAATTTCCCATAAGCTACTATAGAGCCAGAGAAGGACACCGAACCAATAATCAAGCCCAAGAGAATTACCAAGAGCATCCCTGATTCTGTTTCCTGGCCATGTCGTAAATGATCGAATTCAACAAGAGAAATGACTGCAGCACAGGCCCCTCCCATACCATTGAAAAAAGAAACCATCTGGGGCATGGCAGTCATTTTTACTTTGAGCGCCATGCGGGTGCCAATGACAGTCCCTATAATTAGTCCAGCTAGGATAAGGGTGTAGTTGAGCCATTTATCGGCAGTTAGTTCTTCTTTAAAAAGTATGGTTGCTATTATTGCCAAACCCATTCCATAACCGGCAATTAAATTCCCTTTTCTTGCCTTGTCCGGGCTGGAGAGCATTTTCAAGCCCAAAATAAACGTAATAGAAGCGCCTATATAGCAAAGCTCCAAAATGCTGAGTCCTAGTAAATCTGTCATCATATTACTTGGATTTTTTCTTAAACATTTCGAGCATTCTGTTGGTGACCACAAATCCACCCACCACATTCAGCGTACCTAGAATAACAGCTAAAAAGCCCAGAATTAATGCATAGTAGTTGCTGGGATCTGCTTGGAGCATGATGATAATAGAGCCGATGATTACGACCCCATGAATCGCATTGGCGCCAGACATCAAGGGAGTATGAAGAACCGCGGGAACATTCGATATCACTTCAATTCCCAGAAATACCGAGACGATGATCAGGAATATGAATTCCCTGTTTTCATAAAAAAGGCTTAATAATTCTTCCATAGTCTAGACTGGATTGCTGGGGAAAAGGATTGATTTTACGCGTTCGCTTTGTATACTTCCTTGGTGAGTGACACAGGTGTTGAAAACAATATCATCATCCCAATTCAGGTTTAAAGCGCCAAACTCTCCGATTATCAGTTTGAGGAAATTGACCATATTTTTTCCATACATTTTACTGGCATCCAAAGGCATGGTGCTTGGTAAATTGGAATTTCCAATGATACTGACTCCATTGGAATTGATGGTTTGATTGTCTTGGGTAAGCTCGCAGTTTCCTCCAGAGGATGCAGCTAAGTCTATGATGACTGATCCAGGAACCATTTCGGCAACAGTTTCTTTGGTGATCAATAGCGGAGCTTTTCTTCCGGGTATCTGGGCAGTACAAATGATGATATTCGATTTCTTAGCATGCTCTTGAATCAATGCCTGTTGCTTGGCTTTGTACTCCTCACTTTGTTCTACCGCATATCCTCCCGCCGTGGCTTCATCTTTGGCGCCTTCTACTTTGATGAATTTGGCTCCCAAACTCTTCACTTCCTCTTCAGCAGCTGCACGCACATCGAAAGCTTCCACAACTGCACCCAAGCGTCTCGCCGTAGCAATTGCTTGCAGTCCTGCCACCCCGGCACCTAAAACCAAAACTTTGGAAGGGATGATGCTTCCAGCAGCGGTCATAAACATGGGGAAGAATCGTGGAGAATGAGATGCAGCCATCAGAACAGCCTTGTATCCAGCCACTGTCGCCATGGAAGAAAGAATATCCATCGCCTGTGCCCGGGTTGTTCTGGGAACATTGTCCATGGAGAAGCTCGTGATGCCCAATTTTAAAAATCTTTCCACCAAATCTTTATTTGAAAGAGGCTGAAATACACAAACAAGGACTTGTTCAGCTTTCAGAGTTTCTAATTCTGTAGAGGTAGGTGGATTGATTCCCAGGATCAAATCGGCTTTTAGTACTTCTTCCCTTTGGGAGATTTTTGCACCTGATTTTTCAAAATCAGTGTCAGAAACGAAAGCATGGTTTCCAGCTTGGCTTTCCACCCACACATTTACTTCTAAGGAAATAAGGCTTTTTACACTTTCAGGTAATAAGGCAACCCGATGTTCTCCCTCGGGTTCTTTTAAAAGGCCAATGGTCATGGACGGTGATTTGATGCTAACTCCTTCAATTTAAGGGTTTATTAGGTAAATGAAAATCCTTTGAAAATTAAAGTGCCTAAAGAATCAAAAATTACTTTTTATAATCCCTTCTCAGATCGGTTACAAAAAAATATAGAAGGAATTTATAAAAGTTGATTTGGTTTTAAGGTTTTCAAATCAGAATCAAAATGTCAATTTGAAGCCTTTAAGGATAGGTTTAATTGATTTAATTAGTGAATATGAATAATGCGATATTGTGAGATTCATGCAATTTGTTTAAGTCTTTCAGCAATTTGTATACTTTTTTGGGTTTTGCTTGTTAGACCTTTGTACTCTATCAAAATCGAAAAATCATGACTTCAATAGATTTATCCAAACCAGTTTTAGTTACAGGAGCAACGGGTTTTGTTGCCGGGTGGATTGTTAAAAAGCTTCTTGAAAAAGGAATGACCGTCCATGCGGCTGTAAGGGATCCTGAAAATGCAAAAAAAACCAATCATTTGAGGGATTTGGCAAAGGATACACCAGGGAAAATCCTGTTTTTTAAATCTGATTTATTGGATGAAGGAAGCTATGAGGACGCTATGAAGGATTGCGAATTGGTTTTCCATACCGCTTCTCCCTTTACCTCCAATTATAAAGACCCTCAAAAAGACTTGATCGATCCGGCCGTAAATGGGACAAGAAATGTATTGGAGCAAGCCAATCGAACAGCCTCGGTAAAAAGAGTGGTAGTGACCAGCAGTTGCGCAGCTATTTATACCGATGCCAGCGAAGTAGCTCAGACACCGAAAGGAATGTTGACTGAGGAAATATGGAATACTACTGCCTCTTTGGATTATCAGCCTTATTCCTATTCCAAGACTTTGGCAGAAAAAGAGGCATGGAAAATTGCTAAATCCCAGTCTCAATGGGATTTGGTGGTGGTGAATCCATGTTTGGTACTAGGACCGGCAGTAAATCCGGAAACGGCGACTTCAGAGAGTTATACCATCTTAAAACAGTTGGGTGACGGCACTATGAAAATGGGGGTTCCAAATTTAGGTTTGGGGATCGTAGATGTTCGGGACTTGGCAGAAGCACATTTGAATGCAGGTTTGCTTCCTGAGGCAAATGGTAGAAATATTATCTCTGCACACAATACCAATATGCTGGAAGCCGCAAAAATTCTCCACAAGCATTTTGGGGATAAATATCCCGTTCCAAAAAAAGCGCTACCCAAATGGTTATTGATGCTGGTCGGACCTTTTGTCAATAAAATGATTACCAGAGATTTTGTAAAAAAGAACGTAAACGTAGCCTGGAAAGCAGATAATTCTAAAAGTATCCGAGAACTTCAAGTGAGCTATAGATCGCTGGAGGAAACAATGGTGGATTCATTTCAGGTGATGATTGATTATAATTTAGTAAAAGGGTGAAAGAGGTTTTTATCATAGATTCCATATCAAAAGCCCATCAGGTTCTTGGCTTACCCAAACCGCTTCATCCCTTGGTTTCTGTGGTCAGGCAAAAAGATATTCAGCTAGACCAGATTCAAGAAGGAATGAAAATCAGGATAGATTTATTCCAAATCTGGCAAAAGGAAGGAATGGATTGCGAAATGGGATATGGAAGAAGTTCTTATGACTTCAGGGAAGGCACTTTAGCTTTCATCAAAGCTGGCCAAGTACTCACTGCTGGAAATAAGGAGATGAACCCAAGCTCCGAAGGTTGGCTGCTCTTATTTCATCCAGACTTGATAAGAAAAAGTGATTTGGGGGAAAATATCCATACATACGGTTTTTTTGATTACGAGACGAATGAAGCTCTGCATGTGTCAGATGGGGAGAAAAAGTCATTGTCAGAGTTGATCGAAAAAATTGAACTTGAATTAAAGCAACCTATCGATAGGCACAGTCAAAATTTGATTCTGACGAATATTGAATTGCTATTGGGGTATTGTCTGCGATATTATGACAGGCAATTTTACTCTCGAACCAACCTCAATCAGGATTTGGTTAGTCGATTTGAAAAAATCCTTCGGGAATACTTTGATTCAGAAATGCCCGGAGAGAAGGGGCTTCCGACGGTCAAATACTTAGGTGAAAAAATGAATATGTCATCCAGGTATTTGAGTGATTTGTTAAGAAAAGAGAGTGGAAGAAATGCACAGGAATATATTCATCATATTCTAATTGAAAGGGCGAAGAATTCACTTTTGGGAACCAAAGAAGCGGTATCTCAGATTGCCTATCAACTGGGATTTGAGTATCCTCAGCATTTTACCAAACTTTTTAAGAGTAAGACTGGAATGTCGCCTCTGGAATTTAGAAACTTGAATTAAGCCATGCCTTTTCGTCAATTTGGAGGAAGAGTGACAGATTCACTCAAAAATAGATATCAGCAATCACCTAACTGGAGCGATGGTAAATTTCAGAATTTACAGGATACCAGTATGAGTATTAGCCTGAAAGACTTTCCTAAAATCCTGTACCAGCAATTAAGTGGTCGTTCTGATAGAACTCCTAATAAGCCACTGCCTATCAAAAGTTTTGATCATCAGAAACTGATGGATACTTCTGAGAAGATGATGTATGCCTGGTATGGGCATTCTGCAATATTCATGAAGCTTAATGGATTGAATATTTTGATCGATCCTATGCTTGGGCCAGATGCATCTCCCATCGGACCAATCACTACCCAACGATTTTCGAAAGATAGCCTGGATCTGATCGATGATTTTCCTGAGATTGATCTCTTGTTGATGACTCATGATCATTATGATCACTTGGATTTTGAAAGTATTAAGAAGCTGAAAAATAAAACCAAGCGTTATTTTGTGGCTTTGGGATTGAAAAGGCATCTGGTCAGTTGGGGAGTGGATTCAGCCTTGATCACCGAGTTTGATTGGTGGGAGGAGTATGAACTGGGAGGTGTGAAAGTTACTTTTACCCCAACACGACACTTTTCAGGCCGGGGACTCACGGACAGAGCAAAGTGTCTTTGGGGAGGATGGGCTTTTCAGACTGCAGCAGAATCCATCTGGTTTAGTGGAGATGGAGGCTATGGTCAGCACTTTCAGAAAATCGGAGAGCATTTTGGTGGTTTTGACTTCGCATTTATGGAATGTGGTCAATACAACGAGCATTGGAGACAAATTCACTTATTTCCGGATGAATCAGTTTTTGCTGCCCAAGATGCTTTTGCAAAAAAGATTATGCCTGTGCACTGGGCGGGATTTACTTTAGCTCCTCATCATTGGAAAGAGCCGGTAGAAATTTTCACTACTACTGCAAAAAGCCGGCAAATGGATTTTGTGATCCCTCAAATAGGAGAGTTGAGAAGCGTGGAGGAAACTCACTGGGAAGAGTGGTGGAGGGAATATTGAAAAATTTCAAAGAATTTTTCCTGAGATAAGCTCTGAAAAGGTAAATTGATAAAAAAAAGATTCCTTGACCTTAGCCTATTTCAGAGAATATTGCCTTGCCAAACCGGGTGTGTCAGAAGATACGCCCTTCGATGCCAACACGCTTTGCTTTCGAGTGGGAGGGAAGATTTTTGCGATAACGGATATCGAGCAGTTTGATTTTATCAACTTGAAATGTGATCCAGAGCAAGCTATTGAGCTAAGAGAACGCTTTTCGGGAATTACTCCGGGATACCATATGAATAAAAAGCTGTGGAATTCTGTGTCTGTTTTAGGTGACGTTCCCGATCAATTGATTTTAGATTTGGCAGACCAATCTTATGAGTTGATATTTGCCTCCTTACCAAAAAAGTTACAAGCCGAAATCCTACCATGACATTTTTTTCAGTTTCCAAACTCAGTAAATCTTACCAATCTATCCCCGCTTTGAAGGATTTTTCATTGCAGATGGAAAAGGGAGATTTCATTTCGATAGTAGGAGAAAGTGGCTCTGGTAAATCTACACTTCTAAGAATCATGGCTGGTTTGGAGACTGAGGATGAGGGAGAGGTATTATTAAATGGTGAAAAAATTCTTAACCCTAAAAAAAAGCTGGTTGCAGGATATGATGAAGTCAAGTTGATCCATCAGGATTATCACTTATATCCTAATAGTTCGGTGGAGGAAAATATACTCCGGCCTCTTTTGCATTATGATAAAGCTTATGCGAAAAACAGGCTTGAAACATTGCTTCGACAGTTTGGGCTAGAAGAATTCAGAGAAAGGCTACCCAGACAACTTTCAGGGGGACAGCAGCAAAAAGTAGCAATAGCCTCTGCTTTGGCGATTGAACCTGAGGTCTTATTGTTAGATGAACCATTTTCCTCTTTAGACACGATTCAAAAGCATCAATTAATTGCAGATTTGGGCAAAACCTTGAAGGAAATGAATTCCTCGGTGATTTTCGTGACCCATGATTTGGATGATGCACTTAGATTAACTGATAATCTGATCATTCTTCAAAAAGGTAAAATCATACAACAGGGTAATTCCCGGGAACTTTGTGAGCATCCGAAAACAAGATACGTGGCCCGCCTTTTCTCCCCGATCAATTTAATTCCTGATAGGATCAATAATTATTTAAGGCCCAATGAAGTCAAACTGAGGACTAAGGGAGGTTTGTTGGGCCATGTGGTAGACTCCCGTTTTTTGGTTCATTACAATTCTCTTCGAATCCAATTAAGAAACGGTGGAGATATTTGGGAAGTGGATGATCCTGCCAGAAAATATCAGGTCGGTGATCGTGTGTATTTGCTTTGGGATGAAGAGAAGGTGATGATCTTGAAAAAATAAAAACCCTCCAAAGGTTAAATATCCCTTGGAGGGTTTTGAGCAAATACTTCCAAATCAAATTTCGGTACTGCCAATTGCCTATTTTTCAGCTTTCAAAATTTAGTCTGAATTTAGCTTTCACCCTTCCTCATGTTCTCCATGCTCTCCATGAACATGTCCATGAGAAAGCTCATCTTCTGTAGCTTCTCTCACCTCGATCACGCTGCCTTCGAAGTGCAGATCAAAACCTACCAATGGATGATTAAAGTCCAATAATAAATTCTCGCCTAAATCCTTGAGAACCTTTGCCTGCATGGAATAACCGTTTTCATCCATCAAGGGTAAAAACTCTCCTTCTTTGATCATTTCCTCAGTAAAGCCTCTTTCTTTAGAAAATTGCTCTTTGGGAAGAGTGATCAACAATTCGTCATCAGGCTCTCCATAAGCTTCTTCTGTTGTTAGGCTGAAGTTAAAATCATCACCTTCTTTTTTACCGGCTAATAATTCTTCAAACTTTTCCGGAAGTCCACTTTGTCCAAAAAGGAAGTAGAATGGATCTTCTTCATCTCTCACTTCCACGCTGAATGGCACGGATTCTATATCATCTTCTACTTTGCTAACTTTTAGTTCGTAGGTTAATCCTACCACTGCGTTTTCTGTGATTTTCATTTCTTACTTGATTATGCCGTATTTCAGGCGAATGCTGATTCTTTCTTTTAATACTTCCCACTTGCTGCGGGGAGTTGATCTTTCCAAAGGTTTGGTAGCCTTGAAAACGAAATATTGATAGTCTTTTTCTTCGTAGAAAACGGAGTATGTTTCCATTTTCTCCAAATAGAAACCATTTGCTGTGAGACTTTTGATCAGATCTCCCGAGTCTAAAGGCTGATCGATAACCTGTAGTTTCTCCGGTTCATTTTCAATCATCCACTGAAGATAACGCGGGGAGGGAATATGTATAAAAACTACAGAGTCTTGGTTAGCGTGTTGTTGTATGGTCTGAAAAAGCCTTTGATGCTGGTCCACTGGGATATGTTCCAATACATCTGGGAATACGATGAAATCAAAGCTTTCTCCGACTTTATGAAAGTCAGACATATCAGATACTTCAAACTTCAGGTTGCTTTGATCTTTCCATAAAGCCTTGGCTTTTTCAATACTTTCCGGGGAAATATCTACAGCCAAAACTTCTCCGTCCTTGACCAAATTGGCCAGTAAATAAGATACTGTTCCGATCCCACAACCAACTTCCAGAACTCGGTGATGTGATTTCAAGCCAGCCATTACCACCTTATCCAAAATGCTTAGATGCCGGGAATTGATTCCGGTTTTCTCCTGCTTTTCGGAAAACTGGTCGTAAAAACTGACTACTTTATCTTTAGGATCTTCCATTTTTCTCTTTGAATGTCATCACTACTCCACCGATCAAAGCTACCAAAATCAGGTACTGGAAAATGATCATTGGAGTTTTTGTGGAAAGATAGCTACTCGGTGCAAAGGTAAAGACTATTTCATGACTGCCCTGAGGAACATCCAACCCCCTCAGTAAATAATTGGTTCGCAGGATAGGAGTTTCCTTTCCATCTATGGTAGCGATCCAGCCTTCTGGATAATAGATTTCGGAGAATACAATCAATCCTCCTTGATCCATTTCCGCTTGATACCGGAGTTCGTTGGGGCTTTGAGAGGTCAAAGTTATTTGTCCTACTCCTGCACCAACAGATCCAAACTCACTAGTATTCAGAGTAGCTTGGGTTTTGGTGTCAATCTCCCCAATTTCCTTTATTTCTTCTTCATTACTTGAAACAGATGAAACTTGAAGTGGTACCCAGGCAGGACCGTTTGCTTCAGGGTTTTGGAAAACAGCATTAGCCTCCTGGCCAGCTATCAGGTATTTGGTATTGAGCATGTTGATAACTCCAATGCTTTCCCAATCAAAATTACCCTCCTGAGCTTTTCCAACAAACGCCTGAATTTCATCCTGCAATTGATAATCAATCAAATCCTGATAACGTCTCAATTTAGCACCGTGGTACCCGCCTAAGCTATATAACCTATAGCTTGTTCTTGCTCCTTGGGTCAAAGACTCTGTTAGACTCAAAACTCTGAAGTATCCAGGATCCGAAGTGATTTCCTTTTCTGCAGGAGTTTCAGCGAAAAACTGTCTGGATGGATTTCCCTGAAAGGATTCTTCATTTAAATACCTTCTATTGATACTCCACAAATCTATGCTGACTAATAGAATCAAAGCTGCTCCCAGAATCATGTCCGATATTTTTCCTTTAATTCTGAAATAAACCAAGGCAAAAGCAGCTGCAATCAAGCCAAAGCTTTTCCAGGCAGATGCAGAGAGCATGGCCTTTCGGTCTTTTTGCAAAGCTGAAGCTAACCAATCCGGTAAGCTTGAATCTACCGCTCCTTCAAAACGGAAAAATGCACCTGAGGCTATTGCCAAAAGCAATACCAGGCCTCCTACAATGGCACCCGATAGGTACAAGGGTTTCAAGTCACCTTTTTGAACCAACCTTTCCAAAGAAATCATTCCCAAAACAGGAATGGCAAAAAGCGTCATTCCCAATGCCATGGACACAGCTCTAAACTTATTGTATCCCGGGAGTACATCAAATAGGAGGTAATTAAACCAAGCTAGATTCTTGCCCCAGCTAAGCATCAGTGAAAAAATGATGATGACTCCGAAAGCGATCAAGCTTTCCTTTGGAGCAGCCCAAAAACCTAGAATTGCCAAAAATACCAATATCACTCCTCCATAGATAGGACCTCCCGTAAATGGCTGATCGCCCCAATAGGTTGGAGCAGATTTAATAAACCCATTGATTTGCGCAGGGTCAACTCCATTACTTCGTAAGGCCTTTTCAGCCTCTGAATTTTTGGGAAGGGGAGTTTGACTTCCGCCACCGTAAAAATCAGGAACCAAAAGAGTAAGTGTTTCCAATTTGCCATTAGACCAGTTGAATGCATAATCCTTATCCAATCCGGCAGACTCCGTTTCCAAAGTCGCTTTTCCGCGGGTTGAGTAAGGACTGTATTCCAGGGCCGTAGCCAGTCTTCCCAAATTCCCGCCAACTGCTAAAATGGCTCCAATAGCTAAATATCCAATCGCTTTTGCAATAGGAGCGATTCCTTCTTTTTTCCAATCAAAAGCAAGCCTTACCAAGACATAAATCACTGAGACGATTAAGGTATAATAAGTGATTTGAAGATGATTGAATTTAAGTTGCAGCAAAAGGCCGACAGCCAATAAAGCGGCGCCCAAAATATGCTTCTTTTCAAAGGCCAAATGAATACCTGCAAGAATCAGCGGAATTAGGCATACAGCCCATATTTTAGCATTATGTCCTGCTTCGAGTGAAAGTAGGTTGTAGGTATTGAATGAAAAAGCGATAGCTCCCGCAATGGCGAAGATGGGTCGGACACGAAAACTCAACAATAAGATATACATGCCCAGCATCCCGAAAAACAGCCCATTTATAGGGTGAGGAAGTCCCAAAGTCAAAACAGATACCAGTGCATTGGTGATGTCCCCGGGAAATTCCAAACTGATAAAATAAGCCGGCATACCTCCAAACATGGAATTGGTCCAAAGTGCCTGCTCGCCAGTTTCCGCTCTATAATCCAAGACTTCCTTGGCAGAGCCTTCCCATTGAAGTATGTCGCTTTGAAAGATGACTTTTCCATCGAAAACCAATGGAGAAAAGTAAAAAACGATCAGTAAGTAGAACACCCCAACACCTATTAGATGCGGGAGGATTTGTTTTTGAAAATTCAGCTGCATGAATTGATTTTCGTATATGAAACAGAAAGCATGCAAATTAGGAATTAAAAGGCAAAGAAGAACTGAAAAGTGGATGGATTAGCGTCTTTTAGGCTTTCGTTCGGGCGTGAAAATTAGTACTTTTGCAGCAAATAGCGGAATAACCACATGTTTGATAATTTAAGTTTGAAACTGGACCGGGCTTTCAAAACCCTGAAAGGAACCGGAAAAATCACCGAAATCAACGTTGCAACCACGGTTAAGGAAATCAGAAGAGCCCTAATCGATGCTGACGTTAACTATAAAGTAGCGAAGGAAGTCACAGACACCATTAAGACTGAAGCCTTGGGGCGGGATGTGTTGATCTCTGTATCTCCGGGTCAATTATTGGTGAAAATCACCCAAGAGGAGCTGACCAAATTGATGGGCGGTACCAAGGCGGATATCAAACTCAGCGGAGAGCCTGCGGTTGTTTTGATTTCCGGTTTGCAGGGTTCTGGTAAAACAACCTTTACCGGAAAACTGGGAAGCTATTTGAAAAAGCAGGGTCGTCAGGTCTTGCTAGTTGCTTGCGATATTTATCGTCCGGCGGCGATCGATCAGTTGAAAGTATTGGGTGAGCAAATCGGTGTGGAAGTTTATGCCGAGCCTGAGAATAAAAATGCCCTGGAAATCGCCAATAATGCGATTGCCTATGCGAAGAAGAGCGGGAAAAAGACGGTAATCGTCGATACCGCGGGTCGCTTGGCGGTAGATGAGCAGATGATGAATGAAATTGAGGCTTTGAAAAATGCCTTGAAACCATCTGAGACCTTGTTTGTGGTGGATTCCATGACAGGTCAGGATGCTGTGAATACTGCGAAGACATTTGATGAGCGTCTCGATTTTGACGGGGTGGTATTAACCAAATTAGATGGTGATACCCGTGGTGGGGCTGCTATTTCCATCCGTCACGTAGTTAATAAGCCCATCAAGTTTATTTCCACCGGTGAAAAAATGGAGAATCTGGATGTGTTCCATCCGGATCGTATGGCCCAGCGAATTCTGGGTATGGGTGATGTGATCTCCTTGGTGGAGCGTGCTCAGCAGTCTTTTGATGAGGATGAAGCCAAGCGGATCAATGCTAAAATCCGTCAGAACAACTTCAATTTTGATGACTTCCTATCTCAGTTGGAGCAGGTGAAGAAAATGGGAAATATCAAGGACTTGATGGGGATGATCCCTGGAATGGGTAAGGCGATGAAGGGATTGGATATCGATGATGATTCATTTAAGCCGATCGAAGCGATCATTCGCAGTATGACGCCTTTGGAAAGAGAAAACCCGGATGTGATTGATGGAAGCAGAAGAAAGCGAATCGCTGACGGTTCTGGTAGATCGATTACAGAAGTGAATAATTTGATGAAGCAATTTGCAGATATGCGTAAGCTGATGAAGCAAATGAACAAAATGGGCGGAGCCAAAGCTGCTATGAGTAGAATGATGCCTGGAATGGGAAGAAGATAAAGGCAGAAATATAAAGTAAGAAATCAATCAAAACCCGGCCTGAAAGGATCGGGTTTTTTCTTGCTTCTAGTCTCTCGCTTCTAAATTCTATCCTCTAATCTCTCGTTTCTAATCTCTAATACACCTTCTTATCCTCTTTCTTCTTCCATAGCTCAAAGACTTTTTGGGATTCTTTCCGCATTCCGTTGAGCATGGGGATTTTGCGTTGCGTAGGATCTATCTTGATTTCCTCATAGATAAAATCATCATCAAAACCGGCATCTGCTGCGTCTTCTTTGGTGCAGGCATAAAAAACTTTACTCGGCCTGGCCCAGAATATAGCTCCCAAGCACATGGGACAAGGTTCGCAGGAAGTGTAGACTTCACAACCTTCGAGCTGAAAATGTTGGAGGTTTTTGCAGGCATCCCGAATAGCGACCACCTCTGCGTGGGCTGTGGGATCGTTATTTTTAAGAACGCTGTTTGAGCCTTTTCCTATGATTTTTCCGTCTTTGACGATCACACAACCAAAAGGTCCTCCATGCCCAGCTTCCATCCCGTTTTGAGCCAGTTCGATGGCTAATTGCAAAAAGTGTTTTTGAGATTCGGTCATGAAGTAAAGTTAAAAAATTAAGAACAGTGTAGTTGGTTATAGAATAAATAAATCAAGAAAAAGGCTTGATTTCTGCGATTCTGCGTCGCTGCGAGATAATTTTTACCGCTGAGACGCGCAGGGCACAAGGTTATTTTTATCCTACTTTCCTTTGATGCTTAAAGAGTCAGACTTAGAACTAGGAAAGCCATCTTGTCTTTGGAATAGTGAGGCGGCATTAATAACCAATAACTTTTCCTGCCTCCCCGAGCAATTTAAAAAACCACAGAGGGAACATAGGAAACATAGCTTCATATACTCTTCGCCTCTTCTATCCTTTGCGGGAGATTAAAAAAGCTGCGTCGCTGCGCCGCTGCGAGCTTTTTTTAGCAAAGGAGTCCAATTTCATTTCAAATCGCTTCTCCGAAGCTCTTGTTTATTCTCACTTCAATTTTCTACAATCAAAATGCCTCTCCGAGGCTTTGAGCAATTAAACCTGTTTGGAGCACCAGAGGTGCAAGTTGATCATTTGATCTATTTTTTTACCGCAAAGACGCAAAATCCGCAGAGGTTTTCGCGGATATAATTTTTAAAATTAGACTTGAGGGGGACTTTAAATTTTCTTTGCTTCTTCTATCCTTTGCGGGAGATTAAAAACTCTGCGTCGCTGCGCCGTTGCGAGCTTCAAATCTAACCACAGAGCTAAGGGAAGAATTCACAGAGGATTAAATAAATCTTTATTCTTTTCGGACGATTTTCAATTTTCTGATTTTAGAAGTTATTCTCCTTGAGACCGCTTCGTTCCTCGCGGTGACGACTTTAGATTTGTAACAAGCAAGTATCCTGCTGCCTACTGCTACTGCCTACTATACTTTGCTTCTTCTATACTTTGCGGGAGATTAAAACTTTGCGCCGATGAGATTTATGAGACTCCTTCGTCGTTCCTCCTCGCAATAACGCTACCGTTTTTTCAGACTTCAGATATTAGCTTTCAGACTTCAATTCATCCATTTCCCCATAAACTCCAAGAAGGGTTCCTTGTAATTATCACTCACGGAGATGTGGTGAGTGCCGATAGTAATCACATTTTTTGAAACGGACTCTATATGATCCAATCCAATGATAAAGGAGCGATGCACCCGCATAAATTTGGAAGTGGGCAATAGCTCCTCCATGCTTTTTAAACTGGTCAATGAAAGCAGTGGATTAGGCTTGGATTTTAAGTGAACTTTCACATAGTCTTTGTAAGCTTCCACATGCGTGATGTCTGAAAGCATTACTTTGACCAATTGATATTCTACTTTCAAAAATATATACTCGGGACTACTTTCCGTCGGGATTGCAGCAGGATTTGGAATCTTGTTTTCCAGCTTTTCAAAGTAATTATAAGCCTTGGTAGCAGCATTTAGGAAATCCTCATAGCTGTAAGGTTTAAGCAAATAATCCAAGGCGTCTACCTTATATCCTTCTATGGCAAATTGATGGTAAGCCGTTGCGAAAATAATTCTGGTTTTGTCAGAAGCTTTTTTTCCATCCAGCACCCTTGCGAGCTCCATCCCGGAAAGATCGGGCATTTGGATGTCCATAAAAATCAATTGAACTTCCTCCTTATTTAGAAATGCTAGGGCATCTATGGCACTGGAAAATTTGCCAACCAAATCAAGAAAAGCCGTCTGCTGTATGTATTTGCATACTAGTTCGAGAGCAAGTGGCTCATCATCTACGGCTATACATTTGAGTTTCATTCCAAGTTGATTGTCAGATTGACATAATATTCGTCCTTGTCTTCAACTTTGCCAAATTTCAAGCGGTGTTTGTTGGGATATAACAGACTTAGTCTTCTCTGGGTATTGACTAATCCGATTCCACTTTCTTTTGCTTCGGGGCTATCCTGATTGATAGGGAAAATCTGATTTCTGGTTTCAAAGAATAAGGTGTCTCCCATGATTTCCATTTTAATGTCAATTTTGCTGGGATGCTGAGAGCTGATTCCATGTTTGAAGCAGTTTTCCAGAAATGGCAAAATCATCATCGGAGCAATAGTATGGTTGTTTTTGGGTTCGTCCATACTAATATTTAATTGGACTTTATCAGTCAATCTCATTTTCATCAATTCAATATAATCTCTGATGAAATCTACCTCCTTGCTAAGCAGAGTCGACTCCTTTTGATTTTCATAAAGGACATAGCGCATCATTCGGGAGAGCTTCAATAAGGCTTCCTGTGCTTTTTTAATGTCCAGATTGGTTAAGGAGTAGATATTGTTTAGAGTATTGAAGAAAAAGTGGGGGTTAATTTGAGCCTTGAGGTAAGAAAGCTCGGTATTGATCCGTTGTTTTTCCAGTTCCTGTCTTACAGTTTCGTCTTTTTGCCACTTTTGAACCAATGCCAAAGAAGTACTCAAGCCAATAGATACGGTGTAAAGTAGAAGTTGAAATACGTCTCCAGGCAGCCATCTTCTTCCAGGTACGAATGCTTTGTCAGGATTGAAAAACTCATGCATTTTCATTGGATACTTGATGAGCTGCTCGAAATAAATAATCGTGAAGTAGAAGACTACAGCTCCAGCTATTACTAATAGGAGATATATGTAATTTTTTCCTTTGAGTAATATTTTTGGGACCCCAATCGAGGCATTGGTGTAAAAGATGGATACCAAAATTGCGACCAAGAATACCTGTTTGTACCAGAAAGCTATGGGTAATTCATTTTCTCCCATTCTCCAGGACAGAGGAGAGAGAAGGATAAGGACTATACATAGCATCAGCCATCCCAGTATGTGAACTAGGAAAGAAAGATTTTTTTTGGAGGTGATTGATGGCATACGTCTGATTTTCAGGTCCAAACTAATATAAAGAATAGAATTTCAGTTAGAAAATCTACCAATCTGCTGTTTTTCACGGCGAAACTCCCTGATAAGCGGATGAATCGCTTAATCGATGATTTCTTCTGCCTTATCAGGTGAATCGACCTATTTGTCGACAAATACCAATGAATGGTCTATTACCTAAAATAATGCTGAACAAAGCCTTCAATTTTGGGGTATCAATGAGGTGACAGCCCAATATTTGAAAATAAACCACGAAATCAAATTTGAGGTGAAGCTCGCAAAATGAATTATGCGAGTGCCATTAAAATTTTGAAATCATTTATCTAAAACAGATGAAAAATCTATTCAGTCTATTCATTCTTTTTGCAGCCATCGGTTTAAATCAAACCTTCGCCCAGCAAAACCAAGAACAGCCAGCCAGAATTATCGGTGTGGCCAAAGATGCTAAATCTGGCGAACCTGTTGGCTATGCTACCGCGGCCTTATACAGAAAAGGGTCAGATGTGAGTTTAGCAGGCGCCGTCGCTGACGGAGAAGGTAAATTCTTTATTACAGGTTTCGACCCGGGAGAGTACTCCCTTCAACTGACTTTTATCGGATTCGAAACGCTAGTAGTAGACAATATTTCCGTCAAGTCTAAAACAGGTGACATCATCCTGGGAGACCTATCCATGAGCGATGAGGGCTTGGCATTGGAAGAAGTGACCGTACAAGGTCAAAGACAATTGATTGAGGAGCGTGTGGACAGAACAATCTACAAAGCAGAGAATGACAGAACAACCGCAGGTGGAGATGCGACAGATGTGTTGAGAAGAGTGCCTATGCTTTCCGTAGACTTGGATGGAAATGTATCCATGAGAGGAAGTAGCAATATTACTGTTTTGATTGACAACAGACCATCTGCAATTGCCGCCAGCAGTATTACGGACGCATTGAAGCAAATCCCGGCAGACCAAATTAAAGAGGTAGAAGTTATTACTTCACCTTCCGCACGATTTGATGCCGAAGGTACCTCGGGAGTAATCAACATCGTAACCAAGAAAAATAACCTTCAGGGAGTAACTATGAGTATCAACAGTGGCGCTGGCTTGAGAGGTTCTAACTTGGGATTGAATGGAAGTGCAAGAATCGGAAAGTTCGGTTTTTCTCTGGGAGGTTTTGGCCGATCTGGCTATAATATTTTAGGAAGATTTGACAACGAACAGCAATTGATTGATCCATCCGGAAACACGACTACAATTTTGCAGTCAGCAGACACAGAAAGAAGAGACCTTTTTGGTAGATATAATTTTGGAATGGATTATGAAATCGATAAGTATAATTTTATTACCGGTGCGGTAAACTTCGGAATCAGAAACTCCAACAACTGGCAAAATGATTTCCTGACGCAGAATTTTGTGGGAGGTAACCTGACAAGAGAGGCTTTGAGAGAGACTAATTCCAAAGATCAGTCCAATTCCATTGATGTGAGTTTGAACTACACCAAAACCTACGAGAAGAAAGGTAAGGAAGTGAGTTTATTGACTCTTTACAGCAGAAATAACAGAGAAAATAACTTCGTCAATACGCTTTTCAATGAAGATTTTCAAACTATTGACTCAAGGCTGAGAAATGATAACCCAAGCCGAAATGAAGAATTTACAGTTCAGTTGGATTTCGTAAATCCACTAGGAGATAAGGGAAATCAGATTTTGGAGTATGGTGCTAAAAACATTTTAAGAAAAGCCTATTCAGACTTCGCCTATTTCCAAGCGGAAGGTGCTGATGGAGCTTATGTAGAACTGCAAGATCCATCCTTAAGTAATGAATTCAGTTATGATCAAAATGTAACTGCAGGGTACCTTTCTTATACTTTTAGCTTCTTGAAAAATTACACCTTGAAGCCGGGATTGAGATATGAGTATACAACCATTTCCGCTGATTTTGCCAATGAATTGGAAGTTGATATTCCTTCTTACGGAACTTTGGTGCCAAGTGTGAACGCTAGCCGCAAATTGAAAAATGGAAACATGATCAAGGCAGCATACAATAGAAGAATTCAGAGACCATCCTTGAGGTTTTTGAACCCGAACATCGAAGCTTCCAACCCGCTTCAAATTTCCCAGGGTAATCCTATTTTGGATCCTGAATTGACGGATAATTATGAATTGGGCTATAGCACCTTCATCAAAGGTACAATGCTAAACTTCACCGGATTCTACAGAAATACTACGGGATCTATTCAGGCAGTAAGAACTGTTCAGGATGATGATATCATCTATACGACCTACGAGAATATCGGTCAGGAGCAGGCTTTGGGTACTAACATCTTTGCCAATGTTAGCATCAGCAACAAGTTCTCTTTAAATGGTGGTTTTGATCTTTACTACGCCATGTTGGACAATGGATTGACAGATCCGCTTTTTGCAGCGTCTAATCAGGGATGGGTTGTCAGTGGAAGAATGTTTGGTAACTACTCCTTACCAAAAGACTGGCAGATTCAGCTGTTCACCTTTGCAAGAGGTAGAAGAGTACAGCTTCAAGGCTCAAGCGGAGGATTCGCAGCTTATGGTTTAAACTTCAATAAGCAATTCAAAGAGAAAAGAGGAAGTATTGGATTTGGAGCTGAAAACTTCTTAGCGAAGGAATTTATCATCAGAAATGAGACCATTACGCCTACCATTGTACAGAACAGTACAAGTGCTTTGAGAAATATGAATTTCAAGATCAACTTCAGCTACAGAATTGGTAAGCTAAGTATGAACGATAGACCTAGAAGAAGAAGGTCAGTATCTAATGATGATTTGAAAGGCGGTGAAGAAGGTGGAGGAGAGATGATTCAAAACAACCGCTAAAAGAACTTAAAATAAGGGCTGTCTCAAAAGTGATTTTGTCACATTGAGCGGAGTCGAAATGTAGGCCAGGATGATATAATTGGCCTTCGACTACACTCAGGCTGACATTAGAACGATTTATGAGACAGCCTCTTTTTTTGAATATTGTGAAACATTTCTTCTGAATTATCGATTTAGTAATTAATAAACAGATAGATAGATTGGGTAACAAAAAACCCTGACTTTGGTAAGTCAGGGCTTTTTTTGTTAGTAGATATAACTACTCTTGGTAAGTTACTTTTTTGATAGCAGCTACAGTTCTGGCTACATTAGGAATTGTTGCCTCAATGTAAGTAGGAGCATAACTCAATGGAATATCCATGGAGTTAACTCTAATCACAGGGGCATCCAAATAATCAAATGCATATCTCTGGAAATGGTAAGTCAACTCAGATGAGATAGCGGCCAATGGATTAGCCTCTTCTACAATTACTGCACGATTGGTCTTCTTCAAAGACTCTACGCAGGTAGCATAATCGATAGGTCTGACAGTTCTCAAGTCAATTACTTCACAATCCACTCCTTCTTTCGCCATTTCTTCGGCAGCTTCTAAAGCCACTTTCATCATTTTACCGAAGGAAATCAGCGTAACATCTTTCCCTTTTCTTTTGATGTCAGCAACTCCGATTGGTAAAAGGTATTCTGATTCAGGAACTTCTCCTTTATCTGAATACATCAATTCAGATTCCATGAAAATTACTGGATCTGGATCACGGATTGCAGCTTTTAATAAGCCTTTAGCATCATAAGGATTAGAAGGTACAATGACTTTCAAGCCTGGAGTATTGGCGAACCAGTTTTCAAAGTTGGAAGAGTGTGTAGCTCCTAACTGACCTGCATTTCCTGTAGGTCCTCGAAAAACAATAGGAACTGAATAAGCTCCGCCTGACATGGCTAACATCTTAGCAGCAGAGTTGATGATCTGATCGATCGCAACTAGGGAGAAGTTGAAAGTCATGAATTCAATGATTGGAATCAATCCATTCATTGCAGCGCCTACTCCCAAACCGGCAAAGCCCAATTCAGAGATTGGAGTGTCATATACTCTCTCTGGACCAAATTCGTCCAGCATTCCCTGTGAAACTTTGTAAGCTCCGTTATATTCAGCTACTTCTTCACCCATCAGGAAGACGTTCTTATCACGTCTCATCTCTTCGGACATGGCCTCTCTGAGGGCTTCGCGAAATTGTATTTCTCTCATTAGTTAAAGACAAAATTTTGGCTCGTAAAAATAGGAAGGAATCGGGCAATTGCAAAAATAGACCGATCGATTATCCCTTTCTATCAGCCAAGGTATACTGTTTTGGTGTTTACAAATTCCAATATTCCATGGCGACTCAGTTCTCTTCCATAACCGGACTTTTTGATTCCTCCAAAGGGAAGATGTGGATTGGATGCCACCAATGAATTGATAAAGACTGCACCGCTTTCTATCCTTGAGGCCAATGCTTCAGCTTTTTCTTGATTTTTTGTCCAAAGTGATGAGCCTAAACCAAACTCAGAATCATTGGCTATTTGAATTGCTTCATCAGCTGATTTTACTCGAAAAACGAGAGCAACCGGTCCAAATAATTCTTCTGAATATGCCGGAGAATCTTTTGGAATATCTGTTAAAATAGTTGGGGAAAATTTGGTGCTTCCTTTTTCTGGGGCTTTTCCTCCCAACAATACCTTGGCGCCTTTTTCTACAGATTTTTGAATTTGTTCATAGAGTTCCTGAGCTAAATCGGGTCTTGCCATGCAGGCATAGTCTGCATTTTCATCCAGAGGCTCCCCGGCCTTAAGGTTTTTTATTTCATTGGAAAATATTTCTAAAAATTGATCATAGACTGAATCCTGAACAATAAACCGCTTAGCGGCGATACAACTTTGGCCAAAATTGATCATTCTAGCTTTAGCTGCAGTTTTGGACGCTTCTTCTATGTCAGCATCTTCCAATATGATAAATGGATCACTGCCTCCCAGTTCTAGTAGGGATTTTTTGATATGTTTGCCGGCAGCTGAGGCAACTGCTGCTCCGGCTTTTTCGCTTCCTGTCAGGGTAACGGCTTTCACGATTGGGTTTTCTATAATTGCCGTGGTTGTTTTCGAATCGATTAAAAGTGATTGAAAAACTCCCTCTGGAAAACCGGCCTTGGTAAATACCTCCTCTATCGCTAAAGCACACTGAGGTACATTGGATGCATGCTTCAATAAACCCGTATTCCCTGCCATCAAGGTTGGAGCAGCAAATCGAAATACCTGCCAGAATGGGAAGTTCCAGGGCATTACTGCCAAAACAGGTCCTATTGGTTGGTGAAGTAATTTGGCCTTTTTTCTATCAGGAAGAGAGATGGGTTCAGGCTTCAAAAATTCCTCGGCATTGTCAGCATAATATTCACAGACCCAGGCGCATTTTTCAACTTCTGAAACTGATTCCTTGATGATTTTTCCCATTTCCAGGGAAATAATTTTCGCATAATGTTCCTTATTTTCCCGTAATTCCTCTGCTGCTTTACGCATCAATTTTGATTTATCAGAAAAGGGAGAAGTTTTCCATTTCTGATAGGCTTTCTCGCCTTTTTGAAGTTTTTCCTGAACTTGATTTTCCGTCAAAAGTTGAAATTCTTTCAGGATTTCACCGGAATAGGGATTAATAGATTTTATTTGACTCATTCTTCTATGGGTTTTCTTTGTTCTTTCCAGGCAGTAATTCCGCCGTCCAACATGATTACTTTTTTAAATCCGGCTGCTTTCATAGCAGCTCCTGCCTTGGCTGTTCTTTTCCCAGTTCGGCAATACAATAAATAAGTTTTAGTCTTGTCCAATTGTTTTATTTCATTTTCAAAGCCATCTGAAAGAAAATTGATGTTCAATGCGCCTTCCAAGTGACCCTCCTGCATTTCTTCAGGTGTTCTAACATCGATAAGGATATTTTTCTTCTTGCTACTTAGCTTTTGAAATTTTTCAACTGAGACCACTTTGGCTGAATCTGCTGGAGACTGAGCATAAGAAAGTGTGGAGATTCCAAGTATGGCCAGAAAAAAGAGGCCAAGAAATGCTAGGTTTTTCATAGTGATCGTATTGTTTTGGGGTAAGACTTACATTATCAAGGAAAAATTAAAGCCTTTCGTTTCAAATGTCCACTAAAATCGCATTGATTTCTGATTCTCACAGCTACATTGATCACAAAACTCTCCAATATCTTGAAGAAGTAGATGAAATCTGGCATGCAGGTGACATTGGTGAGTTGACTGTCATGAATGCATTACCTGATGGGAAAACCATCAGGGCTGTTTATGGCAATATAGATGATACCAATACTCAGAATTTATATCCTGAATGGTTGGAATGGGAAATTGAAGGTGTTCGGTTTTTAATGACTCACATCGGAGGGAAACCTCCCCGCTATGCAAAGGGGGTGAAAAGTAAAATCAAGGAATCAAGACCTCAAGTTTTTATTTGTGGCCATTCACATATTTGCAAAGTGGAGATGGATAAAGAGTTGAACTGTCTATATATGAATCCCGGGGCCATAGGGCAGCAAGGTTTTCACCTGATGAGAACTATGCTTCTTTTTGAAATCAATTCTGGAAAAATAGCCAATCTACGGGTCATAGAGCTTGGGAGAAGAGGAAAACTTACTGAATAGGCAAAAAAAAAGCGGCTCAAGGCCGCTTAATATCTAGAAGGGAAATTATTTCTTCTCGAAAGACTTTTTCAATTCCTCTACATCCACGTTCTTAATCACCGGCTGAGCAGTCAATTGCTTAATTTTGATGATACGTGTATTCTGGCTTTGTCTTTTTCTTCTTAGCTTTCTTTTCAGAGTAGTAACTGCCATGACTATATGTGTTTAAAGATTTTTGTTTCGAAACGGAACGCAAAGGTAAAGAAACATTTTTTGATTGCCTATTAATCTGCGCGAATAAATTGTGGATTATCTCTGAGATCAGGGATTTTTCTGCTTTTTTTCGGTAAATTTGGGCTTTAATCACCAAAATTACTTGCATGCAAAAGCCGAGTTTACCGAAAGGAACCCGAGATTTTGGACCTCTTCAAATGGCCAGAAGAAATTTCATCCTAGATACAATCAAGGATACATTTCAGTTGTTTGGCTACAATCAGATAGAGACTCCTGCCATGGAGAATTTGAGCACTCTGACAGGAAAATATGGAGACGAGGGGGATCAATTACTTTTTAAAATTCTCAATAGTGGAGATTTTTTAAAAAATGTAGGTCCTGAAGATTTACAAAACGGACCTAATGCCACCTTGTCAAAAGTTTCTGAAAAAGGACTTAGATATGACTTGACTGTGCCATTTGCCAGGTTTGTGGTGATGAACCGTAATGAATTGACATTCCCTTTCAAGAGGTTTCAGATCCAGCCCGTTTGGCGGGCGGACAGACCTCAAAAGGGCAGGTATAGAGAATTCTATCAATGTGATGCCGATGTGGTGGGCACGGATAGCTTGGTTTGCGAAGCAGAAATTGTTTTGATGATTCGTAGGGTTTTTTCCAAGCTGAATATTGCTGACTATGATATTAAAATAAACAACCGGAAGATTTTAACCGGGATTTCAGAGGTCATTGGTGAAGCTGGAAAAGAAGGGCCTTTGTGCGTCGCAATTGATAAGTTGGATAAAATCGGATGGGAAAAAGTACAGGAAGAACTGGCTCAAAGAGGCTTTCAAAATGAATCCATCCAAAAGCTTAGTCCTTTGATTAATTTCACTGGAGGAGTGCAGGAAAAATTAGACTTTCTCAAAAATTTCCTAGCCGGCAGTGAAGTAGGCTTGCAGGGAGTGGAGGAGTTGAAAGATACTTTCGGAATTCTACAGGACATGGGTGAAGACCTGAGTCATGTGGAGTTGGATATGGTTTTAGCTCGGGGTTTGTCGTATTATACTGGAGCAATTTTCGAAGTAAAAGTCAATCATGTTTCCATAGGATCCGTTAGTGGTGGTGGACGATATGATAACTTGACCGGAGTTTTCGGTATGGACGGGGTTTCCGGTGTAGGATTTTCCTTTGGAGTAGATAGAATCTATGATGTGATGGAGGAGCTGAATTTATTTCCTCAGTCAACTGCACAGGGCACACAGGTATTATTGACCCATTTTGATCAGAAAGGGTATCAATATGCTTTGAGTATTCTGACCCGTTTACGCTCAGCAGGGATTGTTTCTGAAATCTATCCAGACCAGGCTAAAATGAAAAAGCAACTCGACTATGCGAGTAAAAATCAGATTCAGTTTGCAGCAATTTGTGGAGATCAAGAAATTGAATCCCAAACTATTGCGCTAAAGAATCTTGAAACAGGAGTTCAGGAAAACTTGGGAGTTGAGGATGCCATAAAGACAGTTTTGGAGTTTATTCCACAGAAAGGATAGAATTGGTGGGGATAGTTACCCCTCCTTTTAGTACTATATATTCCGGCCCAACAGCCCAAACAGTGGTGTTGACTTCATAAACTTGATCTTCTACTGTACAGAAAGTGATACGTACTTTCGAATGCAGTAAATTACCAAGGGTCTGCGATCTCTCCAGTTTTTGAGATCGAATTTTCCTTTCTTCAGGGGTAGAGATCACCTCTTTTTTGGAAAAGCTCAGATTCTTAACCTGCTCTTTATCAATTTGGACTATCGACTTCATAACTAATTGGCTTGATATTCCTACAGACAGAGAATGCTTGGTTAATGTTGCGTTTTAAACAGTGAAAATTTCCTAAAGAGTTTAATTCGAAATAAAAGTTTGAAATTCAAGAAATTATAAAATAAAATTATAGAGCTATGTTTGATTTGATGAACATGATGAATAAGGTAAAAGAGGCTCAGGCTAAAATAAAAGAAGCCCAAGCCAAGCTAGTTCATCTGACTGCTGAAGGAGAATCCGGTGGTGGATTAGTGAAAGTAACAGTCAACGGGGAGCGTAAAGTGATGAAAATTGAAATGGATGAATCACTGTTAACCCCTAATGACAAGGAAATGCTCAGTGACTTGGTGGTTGCAGCCACCAATATTGCTTTGGAAGCAATTGAGGTCAAAATCAAAGCTGAAATGAAGTCAGCGACTGAAGGGATGATTCCTAATATTCCCGGAATGGACTTGGGCAGCATGTTTGGATAAAATGAGATTAGGTCAGAAGATTAAAAGCCTTAAAGGACAAGGTTTATTCAGTGACCATTTATAGATTTTTTTTCAATAATATATCATCAGGAGGATGCAAAACTGCGCAATTGTCATCTTAAATTACAACGGGGAGGAAATGCTCAAACGTTTCCTCCCTTCTGTTATAAAGTTTTCCCAATCTGACGTTTGGGTAATTGACAATGCTAGCCAGGATCAATCCAGAGCCATCCTCGAGAAGGATTTTCCCCAAGTTCAACTGATCTCTCTTGCTGAAAATTTCGGTTACGCAGGTGGGTACAATTGGGGTTTGGAACAGCTAGGAGGGAAGTACGAATTTTTCATTTTGCTCAATTCAGATGTGGAGGTTACCGAGGGTTGGGATAGCAAACTGCTGGAAGCTTTTCAAAGAGATGAAAAAATAGCAGCTCTTCAGCCCAAGATCTTATCTGCCCAAAATCCCAAAGTTTTTGATTATGCAGGTGCAGGAGGTGGTTTTTTAGACACCTTATACTATCCTTATTGCCGGGGGAGAATTTGGAATGTAATTGAGGAGGACAAAGGGCAATATGATGATTTTTGTCTGGTAGATTGGGCTTCCGGAGCTTGTTTGGCGATTAGATCAGCTTGTTTTTTTGAACATGAAGGCTTTGATGCTCATTTTTTTGCGCATATGGAAGAAATTGATCTCTGTGTGAGGATGCAGCAAGCAGGTTGGAAAATTGCATATACAGGCGACTCTGTTGTTTACCATTTGGGCGGTGCAACTCTTGACAGAAGCAGCCCCAAAAAACTCTACCTAAACATCAAGAATAGCATTAGTTTGATTTATAAGGCAGAATCGACCTTCAATTTTGCTGTAATTTTTATTCTAAAGTTTGTAGTAGAAATGTTAGCTTCCCTAGCTTATACCCTAATTGGAAAAAAGGAGTATGGAAAAGCTATCCTCCAGGGTTATAAAGATTTTTTTCAGAGTAAGGAACAGTTTTTGAAAACTGAAGGATATAAAAAGTTTAGGAAAAAAGGACCCTCATTCTGGATTTATTGGGACTTTTGGGTGACCCGGAAGAAAACTTTTGATAGACTTTAATCAAAAAGAACTGGGTTGTTCATTTTTCTAAAGTACTTTCGAATTTTCATCATCATTGCCATGGATACGTAGATGATTACCGGCGAACCTAGTGTAATGAAGGATGAATAAATGAAAAATAAACGAATACTATCGATGGGGAAATTAAGTTTCTCTCCAAGTCTGGAACAAACACCGAAGGCGCTTTCTTCGAAAAACAGTTTCAGTTTTTGCATGACGTTGATGGTTTAGTTTGGTTGTAAATTACAAAAATTCAAGTTAGGATAACAAAAGCAAAATGTCTGCCCGATTGTTTTCAAAGAAAATAAAAATATTCAATTTTCTCATTTTGAGTATGTTAGTTCAGTTCTCCTTTGGGCAGGACTTACGTTTTCTCAATGATATTGATGTTAAGCAAGAAAAACTGGTTTATCTGCGAGACTCTGTGAGATTTTCAGTAAAAGGAAAAATTCCAATTGAATCTGTAATGACTCCCAGAAATCCACAGCTGAAGATTGTGTGGAAATCTGAGACAGATAGTATCAATTTTGGTCTGCTCAATTTGAAGAAAAATCTTTCGGATTATTCGGTAGAAAAAGATTTTAAAGTTCCATTTAAACCCTGGATGGAATCAGCGGTTTTGGAGGCCCGATTTTTTCAAGGTAAAAAAGCCAGTAATCAACCCCACGAAATTAAGATTTTAAAAAGGGGGGTTGACACAACTCCTTTTTTAGCAAAAATAGGAAGAGTTGTTCCTGATGAACAGATCCCTTCTGTTGGATTGGCTATTCCACTCGGAGTTACAGGTCGTGAGGCTGTTAGAAACAGAGAGTTTCAATTCTTTTTCAATCCTGGTGAATCGACTTATTTAAAAAACTCCTCCAATGAATCAGTTTTTGGGGATATGATTTCCTTTTTGACTGAAAATCCTGCTATTGTTTCAGTGAAAATTACGGGTTTGCAATCCCTAGAACAAAGGGAGGGAAGGAGTAGTCGTTTGGGAATGGATAGGGCAACTTCTATAAAAAGCGAAATCGTCAAAAGAAATTTATTACTCAGAGATTCCATCATTCAAGTCTCTTCCCGGTGGAATGATTGGTTTGACCTTCGACTTCTTTTAAGAGATTTCCCTGAACTTTCCACATCTAAAAAAGACAGCTACTATGCTATTTTAATGAATGGGGAAGATTTTTTGACACAGCAGGAACAATTGAGGTCAATTAGTGGCTTTGACCAGCTTTCCCGTCAGTTGTTTCCCAAGTTGAGAGTAGCCAAAGTAGAAATAGTAGCAAAACCGGGATCAGGATTGGGAACTGAAAAGACTGCTATTTTACGGCAAGAGCTGGAGGAAAATAGTGCAACTTCGAAACTTTCATTTCTGGATTGGGCTATTGCTGGAGAGACTGCGCCGAGATTGGAAGAAAAAGCCAGGATTTATTCTAAAATGACTACCTTATTCAGGTCCCCTTTGCCTTATAATAATTTAGGATTAGTGAGAATGAGAGAGGCTCAGCGAACCTTGGATAGAGATGTTCAGGAAAATCTTTGGAATGAGGCAGAATGGTTATTGCAACAGGCCATCAAACTTGAAAATAATCCCTATTCACTCCATAACTTGGGGCAGATTTATGCCTTGGAAGGAAATTACTGGGAAGCATATAAATATCTTTCGGAGGCCTCTGTTTTGACCAGAGATCCTGAGTTTTTGATGATAAATGAAAGTTTGAGAGGTGCTCTGGATATTTTGAGGGGTGATTATAAGTTGGCAACCTTGAGATATGATTATGAATTTACTGATCCAGCAGACTTTTTTAATAAGGGGCTGGCTTATTTTTTGGCGGGTAATTATGGAGAGGCTTCCCTTGCATTTGAAGAATCTGTGATTCGAAGTAGGGACTTTGGCTATGGTTATTATGGTTTGGCTTTGATAGCTATAAATAGTGGTCAAAAGGAAATAGCAATGATCCAATTGGAAAAAGCAGTAGCTGCTAATGAGTCCCTTTACCTTAAAGCTCAGTTAGATCCAAATTTCGAAGAATTAAGAGGAATTCCTGAATTTTTTCAGATACTGAAAAGGAATAAATAAAATTTTTGAAATAGTTTCATTTTCTGTTTCGGGTTAAAAAGTTTCGCTTTTTTGGAGAAATTTTTCAAAAAAGGCCGAAAACAGGTTTTCTTTCAGCTATAAAACATCTAAATTGTTATGAGTATTACTAAGAACGTGGAATAATGTCTTTCAGAAAGACTCAAATTGCCAAATAATATTTAACCTCTAGAAATTTGATATTTGTTTAAGAATAATTAACATTGATGATTAAGATTACAATAAAACCTAAAATTCTGCCTATGACCTATATTACCTAGCTATTTTCCATCTCTCAAATGGCATCGCTGGATGCTCTCAAACCTAAGAGGAATCTCTCCTTTTGCAGGTATTCGTACCACGGTATAACGGCAATAGAGCTCTGAAATTTCAGACAATACCTATTGCAATTATTTTAAGAATAATCGCAAACGATTGCACAAATCAATTAACAAACAAGTATTTGAGATTAATCTTGTTACCCAATCTATCTATGTTTATGAAAAATGTTTACAAAAGTCTAAGCGCTTTAATATTGCTCTTAGTATTTGCCAGTTCAGTTGCCATGGCGCAACGCGTAGTGACTGGTACTGTGCTAGATGAGTATGATGTGGGGCTTCCCGGTGTTTCTGTTTTAGTGAAAGGAACAACCACGGGAACCGCCACAGACATTGACGGGAAATTCTCCCTCAATGTGCCTAATGATCAGGCAGTTCTAGTATTTTCCTTCATCGGCTACACCAAAATCGAGCAGGTTGTAGGAAATAGAAGTGTTGTTGATGTCAAAATGAGACCTGATGAGCAAACTCTTACGGAGTTGGTTGTAACAGGTTATACAATTGATAGCCGTAGAGAAACTACAGGTGCTATCGCCACAGTCGATCCAAAGGACTTGACAGTAATACCAACTGGTAATATTGAGCAAACCCTTCAAGGTCGAGTTTCAGGTGTTACCGTAATTACCAACGGTCAGCCAGGTACTTCTTCTATCATTCGTGTTCGTGGTTTCGGTGCCTTTGGAGGTAATGAGCCATTGTATGTTGTGGATGGGGTGCCAGTTGGATCAACTGACTTCTTAAATCCGGATGATATCGAATCCACTACTGTATTGAAAGATGCGGCAGCAGCTTCTATCTACGGTGCAAGAGCAGCAAACGGTGTAATTATCTATACTACTAAAAGAGGTAGAAGAGGTAACCAAAAATTAAGAGTAGATTACAATGGTATGTTCGGTTTGACCACCCCTGGTGAAGGACTTGACATGATGAACCCTCAGGATTTTGCAACCTATACTTGGCTAGCTGAAACAAACCAAGCTCGAATTGACGGAAGATCTCCAAATTATGGTCATCCTCAGTTTGGAACAGGGGCTACACCTGTATTGCCATATTATATTAATGTGGGTGGAGCTGCAGGCGTTTCTGGTCCTTTCTCTCCTCAAAGAATTGAAGAAGAAAGAGCCAAATACAATATTGACCCTACAAAAGGTCCAGTTTACCAATTGGTAAGAGCTGCTACAGGAGAAGGTACCGATTGGTATCAGGCTTTAACGAGAAATGCTCCTTTGAACAGACATTCAATTGGTTTGAACGGTGGATCTGAAACAAGCAGATTCTTCATAGGTATGGGATATCAGGATCAAGCTGGTATCATGATCGTGAATAACTTCAGAAGATTGACATTCAGAGCTAACTCTGAATTTGATGTGACCAAGAAATTCAGAATCGGTGAAAACTTCCAAGCTACCTACCGTCAGGTATTGGGTCAGCAAGGTGGTACCGGTGGTCGTGGTGTATCAGATGATGAAAATGATATTCTTCAAGCTTTCCGTATGCCTTCTATTATTCCGGTTTACGATGAATTTGGCGGATATGCAGGTACTGCAGCAAGAGGTTTCAACAACCCAAGAAACCCAGTAGCTAACAGAGACGGTCAGAGAGACAACAGAAACTTTAACGCGAATATCTTCGGTAACATTTATGCTGAATACGATTTGATGGAAGATTTGAGATTCAGATCTAGCATCGGTGGTCAGTATAACAACTATTACTACTGGGGTTATTCTAGATTGCAGTATGAAAACTCTGAAAACAACTCTGCATTTGGATACAATGAAGGTTCCGGATTTAATTTTGCTTGGACCTTTACCAATACTTTATCTTGGAAGAGAACCTTTGATAAGCACGCATTTGACGTGATCTTAGGTCAGGAAGCCTTGAATACAGGTGCTGGTAGATTTATTGACGCGTCTGGACAGAATCCATTCTCAAGAGATCCAGACTTCGTAAATATCTCCAACTTGCCTGTATCAACCAGACAAGTAAACTCCGGACTATTTAGAGGTGTAAACTTCTACTCTCTATTTGGTCGTGTGAATTATACCTTCAACGATAAATACTTATTCAGTGCTGTTGTACGTAGAGATGGATCTTCAAGATTCGGTGCGAACAACAGATATGGTGTATTCCCTGCGTTTTCTGCGGCTTGGAGACTTTCTTCTGAGCAATTCTTGCAATCAGCTACTTGGATTGATGATTTGAAAATTCGAGGTGGATGGGGACAAATGGGTAACTCCAATAACGTGGATCCAAACAACCAGTTCTCTCTATTTGGAGGAACAGTTGGAGCTTCTTCTTATGATATTAATGGTTCCAACTCTTCTGCAATTATTGGATTCAGAAGAACAAGAATTGGTAACCCTAATGCACAGTGGGAAACTGCTGTTACTCAAAACATTGGTTTTGATGGTACATTCTTCAACGGTCGTTTGGATGTAATCTTTGACTGGTGGAGAAAAGATACTAAAGACTTATTGTTTACTGTTCCAATACCATTGACAGCTGGTAGTAACGCGGCAGCGCCTGCGGTAAACATTGGTGAAATGTTGAACAGAGGTTTAGACCTTTTGGTAACAACCAGAGGTAACCTTTCTTCTTCATTGACTTATGAGTTGACAGTTACAGGATCTACTTTGAAAAATGAGATCGTATCTCTTGCTCCAGGTTTGGAAATCATTACTTCCGTAAACCCAGCGTATAGAGGCATTCGTCCAATCCGTAACCAAGTTGGACAGCCTTTGTCTACTTTCTTCGGATATAAAGTAGTAGGCCTATTCCAAAGCCAAGAGGATGTGAATTCTTACGCTACTCAGGCTGGTGCCGCTCCTGGTAGATTCAAGTATGAAGATACAGATGGTGATGGCGTAATTACTCCTGAGGATAGACAAGTTCTTGGTAATCCAATTCCTGACTTTACAGGTGGTGTAAACTTCACAGTAGGTTATAAAGGATTTGACTTATCAGCTTACTTGTATACTTCTATCGGAAACGAAGTATGGAACCAGTCTAAGTGGTTTACTGACTTCTTCTCTACATTCGAAGGAGCAGCTATTTCAGAAAGATTGAAAAATGCTTGGAGCCCATCCAATACTAATGCTACTATTCCAATTGTAGATCGTTCTTCTACATTCTCTACTTCAACAGTTGAGAATAGCTATTACGTAGAAGATGGATCCTATTTGAGATTGCAGAACGTGACTTTAGGTTACACGCTTCCTCAAAACTTGCTTCAGAGATGGAGAATAGAAAGATTGAGAGTATTTGCTTCTGCAAACAACTTGTTTACAATCACAGGATATGAGGGGCTTGACCCTGCGGTAGGTGGTGACGCTGACTTGACATTTGGTATCGACGTAGGTAACTATCCTGTTACCAGAGGTTATACTTTAGGTCTGAATGTCAGCTTCTAAGCTAAACACAACAAAGCGAATCGAGTTATAGAAACTATAATAGATTAAATCAAATGAACAATTTTAAATTAAAAATCGGAGCCCTATTATCATCAGCAATGATGATGGTAGCAGTGAGTTGTAGCGATGATTTCCTAGACGTTGCGCCTACAGGCTTGCTAGCGGAAGCTCAGCTTTCCTCCCTTGCGGGGATTGAAGCTTCCTTGATAGCAGCTTATTCTCAGGTGAATGGTCGAGGAAACCGCTTGGGATCCCCATCCAACTGGGTTTGGGGAAGTATCAGAGGGGGAGAGGCTAATAAAGGTACCGACCCTGGTGATTTCACGACCATTAACCCAATCCAGCGTTATGAAAATGATGCTGCAGGAGGGGAAATGGGATCAAAGTGGAATGTATGTTACGAAGGAATAGCTAGAGCAAATAATGTTCTAAGGCTATTGAATAATCCTGGTCCAGATGTAACTGAGGCGGATAAAAAGAGGATTAGTGCGCAAGCTAGGTTCTTGAGAGCACACTACTACTTTGAGTTGAAGAGGGATTATAATAATACTCCTTACGTAGACGAGACTGTGGATTATGGTAGTGGTTTGGAAGATGTGAAAAATGATAAAGACCTTTGGCCATTTATCGAGGCAGACTTCCAATATGCTATTGACAATTTACCAGCTACTCAGGCTCAAGTAGGTCGTGTTAATTCATGGGCTGCAAAAGCTTACATGGCTAAAGCTTTGCTTTATCAAGGAAAATTTGCTCCAGCTAAGTCTTTGTTTGACGATGTGATTGCAAATGGTGTTACTTCCAATGGATTGAAGTATGACTTGGTTCCTTATTATGATGACATGTTCAGAGGAGCTAATGACAACCATCAGGAGTCTGTTTGGGCTTATCAGTCTGCAGCAGGTACCGGTTCTGTAGCAAATGCAAACCCAGAGTTTGACTTGAACTTCCCATACAACACCGGTCCTTCTGGTCCTGGTAACTGTTGCGGATTCTTCCAGCCATCTTTCACTTTTGTGAATGCATTTAGAACTGATGCTAATGGTCTTCCTCTATTGGATAAGTCATACAATGATCCGGCAAATAGGGTTAAGTCTGACATGGGTTTAAATTCTGATCAGGCATTTACTCCAGATTCTGGAAATCTTGATCCAAGATTGGACCATACAGTAGGTAGAAGAGGAATCCCTTATTTGGATTGGCAAGATCATCCAGGTGCTGCTTGGATTAGAAATCAACCAAATGGTGGACCTTATTCTCCTAAAAAGTATGTTTATGAGAGATCTGAGCAAGGTTCTTTCCAAGATAACTCTTCTTGGACTCCAGGATATACTGGTATCAACTTCATGATTATTAGATTCGCTGATGTGTTATTGATGTCCGCAGAAGCTGATATCGAAACTGGAGCTTTGGAAAGCGCTAGAGCTAAAGTTAATAGAGTTCGTGAAAGAGCAATGAACTCTAAGTTGATGAGAGCTGATGGTACTATGGCTGCTAATTATGTAGTATCTACTTACACTGCTCCTTGGACTGACGCAAGCGTTGCAAGAAGAGCTGTTCGCATGGAGCGTATGCTTGAGTTGGGTATGGAAGGTCATAGATTCTATGATTTGGTTAGATGGAATACAGTTCAGGCAGAGCTTGATTTCTACCTAGCTTTGGATGGAACTATCCTAACCGGAGCTCTAGGTGGAGCTAAGTTCACCGACAAATTCCGTTTGGTACCAATTCCTCAAGATCAAATTGACTTGGTAGGATCTGATATACTTATTCAGAACCCTGGTTTCTAATTTTCTGGAAACAATAATAATTAAGAAGGCCTTCGGGCCTTCTTTTTTTTGTCCTTTCTTTATTAAAAGCCCTTTTTTATTTCGAGACTTTCCAGAGATATGCTAATTTCATAGCTGACTCATTCACCCAATTTACCTATGAAAAACCTATCCTTTTATTTGGCTTTGTTTGCAGGAATTTTACTCCTTTCCTGCAAAAAGTCCGATACCTTATTTGAATTAAAATCACCTGAATCAACCGGAATTTCATTTAATAATGAGATTATAGAAACCGATTCCTTCAACATATTAACAGACGAATATATTTTCAATGGTGGAGGTGTAGCAGTTGCGGATTTTGATCAAAATGGATATCCCGATTTATTTTTTACAGGAAATCAGGTTTCCAATAAATTATACCTCAATCAAGGAGATTTCAAGTTTGAAGACGCATCTGCTTTGGCGGGGATTGAAGCAGCAGACTTTTGGTGTACAGGCTCTGCAGTAGTAGATATCAATGGTGACGGGTGGATGGATATCTATGTAGTTTCTGCCATGAAAACTGGTCCCAGAGAGCGGAACAACTTGCTTTTTGTCAACCAGGGAAAAAATGCGGATGGGCAAATTACTTTCAAGGAGATGGCCGAAAACTATGGAATTGCAGATGCAGGCAACGGGATGGGAGCTGCCTTCATCGACTATGACTTGGATGGGGATTTGGACTTATATGTCTTGAATAATGAGCAAAGTAAAATCATTCCTTCCAACTATAGAGAAAAAATTACTGACGGTTCGGCTATCAACAACGATGCATTTTATAGAAATAACGGAGATGGAACCTTTACCGATGTTACTCTTGAAGCTGGTATCACCATTGAAGGTTTCGGTTTAGGACTTTTAATCGCAGACCTCAATAATGATGGCTGGCCGGACATTCATGTTTCGAATGATTATGTGACTAATGATATCCTATATATCAATAATCAGGACGGTACTTTTTCAAACCAATCTTCAAAAAAGCTAAAGCATCAAAGCCAGTTTTCAATGGGATCAGATATTGCAGATTTTAATAATGATCTCAAACCTGACTTGATCACCTTAGACATGCTGGGAGAGGATAATTACAGGAAGAAAACCACCATAGGTAAAAACTCTTATCAGGTATATATCAGTAATGAGCAGTGGGGCTATGAATATCAGCATGTGCGAAATATGCTTCATCTCAATAATGGAGAAAAAGCCCCATTTAGTGAAATTGGGATGTATGCGGGAATATATCAAACAGACTGGTCTTGGTCTCCTTTATTTGGAGATGTAGATAATGATGGACAAAGAGATTTATTGGTTACTAACGGTTTTCCAAGGGACATCACGGATAAGGATTTTGCAAATTATAGGGCTGACGTAGGGAGTATTGCTACCGTCCGGCAACTTCTGGATTCAATTCCGATTGTTAAAATCCCTAACTATGCTTTTAAAAACCAAGGAGATCTGACTTTCAAAGGTTCTGGCAGGGAATGGGGTTTGGACAAACCATCTTTTTCCAATGGAGCAGCATTGGTAGACTTAGATCTAGATGGGGACTTGGATTATGTGGTCAATAATATCAATGACCCTGCTTTTGTTTTTGAAAACAAGCTGAATGAAAGAAAAGAAAAAGGAGGGTTTCTCAGAGTCAAACTTCAAGGCCCTGTTCAAAACTCTCAAGGATTAGGCAGTAAGGTCATTGTCAGCTTATCGGATGGCAATCAGCTTTTTCAGGAACAGCAAGTTATCAGAGGTTACATGTCTTCCATCGAGGAGGTTTTACATTTTGGAATTCCTGCAGCCCAAACTATCACAAGCCTAAAGGTTATTTGGCCTGATGGAAAAGTAAATGAATTGTCATCCCCTGAAGTAAATTCCAAAGTCGAGGTTTCATACAAAACAGCAAATCAAGGACCCAACCAATTGGCAATCCTAGATGAAAGCTCTGAGGACTCCTTATTTGAAGAGGTTTCTGAAAACCTTGGGCTTGTTTATGTTCATCAAGAAAATGATAAAATAGATTTCAATGTCCAGAGAACTCTTCCTCACAAGTTAACTCAATATGGACCTGCATTGGCTGTAGGGGATATCAATGGGGACTTAATGGAAGATTTGATTATTGGTTCTTCCTCCGGATTCCATCCTCAAGTATTCCTACAGAGTGCAAATGGCACTTTCTCTCAAAGAGATTTATTACCGGGAGAAAATCCAAATTTCGAAGAAATGGGGGTTTTATTGGTAGACCTGGATAATGATGGAGATTTAGATTTATACCTCGTCAGTGGTAGTAACGAATTTCCAAACAATTCTGCAGAATACACGGATAGGGTCTATCTCAACGATGGTGCTGGCAATTTCTCCATAGACAAGAATTTCAACGCGATTAAAGCAAGTGGTAGCACAGTCAGAGCTGCAGATTTTAATCGGGATGGGTTTATTGATCTTTTCGTTGGTGGCCGAACTCCCATTGCACAATATCCTTATCCTGAGAATAGTTATCTCTTGCAGAATAATCAGGGAATTTTGGAAGATGTGACTGATCAAATTGCACCGGAATTAAGGACTGTAGGAATGGTTTCGGATGCTATATGGTCGGATGTGGATAGTGATGGGTTGATGGATTTGATAGTAGTAGGTGAATTGATGCCGATTACATTATTTAAAAATGATGGATCCCAACTTAAAAAAGTTGAAACAGGATTGGAAAATCATCTAGGTTGGTGGAATTCCATTCAGTCAGGTGATTTTGACCAAGATGGAGATATGGATTTCGTGGTGGGGAATCTTGGAGCAAATAATCATTTTCATCCAACCTTCGAAAGGCCGGTGAAAATCTATGCCAAAGACTTTGATAACAATGGAAGTGTAGATCCTGTAACTTTTGCTTGGTATAAAAATAGGCAAGGATCATATGAATCTTTCCCAAGTCATTTTTGGGATGATCTGTACGGACAAAGCACTCTTTTCAGAAGGAAATTTGAGCGATATAAGCTATATGCTTTAAGTACTGAGCAAACTCTTTTTTCTGAAGAGGAAAGAAAAGATGCCTTGATTTTGACAGGAAATTATGATCGATCCTCTTATGTGGAAAATCTAGGTAATGGAAAGTTTAAAATTCATGAATTGCCAAGTTTAACTCAACTAGCTCCTGTAAATGGTATTCTTGCGGAAGATGTAAATCAAGATGGTTTCTTAGATATACTCCTGGTCGGAAATGATTATGGGAATGAAATCTTTATTGGAAGATTGGATGCCCTGAACGGCTTGGTATTATTGGGAGATGGTAAAGGTGGTTTTACTCCTGCCAAGTCAGATAAGAGTGGTTTCATAGTGCCGGGAGATGCTAAAGCATTGGTCAAACTAAGCTCCGTAAATGGTAGCCCACTATATATTGCTTCTCAAAATAGAGGAGAATTAAAGGTGTTTCGTGGGAAAAATCAGGAATCCCAGTCTATTGAGCCTAGTCAGGAAGTATCAGCTATTTTGGTTGAACTTGAAAATGGGAAAACCCAACGCCTAGAAGTAAACCATGGGTCGGGTTTTTTATCCCAATCCTCCAGAGAAATAATGCTTCCTAAAGGCCTTAAATCTCTTAAGATAGTCGACTATACTGGTGCGATAAAAGACTTTGACTTATCTGTTTTAGATTAATCAGCGATAGAGTTCATTAGAGTTGACAGAGCAAATATCCAAAATCAACTCTGCGACTTTGTCTGTAACGTCCTCAAAATAACGCCTTCCCTTTTCAGGGGAGGCTTTTTTTGGATTTCCAATTCCAGTATCCTCAGTTACTAGAGACCATTTTCTTTCTGCCCAAGCCCATTTTTCTCTGACCCCTGCTATTACTGACTTTTTTTCTTTTCCATCTCCGGCTTCTTCAAGTGGCAATACTAATTCAGGATGCAAATGCATAATCAATGCCGTCTCCATTTCATCCGCATGATCCCCGCTTTCTTCGAAGTATTGAGTTTTGTCCAAGGCCTGAAACCAATTGCAGGTAAAGAGCATCATGTCTGGGTATTGGAGACCGAGTTCCCGAAGGGCAGTTTTAAAATCATTCCCTCCATGGCTGTTGAGAATTAGGAGTTTTTTTGTGCCTTGTCGATTCAATACTTCAATCAAATCCTTCAAAATGGCAAACTGAGTGCTTGGATTTAGATTCATGTCCAAATAAATATCAGACTGACCTGTATTGACCCCAAATGGAATGGTGGGGAGGATCACTACGTTGCCACCTTTTTCCCAAGCTTTTTTTCCTGCTTCTTCGCCTATTGCATCTGCTTCGTACACATCTGTGCCATAAGGCATATGGTAATTATGAGCCTCGGTGGCTCCCCAAGGGAGAACAGCAAGGTCAAATCGATGTGTCTTTAGAGCTTTCCAATTTGCTTCTTTTAGGATATAGGGTCTCATGGAATTTTATAAGGATTTGTGCGAAAAAAGGCTTATTTAGGGATTTGAAATGGATTTTAAACCCCAAAACCTAAATTAAGCCTAATGTCCCAAAGAAGAAAATTTATCAAGCAATCCCTTTTAGGTTCTGCCATTTTTATACCTGGAGTTTCTCAAGCCTTTACTCAAAAAAAACAAGGATTAGTAAATGGAGAGAAGCCTTTGATTTTGTCAACTTGGAATCATGGCTTGCCTGCCAATGAGGCCGCTTTGAAGAAACTTCAAGAGTCTGGGAGCATAGTAGACGCGGTAGAAGCTGGAGTAAAAGACACAGAACTGGATTTGGAAAATTTATCAGTTGGACTTCAGGGTTTGCCGGATAGAGAAGGAATCACCACCTTGGATGCTTCCATCATGAAAGGTGACGGTTCTTGTGGTTCTGTGGCCTTTGTACGGCAGGTTAAGCATCCGATTAGTTTGGCTAGAGCAGTGATGGAAAAGACGCCACATGTAATGTTGGCTGGTGAGGGTGCCAAGCAGTTTGCTATTGCTGAAGGTTTCCCTATAGAAGAAGAGATTTTAAGTCCCAAAGCCGCAAAAGCCTATGAGGAGTGGAAAAAGACCAGCCAATACAAACCGGTGATCAATATAGAAAATCACGATACCATTGGAATGATAGGTATGGATGCATCAGGTAAGCTGGCTGGTAGTTGCACAACCAGTGGATTGGCTTATAAAATGCATGGCAGAGTGGGAGATAGTCCTATAATCGGTGCGGGGCTTTATGTAGACGATGAAGTGGGTGCAGCTACTGCTACAGGATTAGGAGAATCGATTATCAGAATTTGTGGGAGTTTTCTGATTGTGGAGCTGATGCGGCAGGGAAGAACTCCTCAAGAAGCTTGTGAGGAAGCTGTCAGAAGATTGATCGCCAAAAATAAAAAGGACATCAAGGATATTCAGGCCGGGTTTCTTGCCATCAATAAAGAAGGGCAGATCGGAGCATTTGCAGTTCATCCAGGCTTCAATTTTGCCAAGGGAACTACTCAAGAAAATATCTTGATTGACTCAAAAAGCCATTATTAGTATGGACCAGTATATTTTAGAAGCGCCCGTTTTCAATTTGAAGTCGGCAGTGGATGCGGCTGATTTTGGAGTTCATAGATTGGAGTTATGTGGAAGCTTCTTGGAGGGAGGGGAGACTCCTTCGGCCGGTATGTTGAAGATCTTAAAAGAAAAGGTTCAAATCCCAATTTTTGTAATGATTCGACCAAGAGGTGGGGATTTTTGTTATAGTCAAGGAGAGCTGGAGGTGATGAAGAGAGATATTCAACTATTAGGAGAAATAGGCGCAGATGGGTTTGTTTTTGGAGCACTAAAGCCTAATGGTGATGTCGATAAAGCAGCATGTAAAACTCTATTGAACTCAGCTTCCGGGAAACCTTGTACGTTTCATAGAGCGATTGATGTCAGCAGAAACCTCTTAGAAAGCCTGGAGGATGTAGTAGATTGTGGATTTACCAGAATTCTCACCTCAGGGGCAAAAAACTCTGTTTCAGAGGGCTTAGAGATGATTAAGCAATTATTGGAAAAGGCTGAAAATCGAATCATCATAATGCCAGGGGGAGGCTCAGAACCAGCACATGTGAAAGAGCTTCAATCTTTTGAAAATTTCAAGGAAATCCATGCTTCATGTAAGGTTAAAGTGAGATCCGAAAATCGGTTTACATACTCAGAAGTAAAGTTTTCTCCTGACGAAAATTCATTCTTCGAGCATTTAGGGATTGACGCTGCTAAAGTTCAGAATTTCTTGAAAGCATTTGCCTCATGAGGATTATCCTACTTCTTTTTGCACTAATCGCGATAGGTTCATCCTGTAATCCTATTTCAGAGAGAAAGCAACCAATTCCAACTCTTTATCAGCTTTCACAAATGGACTTAAAGTTGGATGGAAAGCAACTTGCTGATGTCTATTGTGGCAACTGCCACCTAAAACCTGAACCAGAGGTGTTGGATAAAGCTACTTGGGAAAACAATGTGCTTCCGGATATGAGAAGGAGGATGGGGCTTTATTTGGAAGAGGACTTTGGGGTTCCTCTGCCAGAGGATTTGGGGGTGCCAGATGGGGTATATGCCAAAATTCCTCTTATTAAGAAAAAGGATTGGGATAAGCTCAAAGAATATTATTTACAAGAGGCACCAACCGAGCTTCCACCAAATGAAAGAACAACTAATGTAAAAGCAAAAGTCGCTTGGCTGGAAGCGAATGAGATAGAAATGCCTAGGTCCTATTCCAACATTACTACTCTAGTCCTTGTAGATAAATCTGGCCTAGTTTGGTTGGGAGATAGTGAGAAGGGCCTTTTCCAGATTGATTTGAAAAATAAGCCAATCATTTTAGACTCTATATCCACTCCTCTTTTTCCAGTTTATTTAGTAGGAAATGGCGAAGGCTTGAGTTTGCTAGCAATGAATAAAATTTATTCAAATCAAGATTCAGCTGGAGTTTTAGAACACTATGCAGAGAAAAATTCTTGGTCCAAAATCAGGTTAAATGAAGGCTTAATTCGACCTGTTCATGTTTCTTTCGGTCATCTAAATATGGATTCAATAGAAGATTATGTGATTTCACATTTTGGAAATCACATAGGAAAGTTAAGTGTCTATCTATCGAAAAATAATAAACTCGAAGAGATGGTAATTAACAGTAATCCAGGTTCTAAGAAGACGGTTTTGCTTGATTTTGATTCGGATGGGGATTTAGATGTATTTGGTATATTTTCAAAGGCTACAGGTGGAGTTTATTATTGGGAAAACCTAGGAAAAGGGGAGTTTAAAGAAAGAGAATTGTTAAAGTTTCACCCCTCTTTTGGTATTACTGATTTCGCAATAAAAGATATTAATCAAGATGGCTTAATTGATATTGTTCTATTAAATGGAGCGAATTCCAATTTAAGTCCGGAACCCAAAAATTATCAAGGTATTAGAGTCTTTTTGAATAAAGGAGCTTTGGAATTCGAGGAAGAATGGTTTTTCCCACTTCATTTTGGGACTTCACTTTTTGTGGAGGATTTTGATCTAGATGGTGATTTAGATATAGTGGTCAGTTCATCATATAATTCGCTAAATCAAGAAATGCATAGTGAAATTGTATTTTTTGAAAATGATCAGAAAGAAGTAGAGTTCAAACCGTACACAATTCAAACTTTTAAGGATAAAAATATCACCTCTTTGGCAGTTGGTGATATTGACTCAGATGGCGATTTAGACGTGATTGCTGGGTTATTTGAGGCGCCAAAGAGCAGCAACAAATTAAATAATTACTGGACTCCAATTTTACTTATTAAGAATAATATTTTGAATAAATAAATATAAAACAATTTTATTTTATAATTAAAGTAAAAATCAATATTGAGTTTTATAAACCAAAGAATTTTAGTATCTTATACATTCACTAAAATTCTTTCGACTATGGTAAAAAGTTTTCAAGGAGTAAGGGAAGTAGAACCAAAGAAGTCTCCTATTGATCAGATTTTGGTTAAAGATCATATGAGTACCAATCTTGTGACATTCGGGCCGAATGACACCATTGATAAGGTAATGGAAGTTTTGACTAAGAAAAAAATTTCCGGAGCGCCTGTGGTCGATGAGTCTGGAGCTCTGGTTGGAATTATATCTGAGGTGGACTGTCTTCGGGAAATAATCAAAGGAAAATATACCAATACCCCTGGGTTTCCCGGAAAGGTAAGTGAGTATATGACCCGAGATGTGATTACCCTAACTCCTGATTTATCATTATTTGATGCTGCAGGAAAATTTTTAGAACTAAAAATTAGAAGATTTCCTGTTTTGAAGGATGGAAGGTTAATAGGTCAAATAAGTCTTTCAGATGTGATTCGTGCTTTTCCTAAACTCAAATATACAACCTGGTAGATATGTAAAAAGGTTGTCGAGAGACAACCTTTTTATTTTTACTTTCTACTAAGATCCAAGGCTCTTTCTACATCAGCAATAATATCTTCGTGATGCTCTAATCCAACAGAAAGGCGAATCAATCCATTGCTTATACCCACTCTTTCTCTCTCCTCCTCCGAAAGCTTGCTGTGGGTGGTAGACGCAGGATGGGTGATGATGCTTCTGCTGTCTCCCAAATTGGCAGTAACTGAAATCATTTTCAGTTCATCGATAAAGCCTTGGGCTCTTTCTCCTCCTCCCTTAAGGTCTAAAGTGATGATTCCTCCACCTTGACTCATTTGCTTTACTGCCAAATCATATTGAGGATGAGATTTTAAGAACGGGTATTTTACTGCATTGAGTTGGGAATTACCTTCAAAGTATTCAGCAACTTTCAGCGCATTGCTGCAATGTCTATCCATTCTAACTCCCAATGTTTCCATGCTTTTGGATAGTATCCAGGCATTGAAAGGAGATATGGCTGGTCCAGTGTGACGCGTGAAAAATTGAACCTCCTTGATTAAATCCTGTGTACCAAGTATTAGGCCTCCCAAAACTCTTCCCTGTCCATCTATATACTTCGTAGCTGAATGGGTAACTATATGTGCCCCCCACTTGGCTGGCTGTTGGAGATAGGGAGTTGCAAAACAATTGTCGACTACTAAAATTAGATTATGTGCTTTAGCAAAATTTCCAGCCCATTCCAAGTCAATAATCTCCAGTCCTGGATTGGATGGAGTTTCTATGAATAGCATTTTGGTATTGGGTTGTACAAGCTTTTCCCAATTCAAATAATCCGAGATATCTCCGTAGGTAGAGGTAATTCCCCATTTCGGGAACACTCTCGTCAATAACTGGTGGGTTGACCCAAAAAGAGATCGGGCAGCTAACACATGATCGCCTTGCTGTAAAAGTGATGCTATACTTCCAAACATGGCTGCCATCCCGGAAGCGGTTGCTATTCCATCCTCCGTGCCTTCAGCAGCGCAGACTTTTTCAATCAAGTCTGAGGAGTTAGGGTTGGCATATCTGGAGTAAATATTGCCCTCAATTTCGTCTGCAAATGTTGCTCTTGCTTCCTCTGCAGAATCGAAAGTAAAGCTGGAAGTCAAATAAATAGGAGAGGAATGTTCCTTTTGATTGGACTTGGAAGGGTTGATCCTGATGGAATTGGTCTCGAAATGTTGACTCATAGTCTAAATAGATTTAAGGTTTTTCAGTAAACCGATAGATCTACCCGAGTCAGATTCGAACTAAAAAGGAATAAGGATGAGTTAATGCCAATTTATAGTTCCCGCTTCGGGTAGGATTTGGCACCTTTCCTGAATTAATCGGGATGGTTGCCAGAGGGTCTCAGAGCCTAGTCTCTCGCCTCTTCTTTATAAATCAGTTGCCTGAAGTGCTACAAATAAATAGGGTAGGGCATTCAAATCCAAATAAAAAAATCAATCATTGTATTGGGTCATAGTTTGGGCTATTCCAATGGTACAAAAACCCAAAACCATGTCAATGGCCTTATCCATGATTTCCGGAAGTTGATCAAATTCTTCCTGCTTGAATTTGCCTAACACATAGTCAGCCTGACGTCCTTTCGGGAAATCGTCACCTATACCCATTCTAAGCCTAGGATAATCCTGTCCTCCGGTCAAAGCTTCAATATTTTTCAAACCATTATGACCTGCAGCACTTCCTTTGGCTCTCATTCTGAGTTTCCCAAAAGGAATCGCTACCTCATCGACTAAGACCAGAATATTTTCTTTGGGAATTGAGAGCTCCTTCATCCAATAGTTTACTGCCTTACCACTGAGATTCATGTAAGTAGTGGGTTTGATAAGATGGATTGTTCGTCCTTTGTGTTTGAATTCGGACTTAAATGCGAGCCGGCCACTTTCCCATTTGGCATCGTATTGATCCGCCAGTCGATCTATTGTCAGAAATCCAATATTATGTCGAGTCAGCTCATATTCAGGGCCTATGTTGCCCAAGCCTACTATTAGATATTTCATGATTCAAATTTGGCTTAAAAATAAAAAATCCTGCCTTTGAGGGGCAGGATTTTAAGAAATGCTCTATGAATTATTCTTCGCCTTTCTTGCCTCTCAATGCTCTTGGGATACCGATGGTAACTACAGAAACATTTGGGCTGGTAAGGATTTCAAATCCTTCTGGCTTCAATTCACTTACTTTGAATGATTTTCCAAGATCCAAGTTGGAAATATCAACTTCAATGAAATCAGGGAAGTTGTTTGCCAAACCTTTTACTTTCAAAGATCTGGTTTTCATTTCCAATTTACCCCCTTTCGCTAAGCCTGGAGAGCTTCCTACAACTTTCACAGGGATTTCAAATTTGATATCTCTGTCTTCAGTGTAAGCCATGAAGTCTACGTGAAGCAATGCATCACTTACTGGGTGGAATTGAGCATCTTTCAATACTGCCTTTACGATAGTACCTTCGATATTTAACTCTACCAAGTGAACTTCCGGAGTGTAAATCAAGTCACGGAAAAGGATAATCGGACTGTAGAAGTGAATTTGCTCAGGGATACCTGGTCCGTAAACCACACAAGGTACGTTACCTGATTCTCTGATCTCATTCAAACTTTGATTGTCGAGATTTGCTCTTTTAAACCCTATAATCTCAATCGTTTTCATATGTATTTTATTTAAAATTGGTTCTTAGATAAATAAAGAACTGATGGAAGTATTACCTGTCACTGCATGAATTGCTTTGGCGAATAGGTCTGCTACTGTCAGTACTCTGATTTTGGATGATTTTTGCTTCAAAGGAATGGTATCAGTGATTACCAATTCATCCAAAACAGAATTCTCGATGTTTTCATAAGCTTTTCCTGACAGGACACCATGTGTTACAATGGCTCTCACAGATTTAGCTCCTTTTGCCATGATGATTTCTCCGGCCTTACAAAGCGTTCCCGCTGTATCAACCAAATCATCTACCAAAATCACATCCTTTCCTTCTACATCCCCGATTACCTGCATAGAGGCAATCTCGTTGGCTCTTTTTCTGTGCTTATCACAGACTACCATTTCTACTTCAAAATGCTTGGCATAAGCCCTTGCTCTGGCTACACCGCCCATATCCGGAGCTGCGAAAATCATATCCGGAAGGTTGAGCATGCTCAAATAGGGTGCAAAGATAGCTGATCCATTCAAATGATCCAATGGTATATCAAAAAATCCCTGAATTTGACCGGCATGCAGATCGCAAGTCACAATTCTGTCAGCTCCAGCCGAGGTAAGCATATTTGCAATCAACTTGGCAGCAATAGAAACTCTTGGCCTATCTTTTCTGTCTTGCCTTGCATACCCGAAGTAAGGGATCACTGCCACCACCTTGTAAGCACTTGCTCTTTTGGCAGCGTCTATCATCAAACAAAGCTCTAGGATATTATCGCTCGGAGGAGTGGTGCTTTGGATGACAAAGACGGTACAACCTCGAATTGACTCATTAAAGCTTGGGGACATTTCCCCATCGCTAAATTTGGAGAGCGTGATGTCTCCCAGTTTTTTACCATAATTCTTGGCGATTTTTTCAGCGAGATTTTGAGTGTTGGACCCTGCAAATATTTTTACCTCAGATATCATGAAGTCTTGGTTTTAAGGAGGAAGTTTTGATAAGGATTTCATTGCAAAAGTAATAATTTTTGATGGGTTGGGAAGTTGGGATAGCTTTAATCCGAATATTATTTTGATAAGTGGGGCGGAAGGTAATCTCTCTTAAACTCCGATCCTGTAAAAATTAGACGAATGAGCGACTTTCTCCTGAGTAGCTCTCTTTTTAATCTTATTTTAGAGCAAAATACATTGTCCACCAATCTGAAATTTATGAGAAGTAAAATTACCCTTTGGGGTTTGCTGTTTTCATTCTTGATCATTCAAGTTCATGCCCAGCAGGTCCCAACTCCCAAATCACATTTTGGCTTTGAAATCGGGGACGATTACAAATTGGCAAATTTCAGCCAAACAGAAGCCTATTTTAAAAAAGTAGCAGATGCCTCTGATCGAGTGCAAATGACAAGTATTGGAAAAACGGAATTTGGCAGAGAGCAACCCATGCTTATTGTTACAGCTCCAAAGAATTTTCCTCAGCTTGCCAGGTATAAAGAAATTTCTCAAAAACTTGCTCATGCTGAAATTACCAGAGAGGAAGCTGAAGCATTAATCTCAGATGGTAAGCCCGTGGTTTGGATCGATGGTGGACTTCATGCCAATGAGGTGGTGGGCCCCCATCAATTAATTCAAACACTCTATGAACTAGCATCCAGAAATGATGAGGAAACTCTCAAAATTTTGGATGAAGTGATTATTCTTTTGGTGCATGCCAACCCTGATGGAATGGAAATCATGTCGGATTGGTATATGAGAAAAGAAGACCCAACAAAAAGAGATCAGAACATACCTGTTCTCTATCAAAAATATGTAGGGCATGACAATAACCGTGATTTTTACATGAATAATATGTCTGAGGCGACTAATATGTCACTTCAGCAATATGTGGAATGGATTCCTCAAATTATTTACAATCACCATCAGTCAGGTCCTGCAGGGACAGTCGTAGCAGGACCACCTTACCGAGATCCTTTCAACCATGTTTTTGATCCGCTAATTATTACCAGCTTAGATGCTCTGGGGGCTGCTATGATTAATCGTTTGCATCAGGAAGACAGACCAGGATATACCAGATTGGATGGATCAGTGTTCTCTACTTGGTGGAATGGTGGTTTGAGAACTACCCCTTACTATCATAATCAAATCGGAATTTTGACTGAAATTATTGGAAACCCTACACCATCTGAGGTTCCTCTGGTGCCTGAAAGGCTAATTCCAAATAACGGAACACCTTACCCAATTACGCCTAGAGAATGGCATTTTAAGTCTTCCATAGAGTATTCAGTGTCCTTGAATTATGCGATTCTAAATCATGCTGTTAGACATGGTGATGAACTTTTGAGAAATATTTATCTGATGGGTAGAAGATCCATTGAGAAAGGTCAAAAAGATACTTGGACTTTATATCCAAAAAACGCACAGGCCATAGAAGACGCTTTTGAAAAAGCCAGAAAAGAAGGCAAAGCAAAAAGGCCTACAGGTTGGAGATCTGGCTTGCCGGTTGAATTTTATGAACAAGTATATCAGGATCCTGCCAGAAAAGATCCTTATGGCTATATTCTTCCGGCAGACCAGGCCGATTTTCCTACTGCCATTAAGTTTTTAAATGCATTGATTAAATCAGGAATAAGAGTCGAAAAGGCAACTGCTGATTTTTCAGTGAATGGGAAATCCTACCCTGCTGGCTCTTATATTGTAAAGACGGATCAGGCCTTTAGACCGCATGTTTTAGATATGTTTGAGCCACAAGATCATCCAAATGACTTCCTGTATCCTGGAGGTCCTCCAATTAGGCCTTATGATGCTGCTGGTTGGACATTGGCATTTCAGATGGGTTCGGAGATTGATAGGATCATGCAAGACTTTGATGGGCCATTTGAGCAAGTCCCTTACGGACAAATTCAAACTCCGCCAGCCAAGCCGCTAGCAAATGGATCTGGTTATCTAATCGATATCAAAGGGAATAATGCATTCATGGCAGTCAATGATTTGCTGAAGGCAAAAGTAAAAGTGTACAGGACACAGCAGGAAGTAAATGGTTTGCCTGCGGGATCCTTTTATGTTGGTTCGGGAGGTAAAAAGATTTTGGAAAAAGCAGCTCAAGAATATGGAGTCTATGCCAAGCCAGCGTCCATGCCTAAAGGAGCGACAGAAATCAAGCCTGCTAGAATTGGGCTATACGATTATTATGGGGGTTCAATGCCTTCCGGTTGGGTTAGATGGATGTTGGAGCAATTCCATTTTGATTATAAGCAAGTGTTCCCTCTTGAAATTGATCAGGGCAATCTTAAAGACAAGTATGATGTGCTATTATTTATCGGTCCGGGCATACCTTCTGTAGGAAGCAGAGGTGGTGGCAGATCTCAGCCGGATTCTTCTGAAATTGATCCTCAATACCACCACATGCTTGGGAATTTCTCAGCTGAAAAATCCTTACCACAGATTAAAGCTTTCTTGGAAAACGGAGGAGAAGTCTTGACTGTAGGTTCAGCTACGGAATTGGCTTTTCATTTAGGTCTTCCAGTTTCTGATGCCTTGGTAGAGATGGGATCAGATGGGAAGGAAACTCCACTATCAGGGGAAAAATATTATATCCCGGGTTCTGTCTTGGAAATGCATGTGGATAATAGCCAGCCGATCAATTATGGAATGGGAGAGAAGTCCTACATCATGTTTAATAGGTCTCCTGTCTTCAGATTAGATCCTGAAGCGGCAAACCAAGGAGTAAAAGCTATTGCTTGGTTTGGAGAAGAAGAACCACTGAGAAGTGGTTGGGCTTGGGGTCAATCCTATCTGAAAAATGGAGTGACAGCATTTGAGGCTAAAATTGGGAAAGGAAAGCTCTATGCTTTCGGTCCTGAGATAACTTTCAGAGCTCAATCCCATGGAACATTTAAGATGCTTTTCAACGGTCTATACAAGTAATTAATCCAAAAATTCTTAAGAAGGCCATATCGATTTTCGGTATGGCCTTATTTTTTGAAATTCATTTTTTATCTTAAAAGAAAAAATTAAGAGATGGATTCGAATTTTATACCTGGCATATATAATTGGTGTGATCGATGGTGTGAACGTTGCTCTTTTACTTCCCGCTGTAGAGTCTATGAAAAAACAGAAAACACGAGCAATTCCGAACCTGAGGAGTTTTGGGAGAATCTTTCTCAAAGTTTTCAAGAAACAATTGATTTACTCAAAAATACAGCTGAAGAGTTCGGGATAAATTTGGATGAAATAGAAGAGGAGATACCCTTGGAAGAGGAGGAAGAAGAAGAGTATAAAGTTGGGGAAGAACCCCTATATCAAATAACTAATAGCTATCTGAAAACGGCTAGAGCCTGGTTGGAATCGGATAGTTTCAAAGCATTTATTTCTAAGCTGGAGGAAAAAGGGGAGTTAGGCCTGATTACTATTTCTGAAGCTGAGGATAAAGTCATAGCCTTAAGTGAGGCTGTAGAGGTGATACATTGGTACTTATTTTTTATCCATGTAAAAAGTAGCAGAGCACTCAAGGAGAAACAGGAAGATTTTTGGGATGAGTATACAGAGTCAGAAAAATCCTATAATGGAACAGCAAAAATCACCAAAATCGCAATAGAAAGAAGCATGCAGGCATGGATCCATTTGTTAAATCAGATGCAAGAGGATCAAGATAGAATCGTGGAAATCTTGGCGCTTCTGGAAAAAAGCAGAAAGTTATTGGAGAAGGAATTTCCGAACTTGGATCAGTTTATCAGACCGGGTTTTGATGAAGAATAGGCAAAGTGTTGCTTAACTCTGCCTATTCTTTCATTTCAATTATCCCTGAAATTTGTTTTTCAAGTAAGTAATAGCCATTTCATAAGCTTCTCTACTTGCTTCGGGATCATATTTTGGATTGCTTGGGTTTGAAAAGCCATGAACTGCCGGAAAGATTTTGTAAGTCAACTTCTTGTCTGCCTGCTGCATTTTTGAGGCGAAATCTTCAATGATTTCCTTGGATATATATTCTTCTGTGGCAAATAGTCCCAGCACATCTGAGTTAAGTGTTTTCAATGTTTCCACATCTCTGACAGGCATGCCGTAATACATGACGGATCCAATATTTTGAGAGCCTGTCAAAAGAGCGGACTTCAAAGACCAACTTCCTCCGAAGCACCAGCCTACATTTGCTATTTCAGCATTTTCACCTGCATGCATCAAAGCCCCTTTTACAATGTTTTGTAGCCTTTCTTCTTTCACATTTCGCATGAATTGACCAGCCTCTTGGGGATTACTGGTCACTTTTCCATCGTACATATCCAATGCCAGTACATTGACTGACTTTCCTAAATCAGCATAGAATTTATCTGCTTCTTTTTTGATATGATCGTTCAGTCCCCACCATTCTTGGTACACGAATAGCCATTGATCTGAAGGGTTTTCAGCAGGTATGAAGTATGCATTTGCATTTTCTCCATCTGGAGTAGGGAAGCTGATCATATCCCCAGCTCCATCGAAATTTATTGCATTAGGAGAAGGATGAAATGAAAGGAATCCAGGAGCATCAATGAATTGCGCCATATCATCCGAGGGATTATGGCAAAGTGTGATGGAGCTGAAAGGGTCTTTAGCTGGTTTGGTTTCATTACCGAAATAAAGAGCTCCAATCAGGCTTAAAATAAGTAAATAAACTGGCTTGATCATGGGATGATTGTTTTGGAATTGATACCTTGAATAACCTGAATTGGAATGAAAAGTTTGCATGGATAATTATGATCAGTACATACAGGCTGAGGTTGGTTCCTGGCTGTTTCAAATGAAGAAGCCACCTTCGCTGGGAAGTAAGATGACGCATGGAGTTCAGAAGAAAATAAATGATTGGATTCCTGAAAAAGTGCACAAGGCCATCACTTCAGCTATTGAAAATATGGTTAAGGCTGTTTCAACAGGATCCTCTTGGATTGTGCCTAGGCCTGAAGAAAATATGCCATTTAAGGTGAGGGAATTTAAGGTGCGAAATAGAATCAAATGGTATAGAAATACAGCCTCGGTGGAAGGTGCTGTAACAGGTGCGGGAGGAATACTCATGGGCTTCGCTGATTTCCCCGCATTTCTGACTATTAAAATGAAAATGCTCTTCGATATAGCAGCTCTTTACGGAGTGAATACCAAAGAGTATCAGGAGCGATTGTTTTTGCTTTATGTTTTCCAATTAACTTTTTCCAGTCAGCAAAGAAAAAATAATTTGATTGAGCTGATAGAAAACTGGGAATCCCATAAAGAATCCTTGCCAGCAAGCATGGATGAGTTTGACTGGAAGACCTTCCAGTTAGATTACCGCGATTATATAGATCTGGCCAAATTAGCTCAATTGATCCCTTTGATAGGAGCAGGTGTCGGAGCAATCGCCAATTATAGGCTTACTGAACAGTTGGGAAGAAATGCTATGAATGCTTTCAGGTTGCGCCTATTGACTCAATAGCTTCAGCTATAAAAATCAAAAAAGCCTCAAATCTTTCGAAATGAGGCTTTTTTGTTGACCCACTAGGGCTCGAACCTAGACTCTTCTGAACCAAAATCAGACGTGTTGCCAGTTACACCATGGGTCAATTTAGGTGGAAAACGCTTCTGCTTTCCTTAAAGTGTCACAAAGGTAGAATTCCATTCTTTTTTTTCCAAATCCCTTTCGGAAGAATTTTGGCTTTATTCCAAAGGTGCTGAATAACAGGAGGAAATTTTTTGAAATGCGGAGGATTTATTGGGCGCTTTTGGGAAAAATCGATTGAAAAATATATCTCGAAATCGATTGAAAATTGTAATTGTGTTAAATTTTCGATACTTATTTTGTTAATTTTAAAATAAATACCGTGATTTGTTTCAAATTTTAAGAAAACACAAACCTTATTAAACCATGCAAACAGAAAAGATGGAAAAAACCGTGATCGAAACGGTTAGCAAATTGGAGAAGTTAAAGATCGGTGATTCTTTGGCTGCTGAATTATCTTGGTGCTGGAATAGCTACAAGTATGATCAAAATCCAGTTGGTTTGATTGAAAAGAGCCAGAAGGCTGTAGAACTTTTCAAAGAAGTAAGAGAGAAAAACAGCCGTGCTGTCTCTAAGAAACTAGTGGAGGATTTGGAAAAATTTCTAAACTAATCCAAACAAAAAAAGCTCGCCAATTGGCGAGCTTTTCTATTTTCTGAGTATTGCTTATTCAGCTACTACTACAAATTTAACGTCAGTTTTAACTTCTCTGTGAAGGTCAACTTCTGCAGTGAATTCTCCTGCTCCGTCTACTGGAGTATTGATTGAGATTTTCTTTCTGTCTATGTCAAATCCTTGGCTAGACAAAGCGTCAGCAATCTGTAAAGTAGTTACTTTACCGAAGATTTTTCCTGACTCACCGATTTTTGCTTTGATCTCCAAAGTTACTTCAGCAAGTTTAGCTGCGATATTCTCAGCTTCAGTTTTGATCTTTTCAGCTTTGTGAGCTGCCTGCTTGATGTTTTCAGCAAGGATTTTCTTGTTCGAACCGGTAGCTAGTACCGCGAAGCCTTGAGGGATTAGGTAGTTTCGGCCGTATCCGGGCTTTACATTTACCAAATCATTTTTATAGCCAAGACCTTTGATGTCTGTTTTTAATATGATTTCCATTTGTAATGATCTTTATTGGTTGGACGATACAAGACCGAATTATTTCAAACCATCGGTTACGAATGGCAACAAAGCCAAATGTCTTGCTTTCTTAACTGCTTGAGCTACTTTTCTCTGGTATTTCGCAGAGTTACCAGTCAGTCTTCTAGGAAGGATTTTTCCTTGCTCATTTACAAACTTCAACAAGAAATTAGGATCCTTGTAGTCGATGTACTTGATGCCGTGCTTCTTGAATCGGCAATACTTTTTCTTGATTTCGCCTCTGTTGATTGGCTCGTTGAATAGTGTCATTAGGCTTGCTCCTCCTTAGCTTCTGATTTTTTGTTAAACTCTCCTTTTCTTCTTCTTTCGGCATAAACAATAGCATGCTTGTCCAAAACAGTAGTCAGGAATCTCATTACTTTCTCATCACGTCTGAACTCAAGTTCAAACTTGCGGATGATAGTTGGATCAGCCTTGAACTCAACTAATACATAGAACCCTGTTGTCTTCTTGTCAATGGTATAAGCCATTTTCTTCAGACCCCAGTTCTCCACATTGATTACATCTGCCCCCTCTTCTTTTAACAAGTTCACAAACTTGTCGACAGTATCCTTCATCTGAACATCAGACAAAACGGGAGTTAAAATGAATACCGTCTCGTAATTTCTTTGGAACATTTTTTTAATGTGTTTAAGGAATTTGAATAAACAGACCGCAAAAGTAGGTCAAAAACTTCTGTTATCCAAATGAATATCTATTCTTAAATGGCATGATGGCATAAAAAAAGCCTCTCCTGAGAAGAAGAGGCTTAAGTTGAAATAAGTTCTCTTATTTGACGCTGAACGTCTTGGAACCTACCAAGTAATTATCCACGAATATCCTTACTTCATGATCGCCAGAAGCGTAATCTGATCCCTTCTCGTAGAAGAATGTTAAGGTTTCGCCAGAATTTTCAAATAGGATATCCTGCTTCACCGTGTAAAATTGCTCGGCACCATTGACACGGAAAGTTCCGGATCCTTTGGCTACGTCAAAGATTGGCTGGGAATTAGGAGCCATGATTTGAACGTAAACGTTTCTAGGACCTTTTTCAGCCACTTTATTGTCTGCCAAATTGAAACTTACCTTGATCTTCTCAATCTGACGATTTCTAAAATCTTTGGTAGTTTCTACACGCTCTTTTCCTCTGGAATTAACAGCGGCAATTTCGATGTTTTCAGCTTTCAGCATGGAAGCCACATTGACTTTTGCCTGCAGATTCTCCTTTTGGATATTGAGCTGGGCTACTTCTTCCTCTATCTGGGCCTGAGTAGTTTTTAGGTCTTGATTTTCTGCATAAAGCTGCTGATTCATTGCGCGCAGTTCCAAAATTTCCTGATCCTTCTGCTCAAGTAAGCCGGAGTAGCTGTTGATTTTCTTATTCAAAGCAGCAATCTCATTGGCACTTCTCTGCCTAACCGAGTTTCTTTCTGCAATCAACTGATCTCTCACTTGCTCCAGGGCAGCGATATCTCCTCCCAGTTTTTCAATTTCCTGAATTCTGAGATTTAGTTGGTAAGTGACTGAGTCCAATCTTTGATTTAACTCATTGTTTTCGGTGGAGAGAAGAAGAATCTCCTCCGTTTTTTTGGTTCGGTCCACATAGTCAGTGTATAATTTAATTCCACTGATGATAACCAAGAGAACAAGGACTATAATGATAATATTTTTTCCCTGATCCTTTTTTTGGCTAGATTCTTTTTCAAAATTGCTGTTCATGTGTTTGACTTAATAGGGCTGTATGATGATTAAATTAGATGAAGACTTTTGGACAGAGCGATATAGACAAGGCTACACCGGCTGGGACATCGGTTATCCATCTACCCCGATAGTACAATATTTAGACCAAATTCAGAATAAAAATTGCCGTATACTGATTCCAGGTGCAGGAAATGCTTACGAGGCCGCGTATGCATGGGATCAGGGCCTTGTAGGCACACATATTCTGGATATTTCAAAAGATCCGTTAACAAAATTTAGCACAAATCACCCCAATTTTCCCCATGCTCAAATTTTCCACCAAGATTTTTTTCAGCATCAAGGAAAATATGATTTGATAGTGGAACAGACTTTCTTTTGTGCTTTGGATCCAGCACTTAGAGAGGCTTATTGCCAAAAGATGCTCGAATTACTTCAGCCTAACGGCCGTTTGGTAGGTCTGTTATTTGGAGTGCAATTTTCAAAACAAGGACCTCCTTTTGGTGGAAGTCTGGAGGAATACCAATCGCTGTTTTCAAAATACTTTAAAATTCACAAATTGGAGCTTTGCATTAATTCCATTGCTCCACGAAGAGGAACTGAGATTTTCATCAATCTGTCAGCTCAGTAGGAGAGTACGTAGTGGGATTTTTTACCGGGATAATTGAAAATCAAAATCCCGCATTCATAAAAGTCCAGACTAAGGGTCACTTCTTTTCGGCTTTTGATTTCTTCCCAGGCGGACTGCATTTCCGGCGACCAATAGATATCAGCCACTGCGACAATACTGGAATCTTGAAAATGTTGACTGATTAAATTGTATGAATTGATGGTTCCCTCATAAGTATGATTGGCATCGATTAATGCAAAATCAATAGGAGTATTTTCTTTCAAAAACTCAGGTAGGGTTAGAGCTATATCCCCTAAAATGGCATGCAGGTTTTGGGGCTGGTCTTTCTCAAAAGCCACATTTAATAAGTCTTCTGAGCCTTCAAATGTAAAAACATCTCCTTTGCAGATTCGGCTTAAATACCGGGTATTGATACCCATGCATGTTCCTAGTTCCAACACTCTTTTAGCGGGAGTCAGACTTACAAAGTATTGATAGAGTTGGTTGAATTTTCTGGAACTTGTTGAATACCTAGTTACTTCTGAAATAGGTCTGGTCTTTCCATTTACTTTTTTGGATCCTGCACCTAGATCCAGTACAGGAACTGATGATTTACTGCTAAGAAATTCTTTTCGTAAGTCTTCTAAATCAAGATCCTGCTGTTTTCTTCCTTGAACAAAGCTTTTTAAACCGGTATAAATTTGAAATACGGCGGGACTTTGAAGAGAGTGTTTCTCTTCTTTTGTTAACCAGTATCGGAAATATGCGAGGAGTGGAAATACCTTCCTGTACAAAATTAATTGTGGAAAATATTGGCAATCATTTGAAATTCAGGAACGGCTACTTCCAGGATTTTTCCATCAAAAAGTTTCTGCATGGTGTAAACACCCTTCATTTTTCCCAAACCGGACTTTAAATTGCATCCGGAAACGTAAGAATGACTTTCACCTGGCTCAAGAGTAGGCTGTTGACCTACTACACCTTCTCCTTCTACGATTTTGGTGTTTTCAGCTGCATCAGAAATTTCCCATCTTCTTCTTAACAATTGAACGGTTTGTGCGCTTTTGTTTTGAATGGTTACTTTGTAAGTAAAAACATAATGATGCTGAAGCGGGCTGGAGAATTCAGCCTGGTATGTTACTTCAACACTTACTTCTATTCCGTTGGTGGTTGCAGTTACCATTATTATAGCCTTTAAAAGTTAGCAAATATACAATGAACTCTTTGAATATCAATAAAATTACTAATGGATGTAAAAATTGAAACAAGCTGGAAAGAAATTTTAACTCCAGTCTTTCAGCAAGCCTATTTTCATGAGCTAGTTCAGTTTGTAAAAGACGAGTATTCTTCCTCTAAGGTTTATCCTCCAGGGAAAGAAATTTTTAATGCATTTGACTACTGTCCTTTTGATCAAGTTAAAGTGGTGATTTTAGGACAAGACCCTTATCATGGAGAAGGTCAGGCTCATGGTCTTTCATTTTCCGTGAAGCCAGGTATTCCTTTTCCACCAAGTCTTTTGAATATTTTCAAAGAAATCAAAGCTGACTTAGGGAAAGATATGCCAGCTAATGGAGATTTGTCCAGGTGGGCAAAACAAGGAGTGTTTTTACTGAATGCCACTTTAACTGTAAGGGCTAATCAAGCAGGCTCTCATCAGAAAAAAGGATGGGAGGAATTTACCGATTCAGTGATCCAAGCAATCAGTGATCAAAAGGAACATGTGGTTTTTCTACTTTGGGGAGCCTACGCTCAAAAAAAGGAGCTTTTGATTGACTCTGATAAGCATTTGATTCTAAAAGCTCCACATCCAAGTCCACTTTCAGCTCATCGTGGCTTTTTGGGTTGTGGCCATTTCTCCAAAGCTAATGAGTATTTGAATTCAAAAGGGATCAGGCCTATTAACTGGTGAGGGGAACGGATTTGGTTATTGATTAACTGAGTAATTGTGGAATTGAGTAAAAAGCAATAACAGTTCAACTTTCCCTCTTTCGGCGTGCAGGCACTGTTCATCTTCAAGCTCGCTTAAAAGGTCTCGAATTAGAATTAAGGTTCTCCTGCCTGGAAATACTTCGCTATTTATTATTCGATGTTCGATGTTCAATATTTTTAAAGTATAATGAGGATAGAGTCTTCTTTGCTGTTTGTAATTCCTATATCTTTTCAACTCGTCTCTAGCTTTTTCTGTTGCCTCTCGCATCTCGTCTCTAATCTCCAATTCCAACAAAAAAGCCTCGAAATCTAAATCCCGAGGCTTTTTTGATAGGTTTTGATCCTTAATCAATTCCTTTGAAAATTCTGCTCCATCTGATCTTATTGAACATGGATTCAAATTGGTCTAGGGATAGCCACAAGAACCAAGCTTTGCCGACCACATGATCCTCCGGAGTAAATCCCCAGTATCTTGAATCCAAAGAATCATGTCTATTATCTCCCATCATGAAGTAATAGTTTTGGGTAAAAGTGTAAGAGTCTACTGGCTTTCCATCAATAAATAATTGTTCGCCCCTGATTTCTACCTGATCCAATCCTTCGTAATTTTTGATGGTTGAACCATAGCGAATCACATTATCGGGCGTCATTTCCATAGTCATTCCCTCTCCTGGAATGGTTAAAGGACCAAATTGATCTCTGTTCCATGCAAGTTTGCTTTCATCAGGGAAGATACCTCTCTCGGCTCCTAAACCTCTGATTCTTTTAGTGACGCTGGTAATAAGTGGCGATGATTTTAGCCTTTCGATCACTACGTCAGTGGCATTTACTCCATATGCGGCTCCATCTGTATAAGCCCAGTAACTATCCGGATTGATTCCATAATCATTGAAAAAGTCCTGATTTAAAGGCCGACTAGCAATCACATCGTAAGAATATTGCATCTCTTCCGGATGCATTCCTGGTTCACCGTTCACGTACAAATCACCATTTTTGACTTCAATTACATCCCCTGGTACACCTACCGCTCTTTTGATATAATTGGTTTTTAAATCATTCGGGTATTGAAATTCTACCGGATAATTAAAAACTACCACATCATTTCTTTTAACCTCGGAGAAGCCGGGTAATCTATAATAAGGGAGCTGAATGGCATCAGAATAAGAAGGGATTTCAGTCCCCCAAATTTTCTGATGTGTTAGTGGAACTTGCAATGGAGTTTTAGGAATTCGGGTTCCATAGTGCATTTTACTTACGAAAAGAAAATCACCAACTAGCAGGGATTTTTCCATTGAAGCGGTAGGGATAGTAAACGGTTCCAGTAATAACCAGCGTATTAAACTTGCTGCAACTACTGCAAATACCAAGGCGTCTACCCATTCTCGGGCAGCTGATTTCTTTTGTTTTTTAGTACTCATTTTTCAATTGATCAAAAAGACAGAAAGTCGTTCATAGAAAGTACTCCTTTTTTATTCTTAATCCATTCTGCAACCAAAATCGCACCAAGGGCAAACCCTTGCCTGCTGTGGGCAGTATGGCTAATTTCAATATCATCTATTTCAGACTGATATCTGATAATATGTGTCCCGGGAGCGGGGTCAATTCGTTTGGAGACGATAGGCAATTCATTTTCCTTTTCTCCATTTCCTTCCAATAAATACCAGTCTTTTATACTGCTGTTATTGTTTAATATCCCTTCTGCCAATGTGATTGCAGTTCCTGAAGGAGCATCTTTTTTAGCGGTATGATGTATTTCCTCTATGCTAGCTTTATAGTCAGAGGTTTCATTCATCAGCTTTGCCAAGAATTCATTTACCTTGAAAAACACATTGACACCAATGCTGAAATTGGAAGCATAGAAAAAGGTGCCGTTTTTCTCTTTGGTCATTGCTTCGATTTCAGGCTTTTGAGATAACCAACCTGTAGTGCCGGATACGATAGGAATTCCTTTTTCAAGACACCATTTGATATTTTCTACAGCAGCCTCAGGTTGACTGAATTCGATAGCAGCATCCACGTTAGAGGGGTTGAGCTGATCAAGGTCTTCTCGGTTATCAATGTTTATCTTTCCTGCGAGGTGATGGCCTCGGGATTCAGCTATTTCTCCGATAAGCTGTCCCATTTTACCATATCCTAGTAATAATATGTTCATTATTTGAATTTTAACTTTAAAGTTATGCCCAAGGATTGATTTTGGGCAGAAAAGGTTTCAAAATGCGGCTCTATTCCCAAGGCCAGATCATCTGAAATATCAAAACCTGATAAATGAGCATCCACATTAGCATCTATAATATTGAGTGCATAAATAGCTCCCAATAGTAAGATGGTCATATCTCTGTTACTTCTCCAATAATCCACATTTCTAACCAAGGCTTGTCGATTCAGATTGGGGAAGATATTAGGTTCACCATCGTCCAAATTAAATAAAGCTTGACGGAAAACCTGATACCGCTTGTTGTTAAAGTTTATGAAATAAATATCTGTAATAAAGCCAGCGTATAAAATAGGTACTTTCCATGCCTTTCCATTATAAACCTGCCCAGCACCCGGAAGCACAGCCGATAGTATGGTTGCTTTTCTAGGGTTTTTTGGAAGAGAAGAAAAATTTGGCCTGTCATTATCCCGCTGATTTTGCTCCTCAGTTTGACCTTGATTCTGGGCAGAGAGAGGCTGAAAAGACAAGGCACTAAAAAGCAAAAGACCCAGGATGATCCATGGGTATTTGAATTTTGGTGATGAAAAAAAAGCAGGACTTTTCACGGTCAAATTATTTCCAATATTTCCAGAATCCTATTCAGATCGGAAGCAGAGGAAAAAGGAATCTTGATTTCCCCTTTGTTTTTTTCATTGGTTTTGAGATTTACTTTTGTTCCAAAATGGGAAGCCAATCTCTGCTGTATCTTATTTAGCTCGTATTTACGAACCGGATCTAGATTAGAGCTCTCTTTTTTCTCTGGTTTTCCTTCGTTCAAAGCTTTTACCAGCGCTTCTACTTTTCTTACGCTAAGCTCCTCTTCAACTGTCTTTTTGAAAATTGCCAATTGCTTATCCACATCTTCAATATTGATGAGGGCTCGGGCATGTCCCATGGAGATTTGTTGATCTCTAATGGCTGCCTGAATCGTAGGCGGTAATTTTAGAAGTCGAAGGTAATTATTAACTGTGGTTCGGTTTTTACCTACTCTCTCCCCAAGTTGTTCTTGTTTGAGGTCACATTCTGCCAATAGTCTCTGGTAGGAATGAGCAATTTCAAGAGCATTTAGGTTTTCCCGCTGAATGTTTTCAATCAAAGCCATTTCCAGCATTTGCTGATCATTGGCTGTTCTCACATAGGCTGGAACTCTTTCAAGACCTGCAATTTTGGAAGCCTGAAATCTTCTTTCTCCGGAAATAAGCTGGTATTCGTCCTGATCCAGTTTACGAACTGTGATAGGCTGAATGATACCTTGAATTTTGATGGATTCTGCCAATTCCGCCAAAGCCTCCTTATCAAAATAAGTTCTAGGCTGATATGGATTGACTTGGATTTGTTCCAAAGGAATTTCAAAAATCCCTGTTTTGATTACTTCTGGTAATATCTCCTCGGATTTATTTTTGGCAGGGCTGTCTTCAAGCAAAGCTCCTAAACCCCTTCCGAGGGCAGTTTTTTTTCTATTGGGTTTTTGATCAGCCATGGATTAACTTACTTTTTGTAGGCCGTTTTTTTCTGCGATTTCGCTGGCCAGATTTAAATATGCGACTGCTCCCTTACCATCAGCGTCAAACGCTATGGCAGGCATTCCAAAACTTGGAGCTTCGGAAAGTCTAACGTTTCGAGGGATGATAGTTTCAAAAACCATGTTTTTAAAGTGCAATCTAACTTCTTCAACCACTTGGTTGGAAAGTCTCAACCTCATATCGTACATGGTGAGCAGTATGCCTTCTATTTCCAAATCCGGATTGAGTCGGGTTTGGATGATTTTAATTGTATTCAATAATTTTCCCAATCCTTCCAATGCAAAATATTCACATTGCACAGGAATGATTACGGAGTTTGCGGCAGTTAATGCATTGATGGTAATCAATCCCAAGGAAGGAGAACAGTCAATAATGATGTAATCATATAGGTCTTTCAGCGAAGAAATGACATGCTTCATTTTTTCTTCCCTGTTGTCCATATTGATCATTTCTACTTCAGCTCCGACCAAATCAATATGGGAAGGAACTAAATCCAGATTTTCAATCTCTGTCTTGATGATGATTTCCTTTACATCGATTCCATCCACCATGCATTCGTAGATACTAGTACTGATGGATTTAGGATCATGTCCTAAGCCTGAGGTAGTATTTGCCTGCGGATCTGCGTCGATGACCAGGGTCTTATGCTCCAGCACCGCTAAACTGGCAGCCAAATTCATGGCAGTGGTGGTTTTTCCAACTCCTCCCTTCTGATTGGCAATAGCAATAATTTTTCCCATGGTTTAGTTTAAGATTTAATCTCAATATTAAGCAAATTCCAGTCTTATTTATCCTTGTCCACGGCTTTTTTTAATTATAGCCCTGTGACATTTGATGTCAATATCTATTTTTAAATCTCATAAAAAGTGGGCTTAATCTTCAGATTTACAAAGATTTAATTATTGGAATAAGTCTATGTTTTTTGCCTGTTAAATTTTCTTTACTGGATGTATTTCTTTTGGCTCAGATCAAAACTTAGTTTCTGAATCTTGTCATTTTCCAATATATAAAAAAAGGGCCCGAAGGCCCAATCTTATTTCTTTCTGTTGCTATCTGCTGCCTTCATAGCTTCTTCCAATTTCTGTTGAAATTTGGATTTTTTCTTGTTGGCATTTTTCACCTTGTTCTCTTCTACTTTCTGACGGATTTTCTCATCGTCTACAAATAGCTTGATCAAGGCTTGCTGTCCAAAGGTTACCACGTTTGATACAAAATAGTAGAAACTCAATCCGGCAGGGTAGGAGTTTAGGATGAACATAAACATTACCGGCATGATATATCCCAAATTTTTCATCGGGCCAGTTGCCGTAGTCAATTGATTGTTGAAGTGCGTATAAACAATTTGAGAAACTGTCATCAACAATGTAAACAAACTGACATGGGAGCCATAAAACGGAATGGTGAATGGCAGCTTGATGAACTCATCATAAGTCGATAAATCTTTAGCCCAAAGGAAAGACTCTTGTCTTAATTCGATTGCATTTGGGAAGAAGAAGAACATCGCAAATAGGAAAGGCATTTGAAGCAAAAGCGGAAGACATCCTGAAATCGGGCTTACCCCCAATTTCGAGAAAAGCTTCATTTGCTCTTGTTGCATTTTAGTTGGATCATCTCCGTATTTCTCCTTCAATTCATCAATTTCCGGTTTGATCACCCTCATTTTAGCCATTCCTATATAAGATTTATAGGTAAGTGGCGATAGGGCTAGTTTGATAAGCAATACGATTAGAATGATAATCACACCATAGTTATCAAAGAACTTCTCCAGGAATTCGAAAAGATTAACGATGATGTATTTATTCACCCAGCTTACAAAAAAGTAGCCCATGTCTACGTTTTTCTCAAAGCCATCGGTTACTCGCTTGAGTGTTTTGTATTGATCTGGTCCGAAATAATAACTGAAAGAAGTGGCACCATTCTCCAGTGGTAGGCTAAAATTAGCCCCCATATTTCTTACAAAAAGGCTGTCAGAAGGAGTGCTTTGATTTAAATTGACATTCTGAAATTCCTTGTCTGCAATGATTCCAGCTGTGAAAAATCGTTGGCTAAAACCAATCCATTTTACAGGTTCAGCAACTGCCTCTGCTTCTGCATCATCGCTCACGCCTAGGTTTTCGTAAGACCCAGCAGATGTATAATAATTGACTTGGGTTTTTCTTCTGGATTCAGCCAAGTCTCTTTCATGTGCTCTTACCTGATCTTCCCAGCTGAACTGAACTGCATTGGAGGTGAAAACTCCAGAAAAGCGCTCTATTGCAAAACTCTTTTCAACTACATAACTACCATCAGTGATGCTATATTTTTGAGTGATTTTTCCGTTGGAAGTTTCAGCACTTAATGTTAGAATGTGAACTGTCTCACCTTCTTCATTCTGCTGAGAAGATACATTTGGGGTAAAATAAAAGTCGCTTAAATAAACTGGACCTCTATTAGTTTCCAAAGAGAAATCCATTTTGGAGGATTCCTCATCTAGTAGCTTTAAAGGTTCCTGAGTCCAATTTTTATATTCCTTTAATATAACTTCTTTAATCAGACCACCTTTAGAGGAGATACTGATGAAAACTTTATCATTTTCAAGATTGACTAATTCTTCAGATCCCTGAGTCATACCAGCCAATACTCCAAACTTGGCAACTTTCCCAGCTTCAACGATGCTGTCATTTTCTGCTAAAACCGGAGTCTTCTCTGGGCTTGCAACTGAAGCGGTGTCCACCGTTTGAACAGCCACTTCGTTTTCTGTCATGGGCACTTCCGGACCACTTGCGAAGAAAATGGAATAGATCAGGATTACCGCCGCAAATAGGATCAAACCTGTCGCTTGATTTTTATCCATAATTATAATACCTCACTGAGAGGATTTAACTAGTTATTTTACTTTATGATCAATAGCTGCTTGAATAAACTTGACAAAAAGTGGCTGAGGATTCAAAACAGTACTTTTGTACTCTGGATGAAATTGAACGCCTACAAACCAAGGATGGTTTTTGATTTCAATTACTTCTACCAATCCGGTTTCAGGATTTTTTCCTGTTGCCTTCATGCCAGCCTCTTCCATTTGCTCCAAATAGCTATTGTTAAACTCGTATCTATGCCTATGTCTTTCCTGGATTTTAACCTTTCCATAGGCTGAATAGGACTTACTTCCTTTTTTCAGTTCGCAAGTATACGCCCCTAATCTCATTGTTCCACCCATTTGGTCTATTCTCTTTTGCTCTTCCATCAGAGCAATAACCGGATTTTTGGTTTGTGGGTCCATTTCAGTGCTGTTTGCATCATCAAGTCCTAAGACATTCCTTGCATACTCGATCACTGCTACTTGCATCCCCAGGCAAATGCCAAAAAATGGGATTTGCTTTTCTCTGGCATATCTTACTGTTTCCAGTTTTCCTTGAAATCCTCTTTCACCAAACCCAGGTGCAACCAAAATACCATCCAGATTTTTCAGCTTGGACTCAAAATTATCCATGTTGATCTCTTCGGATGAAATCAATTTTAAATTAACATGACATTCTATGGATGCTCCAGCATGAGTAAATGCTTCAATGATGGATTTATAGGAATCAGGCAGGGAAACATACTTTCCAATCAAACCGATATTTACCTCCTGAGTTGGGTTCTTAAGTTTTCCTAAGAAATCTTTCCAGTTTTCAAGATCTGTATTCTGTTTGCTGGAAAGTTTAAGCTTGGACATGACTCTTTCATCCAGTTTCTCTTTCTTCATCAAAAGAGGAACATCGTAGATCGTGTCTGCATCCATCGCTTCGATGACACTATTCAACTGAACGTTGCAGAACAAAGCCAATTTTTTCTTGACATCTGATGGAAGATGATGCTCAGTTCTACAAACCAAGATATCCGGCTGAATACCTGCTTCCAACAATTGCTTGACAGAATGTTGGGTAGGCTTAGTTTTAAGTTCTTTTGCTGCTTTTAGGTATGGGATAAGCGTTAGGTGAATTACCAAAAAGTTGTTCGGACCCAGATCCCATCTCGCCTGTCTTACTGCTTCTATAAATGGTAGGGACTCTATATCACCTACACAACCCCCAATTTCGGTGATGACCACATCGTACTTTCCATCTTCTCCCAGCTTGTAGAAGTTTGACTTGATTTCGTCTGTGATGTGAGGAATTACCTGAACGGTTTTTCCTAAAAATTCACCTTTTCTTTCCTTGGTGATGACATTGTTATAGATCCTTCCTGTGGTGATATTGTTGCTTTGGGAGGTAGGAGTGTTTAAGAACCTTTCGTAATGTCCAAGATCCAAATCGGTCTCAGCACCATCATCGGTCACATAGCACTCTCCATGCTCATAGGGGTTGAGCGTCCCTGGATCGATGTTTAGATAAGGATCGAATTTTTGGATAGTAACCGTAAAACCTCTCGCTTGAAGTAATTTACCTAATGAGGCAGCGATGATTCCTTTTCCTAGGGAAGAAGTTACTCCTCCGGTAATGAATATGTATTTTGTGGGTGAGGCCATAAGAATGGTGAGAGATGATATTTGATTGGATTCTTATGGGGCTCAAAATTAGGAAAATTATCTGATACCTCTCCGAGATTTTTGGAATATCATTGAAGGGAATTTCAAAATTTGAAAAAGTCACAGAGTAATCAGAGGCTAGTGGAGACGAAAATAATTGATTTGCTCAAGTATGATTTTATTTTTCTGCGAACATTTGGGGTCAAGAATTTTGAGAAAAAAATTTATGGATATCCGCTTTCTTACCAGTATTGACAAAAATACGGCTTATTGTCTGCTGAAAAGAACAGAATCCGGAAGCTTCGCCTGCCTGTATTCTAAGGTTTAAACAAGAAGATTTTCAGTTTTTTTTCATGCGGCATATTTTAGTATGTCTACATAGCTGGAATTTCGGTTGACAACAGCAAAAGCCCTTGCAATAAGTTT
>Ga0189276_10048_pt1 | contig 204218 bp, 185 predicted proteins | sample N26A31minimetaG_FD_130321 | JGI IMG/M metagenome (GOLD analysis project Ga0189276, IMG submission 130321) | Marine microbial communities from the Costa Rica Dome - N26 A3-1 mini metaG | ecosystem: Environmental > Aquatic > Marine > Oceanic > Photic zone | place: Costa Rica: the Eastern Pacific... | reverse complement strand
TACGGTTCACAGGATGCGTGCGTTGCCGGACGGCTCACTTTGCATCCGCTTGAGGACCCGGCGCGCGTCGATATCTGGCGTGCCGAGATGGGGTTGGAGCCGTTAGCAGATTATTTTTCGAGCTTGATCGAGATCTACGGAGAAGCCTGTTAGCACCTGTCGCGTTTGTATCCGCGGCCGGCACCAGGGCGTAAACGAAGCAAGTCCTGACATTTGAGTTGGGCTGAGGCTAGCGCCTCGACCGACTGAGCGCGGAAGACCGTGTTGGCCCGCGCTTGCAGATCCGATACCTATGGCGTTAGCGTAAAATCAAACCCTCAGGATTGTTCCATGCTTAGTTTCATCGCCGCGGCCACACTCGCCCTGTCTGCTACCGATCATCACGGGCATCATGGCGATCATCATCACGCTGAAGCGCAAACCAGTTCAACGGTTGCTGCGGACGTGCGCGCAGTCAATGCCGCCGACCGGACCGCGGTTGTTCGGCACGATGCGCTGACCGAACTCGGCATGGGTGCCATGACGATGCGGTTCGCGGTGAACGAGGCGGTGGATTTCAGCCTGTTTCAGACCGGTGCTGCACTGACGATCACGGTCGTTAATGGCGAAACCGATTTCGAGATTATCGCGGCCGAAGCACGCATCCAGTGACACGAATTCAAATGCGGGCTCGGGCGCGTAAGTTCTGAGTGCGCGCGTTGAATACGAAGCGGTGGCGCAAGAAGGCGCCCCCCCCTTCTCTATTTGCGGAGCTTTCTGGACGGCGAAGGCAGTTACAATCCGATCGCCGTTCAGCCGCCGGCAAACACAATCCAAATACGCTGCCCAGGATTCGCTTCGTGTATGAATTTGGCGTGGCGTTTGCTTCTCTCACGGATGACCGCGTCGAAAACTTGAAACAGCTTCAATTCTGTCTCGATGCGGCACTTGGAGCTTGTGCAAATGCCTGCGATCGAAGTCAGCCAGAAGCGCCCGAGCGAGCTTACAGCGTCCGAACAGGACGCCTGGCGGATGTTCGTGCTGGCTGACCCGGCTCTGGGCAGCCCATACTTCGCTCTTGAATTCGCGCAATGCTGCGAAGAAGCTCGGTCGGATACGCGAGTTTTGATCGCCAGCCGGCGCGGACAGCCTGTCGCGTTCTTGCCATTGCAAACCGGCCGTTTGGGTTTTGCGCGACCTCTGGCGGGCCCGTTGGGTGATGTGCACGGTGTCATCGCCGAACCTGGTTTTCATATCGATCCCAAAGACCTTCTTCGCCGCGCCGACATCCCCGTGTTCCAGTATCACGGTGCATTGGCGTCGCAGGCCGGCTTCAGATCGGGCGCGCGGGACGTCGAAGGATCCTGGGTCATGGGTCTGTCCCAGGGCTATGCGTCGTGGGAATCATCCCGGCAACAGCTCGCACCCAAGGCCATGCGGAATCTACGGGCGCGCCGCCGGCGGCTCGAAGAGCTTGAGGGCGGTTTTTCCTTCGTGATTGCAGATTGTGGAGATACAGCGCTTCACACCCTCTTGCGCTGGAAAAGCGAGCAATACAGACGCACGGGCGTGTTTGATGCGTTTTCCGTCTCCTGGATTCGCAATCTGCTCGAAGCCGTGCTTCGGCGGCAGAGCGATCTTTTCACGGGCATCTGCTCCACGCTCTACATCAATGGCGAAATCGCTGCTGTGCATGTTGGCATGGCCACCGAAAAGCTGAGCCATTATTGGTTCCCGGCCTACAATCCGGACTACGCACAGTTCAGCCCGGGCCTGCTCCTGCTTCTGGAAAGCGCCCGACATGCGCCTGCGCTGGGCTGTGAGGGTATTGAACTCGGCCCTGGCGATTACGGGTTCAAGAAGGATCTCGGTACATATCAGGTTGGCCTTGTAGCTGGCAGCCTGGGCACGCAATCTATTCAGAATGTGTCGCAGCGCGTGCTGCGCCGGATTGCCGGTCAAATGTCCAGGGCGCCTTTGGGGGCGCTCTCGCGCTGGCCGCAAAAGGCGCTCAACAAGGTCGATCGACTGTCGGGTTTTTATGCCGTCTAGCCACGCTCCCGTTCAAGGCTCACCCAGTAGCTGCCCGCATCGAATGCGTAGAGGGTCGAGACCGGAATGTAGCGATGATCGACTACGAGACGGGCATTTCCGTGACACCTGCCAAACCCACGAAAACACACTTTTTCGCCGCACATGGGCTGCGCCGCGTCTTGGTTCCGGCCTTGAACATGGCTCGTACCGCGATGTCCCGACGCTAGCCTGTAGGCGTCGCCCTGATTTCGGGCAACGCGCTGCAAATCACTCGGCGTGGGGTTTTTCGGCAATCGCGCTCCAGTTCGTCCTGCGAACACGAAAAGCCGAGCCTTCAGCGGTCATTTACCCGACTCGCCTAGCCAGAACTGATGTATCCGGAATTGTTCAGCCATCCTAAATCGGCGGCCGCTGGTCGCATCGCCTTTCGCACGGTGATCGTGCTGGTGGGCCTTGCCACCGCCGACGTTCTGTTCTGGATCGGTCTGGACATCGCGGCGCGCCTCCATTGGCTGCCCAACAATGAGTTTGGCGAACGGTGGATGAACCTGATCCACTTTGTCCCGCTATGGCGGGAAGTTGTCTATGGCTTGGCAGGCGCCGGGATGATCACCGCGCTGGTCCTGCTCGTCAGCCGACAACGGATCGGCGTGCCCCTTTTCGTTGTTGCCGTGATACTCGAACGGTTCGATTGGGCGTTTCACGGGTTTGTGTCTTCCACCCCGGAAACATGGTTTGGCTATATCGAACTCGTGCTTATGGTCTTGGCCGGTACTTCGGTCGTCGTGGCGATGCCGCTGATCAACTGGCGGCAGCGTCAAACAGATCGCTGAGCAGTGCGAAGCAAGGTCTCGAGAATTTCCCACGCACGTTTACTGCCCGGTCGGGATTCCAGTAAACCCGCCGGAGGAGCCATTGGCAAGATCAGCGTGTCGCACGTGTGAAAACACGCGTGGATGTATTGCCATGAGGTGCCAGATTGAACCAATAGGGTCACTTGCCGACTACGGTTTGCGCGACCTCCAGATCTATTGGCACCCGAGCACCTTCTCTGCTCGAACCCGAAAGTGTCAGATGCGTCCGATCGACCGGTATCATCACTCCGAAACCGTCGAGCAGAATTAGCATCTCAGCTGCGTAAGCCGCGGCATGACTGGCCTCTCCGATGATTGGTGCACCGCGTTGTTCTTGGAGAAGTTGAGCAGTGAGTTCTGTGGTCGATGCTGTGTTCGGCCCAACCAGAACATAAATGCGACTTTCGGCAGCTGCATGGCATCGGGCATTGGGTTCCAGCATGTGAGTGGTGGTCTACACCTTAGAGTCGTTTCTCCAATCGATCGAAAACAATGGCGACGGTTCAACGGGGTCATCGACGCGTTCTCGACGGGTATTGTTATCCAGACCCGCAATGAAATCGCCGATCGGCACGTCCAAAACCTGGGTGAAATTAGACAATCGATTGGTGCCAGTCCGATTGGTTCCACGCTCATTTTTCTGGACTCCTTGGAAGATGCCCCCGAGCTGTTCGACCAGTTGCGACTGACTTATTTCAAGCAAAGTTCGACGCAGCCGTAGCCTAGCACCGACATGGCGATCAACGAGTGTTGGTCCTCTGGCAACATTAGAACAAGCGATTAAGATCGGAGTAGTGTCCCCGCGTACGGAGTGTGACGGTCACGGCGACGTCCGCCCGATTGCGCCAGAACCAACCGTGTGCGCCATTGAAGGCCGCCTCAAATTCGCCGGCGTCGCCGGCCTCGTTTCGGCCCTGGCGGTAGCTGATGAAGTCATCTTCAGGGTTGTCGCCGTGCAGGTCCGAATTGAGCCCGGCTTGATCGACGGTCCACTTGTAGGTGACCACATCACCACGCCGCATGGTCAATTTGACTTCCGTCGCATCCCCCGGCTGCAAGGTGATCGAGATACTGTCTTGCCATTCCGGTTCTGAAGTCACCTGATCCGCAGCGCTAATCGGGTCCGATTCAGAAACGTCCGGATCAGAACGCTCCGCTGGTTGCGTGGCGACGGTCGCAGGTGCCGTCGCCATCGTGGACGCCGCCCTTTCCGCTTCACCTTGATTTTGAGCATCCCGAACGCGGTCGGCCTCCGCTTCCTCAGCGAGCTGGGTCTTGATCTCGCCCATCTCAGTCAAGCCGAGAAAACGCCCGATTCCCGTGGGATCGATTCCATATTCGGCGGGCAACACCGCAACAACGAGCAGTGCGACAGCGGCACCCATCGCGATCACGGTAGATTTAAAAAGCTGTGCCGAGGTCGGCAGGTCTTCGGGGTTTGGCATAGATGAATTGAACATTCTAAGCTCCTGAGATGGTTAGGCGACGAAGAAGCCGGTGAGCTGATATCCAATCAGCACGAAACCGGCGCTCATCAGCACGGTGTTTGCGAGGAAAGCGTGGTTGGCGAAGGACGCTGTGCGCCGCCAAAACCCCATCACAATGAGGATGGCGGAGAGCGCCAACAACTGGCCGATCTCTACGCCAACATTGAAGGCGATGAGGTTTCCGAGAAGGCCATCTGCGGCGATCTCGTAGTCCAACAGCTTGGTGGATAGTCCGAACCCGTGGAAGAGGCCGAAGATGAGTGTTGCGGCCTTGGTAGAAGGCTGAACACCGAACCAGCGCTGGAAAGCGCCCATATTGTCGAGCGCCTTGTATACGACTGACAGACCGATGATCGCGTCGATCAAATAGGCGTTGATTGCGATGTTGAAGAAGACGCCGGCCAGCATGGTCGTGGAATGACCGATGGCGAACAAGCTGACGTAGATGCCCACATGCTTGAGGCGATAAAGAAAGAAAATCACCCCAAACAGAAACAGTAGGTGGTCATATCCCGTGACCATATGCTTGGCGCCGAGATACAAAAACGGGATCAGATTTAGTCCTGTGATTTCTTGAATATAGCCTTTGTCGCCCTCAGTGACGCCGTGAGCGAATGCCTCTCCGCCCATAACAAAACTAAGCAGGATTGCAGCGATCCACGCCAATCCAAATTGAGCGGTTCGGCTAGATAAAACCGATAGTCTCATAGTTATCTCCAGGAATGCGGAACGCCCTCGCAGCACGAGGCTGAGAGGACGTTTCGACGATTAGTCTGCTGTCTCAGGGGAAAGCGTGGCCGCCTTGTTCGATCTGCCGCGCACAATGCGCAACAGAGCGGGTAGCACGATCAAGGTCAGCACGGTCGACGAGACAATGCCGCCGATAACGACGGTTGCCAGCGGTCGCTGGACCTCCGCACCGGCGCCCACATTGAACGCCATCGGGACGAAGCCAAGACTCGCGACGAGTGCCGTCATTAGGACAGGCCTCAATCGTGTCAGTGCGCCTTCCCGGATCGCTTCATCGATCGGCTTACCCTTATCGAGCAGCGAGCGGATAAAGCTCACCAAGACAACGCCATTGAGCACCGCCACACCAGAGAGCGCGATGAAACCAACCCCTGCCGAAATCGACAATGGTAGGTCACGTATCATCAACGCTGCAACGCCGCCGGTGAGCGCGAGCGGCACGCCCGAGAACACCACGGCAGCGTCCCGAACGGTTCCGAATAGCGCCAGAAGGAGCAAAAAGATCAGCCCCAAGGCGATCGGAACAACGAGCTGCAGGCGGTTTGCCGCTGAGATCAGCTGCTCAAATGTCCCTCCATACTCAACCCAATAGCCTGCGGGCACGTCCACATTTGCGCCGATTCGTTGCTGAGCTTCGGCCACAAAGGATCCTAAGTCGCGGCCACGAACGTTTGCCGTAATCACGATGCGACGCTTGCCGTTCTCACGACTGATCTGGTTGGGACCAATTTCCAGAGATATGTCTGCGAGCTCCGCGAGTGGCAAGAACTCGGCAAATCCATTGCCCTGATCTGGTAGCGGGACACGCAATTGACCAATGCGCTCAACGTCACGACGTACCGGTTCAGGCAATCGCACCACGATGTCGAAGCGTCGATCACCTTCAAAGACCAGTCCGGCAGTCTCGCCGGCCAGAGCCGTTCGAATGACCGCTTGCACATCGTCCATACTCACGCCGTAAAGTGCTAGAGCCTCCCGACGCGGCGTGACCTGCAACATCGGCAGACCGGTCGCTTGCTCAATGCGGACGTCACGTGCGCCAGAAATCTGCCCAAGCGCGCCTTCGATCTTCTGAGCCACTTCCAGAAGTGTCTCAAGATCATCGCCGAAGACTTTTACGGCCACATCGGAACGAACACCGGAGAGAAGCTCATTGAACCGCATCTGGATCGGTTGTGTGAATTCATAGTTGTTCCCCGGTATCTGCTGGACCGCCGCATTCATCTCAGCAACGAGATCTTCACGAGACCGCCTTGGATCTGGCCAGTCCTTTCGATCTCGAAGCAGCACGAAGGTGTCAGCGACACTTGGCGGCATTGGGTCGGTTGCGACTTCCGCCGTACCAATCTTGGCAAACACGCGTTCGACCTCTGGAAACTCCGAAAGCCGGCTTTCCAATTGCGCCTGCATGTCGATCGCTTGGCTCAAACTCGTACCCGGGATCCGCAGCGCGTGCAGTGCGATATCGCCTTCATCCAGATTTGGGATGAATTCGGTGCCCATCCGCGACGCCGCCAGCCCAGTGACGCCAACCAGAGCGATAGCGGCCACGACGACGAACCAACGCAGACGCATCGAGAGCCACAACAATGGTCGGTAGACCGTCTCCACACTGCGAACGAGCGGGTTGGGTTTTTCCGAAACTTTGCCCGTCACGATCATGGCGACTGCCGCCGGCACAAAGGTGAGTGACAAGACCATTGCCGCGGTCAGAGCGAACACGACGGTGAACGCCATCGGGTGGAACATCTTTCCTTCCACGCCAGTCAGCGCAAACACCGGCACATAAACCAGAGTGATGATCAGAACGCCGAAGAGTGACGGCCGGATGACCTCTGCAGCAGCGGACGCCGTTTCAGCAAAGCGCTCTTTGCGTGTCAGCAGGCGCCCAAGCTCGTGTTGTTTGAGCCCAAGGCGGCGCAGACAGTTTTCAACGATGATCACCGCACCATCGACGATGAGGCCGAAATCCAAAGCGCCCAGCGACATCAAGTTTCCGGACACGCGGTTTTCAACCATGCCCGTAATCGTCATCAACATCGTGATGGGGATCACCATCGCGGTGAGAAGAGCTGCCCTGAAATTCCCAAGCAGTAGGAATAGGATCACGATGACGAGGAGCGCCCCCTCAACGAGGTTCTTCTCAATCGTCTTGATGGTCCGATCGACAAGCTCGGTTCGATTGTAAACCGGGACCGCAATAACACCGTCAGGAAGCGCAAGCGCTGCTTCCTCTAGGCGTTCTGCTACAGCCACGGAAACCTGGCGACTATTCTCGCCCATGAGCATGAAGACCGTGCCGAGCACCGTTTCCTGCCCATCTCGGGTGGCTGCGCCAGTGCGAAGCTCCTCACCCATGATGACGTCGGCAACATCGCGGACCTGGATGGGGCGGCCGTCCCGATTGACCACAACGATCCGCTCGAGATCAGCAATGCTCGCGACTTGTCCATTCGAGCGAATGAGAAGTTGTTCGCCGTTGTGCTCCACGTAACCAGCGCCCGCATTGGCGTTGTTGCGAGCGATTGCTTCAACGACATCGCTAAGCGTCAGACCCAACGCTTCCAATCGCTGAGGCCAAGGCGTGACGTGATACTGCCGCTCGAAACCACCGATCGTATTGATCTCAACAACGCCAGGCGTTGTGAGAAGCTGCGGCCGGATCACCCAATCTTGCAGAGTTCGAAGATCTTCTGGCGTCCAGGCTTCCCCGTCGTCACGCACAGCGCCCGGCTCTGCCTCAAGCGTATACATGAAGATTTCACCCAAACCGGTGGCGATGGGACCAAGCTCGGGATTGATGCCGTCTGGCAGGTCTTGTCTGACGCCTTGAAGCCGCTCATTGATGAGCTGCCGCGCGAAGTAAATATCCGTGCCGTCTTCGAAGACGACCGTGACCTGCGACAAACCATATCGCGAAATAGAACGGGTATATTCAAGACCGGGAACGCCCGCGATCGCTGTTTCGATCGGAAATGTTAAACGTTGCTCCGCTTCGAGCGGAGAATACCCTGGCGCTTCGGTATTGATCTGGACCTGGACGTTCGTGATGTCCGGCGTTGCATCAATTGGAAGACGCTGGAAATTGTAGATGCCGAGCGCACATAACGCGAGCACGGCAAACAATACAGCCCACCGATATCGGATGGACTGATGAATGATGGCTTCAAGCATCATCGTCCTCCCTAGTGATCGTGGCTGGCGCCGGACTTCTCAATGTCCGCGCGGATTAGGAATGCGTTGTCGGTGACGTATTCGGTTCCAGGCTCAAGACCGCCCAGGACTTCGGTCCATTCGGGTGTCTGCCGGCCAATTTCCAGCATTCGAACTTCGTAGGTCTCGCCAACCCGGGCGTAGACGACGGTGAAATCGCGGAACCGCTGAAGCGCACGTGTACGCACGGCGAGTGGAACGGTTTCTCGACCCACAACGATATCCGCTGTCACCGCTTCGCCAGCCCGCCACGTTTCGTCTGGATTGGGCGTTTCGATATGGACGATCGACCGTTGGTTCATGTCGTCCACAGAAGGGAGCAAAAACTCCACGGCGCTGGTGTAGGTCCGTTGCCCATCGGTACTGGTGAGCATCACCGGTTGACCTATTTCGATCTTTTGGAGATCGGACGGATAGACGAACAACTCCGCATGCAACTGCTCCGGATCAGCGACCACATACATGGGTTCACCACCGGTCGGGCTGTTGAGCGTCGCATTCTGAGCGACAACCATGCCGTCGATAGGCGTCGTCACCGAGTAGGTTTGCAGGCTGTCGCGAGCGGTAACTCTGGCCAGTCTTTGTCCAGCTTCAACTCGGTCTCCAAGACGCGCGTCGAGACTAGAAATACGCCCCGGCAACCACGCTGCGATCTCGGCCTCCGCACTCGGTTCGAACTCCAATCGACCGAACACCGAGACAACTTCTTCGATCACGCCTGGTCCTGCCGTTTCCACAGCAACTCCAGCAGCGTCAGCTTGATCTTGAGCGATTGTGGTGCGGCCTTCATAGGACTCGTAGCTCCATTGGCCACTCATGCCGCCCGCACGCGCTTGAACTCGCACGTCAAATGAATGCGGCTCAACAACAACACCGTCTCCAACGAGGTAATCGTTCTCTGGCGTGAAGGCGAAAACGTCCGTCACGCCGCCCAGTCGCCCGAGCTCGAGTGAGACGTCGACGTTGGAAGGATCGATCGGCAGGCCGTTCTGGTATGCATACAAGCGAAACTGCGGATCGACGCCCGCTTCAAAAATGGTCACCTCAATCTCGAGGTCACCAGATCGAAGTAGTCGACCGCGATTGGGGCCTCGTTCGTAGTCGCCAGAGGCAACTTCAACGTCCGCGTCCTGAACCGCGTTACCCGACGAACATGCTGCGAGAGCGCACGCGCCAAGGATGGCGGTACCCACCGCCAGATAGGTCCGAATAGTCTGTTTCATTGTGTGGCTCCTCAGCGCGCCGCGAGCAGGTGATTGGTGCCCGACAGGCGTCGCAGCCGAATTTGGGACAGATAGAGATCGGCAAAGGCATCGATGCGCCGCTCAAATGCCGCGTTCAGCGCCATTTGAGCGTCAAAGATCTCGAGGTAAGTCGCACTACCGCGCCGATACCCGCTTCGTGCGCTTTCGAGGCTCTGCTCCAATTGGGGCAGCAACCATGCATCAATCCGCTCGATCTCGGCCGTCGTGCGGTTGATACGAAGCTCCAGAGATCGACGTTCGCGATCTGTGCTTCGACGCACGCTCTCGATAGTGCGGTCTGCGGCCTGCATCTCAGAGCGAGCGCTTGCAATGCGACTGCGATTATTATTTCGCACCTGGAGCGGTATGGAGACTTGGAAACCCAACGCGGCTTCATTGCCGTTCTGGAAATGCCGAGCCTGTAATCCAACATCGATATCAGGGGTCGCGCGAGCCACCTCTTGGGTTATTCTCGCTTCAGCAAGTGAACGCTGTGCCGCGGCATAACGCTCTTCCATGCTCTGTGTCTCGACGGTCATCGTTGATTGGAGATCCGCGAGGTTGAAGTTAGCGGGCACGACACGGACGTCGTCATCACCGTTCCAGTAAGCCGTCAGATCCGCCCGCGCGGCTTCCAGCGATTGGACTGCTACTTCAATGTCGATACGAGCGCCGGTTAACTGCGCATCCATTCGTTCACGTGTGTGGACCGGTTCGCGCGCAGCCCGAACACGCTGATCAACGATCGCGCTGATCTGCTCAAATGAGCTCAACCGCTGTTCTGCAAGTTCAACTCGGGCACGGGCAATCTGCACATTTAAGAAGTTGGTCTCGACCGTTTCGATCAAGTCCAACTGAGCGATGCGCGCTTCGACTTCGGCAAGCCTAAGGCCCTGACGCGCGAACTCAGTTCGCGCTCGGCGATCGCCCCCGCGCTCGTAAGTCTGCATGATCGTCGCGGTCGTCTCAGCTCGATCAATGGGGCTGAAGGCACCCGAACCCGCAAAGTTCTCCACGGAGACATCCAACCGAGGATTCAATCTCCGTTGTGCATCGTCGATCTGATGTTCTCGAGATCGAAGTATAAACTCCGACGCAGCCACCTCAGGTGCGTCTCGAAGGGCCCACAACACCGCGTGATCGCGGGTTATTTCCGGTGCATCGACATTTTGCGCCGACGCAGGCGTGATAAGCATAACGCTCATGTGCATCGCCGTTCCGGCGAGCACGAAAATTCGCATAAACATGGAAAATTCCTGTGAAATCTAGAACGAAACGGGCGCAAAGCGCCGCCAGTACGAAGACGTCACAGGTAGAATGTTGGTGGTTTCAGAATGGAGGTCGGTGCACCCGAAGGCGTACGCTGGTTGGCCAAGTCAAAGCGAATATCAGCTTCCACGGCCAACATCAGATGTCCGACGACCGGTAGCGTAGTTGATAGATCGTGTCCAAGGTGAATGTGGCCGGTGTGGTGGCTGTCTTCGCCGTCTACCCCTAGGTGCTCGTGTTCATCCTCGTGAACGGCAAGGCCAACATGTTCGATATGTGCGCCTTCATCATCCGCGAAGGCCAGGATGAGACCAAAACGGTCATGGCCGTCGTTTTCATGTTGGCTGATGGCGTGCGACTCCATTGGGCTAAAAAGCCCAATCAGTATCGTGAGTATAACTGCACACCATAAACGCATAAGTCTCGACTTAATACCCTGACGCGCGAGCGTTATATGAGCGACCTCAGGATTGACGACGAATGGACGGGGCGGCGCCCACACAATCGAATTGAACGCGTGGATGAAATGATATCTCAAGGACATCGACGATTGATCGGTACGGCTCAAACTGCCTCTTCTAGATGAAAAGTCAGCGTAGCTTGATCACTATGATAAACACCTGACGGCTCGCTAGGGGCAGAAATCCAAACGGCTGACAACAACACTACGCCCGCAATTGATGGGTCTACTCGAACGACTCCTTCCTCGTTCGTTACCGCGAAAGTTTGCTCTCCTGTATCCGAGTAGATCGTTACCCGTTGGTTCTCGACGGCTTGGCCATAACGGTACAGAGCGAAAGACCTCTCCTCATTGGCAACGCCGATGAATTCCAATGCCTGTCCGAACGGCGTTTGGGCGGCTTCCTGACCCGCCTCGCAGGTGTCGACGCATAAAAACACCTTCGTGTGCTTGGAGTAGCTCCTATTCAAGGGCGGCGATCCTGGCAGATCTTCGAAGGCTTGTCGGATGTCTGCTGGAGCCTCGATCTCATCAAAATAGGCTGCTGCGCCTTCTGGGCTGATTTCGCCAGCGCGCGGATGAGTGCTCATGGCAACAACCGAAAAGCCGCTTTTTTCGGCTTGAAACGACACGGACAGAGCCCTCTCACCTTCTGCGAACGAGAGGTTTTGGACCTGCGTGTTGGCCACTACCACGGACGTGAACGAAACACGGTCGAGCGCAGGCCCATACTCGACGTTGGGAAATTCTAATGCGCTTGTTAGTCCGACCTCGACTGTGTCGCCCGTCTCCCAGAGGTGCCGCTCGGCGGCCAAAAACGTCTTGTGTCCGAACGCTGGTGCGCTGAACAATAACGCGGAAAGCGCGCTGGCCACCCAGGCGCGTCCGCGGTTCGTTGATGGTTTTGCGGAGTCGCGGTTCATAGAAGCCTGTAATTTCATTTTCGTGCTCTCCATACTCAATTGCTGCAACGCCAAGGTTGAAGGCGGTCGCTCTGAGCGGCTTTCAGAAACCTCGGATTTTTGGACGTGAGCGCGTGCTGATGGTGTGCTGATCTATCATCCTCACGCTAAAGTTCTTATCAACTCAATCAGGCGGCGCCGAACACCGCGCCTCGATATGGATGAAAACGCTTTAGCCAGTTCCAGACCATCCGCACTAGCGATGAATTCGTATACGGTCTCGTTGATGCTGTCGGCAGGTGAGCCGATTGCGGTTTCGTTCAGGCCCTCGAAAAAATAGCCGACCTCCACTTGTAGCACCGTGGCGGCGCTAAAAAGTCGGCTTGCGCCCAGGCGATTGGTCCCGCGTTCATATTTTTGGATCTGCTGGAAACTGACACCTAGCTGGTCACCTAACTCAGACTGGCTCATTTCTAGAATGCTGCGGCGAAGTCGTAGCCGTGCACCGACGTGCTTGTCGATGAAGGTAGCCCGTCTCATGATGTGGCCCCTGACGGCCCGGACCATCTGATCCTAACCACAGCTAGCTATACCGCGCGAAGGCTTCGAGTTGATCGTTGCCGAAAGCCCAAACGTTATAGGCTTCCCGATACCCTTGAACTTCCATGCCAGGCGAACCGGCCGGCATGCCCGGAACCGCTAAACCATCTACTGGGGGGCGCTGCTCGAGAAGCCGGCGGATGTCCTGAGCAGGAACGTGACCCTCAATGACATAGTCTTCAACAATTGCGGTGTGGCAGGACCACATTTCTTGGGGCACATTATAGCGCGTCTTGATCGAGGTGACGTCCGCCATATTGCGTGCGCGAACTGAAAAACCGGCTGCTTCCAAGTGATCAATCCACGCATTGCAACAGCCGCAAGTCGGTGACTTGTAAACAAGGACTTCGTTGTCGGCGAAGACGGCGGGCGCGGCGATTGAAGTAAGGCCCAATACGCCAAGTGATTGAAGTAGAAGTCTGCGACGGTCGATCATTTTATCCTCCTCCGCCAACCACTCCATCCAACGCGAGGGTTGACCCAAACCTATTACGTTCAGAACAGCCGCTACCCTCATTCGCCAGAAGCGCTGTGATAGAGCGCTACGGATCGGCCCGCACTATCTGTTTATTAGTGCGACCAAGAACCGAGCGAAGCCCCTGTCCGGTCTTGACCTTCAAACGAAGGCTCGGCTTTTCGACGAACGTCCATGAAAAAGCTGCGATTAAGAACGAGGTCGGCAAGGCGATCGCTCCGATGAGAAGAGGGTGAGCGTCCGATTTAAAATACAAAACGGCCTGCATGATCGGATAGTGCCAAATATAAATCCCATATGACCAATCAGGAATTTTTGACCAGGTCGGTACGCTGCCGAGTTTGGCGAACGCGAACCAGAAAATTAGCGCTGATAGCGCAATGTTCAAAAGAGGTTCAGCCCAAGGGGCTTCGCCTGCCATCAACCAGAGTGGCAGTGCGGCAACTGCCGGCCATGGCATCACGGGAATAGTGTGTCGCCAACCGTGCACTACCATACCCAAGGTGAAGGCCGCTGAAAGCCGCGCAGAACTCATGATTAAGGCCGGGGCGTCGTTCCACAAAAGGCTAAGGGCTAGATATGTGCCGGCCGTCACCGCGAACAGGACGAGGTGAGTGTATTTGTTCCAAGGAAGAGGCGAAAAGAAAATAACCGCAGCGGCAACATATGCGATCATTTCATATCGCAGTGTCCACAACGTGGCTGAGAATTCTCCAGCCCACGGCAGGTCGGTAAAAATTCCAGCAGGGCCTTGCGAAGTGTCTAAGAACCCGAGCACCTGAACGGGAAACAGCCATGTTTGACCGCTCGACCAGTACTCAGCCATCGTCATTTCGGTAAAATAGGGCCCGAAGATAAAGACAGCCGCAAGGGACAGGAAAACCAATGCTGGCATGATGCGAAGTGCGCGAGAGGCGGCATAGGTAAATACATCTGCGCGGCGTTCCAAGCTGTCCGCGATCAAAAAGCCGCTCAAAATAAAGAACGCATTGACTGCGATGTAGCTAAGCGACCATCCATTCACTGCCAGCGGCGGCGGCGGCAGTGGGCCTTGGGTCACAATGATGGCGTGCTCAACCAATACCGCCGTAGCCAGTACGAACCGTATGGGTGTGAGCCTATTGTCTCGACCTACATAGGCTTGACCGATTGTGGACATCGCTGGAATGTCGCCCCTCCTCCCATCGTATCTTGTGATTACGCGACAAAACGACGCTCCCCTCAAAATTAGTTCCAACAACCAACCAAACGATTAAGTCCCACCAAATTGCTCAAGAAATTATAGCGCCATGTCTGCGTCCAAAAAGGAAAACTGGTACGGCAAGCTGCGTGTTGAGCCGGGTTGGGCGCATTACCAGGGGCCAATTGGTGATAGCGAAAGGCATGCGCACTACGCGGTCCAGTTGGTCTTTTCGCCGAGTGCAAAGATCCTGGCGGTCGATGAAGAACTCTGGTCGATTGCCCGCAATGTCAGGGCGATTCCAAGTGGGGTTCAGCATGTTGTTCAAGCAAGCTCAGAGGTCAGCGATCTTCTCTTCGTCGAGCCAAAGCTTTTTGAAGGCAACAAGATCCGGACGGTCAAAACCATACAGGTCGTCACGGTCGAGAATATCATCGCGCAGTTAGAGAGTGGGCCGCTGGCTAGTTTGCCAGATCGGTTCGCTGCCATTATCGCGTGTCCAAACGGGGAATTACCGGCCGGGTTTTCAGCGCGAGACGCGGCGGCGCGCCTAGGATTGTCTCGATCGCATTTTTCCCATTTGTTTCAACTCGAAATGGGTTTGCCGTTTCGTCAGTGGGTCCTTTGGACACGCCTTAAGCAAGCGGTGCTTTTGGTCATGAGCGGGGAAAATCACACACATGCCGCGCATGCGGCGGGGTTTTCCGACTCAGCGCATCTGGCCAGAACGATGCGCCGGATGTTCGGGATCTCGATTAGCGCGTTGTTCTGAGCGTCATAAAAGAGAGTGAAGAGTGTCTTTTCTTGATCCGTAGATTTCGTTTCAGTAGGCGTAGCTCTCTTTTCGACCGAAGCTTGGAAGCACACAAAATGAATAGAGACCTAATTATAAAAGTGGGAGCTGATCGGGCCGGGCTATCGCTCCGATCAGTCGGTGCACTGGGCAGGTTCCGTCGAGTGCCCGGCCCTTTCTAGCGAGTGTTTAGGCCAGCCATAGGCAGCCAAAGATGCGATCTGAGCAACCAGATTGTGAGGCAATTTGTAGTGAGAGCCGCTGGCCGAGCACGGTTTGGAAGTGCACGATGTTCTCTGACTGGTCTTGGTTGTGTCGCTCGAGTTCTGACGAAACTGCCGAGCGATCCAATTCGCTGACAGTCGCCGCAAATTGCGCTTCATCAATTCTGACCTGAGCCGGCGGCAGTCCAAGTAATTTCGCCGCGTTGTCATTCAAAGTAAGCGTGTGTTTGAATCGATCATACACAAAAGTCCCTAAACCAAATCGGCTCTCCGCGATTTCTACGAACGCGCGCTGAGCGTCCAATTGCTGATTCAGGCTATCGGTCTCTGTACGCAGGCCTTCCAGTTGGTTCATCCCCCAGACCAGCTTGGATTCCCCGACCTGGAAAGCGTACAAAAAGCGTTCTGGGCGCTCAATAGGTGTCGCCCACATCGCCGCAATTAAGCCGATGCATTGACTGCCACGAAATAGCGGCATCCCAACATACGAATGAAGATCGAATGTTGCCAAGTCTCGGTCCGCCGGGAAGCGGCTTTGGAGTTCTTCCGTGACCAAATACGGAGCGTGATTTCGAAAGACCTGCTCGCAAGGTGTTTTTTGAAGAGGATATTCATAATGCGTTGCCCGTTCAGAACGGTCGTAGAGCGCGTAGGCCTGTACTGGGTCATCCGCAGATACGATGCGGCTGATTAAAACCATATCGGCGTTCATTGCGTGGCCGGCCGCCAGAACAAAATCGTCGAGAAATCGAGCGCCGGGTGAAGCGATCAACTCCATCGCTATCTCCTGGACGATCGTCTCGGCCGTCGCATGTGGTAATCTTGCGTAGTTGATGGACATCTTCACTCCAAAGAGCGCCGAGTCGTCGCATTAAGCCACAAAATGGGCTGATCTCAAACTGATAAACTTGAACCGCGAGATCACCGAAACTCTGGCTCAGTCTGCCACTCGGCAGGCCCTATTACGGTGGGTCTGGCCTCGTTTCTTGATATGAAAATCACGCAGTCGCGCGCGCCATCAACGACCAGCGAAACGTTCAAGCTCCAGGGCGTCTGATTTGCTCTTCTGTTCCAAAGCAGAAAGAGCAATGTGATGACCAAGGCAGCAATAAGATGGGTCTTTCGGATCGGACTTGTTCCCGGGATTTTGCTGGGAGGAAACGCAGCGGCAGTTGCCATAGTTGAGAGCGGGGCAAATCACGTGTGGCTCGCCGCGCTTATCCTCGGCGCTATCGTCCTTTCGTTCACCGCGGAAGAGATCGTGCCGTACAATCCAGATTGGAACTTGAGCCAAAACGACAGAATTCGTGACACTATCCATTTTATAGTCAATGAAAGCGCAAATTTTACCTCGGTATTGGCACTGCCCTTTCTTGCCGGGGCGATGCCGCACCTCGATGTTTGGCCGGACGCTTGGCCGGTTTGGGCGCAACTTTTGCTCGCGATAGGAATAGTCGATTGCGGAATAACGCTCGCCCATCTGGCGAGCCACCGGATCCGCTGGTTGTGGCGCTTTCATGCGGTGCACCATAGCGTCAAGCGGATGTATGGCTTTAATGGGCTTATGAAACATCCCATCCACCAAATTATTGAGGGGATTTGTGGGTTCGCCCCGCTCATTTTAATTGGAATGCCTCAACCAATCGCGTGGTTACTCATCGTTGCGATCGCTCTGCAGTTGGTGCTTCAGCATTCGAACGCAGATATCCGTATTGGTCCGTTTAAGTACATTCTCGCATTGGCGCCGGCCCATCGGTTTCACCACCTAAATTCAGCCCGGGACGGAGATGTCAATTTTGGACTTTTCACTATGGTTTGGGATTGGATTTTGGGCACAGCGTCGTTTGATCCAAAGCGAAGGTTTGCGTCGGTGGATCTCGGCATTGAAGATGACGAGAACTACCCGACAGCGTACGTTTCTCAGCTGATTGAGCCGTTTCGAGCCGAGCGCCGCAAGGACTGAAAGAGATGGGTTGGTACGCCGCGGCACCTTAAGGCCCGGCTCGGTCGAGGGCCATTCTTGACTGCTGGCAGCACCTGGAGGGTCTGGTGCGCTTTATCAGTCCTGAATGAAGGTCTCTGGAAGCGGCAACGGGGCGCCCCGTCAGTGTTGGAACGACGCATTGGCTTGGGTTTGGCTGCGCTGCGCCTGCAGGCGCCGGGCCAAAACGTAGGCCCGGCTTGGTCGCCTAGACGTGCTTGTATTGCGCAGTATTCGCGTTAAACAGAGCAAAAATGAACTGTCAAAACGGAATCTATTGTAGATCTACACCTACTTGTCCGCAGCGAGTTGTTGGTTTTCGAGCGTTTTGAAACGATATCTAATTGCACTGGCGCGCGGGTCGCTGAGAAAAAGCTTTATTTGCTAGGGCTTTTCGATATGGTCATCGGCATGTCTCAGACGGTGAAACTGCTGTTGGTGCTTCTGGTGCTCCTCGCTTTTGGTGGCGAAGGAGTGGCTAATGCATTGCCTGAGCACGACCATCATTCTGAGTCTGTCTTAACCGAAGGGCCTCTTGAGACGCCCGAAAGCGAACACGGCAAACATGCTATCCATGGATGCGGTGTGTGTCACCACATGGTTGATGGACGCCTGCTTGTGATTGGTGTTGTGGCAGTCGCCACTGACCATAAATACCATTTCACGGGCGACCGCATGTCGTCGCGAGCTCTTGAGCCGCCGTTCCAGCCGCCGATTGAGGTTTCAGTCTGACCAAATCGTCTAACTGAAGCTAACAATCGGAAATTACATTAAATGAAATCAAATATTGTCGCCTGGCCAAATTGGCTAGGACGGAACGCTGTGGCAGCGATAGTGCTTGCCGGAGTCTCCATCGGCGCAGCTGGAGCCCAAACGACCTCCGCTGACCCGCTCAACCTATCTGGTGCGCTAAATCTCGCGCTGGAGAATAACCCAATCACTGGAGCGGCGCGTGCAGAAATACGCGCCGCCGAAGCCGACGCACTTCAGGCCGGGCTGTGGGATAACCCCACTCTTGGAGCAGAAGTAGAGGAATTCGGATCTGATCGCGGAGGTATCGGCGATGCGGATACGACCTTATCGATCAACCAAACGATACCGATCGGCGGTGACCGTGGGCGCGCTCGCGATGCCGCAAACGCTTGGGCGAGTGCTGCAAGCGCGGATTTTGCACTTCAACGAAACCGTCTCTTAGCGAGCACTGCGCAGGCCTATGTCGCTGCACAAGCGGCGTCAGAAACTCTGTCCTTGCGTATGGAGTTGCTGGAAATTGCCAATGACTCCGCTGATGCGATCCGTTCGCGTGTCGAGGCCGGCCGGGCTTCTCCGATCGAACGGAACCGAGCAGAAATGCTCGTTGGACTGGCAACAATTGCTGCCAACGATGCTGCGAGCGCCCAATCAGCAGCCAACAATGAACTCGTTGCGATTTGGTCTGGGCTGCCGGTAAGTGGAGAGCTTGCGCCTCCGCTTCAGAACTTTGACCTAGACGCCTTCGCCGATGCGCAACCCGAGAGGTGGATTTCTAGCAATCCTGAGCTTCTCCAGCTTAGAGCTGTGACGCGTGCGCGCGGCCAAGAAATTCGTCGAGAGCGTGCCGCTGCAATTCCGGATGTTACCGTAGGTGCCGGCGTTCGGCGCTTTGGAGGCACCGACGAGACAGCATTTGTCGCAACCCTTGAGGTCCCTATTCCGGTTCTAAATCGCAATCAGGGTGGCGTTGCTGCTGCGGCATCGCGCGAAAATGCGGCACGGCTCAATGAAGAGGTGATGAGGCGGTCATTAATCTCTCAATACGCCGCCGCTGCCGGTCGTTTTGCGCGTGCTCAGTCGACCTACATCCAACTCAACGACAATATTCTTCCGGCCTCCGAAAACGCGCTTAGCGCAGCTCAAGAGGCGTATCGCGAAGGCGCAATGGATGTCCTCAATTTCTTGGATATCCAGCGGTCGTACTTCGACGTCCGGGTTGATCTGATTTCTGCACGCGCCGATCTGGCGCGTGCCGCGATCGAGCTTGATGCCCTGGCAGGCGCACCGCAACTCAATCGACTGGTCGAAACCAACTTAGAGGAGGCAGTACAATGACCAAAAACAAAATCAATCTCCTGCTGATTACGGCCAGCATTCTGGCCCTAGCGGCATGTTCTCCCGAGGGTCAAACCGACGGATCTCGATCTGCCGAACGTCGCAGCGTCGATGGCGCGACGGAAGCACAAACTGGGCATGACGATCATGACGACCATACTGAGGCGGAGGGCCATGGCGAAGATGACCATGGAGATGACGAACACGTAGATGATAACGACGATGGGGAGGACGCAAGTCGCGCACACTCCGAGGGCGAAGATGACCATGGCGATGGCGATCACGGCGACGAAGACGGTCATGGAGAAGAAGATGAGCACAGCGAGAGCGCTGAAGTTCACCTCAATGACAGCCAAATATCTGACCTAGGAATTGTCGTGTCTGCGGTCTCAAGTGGTGCCGTTGATGGCATTCTTGAATTGCCCGCGGAAGTCGGGTTCGACCAAAATCACCTCGCGCACGTATCGCCGCGCGTCTCTGGCATCGTGCGTAGTGTCGCGGTGGCTGAGGGTGACCGCGTTGAGGCGGGAGACGTGCTGGCAGTTTTAAACAGCCGCCCACTCGCTGACGCCAAAGCGTCTTACCTTTCGGCGCGAGCTAGATTGGACCTCGCCGAAAGCTCTTTCGAGCGTGAAGAGCGTTTATGGGAACGCCAGATCTCTGCGGAACAGGACTTCCTCGACGCCCGACGGGCGCTTGAGGAGGCTCGAATCGAGGTTCGCAGTGCCGGCCAACAACTTGATGCTTTGGGCGTCGACGTCGCGTCACTACCGCGCATGGTGGCATCGTCAGATGTATCGTTAACCCGATACGAGCTGGCGGCTCCGATCTCCGGCACGATTATCGAGCGCCACGCCGTGCTTGGAGAGGTGTTGGAAGAAGGTGCTCAGCCTCCTGCCTTCATCATCGCGGATACCGACTCTGTATGGGTTGATGCCGCGATCTACGGTGCTGATCTTGGACGCCTTCGCTCAGGTGCACCAGTCTCAATTGACCCTGGCGATGGTGGTCAAGCCATCGAGTCAACCATCGACTTTGTGAGCCCTCAAATCGGGGAGCGCACGCGGACAGGCCGTGCTCGAATTGTCATTGAAAATCCAGGAGACCGGTTGCGGCCCGGGATGTTTGTGACGGTGTTTGCGGCGGCTTCTGATGCCCAACCAACAGTACGCGTGCCAGTTGCCGCTCTCCAGACAGTGGATGGCGAAACGGTTGTTTTCGTTCGTAGCGCGGATGGTTTTGAGGTCCGTGAAGTGCGCTTAGGGCGGAGGTCGGATCGCTTCGCAGAGATCCTGTCAGGCGTCAGTCTGGGCGAGATGATCGCGACTACCGAGACGTTCTCGTTGAAAGCAGAATTGCAAAAAGGGGAGTTCGACGATGGACACGCGCACTAACTCCTCACAACAAGCCGCAGGTTTGGCGGGCTTGCTACATCGCATTGCCGGAGGGCGCCTTCTTGCGGCTCTTGCATTTGCGTTCGTCCTCATCGGCGGAATCGTCACATTCCGGACAATGCCAGTAGACGCGTTTCCGGATGTAACACCCACGCTCGTGCAGGTGTTCACAGAAACTGAAGGTCTCGCTCCGGAAGAAGTCGAGCGATATGTCACGTTTCCCGTAGAAACGTCCATGAACGGGCTGCCCCGGCTTCGTGAGGTGCGGTCGACGTCAAACTTTGGTTTGTCCGTCGTCAACATCTACTTTGAAGATGGCGTCGATATTTATTGGGCGAGGCAACTCGTCGGTGAGCGGTTACAACAAGCCAGAGAAGAAATTCCCGAAGGATTTGGTGACCCTGGAATGGGGCCCATCACCACCGGGCTCGGCCAAATTCTCTTCTACTTCCTGCAAACTTCAGACGAAAACCTGGACGGTGTTCAACTGAGGACGTTGCAAGATTGGCAGGTCAAATTTGATCTTCAAACTGTTCGAGGCGTGACAGAAATCCTGTCACTTGGTGGATTTGAGCAGCAATATCAGATCAATGTTCGCCCGGACGCCCTGCTTCGATACCAACTAGCGATCGAAGACATTGTCGCGGCGGTTGAAGCCAATAACGCGAATGCTGGCGCTCAGTTTCTCATTGAGAACAGCGAACAATACACAGTCCGTGCGGTTGGCTTGGCCCAAGGAATTCACGACCTTTCCGACATTATCGTTAAGGTCGAGGACGGCGTGCCGGTTCGTGTTCGCGATATCGCGAACATCGAAATCGGAGGCGCTCCGCGGCAAGGCATGGCCACGATGGACGGTGAAGGCGAAGTCGTCGCCGGCCTCGTGCTGAAATTGCTCGGCGCAAACACGAATGAAGTGATCGCGCGCGTTCACGATCGGATGGAACGGATCAATGAGTCCCTTCCGCCTGGCGTGACCGCTGTTCCCTACTATGATCAGTCGGAGTTGGTGGGGGCTGCGGTTCGTACCATGACCACGGCCTTGTGGCAGGGCGCGCTGCTCGTCGCAGTGATCTTGTTTCTCTTCCTTAGAGGCTGGCGTCCAAGCTTAATCGTGGTCGCCTCCATCCCATTTTCGGTGGGCTTTGCGTTACTGGCGATGCAGTTCTTCGGCGTGTCTGCAAACCTCATGTCCCTAGGTGGCATCGCGATCGCCATCGGAATGATGGTGGATGGCGCGGTGGTGATCGTGGAAAACGCAAACCGCATCCTGAATGCGTCAAGCGAGAGCGATGACAAGCGCACGCTCATAGCGCGTGCGTGCGCGGAAGTGTTGCAACCGCTTATATTCGCAATCCTGATTGTGGTGATCGTGTTCGTCCCGATCCTGACCCTTGAGGGGGTAGAGGGTAAGACGTTCCGACCTCTGGCGTTTTCGGTTGTTTTCGCAATGGCCGGGTCGTTGGTTTTCGCTGTGCTCCTTGCACCGGCGGCGTCAATGCTTGGGCTGAAGATCGGCAAAAAGTCGTCAGATTCTGATGAGCCTGACTTCTACGAACGGCGGTTTGCGCCACTTGTGCGTTTTTTCGTTCATAAACGGTGGGCCGCGCTCGTACTTGCGGCCGCAATGCTCATGGTTGGCGGCGCGATTTTCCCGCGTTTGGGTTCTGAGTTTACGCCACGAATGAATGAAGGCGATTTGCTCGTTCGATTGACAATGGCTCCGTCGATTTCACTGCCGGAAGCTCGGGAGACGGTAACGCGCTTTGAACAACAACTGCTGTCTAACTTTCCTGAGGTCGAGCGCATCGTTACGCGTATCGGCCGCGGGGAAGTTGGTGCGCACGCTGATCCTGTCAACAGTGCGGAGGCTTTCGTCGCTCTCGCACCGCGAGATGAGTGGCAAACCGCAAGGACGCAAGAAGCGCTTCTCGCGATGATGAGTGAGAGCTTCGAAGCGTTCCCAGGGGCCCGGTTTAACTTCACGCAGCCCATTGCTGCTGCAACCGACGAGTTGTTGACCGGAACGAAAGCTGATTTGGCGATTAAGCTGTTCGGAGAGGACATGGCTGTCCTCGAGGACTACGCAGCGCAAATTGCAGGCGTCATTCGTGACATTTCAGGATCGGCCGATGTTCAAACCGATCAGGTAACAGGCGCGCCGCAACTCCGGATCACCGTGAACCGAGAAGCGATCAGTCGGTATGGCTTGAACGTTGAAGATGTATTGTCTGTGGTCCGCACTGCTATCGGTGGTGCGCAAGCGGGGCAGGTCTTCGAAGGGGTTCGGCGGTTCGACATTATCGTTCGTTATCGTGAGCAAGACCGTTTGAATGCCGAGCGCATAAGCCGGATCGTTCTCAACGGCCCAGGTGATGAGATAATTCCCTTGAGCCAAGTTGCGAGTGTTGAACGGATCGAAGGGCCGCGCCAGGTCACGCGTGAAAATGGCCAACGGTACATCACGATCCAGACCAATGTCCGTGAACGCGATATCGGATCGTTTGTAGCGGAAGGCCAAAATGCCGTTGCTGGAAACATTGAATTGCCTCCAGGGTATTTTGTTGAATGGGGCGGCCAGTTCGAGCTTCAGCAACAAGCAAATGCGCGTTTTGCGATCGTGATTCCAGTCACGCTTGGTGTCGTGTTTTTGCTTTTGCTGTTCAGCTTTGGTCGCTTAAAGAGCGCTCTGCTCATCATTGCCAACATCCCGCTGGCCCTCGTCGGAGGAATAGCGGCGCTCTGGCTGACGGGGCAAAATCTATCGGTCCCGGCATCGGTTGGCTTCATTGCTCTATTTGGCATCGCTCTAGGTAACGGCATGGTCTTGGTGTCTTTCCTAGACCGGTTTGCCAAAGAGCGGCTGGATGTTGATGCCTTCAGTGTCGAGGCTGCGGTACGCCGTGCTCAACCTGTCTTGATGACGGCGACAACCACCGGACTTGGTCTGATGCCGTTGTTGTTTGCATCGGGGATTGGCTCGGAGGTTCAACGACCGCTCGCCGCCGTTGTTATCGGCGGCCTGGTCACCTCGACCGTTCTGACGTTGTTGGTACTGCCAGCTGTCTACAAATGGTTCGCGCCACATCCACAAAAGCGCGCTCAAGAACGCCTGTCGACCTAACCGAAGACAGGTGAGGATCTGGTGGGGCAACCCTTTGTTCTCGCAACCACCAGATCCGCCGGCAGCCTCGGGCGTACTGCCCCCCCCCTTGCACAGACGCTCGGGGCTGTTTGCGCGGCAATTCATGTGTCGACCCTCAACGAGGAGATTGCAGTGATGAAACAATTAGCGTTGCCAATCAGCTTGGCATTAGGGCTGACAGCCTGCGCAAGTACATCGCAAATTGACGATGATATTCAGGATGTACGCCTAGCGGATACCCAGTACGCCCACCAAGATGAAGGAATGCGATGGTGGCGGCGGCATTGGGTGCAGCCGTACGCTTTTTTTGGCAGAGCGTCCTACAACGCATCAAGCTGGCGAATTAGCACCGATCCCCAATCGCCATCGGCGGTGGTATTGCAACTCCAGTCCATAGGGGAAGATCGGCCGGGCCCGAGGCTCGAATTTCGATGTTCGGACGGGGCACAATCTTTTTCCTTTCAAGATGTAACCATCTTTTCGCCCTTCCACTCGAGCTTCGAAGTGTTCTTTGATGCCCAAGGCGAGAGGCGTTGGATCACAATTGCGCGACGCACCTCACCGCGCACACTCTCAATCGAAGACACCAGAATCGTCTCTCGAGCTTTTTCCGAATTGGAGCGTGCCACGAGCTTTACAATTGCGGTGCGCGACGCCACGCCTGTACGTGCCCGGTTCGTTCTTGAACGCTCGACCTCGACTTTCTCCGATTATCGGTCTCGCTGCGGAGCGCAAAACCGAGGTTCAGTTGAAAGCGAGGGTGTTCAGTGACCGCGTCTACCCCAGACAGCTCAATGTCGCATCAAGATCCGCTTGAGCGTGTCCTGCGATCGCCGGCGATCGCAGGCGTGGTGCTCTTGGCATCAATGCTCGTCGCTTTCATCTGGGTGAACTCGCCGTTCGCCGACAGTTACGAGGCTATACATCACGCGCCGGCCTCAATTTCTATCGGGTCGTTTGAGCTCGCTAAGCCGCTGATTTTGTGGATCAACGAAGGCCTGATGGTCGTGTTCTTTTTCTTGATCGGGCTGGAGATCAAGCGAGAGGTGTTCGAAGGCCAGCTTTCCTCGCCAAAACAGATTGCTCTACCTGCTCTCGCTGCCTTTGGCGGGATGATTGTGCCCGCAGCAATCTTTCTTGCGTTCAACAGTGCCAGTGAGGAGCATATTCGTGGTTGGGCCGTGCCGGTTGCGACCGATATCGTTCTAGCCCTCGCATTGCTAGCGATGTTGGGATCGCGAGTGCCCATAGCGCTAAAAGTGTTCCTCACCGCCCTCGCCATTTTTGACGATTTTGGCACGCTAGTGATCATCGCGTTTTCGTATTCAGAAGGCTTAAGCTTGCCATCGCTGTTGATGGCGGGGCTGGGTACGTTGGGACTTCTCGCCCTCAATCGACTACGCGTTGCTAGCCTCACTGCCTACATCCTCGTGGGAGTGTTTGTTTGGGTCTCCGTGTTGGAATCGGGGGTTCACTCCACGCTCGCCGGTGTGATTATCGCTTGGTGTGTCCCGATGCGCGTCGCCGGAAGAGAATTCCTCCATAAAATCGAGCATGATCTAAGCCCCTGGGTCGCCTTGCTCATTGTACCAGTATTCGCGTTTTTTAATGCTGGCATCGACCTCCGCGGCGTTGAATTCAGCACATTCTTTGGTCCGCTCGGCTTAGGCATCATCCTTGGCCTGTTCATTGGAAAACAGGTCGGCGTCATGTTGGGGGTCGGATTGGCAGTCCTCCTCAGGATCGGCGATAAACCCATCGGCGTTAGTTGGGGACAACTCTACGGTGCGGCTCTGCTTTCGGGCGTGGGATTTACCATGAGTTTGTTTGTGGCCGGCCTCGCGTTCGATCAGCCTGGCGCAGTCTTAACGGTCAATCTCGCAGTCGTCGTCGGGTCGCTTCTGTCGGCGGTCAGCGGCCTATTGGTCGTGGACCGAACTTCTGCGCGGCACGGATGTTCCGATTCTAGCAAAAACGGAGAAACCGCGTGAGCACGCATCGACACAACATCGCAATTCGAAGGAGCGAAACGTGACTACAGGTCTTTACGGGCGCATCAAGCTAGGGTTGAGGCGGCTAAATATTATGCACTTAGCCGTGGTTTTTCTTCTCGTTTCCCTTGACTTGATCGTCAAGTCCTCGCTTGAAGCGCGCTTGGAGGTGTGGCGGGGTTCGGTGTCCGTATTTCCTGGATTCAACTTGACGCTAGGCCACAATCGGGGCGTTAGCTTTGGTGTGTTGGATAGTGCGCATTGGCTCGCCCCCTATCTTCTTTCGAGTGTGGCTGTTGTTCTCGTCGTTGCTGTCTTGATTTGGACCGCGCGGCAGAAATCGAAACTTGTTAATGCCGCCGGTATATTGTTCGCATCAGGTGGATTGGCCAATGCAATCGATCGGCTTGGCGATGGAGCCGTAACCGACTACTTGGATTTTGGGTGGAAAGCGTTGCGGTGGCCCACATTCAATTTGGCCGACGTCTTCATATTTTTGGGCGTGGCGCTGCTGTTTCTCAGTTGGAGAAAGCAGTCTTTGTCTCAGACTTAGGTGGGGGCTAACCACAACCGCTCAGCTTCGACTCGGTCGATCCCGTTTATGATCCGAGAGACATTTGGAATGATCGAACAAGCTGGTGACGATCTCGCAATTGCCGACTTTTCCGCCAGCACATTGATCTATCATGCGCTTAAGTTCACGCTCCAGAATGCGCAGCTGTTCAATGCGCTTTTGCGTTTCAAGTAGATGGTGGCGCGCCAGTTCGTCTGCCTTCGCGCAATTGGTTCCCGGATTTTCTTGCAGATTGATCAAATCGCGTATGGCTTCAACGGTAAAACCAAGATCGCGAGCATGTCGGATAAACCCTAGCAAATCTACAGACGCTTGATCATAAACGCGTCGACCACTTCCAACCCGACGCGGCTCCGGCATCAGGCCGACGCTCTCGTAATAGCGGATCGTCGTAACCTTGACGCCCGACTTTGTAGCCGCTTTGCCTATACTGAAATTTTGCGCCATATTCTTCTTGCTTCTACAGTCGCTGTAGGAATTAGACTCCAACTCAACAGTAGGAGTCAAGACAATGAGTTGTTGCCCAAACGACCAGAAATTCGAAGGTGCATCGGTAGCATACCGTCGCGCCCTGTGGGCCGTCATTCTCATTAACCTGGTAATGTTCTTCGTCGAGATTACCGCTGGGTTCGCTTCGGGCTCCCAGGCGCTGAAAGCAGATGCGCTCGACTTTGCCGGCGACACCTTAACATATGCCATCAGCCTCTTCGTGATCGGATCGAGCCTTGCCGTTCGCGCCCGGGCCGCACTCTTTAAAGGCGGGCTTTTAATAGTGATTGCGACCTCGGTACTGGGCATGACGTTGATGCGCGCCCTGTCCGGCGAGCCGCCTGTCGCAGAAACCATGGGGATTGTCGGTTTTGCTGCCCTCCTCGCTAACCTAGCAAGTGTTCTCATCCTCCTTAAATGGCGAGACGGCGACGCGAATGTGCGCTCGGTTTGGCTATGCTCACGCAACGACGCCATCGGCAATGTTGGCGTCATGACCGCGGGGGGACTTGTTGCTATTACCGGTTCGGCCTGGCCCGATCTAATCGTAGCCTTCGTCTTGGCTGGGCTCTTTACGCGCTCTGCTTGGTCGATTTGCAACCAAGCTTTGGCGGAGCTGCGGAACCATCAACAAGCTGGTGCGGAGACAGGAGACGCCTAAATGTCATCCGATCTCGCGATCGTCACTGGCTATGTAATCCTAAATGCCGTGCTAGCCGTTCCGTTCATGCTGGCGGCGCGCGCTGACTTCCAGCGTCGAGGAAAGTGGTCGCTGTCGACAGCTGTTTTTTCAGGCCTCATCATGCACGGGCATTTTCTCGCCACGGTCGTTCTCGCCTGGCTCGACCGTGGTAGCTTGTTCGAGCCGAACGTCATCTCACTCGCGGTTGGTAGCGCAATTTTTCTTGGTGGCGCTTATGTGATTGTTCTTGGGCGCCTCGCCTATGGTTCTCAGGAGCGCGTCTACGGCCTACTCGAAGATACCCTGATCCAACACGGCATATACGAGCGTACGCGCAACCCCCAATACGTTGGCTATGCGGCCATGTTCTTCGGGAGCACGATCGTCGCCGGGTCGGGCCTAGCGGCGCTCGCAGCCTTTTCCTTTCTAGTTGTTATTCATCTCTTCATCACTTGGGTTGAAGAGCCCCATATGCGTCGTAGATTTGGCGAGGCCTTCGACGAGTATTCCGCGCGAGTTGGAAGGTATGGGAACTTGTTTCCAGGGCTCAGTCGGCACGGAAAATCAAAATTGCTAGGGGGCCAAAGTGTCACTCAACACCGGTAGTATCCACTATGCACACGACTACCAAAAAGACACACGGGTCGGATCATCAAGATTTCACCCCGGCTCTCGGAAGCTCGAAGTTAACTCCAATCTACGACAGTGTGATTGCGCTTTTGACGCGTGAACGTGTTTGGCGCTCACGGGTCGTATCTGCCGTCTCGCCACATCTAGTCGGCAGAGTCCTCGATGTCGGTTGCGGTACGGGGTCGTTGGCGATTGCTCTCGCTCGCAACGCAGAGCATTCTGTAACAATATACGGTTTAGACCCTGATCCAGAGGTGCTCCTGCGCGCGAAGCGAAAAGCGAATGCTGTTGGGCTGAAAGTACGATTGCACAACGGGTTTTTTGACAGGGAGTTTTTGGACCGCAATGGGCCCTTTAATGTCGTGTTGTCCACGCTGGTCTTGCACCAGACGCCTCTCGCGGAAAAACGGCGTATATTAGGTCTGGCCTATGAAGCCTTGGTGGATGGCGGGCACTTGGTGATCGCCGATTATGGGCTGCAAGCCACCCCCATTATGCGCTTCCTTTTTCGACATACGGTTCAGCGTATTGATGGAGTGTCCGATACACAGCCCAATGCTGACGGGGTCTTGCCGAAGCTTATCAAGGACGCTGGATTTTTGATCCAAGAGCCAAGCAATGTTCTGCCTACACTGACCGGCGCGATATCGGTAATTGTCGCGAAAAAACCCTAATCGCATTCTCGATCTGTCGTGTCGAGCCGGCGTCGGATCAAAAACTGTCACCCGGGCGGATTTCTAATCTCAATTGACGATGTGCCGCACTAAATGCGTGCGCTGCGACTATAGAAAGTCAGCCGGTTCACGCGATTTTAATCTCATTTCTCCGACGGCGAACAGCATTGGCAAGCTAAGGCAGATCGGATTGATCAGTCGCTTTGATGGGAGGCGCGTGCCAGCTGTTGGTCGTCGTTCGAGCTGGGTCCGACAAAAACTTCCAAGAGGGGGTTGCTTCTATAGCCGCTGTAGAAGTTATAAGTACCAAAATTCGGCCTGAATGGGCTTTCTGATGGCGTGCCGGCTAGAACATCTGCCTGTCGAGGGGGCAATATCATCGTTGTATCGGTTAAATTGCCTTCGCTTTGCGGCTTGGTGACTAAACTAGCGACCGGAGTGCTGGTGGTCTGCGCGATGCTCGTTTCGCCAAGCGCGGATGCGGGCGTTTGTGTCGATGCTTCGACGACCGCTTACATGAGCATCCAACGAGATGCGGACGCGAACTCGAGGGACGAGGGTCACCGCGGTCGAGAAGCGGCAGCGAAGAATTGCGGCCCCTGTCACGTTTTTCAAATGCGCCAAGTGGCACTCGAGGCAGGCTTCGGATCAAGTGAGACGCGACCAGTTGGTCCATGGCAGGCTGAAAATTTACAATCTCCGCCGAAGGGCGCTCTCTTTCGACCACCTCGAGCCTGATCCCACAACGTATATCAGCCCGCTGTCGCGGGCGTGCTTAAGACGGATCCGCTGAGGGAGTTCACAACATGTCATTCATTCTACGAGGTGCGGCTGCGGCGCTAGCCCTGTGTGCCTGGACCGGCGGCGCGCTAGCTTCATCGTGCGGAAGACCGACGGGCGTTTCGAGTCAGATTTCTCCGGGGGAACCTCTGACGTTAGCCGCTGTAATATCGGAAATTCGCCTTGCTTCACCGGCTATTAGAGCGGCGGGCCTAGAGGCTCGTGCCCTCGGCGCTGAAGCGGATCAGGCCGGCAGATGGAACAATCCGACCCTGACCTTCGAAGTAGAGAATTTCGCGGGAAGCAACCGGCTTTCCGGGTTTGATCGAACAGAATCAACCGTCGCAATTGAGCAGACTTTCCGTCTTGGCGGAAAGAGAGTTCTTGAAGAGCGTGCCGCGCGTGCCCGAGAGGCCCTTGGTAGCGCTCAATGCGAGGTCATTTTGCGGGAATCCCAGCTTGAGGCTGCAACCCTATTTGCCGAGTTGCTGGCGGCTATTCAGTTGCGAGGACTAGCACAAGAAAACTCGGCTCTGGCCGATGAATTGGTGCGAATTGCCGCCCGACGCGTCGAGGCAGGCGCTGGAGCGTCGCCGGAACTTTCCCGAGCGCAGGCAGATGCAAGCGCATTGCACGCCTCCGTCGAGGCGGCACAGGCGGGAGTAGATCGGCGAGCCTACGAACTTGCTCTCTTATGGGGCAGCGCTCAGCCAACGTTCTCAGAACCTATCGGGCTAAGCCTTGATGATACAGCATCGGAGGCCGAGCATGCGATGGCCCACCCCGCATTAAGCGCGGCGGATGCTGCAGTACGGGTCCGACAGGCCGAAAGTGATTTCGCCCGAAGTGCGATCATACCTGATGTGAACGTCTCGGCAGGCGTGCGACGCTTTGAGGAGACTGGCGATGAAGCATTTGTCGCTAGTGTTAGCGTGCCGCTTCCAATCTTTGATCGCGGGCGGGGTACCACACGAGCGGCGGTGATCCGAGGCGATGCTGCCGCACTCAATCGAGCCGCGGCCGAACAACGATTGTTGGCCGAGCAGCGCGCCGCGGTGGCGGCCCAACGCTCAGCCCAACGCCGATTGCAAATTCTTCAATCCGATACGGTGCCCGCCGCGCAGCAGGCTTATGAAGCAGCCGCGCGAGGCTATCAGATCGGCCGCTTCGATCTGACAACGACTTTGAACGCGAGAGCGGCGTTGTTAAGCGCCCAGCTAGACGTGGTTGATGCTGAATTTGCGCTACTGAGCGCTGAGCTGCGCCTACGAGCGCTGATTGGTGCGGCCCCCTTTGATGGAGATCCTCGATGACAAGCAAACTTCATCAACTCACGGTCATCATTGCCGCGACGGTTCTGGCCGCATGTGGCAGTGGTGGGAGCCAAAACCCGGATCACCCCGTCGCAGTCGAGGATGAGCACAGCGGCCCCGAACGACCCAACGTAGTTGATTTGAGCCCTCAGGCGGCGGCCGAAGCCGGCATTGTAACCGCGAGTGCGACACAGGCTCCGTTAAGACAAGTGCTCTCGCTTCCCGCGGAATTGAGATTTGACGCAGACCGCGTTGCCGCCATCACATCGCAAGTGAGCGGCCGAATCATCGCGGTCATGGCCACCGAAGGCGATTTCGTTTCCGACGGTCAAACCTTGGCAGTTCTATCTAGTCGCGAACTCGCTGACTTGAAGGCTGAATATTTGACGGCAGCCACCGTCGAAAATCTTGCCCGACAAGCACTGTCGCGCGAAGAATCCCTCTTCGCGGAAAGGATTACGCCCGAGGCTGATTTGCAAGCGGCTCACGCTACACTTGTTGCCGCGCGCGCCGCGCGCGAAGGCGTTGAAAACAAGCTGATTGCTGTTGGAGTTCCTTGGACTGAGCTCACCACTCTTGGCGAGACGTCCGACCGAACGCTCGCCCAAGCACGCCTTCGAGCGCCAATTGGAGGCGTTGTCGCCCGCCGAACCGCGACCTTAGGCGCAGCAGTATCGGCAGAAGACGCAAGCGCGCCTGCCCTTTTCACAATTGTCGATGACAGCGTTTTATGGGCGGACATCGCCGTCTATACGCAAGACGCAGCAACGGTAGAGCCTGGAATGTCCGTTGTTCTTCGATCCGAAATGGGAGTTGAATTAGCAGCGGGTGAGATCGCGACAATTTTGCCCACGATTGACCAAACCTCGCGCATGGTGACTGCGCGTATGATCGTAGAAAATTCGAACCGCCGGATGCGACCAGGACAATTTGTCACCGCTGAGATTGATGTTGGGACCAGCGAGATCCGCCTTCAAGTGCCGTCAGAAGCCATCGTAGACATCGACGGGCGAGCGAGTTTGTTTCTGCCAACAGCAGATGGGTTCATACCGCAAGACGTTGAACTGGGAGCTGAAATCGGTTCCCAGGTTGTAATCCTGTCCGGTCTCAACGAAGGCGAGCTCTACGTTTCAGAAGGAGCATTCACGCTCAAAGCACATCTCGAAAGAGACTCATTCGGTGATGATGACGATTAGGACGCCAGAGATATGCAAAAACTGATGCACCGCCTTGCTGGCGGCCGCCTATTAGCCACCATCGCGGCCTTGGCCCTCGCTGTCGGGGGGCTGTTCGCGTTTCGTGCGCTTCCGGTGGATGCCTTCCCCGACCCCTCGCCGTCATTGGTTCAAGTGTTTACCGAAACTGAAGGGCTCTCGCCAGAGGAGGTTGAGCGCTATGTAACCTTTCCGGTCGAAACCGCGATGTCCGGCCTTCCAGATGTTGAGGAGATCCGATCAGTCTCGAATTTCGGCTTGTCCATCGTGAACATCTATTTCGAGGATGGGACGGATGTATATTTCGCGCGCCAGGTGGTCGGCGAGCGGTTGTCGCAGGCAAACGAAGTCATACCGGATGGTTTTGGGACACCCCAGCTTGGGCCCATTTCGAGTGGCTTAGGGATCATCATGTATTTTCGTGTCGTCGACGAGACCGACACCTACGACCTGACGGAACTTCGCGAAATCGCCGATTGGATGATCAAATACCCTCTTCAGTCCGTGGAGGGCGTCACTGAAGTGCTGGCGCTTGGCGGCTACGAAAAACAATATCAAATTCGCCTCAATCCAGACCTTCTCATAGCATATGACCTGGAAGTAGCAGATGTGATCGGCGCTCTCGAGAGCGCGAACCGCACTACCGGCGCGCAGTTCATCGAAATAGGTTCGGAACAATTCACGGTGCGCGGGGTCGGCTTGGCGCGTTCGATATCTGATCTAGCAGAAACTCCCGTCAGTACGGTCAGCGGACGCTCAATCCGAGTGGGCGATCTAGGTGATGTCGTCATTGGAGGTGGGGCGCGACAAGGCCTAGCGACCGCTGACGGAACTGGTGAGACGGTTGCCGGCCTAGTGCTCAAACTTTACGGGACGAATACATCCGATGTCATCGCGCGCGCGCATGCGCGCTTTGGAGAAATTAACGCGTCTCTCCCCGAGGGCGTGCGTGCCGTTCCATATTACGATCAGAGCACGCTGGTGAGCCGAGCCGCCTCAACTGTCACGACGGCGCTTTGGCAAGGCGCCCTCTTGGTTGCGGTGGTTGTGCTTGTTTTCCTTGGGGGGTGGCGCCCGAGCCTTGTCGTGGTTCTGTCAATACCATTTTCAGTGGGCTTCGCGTTCATCGCGATGAGCGCATTGGGAATAAGCGCAAACCTCATGTCGCTTGGCGGCGTGGCCATCGCAATTGGTATGATGGTTGATGGCGCAATCGTAATTGCGGAAAATGTAGACCGCGGCTTCCGAGAGCGCCACGAGGGCCAGGCCCCACGCGATGTCGTCGCTAAATCGACCGCGGAGGTTATTGCCCCACTCACTGCAGCGGTCGCTGTCGTGATTATTGTGTTTCTTCCACTGTTCTCGCTAGAAGGTGTCGAGGGCAAGACGTTCCGGCCGCTTGCTGCATCCGCCGCGCTTGCTATGACCGGGTCGCTAATTTACGCCGCTCTTGTCGCACCTGCGATGGCCTATGGACTTATTAAACCGCCAAAACGCCAAGATCCTGGTCGGGACGTGATTGGTGAAACGGTGAAGTCGGTCGCGAGTGTTTTCGTTCGCGCTCGACTGGCGGCAGTCGCGCTTGCGTTTGGATTGTTGCTGATCGGTGGACTGGCGGGTTCCAGACTCGGCTCGGAGTTTACTCCCACGCTAGAGGAAGGCGATATTTTGCTGCGCGTATCGATGGCGCCGTCAATATCGCTCACTGAAGGCGGTGAAACATCAACACGTCTCGAGAGGCGATTGCTCGCAGCCTTCCCAGAAATCGACTCGATTGTTAGTCGAATTGGTCGGGGTGAGGTTGGGGCCCATGCTGATCCAGTGAACAGCATTGAGGCCTTTGTCGCGTTGAAACCAAGGTCGGAATGGCGACCAGGGCTCACACCGAGCGACTTGCGGGCTGCGATTTCCGAAGATCTTGAAACGTTTCCCGGTATTAGAGTGAATATTGGCCAACCAATCGCGATGTCGGTTGACGAATTGCTCACTGGGACCAAGGCCCAACTCGCGGTGAAAATATTCGGGCCGGACATGGATGTGCTGTTGGCCGGTTCGCGGCAGCTGCAATCAATTCTTCAAAATGTCCCCGGTGCAAGCGACGTGCAAGCCGATCAAATTACCGGTGCGCCACAACTCGTCGTTTCCGTCGATCGCACTGCCCTGGGTCGATACGGACTCTCAGTTGAGAATGCCCTCGATACGCTTAGCGCAGCCGTCGGCGGTGCTGAAGCTGGTGTGTTGTTTGAGGGTGTTCGCCAGTTTCCGGTTGTCGTGCGATTTGACGAGGATCGGCGCAACAACGCCCAAGCAATTGGCCGACTTGTCCTAGAAAGCGAAAGTGGCGCCCAAGTTCCGCTGTCAAGCGTCGCCGATATCCGAAACGTGGTCGGACCACGCCAGATCACTCGAGAAAATGGTGAGCGCTTCATAACCGTACAGCTCAATGTTCGAGGGCGTGATATCGGTTCATTTGTTGCCGACGCTCAAGCCGCAACGTCGGATCAGCTTGAGCTTCCGCCGGGCTATCGCGTTGAGTGGGGCGGACAGTTTGAACTTCAACAGCAGGCGAATGCTCGTTTTGCCGTGGTGATACCGATCACATTGGGCATTGTCTTACTGATTTTGCTCCTAGCATTTGGACGTCTCAAATCTGCAGTGCTCATCCTGCTTAACATACCGCTTGCTTTAACCGGTGGCGCGCTAGCTTTGTGGTTGACGGGCATGCCGATTTCCGTGCCAGCAACAGTTGGATTCATTGCGCTCTTTGGTATCGCTCTGGGCAACGGAATGGTGCTTGTCAGCTTCATGGACGACTTCGCACGACAAGGTCGCGATCACAACGCGCTCGCGATTGAAGCGGCGGGGCTGCGGGCTAGACCTGTATTAATGACCGCCCTTACTACGGCATTGGGATTGGCACCGTTGCTGTTCGCGACTGGTGTCGGAGCAGAAGTTCAACGCCCGTTGGCTACCGTGGTGATGGGAGGATTGATCTCGTCAACTGTTCTAACATTGCTTGTGCTGCCCGCACTGCATCGATGGTTTGCACCTCCAAAAGGAGACCATGTTTCGGCTTTGGAGGCCGTGCACGATATTGACTGAATGACGCCGTCAATCACCATCAAGAAGGAGTTCGCGGAGGGGAGTGAAGTCATCTGCAAGGCAGTTTTTCTGATAGACGAGATGCGCGACCCACAAATCGTTGTCGGTCGTTTTCGCAAGCGTCTTCATCGCAGAACTGGGAGACAAGACGCAGCTCGCAACGGTGTTGTTTGCCTCGGACACCAAGACCGCACCCGTTTTTGTGTTTCTCGCCGCTGCAGCCGCGCTTGTAGCAGGCACCGCCCTTGCCGTCGGGGCCGGGGTTCTGGCGGAGCGTTGTTTGCAGATGCGACCGCTTAAGCTCATCTCCGGTGCCGGGTTTGTTCTGATCGGTCTCTTGGCCCTCTAGGGTCATTTTCAAACGTGCTAGGTCGGCGCGGTCTTCGACGATTTCAGCGACAGGACCAGCGCGCAATCTGGCTGGTCCGTTCTCTCGCACTGACTTGTGATTTCTGTCAGAGCTGCGGCCAGCTGTTTCAGGTCATCAATTTTTTGGCGGATGTGAGACAGGTGGCCCTCCGCGATATCCGCAATCTGTTTGCAAGAATATGACTGGCCTTCCGTCATGGTCAGGAGCTCCCTGACCTCGGCAAGCGTGAAGCCCAGCTGTCTCAGACGTAGCGCGAACCGAAGGCGTTCGATGTCGGGCTGCGCATACAATCGATGACCAGCTTCCGAGCGCGCGGACGCGGCAACCAGGCCGATGCTCTCATAGTACCGGATCGTCTCGATATTGCTGTCCAGCAGTTTCGCAACGGCGCCTCGCTTCAATGATGGCTTCATCGGGTCTCTGCCGCCTCACGCAAATATGCCTTGAACCTGTAGTTACTACAGACGTTATCATTGTGGAGTGATGAGATCGAGCAAACGTAATTTATTCCCTTCATCCCTCGTATCTAGCGGCGGGGCCGTCAGCGGCTTTCTGGCGTTCGTCGGTGCCTCTTGCTGCGTCGTACCTATCCTCCTCGTTCACCTGGGTGTGGCCTCCGGCCTGGTAGCAAAGCTGGGGTTCTTTGCACGATGGCAGGATTGGTTTGCATGGGGAGCGACGGGCTTGCTCGCTCTGTCGCTAACGCTCGCATTGTGGCGCGGCGGGCCTGGACGGGCATTCTGGACTTGGTGGAGTGTCGGCGCAGTTTTCCTGGCGGTGTCCTTAATCCTGCCGAGCTACGAAATGCGCCTTCAAAGCTGGTTGCTGGACTGGCTTCGGGGTTGATATGCCGAAACCGTCGCCAACCTTCCAATTTCATGGCGCGGGTACGCTTCCGCCACCTGGGCCGATTGGTCGCCTCTCCCGTCTAATCTTTGGCGTGGGAGCCGTCTATTGGGCGGTTCAGCTAATTCGCTTTGGCGAGGTTGAAGCTTTGACCAACGCCTGGGTGATCGGACTTACCGTCTTTGCCGTTCATCTCGCGCCTTACACGCTAAATATTGGCTTGGGCTTGCGGTTGGGCTTCTTGCCCAGACTGCTGCCGCTGGGATTGATCGCCGGCGCTGCCCTCGTCGGCTGGCAATCAACTGGCGAGTGGATCAATCCACTTTTCTGGACGAGTGTCTTGTGGCTCAACCTTTATGTCTATCTGCATCTCGGAGGCTCCTTCCTCCTGGCCGCCGTGTTCGGAACTCCCGGCTGCGAAATGCGCGCAATGCCGATATTGATCGGGCGAATGGTGGGGCGGGATATCCGCGATCACGAATGCCCCGGCCCGATCGGTTCAATTGATCGATGGGAGCGCTCTTTAAAACCTGATGGCTGATATCCAACTCAAATCTACGCTTACCTGTCCGCAATGTGGCGATGTGCACGCCGATCTCGAAATGCCGACGAACGCGTGTCAATTCTTCTGGGACTGTCCATCGTGTGGCACGCTCTTGACGCCGCGGTCGGGCGATTGCTGCGTCTTCTGCTCCTATGGAACCGTGCCTTGTCCGCCGATGCAGGAATTAGATGGGTGCTGTACTAGAAAGTGAGGATACGTTGAGACCGTTCTCGCTTGAGGTGTCTGGCGCACACGCGACCGGACATAATCAATGGCAAATCCCCAATTCGCGGTTCTGCGCGCTTCATTCCAACGGCGAATGACAAAAGTCTGCCGCGCCAACCGTTCTCTTTAGGAGCGCCAGATGTACCTCTGCCGGGTCGGGCGGAAGAGAAGGAGCGCGCGAGGCGCTGATCGGTCAATGTGATCGCGGCTTACGAGAAATAACTTTTGTTTGAGTGACGGCGGTTGCGGCTGCGTAAGAGTGGAACAAACATCAATTGCCGGGTTCCTCAGCAGGCAGTCGCAATGGCACAAAAACCAATTAGATTCGTTCGAGTTGTATGCGAGCTCTGCGGTTGGCAGACGCTGTTTTCAACCTGTCGACCGGCAGCGAAGCCGGCAGGCTCAGAGATGTTCAAAGTTCGCACAATCGTCCCGGAGTGCTGTCATTGCGGAACCACAAAGGGCATCCATCACAGTTTGCTAACTTCACAGGGGGGTGAACAGTATTAGGTGGCGAATGATCGCCGCACTCCGAAATAGATACTCGAATTGTCCCGAAATTGACTGAAGAACCCGTCATCGCGAGGCCCTGCGAAAGCGTTCACACCGCCGTTGATGCGCCAAATATCATTGAGCTTGAATTGTGCGGTGGCTCGAACATAGAGGTCGTCCTGGTTTGGGCTCCAGAAAGCGATCGCGCTCAGCGTTAAGTTCTGGTTCGCGGCAAGTTGGGTGAGGCGCGCACTCACTAAGTGGCGTGTCTCGTCCTCGGATCGCACGCGCCCAGTTTGATAACGCGCCCAACTGTCAAATTGCATGCGCCGCTCTTGGTAGTATTGCACGCTAATCGTTCTGTTCGGTCCCGCCTCGCGCTCAAAACCCACCAACCATCTAAGTTGGCTATTGGGAGTTAAAGCGGAGCGACCCGCGACGTCCTCCATGCTGTCGTAGTAAGCAAATTCCGAAGAAGCAATGCCGCCCAGAACCGGTCCTCGAGCGCTGGCGCCGTAAACGCTCAATTCCGGAAAAACGGGCGTCCCGCTGGCGCTTTGACCAGCCGGGCTTTTCCAGAAGCCTCGATACGCATATCCGGCAACCTCAAAAGCGCCAAATTGGCGGTACAATCGGATCGCCAACTCGTCATCCTGGATCCACCGATCAGGGATTGTCGGCGCAATCACCGCACCAGGCCCCACGATCCCGTCCAGAGCCGGATTGAAATAACTCAGGCGCTCTCCGGTTAAGAACCGATCGGCATCGAATTGAGGCACGTAAATGAACTCAACGTTGACCGCATTGAAGAACAAGGAGGCGCGGAGCGCGTCTGAGGGCGCCTTCAGGTATTCCTCATCGCGCCCGCCAAAGAAGGATACATAGTCTTTCGGGAACATATCGTTCAGGAATATTAGATCGCCCGTTCCCCAAGTCAGGACCTGTCGACCAACTTTCAGGTCTAGGTTTCCGGTCGGTCGAAGCAAAAGGCTGGCTTCTCTGACATCGACAAAGCCTTCACCGGTATTGAGGTTGACAGCTAGATCATCCTCAACGTCGTCTAGAACCAGATCGGTTGTGAGTGCAAACGTACCAGCCGGCGTTGACCATTCGCCGCGAACCTGCCCTCGAAGCTCATGCATGATCGTCGAGGGATGATTGCGATTACCTCTAGCGCGTGAGCCAACCCTCCAATCGATAAAACCTGTGAGCCCGGTGAAAAGCCGAGTTTCGGAAACCTCTCTTCCCATCTCATCGGAGCGGGTTTGATCGGCCTCGGGGGCCTCAATCAAGCCGGGCGGGAGCACAGGTAGATTGCTAGCGTTGGGTTCGTCTTGTTGAGGTGGGGACAAACCGGTCGGTAATGAAGGCGGCTGGGCTTCAGCCTCACCAAGCGAGCCAGAAAACAGGGCAAGCCCGAGTATCGCAGCCATACATCGCATGATCATCGCCCTAACAGCGCGCGAGGCGGATTGCGAAGATAGCGCTCCTGGAAAACGCCTTCCGGCAAGTCGATATCGTAAGCGATATCTTCGAATCTCAACCGCGTTTTCCCGCCAGACCGTGTGTCTTCGATCTCAGAGGCGACGACTGTGGGGTATCCATCATGCGTTTCGACCTCGAGTGCACTGTAGGTGCGATACAGGGTGTCGTTGGAGTCGAAATACTCGATACGAACCGGAACAAAACTTTCTCGATGAATATATGAACGATAGCGAATGAATTCGGCGGCGCGGGTGTCGATGGGACGACTATCGACAACAAAATACAGATCCGTTGTCTCTACCAGTTCGTGCGCATCTTCCAACGGTGAGCGGCCGGAGACGTCTTCATAGAAAAAGTGCGATCCGACAAAACTCGTGCGCTCATCGGACGCGGCTATTCGGCGCACAAGGTCCAATGCGGGCAAGTAGAGCCATCGATCATCATCACCTTGTGTGTTCTTCCAAACCAAAAAAGTAGTGCCGTTTACATCGGCTGGACGAGAGAAGAGGACGAAGAATTTTTGATCGCCATTGTCTTCGTCGCCGACATCCGTCCGCAGGATAGTAAACTCGCGAATGCGCTCGCGACCCTGAGCGTCCACAATCGTCATATGAGCGCGCGCGCGCCCGTTCTCGCCTTGATAATAGGCTTGTGCGCTGGCGTTATGGACGATTGTGTCAACATCAAGCTCTTGTGCGACAAGGGGTGTCGAAGTGCTGACGACGATGGTCCCAGCTAGCAATAGTGATTTGATCAACGCGTTCATGCTGGGGCTCCTGTGTCAGTGCGCGAAGCGGTTCGTTTAAACAGCCGGGCTTGGAAGAGCGTGATGAGCGCGGGCAAGCCCAAGAGTGAGGCGAGCCCCGCCGACACCAAAATTGCCGAGATGAATACGCCAACAATTTGGTAGGGCACGAGTGGGGCAAGAAGAAGCGGCAAAAATCCGGCGCCGATGACAATGACGTTGCGAACGATGGCGCGTGCGGGTTCGCCAAACGCTAGGCGCGCGGTTTCGGTCCAGTCCCCCACTTCGTTGAATATCTGTCGACTCCGGACCGCGAAATGGATCGCGTAATCGACTGCCAAACCCAAGCTTAAGGAGGAGAGAACGGCAATGGGCATATCGTAGTCTTTGCCGACCAGGCCAATCACACCATAGATCAGCGCGATCGTAACGGTGAGAGGGATCATGCTTAGCACGCCCCAAGCGAATGACCGGAACAGCGCGGTCATCAATATCAACACCGCTACAAAGCCACCCGCCAACGCGTAGGCCATGCCGGTGACCATTTTTTCCTGCCAGATGACATTGATGTAGGTCAGACCGAACCAATCGTGATCCATCGCGACCGGAGGTGGGTTTTCCTGAAGATATTGATCAACAGCGCGCAGGACCGTTGTCATGTCCTGATTGTCCCCGCTGGTAAGTTGGACCCAAATGTTGGCACGTCGATAGTCCGGCGTGACGAGCCGGAAAAGATCCTGCGGTCGGTGACTGTTTTGGAATGAAAGAAGGGTCTGCGCGACCGCGCGCTGCGTATCAGGAATGCGGTAGGCAGCGGGATCACTTTCAAAGAGTTCGCGATGGATGGTTTTAACAATGTCGGGAAGCGCGATTGTATTACCGACTTGACCAAGGTTGGTCAGATGCTCCTGCAGTCCTTCTAGGTAGGTGAGCATGTCGGGACGCTTGAACAGGTCGGCCGTGCTTCGGACCTGCGCAATGGCTAGGGCAATATCATCCCACGCCACCCAATTTTCATCCGGGTTTGAAGAACGCGCCTCCGCGAGGGCAGCAACCGTGTCCAAATAGTCGCCAAAGGTCGATGCTTCTGATTGAAGCGAGGCCAGTTGCGCCGCAAAGGTCTCTGCTTCGGGGGTTTGGAGTTCCGTTAAGCGGCCAAGAATTTCTGCGTGCGCTGAGGCCGCGGTCAATTCGCCAGACGGCGCGAGCGTAAGATACGCCATATACGTGCCCCCAAAACGGGCATTCAGGGCTCGGTCGGCGACCCGTATGTCGTGATCTTCTGCGAACCATTTGACTGGATTGTCGTTTATTTCAATACGGCTCAAACCGACTACCGCAATACCGATTGCTAGGACGAAGATCGTCACAACACGCCAAGATCGGCGCACGACAAATCGACCTAGGGGCTGCAAAATGCGATTGAGCACCGATGTGTTGGCGGGAGAACTATCGCTTGATGACGCGGCGGCGGAGCCAAAATCGTTAAAGGCGCGTTCCGGCATACACATGATGTAAGCGGGAATGAGAGTGACCGTGAACAGCCAGGCTAGAAACACACCGAACGCGACAAAAACACCGAATACCTGAACCGGCGGAATGGGTGTCAACGCCAACGAGAGAAAACCTGCGCATGTGGTCAGGGTCGTAAACAGCATAGGTCGCCAGAGCTCAGACATGACAACCTTGAGCGTTTCTTTGCGGTTTTTGATCTGCGGATAGCGGTCATAAAAATCTGAGAGTATGTGAACAGCATCCAGCACCGCGATTGGCATCACGAAAATCGGGATCATTGAGCTCATGATGTGCACGGTTTGCCCAGTGGCAACCAACAGCCCCATAGCGCCGATCACGGACACCATCGCGACAACCATGGGCGCTAGCACAAGGTTGAGATTGCGAAAGAAGAGCCACATCAAAATGAGAATTAGGACCATCGCCGCAGGGGCGGAGATGGCCATTTGCTTAAACATCTCCACACCAAATTGATCCTGGGCGATCGGAAGCCCCGTAATGTGATACTCGGCCGGACCGGAGAACGTACCGATTTGTTCTCGGAGCTGTGACGCGACCCTGTAACTATCGTTCTTTTCTCGGATGGGGATGTAGAGCGCCATAGCTCGCCCGTCACCCGAGACTAGCGTGTCAGATAGCGTGGGGATGTTCAGGGCTCGATCGCGAATGGTGAGCGCTTCTGCGTCGTTGACAGGGGCTTCAGCCATCAGCCAATCGAAGCGCACAGCGCCCATCCCGGCTTGCTCGACAACATCAACCCTGTGTGGAGCTAATAGCTCAGCTGCTATGACGCCTTCTGGTGCAGTCTCCTCGCCCCATCGAATTGTTTCGGCAAAGCGGGCAAGAACAAGTATGTCGCCGAGGGTTCGAGCGTTGAACACGCCGTCCGGATGCGTTTCCTCAACCACGCCGACGACTATGAAATCATAAAGGCCGAACTCAGCCATCATCTCATTGTGGAAGGCGCGAACCGGCTCGTCTTCCGCCAACATGTTTTCTGGATCGGTGTCGATGCGCAAACCATTAAGGGGCGGAACATCAACAACGCTTGGTACGGCCACCAGAACAATCCAGAACACGCTCCATAGGCCGGCAAGCCAAAGAGCGAACCGAGGGCGATGGACGGCGGCATCAGTGAGGACTGTCATCGGAGGCAAGCTTTCGAATTGGCAAGATTAGCGGAAGGCTGCGCCTGGCTTAACACCGGCCCAGCGGAGAATTTTGGCGAGCGGACAAAATCCCGTGAAAGATGCTTGCAGCATGTTCAAACCGACAAAGGCTGTGAATGCGAACCAATACGGATGCACCCAAAGGCCGAGTACAAGACTGGTGATGACGAACAATCCGGCAATGCGGAATACCCACTGGTCAATGCTCATATCGGCTCCATCATGTGATATCTAATATGCATATATCCGAAAGTACGCACAAGCGCAAGTGTTGTTGGGCACTGTCTCGATCGAGCTCCCTCACGCGATAGGGTTTGCCGCCCCGTGGACAGCACAAAGGGCGTCGCGCAAGCGTTGCCTTAGGTGATTACGGCGAAACTGCGGACTCCCCTCAGGGGTATCGGTTAGGTGGGGCGCAGAATGATTCAGCAGAGCAGAGATTTTTTTGAGGGCGCTCGCAAATCTATGCGTAATCACTTTGTTACGACCGGGAGGTATTCGAAATGGACAAGTCCCCCCCCCTTGCGACGGTCCGCATCGTACCTCTCGGTCTAACGCTTTCGAGTTTTTTGCTCGTCACATATGCACTTTGCATCCTGTTTGGCCTCCTCGTGCCTGACACGTTTCGGATGCATGAGGCGTGGGCCCCGCTCCTCCCCGGGTTTGAGTGGCTCACGCCTCGAGGTGTGCTCTTTGGCGCTATTGGTGCCTATGGATACGGTTGGTATATCGCTGTGCTCATCGTGCCGCTCGGCCGACTGTTCCATCGATAACTAGAAGCTGCTGGCTAGGCAGACGGTCTATCTACATCCCCCGGAATTTTGAGCGCCCGGTACAGTCCGGGCGATTTTTTCAGCAATTTTCCGCCGAACCCACGAGCTGCCACATCCAGCAAGCTCATTTGGCGCGATGCTTCAGACATCGATCGAGGGGAGAGCGACTTCCTTGCGTAATAGCCCTGTGCAAAGGCAGGTTTGAGGCCATCGAGGTTCTCAAAATTGCTTGAGAGGGCCTCCAACAATGCTCGTTTCAAAACCTGATGAAATCAAACAATCGGTGTGGGCGGACCGATTGAAAAGATACCGCGTGCAAATGTCCTATAAGCAGAGCGCTCTGGCGGAGCAGCTTGGGGTGTCTCAGCCACAGATCTCGCGGTGGGAGAATGCTCACTGTGCACCCAGTTTGCCGATGCAGGCGAGGATTATTCGCGTCCTAGAGCGAGCTGAAGCCCAGGAGCCTTGGCACGATGTCGTCTCTTTTATTGCTCGAACGGCGGCCGTGGCGCTCGGCGTCAGCAGTGCTGGCCAAATTCGCGTGGCTTCATTGGGATTTGCGGAAGTTGCGGGTGTCCCGCTAAGCGCGATCGAAGGGCACTCGATAGAGGATGTATTCAGTGGCGATTTAATCGGCACCTATCGCGAGCTTGGTAAAGCCGGTGCGTTCAGGCGAGGATTCTCAGCATCATCTCAGGATTTGGAGGTTGTTTTTGGAGCCGTGCAGGGGGCCCGTGGTTTCCTCATCCGGGCCGAGCATTGGTCGACGCTCGATCGGGATGGACAGGTGTTATGGGCCATAATGGGCGCTCCGAAGAAGCGAGAAGAGGCCCCAACCTCAACTTTGTAGGCCTCCAAGGAGTCTCAGATCTGCAAATATGTGCGTTTGGGGACAATCGGCCTCAGTGGCCTCTCGGGCCGGCACAGTAGCGTCACGACCGTTCCGAAGAAGGAGCGCAATAAGTCGCGTATAATGCCATCATCAACGAACGAATGTCTTCACTGGCTAGCGTGTAATAGATGGTCTGGCCGTCTCGTCGCGTTTTCACGAGGCCTTTATTTCTCAGAATAGCGAGTTGCTGCGACATCGCTTGGTCACGCATGTTGAGGCTGTCAGCGAGATCACCGACAGAGCGTTCGCGCTCCATCAGCGCGCATAACGCTAGAAGACGGTTGGAGTTGGCAAGCGTTTTCATAACGTCCGCGACGTCTTCGGCGACGGGCTTCATATCTGCGAAATTCATCATCTGCGCACATCTACAGCTAAGCGAATTCGTCAATATGTGACAGATCGACTAAAAGTGCGATCCCAGCCATGGCTTTTTTCTCGTTGCGAGCGTTGGGATACAGCGACGTCTAATTTTAGCGGCACGTAAGAGGGACGATCTTCAACAGTGGTGCTGTTGCATCCTGTTGCCAGATCGTTGACTCAATGGACGCGAGCCGACCAGATCTTGTCGTCTAGTCGGCTCCGCACGCTGACCACTGAATAAGGAGGTTAGGGCGTAGCGCGTGGTTTCAAGCGCCTCATCTCTCGTTTAGCCATCTCCATGCGTATCAGCCGTTGCATGCGAATGACCAAAAGTACGAATCCAGCCAACACTGATATAAGCGCCAACACCGCGAACACTTGCAAGTGCAAGGTGTTGAAATCCTCTCGTTCCTCGTAATCCATGATGTGAAGCATCCAGAAGAAATCGAAGAAGCGCCATCGATCGTTTCTGCGCGCGGTTACCAGACCAGTGTCCGGCGAGACGTAAATCCGCGTGCCCTCACCATCGGCAAAACTGATCCGCCAAGCGGAGCCTGGCCGGCGGTATTCCCAGGTCGGTTCAGCAAAGAACTCAACAGATTCAATTGGCGGATCCCCGGCATAGTCGCTTAGGGCGATTGCAACGGCTGTCTCTTCAGAGATCGGAGTTAATCGTTCGCCACTGCGCGCGTCCACAAGAGAACTCGAACCGTCCAAACGGAATACGTTGTAAACAGGTCGGTCCTGCCAGGTCTGAAGGCGGACCTCCAATGCGCCGCCATCCAGCCCCAAAGCGTCCAGGGCCGATTGCGGTGATATCAACCCGGCCGGTTCGATCCCAATGCGAACGGGCGTCGCGATATTATGTTCGCCGCGCACACTTTCTATGGACAAGACAGTCATCACAACACCACCTGCAATCCACAATATGATCTGGATCCCGACTATCAACGCGATCCATTTGTGAACGCGGATCGTCCATCGCAAAAATGTCGTCATGAATTTGTCCCTTTGGCCAAGCGTTATCCTGCTCTGTTTCAATCACCGCGATCTGCAATCACGGGAACGCTCGGATTATTGTCGCTACCAGGCCAACCATACAGTGGCTCTTGCTCCTCAACCGACTTAGGCGGGCAAGCCGCGTGGAACAATCAGGGTGTATGGCTCACACCAACTGAATTCGCGCTGGTCGGCAAGGCACGAACGGCCACACTTTTGGAGGATGAAGCGTGGCCGTTCGATGTCTTCGCAGCTCACTTTGACGGAAAGCCCTAGTCTCACCGTCAAAGCATATTGAGCAAACTAGTGTCTGTGGCCGTTGCCAGCGGATTGATGGTCGTGCTCGCCAGAGGCTTGTTCTTCGCTCTGCCCGTGATCATGCATCGATTGCATCATCTCGTGACACTGCTGCATGCGCGTTCGCATGGCTTCGCCCATGTTTTCCATCATCGCTTGGCGAGAAGTTTCATCATGATGATCCGAATTACCGGCCATCATCTCCTCGTGCATCGACCGACACTCCTCCATCGTCGGCATTTGTGACTGAGCGCCATGGTCATGATTCCCATGATTATGGTCTTGCGCAAAAGCGGCGCCGCCTAGCATTGTGAGACCCATCGCGCCGAGCCCAGCTACAACTAATTTGTTCATATCTTTCTCCTTAATCGTCCAATTGGGATGCGCCCCAAATTCAAAACCAAATTCGTATTCCCGCCACCAGGGCGGTGTTTTCCGTACGGCCGCCGGCGGCGGTCACATAGTCGGCCGTCGCCCCAAAGGAGCGAGACCATTCAACGCCGATATAGGGCGCAAATTCCCGAAAAATCTCGTAGCGCAGTCGCAATCCGACAGCAGCGGAGTTCAAGCCGCTGCCGATCTCAAGTTCCGGAATGTCTTCTGCAGACCAGGTCCATTCGGTCCTGGGTTGCAAAATGAGCCGCTGAGTCAGCAGGAGCTCATACTCAGCTTCAAATTGTCCCGTTAGCTCTCCCCGGTCGCTTAAGAACAAGGCGCCATCAACCTCAAACCAGTATGGCGCCAGCCCCTGAATTCCGATCACAGCATGCGTGCGCATCGGGTCCGGCTCGAAATCCTGGCGGATCCCGGCCTGCAGGTCGAAATACGGCGTGATCGCGCGGCTATAGAGCAATTGGAGGTCGGCTTCTTCAAATGCCCCCTCTCCCAGCTCGAATTCCGCCTCACTCTTCACCCAAATCCGGTTCACGCGCCCGCCATACCAGGCGTTGACATCCCAAAGCGCTATCTCTTCGTCATCGCGGCGGGATTGATACTCAAACCGGTCGGCTTGGAAGAAGAAAAGGTGCTGTCCGCCAGCGCCTTCTCTTAGCGCTTCGCGGGCCGCTTCCATCTCCTCGGGCGGGTAGTAAGCATCGGCTTGATTTTGGCCCAACGCAGCGCTCGCCGTAACGATCGCCATCAAAGTCGCGGTCGCCATCGAGATATGAAGTCTCATTGATGATCTCCATGATGAGCGCCGTGCTGAGCGTGAGGGGCGTGTTCAGTGTGATTTTGATGGTGCATCTGATGATGCTGTTGCCCGGGCGTCACCGAGACGACTTGGAACATTCCGGCGTGCATGTGGTAGAGAAGGTGGCAATGAAAGGCCCAATCGCCCACATCTTCCGGTGTGACATCCACTGAAAGCTTTTCGCCGGGCTTTACCGTGATCGTGTGTTTGCGCGGTTTGTGGTCACTTTCACCGTTTACAACATCAAAGAACATGCCGTGCAGGTGAATGGGGTGGGGCATCATCGTGTCATTGACCATTGTCAGTCGTACGCGCTCCCCCTGGTAGAACTGGATCGGATCAACGACCTCGCTCCAGCGACGCCCGTCAAAGGACCACATGTAGCGCTCCATGTTCGATGTGAGGTGGACTTCCACCTCTCGACCGGGCGGCCGAGTATCCGGGTTTCGATCGAGACTCTTGAGGTCCGTGTAGACCAGAACGCGGTGGCCGACATCCGCCAGGCCGGCGCCAGGCTCGTGCAGGCGGGATGTCGGTTGCATCGCCATGTTTGCGACCCCCGGCCCACCCGGGTGATCGTGCCGTTGCGGACCGCCCGTTTCGGGCGAATTCATCATTGTGTGACCTTCATGGCCCGCAGAATTGTGGCTGCCATGCTCACCGTGAGCAGACGGGCTCGCCTGCGAGGCCATCGGGGTATGGCCCATGGCCGAATGATCAATAGACGGGGCATTATGTCCGGCATGTCCGATCGAACCGTGATCCATACCCATGTCTTGCATGGTCAATGTAGGGCGCGGACGAAGCGGCGGGACAGGCGCGGTCATTCCAACACGCGGCGACAAGGTTGCTCGGGCGAAGCCGCTGCGATCGATGGATTCGCACATCATCGTGTAGGCGCGATCCTCTCGCGGCTGAACAATGACGTCATAGGTTTCAGCAACACCGATCTGGAACTCATCCGTCTCAACGGGTTGGACGTTCAGACCATCCGATTGAACAATCGTCATGGGCAAATCCGGAAACCGGACATTGAAGATCGTCATTGCCGAGGCGTTGATGAACCGCAATCGTACCCGTTCTCCCGGTGAAAACAGGCCCGTCCAATTGTCCTGCGGACCGTGGCCGTTCACGAGATATTCCAAGGTCGCGGCGGTGACGTCGGAGATGTCCGTCGGGCTCATCCGCATTTGACCCCACATCGATCGGTCTCGCAGAGCGGCGAGCAGCCCGTTTTGCCGAGAGGCCGCCACAAAGTCTGACATGGTTCTTTGCTGGAAATTATATGTATCGCTCATTTTCATGAGCTTCTCGAAGACCCTGTGCGGGCCTTCGAATGTGTAGTCGGAGAGCACCACGACGTATTCACGATCATAGGCAACCGGATCGGCCCCGGCGGGCTCGATGATGATCGGCCCGTAATGGCCCATCTGTTCCTGCAGACCGGAGTGGCTGTGGTACCAATACGTGCCGGACTGCCGGATCGGGAAGCGGTAGGTAAATGTCTCACCAGGCCGTATGCCAGGGAATGTCACGCCGGGCACACCATCCATCTGGAATGGAAGCAGTAGGCCGTGCCAGTGGATAGAGGTATCCTCGTCTAGAGTGTTGTGAACCCTCAGCGTGACCTCATCGCCCTCGCGCCAGCGCAGGAGAGGAGCCGGCAGTTGATCATTGACCGTAATCGCATTACCCGCGCGACCATCAATTAGCGCAGTCGCCCGACCAATCGAGAGGTCGAAAATTTGGCCCGACAATGGCCGCAATCCATTAAGATTTGCGGCACCCGCGGTCTGCGCCCAAGCTGGCAGCAGGCCAGTGGTCGCGGCGCCACCTATCGCTGCGGACGCGCTCAAAAACGATCGTCGTGATATCATTCACACACTCCTTCGCCCGACCTCAGACGTGTCGGGCGCTTGTGCCCGGCAGCGTCGGACCTAGGGAATCCGCGGCGGGGACAAGTCGCACGCACTCCCGGGCACAAACTTCTTCATTGCAAGGTTTACGTACACCGACGGCAGATCCCTCATGCGGAAAAATGTTCTTTGAGCAATTTTCGCGCTCGATAGATCCGCACCTCTACAGCTTTTGTGGATACGCCCATAATCTCGCCAATCCTAACCAGGGGCATTTCATCGACAACAGAAAGCAATAATGGGGTGCGTAACCCTTCAGGCATCTTCTGAATGATGTCGTGCGCTCGGGCCAATTCGCTAGTGCTTACCGCGGCGGACTCTGGGTCGGGCGCTTCAGCGACAAATTCATCCCGCTCACTTTCAATACCAACCCAATTGAGCGTTCTGCGCCGCCGGTGGTGATCGCGGGCCTTATTTCTCGCGATCACAAAAAGCCAAGCGAGAAACGGGCGATTTGGGTCGAACCGCTCGAGGTTTTTGTACACCGCCACAAAAGTATCCTGCGCGATATCCTGGGCATCATCTAAACTGCGAATATGACCCGCTAAAAACCGCAACAGGGTCTCTTGATGTTTATCCATCAAGCGATTGAACGCAGCATGATTTCCTGCCCGAGCCTCCTGAGCGAGACGAGCATCTTCATGCTCACTCTCCGTCAACTCATTCGGTGTCCGCATGAAAGGCCTGCGCCAACCTCAGGTCAAATTCTTGCACTTGATCAGGATCGAGTTCGGCACGCATAGCGAGGATGTGGTTGAGTGTTTCCATCTGCAAACCTCCCATCGCTGTGTGAAACGCTTCTGCAGCCTGTGCTACATCAGCCGAGAGTGCCTGATCACGTAGAAGCGCGGCGCCGATTTCCTGGCGTGCGCCTTCCATTTCCGCTTCGTAACGCTCGCGGATGATTGCGAACTCCGCCTCCAGGCCCTCAATGGCCTCTTCTTGCCTGGCAGACAAATGTAGTTCGTCATGCACGATCGCGTGGAGATTGGTCGCGTTTTGATTGGCACCCTCGAATACTGAAATGCCCAACCAGACGCCCAAGAATCCGCCGAGAACGCCCAGGACAGACGCGACGATGCCCGCCCGGAGCATTAGTGCTTGTCCTTCGGCGCGGCGATCATCGCGACGATCGAATAGCTGGAATCAGCATCGAAGACTGCCAGATCATCGTGCGGTGACGGTTGCGCCAGTGCCGCTCCCGACAGTCCGCCCACGACAAGAGCGAGCGCGGCGGGCGCCGCACGCACACCAATAGCCGGCATGATCGGGCGAAGAGCCTTTTGAATACGCTCTAGCCAGCTCTCCTGATTGTCGATCTTTGCCCAGACGCCGTCACGAAAGGCCCGTTGATCTATCTCAGGCGATCGTGTGACCGCTTCAAGCAGGTTATCTAGCTCTTGATCATTCATTGTCTTACTCCTTTCACTTCCCCCTAAGAGGTGTGTAGGTGCCGGATCTTCCAACCGTCATCCGAGCGTACCAACAGGGCCGTACCATGCGCATCGCGCTCTCGCGCCTCACCACGCACTTCGTATTCCATACGAATATCGAAAGTGGCAAAAGCCAGCGTCTCGTCGACTTCAATAGTGTAATTGGACCAATCATAGACATGAAATGTCACATGCTCGGCCGCAAATTCTGGCGCGAGGTGATGGTCCCGATAATTTGCCCAGCCGATATCCTGGCCCGAACCTTCAAAGATTGTGAATTCGTCACCGGACACCAGGACAAACGCCTCGGCGATGGAAACGTCTTCTTGAGCCAAACCACCGGAATAGCCCTCCAGGACGTCCATGATATCTTCGTTATCGCCCGCCCAGGCACCCGAAGAGAGGGCCAGGCTCATAGCGAGAGCGGTTGATGTAGCTGCGATCGTCTTCATGATTGTTTCCCCTCAATTGATGACGTGGTTGGTGTTTTCAAAAAGCGGTCGCCCAAGCGACGAATGCCAGAGCGAGCTGGTTTTTCAATGATCTCGAAGGTCAGAGCTGAAGCCCCAATCATGATCACCAACAGGACCGCAAAAAGGCCGGTCGACATGGTTTCATCAATGGCGCCGACAACATCTTGGAGGAAGTTGAAGGCCACCATGAAGAACGGCACATGGATCATGTATATGGCGTAGGAGATGTCTCCGAGATAAACGAACACGCCTGCGCTGGCCTTGGCTTCCGCGTGTCGGTCCAATTCTGCAAGCAAGAATATTAATGGCGCGCCCAAAAGCGCGAGCACGCGGTCATCGACCGCCATATGTGCAAAGAGCAGGTACATGGTCACCACGACCGCCATACTTAGCCGGGCAATCGATTTTGGCAGGCTCCAGATCTGACCAAGCCGATACAAGCCCACCCCAATGAGAAATTCGGGAATGATCCGGATAACGCCATAACGCTCCGTTGCCATGGGCAATGTCTCACCAAACAGGCGCAAATGAACCTGATCGAGAATAAAAAACAACGCGACCGCAATAGCCAGAAGGACAAGAGGTCGACGCTTTAGCGCGACAGCGAGCATGAGATAGGCCGGAAAGGCAAGGTAGGCGAACCACTCCGCGCTAATCGACCAAGACGGCCCGTTCCATCCAAAATTCGGCGCAAATCCCCACGCATGCACCAATAAGAGATGGGCGGGCAGGTCTTGCAACGGAAAGCGCTCTGGTTCGAAAGGAACGCCCAATTGCGCGGCCCCGAATGCGACCACGCCCAAAAAGGCTAGCGTCGCGATGTGGAGCGGATAAATGCGGGCAAATCGCGCAATGATGAATCGCCCAAATTTGAACCGCCCCTCTTCGCGGGCGGCCACATAGACGTGGGTCAGCACAAACCCTGAAAGAATGAAGAACAAATCCACGCCAAACCGACCCATGGCGAATATTTGGGAGCTCGCGTCAATGTCGACCACCCAAGGCTCTCGCCAGTGGTAAAACACTACCCAAAGCGCTGCGAAAAACCGCATCCGCGTCAAGCCAGGTAAGTTTTGTGGATAGGCCCTCACGCGTTAGCCTCCCATCAAATGTCGCAAGCCACCATGTGCCAAGGAACCGCCCAAAAATCCGTTGAGAGCCACGGCCGCAGCCGCGCCGAAAACGCTAATGTTGAGCACCAAGGACGGCAAGGCGCTGGGATTTCTCCGGCGCCATTCTACCGCGGCTACCACTCCAAAAAGCCCCAAGGCTAAGCCGGTGCCGAGCCAACGGTGTGTAAGCATTACGCCAGCTTCATTGCTCGCCATCGGACCAGAATGAGCCCAGCCGAAGAAGCCTGCGACAAGCCCACCAATTGCGCCGGTCCAAACCAGGAAGCGAACAATATCTGCATAGGTTTGCTCGTCGCGAGCCATGTTCAAGGCCTGCGCCAGGGCTGCCGCGAGGATAAGCGCAATCGGAAAATGTACCGCGACGGCATGGAAGACCCCAAGCTTAGCCAGAGCGCGTTCGAACGGTGTTTTCGGCCCGTCATCACCCCAATGACTATGGCCATCGGAAGGAGCGTTCGGGTCACCGTGATGGTCATCCGCGCCTGCGCACGGATCGTGCGCGTCTGCTTGTTCCGTGCCATGATCATGCGCTTGGGCATGGTCGTGGCTTGAAGCATCCGTGTCATGGGCCGCCGTAGCGTCGTGCGCGTGGTCGGTTTGTTCGGCCATCGATGAAGTGGGCGTAGCTGTCCCGTGATCATGCGGCGGTGCATTTGGATCATCGTGATGATCCAAATGCTCCATGTTTTCCGAAGTGGTCTCTGTTTCTTGAGACACCGCAACGGGGTCATGTTCGTCCGGCGGATGGGCAAAAGCACTCGGACTGTTCAAGCCAATAATGAACAACCCAATCAGGCTCAAAAGTGTATTCCGAAAAGACACGCGATGAACTCCCATCAAATGTGATGCGGGAGGCTTACGCGTCAAACCGCCGCACCCCTCAAAAAAAGCAACATATCAGTTTGGAAAGCCACAAGATCCGCATTCTGATGCCGGTCGGGCGCTTGCAGCGCAATAAGCGCTTCTCCACATGCGCGCTTTAGCCGGGCTTGCTCGGTCGGCAATAATCCTGCCGGCGGCATACATAGTCGTTGAAAGTCGGCCTTGGTCCGTTTGAGCCCGAGCCAGCTGACCGGCAGGCGTGGCAGATCGCTGTCATGAGCAGCACAATGCGCCCCCAGCACAGAAAACAAATTTACCGCGCGCGCATAGGTCTGGTCGGCGAGAATTCCACGTTCCGGCAGCGCTGGCATGTCAAAGGTGTCAAGCAACACAATTGGCCCTTCATCAACGCGTTCTGTCATTTCATGCGCTGTTACACCGTAGCGATGTGCACTATCCCATATCGCGAAACTTTCAGGGTGAGAGCCTGGATATTCCGGCGGCCCAGGATGAATATTGTACGGTGTAAAGATGAGCTGCCTAAGGATCGATTTGGGCACGATGAGGTCCGTTAGAAAAGCAATCAGACGGACGCGGCCAGCTCGTTGTTCGACGACGCAACTCAGTTCTATCAACGAAGTGCAAAACACCACGTCCAAAGCGGGATTTTGCCGTTTCAAGAAAGTTTCAAAATGAGGTTTTTCTTGTTCTCCGGTGAGCAGGACGAGGGTTCGAGCTTGCGCCTCGGTCATGACGGATGGACCGGGGTTGATAGCGATGGGAAAAACCGGGGCACACGCTTTGCGTAATAATCAAACGCTTCACCGAACGCCGCGCGGGTCTCGCGCTCTTCAATCAAGGCGAGCCGGACGTACATCCAAATGAGGACTGGATACATGGCCAATGTGAGTAGCGTCGGCCACTGAAATAGAAAACCCGTCAAGATAAGTACAAAGCCAACATACTGTGGGTGTCGCACCCGGGCGTAAGGACCGGTTTGCGCCAACTCGCCGGTCGATTGTGCAGCGTACAAGACGCGCCAGGCACTCGCGATCAGCCAGAAGCCGCCACCGATTAACAGCGCGCTTACGAGGTGAAAAGGACCCAGATGCGGATTGCCTTGCCAACCAAAGAGCATTTCCGGCAGATGGCCCGCATCATGACTGAACCAGTTGATGTCCGGATAGGCGGATTGTAGCCAACCGGATAGGATGTAAAGGGTGAGCGGAAAGCCGTACATTTCGGTGAAAAGCGCGACCAAAAAAGCACTGAATGCCCCAAAAGATCGCCAGTCGCGCCAAGAGCGCGGTCGCGAAAAACTTGCTGCAAACAGGATGAAAACCGCAGAATTCAGAGCCACCAGGGACCAAAGACCATAGTCTGATTGCGTCATCGTGCTTGCCTCGAATTTCAATGGCGATCATGACGGTGCATAAAGCTGTGTCCGAAGATGCATAGCGCGAGCAGCCCCAACAAAATCCAATCGCTGGTGATGTGGGCACGGTGTTCAAACAGCAATAAAAATCCGGCAATTGCTGCAAACAGGCCGAGAATGAGCCAAGTCAAACGGGGTGGTGATTTCGGCGAGGGTTCATTCATTTCTCGAGCTCGCAGGTCAGGCTGAATGTCCTGTGTTCTCCATGATTACGCCTAAGGCGCGCCCTACCCTCATCCAGCGCTGACCAAGTTTGTATTGGCGCGCCTCCGACCCGAGCCGTCATAAGCGTGAGGGATGAGTGCGCGTCGTGCGTAAGCGCAATGCAGGAGGGACGGATGAACCGACGGATATCTTTTCATACTTGGTATGTGGTATTTGTTATTTTCGCTGTCTTGATGCTGCAGACGTGGCTCTCACAGGCCAACCATCAAGAGACCGTGCCCTATAGCGAGTTCGTTACGGCGCTGGAAAACGGCGAACTGTCTGATGTCGAAATCAGCGGGCAGATCATCCGAGGAACGCGCACGAGTGCCTCTGGCGAGGTTCGCGAACATATCGTTGCGACCCTAGTGGATCCGTCACTGGCACAAACCCTGTCACAATATGACGTCACATATTCGGCGCGCGCTCAGAGTGGTGTCGCGAACGCCCTACTCTCCTGGTTCTTGCCGATGGTTTTGTTCCTGGCGATTTGGATGTTCTTTATCCGGCGAATTGCCAATCAAGGTGGAATGGGAGGGAATGCCCTTTCAATCGGTCAATCCAAGGCAAAGGTGTATGTCGAGGCCGACACGCGCGTGACGTTTGCCGATGTCGCGGGTGTTGAAGAAGCAAAGACTGAACTCAAGGAAATCGTCGATTTTCTAAGGGACCCTCAAGGCTATGGCCGCCTAGGCGCTCGTATGCCGAAGGGTATTTTGCTTGTCGGTCCGCCCGGCACCGGAAAAACCCTGTTCGCTCGCGCGATGGCGGGTGAAGCGAATGTCCCGTTTTTCTCGATAAATGGCTCAGAGTTCGTTGAAATGTTTGTCGGCGTGGGTGCCGCGCGGGTCCGTGATCTATTCGAAAAAGCGCGTGAGAAGGCGCCCGCCATCATCTTTATAGATGAACTTGATGCCTTGGGGCGCGCCCGCGGTGCCTATCCGGGTCTGGGCGGACATGACGAAAAAGAACAAACCCTCAACCAATTGCTTTCTGAACTCGATGGGTTTGATCCAAGCCAAGGTTTGGTGCTGCTGGCCGCAACCAACCGGCCTGAAGTGCTAGATCCAGCGCTCTTGCGTGCCGGTCGATTCGATCGCCAAGTCCTCGTTGACCGTCCGGACAAGTCCGGGCGGATCGCGATACTAGAAGTCCATACACGCCGGATCCAGATCGAGGAGAATACCAGCCTTGAGGAGATCGCCGCGTTGACCCCCGGTTTTAGCGGCGCAGACCTAGCCAATCTGGTCAATGAGGCTGCCTTGCTCGCGACGCGCCGCGCTGCGGACGCTGTCAGCCTCATCGATTTTGTTTCAGCGATCGAGCGAATTGTTGCCGGGCTTGAAAAGAAGAACCGTCTCCTCAATCCGGATGAACGCCGCACTGTGGCCTATCATGAATTGGGCCATGCGTTCGTAGCTATGGCGCTCAAGAACGCAGACCCGGTTCAAAAAGTTTCCATTATTCCGCGTGGTATTGGGGCCTTGGGCTACACGATCCAAAGGCCAATTGAAGATCGCTTTTTGATGTCAAAAGCGGAATTGGAAACAAAAATGGCTGTTCTCTTAGGCGGGAGAGCGGCAGAAAAGCTTGTCTTCGAGGAAGTGTCGACAGGCGCTGCGGACGACCTTCAGAAGGCCTCCCAGATCGCTCGCGCCATGGCGACCCGCTACGGCATGGTCTCTGACATCGGCCAAGTGGCCCTTGAAAAGGAAGACCAGGCGTTTTTGGGCGCGCATCTACAAGAAGGGTCCCACCTCTATAGTGAGGCCACGGCCGAAAAGATCGATGCCGCTGTCCAATCCCTGATTGACGATGCCTGCCAACAGGCCACACGCATTTTAGCCGAACACCGGGAGGCGCTTGATACTGCCGCTAAGCTCCTACTTGAGAAGGAAACACTCTCGGGCCCCGAATTGGTCCGAGCCACCGGAGCGCACACATGGAGATGACACTCCAATTCTTGGGAGCAGCGGGCACAGTGACGGGTTCGAAATTTCTGCTGAGCGCGGGCCCCGATCAATGGCTAGTCGATTGTGGATTGTTTCAAGGGTATCGAGAGCTAAGAGAGAAGAACTGGAGCCACATCCCGGTCGATCTCATCAAGTTGAACGGCGTGCTCCTCACGCACGCCCACATAGATCATTCAGGCTACCTGCCGGTCTTAGTAAAAAACGGCTATTCAGGCCCGATCTACACGACACCTGCCACCGCTGATTTGTGTCGTATATTGCTCCCCGACAGCGGGTATTTACAAGAAAAGGACGCCGAGTTCGCCAACAGGCACGGCTTCTCGCGCCACCGTCCTGCCAAGCCTCTTTATACCCGGCTTGAGGCGGAAAACTCTTTGAGCCTGTTCAAAAGCATAGCATTCAGTAAGCCGCAGGAGCTCGCACCCGGCATCACCACGCGCTTCTATCCGGCCGGCCATATTCTCGGTGCCGCAATAATCAAGCTCGATCTTCTCAATGGCGAAACGCTTGTTTTCTCAGGCGATCTCGGGCGAACGCAAAGCGAGACCATGTTGACGCCCACACCCGTTGAGCAGGCCGACTATCTCGTCATCGAATCTACGTACGGCAATCGCAAACATGAGCATATCGAGATCGAAGATGCGCTCGCGGCGGTCCTCACCGACACTGCCAAACGTGGCGGCACGGTCATCATACCGGCGTTCGCTGTAGGGCGTGCCCAATCATTGCTGCACCATATCAGCCAGCTCAAACGCACACGCCGAATCCCTGATTTGCCGGTGTTCCTGGATAGTCCAATGGCGATCAACGCCAGTGAGCTATTTTGCGAACATATCGACTCGCATCGACTAAGTGCATCGCAGTGCAAGGAGGCTTGCGATGTGGCGACATATGTTCGTTCGACCGAAGACTCCAAAGCCCTCACATCTAACCGCATGCCCAAAATCATAATATCTGCTAGCGGGATGGCGACGGGGGGCCGTATCGTCCACCACATCAAAAATTACGCGTCCGATCCTCGAAACGCTCTTTTGTTTACCGGCTTTCAAGCGGCGGGAACGCGCGGGCGAGCGATCGTGGATGGGGCTAAAACCGTCAAAATTCACGGGCGCGAAGTAGCCATTCGCGCTAGCGTCTACAACCTCGAGACCCTGTCGGCCCATGCCGATGCTGATGAAATCATAGATTGGCTGGGGCAGTTTAAATCGGCGCCTAAGATAACTTTCATTGTCCATGGCGAACCAAATGCGAGCGCGGCGCTAAAATCTCGGATCGAGCGCGAACTGGGATGGTATTGCAAAATACCCGCTCTCGGCGAGATGGCGGTCCTGACATGATCAAGCGAAGCGCCGGCGCAGCGACGGAAACCGCGGCAGAGCAATCCAATACACTAGAAGCCCGACGCTTGGGGATCGACACTCACGATCACGCGATCATCTATATGAGAGCGGATTGCCATATCTGCCGAGCCGAAGGCTTCGCTAGTCATGCCCGTATCAAGATTACTGGACCGCAAGGTCAATCGCTCATCGCAACACTAAACTTGATCGTTTCAGAGTTGTTGGCTCCCGGACAGATCGGTCTTTCGGAAACGGCATGGGAAAAACTAAAATTGGTCGCAGGGGATTATGTGCGGCTCGCTCATCCAGCCCCGCTACACTCATTGAGCGCGGTGCGGTCGAAGATCTTCGGCAAGGTGCTGGATAAAAATGCTTTAGACGAGATCATCGCAGATGTCGCGGCGGGCAAATTCTCCGATATCCACCTATCGGCTTTTCTCACCGCAAGTGCTGCTCATCACCAAAATGTGGACGAAATTCGCGATCTTACGCTTTCGATGGTCGATGTCGGTCAGCGATTGGACTGGGGACGCACGCCGATCGTCGACAAGCATTGCGTCGGTGGCCTGCCGGGCAATCGCACCACACCGATTATCGTAGCTATCTGTGCCGCAGCAGGGTTGACGATGCCCAAAACGTCGTCGCGCGCCATCACGTCTCCGGCCGGCACAGCTGACACAATGGAAACATTGGCGCCGGTAGAGCTTGATCTGCTCGCGATGCGGCGTGTTGTTGAAAGTGTTGGCGGATGCGTCGTTTGGGGTGGAGCGGTTTCTCTCAGCCCCGTGGACGATGTATTTATCCGGATAGAACGCGCGCTCGACATCGACAGTGATGGACAGCTCGTCGCGTCAGTCTTGTCGAAGAAAATCGCCGCGGGTGCGACCCATCTTGTGATCGACATGCCTGTCGGGCCAACGGCCAAAGTCCGCTCGAACGAGGCCTCCGATCACTTGGAACATCTGTTTGAGCGCACCAGTTCAAGCCTTGATCTCAATCAACGCATTATCAAAACATCAGGCCTCCAGCCGGTTGGGCGCGGGATCGGCCCGGCATTGGAAGCATGGGATGTTCTCGCTGTGCTCAACAATAATCAGACCGCGGTCCCTGACCTCAGATCCAGAGCCATTCAGCTTGCCGGTGAGCTGCTAGAAATGGCGCAAGCTGCATCAGACGGGCAAGGCGCAGAGAAAGCGGCAGAACTCCTAGCGACCGGCCAGGCTTGGCGCGCTTTTCAAGCGATATGCGAGGCACAGGGCGGGCTGCGCGAGCCGCCGGTCGCAGCCCATACTCGCGTTATCGAATCTTCTCAGAATGGCAAAGTCGCCAATATTGATAATCGGCGACTTGCCAAGGCCGCCAAACTCGCCGGAGCTCCAGCGTCAAAAGCGGCGGGTATCGAATTGCTCGCCAAGCTCGGCTGTGTCGTCGAGAAAGGTCAACCATTGTTCACGCTACATGCGGAATCGATTGGTGAGCTTTCCTACGCCCACCAATACATCTTGGACGAATCCGAAATCATCACCGTAGAGGAGGAGCAATGACGCCTCTTATTTTCGCAGTTGGCGATAGCGCACCCATAGCTCGGCGGATCGCCGAGGAAATGTCTATCGACGTCGGTCGGCTCTTTTCGAAATCTTTCCCGGACGGGGAGACTTATCTCCGCTTCGACACCTCTGTAGATGGCCGAGATGTCTTTCTGGTCTGTAGTCTTGATCGGCCCGACCACAAGTATCTACCGTTAGTATTCGCAGCCGCGACGGCCCGAGAATTAGGGGCCAAGCGCGTCGTACTCATTGCGCCCTATCTCGCATATATGCGCCAAGACAACCGTTTTCAGCCTGGCGAGGCGGTGTCCTCGACCTATTTCGCCCAATGCTTGAGCGCCTGGTTTGACGGTTTAGTAACCGTCGATCCCCACTTGCATCGATATCATGACCTTAGCGAAATCTACGACATTCCGAACCGTGTTCTGCATGCCGCTGACACAATCGCCGCTTGGATAGCGGCTCACGTACCTGGAGCACTCATCGTAGGCCCGGACAGCGAGAGCGAACAATGGGTGCGTGCCGTCGCGAAGACCGCTGGCGTGCCGTTCACAGTGCTTGAGAAAGTTCGCCACGGTGATCGAGAGGTCGAGGTGTCTGTGCCAAACGTTGAGGCTTGGGAGAACCGAATCCCGATTTTGGTTGATGACATCATTTCTACGGCGCGAACAATGATCGAGACCGTAGGCCATCTTCAAAGAGCCGGGTTGCCGCCGCCTGTTTGCATCGGTGTTCATGCAATTTTTGCAGACGAAGCCTTCCTCGCGCTCCATGAGGCCGGAGCTCGACACATCATCACCTGCGACACGATCCGTCACCCAACAAATGAAATCGCCCTTGCTCCGTTGCTCGCAGCGGGGTCTCGGGATTTGTTGACCGAACTTTCGTCAACAGCGGACACAAACGAATAATGCGTGTTTTGACGATTAATTGCGGCTCTTCGAGCGCGCGTATCGCAGTTCATGAAGTGGAAGGTGATGGCGTGACCGAACGCGCACGGATTTCTTGCGCGAAGATTGGTCATAAAGAAGCGCGCATTAAACTGCGCGTGATCGGTTCCAACAAAGCCGAAAACTGGGACTACAAACTCGAAACACACCATCAGGCCATCCATCACCTGCTCTACCTGTTGGATAGCGAACATTGTCTAGATTACATCGAGGCTGTCGGGCATCGGTTTGTCCATGATGGCGGGCTGTTTGACGCACCGGTGGTGATCGGGCCTGCTGAGCACGCAGGGCTCGAAAATGTGGCCCGCTTTGCCCCTCTACATATGCCGGCGAGCCTCGAAGGGGTCGAGGCCGCAAGTGTCCGCCTTGGAAAATTGCCGCAAATTGCGGTGTTCGATACTCATTTTCATCAAGACCTGCCCGACCTGGCCCAGAATACGGGCCTGCCCAGGAAGTTGGTGTCGCATCCGGTGAGGCGCTACGGCTTTCACGGTCTTTCCTGCGAATATGTTTTGAGCTGGTTCCAATCCCAGGGATCGGTGCAATTGCCTTCACGCCTCATCGTAGCGCACCTGGGCTCAGGAGCCTCGGCGACTGCGATACTGAACGGTAAGAGCGTGGACACCACCATGGGGCTTACCCCCCTCTCCGGCTTGCCCATGGCGACCCGCGCAGGCGATCTGGATTTTGGTGCGGCACTTTTTGTCGCCGAGAATTCGAACATGACCGTCTCCGAGCTGCGAGAATTGCTCAATGAAAAGGCAGGGTTGCGAGGTCTTTCTGAGATGTCTGGTGATATGGTCGAACTGCTCGAGTGCGCTTCCGAGTCTCCGTTAGCTTCGAATGCGATCGACTATTTCTGCTACCACGGCGCCAAACAAATCGCCGGATTGACCGTGCCGCTGGGCGGGTTGGATGCGATTGTGTTTACCGGAGGGATCGGAGCGGCTAGCCCAGAGATACGAGAACGCATTTGCCGGCGGCTCTCTCATTTCAGGCTCGACGCGCCTGGGTCGCGGGGGGGGAATGTTGAAGATCAACTCCCCGGAAAAGGCAAAGTACCGCGAGTTTTTGTTGTCAGTAGCGATGAGAACGCAGTAATCGCGCGACATGTGAACAGCACCATTTCGACCTCACCTTGCACCGGCTCAGCGTAAATTTTGAAGCTATGTGCTCGATTGAGTTTGTTCGACTCGGCACAGCCCCCAACAGCGCGAACTGTCCCTAGTCCTGTGGCAGATTTCACTCTCAGTCGCGCTACGCTGTCTGGCTGGACAGTTGATGAAATTCATCGACAGGCGACACCGCTAATATGCCCCCATCCTCAACTGCCGGACCCATCACATCACGGATAGCAGATACCACCTCTGCGACGCGTTCTTCAGCGAGAAAAAGCTGGAGCCGAGCGTTCGTCGTCATCAAATCCCGTTGGTAGAAATTCTTATATGCACCGTAGCCTTTTGTGTGTGAAACGCTCAACCCCGGCACACCCAAACGGCGTAAACGCTCTTCGACGGGTTCGACCATTTCAGGGCTGATAATTGCGGTCAGGTTTTTCATCGCCATAGAAGATCTCCTCGAAAGAAAGGCTCGCAGAGATTACGCGCTGGCCGACGTCATCCCTTATACCTTTTCATCGATTTTGCCGCCGGTGCTTAGCCAACGGAATTTGAAAACCTATGACGGTCGGATTCACAGTTCGACTCAACCGTCACACAACAAGCGCACTAGGCGGGTTCCTTCGAACTCCTTGCCTACGCCCAGCGCCGCCAATCTACTGATAATGACATGCATTCGCTCTAGACATGAAATGGGGCGGGGTGTTAATGCGAGCTATTCGCAAGTATGAAATAGAGAGATAAACTGTGCGTTCACTTCTTCTTTCGGGCTCAGCCCTCTTGGCCGCTCAATCTCCCGCCTTCGCTCAAATTAATGTTTCTGATGGGGCGGACATTATCACCATCATTGGCCTTCAGGGCGATCCCGATGCCATTCCAGGCTCGGCCGATGTGCTTGATGCGGAAGACCTGGCAGTGCACGACTATGCGGACGTGACGCGCCTCCTGCGCACCGTCGCCGGCGTCAACATCCAGGAAGAGGACGGCTACGGCCTGCGCCCGAACATCGGCATGCGCGGCACCGGTCTAGACCGCTCCGAGAAGATCACGCTGATGGAAGACGGCGTCCTGATGTCGCCGGCCCCCTACGCGGCTCCGGCCGCCTACTACTTCCCGCACGCCGGCCGCATGGCCGGTGTCGAGGTGATCAAAGGCGCTGCCGGCGTCCGCTACGGCCCGCGCACCCAGGGTGGTTCGTTGAACCTCCTCTCCACCCCGGTCCCGGAGGAAACCTCGGGCCTGCTCAACATCTGGCTCGGCGATGAAAATACGCGTCGCGGTCACGCCTATGTCGGCGGCATGACCGATGCCGGCGAAGGCATCCGCATCGGCGGCATTATCGAGGGCTTCTTCGACAGCGCGGACGGCTTCAAGGTCATCGACGGCATGGAAGATGCCTCGACCGGCTATGACATCGAGGACTATGTCGGCAAGTTCCGCGTCGAGATCGACGGCGACGCGATCAGCCACATGTTCGAGCTCAAGGGCCAGTATTCCGACGAGCTGTCCAACGAGACCTATCTCGGCCTGACCGAAGCGGATTTTGCGGCCGACCCGTTCCGCCGCTATTCCGCCAGCCAGAATGACCAGATGGACGCCGAGCATTCCGAATGGTCGCTGCGCTACCAGGGCCGGTTCGCCAATGGCCTGACCCTGTCCGGCGTCGCTTACCGCACCGATTTTGCCCGCGACTGGTTCAAGCTCGACCGAATAGATCCCGACGGCGCCGGCCCGGCCGGCGCGGTAAAGATCGGCGCCCTGCTCGACGAACCGGTGACCTATGCCGACGCTTTCGAAATCGCGACCGGCGGCATCGGCTTCGTCTCCGCCGACGATGCCGTGCTGATCAAGCACAACAATCGGGAATACTACGCCCAGGGCCTCCAGCTCGAGCTCGACGGCGAAGCCAGTTTCGGCGGCGTCGATCACGCCTGGCGGTTCGGTGTCCGCGTCCACGAGGACGAGATGGACCGCTACCAGTGGCGCGAGAACTTCCGGATGGACAACGGCACGCTGGTGTTGACATCGGTCGACGTGCCGGGATCCGATTCCAACCGGATCGACAGCGCCGAGGCCGTGTCCTTCTTCGTCCAGGACGAGATCACTTTCGGCCAGTGGACCTTCACGCCGGGCCTTCGCTACGAACAGGTCGACCTGCGCCGTGAAGACTATGGCAAGAACGACACCGACCGCCTCGGCACCAGCCTGGTGATCAAGGAAAATTCGGTCGATGCCTTCATCCCGGGTCTCGGCATCCGCTTCGACGTCGATGACAATCTCGCCCTCTTCGGGGGTGTGCACCGCGGTTTCGCGCCGCCGGCCCCGGGGTCTACGACCCAGGAGCCGGAAGATGCCACCAACTGGGAATTCGGCGCGCGCTACTCCCAGGACAACTGGAATGTCGAGGCGATCGGTTTCTTCAACGCCTATGAAAACCTCATCGGTACCTGCACCAACTCGACCGGCGGCGGCTGTGCGATCGGCGACCAGTTCGACGGTGGGAAAGTCGACGTGATGGGTCTGGAACTGACGGCCGACGCCGATCTCGGCCGCATTGCCGGTTGGTCGGCCTCAGTCCCGGTTCGCGCGGCCTACACCTGGACCGACGCGGAATTCCAGACCGGCTTCTCTTCGGGCTTCGGTCCGTGGGGCAGTGTCGAATCCGGTGACAGCCTGCCCTACATCCCGGAAAACCAGCTCTTCGTCGCGATCGGCCTGGATGCCGGCGAATTTGGCGGTGAGGTTTCGGTCTCCTGGGTCGACGAGATTCGCACCGAAGCCGGTCAGGGCACGATCCCGGCAGACGAGCGTGTCGAAGGTCACACGGTCATGGACGCCTCGGCCTGGTATGCGATCACCGAACAGGTCCGAACCCGCATCTCTGTCCGTAACTTGGCGGACCAACGCTACGCCGTAGCCCGTAGTCCTTCAGGGCTCCTACCGGGCGCGCCCAGAGCTGTGTTGGTCGGACTTTCGGTGATGTATTGAGCAGGCCTGAGGCGCATGCCTCCGGGTTTTGGTAGACCAAATTACTGCCAAAATTCCCCTTCAGGCGAGCGAATGCCGAGCACGACATCCTGTTCGATTTTCGATAGACACGATTCCACCTTTTTTCCCGTCACATGACACGCCCGTTCTACGATGTGGGCCCAGGTCAAACCGTTGGCAAAAAGCATTCCGTGAACATCGAGTGTGCCCCCGCGGTTTCGAAAGCCCAAAAAGGCCGATCGTTTCGCGCCGGTATCAATCGGTCTCAAACATCCCGACATCGCCTCAGCGCGGGTATGAACCGCAAATACGCGGGCCTGAGCATGAGCCGGGAACAGGTCGTCCAACAAAGTTTCGGGGGCACATATTTCCGCCTCGGTTTCATCTCTGGGGATGCGGAAACGCCCAGGCTCGGCAATGTAAACAAGACTGTTGGACAATCCCGAGCGTTCCAGGCGCTCAGAGGCTTTGAGTGTTTGGTCGAGTTGGTACGCACCGGTCGCGATCAAGATTAACGACTCTTGCCCAGAACCACTCACTCGAATTGCGCCATCGGCACACAATCGCTCGGCGTCGCGTTGCGAAAAAACCGAGGAGACAACCCGTTTGGGGCACACGATATTCCAGATTTCGCCACGCGATTTGTAAACCGCGTCGATCATCGCGAGAGCACTGTTCCAATCAGCGGGAAAGACAACTCGGCATGTGTCCGACATTTCGCCTAAAAACGCTTCTGCAAGTGTCGTGTCCTGGTGGGAAAGCTCGTTTTTGCCGTTTTCCCAGGCGTGTGACGTCGTGATCAACGGCAGGCTCGGCCAATTGCGCGACTTGCCAGCTTCCTTGAGGTGGCGCGTAAAGATAAGGTCTTGGCGGATGGCGCCGAGCATCTTGACCGCGAAGGCTTCGTAAGAGACGGCAAGTGAAAGCCCGCCCTTGTTTGCTAGGGCTGCACATATCACCGCTTCCTCATTGAGAGCGGTTATCACAGCCCCATCAACGGCTTCAGCTATACCCGGTTCCGGCGTGGTGACACGATGCTTGAGCAAATCCAGTGTCGCGTTCATTCGATTGGAGCGCATCTCGTCGGGATTGCCTACACGTACGCGCACATCCTTGTTCAAGGCAAACAGTTCAGCAGTATAGGTATCGATCGCCTCCATCGGAGACGAGGCAAGACTTGTGTCGTCCCATCGCGGTTCGGGATATTTAAGTTCTAGCGGTTTGCGTGACACCATGGGGTGATCGCGCTCTTTTGGACGTCCCACGGCAGTGTGATTGTTGAGCGCCTGCGCGGCGGCTCTTAGCTTGTCAATGGGAACGAACAACTTACTGGCCGCCGCATTGAATGTATCGCGCGCTGCGTCATCGTCCCGTGGATTAGCTTCGAGCGGCAGATTGTGTGCGCGATTGGTCCCGGCACCTGGAAAACCGAAACCTTTGACCGTTTCGGCAACGCCGTAGTGAAGCGGTACCGGATAATTTGCGTCTCCACGCTGAATAGCTTCTGAGCAGGCACTCAGACGAGATTCGATCTCTATGATACCCCAAGCGAGAGATGCGGGATCTCGACCATCCAAACCAATCGGATCGAACCCGTTGAGTTGAAGGTGTTCCCTAAACCAATCGGTTCCACCATCCTGGGCCATGCTCGAGCGCTGATCGATCCGGCGACCATTAGCGATCATGATTGGAGCGACTAAGCCTGTATCCTCTGCTCGCCACCATCGAGGGGCCCAATCAGAACCGCGTTGTTCCTCAAACGCGCCATCGCTCAAAAATGCGACGAGCTTTTCGCCCGGCAGGGGCATGTGAGGGTATAATAGTTCGGCAAAGCCCAGATATCCTCCCTCTATCATCCCACCGGCTGTCGTGGCGTTGACATGACTTCCAAGTGGAGACGACGGGCGACCATCCGCACCAACTTCGCAGGAATAGAAATCTCTTACGAATTGAGTGAGTTTGTCGTCGCTAAGGCCGTAGTGACGGGCTTGAGCGTCGGATAGATTATTGACCAACACATTGACAGCGTCGATCGCTGCAACGCAATGCCCCTGCCCCATGAGCCAGGACCGGGTTTCTCCTGTGAGCGTATTGGCCAAAAGGTATCCAGCATAGGCCGGCACCATGTTTAGCGCGCCGCCGGTATGGCCTTCCGGATTAGATTTAAAATCTTGAGCATCAAGCGGGCGGCCATCAAGGTGGACGTTTTGCGTATAAGTCATGTGCGCGACCAGCCACATTCCCGCGCTCGCGATCATGTCGGCTGCTCGGAAGAGCGAAAAGACGTTCGATCGAGAAGCGAATTGCTTCTTCGCGACAAGCTCGTCGGCAAGCGCATGCACACGGCACTGTATTTTCGGTTCGTGCTCGATCATCCCATACCCTACGGCCCAGCGCGCGAAATCTGGATCATGGGCGCGAATATCCCGCGCGCGCGCCTCGATGTGGTGGCGTTCGTGATTAGTGCGCTGGGCGTTCATATTGACCTCGTCTTCGGTGAGTTTAATTCAAGGGGCATTCGAGCGTAGAATCTTCGCTCGTTCTCACGATACTCTGCTAGGTACGCGTCGACCTGAGGCGCCGCGAGCGGTGCAGGGCTCCTACCGGTTTATCGTGACAGTGAACTCAATCGCCGATGCGAATACGTGAAGGTCCGGTGAACTGATAAGGTGGAATTTCTAGGTTTTTCGGTGCCGGGCCACGTCGAACCCGCCCAGAAACGTCGTAGACCGAGCCGTGACAGGGGCAATACCAACCGCCAAATCGGCCGCGATTGTCGCCCACGGATTGGCCAAGCGGAACGCACCCCAGATGCGTGCACACGCCGACCACGACCAGCCACTCCTCATCGATGACGCGATCAGCATCAATTTCAGGATCAATTAGACCGGGATCGTCATCATCGGCACGTGCAAGGGCCAGAGTTTGCGGCGTGCGGCGTTCGATGAATACCGGGCGCTCGCGCCAGGCTACCGTCAAACGCTCACCGGGCTGGAGCGCGGACACGTCAACTTCGGTCGTGCCCGCCGCGAGTGTATCTGCCGCCGGATTGAAACTATCGATAAACGGCCATGCGGACAGTCCGAGCCCTACCACGGTACCGCCTGCCGCAGCGATATAGATAAAGTCGCGGCGTGTGGTTTGTTCGGGCATGTTTACCTCCATAGCTTAAAGGAGGAGGCGCGGGGCCCGCTTTCGCGTGCCCCGCGATGACATCGGCGGATCGAGAAAAGGAATAAGCGTTCCGCCGATAAACTACTCCTACTCCGCCTCCTCCGGTGCCGGAGTGTCCAGAATCGTTCGGAGGTAGATCAACGTGTCCGCCATCCGATTGATCCAGGATGGGTGGAGGCGCTCTTGGAACTGTCCCACCGGGCTCAAGAATTGACCGATGACCACGACCGCATTGGGATGGGCCATGATATTCGCCTGAGCATATTCGAGTACGAACTCAGTTCCCTCATCGGTGTTCTCGATCTCGGCCTCAGCTTCGAACAGGACCAAGTCCTGATACTGAAAATGAAAGGCCGGATTAAACCGCACGCGTGTGAATTGAGAGGAGCTGTCGCCCCCGTCTTGATCGGTAAAGACGAACGAGGCGTCGGCATAACCGGCAAGGTGCCAAGACGTCTCTGCAGACCGATCTACACCCGACAGAATTGGCAGATATCCCTGCCCGCTCGCGGTTCGCTCTGCAGCGGATACATCCTGCCCAAGGGCCTGCGAGGCAGCGCCAATAAATAGGAGGCTGGCAATGCCCAGGTTCAGAACCCAACGGGCAGGTTGGTAGGAAAGCGTTTTTGTCCGAGTCATGTGTCCCTCACTTGCGGCCAGGAGGGCGGGAAGGCCCATCCTGGCGGCCTTTCCATTGCTTTATTGATTGGCATCGAGTTGATCGAAGAGTGCGCTCATCCGCCGGCGAGCCAGACCCGGATGCCGGGCAGCTCGGGCGGCTTCGCCATTGACGGCTTCGCCATCGCCAACTTCGATCAAAACGATCATGCCGGCGGCATAATGCGGCGCACATTTAATGCCGTAGAGGCCTTCTTCGTCGAAGGTCACCGTCACGGCTTGATTAAGAGCACCTCGAAACGGCTCTGCCCCCTCGGGCAACATGCTGGAGATTGTCTCCGCATTGTGGCTTGGATTGGTGGGTAGGAAGGTGACGGTGTCACCCGGCTGAAGTTCGAGGAACGCCGGCTCAAACACCATGGCACCTTCTGCGCCACGATTGAGCATATGGACCTCATAATCTTCAGCCCAAGCTGCCCCCGCTCCGGTCAGTCCCACGACGCCGGCAAGGACGGCTGCGCACGCAATCTTTTTCATAACTAGCCCCTGTATTGGCCTTAGATATTTTGTGTTCAATACAAGGATTACGGATCAGAAAGGTTTGTCCCTCATCGATTAGGCGTGGCAGGTTGACGCATGACAAACTCGCCCTGAGCTGAACTTTTTAGCTCTACTTACAGTTAGTTATCCGCTGTGATCGTGGTGATGATTGGCTTTCACCTCAGTGGAACGCCGGGGTTTGAGAAAGTAAATCTCGAACAAATAGACGCTGAAAATAACCATACCAGCTATACCGACAATGATAGGGTCTTGCTCTAGCTTCACCGCGATCAGTCCGGCTAAGACAGCTAGGTCAATAAGGATCGCCATAACCACGATGAGCGGATTGGCGCCCACGGATTGCCGCAGGTGCCGCAACACGCCCCAGTGAACGGCCAAGTCCATCACGAGGTACAACATGGCACCCAGTGCGGCGATGCGCGACAGATCGAAGAGGATAGTCATGACCGCCGCCAGAGTAATCGTGTAGACCAGCATATGGGTTTGAATCCGCCCCGGCATTCCGAAATGCCGATGCGGAATTAGTTGCATGTCTGTCAACATTCCCAGCATGCGGGAAACGGCAAAAACGCTTGCGACCAGACCCGAGGCCGTGGCCAGCATGGCAAGAAGGATCGTGACCAGGCGTCCTGTATCGCCGAAGCTCGGCCGGGCCGCCTCAGCGAGAGCGAAGTCCTTCGCCGCCACAATGGCGTCGATCGGCAAACTTGCCCCAACAGCTAGGGCCACGAAGATATAGACGACCACGCAAGCCAGTATCGCGAGAATGATCGCCCGACCGACATTGCGATGCGGATCCTGGATCTCGCTCCCGCTATTGGTGATGGTGGTGAACCCCTTGAAGGCCAGGACTCCGAGCGCGAGTGCGGCGAGAAAGCCGATTTCACTGGGTTCGGCAGGGACGCTGCCGGGCTCTAGCGTCAGACCTTGTGCCGCCCAGAAACCCGCAAGGGCGAGCGCTGCAATCCCGACTACCTTGACCAAGGCCAAGAAGACCGAAAAGAAGCTGACAACCCGATTGCCGAGCAGGTTGACAGCGAAGGCAGCGAGGATCAGCCCGACACCGAGGGCAGGGATGATTATCGGACTGGCTTGCCATCCGAATAATTGCGCTGTGTATGTGCCAAACGTTCGGGCCACCAGGCTTTCATTGATCACCATGGAAAAGGCCATCAGCAAGCCGGCGCTCGCCGTGACGGCGGTTCGGCCATAGGCTTTTTCCAGGAACATGGCGATACCGCCGGCCGATGGAAAGGCGTTGGCCAGTTTCACGTAGGAATAGGCACTGAAGCTCGTCGCGATAGCGGCGGCCACGAACACCCAGACAAAAGCGTCGCCGGCCAATTCGGCGATCTGACCGGTGAGGGCAAAAATGCCCGCCCCGATCATCACGCCCGTGCCCATCGCTACGGCACCGAACAGGCTTAGGGAGTTCGTTTTATAGGCCTTGTCCATCTTCACCTCGTTACAGATCAGAGTTTGACGGAGCGCAGTCGCAGAGAATTCGAGATCACCGAAACCGAGGATAGGCTCATCGCCGCCGCGGCGAAGATCGGTGAAATCAGAATGCCCAGGAACGGGTACAGCACGCCGGCCGCGACGGGCACGCCCGCAGCGTTGTAGACCAGCGCAAAGAAGAGGTTCTGCTTGATGTTGCGCATGGTCGCGCTGGCCAGACGCCTAGCTCGGACAATACCGTTTAGATCCCCCTTGATGAGGGTGAAGCCCGCGCTTTCGATCGCGACATCTGCGCCCGTTCCCATGGCGATGCCAACATCTGCTTGTGCAAGTGCAGGCGCGTCGTTCACGCCATCTCCGGCCATCGCGACACGTCGCCCTTCGGACTGCAAATTCTGAATGATCCGTGCCTTGTCCTCTGGAAGGACGTCAGCGCGGATTTCATCAATGCCCAGCCGAGCGGCTACTGCGCGAGCGGTTTTTTCATTGTCGCCTGTCGCCATGACAATCTTGAAGCCAAGACCATGCAGCGCTTTCAAGGCTTCTGGCGTCGTTTTCTTTACTGGGTCAGCAACGCAGACTAAGCCGGCGACCGCACCGTCGATCGCGACGAACATGACGGTTTCGCCTTGCTCGCGACGATTATCCGCCGTTTCTGCCAGATCGGTTGCTGCGAGACCCAGCTCTTCAAGCAAGCGTGCATTGCCAAGCGATACAGCCCGACCATCGACCCGTCCGATGACGCCCTTTCCCGTGATCGCTTCGAAGTCCTGGGTTTGGGCAAGTTCCAATCCCTTTTCCAGCGCACCCTCGACAATAGCCTCTGCCAGCGGGTGTTCGGATCCTCGCTCCAGGCTGGCGGCCAGTCGAAGTAGCTCATCGTCCGTGTGTTCATCACGGGTGATGACAGCCACGAGCTTTGGCTTGCCCTCGGTGAGCGTACCGGTTTTGTCCACAATCAAAGTATCGACCTTGGCGAAACGCTCGAGCGCTTCGGCATTCTTGATCAAAACACCCGCCTGCGCACCCCGGCCGGTTGCAGTCATAATCGACATTGGTGTTGCAAGACCCAGCGCACACGGACAGGCGATAATCAACACCGCAACCGCCGACACCAAGGCGTAGGCCATAGCAGGAGGCGGTCCCCAAATGGACCATGACACAAAGGATATGACAGCGATCAGGATGACCGCGGGAACAAATCGGCCCGAGATGACGTCGGCAAGCTTTTGGATCGGCGCTCGGCTCCGTTGGGCATTGGCTACCATCTCGACGATCTGGCTAAGCATCGTGTCCGCACCGACTCGTTTGGCTTCGATGATCAAGCTGCCAGTGCCGTTGATCGTCGCACCCGTTACCGGGTCACCAGGCGTTTTTTCGACCGGTACAGGCTCGCCGGATATCATGGATTCATCAACGGACGAGCGACCATCAACGACCTCACCGTCCACGGGAACTTTCTCTCCCGGCCGAACACGTACGCGGTCTCCAACCTTAACATTTTCGAGTGGGATTTCTTCTTCACTCCCGTCCGGTCTGATAATTCGAGCTGTCTTGGCAGCCAGGTCAAGCAAGGCCCGGATGGCAGACCCCGTCCGCTCGCGCGCGCCAAGCTCCATGACCTGGCCCAGCAAAACGAGAACAACGATCACGGCGCCTGCTTCGAAATAGACGCCCACATGGCCGTCCGCGTCGCGAAACCCCTCTGGGAAGATGTCGGGCACTATCACCGCGGCGACGGAGAAGATGTAAGCGGCTCCAACGCCCATCCCGATCAGGGTGAACATGTTGAGGTTTCGCGTGATGACGGACTTTGCGCCACGCTCGAAGAACGGCCAGCCGGACCACAGGATGACAGGTGTTGCCAGAATAAGCTCAGTCCAACCAGCAATGCCTTCGCCAATGGCTTCGCGGACAAATCCCAGTCCGACATACGGCCCCATGGATAAGACAAGCAAGGGCAGTGTCAAAACAGCCCCAATCCAAAACCGGCGGCGAAAATCCACCAATTCAGGGTTCGGCCCTTCATCCCCGGTTGGTACGCCCATCGGCTCCAGTGCCATGCCACAAATCGGGCAGTCACCGGGATGGTCCTGGATGATTTCGGGGTGCATGGGGCAGGTATATTCGGTGCCCTCCGGCATGTCGTCGTAGGCCTGCTTGTGCGCGCCGGAAAGATAATGTTCCGGATCTGCAACGAATTTGTCGTGGCAGGACGAGGAGCAGAAGTGATAGGTTGCTCCGTCGTGGGACGCTTGGGGTTTGCCGGCATCTGGATCAACTTCCATTCCGCAGACTGGATCGGTCACTCGTTCACCGCCGTGGCCATGATGAGCGTGGTCTTGAGCGTCATCGCCGCAACACGCGTGTGTCGGCGCCTCGCCCTTACAGCAAGAACCAGATTCTTTGTCTGATGATGTCATGCGGGTCTCCATAGACGATATTTCGACGTATGATCCGGCTTCCAGTCACTGGAAGGTCAACAGGCTTTGATCACCCTGCCTCCGGTACCGTCGCAATGCGCTGGGCCAGGCCTTCTACGATCGGGCAATCGGGCCGGTCATCGCCGTTGCAGTTGCTGATCAGGCGGCGTAATTCGCGGCGCATCGCCAAGAGTTCACGGAGTTTGACGTCCATTATCTTGAGCTGTCCCTGAGCGATAGATTTCACTTGGCCGCTTGTGCGTGTCGGGTCTTCGTACAGGGAAAGAAGGCGTCGGCATTCCTCTAAAGAGAAGCCAAGGGAGCGAGCATTCGCGATGAAAGCGAGCTTTTGAACATCCCTCTCATTATAGACACGGTATCCATTCGCGGCCCGGGCAGGCGAAACTAGACCAACCTCCTCGTAGTAGCGGAGGGTCTTGGACGGAAGGCCGGTTAGTTTCGCTGCCTGGTTCACGTTCATTCCGCAGGCGCTCCCTCAATTGGCTGGTCATCCTGTTTGGGTTTGCGCCCTTTGAGTACGGCTCGTTGCCACAGCAAGAAGGCCGCAGGAATAACCAACAAAGTCAGGATAGTCGCACTTGTCATGCCGCCAACCATTGGCGCCGCAATGCGCCGCATGACTTCTGATCCGGTCCCGGTACCGAACATAATCGGCAAGAGGCCGGCCACAATCACCGCAACCGTCATCATGATCGGTCGAACACGCATGAGCGCGCCCTCCACGATCGCTTCTCTCAAATCGGCCGCTGTCATGTCTCGACCTTCATCGCGCGCTAGCGCTTTTCGTCGAGCAAGGGCTTGTTCGAGATAAACGATCATCAACACGCCGATTTCGACAGCCACGCCGGCGAGCGCGATGAAGCCCACTCCGACTGCGACAGACATGTTGTAACCGAGTAGATCGAGCAGCCACAAACCGCCAACCAATGAAAGCGGCAGAGTGACCATGATCAAAAGGACCGGGATCAAACGACCAAAGTTCAAGAACAAGAGGAGCACGATGATCACAATCGTAACTGGAACCACGATGCTCAACTTGGCCTTGGCCCGTTCCATATACTCGTATTGGCCCGACCAGCTGATAGAGTAGCCAGCCGGCAAGTCGATATACTCTTCCACGGCGGCTTGTGCGTCAGCGACATAGCTGCCGATATCAACATCAGCGATATCGATATAAATCCAGCCATTCAGACGGGCGTTTTCACTGCGAATAACGCCAGGTCCGTCCGACACGCCAATCTCCGCAATGCGCGAAAGAGGGATTTGGGCGCCTGAGGGAGTAACAATCGGAAGGGCACGAAGTTCATCGATCGACCCGCGATAATCGCGCGGATAGCGTAGATTGACCGGATATCGTTCCAGACCTTCGACACTCTCCGTGATCGTCATACCACCAATAGCCGTGCGTACGACGTCGTGCACGTCGGCCACATTAAGACCGAACCGTGCTGCTTCAAGTCGATCAACATCGATATCGACAAAACGGCCACCTGTTACGCGTTCGGCATAAACCGAAGCGGTACCTGGTACGGTCTCGATGACATCTTCGATTTGTTGGCCGATCTCCGCGATCACATCGAGATCCGGCCCCGCGACTTTCACGCCCACAGGGGTTTTGATGCCGGTAGCCAACATATCGATGCGGTTGCGGATCGGCATGATCCAAACATCCGTCAAAGAGGGAACATCAACCAAGCGGTCAAGTTCAGCGCGGATGTCATCCATCGTCACGCCCGGGCGCCATTCCTCCCGCGGCCGCAACTGAATCGTCGTTTCGATCATCGTGAGTGGGGCCGGATCGGTCGCCGTCTCGGCCCGGCCCGCCTTACCGTAAACCGTCAAGACCTCCGGAACCGTTGCGATAAGGCGGTTCGTTTGCTGGACGACCTCGGCAATCTTGCCCGCTGAAACGGCTGGATAGGCGCTTGGCATGTAAAGCAGATCGCCTTCGTCCAGATCAGGCATGAACTCGCTGCCCATTCTCGACAGCGGCACCGCCGCACTGGCCATTACCAAAACCGCCAGGCCGACCATCACCCACGGGCGCGCCAAAACAACACTGATGAAGGGGCGATACGCTGCGATCAAAATGCGGTTGATCGGGTTTTTGTGTTCAGGCGTAATTTTGCCGCGAATAAAGAACCCCATCAGCACTGGAACAAGCGTTACCGAGAGCCCCGCGGCAGCCGCCATCGCATAGGTTTTGGTAAACGCCAAGGGGTGGAACAAGCGGCCCTCTTGAGCTTCCAGGGCGAAAATGGGCACGAAACTGAAAGTAATGATCAGGAGCGAGAAGAAGAGAGCGGGGCCTACCTCCACAGACGCGTCAGCGACAATCCGCCATCGATTTTCCGGTGTTATCTCTTCCTTTTCGATATGCTTATGTAAGTTCTCGATCATCACAATGGCCGCGTCGACCATGGCACCAATAGCGATCGCGATCCCGCCCAGAGACATGATATTCGCATTGATCCCCTGCGCGTTCATGATGATGAACGCGGCGAGGACGCCCAGCGGCAAGCTAAGGACAATCACAAGCGACGAGCGCAGGTGGAAAAGGAAGATCGCACAGATCAGGGCAACGACAAGAAACTCCTCGATGAGCTTTTCTTGAAGTGAGTGTACGGCGCGCTCAATCAGCCCAGCACGATTGTAGGTGGTGACAATCTCAACACCGTCAGGAAGAGACTCTTCAAGTTCGTGGATGCGTTCCTCAACGCGTTCGATCGTTGCCAACGCGTTTTCGCCGTAGCGCATGATGATGACACCGCCGACGGCTTCGCCCTCACCGTTAAGCTCGCCAATGCCGCGCCTGAGTTCTGGTCCGATCTGGATGTCGGCAACATCGGAAAGCAAAATCGGCGTGCCGTTTTCAGTCACGCTTACCGGGATAGCCTCCAGATCCTCTATGCCTTGTATGTAGCCGGACGCACGGACCATGTATTCCGCTTCGGCCATTTCGATCACGCGACCGCCCGACTCCTGATTGCCGCGCTGGATCGCCATACGAAGATGAGACAGAGGAATATTGTAGGCGCGCAGACGGTCCGGGTCGGCAACCACTTGGTACTGTCGCACCATACCGCCGATCGTCGCGACTTCGGAAACGCCCTCAATGGTTTGAAGTTCATATTTGAGGAACCAATCTTGTAGGGATCGTAGCTCGGAAAGGTCATGCTGACCTGTGCGGTCTATGAGCGCATACTGATAAATCCAGCCGACACCGGTCGCGTCTGGACCCAGGGCTGGCGATGCTCCTTCTGGCAAGGTGGGGGCAACCTGGGAGAGGTATTCCAGAACCCGTGATCGAGCCCAGTAGAGGTCCGTCCCATCTTCGAAAATGATGTAAACGTAACTGTCGTTGAAAAAGGAATAGCCTCGGACCGTGACGGCGCCCGGCACTGCCAACATGGCTGTGGTCAGCGGATAGGTGACTTGATCTTCGACGACCTGAGGTGCTTGTCCGGGATAGGTCGTCTTGATGATGACCTGAACATCAGACAGGTCGGGAATGGCGTCGAGCGGGGTGCGGCTAAGCGAAAAGGCGCCAAATACAGCCAACAAGACGGCCATGATGAGGACGATCAGACGGTTGCCGATCGACCAGCGAATGATGGAAGCAATCATGATTAGTGCCCTCCATGACCGGCGTGATCGCCGTGTTCCGGCTCATCCGTGGCCGCGGGCATATCCATGTCCTGCGCCATGATCGCAGAGATCCGCCACTCGCCGTCTTCATTGCGCTGAAGATTGAAGGTGACGCTTTGCCCAACGGCGAATTCATTTAGGTCGACGCCGTCTAGTGTCAGAAATGACATAGACATTGCGGGCCACCCGAGCGTATCGATCGGCTCGTGTTCGAGATCGATCATGCCATGGCCGGCCATCAGGCTGACGATGACACCTCGTCCCTCGGCTTGTCGGACTTGAGCGCCTTCGGCTTCATCGATTGCACCCGGCGGGCTCATCCGCAAAGCAGCACCTTGAAGGCTGGCTTCAGAATCGATCAGGAACTGGCTGGAAACGACAATGCGTTCGCCCTCGAGCAGGCCAGAGAGAATCTCAATGCGGCCATCAGATTCCATCCCCGTTTCGATGCGCGCCGGTCGATATCGCCCCTCACCTTCAGCGACAATGACCCGATCTGATTGCCCGGACCGGATGACGGCTTCGCGCGGGATCGTCAAAGCCTGCACGTGAGGTTCTGTGTCGATGGTTACGTTGACGTAGGTTTCTGGGCGTAGCGCGCCATCCTCGTTCGCCGAGCGGATACGCACCGGCACACTTCGACTTTGCGGATCGACAGTTGGGTAGACGTACTCGACGACGCCGTGCCAGGTGCGGCTCGGATCCGCTGTCGATCGGATGTGAACGTCTTGACCTGGCGAGACCATGAGGGCGTCATCTTCAAAAACATCCACGAGGATCCATACCGAAGAAAGGTCGGAAATCGTCATGAGCTGAGCGCCGGGTCGCACATAAGAGCCCTCGCGCACTTCAAGAGCGATCACAACGCCATCCTGGCTGGCTCGCACTTCCACGAGCTCATCGGCATTGCCCGTGCGGGCTATGCGGTTGATCTGATCGCGTGTGACACCGAGAGCAACCAAACGGGACCGTGCCGCGGAGATCAGGACGTCCCGACCGATACGGCGGGCCTGAATATATTCTGCCTGGGCTGTTGCGATTTCTGGCGAGTACATGCGGAAAAGCAGATCGCCGGCACTGACGACATCTCCCACCGCGGCAACAGGGAGATCCTCGATCCAACCCTCAGCGCGCACATCAACCACGGAGGTCTGATCCTCATCGGGTCGAACATACCCAACTGATGAAACGGCGTGATAAAAGTCTGCGCGCGCGACCTGCGCGGTGCGAACGCCGATATTGTTCTCGACTGCGGGCGAGATCAATATCGCGCCATCCGGATCAGCTTCCTCACCCTCATAGACAGGAATGAGATCCATACCCATTGGCGATTTACCCGGAGAGTCGCTTCGAAAACTCGGGTCCATTGGCGCCTGCCAATACAAAACCCGACGCTCGGTACTGTCACTACCGTCGGAATTCTCTCCGCCTAGGATGTTTGCGGAGAAAAAACCGATTGTGAGGCCGGCGCTGACCAAAGCGGCGCCAAGCATATAGGATTTGAGTGTCATTGGACATCTCCAACAAGGTAGAGGATGCGAGCTTGGCTCTGCAGCGCATCAATGTTTAGTCGAACAAAAGCGAGTTCTGCGTCCAGAAGGGCGAGCTCAGCGCGAACCAATTCAGCGAAATCAGCCTGCTCATTCTCGTAGGCAATGAGAACGGCTCGAGCCGTTTCGCGTGCTCTTTCAAGAACGTCACCCTCGAAGAGGACGCGCTCTTCACTAAGCCGGAGGTAGCGCGAAAATTCCCGCTCCAACTGCCGGTTCAAATCCAGCAAGGTCGCCTGTCGATTGAGTCGATCCGCTGCCTCTTCTTGGCGTGCTGCGGCGACACCTTCGTCTTGTCGGCGGCGACTGAACAGCGGAACCTCAACCGTTACGGCGACGCTCGCCGCATCGGAACGCGAGTCCCGCAATCCGTAACCGGCTTCAACGGCCCAGCCCGGTCGATACTGCTGTAGTGCCAAATCAACTTCACGGCCACGCGCAGTAACTTGAGCATCCAGCATGCGCACCATTGGGTGGCTTACGAGCCTTGATTGTGCGGATTGAAGGTCGGGCGGCGTTGCTGGCAGGATCGGCAGCTGCGGTGTAAGGGGCCGACGAGCGACGTTAGAGGCAACAAAGCGCTCCAAATTGGCCTGCGCCAATTCTCGCTGGCGTTCGATCTGGATGAGGCGCGTGTCCAGTATCGAGGTTTCCAACTCGATTCGAATTACGTCGTGACTGTTTCGGCGGCCGGTCGCAAAGCTAGCGGTCGCGATTTCGCCAAGCTGTCTGATCGACATCTGGCTTTGACGTGTTAGCGCGTCGGCTTGCTGCCAATAATAGGTCTCGAGCCACGCCTCGCGCACCGACACTCGGATTCGGGCCTGTTCAAGCTCGCCGCCCTCTCGCGCGCCGGTTGCTTGAGCCTGGCGGCGTAGCCGATTTAATTCGCGGGTCTCGCCACGCGGAAACATTTGTCGCACGCCAATTTGGGCCTGCGTCATGGCTTCGCGGTTCAAATCGAAATCACTCAGCGGTACGTTTGCCAGTCCGACACGGACCATGGGGTCCGGCAAGGCATTTTCGGACTCGCCGCGATGCTCCAGCGCTTGCGCACGAGCCTGCCAGACTTGTACGGATGCATCGTCGGCTTGTTCAGCGGTCAAGACGGCCTCCGCCAAGCTTAGCGGTGGTTGTTCTGTTGCGTCTTGTGAAAGCGCTACCAGCGAAATCGCGAGCGCCGCTCCTATAATTGAAGTCATAATCTATCTCCAGTCATCGTCCAATGAGGTCGTCTTGCCCAAGCGCGGGCTGTAGGGTCTCATTGGCGAGGTGGCTGTTTGGGAACGGGATGTGTGGTCGCGCGAAAACGATCATGTACCGCTTGCACATTCATCTGAATGGCGAGCTGGCGGACGTCGTGTCCGTCAGCTCGATTTATCGAGGCGGGTGAGAATGTGTGGTGCACCGTGCAGCGTGCGTTGTCGCAGGTTTCGCAGTTTCCAATCTCACCGATGTACGGCGCTAGGGTTTCGCCGCAGCATGTTAAGCTTGCAGTGCTATGACAGTCGTCGCCGGTTTGTCCGTCGAACGGCGCCATCGCGTCTGAAGATCCCGCAAATGACAGGGCGAGAATTATCGCTGCGAGCGCTAAAAAGTTGGGGAAATTCCGAGTCATTTTGTCCCTAGTCGAAGTACCCCTATGTGGGGGTGTTCGAACCAATTACGCGGCTCGTCTAAGTATCCCTCATAGCTTCTCCGATTTCGGGCGCGCCAAATTGCCGCGGTCAGATCCAAAGGCGGTCTCGCCGTGGCCTTGCATTTGAAAGCCTTCTTCAGTATCACTGACTGACATGTCAGTCAGTGATACTGAAGAAGGTGCGATGCCCGATGTCGACCGGCGCAACCAAAATATGGACATGAAGCGGCGGTTGCTGGACGCCGCCGAAATCGTTTTCAACGACAAGGGGTATCAAGGCGCGCGTGTGTCCGACATTGTCGGCCAAGCTGGCGTGGCTCAAGGCAGTTTTTATCTTCATTTCGACAACAAGAAAGCTGTCTATCTAGAGCTCATCGACGGGTTCTTTTCCCATCTCTTAGACGAAACACTAGGTCAGCATCCCGTCGCGCAGATGAAGCAGCCAGCCGACATGCGCGCACAAATCCACGCCATATGGTCAACGCTGATTCTGTTTTGCCGCTCGCACCCCATGCTGACGCGGCTGGTGTTAGAAGCTCAATCGGCACTTCCACTGGAAGATCGCGAGCGGCTCAATCAACATTTTGAGAGCATAGCGGAAACTCTTTCGCACTACATGCGCGCCACGAGCTCTGCTGGCCTGACAAGACCACTCAACGCCGATCTCATGGGTTGGGTCGTGTTGGGCATGATCGAACGGGCGCTCTATTTCGCGGTGTTTGTTGCTCCTGACGCCAGGGCTGAAGATTTGGCCAGCGATCTTACTGCGTTTGAACTCTCCGGACTCCTAGCATCAACGACTGAAAACGAGGTGAGCCGTGCTCCATAATCTGCGATGGGGGCTTGGCCTCGTCTTGGGTTTGTCTGGACTGGTCCTGCTTTGGTGGATCAATCGCCCTGAACCCGATCACCCCACCCATCTGGAACTCTATGGCAATGTTGATGTGCGCCAGGTGGATCTGAGCTTCAGGGTCGCAGGCCGGCTCGAAGCCGTGTCCGTTGATGAAGGTGATCGCGTTGATCGCGGGGATGCAATCGCGTCCCTTGAGCGCGAAGATTTTGTTGACGCTGTAGCCTTAGCGGAAGCCGAGCTTAACGCCCAACAAGCGCTTCTTGATGCTTTGGAAGCGGGGAGTCGGCCGGAAGAAATTGGGCAGGCTGAAGCCCAAGTCGAACAAAGTCGCGCCGCGTTGGTTTTCGCGCAAGCCACTCTGGCGCGTCAGGAAACGTTAGCCGAGCGCGATATCGCCTCGCATCAGCTCCATGACGAAGCGCAAATGCAAGTCGATTTGGCGACGGCTCGATTAAGGGCAGCCCAGCAAACACTTGCCCTTTTGAGACAAGGACCGAGGATGGAAGACAGGCGCGCGGCCCGTGCGCACCGTGACGCCCTCTTGGTTTCTCTCCAATTGGCGCGGCGAAGGCTCGAAGACGCCAGTCTCGTGGTGCCAAGTCATGGAATCGTCCTCACACGAATACGCGAGCCCGGCGCGGTCATTGCAGCCGGCGAGCCCATTTTCACACTATCTCTCAGTGAGCCGATCTGGGTGCGCACCTACATCGATGAGCCCGATCTTGGCCACGTTCAACCTGGAATGGAAGTCAGTGTGACAACCGATTCCGGTGGAACCTATCAGGGTCGGATTGGGTTTATCTCGCCGGTCGCAGAATTCACGCCTCGAAGTGTGCAGACACGAGAGCTCAGAACCAGTCTCGTCTACCGCGTCCGGGTTGTTATCGCGCAGGCCGATGACGGGCTCCGGCAGGGTATGCCGGTGACAATTCATGTCGACGTACCGGCTGATGCCGAATGAACCTCTGATATCGGTTGCGAGCCTAGTTAAGGGCTTTGGCCGCAGCGACACACCCGTGTTGAACGACCTATCGTTTGAAGTGCATGGTGGTGGAATAACGGGACTCGTCGGCCCCGATGGGGCGGGCAAGACTACTCTGTTGCGCTTGCTTGCGGGTTTGCTTCAGCGTTCGAAGGGGGATGTGAGCGTCTGCGGCCTTGATCCGCAGGACAATAGCGCGCGATTACACACCCTGTTGTCCTACATGCCCCAAAGGTTTGGCCTCTATGAAGACCTCACTGTTCTAGAGAATCTTAGCCTGTATGCAGATCTTCGCGAGCTTGGCGCGGCGCAGCGGGGCGGACGCTTCGAGACGCTCCTAGCCTTCACGGGCTTGGCGCCGTTTACAAGCAGATTGGCAGGCGCTCTTTCTGGAGGCATGAAGCAAAAGCTCGGCTTGGCTTGCGCACTCATCCGCAAGCCTAAACTCCTTTTGCTTGACGAGCCCAGCGTAGGTGTTGACCCGATTTCTCGCCGCGAGTTGTGGCGAATGGTCCAGGATCTTGTCGACGACGGGATCGGCGTTGTTTGGAGTACCGCCTACCTGGACGAGGCGGAATTGTGTGACCGCGTTCTGGTGTTGAGCGAGGGCAATGCGATTTTTGATGGCGCACCACAAACGATGACCGAGGCGATGGTCGACAGAACGTTTCACCTTGTGGGGCTGAAAGAACGAAGACGTCAAACGCTCGATGATTTGCTCGTTCGACCCGATGTTGTGGATGGTGTGATTGAGGGCCAAAACCTTCGACTTGTACTGCGAGAATCGATCGCATCACGTTCGCTCAGTGCACAGTTTCCGAAGGCAAGCCTTATACCGGTGTCCCCGCGATTTGAGGATGCATTCATGGATCGATTGGGCGGCGCCAAGCAATCGCGCTCGCCGTTTCGCAAGGGCGTTACCGACATCCAGCGAGAACCCGGCACTGTCATCCGCTCAAACGCCCTCACAAAGAAATTCGGGAATTTTACGGCGGCACGAGACATCAGCTTTGAAATTGAAAGAGGCGAGATCTACGGATTGATCGGCCCGAACGGGGCCGGTAAGTCCACGACGTTTAAGATGATGTGCGGCCTCTTGGAGCCCAGCTCAGGCACCGCTTCGATTGCGGGATATGATTTGGGCCGATCGCCGAGCCAAGCCCGAGGGCGTTTGGGCTATATGGCGCAGAAGTTTTCGCTCTATGCCGATCTGAGCGTTCACCAAAATCTAGATTTCTTTGCCGGTGTTTACGGCCTGAACGGTCGGGGGCGCCGCGCAGCGATCGACCGAATGATCACGACCTTCGGTCTAAATTCGATCACAAAAATAAACGCGGGCATTATCCCGCTCGGCCACAAACAACGGCTCGCGTTAGCTTGCGCTTTGATGCACCAACCCGACGTACTGTTCCTGGATGAACCCACATCCGGTGTTGACCCGCGGACCCGCCGAGAGTTTTGGTCTCACATCAACGCGCTCTCCGATATCGGAACGACCATCGTGGTCACCACCCACTTTATGGAGGAAGCAGAATACTGTGACCGCGTCGGGCTAATTTACGCTGGCACTATGATTGCCGAGGGCAGTCCCGCCTCACTGAAACAAAGCGCCGGAGATTCGCAGATGACGCTTGAAGATGCATTCATAGAGCTTGTGGCGATGTCGAGTGCGAAAGCGGTCGCATCGTGATGGCTTCTTCAGCGCGTCGGTCTTTAAGCGCGAGGCGCGTTGCAGGCCTCATTCGCAAGGAGGTTCGCCAAGTCCTGCGCGATCCAAGTAATTTTGTCGTGGCACTCATACTCCCTGCGCTTTTGCTCTTCCTGTTCGGCTATGGCGTGTCCTTCGATCCTCGTCATTATGACCTCGGCTTGGTTGTCGAGCAGCCGACACCGGAAACAGGCAGCTTCGCCGCGTCGCTTAACAATTCCCCTTTCTTTGATGTCGAAATCAGCCGTGATCGCCGCGTTCTGGAGCCCAAACTTGTTGCGGGCGACTTGCATGCGATCATCGTGCTCCCGGCGAACTTCGCCGAAGAAGCTTACCGTCGTCACAGCGCGCCTCTCCAGTTGATCGTTGATGGCTCTGATCCCAATACTGCCAATTTGGTGGAAGGCTATATCGAACTCTTGTGGGTCAACTGGCTGGAGCAGGAGAGCATTAGCCGCGGCTCCGCCATCGCAAGCCCGCCGATATCAATCGAGCATAGAGTTTGGTTCAATGCAGAACTGGCAAGCCGAAACTACCTCGTTCCCGGATCAATCGCGATTATCTTGACGCTTATCGGATCCTTGCTGACAGCCCTAGTCATCGCGCGAGAGTGGGAGCGCGGTACAATGGAAGCTTTGCTCGCCACGCCGATTAATGTCGCGGAGCTCCTTATCGGAAAGCTCACACCGTACTTCATCCTCGGCATGGGTTCGACGGGCCTATCCGCCCTGCTCGCAGTTATCGTCTTCGATGTACCGCTTCGTGGATCATTCTTGGTCCTATTCGCTGTTTCGGCCATCTACATGTTGACCTCACTAGGACAGGGCTTGTTGATCTCCACGTTGACGCGTAACCAGTTGGTTGCAGCGCAGATCGCGATCCTATCGTCCTTCCTTCCTGCCTTTTACTTTTCCAATTTCGTGTTTGAACTTGAGAGCATGCCGACGGTCCTGCAATGGGTCAGCTATGCGGTGCCCGCTCGATACTATGTCGCCTCACTGCAAACCATATTCCTCGCTGGCGATATTCCATCGGTCCTGATTTTCAATGCTGCTGCTTTGTCCGTCATCGCGGCCGCGTTCTTCATAATCACACTTTTCAGAACTCGCACGCGATTGGATTAGTCATGCTGACCCGTCTCTTCGCCCTGATAAAGAAGGAGCTGTTAGCGACCGCACGCGATCGACAAACCCGTTTCATCGTCCTCATCGCCCCACCTTTTTTACTGCTGATCTACGTGTTCGCGATCACGCAAGATGTATCGAACGTGGCGATTGGCGTGGTCAATCAAGACCAGGGACGCTTTTCTCGGGACATACTCGAACGTGTCGTTGGGAGTACGCGCTTTCGAACGGTTACCTACTATGAAACCGTTGAAAGCCTAGGCGAGGCCATAGATGCGCAAGACGTATTGGTAGGGGTGTATTTTCAGGCGGACTTTTCACGGCGTGCCCTAAGGCGGCAACCGGCAAATGTGCAGTTGCTGCTAGACGGTCGCCGCTCGAACGCCGCGCAAATTGTATCGGGGTATTTTTATCGGATCATGGCAAGCTACAACCTTGCTTTGCTTGATGAGTACGGCATCGTCGCGCCAACCACTATCGTGTCGCGAACCTGGTTCAATGCCAATGCGACGCCGCTTTGGTCAGCAACACCAGCGCTATTTGCGGTGCTCGCGTCAATTGTTGGGTTTATGGTGTCGGCACTCTCCATCGCTAGAGAGCGCGAATTGGGGACATTCGAACAATTGCTCGTCTCCCCTCTCACGCCATTGGAAATCCTCGTCGGCAAGACAGTGCCGTCGTTAATGATCGCGGTTGGCAGTTCGGTCGTGATGCTCATCTTCAGTGTGTTCGTGCTGGGAGTGCCGATACGAGGAGATCTGCTGGCCCTTTTTGGATCAATGATCGTCTTCTTGTTATCGATCATCGGGATCGGTCTGTTTATCTCATCCTTGGTCAGAACACAGCAACAGGCCGTGATCGGGTTGTTTATCTACATGATACCGGCTGTGCTTTTGTCAGGATATGCAACCCCGGTGGCGAATATGCCAGTGGGATTACAATGGCTGACCCAGACCAACCCGATCACGCATTTTATCGTGATCTGCAAGGCAATATTTCTGAAAGATGCTGTGTCATCAGATATCTGGGCCCACACCTGGCCGCTCATTTTGATCGCAATTGTGACCTTGTCCTGCGGCACCTGGCTCTTCAATCGACGCCGAGGCTGACTACCGTTGAGCTGCCTCATTCATCTGACGATGGCGCTGTCGGATATGGTCGGGCCAGGTCGATTTGATATAGGCGATGACGGCTCGAATCTCCTCATCTGAGAGGATGTGTTCGTATCCGCCCATATCCGTTTCATACCCTTCCGGCAGCAGGGCCGCCGTCCCATATTTCGTGATCTCGAACAGCATGTTGTCTGGATGATGCCAGGTGTGACCGGACTCATCGTGCGGCGGTGCCGGCAAACGGCCATTAGGTAATCGCCGCTGCCAATCGGCTTGTCCTTCCAAATTGGGTCCGTGACAGGATGCACAATGGATCTGATAAATCGGTGCGCCCATAGCGACCAAGCGCCCGTCACGCTCGTCGATCATCATGTGCCCAGATGCGCTCGCCGACTGAAAGCTTCCCCCGAGGTGGGGCCGGATCATAAACCAATACCCCGTCCCCATCAGCGCAATGGTGAGAAAGGCTCCTAAACCGAACAAGAAGGTCTTGCGAGCCAGGCTAGATTGTTGGGGCATCATCTTTCTCCTGGGATGGCCAGTTCGCGGCTGCCAACCCTCCGATTACGACCAGAGCTCCAACAAGCGTCATGGGGCTGAGGGTCTCATTATAAAATGTCCAACCGAGAAACAGGCCGATCACCGGCACCAAAAAGCTAAAGGCGTTGGCTCGACTCAATTCTGTCTTGCGCAGAACGTCTGTCCACAACCAATAAACAAGTGCGGTGCCAGGAAGCGCTAGAAGAACGAGAGACAGTCCGAACGCTCCGGTGAACTCAATCGCTCGACCGGCCTCAACGATTGGACTGGCGAGCCCTAAGGGTATCGCACCAAACATGAGCTGAAGCCCCATCATCACCAACGGATCGATGGACGTCACAGCATGCTTAATCATCACATTGCTGATTGAGATTCCTAACATGCTTATCGCCAGAAAACCAAAGCCGACGGCCGGACCATCAGGCCCGTTTTGGCCAAAGCTGGGCAGAGCTATGAGAACGATTCCCACAAAACCGCCAACGAGCCCGCAAAGCGTCTTCAGGCTCAGCGTTTCTTTAAGAAAAACCGCAGCCAAGCCCGCCGCCACAAGGGGCTGAATGTTCGCGACCACCGTGGCCAATCCCGGCGAGACCCAACGCGCAGCCTCGAACATGCCCCAAAAGCCCAAACTGGTCGCTCCTAATCCAATCACGCCAATCTGGACCCATGCACGCACCGATGTCGGCCAAGGTCGCTTTAGGGCCGATGCGATTACAAGGAGAGCCAAGCCGGCCAGAAGGGCCCTAAACGTAGCAAATAGGAGCGGTGGAACGGACGCTTGGCCAATTTCGATTAGCGGAAAGCACAGCGCCCACAAGAAGAACACGATGAGCAGCTTGATGACATTCATGACGGCGTACTGGGTGATTGCGGTTTGTCGGCAGTCGGTCCAAGGCCCAGCACAGAGAGCCCCAAAAGGGCGGCAACAAATGAAGCAATGAGAATGGCCAGCTTTGATGTCGTCACGAGGTCGTGCTCGCTAAACGCGATCGACGCGATAAAGACGCTCATGGTGAAGCCAACACCAGCAAGCAGGCTAGCGCCGATGATATGCCGCCAGCCCATCGCTGGCGTGCGTATGGTCAATCCCATGTGGTCCAAAACCCACACGCCACCCAATATGCCCAACGGCTTACCTAGAACGAGCGCCAAAATAATACCCTGCGCGGCTGGTTCGAATAGAGCGGCCATCCCGAGCGTTGAAATGTTGATACCAGTGTTAAATAGCGCGAACACCGGAACGACGACCCAAAACACCCAAGGCTTCAGCGCCGTTTCGAGCCGAACCAGCGAGCGCTTCCGGTTTGGCCGGGTCTGCTCGAAGGGCACGAGCAACCCGATCAGGACACCTGTGATCGCGCCTTCAATTCCCGCCTGCAAAATGGAAGCCCAAATCACTAAGCTCAAACCGATGAGCGCCGACCAACTGAAGCGCCAGAGGCGCGTCACGAAAACGGCCACGACCATGGCGGCGATCGCGAAAAGGAGCGGGCCGAGCGCGAAGCCGTGACCGTAAAACAATCCGATGATTAGAACGGCGCCGATATCGTCGAAAATCGCAAGAGCTGTTAAGAACACCTTGAGCGATGCCGGCACGCGATCACCCAAGAACGCAAGCAAACCCAATACGAGTACAATATCTGTAGCGGTTGGGATCGCCCAACCTGGGCGCAAAGCCGGATCCGCTCCCGCCAATCCCATGTAAATCGCAGCAGGTGCAAACATGCCCGCGAGTGCGGCAGCCGCGGGTACGGCGACGGCACGCAAGGACGACAGATGTCCTGAGAGGACTTCTCTTTTGATCTCCAGCCCGACGAGTAGAAAAAACAACACCATCAGGCCTTCATTGATCCACCACACGAGCGGACGGTCCAGCTCGAACGGACCGAAACGGATATGAACCGGTAAATGGTGGATGGACTGATAGACGTCTTGCCAGGAGGAATTCGCCCACACAAAGCCCACGATCATTGTCGCGATTAGGACAATGCCTGTTGTCCTAGCCGTATCGAGTGGGGGATGCGATTTGGGGTTCACGAACGAAGTATCCTCATCGTCGATCAGCGTTCGGTTACGTTGACACAGGCCTCGTATCCGCGAAATCGATTTCCGGTGCATCGTGAGGGTTTGGGCACTGCGTTTCGATCTGCAGCGTCGCGAAGTAAAATCCAAACCGCTCTCTTAGTAAGTCGTGCGCACGATTGAGTACGTCGCTATGGTCGGCGCGATCATCGATGAGCAGATGGGCTGAGAAGAGGTTCTTGCCAGAGGTCAGCGCCCAAGCGTGGATGTGGTGCACCTCATCAACGCCAGCCAATGAGGTCAACGCGTCTTGAACTAAGGCCACATCGACATCATCAGGCACTGTTTCCATTAGAACATTCACAGCATCGCGGGTGATGCTCCAGGACGCCCAAAACAAGACCAACCCAAAAGCAATCCCGAGGATGGGGTCGATCGCCAAATATCCGGTGAAGTAAACGACAACGGCGGCCACGATAATGATCAGGCTTCCAACGAAGGTCTGCATCACATGCCAAAACGCCCCCTTCATATTCAGATTGCCCTTCTGACCCGAGAATAACAGCCGCAGGGATATGAATTCGGTTATCAAGCCTCCTGCTGCCGCCAACAACATGAGGCCATATTCGATTTCCACTGGATTCAGGAGACGAGCGATGCCCATGTAGAGCACAAACGCAGCCATGACGAACAAGAACAGGCCGTTTAGAAGGGCGCCGATTATTTCGGCTCGAACGGACCCAAAAGTGCGATAACGATCGGCGGCGCGCGCTGCGATGCGGCCAGCGACCAAGGCGAGCAAAACGCCCCCAACTGCGGAAAATGTGTGGAAGGCGTCCGAAAGGACGGCGACGGAACCGCTTAGATACCCAAGGCCAAGTTCGATGATGAAGTAGATGCCTGTCAGCCAGGAGCTGATCTTCAGAGCGCGCTCATTCGAGGCGAGCATCGCGGACATATCGTGGCCGCCGCCAGAGTGGGCCTGCGCGGTATTATGAGTGTGTGATGAGGGCATGGCGTAATCGTTTGAGCGTTAAGGTGTTGGAACAATTACGCACAGCCCGACACTACCCCTCACATTGTCGATGGTGAGTGGGCCCTCGTTGGTTTCGATCGTGGAATGGAGATTGTCGGAAAATGTTGATTGCTATCGGGATCGGGTTATCGCTCATCGGCGTGACAGCCTTTATGCATTTCCATGTCTTGCATGTGCTTTCGAAGATTGGGTTGACCGCCTCGGCGCGCAATGACCGACATATCCTCTATTTTGTCTTGGCACTTTTCGCGGTGCATGCCATGCAAATAGTGCTCTATGCGGCAGCGTACTGGTTCTCCACGGATGTGATTGGGATCGGTACATTCGCAGGTGCTCATACAGGTTCGGCCCTAGACCTCTTCTATGTCTCCATCGTGAGCTATACATCCTTGGGCATCGGAGACATCGCTCCGGTCGGTCATGTCCGCTTTATCGTTGGTGTGGAAGCGCTAAACGGCCTGCTTCTGATCGCCTGGTCGGCCTCATTCATGTATATGATGATGGAACAAAACTGGCGCCGGAGTATTGCCTCCAGCAAAATTGACGGCTCGCCGAATGAGTTCTCTCAATACACAGATGTTCAGAACCCGCGTCAGTAAGTTTATTGGCCGACCGCGGAATTGGTGAGCTTACCAGCACAGATAATCGAAATCCGCGGCTTGGCTTGCCTTGATGTCGCGTGCGGTGAAATCATCGATTCCGCCCAGCCGGAAGGCTGGGTCTGCCCAAATATAGCCCTCGGGCCATTCCACAACAGCGCATTGGCCTTCAATCTCTATCTTGATCTCATCGAAGGTTTCCAGCCGCTGATCTTCAGGTTCCAGGATCGCAAGAAGCTGCACCACCTTTTCTTCCGCTTCCCATACCGGCGCACACATAAAGCGGATCTCCGCGATCGATCGATAGACCTTGTATAACGGCGCGTTCGGTTTGCCGTGCTTGCTCCAGGCACGCTCTCTGAAGTTCTTTGTCGCGACGTCGAAAGCGTCTGGAAAGGCGAAGTTCCCATACTTCCGCGCGATTGCGCGACCAAATTTGATGCGCTTCTCTTGATCGTCGAACCCGTTCTGTCGTGTCCAAGTCCGCACGAGATCCTTTGAGGCAGTCATCGTGCGGGTGAGATCCACGAAGCATCCATCTGGACCGGTCTCGAGCTCTGCTAGACCCGGTTTGCGGCCGCGCAGAGCGTCGCGGGCGACGCCTTCCGATACACGGACGAGAGGCGAAAACGAGACATAGTCTCGGCCGTTTCCCTCACCGCCTTGAACCAGGTCGCATGTCTGCGAGATCGCGACCAGGCCGACAACACCATCTTCTTCCCGGTGAAATTCCGCGACGTAGGGCCATTCGGGATCTGGCTCTATTGGTTCCGCCATCATAAACCCGCCGGCATCGAGGACATAGTCGCCCTGCTGCCACTCACACATAGGGTTCTTGCCCGCGTCATCGTTATCGTTTGCGGACATCGATCTTAATCGCGCGAAGCTCTCCGCATCGGAAGCCGGCGGCCCTTGCGCTTGGGTTCGGGCGTCAATGGTGTGTTGTCATCCACTTCGCTACCGTCCGCCCATTCATGGATCGTCCAGCCGCCGAATTCGATATCCGATGCGCCCGTTTCCACCTGGGTAGCAAGCATCGATTGTCGCTTTGGCCAACCATCACCTGGCCCGGCCAATTGCGCTGCTTTGCCGAAGTTCCCCATGGCTCCATAGCGGAACGCGTTGATGCCGCGCTCGTCAACCGCGAGCATCGCGCGGGCGTTTCGCTCTGCCAGGCCGCGATCAATGAAGCGAAACAGCCGGACGCAATCATGGATCCGTTTGAGGTTGTTTGGTCGTATCTTTTCTCGATTCATCCACTTTTGAACTGATCGACGGTTAACTCCGAGCAGCAGGCCAATTTGTTCCCAAGCATATCCCGTCAAGAGCCTAAGCTCGGTAATCAGCGTCCATGCTGGCGTGGTTTCTATGTTTGCTGTGTGGTCGCCGCGATCCCAGCGCTTTTCCAGCGAGGCCGCGCGTTCTACGACCCGGTGCAAGCCGCTCGATGAGACCCGCCCGTGCGCGGCGCGAGCGCTGCCTAGCGCAGACGCTAGATCTCGCGGGACGCGCGTGTAGCCGGAGGTTCGCCCCTCAACAACGTGGGTTCGAACTTCACTCGCTGGTGAACGAATTTCGGCGTCGAACGTTGTCGGTGGCGACGAAAGCGGTTTGACTAAGCGTTTGGCTGGCCTTTCCAGGACATCGTTCATTTCAGATCCCCTCCGCATTCGACTAGCAATTCATCGGTCACGATGTGTCGAAACAGCGCGTAAGCGCGACCCGACAACTTAATCGCGCCATCATGAATTGCTTTCGGGTCAAATGCTACCGGTTCCGGATGATGTGTCGCGCTGTCAATATCGAGAAACCAGCACTCCGTATCCAAAGCGGGCATTACCTCCGCGTCGTGGGTATCGCCAGGATTTAGAAACCCCCACCTCGCGGCGATATTTCCCTCGTTGGTCTGAGCCACGAGCTTGTTGGTGTTCAAGACGATTGCGTCGCTGTGCTCATTCAAGAATGGGCTTAGAAAATTCGGATTGATGTATCTCGCGCGGGCGTCGAACCGAGCTCCGTAGATCTGGTCGACGTAGCGAACACCGAGTCTCATCACAAGCTGTGGCTCGAGCGTCTCCTGCAGGGCCACACAGACATTCTTCAGTCGCCCGTAGAATTCGGCTCGGCTGTCATAGTTGCGTGTTTCAAGGGCCACGGAATCCGCTGTAAGAGTGACGCGTTCGGTCTTTTTCGCGTTCATGTAACGCAGGGTCCGGCGATTGGATCTGCGTACACCGTCGGGTTCGACTTCGATTAGATGGCCGGTCTCTTCGACGCTCAACGGATAATGCCGCCGGATCGCCTCCTGGAAATCGGCGGTGAAGTCCGCGTCTGTGTTGATTTTTTTGATCTCCTCGAATCTGACCTGCGTGAGCACTGATACCAACGGAGTTGAGGTCAGTGGGACAGATTTTCGAAACGGGCCTCCGAAAGGCTCTGCGAAGCTCTTGGTCATGACGATTGCTCCCTACCCCGAGAATGTGTGGGAATTATTAAGGGAAGTAAAGGTGGATGGGGCGTGAACAGATCCCCCTACCTGATCGCGCTGCGGTGTTCGTACGGCCGGCCACAAGGTCGCTATGACCGTTTTTGTCCACCCGCTCCAATCTAATCGATACCGATCAGTGCGTTGCAGCGCCTATATGCGACGAAACCACGAATATCGCGTGCGTGCTTGTGAGTTGATACCACGATTATTTATTAAGCGTTTTCGGTAGGTTACGCCTTGCTCCGATTGTGCTAGGCTCCGATTCGTAGAGGGGATCCATGTCCAAGTCTTCCGAACAGCGTGAGCTCCAATTTCCATTCGATGATGGTCTGCACAATCTGCGGGACGACCGCGACATCATGTCGATGCCCTATTTCGCATCTGGCGCGAAGGGAAAGGTTGTCCAGCACATCCGTGTTGAACTCGAAACGCCAAACGATAGTGCCTGGGTTGATATCAAGGGCACTCAGGACGGAATCGCCGATCTTTTCGACAAACGGGTACTCCTGTGGATCCGTATGATGATCGATCAGTCGCGTCGCGACGGTCGAGAGGTCTCGCGCACGGTCGTCTTTGCGCCCTATGACTACTTTCATGCGCTCGGCAATCGGCGGCCGAGCAAGAAGGACTATGAAGCCTTCGACAGAAGCTTGGATCGGCTCAAAGGCACCTACATCAAATCCAGTGTCGATGCCGTGTTGCCCAATGGTGATGTCATCCGAGGCAATATGCGTCGCGGTTGGATCGATGAGGCCGACTACATCGAGCACCAGGGCGCCACGCGTACCACGCGTCGCGGCGTCCGCATTCGTGTCTCTGAATGGCTCTTCGCGCTGTGGATGGAGGACGGCAAGGCCCTCTCCGTTCCGCGCGAGTATTTCCAGATCAAATCACCGTTGAAAATGCGGATCTACGAGCTCTGCCGGCGCTTTGTCGGGCATCAGCGCATCCCCGTACGCATGAACCTCGCCCTGTTCCACAAACGTCTGAACGGTGGCGAGGGTCGGCCGACCGATATCAAGAAGAAGATCCGCGAGATCCACGAAGACGGCGGTTTACTGGGTTATGACATCGTCCTCGAACCGCACAAGAAACGCACACCGCCTGGTCGCGTCATGGTGCGCATGACAAATATCAAGCTTTCGCCCCGCCTCCGCCCTGTGAAGTGAGCCGATACCACGAAGCTGTTCTCTTATTGTTCAGTTTCCCGGTGTTTGTGAGTTGAAACCACGAATCGGGCCCGCAGCCAGAAACCTCCAAGACGACAAAACCACGAAGCCTGTTTTCCAAGGCACTATTCCAGGTCCATCCTCGTGGTTTCGTCGCACAAGATACCTCCAAATTGGACAATTCCTCGTGGTTTCGGCGCATATAAGCCATCTCAGGCATCGCCGAACACGGGGTTTCGACGCATTGGCTCGTGGTTTTGTCGTCTAAAACGCCGATCTGCGCACAATCAGGTCAATGCAGTCGTGGTTTCGCTTCAAAGAGCACGTGGTATCGCTTCACGTTAACCGGGGTTTCGATCCTCATTAACCGGGGTAACATCCCGCTTATCGCCACAACGGCTTGATTTTGAACGCCCTTTGGCGGCCCTAAAGTCTTTTAAATCCAATAAATCTTTTAAAGCGGATAGATCGCTCTTCGCCAATGGGCGTCGTGGTTTCACCGTCTCACCACTGCTCGGCAAAAGGAAAGGCCGTGGCCGGCCGGTGAAGGAAGCTGATCAAGAGATCGGTTCGATCGACACCAGGAGGCCAACATGTCCCGTTACTCGTTCGCGTTTGGCGAATACGTTGTGCGGCACGCTCGTGTCGAAGTTGACGCCCTTGAGCCCGGTCAGGCGCTCTCCAAGGCGCGCACGCTGATCCGACAAGCCGATCCCGAAGCATTTGCATTCGAATACGATGAACATGGCACCGCTGCCTATTTCCTGGACATGATCGGTCCAGACGGACGGCATGTGGAGCTTGGCGAGTTGCCGGTTTGCGAAAACGACCAGATCCTCCAAGCCAACTGTGAGGTCGTGCGCCGGTACAATGCTGCTGATGAGCTCGTCGCGGCTATCGAGGATCTGCTCGTCGCGATTTCTCAAAACACTGCCTTTCGGCGGCCCTCGTCGGATCTGTTCGATAAAGCGATCGAACGCGCGCGAGGTGCCTACCTACTTGCTACAGGGTCCGACCCGCTCTCGTTGAGAGAGGTCGCGGCCGAAGCGCCGAAGCGCTTCCTCAATCATTATCTCTGTTCGCAATGTTCTGAGCGCTGGACCGACGCCTGGTCCGCCACATGCGACGACCGATGCCCCAACAGCGACACGGCCACTTCGCCCTATCAAAGTGACGACCTGCCACAGGCCGACTGATCCTATCGATTGTGGTGTGCCCCAACTTGCCCCGCCGGCTCTGCTGGCGGGGTTTTCTTTTTGAACCTGGACACTTGGAGGCACGAATGGGCTGGCTTTTTCAACCCGATCCGATCGACCGCGACTACATCGAGCAGCGTATCGTTCCAAACGATGCGGAGCTCGTCGATTACTCGAAACAGGGCGCCAAGCACTGGCTTTTAATTGAAGCCCACTCCTCGCCCGGCGATAGCCTGCAGCGCGATTTCGAGCCCGACAGTGACGGCAAGGTCCGCTTCATTGCGCTCGTTCTGACCCAGGTCGATCGGGCAAGCCATTGCCAATATGGCTACAAAGCTATCGACGAAACCATGCGGCCGGCCGAAGAAGCATGTCCGCTTCGCCTCGTCAAAGCCGCCTCACCTCTTCGACGCGACCCGTATACCTGGCGCGACCGCGTCCTCGCCCATCACGTGGCTCGCCGGAAAGCCCGCAAGCCCAAACTGATCGACGGCCAACTCATCGAGTTTGATCAACCGATCCGGTTTGTCGATGGCGAAGAACACTCACGGTTTATTGTCTGCTATTACAAACCGCCGTTCGCAAAACGCACACGCCTCCTATTCAAGACACCGTGCACCGGTCAGCTCTATCGAATCTCCAACATCGCCTCGCGTTCCTATCGCGTCATCGCTGAGCCTGCACCGGAGGCCGCGTGATGGGGATGTTGGCCGTGCTCATGCCCGCTACGCGCTCAAAGGAAAGTTTGGGAGGCGCAAGGCGAAACGCCTTGTGGAGGACCACCCAATGACCCAGCTTGGCCTTGCACTCGCAGCTGAAACGCCGACCCGGACACGGTCCGAACGGCCGCCACAATCGAGCCATGGGCTCTTGTCGTGTTATCTTGCCCGCCATCTGGGTCCAGGCGCTTCAATTGAGGCTGCACGCCTGCTGGATACTTACTGCGATCTTGGCGCTCTTTCGCGCGCTGCCGCTGACCTGACCCCGTCCATGCTCGGCGTCAGTGAAGATGTCGCTGCTGACCTGGCGCTCTTGCAGCCGATCGCGGCAGAAGTCTCTCGCGATGATCTGCCAAATCAGGACGCGTTGACCAGTTTTAGCGTCGTGATCAATTACTTGCGCGCGGCTATGCAACACGAGTCAGTGGAGCAAGTTCGCGTCCTGTTCCTCAATCGAAAGAACCGACTGATTGCTGACGAGATCATGGCGCGTGGAACGGTTGATCATGCCCCGGTCTATCCGCGTGAGATCGCCCGACGGGCCCTGATCCTCAACGCATCCGCAATGATCATCGCCCACAACCATCCCTCCGGCGATTCCTCGCCGTCCCAAGCAGACATCACCATGACCAAAACCCTGGTCGACATCCTGCGGCCATTCGAAATCGTGATTCACGATCACATCGTCATGGCTCGAAATGGACACTCCTCGATGAAAACCCTAGGATTGTTTTAGGGCGCCATCATGGATATTCACGACACCCGCATTACTGCGCTTCGCAACCGTGGTGCGTTGTTTGTGGTCAACCATTCTGCAGGCAAAGACAGCCAGGCAATGGTTGCCCTGCTCAAGCGCGCCGTCCCGGCCGCGCAATTGCTTGTCATTCACGCTGACCTTGGCGAGGTCGAATGGCCTGGAAACATCGAACACATTGTCGAGACCATCGATGATCTCCCCTTCCTGGTGTGTCGCAACGAGAGGAAGGGGTTTCTCGATATGGTCGAGGCGCGCGGCATGTGGCCCAGTGCGTCGACTCGTCAATGCACAAGCGACTTGAAGCGAGGACCGATTGAAAAGGCCATACGGCATTTTCTCCGAGACCATCCTGAGTTCGGTGGACTTGTTGTGAATTGTATGGGGATCCGAGCTGCTGAATCCGCCAAACGCGCCCGACAGATCCCATTTCGTTTCAATGAACGAAATTCCAAGGCGGGTCGTGAATGGTACGATTGGCTACCCATTTTCGGTTATTCAAAACACCAGGTATTCCAGACTATTCAAGACGCTGGCCAAACACCCCACCCCGCTTACGCCCTCGGGATGAGCCGGCTCTCTTGCGTTTTTTGCATTCTGGCATCGAAGTCGGATCTTTCGATCGCAGCTGAACACAATCGCGCGCTCTATCAGCGCTATGTCGCGCTCGAAAAGAAGATCGGACATACCTTGTCCATGTCGCGGCGCCCGCTTGAAGCGCTCACGGGCATTCCCGGCTAACGCCTCACTGACGCTTGCTTCTTCCTTCGCTACACCGTTTTGATCTGGAGTTTGTCTTGGCGATCAACTCCTGGATCCCATCGACGAAGTCCTCACTCCATCGCGAATCCCACAGCACTTCGATGGTGCCGGTTGCTTGGCACTCAGCGCATCGCGCTTTGCGTCGCAGCAGGGCGACTTCCTCGACCAACGCACCGTGCGGCGGCCTAAAGGCTCGTCGATCACAGTTTCCACAACGGAATAGGTAGCCAACATGGCGGACGGATTGAGCCATTTTCACTCTCCCGCCCCACGTTCTCGACCACTTGCCCTGTACGTGTTTTGCCTGACTAGCGGGGCTCCTGTCGAGCATGGCGCCCAGAAGAAAAGAAGGGTTGGGGTCGGCGAAGCCGACCAAGGAGGAGGAGATGGCAACTCCAGCAACAATCCAGATCGAGGATCGACTATTTTATTGCCACTACGACGGCATGCCGACCGGCATGGCGCCCAGACTGGTGAAAACAATTGAAGCGCTAGCTGTACCGCTTTCCCGAACACACCACCGCCCTATCGTCCGGGAAAACGCCCGCGGCGGACTCGCATTCGCCTTTATCCGGGGCAACCTCGACGCTGAACCGGCTCCGCACAACAGCAGATCCGGCATCTGGGCTGACTATCACTATTCCATATCAAGCTCCGACACCGGCGAACTCTCCGTCAAGGTTGAGCGCCGAACCGATCGTTCAACATGGCGCATCATTGAAGTTCGCGAACTGGCATCTTGGATACACAATCAGCGTTCTGCCCTCGCGAGCCAGATCCGCGTCCACGATCCTGAATCTACCGATCCGAACGCAGACGCGCTCGTTGCAATACCTGCGATCGTGAAAGCAAGTGCTTGCGGTCGACGCGCATCGCCGCGCTTCGAGTATGCAACGCGTGAGCAGGCGCGATCCTACCAGAGCCGCGCAGAAGGCCTGGCTGGCCGCTTTTCTGACGACAACCCGAACCATCAGGTTTGTCTTGACCAAGCCGGTTACTGGGAAGCCGCGCTTGTTTCATCTTCGGTGGACCGACACTGTTCCAGCCGGGTCGCACAATGAAACAATTTGGGCCACCCCGTCTTTCCCTCGACCTAGCCAGCTATGTCATCGAGTCCTCGAGCGATCAGCTGGCGCCGGCCGAACTGGGTTTGGATGAATTGTGGTGCCTATCCACTTCATCATTCGAGCGAGCAACCTTCACGCTTCAGGAAGCTCGGGCGAAACTCGCTCTATTGCGGGCTGAAAACCCGCATCTGGACTACGCCATCCTGCGAGTCCATCTCGCGCTGCCGCCCGGCGACCCTAACAGGATCCTCGAACGCCTGGCGCGATAACACATACCGACACTTCCGTCTGGCGCTCGAGGATGAGCGCAGGCCTCGTGGCTGGCACGCAGATTGCTCTCTCGCGCAGCACTCAGGTTTTTCTCCGAAAGGATGGAGAGGGGTGGAAGAGCTTTGCGCGCACGCCAACCGCGGGGCGCGTCTTTCGAAAATTTCTTCCAGACAACCTTCGGAGGCTCCGATGGTCCAGTTTTCTCATGCCGATTGGCAAGTTCGCACAACCGTATCTGCGGCTCGCCGCGATCTATATGACGTCACCCCGGGCGCCGAGCGCCTGATCGCTAGCCTGGTCGCTGCGGAAGATGTCTCGATGGAACGGTTTGAAGACGCCATGGGCCTGCTTCAAGCTGCTCCGATCATGCACGCCACCATCGAGCTCGCGTTGAAGGTCTTGGCCCGACCTGAATACGAAGATGATGCGACGCTCGCTCGCGTCATTAATGTGTTGAGGGATGCCATCCGTCACAGCGACGAACCTCGGACCCGATAGATCAGATCCTATGGCTCCTCGCGTTGATGGGTGCCGGCTTCCCTAATGGTGTAGAACATCATCACCTTATGACAGGCGTTCGCGTCGTCGCCGCGCCCCGACCGCAAGCAACGGACGATAGTGTCATCCAAATTGTTGGCCTCGAAGTAATCGAGGGCAGCGATCGCATCCTCGCGAGCCTCTCGAGCTTGTTCTACTCGTTCAAGCTCCCAACGCTCGGAGCGCGTCAACTCCTGCTCTACTTCCTGATCTTGCTGATCTGCCGGATCGCTTGCCCAAGCGATCGCGGGCAGCGCCAGAAGAGACACCAGACAAACGGCGGAACGCGTGGCGGCGGCGTATGACATAACTTTTTCCTGTTGCTGAGCGCGATCTGATCGATTGCAACACGTTAGAACGCCACTTTAGTTTTTCTACCCCCTCCCCCTCCATTTCTAGTGTTGGCTGTGCTAGCGCTGGTGAATGGCATACGAACCCTATGATCCGCACGACCCTCTAAGCGGACACTATCCGAGCAAGTCGTCCCCCAGCTTTGCGATTTCGACGTCTGCAGGATGGTGGCTGTTTTACCTTCGCGCGTCTCAGCTGCTCGTCGTAGTGGCATCCCTCGGCCTAGCCGTGTTCTACGCGCTGGGTGGATATGCGCCGGTCGATACGTTCCCCGGCACGATCATCTCCACACTGATTATTTGCATTTTGCCTGGAGCCGCGCTGTTCATTCTCTTGGAGCTGCTCTGTCGTCGATTGATGAGGTCTATCCGAAACGCGGTAGAGTAACATCTCGCGCTGTTTCCTCATCCACCGGCTGTGATCCTTCTTCATCCGGAAGCATCTCCTGGATCATCGCCTCTCGGTTCCCCGACAATCCTGAATCATTGGCATCGCGGCGCTCGGAAACGTTTTCCCGCATGCCCTGATAGCTCACGGTAGGCTCCAAAGACCGGCCCACCCGGTCTTCGATTTGTTCGCCATCACTTGTCACCACACCCGCTTCGCGACCAACCCATGCCATGCCTTCATCGGCCTGGCTTTGGACCTGGCTGTCCGGCCCGACACTGCGGCCTTGTGCACTAGCCATATGCCGGTCAAGTGCGGGCATTGCCCCGGCGGCCAGATCCCGGCCCGCCTCGATTTGGCTTGATTGCCGCGCCAAGTCTGACCCGCCTACCTCTGACTGAACGCCGGCCCAGGTGCCGGAGTTCGGGATCTGCGTCCGCGCGAAATCTTCGACAAGCTGGTCGAAGCCTTCACGGTCGTTCAGATACATGTCGTTGAGACCAGACTGCCAATTGGGTATCCCGCGATTTGCGTTTCCGTGCGCGCCAATCTGGTCTCCGTAGAATTCGAGCAATTGGTCGTGCAATGGCGCGTCATACCGAAAGGCGTCAGATTCGTATCTGCGGGCCTGTTCGCTCGCCTGCTCGCTATCGCGAAGAGCGCGATCCGAGCGTGTTTGATAATCTTGGCTCTCGCGCAAATCTTGTTGGATTGAAGATACCCGTGAGTTTTGCGTCCCACCGGTCTCGCTCACCTGAGCCGATGCCATTGCCGACAGCACTTCGTCCATAGACTGATTGAACGATTCCCGGTCCTGCGCGTTGAGCGATTGGGAGTATTCCTCCGCGGTGCGCTCGCTATCGCGTTGCGACCACGATCCGCCCGCAGACGCTGTGACATGCCCGTCTGCGTAGGCTTCCACCGTCGCTCCTGTACCAAGTACGTTGAGCCCCCCAGATGCTGAAGCTTTCGCCCCTATTCGTGTGCCCGCCTCACCTCGAACGTGCCCCTCCAGAGCCCGTTCGTCAGACACTCCACTGGATTGGCCGTGGCTCGATGCGTTCGCCATCTCAACGACGCGGCTGACCGCTTCCATGACCTGTGCGTTGTCGCCGAAGCGACGCTCCGCGGCCGTCATCAGCCCAGCACTGTCGGTTTGTGCCCATGACCAAAGCTCGTTCATGCCCGACTGATAAGACCGCGTAGCGGCTTCCGACTGCGTTTGACTGTATTCTCGCAGCTCCGAGCTCATCTCGGCGAGTTCGGCCCCGACGGTTCGCGACATTGAAACCGGGATACCCGTATTGCTCATTGCTCCAGTACCATCATAAATCTGCCGGCCGTTTGCGCCGTGTGTCAGCCTGGCTCCATTGCCAAGGATTTCGCTGGCCCGACCCTCGTCGATAGAGCTCGAAGTATGATGCTGGTTCGCGAAGGTCTGGTTCGCTCGGTGTGTGTTGAAGCTTGTCGAGCCAAGCGAAAAATCGCCAGTAGTTTCGGCCCGGGCCGCATCTTGAGCACCCGATTTCACTGTGGAGAGCAAGCTCTCCGATTGGCTCGCCAGCTTGTCGACGCCATAGGCAAGCGTGGACGCGATCACCGGGGTCAATGACATCATGAAACCGGCGATCGACGCGATGTCCGCGTTGACCGTCGCGATGCTTTCCATATTGAACAACGTCATCGAGGTCGCATCATTGCCGGCGGTGACGTCGAATGCGGCTGCCTGGCTTTGAATAATGGCGCCCGTGACCATGATCTTGTTCATAATCACGAACAGTGGCGGCCAAGCCTGAAGCATCACAAACCCGCCAAAATAGCTTCGGATCAGGCTCCATCCATAGCCGGGCAACAAGAAGAACGGCGCGAGAAGCGGGAACATCCCGTAGAAGATCAATTCCAGCACGATCTTCAGATAAGGGATCCATTTATGAGCAAGCTCTGCGGAGAACAGATTCGTATTGCGCGTCTGTAGCGATGCTCGCGATTCTGCGTAGGACGAGGTCTCAACGCCCGCCTGCGCGGCGAACGTATCCATGCCATCGCGCATCGAGTTGATCATCATCGATTGGATAAAAACATCCGTCGCGTCGCGAGACTCGTCGATCAGCATCTGATGCGCGCCTTCGACATCGACGCGGATCATCGCCAGTGCGAGCGCATCCGGCTGGTCCGGTAGAAGATCTCTAGCGAGCAATTGTTCAGTCCGCTGAGCAACCGCGATCGCGTCCGCTTCCAAGCTCGTTCCAAGATTGGGGCAGCTCTCTACCGTCTCGTTGCCGGCGCCATCCAACATCGGGGCAGATCGCGCGGGATTTGGGGGATTGTCTACTGTCAAGAAGGTGAGCAGGTTCGTCTCGTTGCGAAGCTCATCCATTCCGTACGTGCCGTCGATGAGCTCGTAGTAGACGCAATTGGACACAAAACTCTGCATGTTCGTGTTGTAGGTTTCGTCCATCCATTGGACGCGGTTCAGCTCCATCATGATCCGAGAGCCGAAAACCATCCCGTGGCTCGAAAACTCAGCGATGTCGGGGTCGCCAAACGCGGTTTCCATCGTTTGCGTCATGCGGTCCCCGGCCGTTGTCGCAACCGAGAAAACCAGAGCAACGGCCAGCGGTACATTGTCCACGACAACCGGCGCAGCCGGCGCCAGGCGGTCATGAATCACCACCGATGATTTGGGAACGATCGCCACCCCCAGGATGAACACCGCCGAAACCAACCAGCGCAATATTTCCTGAGGTTTTTGCGAAAACACGACCTGGAAGACCACAATGATCAGGCCCATAAGCAGCATCAATCGCAAAAACGACGACACCGCATCCAGCCCCGCCATCATTGCAATGGCATTGAACATGTCCCGATAGAGTTCGAGACCGCCGTAAACATATCCCTCCATGATCAGAAGTGCCGTGAGCGGCGCAACCCGCGCGCCATGCGAACTTCCATGCGGCGCGCCAACGCCGCTTCGATCGTGCGATAATTGTCCACGACGTCATCGGAGTATGACGACCGTTCGGCAACGTCCTGCCGGATGTTCCTCAGCGCTCGTTGAGTTTCCCGAACGCCCTCACGCCAGTTTTCGTAGCTCTCGCCCGCGCTTGCAAACTCGACTTCCGGACGAGCCCGGAACGCCTCATTCATCATATTGTCCAGATGAACCGTAAGCAGATCGACGGCGATGTATTCGGCCAGGCGCGGCACCTCAGTGGCTGCGTTCTCCCCATAATAGGCGTAGCTGACCGAGAGGATCTTGTGCACGGGAATGGAGCTCATGTTGAGGAAATCGCGCTCCTCGGCCGACAATCCTTCCTCAGCCCGGCTCATGATCTTTTCCAGGATGCCTTCAATCAGCTGCCTGGTCCGAAGGTGCATGCCATCTTCCGGCGGGATGGTTGTCTCCACTTCCTGCACCTCCAGGCAATCGCCCGAGCTATCAGTGCACCGATAGACATCAAGCGTGCCGCCATAAAGCAGGGCCATCAAAGTTGCCTCATCCGCAGCTCTCGGCGGATACCAATGAAAATCCGGTCCCGAATCCCCTCGCTGTTCGCCAACAACCAATGTGCCGGTGAGCGTCATGATGAACTCAGCCTGGCGTTGGCCCTGTGGCGTTCGGTAAACCTGGGATTCCTGAAGCACCGACCAAGCCAGATTTGTGTTGGAAATGCTCTGCGCTTCGGCTTCACCATCCTCTGTTGCCCGATTTCCCGCCGAGCCACAGTTGTGCCGAGCCGCGACCCAATCGGAGAACTGACCAGTACGCGTGCCAGTCGTCGAACAGATGAGATTTTCCGCATTCTCGTGACGCGGCCACATCGAATTCACGATGTCCTGTGCGGCCGAGCAGCTATCCATGTTCTGGGAATTGATGTGCTGGGCCAGCGCATTGAGCTTGTCCATCTGTTCGGCACATTGCGGGCACACGGTTTCCAGCGCCAATTGAAACGCGTACCCCGTCGCATTGGACGCGATCGATCGCAGCATCGCGACCAATTGCTCCGAATTCACGAACCCAAAACCACCGGTGTAGATATCAATTCCGCCGCATCCGGCACGGTAGGACGGCGCAGTCATCCGGACCGGGCGGAACGTTTCTTGAGGCGCCCTCACAACCAGGCTGCCGCCGGTAAAATAGCCACCCTCCTGGCCGATATCCGCTCTTGGCGCGGTGGCATTCGCGTTTTCAGCCACTCCGTCCCAAAAATCATCGAGGCTATCGCCAACATCCTGGCTCAGAGCCGAGGCGCTGATAACCAGCGCTGCGGCGGCGCCCGCAATCGTCTTTATCCAGGACATAGCCCCCTCCTTCTTCTGTGAGCGTCCAAGCATCAGTAATCCTCCCCTACTTCGCGGGTCATCGAGACAAAGACGCGTTCAGCCAATTCCTGACCGGAGATCAGCCCGAAGGTGATCCATTGCGGCTCATTGGTTTGGGTGTTCAACAACAACACGGCCGGAACGACTGCATCCTGGCCTTCGAGCAAACGTGCAAACTGTCCTTCATCGCGCCGAGCGTTCGGGAAGTCGGCCATAGGTCCGCCGTCCACACTGACCGCTCGAACCTCAACGCCGAAACGATCGGCAAAGCCGCGAAGGACAGGGGAAAATCTCTGACAGTACGGGCAGTCGGATCGGTAAAAATAGAACAGACCGTAGCTGTCGCTCATGTTTGCCAACGACGCGGCCATCTCCTCGCCTCGCTGATCAAGCCACTCATGGCGCGCATACTGAGCAACCGGCCGGCGGACGGTGTAATCGAGCTCCGAATTGCCCCAGGTATTGCGGCGCCATTGGTCGGAAAATGTCGCTGAGCGCGCTGTGGCTTCCCACTGCATGCGCTGATACTCCATCACGTTCTCTTCGGTGGGGTGCCAGACCGCGAGCAGGCGCTGTTCCTCCAACCGTTGTCGAAACGCTTCAGCGCTCTCCAGCAGCTCAGCTCGGCTTTGTTCGTCTGGATCTGGGGTTGCGGCTTCAGCCGGTTCCTCGTCCGCAGGCTCCTCGCTGCGGCAATAGAACCAATGCCCAAGATCCCGATCCCCACAATAAAAGCCTTCGCCCTCGCGCTCCTGAGCCAGGCTTGGCGCTGAGAACATCGTGAACACGCATGCCGCCAGCACGGCCCATTTCACGCGGACGATCCCAAGGACTCGATCACCCATCAATTGCCTCCATTGTCTGGGGGTGTTGAGCCGCCCGACGGCGAGCCAAGCCCACTAGATCCTGTTGAATAGAAATTGCTGAGACGATCACGGATCCGGCTCTCAACACTGCCCTGTCCGTCAGGCGCGAAACCCTCCACCACGTCGTCGAACAAGGACGACATGTCGACATTGGACAGATCCACACGGCTGAACTGATCCGGCGTCAGGCCTGCGCAATTGGGGTCACTGGGGCTTCCCCAATCCATACCCAGCTGATCACGACCGGCTTCATTGACGATCCGCGCAAGCTCTGACCCGAAGCAGCAACTCGTGCGCCGCCGTTTCCGGCAGCCAAACCAGCCACGCTTTGCGCAGTACCAGCCGACTTCCACGCATTGGTTTTCAGCGGTTCTGTGCGCGAGTTCTTGCTCTTCTTCACTGCACGAACCACCCAGCACATCGACGGCGATCCCGCCGCCTCCATTTGAGCAGCAGTTCTTCCAGATGCCGGACTTGTGGCATCCCAAAGCCTCCCCACTCATCAAGCTCAGCGTGGAGCTGGTGCTGCCCTCGGTTTCGTGTGCCTGTCCGAGCGCTGCCAAGCGAGCCAACGCATCCGGCATATTGGTCGATTGCTCGCGTTCTTGCTCGACACACGTGCCCCCAAAACAGGTAATCTCCGTACCGCAACGTTCTTCGTTGACCGCTTCGGTGACTGTTTCTTCGCACTCGTAGCGTCGCTCAATCGATCGGCAGACCCCGACCTGCGGATCGTCCAGACAGACTTCTTCGACCTGCACACAATGGTCAGGCGGATCGCAATCTGTGCGGACCTCTCCAACGCCATCACAAATGTAGGGTACTTGTTGTTCCCAACACTCTTCGAAGATCTCAAGCTCTCCGATGCGCCGTGTCTGTCGCTGAACAGTGCAAACCGGTTCCTGGCGCTGGCATTCGAGCTCCGGATCGTTGAGCTCCTCACAGCCACGATCCTCCCAATACGGATCATCAACAGTCGTGATCACATCGCTGGGCTGGCCGCCACCATCAACCAGGTCTTCGCATCGGAACGTGCGTGTGCGGTCGATACACCCGGCTTCGCGCGGCGTGCACTGGTAACTGATCGCCTCGCGAATACATGTTCCGAACTGATCATGTTCAGCGCAATTGGCCGAAACTTGCACACAGCTCTCATCCGGCAGCTCGCACGTCGTCGCGTCCGTGTATTGGGCGCAGGTGTAATTGCGTTCGCGAACCTGGCACCCGCTAACCGTGATGCTCGCTAGATCGACCCGCTCATCGACAAAGGGATGGTATTCACCGTCACGCCAACTCCAATGGGTGACCGATCGCGGTTGGCTCCAATCGTCCACGCATGTTGGCTCCGGTGCAGGCTGGCAACTATCGGGATTGTTCGCAGCCGGACAATTCCCGCTCACCCAGCTCGACCCATCCACTGTTACAACCACGTCCGTGGGCTCACCGGCTCCATCCACCGGCCCCTCGCACTGATAGTTATCAACCGCTACAGCGCATCCGTTCGAGCCATCATAAACCTGGCAGACGTATTGATGACGTTCGCGCAAACAGTCGCCGTTGAAATCGCTTTGCTCACACGTTGTGCTGGCCAGCTCACATTCGCGGTCCTGAGCGCACGACGCGTTGCCCTGTGCGCCGGCCCCCGCACAACTGCCTGTGAAGGCGGGATCACAGGTGGAGCTTGCCTCGATCTGGGCGCACTCATAATTCTGCGTGAGCTCCCAGCATTCTGCTTCGACCTCCATACCGCCGCCGATATCCCGGCTGCGCGGCGTGTCGTCGGTGCAGTAGGGCTCGCCAACAGGTTGGCAACGACTGGCCGTTTCCAGGCTTTCACAACGCTGCCAATTCCACGTCTGTTCGCCCGGCGTGTAGAGCACATCAATGATCTGACCGCCCGGCAGCTCTGTCTCACACCGCCAAAGATCCGAACGCGTCGAGCATCCACCCGATCCGTCACTGATCTCGCACACATATCGCCTCCGGCTCAGCAAACAGGTCCCGTCACTACCTGTCGTCACGCAGGCATCTTCCTGGAACACGCATTCGCCCATTGTACCGCTGGGCGGCGGTGCGCTTGGCTGGCCCGGCGGCTGAGGCAGATTGATCGGATAAACCGGCGGGTTGCACAGCATCGGCATGCGATCACATGGATCATCTTCCGGAGGGAACTCGCAGAGCTCGAGGCGATGCTCGACCGCACACTGAGACACCCTCGGGCTTTCCAGTCCGCCAAAGATCGGGGCCGTCAACGGGACAAGCTGCGCATCACCGAGGAAATAGATGAACTCGATCTCGGTAAGGCTGTCATGGCCCTCGCCGCCGCCTGCGACCGTTGCCGCGCCGACACCGATGATCGAAACCGAATAGCTGGTTGAGGCACCGTGATAGACGGCTGCATCAACGCCTTCGCCTCCCGACAGAACATCGTCGCCAGCCAGGCCATAGAGTATGTTGTCGCCGCTATCGCCGGTGAGCGCATCATCATGCTCGGAACCCTTCAGATTTTCGATGTGGATGATGTGCTGGTTTCCGGGAAGCGTGCGCCAATCGCCGGTATGTTCGCTGTCATAGTAAGCGCTTCCAAGGTCTATGCTGACCCCCGATTCCCAACGCTGGTATGAGATGGTGTCGCTTCCCGGCCCACCATTATACCGGCTCCAGATCGCCAGTCCTGGATAGATGACGAAGAGATCATCACCGTCACCACCACGCATGTAGACTTGGTCGGGCCCGCCAACAATCTGATCATTGCCGGCGCCGCCCTCTGCGGCCCGATTGACCCATTGCCCTGCGTCATTGCGGAACGGATAAGCCCGGCCGTCTCCCAACTCGATGTAGTCGTCGCCGGCACCACCATTGACGTAGTCCCTGCCGCCACCGGCGTAGATCACATCATGACCCGCGCGCCCGTAGATCTCATCTGAGCCATCTGTTCCCTGAAGCACATTGTCATCATCGGTTCCGTTCACCGTCGTCACGATCATCGGATCATCCACACTCGTGGCTTGTCCGGCCCCAGCTTGATCGGCGTAGACCGGATCGAATTCGCCGCAGGTGTTTACGGGCTCAGCGACCTGGCAATTGTAGGTGACCTCACGTCGAACACAGTCGATCTCGGCCTCATAGGCATCCACCATCGCGGATGTGATCTGCCAAAGGCCACCGGCTCCTTCGATCTCCGATGCGTGCCCGGATCCCGCCGACACGCCTGTCAGGCCCAGGATCCGCGCCAGCTCCGGATCCGCAGCCAGATCGGCCGCCGATACCACCATGTTTACAGCAACTCTCGCTGGACCTTCGAGGCAACGTTCTTCAACGACCGTGCAAGCGCCCGGTACGTGCGCAACCGTACAGCTTTGATCCCAATGCGCGGTGCCGAGCGATGCCGCAAATGCAGACACCGGATTGCCACCGCCTTCAACCGGCTGAGCGCACGTGTAATCGACGCGCCGGCGTGCACAGCGATCCGATCCGTCTTCGATCTCACAGGAGTATTGGCGCAAATAGGTCGCGCACGATCCATCCGCACCCGTTGCTTCACACGTTTCTTCGACCAGGTCGCATTGCGTCATCTCTCCGCAATCATCCAGCGGCGTACGCGTTTCACACGTATAGGTGCGCTCCTGTTCCCAGCAATCCGATGTGATCTCGAGCCCATCGACGATGCGCGTTGTTGGTTCTGGATCGGAACAGCGCACCGATGTCTGTACGCAGCCAACCTCCGCCTCCAGTGAGGCGCACGCGCTCTCATTGAAGGTGCCCGCGCTGGCCGAGCGTATCTCACGCTCAAGTGGACCAACGCCTGACAGCGGATCCTCGCAGCGATACTCAGACGTGAAGGCGTGACAGCCCCCAGAATTGTCCTCGCTCTCACACCGGTAGCGGCGCTCCGAAAGCATGCAGGAGCCATCATCGTTGCGGTCGACGCAGGTTTCTTCCGCGAGCGAGCAGTCCGCTTCTGGTGCGCAGCCGTTGAAGGCCTCACGATCCTCGCACGTATAGAAGTAACGCCATTGCCAACAATCGCGTGTTACCGACAGGCCATTAACGGTGCGCGTCGCCGGCCCCGCGATACACTCGCGCCGGGCCTCCACACATTGCTGGGCCTCAAGCTCGGCGACCTCGTTGCCGTGATCCAGGCTCTCCGAAGAAATTGAGCGCAGCGTCTCGATCGGAAGCGAAATACCGCCGACATAGTCTTCACACAGGAAACGGCGGTCGTAGCGATGGCACCCGCCGGACGGATCATGTTCCTCGCGCTGATAGTTGTAGCGATAGAGCCGACAAACCCCCGCGCCGTCCTCCCACACACACTCGCGGCTCGTCGCTTCGTAATCGCCATAGCTTGGAGCCGAATATTGCGGGCTTGCCTCAAAGCCTTCCGGCGCATGTTTGAACCAGATATTGCGCATCGCCATGTCGAAGGTCGTCGGCGATCCATTTCGACCCGTGCGTGCGTACGTATAGATCCGGATCCGCACCTGAACCGTTCCGACCGGCACAATCCCTTGGGTGCGTGAAGCGCTCCAATTCTCGCTGTAACCGCTGCGCGCGACGATCTGACTGATGCGCGAGCCGTTCACATCAAGGAATTGCGCGTACATGTAGGTGCGGTTGGCCGTATCGCCGAGATTGCGTGTCTCAAATCCCAGGGCAACCTCATCACCTGGCTGCACGGAGAAGTGACCATTGGCGCGATCCCCGGTTCTCAGATCCAGATAGGTGCTGACCAAAGTGCCGGATGACCATTCATGGAAACCCCGGTCCCGCATGGCGAGGCCCTGCGTCCCATCTGCGAACGCCTCCATTTCACGAGAACCGGAGCTGGAGTTGTAGAACCTGATCCCGTCTGCAAGCGCCTCACCCGATGACAGATCGCCGCCCCAGATCAGGTTTTCATCCGCATCACCGCTGCTAACGCCGAACTGATCCTCAGCTGCGCATGTGTTGATGTCCTGGCGCACGTCGCAGGTGTAGATATCCTCCTGCTCCCAGCAATCGCGTGTAACCGCGCGGCCGTTGATCGTGCGCGTCTCTCTGCCACTCACGCATCGGCGCCCAGTCCGAGTGCAGTTATTGCTGGATTCATGTTGGGCGCATGAGGACCGGTCATAGTTGTTGCGAATGATGTCGCGGTGGGTCTGAACGGGTTGGCCGACTAGTCCGACCGTGTTTTCGCAGCGGAACCGATCTGTGAAGACGTGACACCCACCGGATGGATCGGTCTCTTCGCGAGCATAGGTCCGGTTGAACAGTCGGCACGTTCCCGAGCTGTCACTCCAAACACAACTCTCTTCCTCAAGCGTTGAGCCCGCTGGTGGCGCGCAGGTGTTGATGTTTTCGCGCACCGTGCAGTCATAGACATTGCGCCGTTCCCAACAATTTCGGTGAACGGCAAGACCATTGATCGTGCGCGTTCCGGCGCCTTGCACGCACCTGTTAGACACCGAGGTGCAAGTCTGTGCACCCGCCTGCGCCGGTCCGCATGAGCTATCATCCCAGCTATCGCCGGTGACTTCGCGAACCGTGCGCGTCGCACTCAGCCCCGAAACCTGGTTTTCGCACATGAAGGTATGTTCGAAGCTATGGCAGCCGCCCGACGGGTCCGGCTCCTCACGCCGATAACGGAGATCGTGGAGACGGCATGTGCCCGCGCTGTCACGCCAAACACATGTTTCTTCGATCAATTGGGATCCCGATGGCGGCGAGCATGTGTTTGTCGTGTCTCTCACCGTGCAGTCATAGATGTTCTCTCGCTTCCAACAGCTTTGATGAACGTTCAGACCATTGATGTTTCGCGTCCCCGCGCCTTCGACACAGCGCGATGTTCGTAGACGACACGATTGCGTGCCCGCCCGCGCCGGCCCGCACGCCGAATCATCCCAGCTCGTGCCTGACACCTCGCGCAATACGCGCGTGTGATTGAGACCATTGATCCGGCCTTCACACCGGAATGTGTCCGTCCACTGGTGGCAGCCGCCCGATGGATCGTTCTCCTCGCGCTCATACACACGATCGAAGAGCCGACAAACACCCGCTCCATCGCGCCAGGCGCAGTTTTCCGAACTCACGCTGGACCCGCTGGGCGGCGCGCACGTATTGATGTTCTCGCGCACCTGGCACGAATAGTTGATCCGCTGACGCCAGCAATTGCGCGTCACCGGCAAGCCATTGATCGTGCGCGTCGCGCGCCCCTCGATACACGTCCGGCTCGTTTCGCTGCAGCTAACCGCACCGGCACGCGCCGAGTTGCACGAGTTGTTGTCCCAGCCCTGGTTGATGATCTCGCGGATGTTCGAGTTCGGATTGAGACCACCCACATTGTTCTCGCATCGGAACGTGTGCGTGTAGGCGTGACAGCCACCTGAGGGGTCATGTTCTTCACGCCGATAGGTTCGATTGTGCAAGCGGCATGTGCCGGCGCTGTCGCGCCAGGCGCAGGTTTGTGATTGCAGGTTACTGCCGCTGGGCGGTGAACACGTGTTGATCGTCTGCTGGACCGTGCAGTCGTATTCCAGACGCTGGCGCCAACAGCTCTTGTAAACATTGAGCCCGCCAATGTTGCGTGTGCCCGCGCCCTGCACACATGTGGTCCGCGCAAGTTGACAGGACACGGCCCCGGACTGTGTCGCGTTGCACTGATTCATGTTCCAGCCCGCACCGGTTTCGTCTCTGAAGGTACGGGTTGGCTGCAGGCCGCTTACTGCATTCTCGCAACGGAAGGTGTCTTCATACTGATGGCACCCACCGGAAGGATCATGCTCCTGACGCCGGTAATTTCTATTGTGCAGACGGCATGTGCCGGCGCTATCGCGCCAGGCGCAGGTCTGCGATTGCAAAGACGCGCCCGATGGCGGCGAGCAGGTATTGAGGTTGTCTCGCACGGTGCACGAATAGGTCCGCTCCTCGCGCCAGCACGACCGATACACGCTCAATCCGTTTATGGTTCGGGTGCCCGCACCCTCCACGCACCGTGTGCCCGTAACCCGGCAGGAGCGCGCGCCCGACTGGATCGAATTACACTGACTCTCATTCCAGCTCTGACCCGTCTCGTGACGCGGCGTGGAAACCGGCGAAAGCCCCGAAACTGCGCTCTCGCAGCGATATTTGTCGGTGTATTGATGACACCCGCCAGATGGATCGTGCTGGGGAACGCGATACTCTCGACGCGTCAGCCCGCATTGTCCGCCGTCCTGGCGCAAGCACGTATCGCGCACATGCTGGGCGCCGGCTGGTGGGGCGCAGGTGTTAACCGGCGTGGACGTCGCGCACGAATAAGTGCGGCGATAACGCCAGCAATCACGCGTCACTGCCACGCCGTTGATCGTGCGAGTTGCCCGGCCTTCTACACACTGGCGCTGCGTCTGCGAGCAGCTGGAATGCTGGTTACACGAAGAGCTGTTCCAACTGTCCGACGTCGTGGAGGCCAGCTCGACCCCATTGACGCCGCCAATGCGCGATGCTGCGCACCGGTAATTCTGCGTGCACGATTGCTGACCGCCGAATCCCTCAAACCGCGATCCGCCACCCATATTCATGCACAACGGGGAGCCCATTGCCGTACAGCTATGCGCGGGCGTATAGATCAGCGCGCCTTCACCAATGGTCGGCTCGCCCGATGTCGAGGTGTATTGATGCGTATAGCGATACCAACGCTGAACCGATACGCCGAGCACTTCGTCACACGTCCGGTTTGCTGTACCCGGTCGCGTGCCTTGCTCGCAGGTATAGGTCGAGAACACGCCCGGCGAGGTTCGGCTGCACCGCGTCCCAGTTCGAGCGCAATGTGACTGTCCGCCCAGCGTGTTGCGCGCGCTGTCATTGACATGGCGCGACCCGTTCCAATTGCGTCGGCCCTCATAGACGTAGTCGGTATCAACGCTCACGATGCGCGCGCGCGTGCATCGGCGCGTCTCATCGCGATCGCGATATCCCGCCTGGCAGGAATGATTGGAGAACACGCCCGGCGAAGGTGTGGAGCACCGCGTGCCGGTCACCCGGCAATCCGACCGGCTTCCAAGCGTATTGCGCGGGCCATCATTGACATGGCGCGACCCGTTCCAATTGCGGTGCGCGCGATACTCATAATCCGGGTCCACCGACACATTGAGATCGCGCGTGCAGCTGCGACGTTCGACATTGTGTCTCCACCCGTTCTGACACGAGTGATGAGAAAACACCCCCGGTGACGGCGTCGAGCAGGTCACAGCCGTTTGCTGACAGTGGGCGGTATTCTGAAGCGATGTCAGAGCCGAATTGTTGACGAAGCGCGACCCGTTCCAGGAGCGAACGCCCGTGTAGACCGGATCACTATCGACATTGACGTAGGCCGGACGTTCGCACGACCGGTTCTGAGCGACGTGGCGGTAGCCCGTTTGACAGCTGTGCCGGGTGAACACGCCCGGCGATTGCTCAGTGCATCGCGTGCCCGTCTGCGAACAGCTTGAATGGTTGCCCAGCGTATTGCGGGCCGCATCATTGATGAAGGCGGACCCATTCCAGTTCCGACGGGCCTCATACTCGTAGTCGGCATCGACGTTGACCGTGAGCGGCCGGTCACAGCGCCGGGTCTCGGCGCCGTCCTGATAGCCGGTACGACAGTCGTGGTAGGTGAACACACCCGGGCTTTGCGTCACGCATCGACGGGAGGTTTCCGTACAGCTGTTATTGCCTTGCAGCGTGGTCAGCGGAGCGGTGGCGACCCAGCGCGACCCATTCCAGTTGTTCCGGGCCCGGTATTCGTAGTCCGCATCCACCGTGACCACACGAGGACGCGTGCAGTTCCGGCTCTCCTGCACGTTTCGCCAACCGGCCTGGCAGGTGTGACGCGTGAATACGCCAGGCGAGGATGTTGAGCATCGCGATGATGTCAGGTCACAGCCATGCTCAACCAGACGGTTGTTCTGGAAGGTTCGGGCGTGCGTGGTCCCATCCCATTCGCGCGTCGCCTCGTAGGAATAATCCACGTCGACGATCACATCGGCCGGTGCCCGGCAGGTGCGCGTGTCCTGGTTGATCCGATAGCCGCGCTCACAGCTGTGGCTGGAGAAGACGCCCGGACTATCGCTCGTGCACGAGCGCGAGGTCTCCCGGCATGTCGCATTGCCCGCCAAGATTCCGCAAGCCCGGTCATTGACGTGCTGAGCGCTCGCTTCATCCCAGTCCTGATAGCAGCGATAGATATAGTCCAGATCGACTTGGACCCGGAGCGCACGATCGACCTGCTCATTGCGCTCAACACGCACATCACCAATACGACAGGTGTAGTCCTCAAACACAGGCGGCGCCGGCGTTGTGCAGGTTTCCGTCATGAAATCGCACGACGACGTATTGGCCAGTGTCGTGCACGCCGAGGAGACAACGAACCGTTCTGCCTGCGGATCCCAGACGCGCTCGCAGCCGTAGACGTAGTCAACATCGATGTCGTGCTCGAGCGGGAGCAAACACGTGCGCGCCTCGCTCCCTAGCGCAAACCCGACCCGACAGGACTGCTCAACGCGCGGGTAGTCGCGCTCCTCCAGGCACTGCGTATCCGTCTTTTCACAGTGCGGACTGGCAGTGAGCGTATTGTGGGCGAGCTGACGGTCCCATTCCCGATCCACCGGATCAAAGACCTCAACCGCCTCATACCGAAAATCAAGATCGACCTCATGCAGCCGGTCTTGCTGACACGTCTCCGGTTGATCAACGAGGACCGAGCCCACTTCACAGAACCGGTCGACCAGATTGGGCGGACCAGGCTGATCGCACGACCATCCCTGCACCTGCACGCAGGTCGTGCGCATCTGTTCGCAAGCATCGGGGTTCTGATCGACCCAAACAGCGCGCGCCTCGTCCCAGATTTGTTGGCAGCTATAGGTGTAGTCCTCGTCGAGCTCGATCTCGAGCGTGCCGGCGCATTGCTCGCTCGAGGCGGCAACACCCGGCACGGTTTCACAGGTATAGTTTTCTTCTTGCGGCGGGGCCGGCGTCTGACAGGCAGTGCCCGATGGTGCGCATCCGGCCGCATTGCTGAGCGCCTCGCACTCGGGCGAATAGACCCACTCTCCCCTCACCCACTGGCGCGTGCACTGGTATTGATAATCCGGATCGAGGACGTATTCGCGCCGCTCCTCACATTGTTCATCGCTATACGAGACGCTGTCTCCGCGCTCGCACTGATAGTCCGCTGGCACAGCGCTGACTTCTTCATTGCAGACCTCATCGGTCTGCTCGCAACTCTCGTCGTTCTCAAACGGGCCGCACTGTCCCGACCAGGTGTCCGACGGTGACGGCCGCGTCTCCCCACACTCATAAACGTAGTCATCGTCCGTGGGGTGAACCAGGACGCGCTCGCAACTGGGTTGGCCGACATGCGTTCCGTCATCGACGCTGCACGAATATCGCGAGCGCCTGACCGTCTCACGGGTCGTCGGCGTGGTGGTGCAAGAATTGGGTGGTGTTGTCGGCGACAGACCGGTGACTTCAAACGGATCCGTGGTACCGCCCATCACCGAGTTGACCCAGTCATCAAACTCGCCGCCACCGACATCATTGTCGAAGGCGTGATTGACCAAATTCGTCAGATCCGCGTCGCCCAAGGCGTTGGAAAGCGCATTGGGATCGGTCTCCAGATTGGTGAGATCCGCCGGAAGTGCGTTCTGCCCGCCCAGATCGGCTCGATCGACGCCCAAATTGCGAAAATCAATAGATGTTCCGTCAATCGCCCCGCTTGCCTGATTGACCGCTTCCTCTCGCCGCGGATCGGCAAACTCGATCCCCGTGGTCGTGGCATTGGGAGTGACCGATGTGGAGGTGTTCGGCGATAAGAAGGAGCCGGCGGTTCGCGGGTCCTGGTGGCCTTCATTGACCTGCTCCGGTTCGCCCTGCTGTGCAAGGGCAGCCGAGCCCAGAGCGAGCGCGAGAATAAGCGCAGAAATTTGCTTGCAAAATACCGCCAACGGAAGGTCCGCCTTAAAAGGTCCAATCGAGCACCAGACCAACAGAAACCCGGCGCTCGAGATTTAAGGCGGCCCTCCCTTTCCCAGCGGGCCAAGATCAATAATATCGAAAAAAGTTATGGAAACAAGGGTGGGTGTGTCGAGGCAGATGACTGGCCCTTGTTCGCTCCTGTCATCGACCACGCCCGCCGGGTTCCACGGGCGTTCCATCCGGTCTCAGTGCGATCGGGCCCAGACGCGATCCGTCGGTAAACTCGATTGTTAGGTCCCAAGTCGCATTTTCATTTTCGATGAAATCTTCCTCAACCACTAACACCGCATCGCCATAGATAGATTCGCACTGCAGATGGTCATGGGGCCACGGGTAGATCCGCCCTCCGCGACCTGCTTGAGCGAACTCAATGTCCGCGCTGATGTGCGGCGCATCTGGCGAATCTAGCGGTATGTTACCGCCTATTACATCACCCGGTCGCGTATATCGCCGGTCGATGTCGCGGTAGCTGGTATGGCTCCTTGTTGCGGAATATGGCGCGTCATCGAACCCCGGGTCATCAACATGCAAGCGTCTTACGATTGCTGGCGCCAAAACATTGATAGGAATAATCGACCACGCAAAGGTTCCTCTGTAGGGGTTCTCTGCTGTGTGAGTTATGAATACGCCTTGGCAGATCCTCGTGGCTGGTGCGCTCGGCGCTCCCGAAAACTCCAATAGATCCCAATTGACCAAGTCGTCGATCCCGACACTTTGTACGGCGCGTAATGCACTTCCATACGCTCCCCAATCCGGACCGCCGTCTTCTGATTGAATCCTATCTATCCTTCTCAGCCGCGGGCATGATTGAGATGTGCCCCCTTGCAGGCAATGGCGTGCGAGATCGCGTATTCCGTCAACAACCAGATCTGAATTGTCCGCCGCGGCGAGTAGGCCTTCGAGATCTCCAACAAACCCCCGGCGACTATCCGGGGTCGCTATGCTGGTTGCGACGTCTTAGATGTAGTTAAATCTGGCCGAGCGCTGCTGATAGTCCATCAGCTGGCCGTAGTAGCGCTCGAGCGCCGCGCGTGTCACCGCTGCCTGGCTCCACTCGCTGTTGGCCAGATCTGGCGCGTAGGTATCCGCCCAGGCCGCGCCGGACATGACGCCCAGTATCAGGGCGGGGAGGAGGGGTTTGATTATTGAAGGCATCGATCTCTCCTGTCGTTGACCACGCGCTACCGGTCAAACAGATCCAAGGCAGCGCGAAGGGAAATATTGCCCCGGACAATGTCGTGGGGCGGGGTTTGGGGAATGCAGCCGAGCTCTCCGCACGGCTCGATCGGGCCTTCGGCATAAACAATCGCCGGTACGCGTGTGACGCCGAAGGCCTTGAAGGGGCGCGGATCGATCATGATCCCGCCCGCCTGTTCCTGCGTGAACAATGAGGCAATGCGGGCCTGCGTGTCGCCAAAGCTGGCGCCATAAAAGCCGCGAATGACCAGGGTTGCATTGAGCTCGTGGCTCTCGATGGCATACCGGCGCAGCGCCGCATCGGGCATGCCCAAAGAGACCAGAACATAAAGCACCGGCCCTTCTTGTGGCACCAGGCCGTATTCTGACGGGTCGAAATCGCCCAGATCGAACGTTTCCTGGACGGCCTCGAGCCCCTCCCCTAACCGTTCCGACGTTTGTCCGGTCGCCTCGGCCGCTTCGCGATGCTGGCGAGCCAATTCCATCACCTGGTCGGCAAATGACTGAGCATCGCTTATGGCTTCCTCTCGGGCCTCATTTGCAGCATCGCGGACGGCTTCGGCTTGCTCCAATTCCTGGCTTTCGCCCGATCCTGTTATCGCGAACGCGGCCAACAACGTCGCAGCCACACGGCGGTAACCCGCCGCGAGCCGGATCGGCCGGCCGATCTCCTCGCTGGCCTCAAAGAGGCGAAGACCCGCCCAAGTCAGCGCCGCAAGCGCAATCAATCCCTCCGGTACGGAGTTGTGGAACACGCTGGACAAACCCAGGCCAAGACCCGCGCCGATTAAAAGCAGAGCTTCAACCGCGGCGCGATTGCCATGGAATGGCGACACCACGATGTGACCGAACAGTCTTAGAACGCGCAGCAATTTCTCTTCCTCCAGACCAGAAATCCGACATCCTCACCAATGGCTGGTTGGGTGCGGCCGGACTCGTAGACGATGGTCGCCGTGCCCGCCCGCGGGCAGGTGCCCGGACCTGATACGTGCGGGGTCGGATTGACGAGCTGGTAGCGGTATTGTTCGCGCGGCCAGATCGGGGCGATTTGCTTCTGGCAGATCGCTTCCGGACCCGATGTGCGCCAGGCGATCAACTGCCTGTGCAGTTTGTAGGTCATACGTTCCGCGGCCAGGGCCGCGCCCTGTATGCGCGTCGTATCTGTTCCCAGATTGCCGTTGAACGGATAGATCGATCCGTGACACCCCGCACACCAGAACAGGCCGGGCATGTTCTGTCCGGTCGTGGTGACGGCTGTGCAGTCAGCCGCACACGCGGCCTGGGCGATGGGATTGGCAAACACCGCCGCTTCCGGATTGATGAGCATGGACAGCTCATCGTCCTGCCAGAGCGGGTCGAGTTCACTGACATAAGCAATGTCGAAACTGGCATTCTCAACGCAAGCGAAATCCGCCAGCAATTCGAGCCAGTAGAGCAAGGGATAGACGTACCAGTGCACGAAGTACTGGCCCTGATGAGCCGATCCGTCCTCGTAAGTCGTCGTCTTGTAGCCGATGTCGAAGCCCGGCGAGATGCTCATGCCGCCAATATTGACAAAACACCATGGATCCTTGGCCACATCGACCAGGCGCACCGGCTCCCAAAACCCGATCGCGATCCCCGGCCGGATAAAGGGCGGCGCGGCCATGGGGCACATGCAGATGGGAAATCCCGGATTGCGCGTATCGGGGTGACGACTTGGCACCACCGGCATGGATCCGACCGTGAGCGGAAACAGACAATCCCAGCAGATATCGGAGACCGGATTGACGAAATTGCCATTGCACGTGTCGGCGCCCTCAAACACCGCATCCTGAGCCACACTCGGTGCGGACACGCTCAGATCGGCCAGAAGAATAATCAAACTCGCTAGGATGCGGCTCATGGCTCAACTCCCTCATCGCGACGCTCCGCAGCCTCGTGCCACTCCGATGGCCCATGCTCGGTCAGCCGAACCAGCTGGCCCTCCTGTCGCATCGAGGCGGGCACCGCAGTGATCGCAAAGCGCTGGGTAAAAAACCCGCCCTGGTCGAAGAAAAAACGGACCTGGTGATCGGTCATGAGGTCGAGCGGCGCGCCGCTGGTCAGTACAATCGACGCCGCACCGTCTACTCGCTCGCGCTCATCAAGCGCCCAGGCGACCTGATCCTCATCATCGCCATCCACGAACAGATAGATCTTGCGCAGGCTGATTGTATCGAACGGATTGACGCGGTCGCCCGCACTCGCAAAGACGACCCCACGATGATCGGCAATATCTTCGGGGACGGTGATCGAGGGATCGAACAGCCATGTCTTGGTTTCCATTGCCGTTGCGATACCCAAGACCGGATGCGGGCGACGCACAGTTCGTTCCGTGCGGTCCGCCATCTCCTGGTTGATCTCATCGAGCGCGCCGCTGTCTTGGGCCAGTTGCAGGCGTTCTGCGATCCATTCGAGAAGATCCGGTTCAACAATCTCGAACGTCTCGCCCAACGTACCGTAATCTTCTGCGCCCGCGGCGCTGGTCAGGCCGATCACAGAGATTGCGCACGCGAAAAACGAGTTGCGGAGCGACGTCATGCCAGGCCTCCCAACGCTTCGAGTTCACGCAACAACACCTTGTTGGCCTTGAAACCGCGCGGCTTGACGCGGACCAGCGTGATGCCGCTGGACCCGAACGCGTTATTGACGAATACATCGCGCTCACGACGATCGGCACGATCGTGGGAGCTGTCATCGACCTCCACCGCGAAGCGCACCTGACCGTGATTGTCCATCACCGCGAAATCGACGTGTTTTTGCGCAATCATTCTGAATGCCCGGTCCTGGTCTTCCTTGGAATGGAAACCCCGCGCGACGTCGAGAATGTCGGCGATGCGCACTTTCGGACATACGTGTGCGCGGCTTCCGACCGCTTTGACCAGGAAACGGAAGAACGCTTTTTCCGGCGGTGTCAGGAGTTCCTTGCCGCCTTCGTATTCCACGCCCGTGAAGACGTTTGTGCCCTTCCAGAGCCAAAGCATGCCGGCTGCGCCAGCCGCGATGGCCACCATTGCGAAGGCTTCGTTCAAAGCAGGCAAATCCATAGCCTCGCCCTCACAAAACCGGATGGGCGCGGCCCATCACACGCTCGAGCGGGACAAGCCCGATTTCCGCATACCGGCTGTCATAGCTATCGACATGCGTGCCCGTCATGAACACATATCCAGCCGGTATAATCTGATCAGAGATGGCCGCCAGAGGCCGGCCGTCTCTCGCGTGGCTTTTTGCGATTCCGATCGAGCGGCCCGCCACAAAGATCTCGCCATCGCGGTTTTCAATACGGTCGCCGGCAATGCCCGCGATCCGTTTCACAAATGGTTGGTCGGGATAGTAGGGGTTGTCGGGCACTTCAAACATCGCGGCATCCCCGCGACCTGGTCGGTGCTGACTATCCACAATGAAGGCCCAATGCGGCAGGGACTCGGTCATATTCAAACCGAAGGCCCAGCGCTCCTTGGCGTAGCCCAGCGCGCTTATCACCAGAACCACCGCAAGCAAGATCCAAAGCAATTTCACCTGTCGCCACGACAGGAGTTCCTTTGCATCAGTCACCGCTGAAACGCTCATTGCAAATCCCTCACCCGTTCCATGGCCCGCAAGTGAATGAGATCGGTTATGTCCTGGACCTCGCCGTCCGTCGCGACGATGGCCTCTGCCATAACAACAATCGTGCCCGTGGTTTCCGCGAACTCGCCGGCCACTTGGTTGACCGCGGTCAGATAGATTGCGGTTTGGCCGCCAAGGTTCTCATCTTCGGGCAAATCCCGGCGCACGGTTTCAGCCGTGAACAACTGCGTCAGACGCTCGTAATTGACCATCACAATTGCGTCTTGTTTGGTCTCGACAGATCGCCACAACGTCCCGACCAGGACGAACAGGACGACAACCAGGACCGGGATCAGCAAATCCACGGACGCACTGGCAATATTGCCGGCTCGCGCCATGAAGCTATTCGGTTGGGACATGATGCGTCTCCTTGCGCGTGGAGATCAGCGCCCGGGTCGACCAGCGCATCCACACCGTCAGTGAAAAGACCCCGGCCACGAACGGCACCGCGAACAGATGGAACTGACCGCGCGCCTCATCGGTGGCGGCGACGTAGTGGCTGAAGAAGTCACCAATCAAGAACCCCGCGATGAGCAGCGAGAACCCGCTGAGCGCGAGCAGAAACAGGAATGACCAACCGACAGCAGCTGCCGCACAATCGGTCCACCAGACCATGTGCCGGATCCACAGGCGACCGCGCGCCAGATCGAAATTCACATTCATTGGTTTCCTCCCGGCGACCGGTCGCCTCGGATACGAGAACGTTCCGACACCACAACAATCAGACTGGCGCCCACGACAGCGATGACGGCGAGACCGAGTTGGTTGGGCAATAAAAGGCCGGCACACACCGCGCTGATCAGGCCCAGAAACACCGCAGCGTCACTAAATCGGCTGCGAAGCTGCTTGATCGCCAAACGACCGTCTTCGTCCGTTCGCTTGAGCGCAATCATCGTGGCGCTGATGTAGACGGCGCCCACGAGCAGCGCGCAAAGTCCGGCGATAGCGAAGAACAATGCGTAGGTCTCAGCCATCGCCGCCTCCTCCGAACGCCACATGTTCGATGACATCGGGAAGATCCTTGCCCGCGGCGACCTCCTGCTGAATCTGCGAGTAAACGGCCGGGGACGAGGAAAAGATCGTTGCTGAATAAGGATCCAGCACGAAGCGGCCGATAAACCGGGTGCCCGGACCGTCGATCATCATTTCGGAGTATTCACGCGGGCTCATCTTGACGGTTTTGAGGACGTTGAGCGCCACATCATCCAACGCCAGGCGCTTGGTTTCCTTCAACCCTTCCGCCTCTTCCGCAGAGATCCGCAACACCACTTTCCACTGCGAGTTTTCGAACGCCGCTTTCGCCCCTTCATTGGCGAAATAGTCGTTGATCGACTGGGTCCCAGTGATCAGACAGCCGCCCTCTTTGCGGCACCGCCGAACGAAACCGTTGATGAACTCTCCGGCCGCGCCGCCGCCTAGCATCTGCCAGGCTTCATCAACGATCACCATTTTGCGCTGAGCACGTCCGCCTTTGCGCATGCGTTCGGAAATCTGGAACAGCAAACACATGACGATGACGGAGCGAAGATCCTTCTTTGATTCAAGATCCGACATTTCGAACACCGTGAACGGGTTTGTCAGATCGAGCGTGCACTCGCCTTCGAAGAACGCTTTGTAGGTCCCGTCGCAGTAAGGCGACATCGACATGGCCAGGGCGTTGCCGATCGCGCCGCCCGCATCGCGCAGCGCATCGCGCACATCAGTCACCGATCCAGCGCGGCCGCGATCCGCCCAAACCATACCGACCATCTCATCGATCAGGCCGGCTTCTTCACGCGAGCACCCGTCCTCGCCACGGGCCATCGTCTTGACCACTTGCACGATCGCGCTGATGGCGTTCGCCACCTCCTCGTCATTGCTCATCGCCTCGTCGGAAATCATGGAAAACGGATTGAGGGACACCGCCTCATCCGCCCTGAAGACCACATGTTCACCGCCGAGCATCTTGCAGAGCGTTTCGAAGCTGCGCCCGTCGTCGATCACCATGGCGTGGTAGCCCACCGCCAAACCGTCCGCGCAAAGCCCCTGCATAAACACCGACTTTCCCGAGCCGGACGACCCGGTGACACACATATTGTGGTTGCCATCCCCCTCGTTCTGGAAGGGCGAGAAATACATCATCTGACCCAGCCGAGTGAGCAGGACGAGATGGGGCACTTGCCCGCCCTTGGGCTGGCCCTGAAGCGGCGCGAGCGCAGGCGCCATTCTCGTCATGCCCGTTCGGGTCAGGCGAAGTTGATTGAGGTCGTGGTGCATGTTGTCGCCGTAGCCCATGGGCAGACAGGACAGCATCACCGGCAGATGCGCATTGTCGTTACGCTCGAGGTCGAACCCGCACGTGCGATACAGCGACCGCATGGATCGCTCCGCCTGCTCGGCCTCCTCGACGGGCGCCTGGATCATTACCGAGAAGGCGTATCGCAGCAGGCGAGCACCATCCTGAACCTCAGCGTTCACATTCGCCCATTCATCAGCACGCTGAATCATTTGCGGAAACATGCTCTTGAACGGTGATTTGTATTGCCGCGCCGCTTTTTGGCTGCGCACCTGCGCCTCCATCTTCGACTTTTCAGCGCTTTGATAGGTGAGCTTTAACGTCGACCACCAAGCGCCGGAAAGGCGCAGCATGTCTTGCGTGAAATGCCCTAGAAGCGCCGCCATATGCCCCTGGCTCGAGACCTTCGGCATGCGCGCTGCTGTAAAGGTGCGGATCTCGCGTTTTGTTTCATACATGCGGCGCCGCGACAGAGCGCCTTTCATGTAGCTCTCCACGCCATTGTTCGCGACATGCGTCACCAGGCGGTGTTTGTAGACGTCGATGGAGCTGTCGGCTCGCACGATCTGGTCGCACAAAAACCGCTCAGGGTCGTAATTCAGACGCGCATTGCAACTCTCGCGCCCCATATTCAGCCACCCATGGACCAGATTGATCAGATCGCTGGCTTCAAAGCGCTTACTATCCAGGCCGAGCGTTCGCAGCGTCGCTTCAACGCGATCGCGTAGCTCCTCCAATTTGTCGAGCGACCGAACCGAAGCGGATTGCTTCTTTGGCACACTCACAGAGACGAACACGCGATAATCGCGGACATGGAACGGGCCCCCTTTGGAGCCGGAAGCCCAAGTCATCCGACGGAAGTGCTCGGCGCGATAACGCGCCATCCGCTCCATAACGCCGCCGCGTTGAAGACGGATCCGCGCCCAGTTCTCGATCTTGTCCCCGACATAGGGCGACGCATAGGTCGAAACGGCGACGTGAACCTCTTCGGGGAACCCCTCCTCGAACAGCCCTTGCAGGATCGACTCAATTTGCGTGCTTGAGCCCACAAGCGGGGCGATCTCCAGCACCCATCCATAAGAGTAGAGGTTCTCGAAGATCTGCTTGGCCTGGACATAGCCGCGATACGGTAGGAACCCGCTTATCGATGCTGCATGGCCAACATGTCGCAACCCATCAGACGGAATCCGTTCGCCAAACAAAAATTGCGCCGCTTGATCGAGCATCCCGCCCGCGCCGCTTTTTTCGATGATCTCGTCGAACTTCTCTAATCCGCCCGAATCCGGCATTTGCACTACTCCGCCTGATGGCCTGTCGGTACTCCCCAAATCTCCGCACCGGTGGGTGCGAAAATTGTCGAGGCCGCGTGATATCGACCTTCCTCATCAATCCACGGCGCGATGCTCACACGCATCACGTGACGCCCGTAAAGTTGAGGTCGATCCGCACCGTAGACGCCCTGGGCCGTTGGCCCGGCGAAGGTCACAACCTGACCCTCGGGGCCGCCTGCCGGTTCGTGAGTGATGTCGTTGTGCGCGATCGAATGACACGCACTCTCCCCGATCGCCCGGCAACTCCAGTCGCCCGACACCGAACTGCGCCCCGGAATGACGCTGCAGCCGGCCGTCACGACCGCTGCAGCGCCCAGGGCGAGCCATCCAAGGACCCTCATGACGCGCTGATTTCTTGCTGGATTTGCGCCGCCGGCGCATACCCGCGGCCGATCTGTCGACCGTCCTCGAAATACATCGCCGGGGTGCCTTGAAGCCCGAAGCTTCGCGCGAAGGCCGTATTCGCATCGATGATGTCGCCGAAATCGGCTTCACATTCCGCCAATGAGCGGGTGATCGCCGCGCCGCCATCAGCGTACATTTCATTCGCGGCGGCCTCGCGATCATCAGCGCACAGTACCAACAGCGCCTTTTGCCGCGAGCTCGGCCCGAGCCATTCAAGGAAGTATTCGCGGATCTCGTACTGAGCCAGGCCCGGCGTCTCCTGGTGCAGCCGGTGGCAGAACGAACAATTCAGATCCGAAAATACATGGAGGACGGGAAGGCCCTGACCGCCATTGTAAACAACAGCGTTCTCTACAGGCAGCGTCACCTCAACAAAACTCGACTGTTGCGGTTGGCCTTGCGGGGCGGGCGCTGCTGCTGCACCTGCCGCTGGGCTTGGAGCTGCTGCGGGGGCCGGGTCTTCACCGCCAACAAACGCAGCGAACCGGCGCAATTCCTGTTCGCGCTGGGCGGTCAGATCCGTGCGCGTTTCGAAGTCCAGCAGATTGCCTGCGATTCCATAGCGACCCGTCTCATCCATGTACAAGAGCGTGTCTTCTGCCAACACCTCACACAGATTGGGGCCGACGCCGCACTGAATGTGTGAGATCTCCGCACCATTGAGGATGTTGGAGGCAATGCCGCGCAGTTCTTCTTCGCTGAGCGGGCTCGACCCAATAGAATTGCTGGTCGCGCCAGTGGCGATCGAGCCGATCATGGCGCCGCCCATCACCGCAATAGCTGCAATCGCAAGCGTACGGTACGGCGGTTTGAAGAGTTTCTTCGCCGAAGCCGCAACGTCCGCTGCGGCGTCATTCTTGAGTTCGTCAGACATCATTTTCTCCTTGAAGCGCCGCAGGCGCATTCGAATTGACCGGCTTTTCTTCGGTCGCCGGCTTCACATCGGGTTGATCACCAACCCGCTCATCCACGATCGCGGCGCGATCGCACTGGATTCCGTTCAGCGCCACGAGCGCGCATCGAATGATGTCTGCGCTCATCGCACCGTTACTCCGCTAATGAAGACAATTTCGACGTCGATACCCGTCGGCATCTCGACGACCGGTTGATATTGTTCAGCGCGCTCGATGTAGTATTGGGCCAGCTGGCCCGCCGCCTGCTCAACACCTCCGCCCACGCTGGATACCGCGATGTCTTGCGTGCTGGGCGCCTCGCCCTGGAACGAACCCAGCGTGCCGGCTACCCCGCTCGCCTGGCCCACGCGCGAGAAGCTCGATCCCAGCCCTTGAAGCGTGCCAGCAATCAGGGCGCGTTCTGCCAGATCGCCCTCGCGCGAGATCACTCGGCCTCGCACGCCGGCCTTGCCACCAAATGCCACGAAGCCTTCTACTTCAGTCTCCGTAACGCGCCCTGAGCCATCACCGAGCGGACAGGTCATGCGTTGCAGGCGCACATAGACTTTCTCGCTCGAAAGCTCTGCCCACGCCGCGCCATTGACCAAACAGCCCTCCAGCTGGGTGAGCACTTCCTCGCCATCTTCGATCACCGACACCGCCGGCCCAGTGATGCGCAACAAAACCGGCTTGGGATCTGAACCAAATGTCGTGCCGGTGGTGGCGTCGACGCCGACCAGGACACGCGCCGGCGCGAACGAGTTGGGTGGCACATATCGTGTTGCATCATGGACGTCGGGTTCATCAGCGTCAGTCGAGGCGTCGGATCCCTGCGTGGAGGTCTCCACGAAAGAAATCGATTGCATTGCCCGAGCGCGAGGTCGCACACCCGTCATCTCTTCAGATGCACCCATTTCCGACGCCTCGACGACACCGGCTGGTGCAAACGGGTCCTGCACCGCCGTGTTGTTTTGACCCGGGGTTGCTGAGGCCCCGGGTCCGCGCGAAAAGGCTGGAGTCACACCCTCTCCCCGCGTTTCACTGGGCGCGCCGTTTTGGCCTGATCGCTCGATTTGACGTGTCAAATCGAGCATCATCGCTTCGGCGTCTTCCCGTATTTGCTGGTTTTCCATTTCTGCGGCGGACAGCTGCGTGCGCAGATCTGCGTTTTCGCCGCCTAGCATTTCGATCTGGCGGCTTTGCTCGCGCAATCCCGCTTCCAGGCCCTCAAGACGATCTTCGTAAGCCTCGTACGCGTTCGATTCCGCGACAGGTTGGCGCGCGAGATCCGTCATTGGCGTTCGCGACGCCACAGCTTCGCGCTCGTAGGTCTCCACCGGGTCTGGTTGACTGCCCGCCAACAAGAACCAACCGACGCCGCCAAGGATCAAAACACCACAGATTACCGCCACGACTTTGCGACGATTGGCATTGGAGGTATTAGCGTCCGCCATTCTCACGGCCCTCCATTTCCACCACCGCCAACCGGGCGCGCGACCCAGGCGGCACCTCGTCTAGAAGGCTAACCACGGCGATCACGCCCTGCGCCATGAAGGCGTCGTGAACAACGGGAACGGATGCGTCGGACCGGTTGTCGATGTCGTAGACACGGGCTCGCATGCCGCCAGCCGCGACATCGCCCACTCGCAACAGCCTGACGTTTTCCCGGAGGACCAAAGGGCGGTCGCCATCGCGGGGTGGAGCAAGCTCAGTCGCATTCATCGCACGATGAGCAAACTCCACGATTTGTGCTTCGCGAGCGTCTGCCCTCCCCTCGCCGTGCAGTCCGACCGGCCTCAGGCCAAGATCAAGACCCTGCACGAAAATCTGCGTGGCCGGCTGTTCGCGGATCGTGAAGAGGAAGTGGTAGGTTTGCCCGGACTGCGTCGTCGCAAACGCCGAGATCACCTGGTTTGCCGATCCCTGGGCTACGACGATGTATAGATCACCCGTCGTCGTATCCTGTTCGAACTCAATGAGCGGCGCGTCCGCACGACCGTTTTGCGCGGCACGCACGCCGACGACAACATCATCGATGAAATCGACACGGGTCACCTCGGCAAGCGAAAGGCTCGCCGTGATGCGCTGACCGTCTCGGGCCTGAACGTGCAAGGCACCCCAATCACCGCCAGTGATGATCGCTTGTTCGCCTTCACTGTTGGACCGAGAGATCTCAGCAGCCGGGCCTTGAAGATCCACCGTTTGGGCAAAACTGCTCGCATTGATGCCAATCCAGACAACACCCACAGTCGCGCCCAACATCATGCCTTTGAGGAAGCTGGAGCCATCAGCCATCGTGATGTCCCTCCTCGGTAATCTGAGAGAACACCGGCAGGGCGGCTCGTTCATTGGCCGCCAGGAGTGCGCTGGCGAACGCAACAACACACGCCAATCCCATCAAGGCGCCGATCCAATAACTCGTCATGCTACGCATCGCGACCTCCACCCAAACGGGACCTGATCTCGGCAATGCGCGGGGGTCCATCAACGAGGTTCCAGCGAACCCAATATTCCGCGACAAGGCCCACACAGCCGCGGTTTCGCGTCTGCCGGCCGATTACGTGGACAAGCAGCGATTTCCTGCCCTGAGTGACCCAAAGGCCGCAAATCATGAACCCGGCATTCGCGCGCGACTTGTTTTGATCAATGAGGTTCCGACCGATCTCACCTTGTAGGCCGCCGTCCAGAAATGGTTCGAGTTGTTCCGCGCGCGCTCCCCCGTAGAGCACATGACCGACTGCTCCGGACCAAGCGGTGGCGAGCTGATGCGTCTCGGCGATATCGAGCTGGGTTTCCAGCGACTGAACGGCAATATTCATGCTCTAACTCCTGATACGGTGTTCGCGCGACCGGCTGTCCTCGCGGTCGATTTCCGAGAAATCGAGCAAGCGAACGCTCAAGCCTTCGATGATCCATCGCGCTGCATAGACGCGGGTTTCTTCGGAGACCTGCTGGTCCCCGACGCGCGTCTGCAAAACTCCGATGATCTCTGAGTACCCGTCAGCCGGATCCACAAAAATCTCGATCGGATGAAAAACGGTTGAGGTTCGCGTGTGTACGCGCTCCTCGCGCATCGTGCGCAGATCCTGCTCCATCTCGGCGTAAACCGAGGAGTGCACGACACGCAGGACGTTTTCCTGGAAGTATTCTGTGTTGTTCGGGTGTCGATTCAGGAAGAGAGACGCGACATCACGCGTCAGCATCTCCATGTAGTGACCGGACGGCGCGCCAGACATCAAAGCCATGTCGCTTGTCATTGTCGGGACGAGCACGGCTTCGGTCCGTTGGCGCATGACCAGGCTGGCCATGATCACATTCGAAAGCGCCAGAGCGCAGGCCACGCCGGCCAGAAGCACGGTGATACGGCTGATCGAGCGGACTTTATTGCTGGAGCTCTCCGGGCTCATCTCGTTACCCCTGATATTCGCGGATAACGGAGTCCGGTGATCGTTTCATGCCCATCAATTGGGGGGGCAAGAACCAGTAAGCTCGGGCCAAAACGCTTTGTAGCGATAGGCCCGCCTTTGCTTTCGTCATCACTTGATTGACAAAAAAAGCGGCAACCAGACCCTGAATGAACCAGCCCATCATGAAGCAGCCGAGTACGGCTGTTACCGTGAGTACCGCTTCGTCCGGTGTCATCCACAGGACGCGGCCGGGTTCGTCTAGGTGTTGAGGGATCTGGATGCCGCTCATAATGACTCCTGCATTGTTGTTCACGGTCGTCTGTTGGAGCGCCGCGGGCCGTCAACGGATCTTGGGGAAAGGGTTATCCGTTGCGGTGTGGGCCGGCCCAGCTCGCCGACCCACAAGGGGATTGATCAGGTGCGTTCGGTTAGATGACCGCCGTCACCAGGCCGGAAACGATGCCCGGACCCGTCGTTGCTGCGAGTGCGACGCCGACAGACGCTGCGAGCACTTTCCAGTTGAAGTTCACGACGGCCGAGCCGACCCCGAAAATCAGAGAAATCACGGCCAGCGTGGTGCCCAGCGAACCTTCAAGCCAACCCGTCATGGAGGTCGCGATCGAGCCGAAGGTGGTATCGGTACCGGCCAGCGCCACAGCGCCGGCGGCCAGTACCAGGCCGCCCATCGCCGCACCGGCGGAGGCGTATTTCGGAAGAGCAGCGGCCGGGATACGGCGGCCAAGCGCTTTAAGAGCTTTCACAGGGATGTCCTTTCCATTCCAATGCCAAGGCGCCACCCCCCCGATTGGCGGTGGACACATGCGTAAGTGTGGAGAACACCCGGATTTTGATGCAACTTAGAAGTGGGGACCGGATTGGGCCGCGCCGGCATTGCTTCTCAATAAGCGCACCCCGTTTTAGGCGGCGCCGGATTTTCGTAACGCCTTGTATCACGGGCGCTCCACCTCCCACGGCGATGTAGGATGCCCCGTATGCGACCCAGAACGGACCGCACTTTTTTGTCGCAAATGTAGACGGGACCGTTTTGGGGTGGCGATGCGTCATTGCTTTTTCCACAACCCACGCCCACAACACAGTGTGGGGCGCGTGCGCGCACGCCAAACAAAAAACGCATAAACGTGCGTAAATTTTATGATTTACGTAGAAAAAACAGATGGCGGAGCCGGATATATATCTGAGGAAGACACGCGAACGCTTTGGAAATAGGCGTTTGTGACAAATATGTATTGTGTAGGATGTTTATCCCGGAGTCGCGCGCGATTGGTTACAGTGACAACGCTACAGCCGGGGTCAAATTTCTACCCCCTCCCTTCTTGTTCAAACGGAACCCGTGTGGCTCAGTTTCACACGCCAACGTTGGCGAGGGACACGCATAAGTATTGTGAGGGGCGTTTCATGTTTGATTTAGATGCAGAGCAAGGAAGCTCAGAAACAAACGAATATCAGACGTCTGTCATGTCGTTTGTTGAGGAGTGGCTCCGCATCCACGGCGTGCCCGTCAAGCGAAGAAGTCTGGCTGTCGGCGTTGACGATCGCACCTACCGTCGGTTGCGTACTGGAGAGCGAACCTTGCGCTCTGATCAAGTCACCAATCTGGCGCATGCACTCCAAACCGCCCCATATTATCTCGGCATCGCGGGTAGTTTGGCGCTAAGCGCGCATCAGATGAGGGCCGCGATCACCGACAGCGCTCGATATCAGGTCGCCATCGAGCAGATGTTTGCGCTGCCCGAAGAGGAGCGAAACATCCTCTTCCGAAATCTCCTAAACTTGACGGAAACAGCTGCAATCAAGCGTCGCGAACTCGTTTCTCGCGGGGATTTCTGAAAAATTTCGGCTATGTATTCAGGTTATGTACTGCCTGATAAAAGACCTCACCGACGACTTCGCACCGGATCTGTCAGACGACGGGTCGCCACACGCACCCGTTTTGCGAACATTTTACACATTCGATTGTCTCCAGAAGTCTACGGTTGCCTTGCAACTCATGCGGAATGGAATCGATTTGTTGCAGGCGAGTTGGGCAGCGCACACGCGCTGCACTCCTTTAACTCCGACAGACAGTGTTTCTGCTGGCCTTGTGCGCCTGGTGAACGGCTCCAGATCCCTTTATGCCTCTGCCATGCAGCTGGTTTATGCCGACAACGCGTTCCGCAATGGGCCAGACTTCAAGGCCGCGCGCACTGATCACTATCGCATAATCGAGCGCAGCAACCCGCTTCTGGAATACAATATCATCGTCGGCGGCATATCTTCGGCCAGCCCCAGCACGCTGCTGGCCGCTAATGACGACGATTTGTTGTTCGAGGCTGGATATCATGTGGTCGGGTCGAAATCCGGATCAAATATCCTCTCGTTCAACCAAGCTCTGCTCGAGCGCGATTTGCTCAATGACATCCACAATCTCGCTGGCGACGCGGAATCGGAAATTGAAACGAAGATCGCTAGTCTTGCTCCGATCGCGGACAGCCCGATAACGGTCGGTGCAATCGTCGATATCTGGCGCCGCGTAATGGATCATATCCACGCTCACTCACCCCTCCCCTTCGGGGTCGAGCCAGGCGAGAGCTACCGGATCGGGATCTAGCCGATCAACACCGTCCGTTGATAGCATCCGTCCAAAGGAAAGTGCGGTCCGCCTGCTTGCCCATGGCAAGCAAGGAGGAAAGCATGTCGACGGAACTCAATTTCATCCCTCTCAACGAACTCGTTATCGCTGAGACCAACGTGCGTAGCGAAGACTATGACTTAGAGGATGTCCGCCGCCTGGCAGAGCAAATCTGCGCCAAGGGGCGAATCATCGACCCGCTCAAAGGTGCTCGCAAGTCGAAAAAACGTGTTTCCATTCATGATGGTGGCCGCCGGCTTACTGCACTCCGAATGCTCAAGGACGAAAACCGCCTGCCGGACGGCTTGTCCAATGGCGTTCCGGTGATCTTCGACGATGATGACCGCGTCGCACAGATCGAAACTTCGATCATGTCCAACGAGCGCGTCAATTTCTCTCCGATCGAGGAATGTCGTGCGTTTTCTGTCCTCGCACAGGAGGGTGTTGCGACGACGGAGATCGCCAACAGGTTCGGGATCCCGGAGCGAACCGTGAAGCAGCGCTTGGCCCTGGCCGACGTGCATCCGGAAATCATCGAAGCGTTTCAAGCAAACATGATCGATTTGTCGAAACTGCAGGCCTACACTTTGGTCGCCGATCAACAGATCCAAGCGCGCGTTTTTAATAGTGCCCAGACTTGGACATCGGCACGCGATATCCGACGCATGCTAACGGAATCGGAGATTCCGATCTCCGCCAGCATTGTGGAGTTTGTGGGCCTGGACGTCTATCGCGATGCGGGCGGTACCATCCGTGCGGACCTTTTTGATGATGCCCAATCAGTGTGTTGCGACAGCGAGTTGCTCTACACCCTCGCCCAGCAACAATTGGACGCCGCCGCCGCGGATACCGCAGATGCAGGGTGGAAGTGGGTCGAAACCCACTTTGAGGCCAACTACGAGCTCTTGCAGTCTTACTCCGACATCTATCCCGAGCCCCCTACCCTCTCCGCGGCGGATGTTGAGATCGTCAACAAGTTGGCTGAGGACTTGGAAAACGCCTACGACGCCATTGATGCGCTCCAGGCCTCGATCGATGGTACCAACGAGCCGGACGCAGCCTCTCAAGCTGCGCTCGCCGAGCACGAAGGCACCGCACGCTCCCTCCGCGCGCAATTGGATGCATATGAGGCGCCGGTTTTCTCCGATGAGCAAAAAGCCGGCTCAGGTGTCATCCTCTTCATCCGCAATGGCGAGCTCAACAGACGGGAAGGCCTGGTCCGTCCAGAAGACAAGCGTGCCGGTCAATCAAGCGCCGAGCGCGGTGATGCGGACGCCGCTGAAGATGAACGAGCACAAGACAAATCTTCCATGATCGCCAAGGGGCTGGCTGAGGACCTCAACCTTGCCGTCCAGGTCTCTATACAGCGGTGCATCGCCAACGATGAGGCGACGGCATTCGTTATTTCGACTGCTTGGCTGGCGCAGTGCGTATTCTCTTTGAGCAATGATACCGCCCTCGTTTATCCGCCGTCTCAGGCGTTTAAAGACTCCGTCGGTGTGCCGCTCGACTCGGATGAATCCTTCCAACTCGAATACGAACGCTGGAGAGAGAAGCTGGGGACTGACAGTGATCTGGTTCTTCGGATGTCCGAGTGGAAACCGGCCGAAGTCGGTGCGCTTCACGCCTTTTGCGCTGCGGTGTTGTATTCGAGACAGGAAATCGCGACGACAAAACGTGTGTCGCCCAGTCACAAGCGTCTGCGCGAGTTGCTGAGCTATGATCCGACATCTTCGATTAGCTTGGGGAGCGACGTAATCTCGCGGTTCACGCGTGCTCAACTCTTCCGCATTCTCGAGGTCGTACCCAGTGGTACGGACTACCCTGCCAATGCCAAGAAACCGGAACTCGTCGCCCTGGTCGCAAAACACGTTGGAAAGTGGCTTCCAGCACAATGTCATGATGATGCCGCATACGAGCAGCTCATTGCGGTGTGTGAAACGGCCGAGGGATAATCGTTCATCCCCCTGTTCGAGCACCGAGCCCCTGCTGGTCCGCCTCCGCCAGCAGGGGCTTTTCCTTGTTTATGTGGCCAAATCACTGGCCTAGTTCGCGTGGTCGCCGAGCTCGCTGTTGATCTCCGATCAGTTTAGGTGGTGCTTAGTATTACCCGGTGATCGCACTAACCGGGTAATTGGAATAATCGGGTAAACATATTAACCGGGTAGTTTAACTAACCAGGTCTTATGCGGGTCTAGTCGGATTGTGCTTGATCTCTGATATTCTGGCTCGCGCAGCTCGCTTTGTATAGCGCGCGAATCTGCTATAGTTACTCGCATCCATCGAGCGTCACAGTCATTTATTGGGTTAATCAAATAACTGGGTATCTAATATAACCGGGTAAGTGAAAAAACCGGGTAAAATCATCGACCCGGTTATCAAATTAACCGGGTCTTCATATTAACCGGGTTTTTCTGATAACCCGGTGTTTTGTTTGACCGGGTTTAATCGATCACCCAGGCTCCCACGGGGGGCGAAGAAGGGGAAAGCCATGCCAACGATCGTTTTTGCGAATCCAAAAGGCGGAACCGGAAAAACAACGTCCGCACTCCTACTGGCGACCGAAATCGCCGCCTCGAACTCGCGTGTCGTGGTCATCGATGCCGATCCGAATATGCCAATTTCCGAGTGGGCTGAGCTCGGTCGCAAACCGGACAATGTTGAAGTGATCCGAGAAACCGATGAGCGCAGCCTTCTAAAGACGATCGATGCGGCCGCTGAGCGCGCGCCATTCGTAATAATCGACAATGAGGGCACCGCCTCGCGCATTACCACTTACGCGATGAGCCGCGCCGATCTGGTAATCATCCCAATGCAGGGCAAACAGCTTGACGCGCGCAATGCCGCACGAACCGTTGAGCTCATTCAGAACGAAGAAGACGCCTTTCGGCGCAAGATTCCGCACAAGGTTCTCATTACCCGTACGTCGCCCACGATCCGCCCCAAGGGCCTCAAATCGCTCCAGTCCCAATTGGAGGCGCACGAGGTCCCGTTGTTTAAAACAGAGCTCCTGGAGCGCGTACCGTTTGAAGCCATAATGGCCTATGGCGGTGGGCTGGATGACCTGGACCCAAAGGATGTTTCCGGAATCGATAAGGCCAAAGCCAACGCGATCGCTTACATGACCGAGGTCCTTGAAACACTCCGAAGTCAGGACACCGAAGCTCAACCCGCAGCTGAGGTGGCGTAATGACGGATCGACAGCCCATGTTCGGTAAGCCACCAAAAGGGCAGGGGGCTTCGCTCCAACGCCCCGATTTGAGTGATTTCAAGCCAGCGCGCTCCAAGCCGCAAGTCGACGAACAGGTTCTGAACAACCTGAGTGACGATGCCGGATTCCAAAGTCGCCAGGCTCCTGCGAAACGAGGCCGTAAACCGTCCGGCAGAACCGGACAACTACACCCCAAGCTCCTGCCAATCCCTGCGGCGAAGATCCAAGCCGAATGCCAGAGACGGGGCATCCAACAAGGCGTTTTCATCGAGGAATTGCTTGCTCACTACGAGCAAAGCTTCGGCCCGATCGAACTGGATGATTAGACGGGGCTGCGTCCCTCGAACCGAACACGTCCAGAGCCATTCCGGCTACGATAGAATTGTTTGAGCGACCGGCTGCAGGCCGAGGCCGCCCGCCCAGTGGTGGGTGGGGTCGAATTCGGTTGCGACGCGATCAGTGATCTCGCCCCGGCGTCTGCCACCTCGAATTCATTGGCTGCTGTGCCGCAAACGGTCGCCAATTTCATCGATCAACGCCTCGCCGCACCACGATAAAGCGAAAGGGCAGGGGGCTCCTTCGGACCATTCCGGAGGAAATCATGTCGTCTGCCCAGCCTCTCTTGAAAGCTATCGCCGCGTTTGAGACGGCCCCGTTGTCCATTTCGCTCTCGCGCACCCAGATCAACGCCGCCATGACGAACGCGTTCGAAGGCGCACGCTGGCACTGGCGCAGCGCCTATGATGCTATCGAAGGCGCCATTGTCCGGCGGTTCATCGCCAGCGGGCCGGGCGCCTTGCAAGAAGACGCCGCCTCGTTGCTGGACCTCGCCGACCGTCTACAAGCCTGGTCTCCTACCCAGACCATCCGGTCCACCTCGAGCCAACGCCGAGAGTTGTTCTCAACACCGCCGGTCCTCTCGGCCGCCGCCGCACTCCTGCTCAATCCATCTCGTGATGCCCGGATTCTGGAGCCCTCGGCCGGCAATGGCAGTCTCGCTGCACCATTAAGCGCCTTTGGCGTCAAGCTGACGTTGAACGAGCTGGACACCACGGCTGCCGACACCCTGCGCAGTCTCTTTCCCAGAACGCCCGTCCTGTCTTTTGATGGCGCGATCATCGACGCTGGTGCCGCGGCGCACGGCCCCTTCGACCATGCCGTCCTCAACCCGCCATTCGAGAACGCCGAGCGTCACCTGTTCTCGGCCTTCAATGCCCTGGCAGACGGCGGCAGTCTCGTCGCCATACTGCCGGCGCGTTTTCGCAACGCCGCGCTGTTTGCACAAATCCTCGCAGGCCCCTTCGCGCTGACACACCATCTCATCCTCGCGCCTCGTCTATTTGCACAAGCCGGCGTGTCCACCGAAACCGTTCTGGTACGCCTCATCCGCTCCGCACCCTCCGGTGAACCCGTTCACGCATGCATCGATAACTTCGCTGAACTGCGAGCGCTTGTTCTCGACAACATCGCTGCACCCACACCCGCGCGCCGTGTCTCGTCCGCCCAGCCAGTTGTTCAGGCGCCAGGCCTGCCATCTGCTCGGTCGCCCGCGTCTTTACGCATTCGCCCGCCACTGCCGGGCGTGCCGCTCGCGTATGAGGTCAAGGCACCCACCACGCCAACGATGAGCGGTAGCTCCGCCATTTACGCGCGTTACACGCCCTCCAGGCTCGCTCTGAGCGTTGCGGCGCCCCACGCGGCCCAACTTGTCGAAACGCTCTCCATGGCCTCTGTGGGGCTTCCTGAGCCCGTCTACCGCCCGGCGCTGCCCAAGCGCCTGGTCTCTTCTGGCGATCTGTCGGCGGCGCAGTTGGAAGCGATCGTCTACGCCGGTCAGGCACACGAGCGCTACATACCCGGCTTCTACACCCGCAGCGATGACGGAACGGACCTGATTTCTCACGACTCTGGCGAAGCCTATCGCTACGGATTTTTCCTTGGCGACGGAACCGGTGTCGGCAAAGGCCGTACCGTCGCGGGCATATTGATGGACAATCTTTGCCGCGGCCGCACCAAGGCGTTGTGGCTGTCCGAAAGCGCCGCACTCATCGAGGACGCTCGACGCGACTGGACCGACCTTGGCGGACGCCCACAACATATCGTGGACCTGCGCAGTCACGACGCGAACGCGGATCTTCGCGCTCGTGACGGTATCCTCTTTTCCACCTACGCCACTTTGCGCAATCAGGGCTCCCAATCGAAACGATCACGCCTCGAGCAGGTCTTGGAGTATCTGGGCGACGACTTCGACGGCGTGATTATCTTTGATGAAGCCCATGCCATGGGATCGGCGACAGAAATCGACGGCTTCATTGGCAAAGGACAAGCCTCTTTGACCGGGCTGACCGGCCTACGACTACAAAATGCTGTCCCAAATGCTCGCGTCATCTACGCATCCGCGACCGGTGCCAGCCACGTCCACAACATCGCTTACGCAACCCGTCTGGGGCTGTGGGGCTGCGCCCAGACACCCTTTGATACGCGCGCGGCGTGCCTGTCCAATATCGATTCCGGCGGGCCGGCAGCGCTTGAACTGCTGGTGCGCGAGCTAAAGGGGCGCGGCCTCTTCCTGTCGCGCGCCCTGTCCTATGAATGTGTTGAATACGATCCGCTCGAGCACACTTTTACCGACGCAGATATCGCCTTGTGGGACAGCTGGTCGGAAGCCTGGACGACTATCCACAACAGCCTCAATGAAGCCCTGTTGAGCTGCGGCATCACCGGCGACAGTGGCGAGGCCAACTCCCCAAGCGCGAAAGCGGCCGCGCGCTCGGCATTTGAATCATCAAAGCTCCGCTTCTTCGGCCATCTGCTTCAGTCCATTCAGACGCCCACGTTCATAAAATCGGCTGAAGCCGACATCCGTGCGGGCCATGCGCCCGTGGTGCAAGTCACCTCGACCAATGAAGCGGTGCTGTCCCGCCGTCTTGATCAAACCGCAAACGGCGAGCCCGATCAGATCGAGTTCACCCCCAAAGAGTATGTCATCGACTATCTGGAGCGGGCTTTTCCCGTGACCCAGTACCAGGCCAGCTACTCTAATGAGGGCAGCATCATCGACGCCGAGCCTGCACTCGATGCGGACGGCAATCGGATCATGAACCCCGCCGCACTCCAGGCGCGCGATCAACTCCTGACACGGTTGCACCTACTGCCAAACTGTATTGGCGCTCTGGACCAACTCCTCTTCCATTTCGGCCCCGAACGGATCGCCGAATGTACCGGGCGTTCGCGCAGACTAATCAAGCGTGGAACCCGCCAAGATCTCGATCGTCGCGGCACCAACGCCAACACCCATGAAGCCCAGCGCTTCATGGACGGCCATGCGGAGCTCCTGGTGTTCTCCGACGCCGGTGGGACCGGTCGTTCCTATCATGCATCCAAGACCGCACGGAACCAGAAGCGACGGGTCCACTACCTCATCGAACCGGGATGGCGCGCAAACAAAGCCATTCAAGGTCTGGGGCGCTCCCATCGCACCAACCAGGCAAGCGCACCGCTGTTTCGCGTCCTTACAACCAATCTGGCCGGCCAGAAGCGATTTACTTCTACGATCTCGCAGCGCCTGGAGACCCTTGGCGCTTTCACGAAGGGCGATCGACGCTCGGCCGGAGAGTCACTCTTTTCCCCGCTGGATAATCTGAGCGGCCCAATCGCACTGAGTGCATACAACGCCTGGGTTCATCTGCTCGCCGACGGGCGATCCGCAATCTCGATGACCGATTTCCAACATCTAACCGGCCTTCATGTCGTTAGTAATGATGGGCAAGTTCTCGCCGATCTGCCCCCCATAAACCGCTGGCTGAACCGGCTGCTCGCCTTGCCGGTCCACGTACAGAACGCCGTGTTCGAAGAATTCTTCGGTCTCCTCCAGGCGGCCTGCGATTTCGCCGATTCCGAAGGCTCACTGGACCGATCGATCGCGGCGCTCAGTGCCGACACCATTCGCCTCGTCGAGCGCCACGAACTGCCAGCGGACACCAACGCGTTTGCCCCGGCATTCGTCTCGGTTTTTGAGACTTCGACAACTCCGCGCCGGATCGCGTTCGAGAACGCTTTGCCACCCGGTCAAACCGCTCACGGCTATTATCTCGACGAACAATCAGGACGGCCGGTGATCACATTTCAGCCTCGCCTGGCCGCCGCCCTGGAGGGAACGCCATATACCGTCGTGACCTGCGCAACGCCGCTCTCGCGCTATCATGCCGCACTTGATGGCCTCACGGCCCGCCTGGTCGAGGTGGACAAGGCGACCTGCGCGGCCGCCTGGACCGCTACACTCAAGCAAGGTGTTGTTGCTCTTGTTGAACGCGTCTTCGTTCTGCATGGCTCATGCTTGCACCTTTGGCGCGGCCTGCCTTCACAGGGCATATCGGTGAGACGCGTTACCGATGATGCCGGCGACACTGTTATTGGCCGCCTCTTGAGCGCCGCTCAGGCAAAACAATACTGCTCGCTGGCCGCCAAGGCTGAACCGGCCCACGTCGTCAGCGCTTTGGCGCAAATGGGCGATCGGGTCGAAACCGCCTGCGGGCTTTGCTTTGTGCGCACCCGTCATATGGACCGACCTTGCCTGGAGATCCAACGCTTCGATCGCAGCACAGCCCAGTTCTGGACTGATCTGGGAGCCGAGCTTGTCATCCACAACTACACCCCCCGATTGATGGTGCCGGCCAGCGAGATTTCCCCATTCGTTCACGCGGTAATGGTCGCGCGGCCCGATCTGGTTTTTCAGCTCTAGATCTCGCTTTCACGACGCGCCCTCTCACCATGCCCGGGCTGTCCAAGGCTCGCCGTGCGGGAGAACGCGTTGACGATGCGCCCATGCTCGCCTCGGGATCCTCCGGCGCCACAATCGCCGGCCGGCGTGGCCTGTTGCATGGGTTTGATGCGCATTTCTACAGAGGTTTCTTCAAGGAAAAGCAGGCGCGCGTTTGTCCAACGCTTCAAAGGAGAGCCGATATGGCAGGACGTCTCATCTGGTCTGGCGAACAACTCGAACGCCTGCGTGCAGAAATCCGAGCCGCCAAGGCGGCCGACAGTGCGGCCGATTTCTGGGGGAGAAGGTCGAACCCGGTATCGTGATGGTCGGCGACCATGGCGTGTCTCTGATGGCCTGGTGTCACCGGGACCCGCCCGCTAACGACGAAGGTATTCCCGCCGCATACGCCACTGGCTGCAATCCGGCCGTCGACGATGATTTCTACGAAAACAAGGTGGCCATCTGGGGCGATGATGACGGAGCCGAGTACTTCGAACTCGCCTGTTTTGAGGCCTTTCTTGATCCTGCGATTATCGAGGTCATCGCCGAGGTCTCCCCTCGCCAGATTCTCCTCAAATCGCGATCTGCACCATGATCGTCTTTTGACCGGTTTTGTCGTTTTGCTTCCATTTGGCTGTTTGGTGTGCTAGCTTGCACCACAGGGAGAGCCCAATGAAACTCGAGCGTATCGACACCCAATCGATGGCCGACATCACCGCCATGACGTTACACATGGGCGCACCCGACATCTCTGATGAGGAAGGTCGGGCCATGGCCAAGGCCAGTGTTCGCCTGTTTGGCCACTGGGGTCTGACCGACGCCCAGGCCTGCACGCTATTGGGCGGGATTTCTGAATCCACCTGGCGTCGGTGGAAGGCCGGCAATATCAGCCGGCTCAGTGTGGATCTCAGGACGCGTTTGTCGATATTGATGGGCGTCCACAAGGCCTTGCGCATCATCTTCACCGAAAATGAGCGGGCCTATCGCTGGATTGGTCGTGACAACGCCGATTTCGACGGGCGCACGCCACTCAATTGGATGTTGCGCGGCGATGTCTTCGCTTTGCTCGACGTCCGGCACTATCTCGACGCCATGCGAGGTTGACCATGCCCAACCATCCTCCGGTTACATCAATCCGGTGGGCTACCGCTCACCGGATTATTTCTTCGCGCTTTCCTCCCACCTCCCTGTTCGAGGACATTGCAGATCCGGCCGACTGGGACGCCATCGCTCTTGGCGAGTCACGCACCAATCCTCGCAATATGGCCGAGATCGGCAAGCTAGCCCTGGTGCCGCCCGAGCGGCGCGTTGCTGGGCCGGGCGCATCCTACGCAATGGCACCCTTCGTCCATGTCAGCCCGCTCCATAGGGGGCGGTTCAACGACGGCACGTTCGGCGTCTATTATGCTGCCGAGCGCTTCGAGACCGCGCTCGCGGAGAAGATGTTCCACAGCGCGCGTCTCTTCGCGGCTTCGCAAGAAGAACCGGGCTGGTTCTCTCAATACCGTGTTCTCATTGGCTCCATCACCAATGAATTCCACGAAATTCGAGGGCAGGGGGCCTTTTTTGACTGTCTTGCCCCCGACGACTATTCCGCCAGTCAACAACTGGCGCGCTCTCTTCGCGCCGACCAATCCAACGGGGTCGTGTATCCATCGGTTCGGGATCGAGAGGGGGAATGCGTGGGCGCTTTCTGGCCGGACGTCATCGATATTCCGGTCCAGGCTTCGCATCTTTCCTTCCACTTCGATGGAAGCCGGGTCGATCTATTCCGGGATGAAACCGAGAACGCGATTTATCGGGTCGCGGAAGCGTGACGTCACACCGATGCTGGCTCACCGACGTGCTGGCCAATATCGCGGATACCAAGATGACCCATCTCGACGAGCTGATGCCCTGGTCTTACGCTCAGAATGACTGAGCGTAAGACAGGCGCGGCGTCACCGGTAGGGCGGGTTGGCCGGACGCTTTCGGCGCTACCTGGGTGCCGCGCACGAAAAAGGGCGACCGCTCGGGCCGCCCTGATCTTTGTCGACTGTCGATCCGCTTATGCGGCGACCACAGCCTTCGTCGGTTTGAACCGAGTGCGCGCCTCACGGGTCTTTGCGACCTTCGGCTTCACACTGATCTCCACGTCCTGTCCTAATGCATTGAGCATAAATAGGAGCTTCGCAATCGAGGTCCCCCGGAAATGCCCCCGGAGCAGCCTCGACAGGTTCGGCTGAGCGATGTTCATTCTGCGGGCGGCTTCGGCTTGTCTGAGGCCTTGCGCCTTCACCAGTAATTTCATGTGGATCACGATTTGAGATTTCAGTTTGTGATCTTCAGCGTCCGGCAGGCCGATGTCGGCAAAAATGTTGCCGCTGCCCTCGGTCACTTCGATGTCTCCCTCCTCGGCCATGCTGTCTCCTTTCACTCGTTCTACTTTTTACGTTTTGTTTTCTTGCGCTTCGGCGCACTCGCCTTCTTCTTCTTCGGTGCGTAGTTCGCCTCGTAGTGCGCTCTGGCCGTCTTCAGGCGCTCCTCGACGACGTCCAGGTCCTTCTGCGGTGTCGCCTTGCCCTTCAATGATTTCTTCTTGAAGGCGTGGAGCACATACAGCACGCCTTCGTGTCTGACGGTATAGACCGCCCGGTAGGTATCTCCGTCGTCGTTCTCGACGATCTCCAGTACGCCGGCCCCTTTGTGGCCCTTCAAGGCCTTGGCGTTATCCGGCATCAAGCCGCACTCGGCCATGTATAGGGAATGACCGATCTCGTACCGCACGTCTTCAGGCAACCCTTTCAGGTCCTTTTGGCTCGACCCGATGAAGTGCACTATCTTTTCGCGCGTCCCGTTCATGAGACAATTCTATAGCAATATGCATATAAAACCTCAATAGGAGGTGAACGGGTTCGAACTATCCGGCTAGATTGTCGTGGATTTGTGATACACGCCAGAGGTAGCGCATAGATGCTTCGCTTCGGGCTCGGTCCGTGTCGTCGATGCAAGGATCTGCGAGCCGGATTTGCGAACTGGATCTGGGGCCGCGTAGCGGCTTGTTTTGTCCTGAACGTGATGTCCCGGCGCTGTGCGGGATCCCTCAGGGTCACCGTCTCATCGCCTTGGGCGAAACCGGGCACCCATGCGCCGCGCGAACATCCGCGCGGGCGATCAATGGACTTCCTTGTTTAAAGCGCGCCAGGTCGACCAAAAGCGACGCGGCACGCCGAGCCCAAAGCAAGGTTTGGGGCTTTTTTCCGAATTGCCATTCGGAGGAAAGTGTCATGGCTCGTTTCATTCGCCTTTGCGTCGTCTTCGTATTCGTCACCTCGATTATCACCCTCGCCGTACTGGTCGGTTGGGCCGATATCGGCAACCGCGCCGAATTGTCCTCGATGTTCACGTTCATGGGGCTCGTCGTGATAGCCGGTCTTGCGCTGCACAGCGTGCTGTTCGCCGACGACATTCGCCACCTCACACGCCAGGACCGCTGAGATGGCAGACCTCACCTGGATGGATGCTCATTCAACCGACAGATCGGATTGTGGATCAGGTCTCATGCCGTGTATGGCCTGCGACCGCGACACCGATCTTGAATCCGGGCTTTGTCCCGATTGTCACGACCTGGCCGAGATCCGCGCGCGGCGCGAATGGGCCAATACCGATTCCCCGTCGCCGGAAAATCGATCTGAAGCTTCCAACACACCGGGTCTGCCTTCTGGCGAGATCGAACCGCGTTGATCACCGCAAAAGGAAAATCAGGACGATCCAAATGGATCTCAAGAAGGAAGAGGGCGGCTTCGCCTTCCCAAAGGGGTCTCACGATCACCAACGCAGCAAGATAGCTGCAGCAACGATGTCAGGAGCACTCCCATGAACCGTTTCACGCTCACCGGTAATCTCGGCCAGGACGCACGCATCATGACTGGCCAGCGCGGCGATGGATCCGAGTACGAATTCGCCATGCTCAATCTCGCGGTGTCCACGCCCCAGGGCAAGAACGACCCGCGCACCGACTGGTTCTCAATCGCCGTTTTCAACCCGCGCCTCGTCGACCTGATGAAGTCCTATGGCACCAAGGGCAAGAAGATGCTCATCGAAGGCGAGATGACCCGATACACCGAAGGTGAGGGCGATCAGCGCCGCGATCTCACCAAGTTCCGTTGCTCGTTCAATTCTCGCATCGAGCTGTTGTCTTCAAACACAGGTTCCACGTCTCGCGAAGCGGCTGCGGATCCGCAGACCGACACCTCGCGCGATGACTTCCGCAATTCCGGTATGGACGACGAAATTCCGTTCTAATAGGTAATCAACATCGCAATCGAAACCGGGCAGGGCGCTTCGCTCTGCCCGGTTTTTTCGTGGGTGAACCCCAACGACTGGAGGCACCCATGGTTGATTTCAAAGCCATTCTCGAGGAGCTGGACGCCGAAGACCGCGTCAATCTCTCCCCGGCCGACTATGCAGCCAAGCAAGCGCACATCGCACAGCGAGCCGAGCGCGCCAAAAATACCGTCTATTTCGACGGCATTGAACGTTACGACTACTCGGACGGCTCCAATTCCTACGAGCGTCCTCGCCAAGTCGGCTTCGTGCTCGAGGCCAATTCGCCGGAAAACCCGAAACTCACACTGCGATGTGTCGATGGCATTACCGGTCATGAGGCCTGGTATGCCGAAGACCTGCTTGATGCGATCTGCGGACGTTGGGGTGTGAATATGGACCGCTTCTACGTCAATGCCGGCACCGCCGGGCGCTACGCCGCGCTGTCTGTCGACATCGCTCAATTGCGGGACTGGCTTCGCCAAGCCCTGGCCAAGGCCTAGCGCGTTATTGTCCACTTAATCGGATTAGTGTTATAACATGCGTTGCAACGGAGTGCATGGAATGACCGAACTCAAAATTCGCAAGATCGGCAACTCGCAAGGCGTGATCCTGCCGCAAGAAATGCTGCAACGCCTCAATCTTGCCGAAGGCGCGACGGTCTATGCGAGCTATCAGTCCGACGGATCCGTCCAACTTACGCCGTACGACCCATCCTTCGGCGAGCAGATGGAAGCGGCCCAGGCCGTTATGGGCGATTATCGCAACGCACTTCGCGAACTGGCCAAGTGAGCGAGCCCAAATGGCTGCTCTTGCAGACCCTCGCCACCGTTCAGCGCATCCAGATTTCTGAACATGGCGGTCTGCAGGGCATACGCGATCAAGCCGGGCTTGAAGCCTGCCTTGAACGCCCGCGGTCGGCGTATGCCTATGGGGCAACCGACCTTTACGATCTCGCCGCCAAATACGCCCACGGTATTGTCACCCGTCATCCGTTTGTCGACGGCAATAAGCGCATGGGCCTGATCGCCGCGGCGATCTTTCTGCGCCTCAACGGATTGCGTCTCGCCGCTCGAGAAGTCGACACCGTGATCGCGTTTCGATCGCTGGCGGCCGGTCAAATGACCGAGGCGCTTCTGGCTGTCTGGCTCCGCGAAAACTCGCAGCCACTCTAGCAAAGACAAGGCGGGGACTCTCGTTCGTTTCACGAACACAGGAGTGCCCCATGACGCTCATCCTCACCGGCCTTGCCGTTCTTTGCACCATTGCGCTGCCCGGACTTCACCGGCTCGTGCGCTGACGCGTATCTCGCTACCCACGCCAATTGGGAGACCACCATGTCCTCGACTGATGTCCTGGAGCGGCTCGCCATGCTCGCCGATCCGCACGCGTTTATGCCGATGTCCCTTCATATTTCCGGCGAATGTCGCCGCCTAGCGCAAGCGCAGGCACGCGCCAGCGCCATGATGCTGCTCACTTCGTCTCGCGCCCTGGTGCGCGCCGCTGAGGATGGCGCAGATGTCGAGCCTCCCGTGCTCGACCTCCTTCGCGCCGTGAAGGGCTTTTCCAAGACTGGGGAGATACAGTTATGATCCGTCCCGTTCCTTTCAATGCGCCGGCCGACATCTGGTCCGCTCAAACCGCCTTCTCCATGACCCGGGCAGGGGCCAGCCCCGGTGCCGTCATCGACTATCTCCAGGCCTATGGATGCGGCCTCTACGCCGCACAGGATCTCGTTGTCGGCGCACACGCAACGCGCTGTCGGCGCCTCTGGCTTGCCCTTCGGACCTTCTTGTCCACCCACGAAGCACGCGACGCCTTGCGCGCGGGCGCATGTGAAGCCGTTCAACACATGGGCGGCCGCTCCGCCGTGCTTACTCATGCACGCTGTGTTGCACGTCTCGATCGCGCTTCGCGGATCGCAACCCAGACGGCACCACTCTCCGCCTTGTGACCCCTTCAATCCCGTTTTATCCATTCTCGGTATTCTATTTATTGTGGCGCGGAGGTGCGCATGTCCGAGACCGCTACATCGACCGAATTCCAACAGAATGTCGGCCGCTATCAAGACATCGCACAGCGTGGCCCCGTCTTCATTACGAAGAACGGGAGGCCTCACTCAGTTCTGCTCTCGGCCCACCATTTTGAAGTGCTCACCAAGGGTCGGATCGCCGGCAAAACGGCTGATCTCGATGATGCCACGCTTCAAGCCATCGTGAATTCCAAGATGGATACCAAGCACGATCATCTCAACGCACTCCTCGACGACCAGAAGTAACCTTCCTCTTCCCAAGCCCGAGCCGGGCTTGGCTTTCGGTTGTCGCTACTGGGCTCGTGAGTCCGATCGAGGCGAAACAAACGGTCTCGAAGACCGACCTTGCGCAATCGTGCTGACGAACGAGCTCGTGGAGGGTCATGTTGTCGTAACTGCCGTCCCGATTACGTATATTCCGCCCGAAAACCCCAATCTGGTTCTCGACATTCCGCCTCGCGTCCATTCGGAACCTAACCAGGGTGAAACCGGGACCTGCTGAAAGAGAAAATCGGGGTCGATCCTTTCGGATCTCAAGGAAGAAGAGGGCGGCTTCGCCTTCCCGAAGGGATCTCGCGATCACCAACACCGCGAAACGCTGTCCACACCCGAAACGCTGTCCACACCCAAGGGAACACACCCATGAACCGCTTTACCGTTATCGGAAATCTCGGCTCCGACGCCGCCATCCACACCAAGCAAAACCGTGAAGGTGAAGACTACTCCTTCGCGATGCTCAACCTCGCCGTCTCTACGCCTGAAGGCAAAGGCAAATCACGCACCGACTGGTTCTCCATTGCCGTCTTCCAGCCCCACCTGGTCGAACTCATGAAGTCCTACGGCACCAAGGGCAAGAAGATCCTCGTTGAAGGCGAGATGGTGCGCTCGGTTGAAGGCGAAGGCGAAGATCGCCGCGACATCACCAAGTTCCGTGTCAGCTACGGTGGCCAGATCCAGCTTCTGTCCTCCAGCAATGGCGCCTCCGACCCCCAGGATGGCGCTGACGAAGCCTAGCGCTTCGTCCGGGGCGGGGAGGCCGCCTACCCCCTGATCCCAGGCCTCCCCGACTTTCGGTTCATTATTTTGCTCGTCGAGTACGGATGGGTGGGGGCCAGTCTACCGTTGTGACCCCAAGCTCATTTCCATGCGCGCCAAGGAAATGAATCTGCACTGTTCGTCAGTGCGGGGCTGCGGATAGAAAGTCGCGTTCAGCTATGTTGAGCCTGGATGGGCATAACGTCGGCGAACCTGTCCGTGATCGGAAACCAGAATAACGATGTAATCAGGTTGCCGATCGACTACCTCGATCAGATTTGACCTCAAGATACGCCGACAATCGCTCGGCATTTGTGCGTCTGAGTATGCGGATGAAGCAACGGCTAACGATTCCGGACTTTCGCAAACGAGTACGCCTGCTGATTGCCGAAGCGGCCGGGGTTCAACGCCAGCGCTTGAAGGCTGCGTCAGTTTGAAGGTTATAAGTGCGATCAACAGTCCGGGAAGCATTGCCAAGGTAACGACGAAAAGTCTCCCGATAGTATCGCCATCTGGTGCCGGCTTCCTGCGTCTCGGAGTTGTTGCAGCGAGGGCAATCAGCCCAGTGACCAAGGCGGAAGCGAATCCAACAAAGTAAAAAAACTGTGCCACAATAACCTCCGTCGGAGCAGCGGTACGTTATTCCGCTTCATTAGAGCGGAACGCCAGCAAGCGGTAAAGGTCCGGTGGACCCGCCGTTCAACCCCCTGATCGCAGGCCTCCCCGACCTTCGGTTCTATTGATTTGCTCATTCTTTTTTCATTGCCCCTCCGTCCTCAAACTCAAACCCGCCAGCCTTGCGGCCGGCGGGTTTTTCTTTTGTCGTCGGGTGCGAAGCGGTCTCTGGCGCAGGCGACTACCTTGTCTCGGGACCGTCCGCGCCGCTTGATGCGAGCCCGGGCGGGTTTTCAACCGCCCACTGGCGCAATGCCGGCATGATGGTCTCAAGATAGGGATGGTCGGCGATGCACAATGCCTGCTGCTCGCTAAACTCCTCAACGCTAATCGCATTGCCGTGGAGATGGGCGTAAAGATCCGCATATCCCTGAGCTGCAGCCGCCACCGTGGAAACCGTGGGGGCCGGCTCATCTTTTGACAGCCCTTTGGCCATTTCGCCGCTTTGGCGAAGGAGAATCTCCGCAAACGCCAAACCGCGCGGATCGTCTTGCTGTGCCTTGGCCAGGCGCTTCTTCAGCTCCTGTTCGTGCTTGATCGCTTCAAGATCTACCAAATCACCCATTTTGCGCGTGCTCCCGGTTCGCGTATTCGTTCCTCTGCCAGGCGCGCATACCGATTCGCGCCGGTGAACCTATCTCATTTACGCGCCGGGCGTGTGGGTCGAGGCGATCGCCATCTCACGATTGTGGTCTGGTATTCTGCGGCTGCGGCGTGGGGGATTTTTCTGATGGGACCGGGCCTGCTTAATCCCGCATCACCTCTCTTCGATGGGGCGGCTGGCCGTGTCTTGCATCGAGACCGTGTCAGATCGTTCCGGTATCCGTGCGCACAAACCCAGCCCGATCATGGTCTCGCGATCAGGCGCCCGCGATCGGCGTTCTTTAAATGCTTGCCCGCATCTCATAGTGCCCGACTTCAACGAAGGGCATTGCCGGGCCACACACGGTCCTCTCGCGCGGTCTGATACGCACCATCTGGCCCCATGCAATGGTCGCGTTTACAGCCGGCGATGGGCGGCACGGGTAGTGCTCACCCAAGACAGTCGCCAGGCTATCCGGACATGGGCCCCGGTGAACCGGGTGTCATGCACGTCTCCAAAGCCCCTCGATCATCACATCGATGGACCATGCGACCGAAGCTGCTCACAAGAAAGTTCGGCGATGCGATCCTTCCGGATTGTCCGGATTGTGCAGTGCGGTCCCCGCTCTGGCGGCAAAGTGGCCCGCCGGTGGGTTCTCGAGATGAGTGCGGGCGGGCTTCACCCATGACACGGCGATTTCCAGACCGGTGTTTGGATCACTGTCCGTCCGATGCCGATCTCAACGCGCTGGGAGCGAGTATGCTGGCGGGGCTTTCCAATGGAGCGCCCAATGGTGCGCCGGCGATCCGCCGACCGCTGTCATACGACACAGCCTTTTTGCGCCCGCTCCTTTTGCATCTACACGCCTTCCTGCTGCTCAAAGATGGACATTGAGGGGGCGCGGAGCCAGCGCAACCCCGCTTCGGGGGTTCCCCTCACTTCGTTCGGTGCGCCGCCTCCTCAAATCACCCCCTCGAAAAAATGCCCATCGCGCAGGAAGGCGCGCAGACACAACGGAGGCAAAAATGGACAATCTCTCTTTCGAAGACGGCTACTCGACAACTTCCATCACCAACTCTGAAATCCCAACCGAAGACGCAATCACGCAAACCTTTTCCGCGATCGGCAACGAACTGGGGGATCTGATGCTGAACACCGGCCTGGAGCCGGTCCTGGAGCAACTGTCCACGCGCTGGACCTCCCAGGTTCACTCCCTGATCGGCTTTCATGAGCGCCGCCGGGACGAGCTGGCCCGCGATATCAAAACCCTCGTGGCCAATCAGGATGGATCCGAAATCCAGTCCAACCAGCTTGAAGAGCGCACGACAGAGGTTCGCGCGATCGATAAGATCATCGAAACACTGGAAGTTATTCGCGACACGATGGCCTCCAACCATCACATCATGACCGGCCAGCCCTGGCGCCCGCACTCCGGCTCGAAGCGCTCCCGGCATGGCGCAACCAGCGCCGTCCTGGAAGCCCGCGACTATCTCGACGCAGCAGAGACGGCCAAAGCGATCCAGGCCGCGCCGAGCGGAACACTCGTCGCTGTTGGCGGAACAGCCAACTACGATGACATCGAACAGGTCTACAAGACCCTCGATAGCGCACACGCCAAGTATGATGATCTCAAGATCATCACGGGCGGCAATAATCGCGGGATCGACAAGATCGCAACCGCCTGGGCCAATGCCCGCCGGGTTGACGTGATCGTCCAGCGTCCGCAGTTCAAGAAATACGGCTCCAAGCGCGCACCCTTCATGCGCAACGAAGCCGTCGTCGCCATGAAGCCCAAAGGGGTCCTGGTCTTCCTCAATCCAGAAGACGCCAACGGTGTCGCAATGAACCTGCTTCAGAAAGCCGAAGATGCCGGCATTACCGGAAAGCGCATCGTCCAGGCGGCCCAATAGGGTCGCCTTACCATTCTGGTTCCTACTCCTGCTGGAGGACGGGCCGGCCCTTCGGGGTCGGCTTTTCTTGTGCCGGGGCCGGACCCATTCCCAGCAAATCCCAAGCATCGCGATAAACATCCAACCAACCCGCCGGGTAGGGCGTCGGGTTGGGTTTATAGGCGGGGCTGTAGTCGGGCAGAAGCCGCCTTACAGAGCTATCTTTTCTTTTTTGGCCCCGCGCGCCTGGCGTCGCCAGCCACGCCTTGTGTGAGGCCTTGATGACCTCGGCCACGACCGCGCTTGGCACGATAAACACGCTGGGCCGATCCGTGACCGATCGCCCAAAATCGACGAAGCAATAAAACAGGTTCTTCGAGACGAGCTCTTCGTGTTTGGGGCCCATATGCCAGCCTCCATCACGGCCCTTATCGCGCCGCGATTTTACCTGGATCGTACACAGCCGGTGACCGGTTAAATCGGTCACCACAATATCGGTGTTAGGCACACCCTGCGGCGCAAGAGCCGCAATATGCCCACGCCGTAATAGCTCGCTGACAATGTAATGCTCGCCTGCAGCTCCCAACAGGCTCGTTGTAGAAGTCATCGCGTCCGCCTCGTTACGCCCCATCCCTATGAGACCAGCTCGGGCTCCTCGCAGGCCTTCAAGAAATCCGCCTCGCCAAGGATCCGGATCGATTGACCCTTCGCGATCTTGTCTTCTGCCTTGCGATGCTTGCTGCTCTTCTTGTGACCCGCCAATTGCTGGAGATCCTGATCACCCACGACCAGGGTCGTGGTTTTCTTCGTAACACCGGGTTCAACCGTTGCGCCGGCGACATGCGCGATATCCGCGGCCTGTCTGCGCGGCACTTCCAGTGCGCCAGTGAACACAATCGTCTCGCCCACGAGCGGACCATCTCCATCGCCTTCGCGGCGAATGTCGGCCTTGCTGCGTTTGGTGATGCTCTGACGGCTTCGTGTCACCCATGCCGTCAAATCCATCTGGGTGTCTTCAATCGCCTTGAGCAGGATCTGACCGGCCACCCGCGCATCGGACATCGCATCATGATGCTGGAGCGGTAAATCAAACCGATCCGCCAGCTTCTTGAGCGCATAGCCTTCGCGCCTAACATCCTCCCAGGCCCGCCTGGCCACGCGGGCGGTGTCCAGCCACTGACACGCCGGTTCGACAAGCCTTGCCTTCGCACACGACTGTCCGACCGCCAGCCGATCAAACGCGGTATGGCTCGCAGCGACCTTCCCATCGAGCCGATCGCGCAGCCATCCATGCACCTCCCGAAATCTCGGTGCCCCGCGAACCATGTCCTCATCGATCCGATGGATCGACACGTTCATGCCGTCGAAATACTCCCCCGGATCAATCAGCTTTGATTCAGCCTCGATCTCGACACCGTCGCGGAAGGTCACCAGACCGATCTGACAAATACTCGTCATGCGCGGGTTTGCTGTTTCCACATCAATCGCAACGAACTCCATCGCGGCCTCCTGGGCTCATGACATTCGCCGTCACTCTAGCAGATCCGCACAATCGCGCTTCGTGACCTGAATCACCTGTCCCCCATCGAGGCCGCAGACCACGGCTGATGCGCTGCTCGATCGATGGAAACTCGTGGGGCTCGCCGTCCGATCAACCCCGCTTCGGGGGTTCCCCTCGCCTTGGCTCGGTGATCAGCCGGCTTGGCCGCCCCACGGATTGATTTCCATCGCGCAACGCAAACGCCATGGAGGCACTCATGGGACTTTTTGAAACTCAGGGCTTCAACGAAACCCGCAGCGAATTTGGACCTTCCGGATCCTCAATCCGAAACCTGGATGAAGCACTCACCGCCATCGATCGTGACCCGTCCTTCAATCCCGATTTCGATGCAAAGCGCATCGATACCAGCTACGCCGCGCCGGACCGCTCCGAGCCGAGCTGGTCCTGACCCGCAAGAGCCCGCATCGTTGATATTCGGAGCGGGTTTTTTCGCGGACCTCGCCTGTCCGTGCCTGCGTTGCCAGGAAACCGGCGAGCCTCGTTTTGCGGATGGGCCGCATGAGCGCGCGTTTGCGCTTCGTACTCTCGCGCTATCTCTTCGTTCGCCGTTTTCTTTTGATGGCCTGCTCATTACGGTCGCATGCTAGGTGAGGGGCACCTTGAACAATTCGAGCGACATACGGCGCAGATCTTGGAACCCGTTCCACTCCGTCCCATCCGCATTGGGTTTTCTCATGGGGGTCGCGTCACTCATTTCGCTAATCCAGCGGTGGACGGGCGCGGAGATCATCGCCGCGATTGCTCGGGATGGGCTGTCGATTTATCGGCAGATGATGGGAGCGTTTCACTGGGCATTGTTTGATTGGTGGACCCCGGTGCAGCTTCCGTGGGGATTCGTTTTTGAGATGCCACTCTGGGGTATGGATCTATCGGTGGTGTGGATCATTACCGCTTGGGCGAACTACCGAGAGCTGCTCTATTTCACCAACGGGCGCCCTGGCGTATTGCAAGCGCCGTGGCGCAACCCTTTGCAGTTTTTCCGAGGCTTCCTATTCAAACGCATCATCCCCGCGCCGTTCTATTGGCTTTCCAAGCTTTGGCTCCACATTCGTATGCTTGGTTCCGGATTGATCGGAATCGTCTTTGGAAAGCCGTCCGTGCGCGACATCAACGAGGACTATATTCGTATCGGATTTAGTGCCTCGGCCATTGGTTTGCTGCCAGTCTTGTTCGTTCTGCTGTTCTTCATCTGGAACGCCATCCAGATCACACCGCAATAAGAGCTGCCTCGGGTTTCCCTCGGGCCGTGTCCTCGGGCTTGCATCCCTGTGAGCCGGGTTTCGAAAATCGGTCCGGCCGGCTTCGCCGGCCAAACCGATTTTCTGGGCTATCAGGAATAGCCCATGCGATTTTTGCGCAAAATGCTTGCCCGGTTCGTGTTGGTGCGGATACTAAGCTCCGGACCGTCGCTATCTTTTTTACGTAATGGCTTCATACAATCGTACAATTGGAATGAGGGTGGACCCTCGCTATTCCGAACCTTTTTGCGGGTTCGTGAGCGAGCTCACCAATATGCAAACCGTTTCGATGCGGCGCATCTTCTTCTCGACTCTTTTTTCTGCCTACCTTCCGATCGCTCCGCGGCGCTTCTACGCACCCCCGCGCGCATCCGGCAAGATGACGACGGATATCGAACGCGCACTCTTCGACATGATCGATTCTGAGATCGATGTGCCCTTCGCCGTCTTCTCGTACAACGCGATCGATCACTTCATCCGGGATCCGGATTTTCGCGCTCAGATCCTCGCCGACGTCGACAAAAAATGCGACGCCTACTACGAGGCGAGCAGCATCCGAAAACGCAGCGATGACACCCGTTCAGTCGACGCCATTCTCCTCGCCCAATTCGATGCCGCATCGGTTCCACTTTTGATGGCCTAAATCGCTCGTCTTGCGTCCGTGACGCATGGGCTGCGATCCTCTCATGCAGCGCAGGTTCGAGAACCAGAACGGAAAGCGCGTCGCAGGCTCCGGGCCCCCTTTTCCTACGCTCGCTTTGCTTGCTCGGTTCCCATGCTCGCTTTGCGGCGCCGTCGGCGGGCTCTGGAGAGCCGTTGGTGTTTGGCATTAATCGGCGGTGCCGTTTTCCGCCTCGCAAGCTCGGCGATCCTTTTTTCCCTTCTCTTCGGTCGCGCATTCTTGACCTGGTCGCCTCACGGTCGACCTGGTCTTTTTTTGTTTTCCCGCTCGGAACTCTGCGGGATCAATTGAGATCGTATCCGACGATCACCCTTTAATCGGACGGTTCGTTCCCTCACCGAACTTTATCTGGATAGAGACGTCGCGGAACCTCACCGGTTCCGATGCGGTTTTCCGCCTGGCCCGTCAAACCCGACTTCTTCTCTGGTCCGTCCTCGTCGGTGCGTACGCACGTCTCCTACGATCCCATCGAGAACGACGATGAGCTCAGCGGCTCTCAGGATTCATTTCGGACCCTTCTGAGTGTCTGACGCATCAGCGTCTAACATGTCACACAGGATGCACTTTGTGCCATCCGCGTGTGCGGATGGGGTTTGCGTAACAAATACAGGCGTTTAGAAGTGGTTGAGGTCGCTTCCGGAAGCTCTTGAGGCCTTCCACGCTCAGTGGAACCGCCTCCGGAACAAGTAGTCTACTGGTCCGAATTGCGTTGTGAGTTCCGTCGCTTACGCGCGTTTCCACGATCAGTGGAAAGCTGCTCTCGACCTTCCACTCTCAGTGGAAACCCCTTCCACTGAGCGTGGTAGCGGCAAAATCGGCCGTTTCTTGGTTGTCGAGCTCCTGCCGATATGCGAGCGTGACCCTGCACACTCGTCATCTCTCCCGCTGGGAGACTAAGATGGCAATAGACAGTACAGAATCCAACGAACGCGAACTGCGCGTTCGTATCCCCGACACAATGTTCGAGTCGATCGACCGAGCAGTTGATGCAGGGCGATATCCCGACAGAAAATCCTATGTTCGTGCCGCGCTTTCTGCGTACACGGACTCTTCATTCCAGGCCGTTGGCGACCGCCTCAATGACCTCGATGAGCTGCTGATTTTCCAGCTCTATGTGAACCTGATCACGCTCTTGCCGCAGCTCAATGACGCCGACAAACAGGCGCTGCGCGGGATGTCGGATCAGCTCTTCCTGAACGGCATTAGTGGCCCTCACACCATCCTGGACAATCTGGATGTGGCTCGCTCCGACGGGAGTGCGGTCAATGACTAAGCGACATTCAACGCCCATCGGCGACAACTCGTTTTCGTCGACGTTTTTGCGCGGCGGCCAGATCTTCATGCACAATGCTCGCATGTACGGACAGCTGCTTTCACGCCTGTTCGTTATCTGTGTTGTGCTCACCTTCGGGACCGCTTTCGCCGTCGCTCTGACGTTTGCCGACCCGCTGGAAGCGCGCATGTTCGGGTCGCGTTCTCTGGCGTGGTTTTACACTCAAATCGGACAAACCGACCGCCAGATGTCGATCATTGATGAGGATCAGGAGATCCTCAATATGAGCGTCTCCGAGGTGCTCTCGAATGCCTTCATTCAACTCAAGGCGGACGCGTTCGCGGAAATGCTTTTCCGCAATTTCATGATTGCCGCTTTCGTTGGGTTGGCGATCTTCGGTGTGCTGCTCTACTGGTTCGTGAGCCATGGCAAACGACTGGGTTCCGACACGCATCTACGTGGAGCCAAGGTCATCAAAGGCAAAGACCTTGCCATCGAAATCCACGCCTCCAATCATGCGCTCGCCCGCCAATACAAGGTCAAAAAATACCGCCCGTATTCCCTCGTAGGTGTGCCCTATCCCTTCCGTGCGGAAACCACTCATACACTGCTGGTCGGCACAACAGGCGCGGGTAAAACCCAGGCCATGGCCCCGCTGCTTGAAGAGATCCGCAAGCGCGGCGATCGTGCAATCGTCTACGACAAAATGCGCTCGTTTGTTCCCGCGTTTTTTGATCCAAAACGCGGCGATGTCATCTTGAACCCCCTCGATGACCGTTGCCCGGAATGGTCGCCGTTTCTTGACGGCCGATCGCTTGAAGACTTCCGCCAAATGGCCGCCGCGCTGATGCCGGACCCGGGTACGTCCGATCCGTTCTGGGTGGAAAGTGCACGCGTTGTCTTCGCCGTCACAGCCCACAAGCTCTACCGGGCCAATCGCCGAACGAACCGGGAATTGCTCGACATGCTGTTGCGCGTCCCGCTGCCACAGCTTTCCGCTTTTCTGGACAATTCAATCGCCGGCTCCCTGATCGATACGTCCAATCCAAAGACATCCCAATCCATCCGCGCAACACTCACCACCGGCCTCGCATCTCTGCAGGCCATGGAGCGAAATGATATCGACCGCGATGCGTTTTCAATCCGCAACTGGGTCGAAGACGAAGAAAGCTCCGCCTTCCTGTTCATGACATCGCGCTCGGACAAACACGAAACGCTGCGCGGTCTAATCACCGTGTGGATGGAGCTCGCCATGAACGCCATCATGGCTCAGGATCGCGATCCCGATCGCACGATCTGGATCTTCCTCGATGAACTGCCCTCTCTCTTTAAACTTCCTTCCCTAGAAAAGGGTCTGGCCGAGGGTCGTCAGTTCGGAGCCGCTTATGTTCTCGGTATCCAGACGCTTTCCCAGCTTGAATCGATCTACAAAAAGGAAGTGGCCCACACGATCACCGGGCTGGCGCGCACGAAACTGATCCTCAATCTGGCCGATCCCGATACCGCCGAAACGGCAGCAAAATACATCGGCCGTGAAGAGGTCCAGCGTGCCCAGCGCGGCGTTGGGTTTGGTGCGCACCAAACCCGCGATGGCGTCAACTACACCGTCCAGGACAAGCTCGATCACCTTGTCATGCCCGAACAGTTGATGCGTCTGCCAAACCTCGCGGGCTATCTGGTGCCCGCCGGCACATTCCCAACCGCCGAAGTCACCTTCCCATTCGAAAAATTGCCGGAACGCGCGCTCGGTTTTGCGGAGCGAACCGACGAGTATGAGGAACCTGACGGCACATTCTTCACCGAAGACGACGACCCCATGCCGGTTTCTCCAGCACCCTGGTCAAACCCGTCTGCTCGAGCGCTTCGCACACCCGCGCCTGAAACCCTCCAATACCCGATAACGCCGCAACAGGCCGACCAGCAAGCCACCGACATGGTCGATGATAGCGACGCTGTCGACGATACAGACATCCTTACCGACGACAGCGGTCTAACCGATACCGCAGACGGGGGCGCTGAACTGGCTCAAGACGCCAGCGCCGAGGCTGATCACGGCGATACCGACCCGGCGGCGGCCGCTTCAATAGACATCGAGACGGACGCTTTTGACGGCGCTGACCATGACGCTGATGACGTTCAAGCCTTCTTTAGCTTCCAATCAGAAACCAACACGTCGCTCGACAGCGATCGCGATCGCTGAGGTGCACGGCCATGCTCTCCATGTCAAAGGATGGCGGCGGCAACACCGCCGAATACTACGAAGCCGACAACTACTACTCGCAGGGCAATTCTGCGCCCAGCGAATGGCTCGGCAAAGGTGCAGCCCGTGCCGGACTATCCGGCCAGATCCAGACCGATGATTTTAACAAGGCCCGCGAAGGCAAACTGCCGGATGGATCGAAGTCTGCAGACGTCAACGGGAAGCGGACGCCGGGCTGGGACCTCACCGTCTCCGCGCCCAAATCCCTTTCCATCATGGCCCTGGTCGCGGGCGACAAGCGCCTGGTGGCGGCTCACCGAGACGCCGCAAAAAAAGCCATCAGCTTCGTGGAAAGCCAAGCCTCTACTCGCGTGCGAAAGGGCAGGGCGGTGAAGATGGAACGCACGGGTAACCTGATCGTGGGCCGTTATACTCACGACACGTCCCGGGCCGGCGATCCACAATTACACGACCATCTCTACATCATGAACCGAACCTGGCATGAAAAAAGCCAGTCCTGGCGGGCCGTGGAAAGCCGCTCGGTTTATGCGGCGAAGGAAGCAGCAAGCCGCCTCTATAACGCCGTTCTCAAGGAGAATATCGAGAAGCTCGGCTATGAAACGACCAAGACCGACGAGCATGGCAATTTCGAGATCCGCGGTGTCAGCGGGCAACTGGTCGAGACATTCTCGAAGCGATCCGAAGCGATCGCCGAGCTCGCCAAAGACGCCCACGCGCCCAATGACCGCGAAACCCGCGAGCGCATCGCGCTCATGACCCGCGAACGCAAGGATGTTTCCAAATCGGCGGAGGAGCGCGTCGAGGGGTGGCGAGACGAAGCCACGCCCGGACTGGGCAAGTTGATCGCGATCCGACACGACGCCGAGCTTGCCTCGCGCACAACCGCGCCAGTGAAAAACATGCTCAAGCGCACCATACCCACACTGGGCACGAAGGTCTCCAACATCCTCAATCCTCAAGCGATCGACCATTCAATCATGACACGGTCGATGGCTGCTGCGCGCACGGCGCTCCAACAAACCGTCGATCACATCTCCCAGCACACCGCAGTGCCGTCCGAATCCGACCTCCTCGCCACCGCACTGCAATTTGCCGCCAACACGCCGGCCAAAACCAGCGACATCCAACGCAGCATCAAAGACAGTTTTTCATCAGGCTCCTTTGTGCCCGCTGAAGCCTTCGTGCCCGGCAGTTTCACCACCCGCACCGCGATTGAGGCAGAAACCGATATCCAGACCCGCATCACGTCAACGGATATCTCCTGGACCAAAGCCGCCGATCTCAATCTGCGCCGCGCCGCCGAGCTCACGACGCTCAGCCAGGATCAAAAAAACGCTTTCATAACCGCGTTAGGCGGTTCTCAACGCTACGCCTGCGTCATTGGTTATGCTGGCACCGGCAAATCCTTTCTCGTGAAAACGATGAAGGCCACGCTCGAGCAACACACCGATGGGGGCAAGTTGATGGTGCTGGCGCCGAAACACGAGCAAGTCGCGGACGTCAAACAATCGCTAGGCGCGCAGGCCGACACCGTCGCGCATTTCCTGGCCGCCAACCGTCACCATCTCAGAAACAACAAGACCGACGACAAAGACGTGCCCGACATGTCCGATACCGTACTCATCGTCGATGAAGCCGGCATGCTCTCGAACACAGCGACGCGCGACCTCATCCAGCTGGCCGATAAGTTCAACGTCGGCCGCGTCGTCATGATGGGTGATCCGCGCCAAAAGCAATCGCCAGAACAAGGCGTGCCTTTTCAAATGGGACTCAAGTCCGGCGTCTCGAAAGTGGAGATGCGAGACATCCGCCGACAGAAGACACCCATCTTCCTGGCAGCAGCCAAGGAGGCCGCACGGGGCCACACCGCCAAAGCGCTCGAAACCCTGCAAAATCACGTGCATTCCACCGGACAGGATAAACCGATGGAAGAGGCCGCTTTTGATCATTGGCGCAGCCTGCAGCCGGAACAGCGCGACCGAGCTCTGATCGTCGCCACGACACTTGAGCGCCGCGATCGCCTGAACGCCTTGATCCGAGACGCCAAGGTCAACGACCCCGGCCTGCAGCCCAATGAACGTCTCGGCGCAACCGCACACGAACACAAAGCGCTCGTGTCCAAACGCCTGACATCCCTGCAAGCGCGCACGGGCCGCAATGTTGACGCCGGCGACACGCTCGTCTTCCACCGCAACATCCGCAAGATCGGAATTGAGAAGGGCGACCAACTCACCGTCGAGGCCATCAGCAAAGACGGAAAATCCGTGACGCTCGTCAAGGACGATGGCGAGGCCGTGCAGTACAGTTTTCCCGGCGGCCGCGCCTCGCGCCCGCATTTTGAAGCGTTCAAGGAGCGAGCGATGGAGCTGCGCGAGAAAGAGCGCCTCGCCTGGACCAAGTCCGACAAGGACGATGACATCCGCGCCGGCACCGAGATCAAGGTGCTTCGCATTTCAGACACGCACGTGACCGTCCAAAATGACCAGGGCGAAGAGAAAACCTACGCGCGCAACGACCCCCGGCTCCAACACGTCAATTATGCCTATTCCTCGACATCCTTCTCGGCACAAGGGCAGACCCGGGACGTCGTTATCGGTGTCACCGGCTCAAAGGACCGACTATCCGGCGACCAGGCGCACACCTATGTCCTGCTCTCGCGGGTCGGCGCTGCAAGTCCAGACAAGGAACACCTGGCGATTTTCACCGACGATGCCAGCAAACTGATGGACCGCTACAATCGTGAACTGACCAAAGTGGACAGTGCTCTGCTGGCCCAAACTGGTGATAAGCAACCGCAAGAATTGAAGAACGTTCACTTTCAACGCAATTCAAACCTCGCTAATGACAGTTCAGATATTCGCGCTAGACGCGAACCCCGAGCGCCTTCACCTTCCTCGGATGAGGCTGTGCAGTCGGGTCGCGCAGAGCCAAGCACGACCGGCCCAGATCAAGGCCGGCAAATGGACCGGGGCAGATGAAAGACGTCGCAGCCGAGAGCGCGATCATACGCAACGCGGATACGCTCTCGCGGGGCCACTCCCACATTACGGTACGCGCGCTGCTTGATGCCGCGCGATCAGAACTGCAGGCCGAGCGGTCCGATAGTGAATTGCTGCAAACCGTTGACCGCTTGATCGACCGTGGTTTCCTGCGCGAGAGCACTCAATTTGAAGGCTATCTGAAAACCGATCTGACAGACCGACAGATCGATGCCTTCGCCAAGGCGGTTACAGACCCAACCCCCACCAATCCACGCGTCAGTGCGAGCGGTCTGCTCGACGCCAATAAGGACCGCTCAAATCCCATGGACCAGGCGCAGCGGTATTCCATCGTTGATGCCAGCGTGCGCGGCGGGGTCCAAGCCAGCCTCGATCAGATCCTTTCACCAAGCGATCGAGAGAACACAGTCTTCCTTCACGGTGAGCGCGGACCCGATATCGCACGCTTTCCCGTAGGAACGGAAAACCTCCAGAACATGCGCGACTTCCTGCGCGTCACTCGTCGTGAGCTGGCGACCCAGACCGCGCAAGCGGCTGGATATGGCCCGCAGACGACACTTGTCGTGTCCGATGCGGCCCTGCGCTCGGGTCACCGTGCCGAGATCCTTGCGCGCACCGCCGAGCAAATGCAGGCCGGCAAAGTCATCATCATGGTGGAACCAGACAAATCGTCCGGTCCAGAACTGGCCGCCATTTCACACGCCATTCGTGCTGGCGCCGTCTCTGAGCTCGGCGCGCCTGACACCTTTACTCAGTCTGCGGACACGCTCTCGCTTCAATCCACTCTGACAAACGCCCAGAACAGGTTTGAAACCCCGCGCGGTGAGGGCCTGGAGATAGCCGCCGCGCGCCGAGGTGCCGAGCTCTCAGACACATCCGACAGTCCCGCTCAGCTCGTCGCCAGCGACCCATTGCGCCTCGCCAATCTGAACAAGGCCGCCCAGGTGATCCAGGACGCCCGCAACAGCGTTGCCGGCGAGGCTGAACGGCCGGGGGTGCGTGTCGACACCTTCTCTGTGCTGGCCCCGTCCGAGTACAATGCAGCAACCGGCTCGGGCATTCGCCAATTAGATGTCATCCAGATCCGTTCCGCTCCGGAGGGTTCAGGATATCAGAGTGGAGAGCGCTTTGCCGTCAACGATGTGAACTCCATCGATTCCAAAGCGCTCGTTAAAAACAGCGCCGGCAATTACGTCCGCCTCCCGCTCGAGACCATGGCGCGCGACAACATTACATTCGACGTACTCACCAAGTCAGAAACGCTCGTGCGCGAGGGCGATCCGGTCTCCATACAGACGGCCGGCGGCGATCGGATCACCGGCCAAGCGCAGGATATACAAGCCGACACATTCGACCTGGCGCTCCGCGATGGTCGATCTGTCGCCCTAACCACCCAATCGGCCAAAACCTCCGATCTTCAACCCGCGTTTGCGACATCATCGCCCGATCTGGCCAAGCCTGGCGCAATGATCGCCGTGAGCGGGGTCCACGACCGATCTGAAACCGGCGGGTTTAATCCTGGTGCGAGCGCGTTGGCCGCGCGCCAGGTTGAGCGAGACCCAGACGCATCGATTTCGATCTTCACAACCGATTCTGACAAGCTCGCCACAAATTCGGCTCGCACTGAACATGGTCTTGCCATGTCCTTGCAGCAGATTTTCGAACGGTCTCTTGGCGATGAGGCCGGTCCGGCTTTGCCGGATCCTGCGCGAGGGGATGAAGGACGGTGACGCAAGCGCTCGTGGTCGAATACCTGCCTGTTGCGCTCGTCATCGTGGGCGTGGTGGGCCTTGTCTATCTACTCCGGCCACCAAAACGCGTCGCTGCGTTCCTGGAACGCAATAAGCCAGCGCCAGCGCCGACGCCCGAGCGCGCCGCCTCGCTCCCTACCAGCGACACAACCCAGACAAATCTGCCGCTCGAGCGCGTGGATTGCGATCGCGACACCGCGCGCCTTGTCGAGCAAGCCGCGCAACTCGTTCCTGGGCTCTATTACCTTTGGTCGCCGCGTCTGGCGGATATCATCGGCGTGGGCGCAAACCGCGCCAGCACCCAATCGGCAATCCAAACAACAAACCGTCTGCGCTCTTTGCGCGTTGCGCTTGCCGTGATCGATCAAAGCACGCTCAAACCCGCTGCCGCGATCCTCATCAAGCACCCAGACAACGCCGTCGTGCGCCAATTGCTGCAGCGCGCGCGCCTACCGTTTGCGGAGGTTGATCCCACTTCACCAACTGCTATGCGCGAGGCGTTCGAAGGTTTTGGCTGGGATCTGCCGGATAACACCATACCGGAGCACACTGCCAGCGCTGACCCAGTGGCAGCGACACAGGACGATGTCGCCTTTATCCGAGAGAAAGATGACGGGCTTGACGCAGAGGCTCCACTAGACCCGATCGATCTGAGCGATGAGCAGTCTCCTCATCTGCCTGTCGATCCGAGCCCGCCCATACGACCTTCCCAACCCGATATGTTCCCTGAAGCGGGCAACAATGGCGACGGGGGCAAGGGCCGGCGTGTTGTCGGACGCTTGCCGGGCGTGCGACGGCCCAAATCGTCGTAAGTTGATCCACGCTCCCGCCCCACAACCGCGCCAAACACTGGCACTGATAGGATCAGGTCGATTGCGATCGGCAACGGATCTTTCATATCGCAACAATCCTATTTGTTGGAAACGCGCTGGCTAAAAATATCTCCATACACCGTCTCGACCGCTTCGATCTCGTCAGGCGTGATCCCGTCAAACTCGTTCTCTATGGCGCGCTTTGAAAGCCTGCCTTGTTCTTGTTGGAGAAACCGGAATAGCAGATCAATTTTGCGATCCGGCATCTCCAAAAACGCCTCGATCCGGGCTTTGAATTGCTCGAACCGTTGCAGAAATGCCGCCTCGTGGGGAAGGTCGTCCGCGATTGTTTGCGCGACGCACGATAGCAGAAACTCAGCATGCGGCGTCGCGTCGAAGTAGCGGTAGAAGTCGCACGTGTCGTTCAGAACCTCGACATTGTTCTTGGGTGTCGGCTTCCATTGGACGAGCGGCAATAGCCGCTCTGAATAGCTTTCCAGTACCTGCCGGTATTCATCAATCCGCGCCAGGATTGCACCAGAAACGGGGAAGACAACGCCGGGCGGATTGAAGCCGCGCTGCGCCAGGGCGTGATGGATAAGGTAGCGGTGAATCCGGCCATTCCCGTCTTCGAACGGGTGGATATAGACGAATCCAAAGGCAAGGATTGCGGCCGCAATGACCGGGTCGAGGCCGCCGGCCTTTTTGCGGTCGAAGGCAATCATGCCTTCGATCAGAGAGTTGAGGTCTTCGGCGCGGGCACTGATGTGATCCGGGATTGGGGCGAGCGTCTCGCGATCATGTTCTCCGACGAACCCACCCTCGTTGCGAAACCCCATTTTGGTGAAGCGGTGATCGCCGAGCACAATTTTCTGGAGCCGCAAGAATTCGTCAGCGGAGAGTTCGTGGCGGCCAGCCTCACCGATGGCACGACCCCAACGCTGAATCCGGTCCTGGGCCGGCGCTTCGCCTTCAATGGCGTAGCTGGCCTTTGAGTCCTTGAGGAGCAAGAAGGCCGCCGCGCGCGCCATGATGTCTTTAGGGACGGAGGCGACGGCTTCGAGGGCCCCTGCCTGAAGATTGCTTTCGAGAAGTGTATCGATTTCTGGTGTGCGGAATACCAGCGGGCAGAAGTTCGAGGTACCCGGCAGATTGTCTCGGACTCGATAGCGGCGGATATTCTGCGCCGCGCCGCCATATTGCAGAGCGGTATCAATGACTGATGTGTACGGACCACCGCCGGCATCAGGAAGGTCAAGCGTCTCACTCGTTAGCCATTCATAGAGAAACCAGATGCGCCGCGCGTAGATCCCTGTCGGAGAGGCGTTGACAACATCGGTTATCGCGTCAGGTCCGACCGTCAGGAAAAGGCGTTTGAGCACGCCCAGATCGACGCCCTCATATTTGAGCGCAAAGGTCAGGTGACCCTTAAGGCTCGCGTCCGGCGCATGCCGAGCGATATGAATGAGCCAGCTGTCCCGCTCTTCGGCCTTGTAGGAAGACGGGCCAATCGCGTGCAACATGCGTGGGAGTGGAACGTCGAGCGCGTAGGCTGCGATCAGCGCACCATATCCCGCTGGCGCACAATTCTCCGGGATGCGACGATCCTGAATTATCGTTCCGAGATCTGAAAAAGGGTTTTTATTCATCAAAACTTCGATTTATATTCCATAAATCATTTCTCTTTAGAATCATAATATCAGAAAAAACGTTCCGCTTCCCGAAATTTCTTCGAAAATGAAAAGGTCGTCCGAAAAATCGTTTTCGTGGACCGGGCAAAATTATAAACTGCCTACTTCAAACGTGATCGTCCGGTGAACCCGACCCTGTCACGATCCGGTGGGCAGTGTCAGATTAAACGCTGCTTTCCGGCGGCCACACACAACCCCTCAAACGCACGCCCAGGCCAAAGCAATATCAAGATCTGCGACCTGTTTGCGCTCCGTCTTGGACAAGGTTTCCCAGTCGTATGTGCAAAACGCCGCAGACCAGGGAACCGGTGGAACCTCATCACTATTGGCCAGACCAACCACATCGGAGTTTGCTTGCATCTCGTGAGCGAAGCCCCAGGCCGTGGGCGAATAGTCCTCCGCCCAGCAGATGACCGCACCGGCGATCACGCCTTGCGTGCCCGGACGCCTCAGAAAATAGAGCAGGGCGCCTTCTTCGACCTTTCCCGGATCCTCTGGAGCGTGCGGGCGTTCAATGACCAATTCGAGCGGCGGAACACCAAGCTCGGCGCGCCCGGCTCGGATCGCAGAGCGCATAAACGCGACCTCTTCGGCGCTGACCGCTTCGGGCGGCAACACGACTTTTTTCCCAGTCGGCAATGAAATGTATTGAACTTCTTCCATGGAGCACCTGTTGAATTGAACGCCAGGACGCTTGTGGCCTTGCCCGCGTCTGACTTCCAGCCCCCCCCCCGGGGGGGGGGAGGAAGGTAAGCGTCCCGTTGGGCCGTCGCCCAAGAGGTGGTTGAACGCATCGCTCGGCTACAGACCCCAAGCTCCTGAAACGATGAGATTAACTCCGCCACAAAAACGCAGTGTCCGCACAAGCATCTGCTGCTGTTTGACAATACCGCGCAGGCTGAGAGTTGCTGACGGGCCGTCTGGCTGATTGCCGGAACTCCCGAAGGACCAGGCAGGCGCGTTCATGGCCTTGCCAGCAGTGCCTGTTGAGTTCGACGACTTCGTCCTGCGTCAGGCGATGTGTGTCCGGCGTGAATTCGCTGGCGACGACTGCCGGTTCGACAGGTGATACCTCTGGCAACCCGCGCGGAGGTTGCTCGGGCCAACCTCCGGCGTGAGTGAGCGTTGCGACAGCGATCGCCGTGGAAAGCCAGATCATGCCCCTGTACATGTGTTGATCGTCCTGTTCGTGCGGTCCTCGTATTCCCGGCCAACGGGGTTAACGCCTCGCTAACGCGTTTGGAGGGGGAGGAAAGGGGGTGGCGCCTGATGGAACACCATCAGGAGGACAGGATGAAACTCGACACATTACGCGCGTCTGTCACCGCCCGGATCGTCAAAGCGCTTGAGGCGGGTGTAAAGCCCTGGTCGGCCGGCTGGGACCGATCCCAGGCCTTTTGCCGCCCCTTGCGCCACAATGGAAAACCCTATCGCGGTATCAACGTACTGATGCTCTGGATGTCCGCCCACCAACACGAATTTCAGAGCCCGTACTGGATGACCTATCGGGAAGCCGCCGCCGTCGGCGCGCAGGTCCGAAAGGGATCCAAGGGCACACAGGTGATCATCTACAAGCCCATCGTTGATGAGACCCCTGACGGTGAAACCGAGGAACCGACGCGCGGGTTTTCAAAAGCCTACGCAGTTTTCAATGCCGACCAGATCGATGGGCTGGCGGATCACTATTATCCCGCCTCATCCGCAGAACCGACCGCGCGATCTCATGATCCTCTCGCGGCGTATTCCGCGCTCATGGCTGTGCACAAGCCGAAGTATGAAGAGGGCCCTCAACCTTGTTACATCCCAGCGCGCGATGTTGTGAAATGGCCGAACATTTCTGTCTTTCACACACCCGCCGACCAATTGGCGACCGTCTGCCACGAACTTGCCCATTGGAGCGGTGCGCGCTCGCGTCTGGCCCGGGCCGGAATCGTCGAGCCGTTCGAGAAGACGCGCTACGCATATGAAGAACTCGTCGCCGATCTGGCTGCCGCCTTCATGGGCGCCAGCTTTGGCATTCTCGGCGAGCAGTTCGACAACCACGCCTCCTACATCGCGACCTGGATCGAGCTCCTGTCGGACAACTCGGTCATATTCAAAGCTGCTGCGGAAGCGGAACGCGTGTGCGATTTTCTTTTGACGCCGGCCGTGCTCGATCAAGCCGAGTGCTCAGACTTCCTGGATGCCGCTTGATTTGTTCGCGATGCGCATTCAATGTCTAATTAACTTACGGAATAAATAGAGGCTGTCTTCCCATGCGCAATATTTCGTATCTCGTTGTCGCCGTGAGCTCATTGGTGATAACCGGTTGTGCGACGGACGCGTTTACCCCCACTGTGGAAACGCGTCAGTCAATCGTTTCCTACGATATTCAGAACATCGACTATCTCATCGCGGCGGATCAGATAGTCGCGACCCATCGCTCAGTGATGAGCTCGGCGCGCATCGAGCGCAATTTCGCACCCGATCCGCTGCCGGCGCAGCCGGGCCGGATCACTATGAGCAATCCGCTCCACAATTCCCCGGTGGCCGGCATGGCGCAGTTCGGCGGTGCGCAATTTTTGCTTCCAAGCTGCGATGGCTCCCAGCTGGTCATCACCTCCGACGACACCAGCTTTGGCCGGTATGGCGAGACCACGCGCTATACGTCCTGTGTGGGCGTATGACGGCGGGCTTCACTTGGAAATCTACTCCGCCTTCACCCAACGCAGCGGCGCCAGTCCAGAAGCGCTCGGCCGCCAAGTCGCACAATCCATGCTCCGCCGCGATAGCTCTGATTTCATCGAGCGCACACGGACCCGTCTTGTTTCTGAGCTGGAAGCGTCCGGAGCTGTGGTGACCGAGCTCTCTCGCCGCGAAACCTGACCTACGCCGATCGATCAACACCCATGGTGGCTATTGAACCCTGAGTGGTTGGAATTAGGGTAATTCCTCTCAGCAACCCGAGGTCATGATGACAAAGCGGCGTACAGCTACGAAAATTGACCAACACGTCGGTGCGCGCCTTCGCCTGCGCCGACAGATTGCGGATATGAGCCAGGGAACGCTTGGCGAGCGCATCGGCGTTTCGTTTCAACAGGTGCAAAAAAAATGAGCGCGGCACCAACCGTATCAGTGCAGGTCTGTTGCTTGAGCTGGCAACAATCTTCGACGAGCCGGTTACCTATTTTTATGAAGGCATCGACCACGACCCGAGCGGCGACCAAAGCCAAATCCCCGATGAGGTGTTTGCCTTCCTCATGACGCCGACCGGCGTCAATTTGGCGCGCGATTTCGTGTCGATCGAAGACTCCCAGCAGCGCGCTGCGCTAGGCCGTCTCGTGGGCAGCATCGCCGGCCGGGAATAATCTACTTGCGATGCAGCAATGGGGTCGGCTGGACATCTTTTTAGATTGTTCAACGTGCCCCGTTGACGGACACACGAACGTGTCGCCGACGGAAACAAGCAACAAAAAAGGGCCGGGAAACCGGCCCTTTTCAATTCCTCGCGTTGCGCGCGCTAGGCGTCTTCGGGTTCGCGAAGGTCCTTCCGCGTTGCCTTTCTGCCCATTAGGCGAAGCGAGCCGTCTACGCTATCGAGGTGCACGTCCGTGCGGATCACACCGCGGCTCTCACCGTCCTCGCGTTTGCCTGGCCGAAGCGTGCCCTTCAGTTTCACCAGGTCGCCCTTGTGGAGCTTCTCCTTAGAAAATTCGACAAGTTCCTCCTTGAAGACCACCACCCGGTGAAACTGTACCGCATCGTCATAGGTGCCATCGGCCGTCTTCACCGGGAAGTTTACCGCGACCGACAATTCGCAGGTTGTTTTGTCCCGGCCGATACGCTTGGGGTCCTGACCTAGCCGCCCGACCATGATCACGTCCGCATAGGTTTGTTGCATGTCTAGTCCCATTGTTAAGGACGCTGCCTGATCAATCCCGCCTTACCGTGGTCACCCAGCCGTATAAAAACTAGGCATAATCACTCCGCAGCGATGGGTTTATCGCGCTCGTTCTCTGCGCTCATGCCTTTCGCCTTGAACGCCTCCAAACCCCGCTCCCACTGCTGTTCAGATGCTGCGACGGCAGCAACCAGCAGTTTTCTCAATTTCGTTGAGCCCAGCGTGTAAGCGCCTGTTTGCATAAGGATGTCGGCTGCTTCTGTGGCGGCTTCGCGACGCGCTTCGGTAAGCGCCTCCTCCAATTTTGCTAGCTAGTTTATGGCACTCGCCATCTAAATCACTCCCTTTCACTTCGATTGGCAGTCCGCGAAGGTAAGGCGGCGGCGCACCGCAGTCCATAAGAAAGCTAGACAAACAGGAAAGCAGAGGGTTAGGTGCGTGTGCGGTAGACCGCAACGAAGGGAAGACGCGCGGATGTCGACGATATTGCATCAGATCGTATCTGAATTAGGCGGAGATCTTTCCCACGGCGGAACTCGCGCAACGTGCCCAGCGCCCGGGCACTCGCCCAGCGACCGCTCAATGTCGCTCTTGTTGAAGACTGACGGCCAAGTCCTGATCAACTCGTTCTCGCCGCGCACGGATTGGCTTGAGTGCCGGCGCTTTCTTGAACAGCGCGGCCTTCTGGCCTCGCGCGACACGCGTTCACACGAACCCGCGGCGGTGCCGGATAATACCCGATCGTTCAAACCGGATCCGATCAAGCTCGCGAGGGTCGATAGTGTTTGGGAGAACGCGACGCCGCCACTCAAAACGCTCGCGGCAACATATCTGGATAATCGCGGGCTCAAGGGGACGCACGAAAACAGCAAGGCCCTTCGATACGCCGACAAATGCGATCATCGACCCTATGGGTCGAAATATCCCCCGTTTCGTTTCAGCCCCGCGTTACTGGCCGAGGTGACCGACAATTCTGAAACGCGCGTGGGGCTCCATATCACCTACCTCGACCCGAAAACCGGATATCGGCGCCTTGACGACCCCACTCGCAAAATCATCGGATCGATGCGTGGCGGTGCTATCCGCCTGCACATCGCTCAAGACACCTTGCTTGTCGCTGAAGGGATCGAGACCGCGTTGTCGGCCGGTCGCCGGTTTCGTGCACCCGCCTGGTCGCTCCTTTCAGCTGTAAACATGGCGAAATGGGAGCCGCCGACCGGCGTTCGCAAGCTGCTGATTGCCGGTGACAGCAACCAAGCCGGCCAAGACGCGGCTTTTGAGCTCGCTCGCCGAGCCGCCTCCGCCGGTATCACGGCCGTGCCCCTCATCGTGCCGGATGAGTTCTCCGACTGGAATGAATACGACACTAGGTGTGGATAACTTCATGACCGAAGACACTACATCTTGCGAGTTCATTGACTCGCAGCCCCCGACTCGGCGCACTGACGAAGTAACTTCCGCCCCAGGTAAGAGATCGGCCATGTCCAACAGCTCCCAACGCGACGCCGCGCGGTACCGAGACTACGCCCGCCGACGCAAGGAGGAAGGCTATCGCCACGTGCGCGCCTTGCTATCTCCAGACCAACTCGCGGTCCTCGATCGCATCGCGAACGGGCGCCCGCGCGCCGTGGTCCTAGCTGATCTGCTGGCCGAAAAAGCCGCAGAGCTTCGTGAACAAGAAAGGGAGGGCGCCTGATGTAACAAAGCCGCCCTGGCAGGGGCGGCTTCGTCAAGTTCGGCTCGGGGCCGGAAAATCTCGTAGCAGGATTTTTTTAGCCCAACATCACGATCACTGCAAGACGCATCTTGAATGTGATCGAGAGATTTTTGCCCTGCCGAGCACGCATCGCTCAATGGACATGACCCAACGGCTTCTTCTCAACCCCATCCCGCGCGCAATGGTGCAGCGGATCCCAGGCACTCACACCTGTGCGCGAATTCCGCGTCACGGCGTGAATGCATCTGTCGACAACTGGAAAGGGGAGGGGCCGTTCGTCCATTAAAAAACCCGGCCAGGGGCCGGGCTTTTTGGGTGTCCTAAAACGAACAGCTTGGTCGCTTTCCGTTTTAGGACCTCCGCCATTCAAGGTCAACGAGAAATGTGCTTTCGCGCAAACGGTGATCTGTGGGCCGAACGGACCTCCATACGGAGGGACCGAACAATGGAATCTACTCGAAAGACTGGCAGAAGAGCCGCATTTGCGGAGGACGTCGTCAATGACGATCTCCTGCGCGCATACGAAACCAGCGACGTGCGACATGCGCGCTGCGAGGTTCGCAATCAGATCAAATGGGTCCGCAAACACCTCAACCGAGAGATTCAGTTACCGCTGAGTGCCTGGTATTTGCTCGATGAGCTCATCGGCATGAGTCACGATGTCGACTGGGCTGGTGGACCCATCACCGTCTGGCCGTCCAACGAATTGATGATGACCTGGTTGGATGTTTCGGAGCGGCAACTCCAATTCCTGCTCACCAAGCTGCGCAAGGCGCACTTTATATGCTTCATCGACAGCCCTACACGGCAACGGTGGGGCCGCCGCGATCGTGAAACGGGGCGCATTCTGGAGGCCTATGGCATCGATCTTCGGCCACTGGCCCAACGCGTGCCCAAGCTGATTGCGATGGCCGAACAGGCTAAGGCAGACCGCTCGGATGCCATCAATCGCCGGCGAAGTGCGAAGGCCATGGTCGCGCGAATTGCCGAGTACATCCGCACCGCCAAGCGCGAGACTGGTGAGCAGTCCGACGCGGCCAATGACAACTGGGACGAATATGCCGCCCAGCTTGCAGAGGCCGCAGCCCTGGTCGAGCCGAAACGGGTCGGCCTGGCAGTACTGGATGTGGCTCTGGCGCTTTTGCGACCGCTAGAAACGGCTGTGAAGAAGGCCATGGCACGCCTCTTTCGGCCTCAACAGCCCCGTGATGAGATGAATTCTCGATACGATGAGAAGAAGACATCACCCACGGGTGAATCCGACTTCACCCATAAAACAACAACAATCACAATATCTTCTAACGAAGAAACTGTTGGGCCATCGGGAACCCGAGTTGGTGGATCCAGTCGCGAATATTCTGCACCGCAGCGCCGAAGAGATGCCGCGGCAATAGGATTGTCGAAAACCGGCAATGCCAAGCGCGTTCGATCGCATCTTGAGGAATACAAGATCAGCGTCGCCACAGTCGTCACGGCCTGCCCATCGATTGCTGAGATGGGGGATCCCGATCTTCCAGCGGATCGCTGGACCTGGACCGATTTGACGCAGGCTGTGTTGGCCAGCTTATCCGTCATGGGCGTCGGCGCCCACGCTTGGAAAGAACTCCGATTTGCTCTTGGAGACGAAGGCGCCGCTGTAGCGGCGGCCGTGATCACCGAAAAATTCACCCAAGGCGCCCGCGGTCTAGCGCCGGTGGTCGCCAATCCAGGAGGCTACGCATACTGGATTGCCCGCAACACACTGGACACCGGCCGACTGGATCTCGGGCCGAAGATCCACGCATTGCTCAAACCGGCTGGTCGTTCGGTGGCTTAAACCTTGGCCTGCGCTTCAATCCTGTTTATGCTCGAAGAAACTTATGGAATGCGAGCGTGTTCAATGCCGAAAGGGGAATGGTGACAAGATGCGTATCGTGAATGACACGAAGTCTGCCGCTTACAAACACTTCGAAGATCCTTGCCGTCTCAAAGGCGACATTCTGGCGAAGGTTGTCCCCATGGAATCGGGATTTCTCGGTGAACCTGAGGACACGCTGCCTGAATGGGGGCTCTCGGCGCGGTCGTTTCGTGACCTTGCGCCGCGCTACGCGACACGCATGGGCGACTTGGCTTTGATTTTACGAACGATATCGAAGCGAAAACGATCGAACAGACGCGCCGTAACGACGCTGCCGAGCTCTATGACTTACGCTTGTGGCAGCCTTACCCCTGGGGCCAATTCAAGGCCGGTTTGGCGTGGAAACTGTTCGATTTGGCTGCGTTCATGGGCCCCGAGACGTCCGTGCGGCTCGCGCAACGCGCCTGCGGCGCCTTCAACCGGCGATTGGATGTGACGGGTGTCCTCACGCCGAAAGACGCCAGTGTGATCAAGTGCATCGAAGAAGATTACGGAAACCTTGGTTTCATCGCCACGCTGAAGGCTGAGGCGGCCGGGCTTTGGCGTGGGCTAGTAGCGGAACACGAATACCTCGAACCGCATCTGCCCGGATGGCTCAAACGATCATACTTCTGAGACAAAAGGACACACCATGAACCGTATCATTGCAGTGGCTGGATGCCTCCTGCTCACAAGCGCTCCGGCGATCGCTGAATCGCGTTCCTATGAGCTTGATGCTTCGCACACATCAATTCGAGCGACCTGGGACCATCAAGGTTTTTCGATGATGTCGCTTGAGCTCACTCGCTACGACGCCACGATCTCGATTGACCTGGACAACCCGGAAAACAACACCCTCGCGATTACCTTCAATCTGGTCGACGGGATCTGGGCAGGGGCGGATCAGGCCGGTTTTCATTCACATCTTGCCAGCGCGGACCTGTTCAATGTCGACGTGTTTCCTACCGCCACATTCGTTGCGTCATCCTTTGAAACCGAGGACGGCGAGAGCGGTGTCATGCGGGGCGATCTGACCTTGCTGGGCGAGACGCTTCCCGTGTCGTTGTTCGTAGAGTTGAGAAAGGCGGCCGATGTTGAAGGCGGGCACAAAATCGGCGTCACCGCCAATACCACCATCACCCGCTCTGACTGGGGCATGGACTACGCGGTCCCCATTATCTCCGACTGGATCGGCATTACCATCGAGGCCGAACTGTTCGCAGCTGACGACTGAGCCAGCTATTACGGGGAGGGCGCCGTGTTTGAAGAACTCGCTATGGAGTATATCTGGCAATCGCCCGTGATGATCAAAGCGATCAATCTCGGTCTGCTCATCTGCGGCGCGCTGATTGCTGGCTTCACTTTTCCTGGGCGGCGTGTTTGTCGCGCCGCGTTTTTTGCGGGAACGGCTCTGGCAATACTCGCCATGCAAGTCGCTCAGATGATCTGGTTCGATGTCTACCTGGCCTTGGACAATGGGTACCTCATCAGCTTGGTCACAGCTGAGCTCCTGATAAGTGCTTTGGCCGGCGTCCTGCTGGGTCAATTGGCGATCGGCCGCTCTGTCGACGCGTTCGGCACGCGCCGATGGGCTTTTCTAGCTTTCATTCCCATCGCGGCGTTTTGGCTCTTTTTTACCCAGCCAAAGAACACACCGGCCGGATCGTCGAATGCGCGCGTCACCGTGCTCGTCGTCATGGGCTTTGCCGCCTTTATTGCGGGTACTCTTTCAAATCTTCTCATCCGAGATCGCATGGGCACCATCGCAGCCGAGCGCGCCCTGCAAGCCCAGCATTCGACCGTTTCATAAGCTCAGCCAGGATCGATCAATGTCCCGTCAATTGCTTACAGCCGCCGTCCTCGCCGCAGCTTTCGCAGCGCCCTTTGCTCACGCCGAGGAATTTGACTGTCGCTCCAGTGGCGGGACCAGCCCATATCCGGTGGTTCTCACCGGCGAACATGACCATCTGCGCTACGCTCCAGACGTCTCCGGCCTCTTGCTGAGAGAGTTCGCAGCCTATGCCGCAGTGTTTGACGGGCCGGACGATGACAATGGTGACGGCGAGGCAGACCTGACGGGCAATCCTACTTTCGTGGCCTATCACCTCATTGGCGTCGGACCGTCTCCGGACGGCGCCTATCGTGAACCGGACGTGTCGATAGATCGACCCCAGGACTGGTATCGCGGTGAAGATCTCAGTTTCATGTGGACGGCCCGGCCCGGCCCGGCGTCACGCACACCCGCCTCGATGACAGCTATGACGGTATCGGCCGGATTTGGAACCGCGGGCATTTCGCAATGGCCGATCACGCTCAACGGATCTCTGCAGAGGCGTCTTGCAACACACACTTTTTCTGGAACGCGTCTCCGCAAGCCGCCGAATTCAACCAAGGCCCTTGGCTACATCTTGAGACGTACTCAGCCGCAGTCTCGAACGCTGCTGGCGATGCCTGGATCATGACCGGACCGATTTTTGACGAGGGTCGCGCCATTCACTACATCGGTGATAATGGCGAGGTTCCGGTGGCCGTTCCGCACGCCTTTTTCAAGATTATGGTCGTGGAGACGCAGTGGGGCCTCCAGGCACGGGCCTTCATCTATGAACATCGATCCGCCCCGCGCCGGGACGGTCAGCCCTACCCAATTCCGTCTGAGAGTGACCCCTGGGTGAAGTGTTCCATGGCCGGCAATGGCCGGCACGACTACGACCATACCGACAACCTCGTCTCGATCGCACAAATCGAGGCCCGCACCGGATTGCAGTTCCTGCCTAACGTGCCTGGTCGCACTGAGCTTGTCTCAGCCATTCATGATGATTTGTGGCCAATCCCGGAGCAGTTTTGGTCCGGCTTCGCGTGCGGCGGGCAACGCGCGCCTTAGGTCAGCGCCGCAATCACATAGGGTTGCATTTCTTGCCAAGACACGATTTTCGTTGATAGCCTTACGGCCTATCCGGACAGGGGATACGTGCCATGATGTGTGCCATCAACCGATCACTGGTTTTTTCCGTTTGCGCCGTTCTTGCGGTCGGCTGCAGCACAACCCCTTCCAGATCTGCCCCTACACAAGATTTGCCTGATGGCCTTGTTTTGGACAGCGCTTCTTTGTCAGCCGTGATCAATCACGTGAAAGAGGAGCTCCTTGTCGTTCAGTATCATATGCATACGCGGCAAGCGCGTCGCGATGAGACGGTGGCCGGCCTGCGGAACCAGGCGCGCGCTAGTCTGTCCTTGGAAGAAGCATGTGTCCTCGAGAATCCATCCATTGCGATAACCGACTTCAGCAACGTCAAAATTGAGAGCTCGTTTCGTTTGGACCGCACGAGCAGTGCTAGCGGTTCGGCCGGTGCGGATGGTCCGATCACAGCGACGATTGAGGTTGGTTCCAACCAGGAACGCTTCAGCGAGCGCTTGTTCACGCTTTCCTTCGAACCGAGTCCTGTTGTTTTTGAGGATGGATCCGAACTTGCCCGGCTCGCTGAAGCCGAACGTGCGATCCGCTACCCTGATGAGGGCCAACCGTTGGTGACCATCTCAACCTTGTTGATCGACTACATCGACCAATTGCAATTGGTGTCTGACGCGCCACCTTGCTTCAGTGTGGACGGCGACCAGCAGTTGGAGCTCACATTTAGCTTGGTCGAGGTGAACAAAAGCGGAGCCGAGATCGGTTTCTTCCTGGATATCGGCGCTGATCAATCCACTGAGCACACTTCGCTCAATAGGATCACGATCACCTTTGCGACCGATATGACACCGGGCTAGACGTTGCTGCTCGCTCAACAGCAGGCATCTCGGCGGCAATCGATTGCCGGTGGCTCCAACAGGGAGTGGCTCGATCTTCGCCCAGAAAGGGCCCCTGAAGCGATAGGAACAGATATTGGAAAAACGTGTTCGCATCATCGATACGGAAACCACCGGCGTTGAGGCTTCCGACCAGCTTGTGGAGATCGCTTCGGTCGATTGGACCGAGGCGGGCCTGGGGCACCCCATGCAAACATTGGTGCGGCCCTCGGTTGATATCCCGGCGACAGCCTCTGCTATTCACCACATTCGCGATCGGGATGTTGTCGATGCTCCAGCGGCCGAAGAGGCCATCATGCGCTTTGCAGATGCCCCGGTCTTCGCCGCACACAATGCGCGCTTCGACCAGATGTTCTTGCCGTTCGAGGGACCTTGGGTGTGCACCTACAAAGTCGCGCTATCGCTCTTTCCTGACGCACCCGCACATTCCAACCAGGTGCTACGTTACTGGCTCGACCTCGCCGATCCGCCTGCGGATGCGGGCCAGCTAGCCCACCGCGCTCTTTATGACGCTTGGACCACCGCCTACCTATTCGAGCGCCTTTTACAGGATCTGACTGTCGCCCAGATGGTGAAGATCAGTTCGAGCCCGGCACTCCTGCCCCGGTTCGGTTTTGGCAAGCATGCGGGGTTACCACTTAGCGAGGTGCCCAAGGACTACCTGGTTTGGATTGTTGGGCAAGATTTTGACGAGGATGTGCGCTTTACCGCGCGGCATTATCTCGACCTGGAGTAGTGTTCTTTCCAGAGGCTTGCGCTTGGGACCCAGCCTTTCAGGCCTCCGAGCGGGAAAGGTATGTGAGATGAGACAGCATTGCGCGCCGGTATTGGTCCTCGATGATCCCAGCAACACCCGGCATTTGGTCAGTTCAGTTCGAGCGAGTTCGACCAGCGAACGTGGTTATGACGAGGCTTTCGTTCAGGACCTTATTCTGAATCATCCTGATCTTCTTCCGCTCGGCGAAATCGAACCCGGGCTCTCCTTGCCCATCGCGCTTTGTGACGAGCTTCCGACCCCCGCTGGTCCGCTGGATGCTGTTTTCATCACACGGGAGGGCGTTCCAATCCTTGCCGAATGCAAGCTTTGGAAAAATCCTCAAGCTCGCCGCGAAGTAGTCGGGCAGATATTGGACTATGCAAAAGAGATCCGGACCTGGTCCTATGAAGACCTTCAAAGGGCCGTAGCACAACGTGTTAGGACGCCCCGATACAGCTTGTTTGGCGCTGTGGCCGAGTGTGCCGCAGACCCCATCGACGAAACAGATTTCATTGATAGTGTGACTACCAATCTGAGGCGTGGCCGCTTTATTTTGCTGGTCGTCGGTGATGGCATTCGCGCCGACGCGGAGGCGATAGGAGAGTACCTCGCCGGCTCTGGTTCGCTTGAATACACCTTTGCGATGGTCGAGCTGCCTGTTTTTGATCTGCCGACGGGTGGTCGGCTGGTGGTGCCTCGTATTATTGCGCGCACGACAGTCATTGATCGGGTCGTAGTCTCACTGCAGTCCGACGGGATTGTGATCTCCCAGGGACCCGAGGAAGAAGCCGCCACCGACCTTGATCCGGACGTCAGCGCGCGCGAACAGCAGATAAAGGACGAGAACTTGGCCCTATGGTCCGCAACACTCGAAGCCCTTGAGCTCGATGATGCAGGCCAGGACGTGCCGAAAGCCAGTTCCCGGCCCAATCTGTTTTTCAACCTTCCGGTTGAGCGCGATGGCCGGGTCCTGCGGGATAGCAACTGGATAACCGTTTACCTATCGCGTTCCAGTCGTACAGCTGGTCTGTTCGTGACTGGGACCAACGCGTCTCACGGGGGCGCTATCATGGAAATCCTCGCGCAATCGCCTTCCGATATCCAAGAGCACTTGGGGGAGGCGGTTCGGATTAACCGTCGGCCAGATGGTAAGATAAATATCGGCGAGAGCTGGCCAGTGGATGGATTTTCCGACCCCGCCAAGAGGCAAGAACTCGCCGCGCGGCTTGCCTCCCGAGCGAATGATTATGTCAATTATTTTCGGCCGCGGGTGGCGAGTGCAAACAGACAGCTCGAGGCCTCATGAGCCTGCGGAGCTGATCTCTAAAACCCCCTCGTCGATCCAGTGTATCGCCAATACGGTCTCCAGATCGTCCGCCACGCCGCGCATCATGACGCTATAAGCATCCAGTTGTGCCAGATACTCGCTGAACAGTCCGCTTCCGCTTTTGTGGTCGAGTATCAACCTTTTGCCGGAGCCTTCGGCGAGAAGGTCTATGACACCATTGCATTGCGCTCCAGAAGGGGCGCATGTCTGGATCGGCACTTCACACTGGATTTGTGTAAAGCCTTCCGAGGTCAGCCAGTTCCGCAACTCCGATGCTCGCTCACTAAGCGCCTCCAGGGCATTTTGATCTATCGAGAGCGCATCCCGGAGGCGGTGGCTAAGGTCTGGACGCATCATCAGCACCTGCATTGCCTTGTGAAGGATGTTGCCACGTTCGGTGGCTGGCCCAGGAATGAGAAGCTCGATCGGTGGCCCTTCGAGTTGTGTTCGCTTTGTATCGATCGCGGTTGGTTGTTCGACTGCTATCGATGACGGCCTGACGCGCCAAGGCGTGTGCGTTGTCTCGAAGGCGGCGCGCTTCTTTCCAAATTTCAGGTGCGCTGCAGGCGTAATTGCCTCGCACAGACCAGAACGCTCGGGGGCCTCTGTATCGCAGATGCGCGTTGGAAGGCTGAATTGATGGGCCCCGACTTTTATGCGGTTCGGCTCTATCTCCAGGCCGCATTCCAGCGCCAGCATCTCGGCGTGATTGCCGTAGGCCTCACTTTGTCCGACCTTCTTGAGGGCGAAGTCCGGCCATTCCAGGATGAGGCGATCTCGCGCTCGTGTGAGCGCTACATAGAGAAGACGCCGGGCATCCCCTTCGGCGGCCGCCTGGCGATCATCCACGAAGCGATCCTGTTTTTCCTTTACCGGCAGGTTGGGGGTCCAGATAAGACGGGCGTGGTCAAGCACAGTGCTCAACTCGGTGAAATCGGAGAATTCTGCTCTCAAGGTGCCCGGGCGCTCGCCGATACTATGGTCGAGCCCGGCGACGACGGTGATGGGCCATTCGCGGCCCTTACAGGCGTGCCAGGTAACGACCGCTACGCCTTGGTTATTCGATTGACCGGGGTCAGGGTGACGATCGAAATCGCGCTCGGCCCGGCGCGCCTCCAGCCAGCCAAGAAAGACCTGAACTGTCGATCCGTGGAACCCGGCTGCGGATTTGAAATCGCGATGTGCGGCGGTGAAGGCGGCGGCCTCCGCCTGGAGGCGCATGAGATCGGCGTGGGCTTGATCCGCATCTGACTGCCCCGCCACCCATTCGAGGATGTCGCCTGCTTCAAGGACGCGTGAGAAGAGCGTCTCCAGCGGCAGAGTGTCAGACGACTTGGAGAGCGTTTTAAGCGCGGAAAGCTCGATGTGATCTTCCAGCTCTTTGTCGGCGAGGTGTCCGAGGGCCTGTTCAATCGACATCGCTGCGGGCCCGAGTGTGAGATAGACAAGAGCGGCATGGTGATCCGAAGGATCTGCAGCGAAGCCAAGCGCGTTGCAGGTCGCCATGACCACAGGGCTGTCCAGCCAGCCAGGTTCGTTGATGCGCACGGGTATGCCCTCTTTACGTAGGGCGTCCGCATATCGTCCAGCCATGGCGTGTGTTGGACAGAGGACCGCCAGGTCGCGAGGCTCCACCGCCCTATAAGCGGGCGATTTGGGATTGCTGCCGCGTTCGGCGACCAATCCTCGCTGTGCGAGCAGATCGGCTATATGAGCGGCTACATGGTCTTCCGGACGGGATTTTCTTGATCGTCTGCCTTCCGGGATGCGCCAAACCTCTGCAAAGGTCTGGCCGGTTGACGGTCGTTGCGCGTCCAGCGGGACATAGCTGTCCTTAAAGAGCTTCTTTGAAATCGCGTTGATCAGATCCATCAATCGTGGATCTGAACGCCAATTGCCGGTGAGAGGGTCCGTCGCTTCGGGGTGTTGTTGTTGAAGCGCCTCGCTTAGCCGAGGATCGGCGCCCTGAAACCCCATGATCGATTGTTTTGTGTCGCCCACGATCAGGACGCGTTTGGCTGATTGCGCGATGCGCCAAAGGAGCGCGAACTGTACGGGATTGGTGTCTTGGAACTCGTCGATGATCACGCAGTCGATTTCTGCGAGCAATGCCTCGAGGATGTGCGGCTGCGTGCGCAGCAGACGCTCGGCATCGCAAATCATATCGGAATAGTCGATCACGCCGAGCTCGCGCTTTAACTCTGCGTGCTTGGTCATGATTTCTTGGGCACCATGCACGAGTGCCTTCAGGTGCGCGCAGGTGTCTTCCAACGGGCCAGGGTGACGGCTTAGCTGGCTAGCCGCGTCGACAACTCGAACCGCCAGGTCGTCATATCCCTGAGGGGTTGGCGCACCCCGTTTCGACAGGCGCAGCTGGCTCAGGGAACTCCAAAGGCCCCAATCCCGGCTCAACACGTTTGGTTGCAGGGCCCGCTTCAGGGCCTGGTGGTTTTTCTGGAAGTCATCTTTCGCACTTTTTGACGATGCTATGGCCGAGAGGTCGTCCGGAAACGCTGCCAATAGATGGGCGGCAGCGGAACAAAGGTCGTCCTCCAGCCTTTTCGGGTCGGAGGTGACAGGGCCATAGAGGTTTCGGATGCGTTCAATCGCCGGTTCGATAAGCTTGGGATCTTCTCCCACGTCTCCAAGACCTCGAAGCAGGTCCAGCGTGGACATGACGCCCGCCCGAAAACTGTCTTCCATGGTCGTATCGGACCCAAAACCGGGGCGATAACCAAATCGGGGTAGATCGGCCTTTACCTCGTTTAGAGCGGGCGCGTGTGCCATAGCTTGGCGGATCAGCAGATCGCGCTCGGCCTCGGCCAGCGCGCGTGGGCGCGGCGAGCCCTCTGTTGCGAAAGCGTGCTCTGACAGGATCCGAAGCCCTAGACCATGTATCGTCGACACGTAAGCTTGCTCTACGGCCAAGGCCTCTTCGATCATCCCTTCCGCCAGCAAGCTTGATCGGATCCGACCGCGCAATTCCGCTGCCGCTGCCTCGGTGAAGGTGACGGCCAGGATCCGGTCTGGGGCAACTTTCTTCTGCCTGACCCAATTGGTCAGGTCCGTCTTTATCCGGTAGGTTTTGCCCGAGCCTGCGCCTGCAGGAACAATGGTGAGATCTTCCATCATTCGCCGCCTTTCGCGTCGCCATGGGCTGGTCCACCTTCGAGCATAAACCGTTCGATGAGCGGCGAGGCTGTTAGCGCATAGGGCGTCAACTTGGCTGTCTTCTTGAAAAAGTCCCGGTCATTGACCGAGTTGAGACGGACCTTTCCGGTGCGGACCTCAGAAAGGCGATCGGATAGTGTGCGCATCGCTAGAGCTGAAATTTGACCATCAATGATGGTGACAATGCCCGGTGGCAGGCTGAGCCCCTCCAGTAGAACACCGTGATCATTGATCAAATGATAGGCCACGCCGATTTTGGGATTTCCCTTCAGGGCTTCTTCCAACGATGGCGTCAGCTCTTCCGGACTTTGCAGCATGGACCGGTACAGTCCGAGCTGAAGGTCCCAGCCCGCATCGAGCCGATCTCGTCTAGCGCGAGTGCCGCTCTTCTTGTGATCGACGATCAGGAGGCTTCCATCAGGAAGTTGGAGTAAGCAGTCCGCGCGACCGCGCAGACGAATGCCCAAGCCTTCTCCGTGCAGCAGTATCTCATTGTCCACGACGCTCGCGCCAAGCTTATCCATGGTGTCGCGCCAGACGATTGCCGCCTTCAGAATGTCCCGTTCCAGGCCAAGCCGCTCTACCGACCAGATTGCGCGCTGCATGAAGGGCGCATGCCTTCGAATGGCCTGCGCGAGGAGCTCTGGCACTTGGACTTCGATTTGGTTCGGTGCGGGAAGAGGGCTTTCCTTCTCAAAGAGGTGTTCAAGAACCTCATGTGCAAGCGTGCCAGCAAGCATGATGTTGAGACTGTCCGGAGCCCACAAGATAGGTTCCGCAGAGAACTCGGAAAGACACCAGGCCAACGGACTAACCAGCAAGGTCTCCAGCCGACTTGGCGATTGTGGACGCATGTGGTCGTCCTTGGTCGCCCGGTGAAGCAGGAGATCCCGCTCGAGCTTGATGACGCCACCCCTGGGCAGAGGCGGGGCGGGTGTTCTCGGTGAGGCCTGCTCGTGCTCGCATGGCCACTGGGCGGGCGGTGTCGAACGCAAGTCGTGAAACAGAGTGTTCGCATCCTCGACGACCTTTGTGTTTTTCGAGATCGTTCTGGCCATCAGCGCGACTGCAGGTGAGCACGGCTGGCGAATACCGTCAGATGAAAAAACAGGTCTGATGACGCTCAGGCTTTCTCGGGCGCTCAGGAGTTGGCGCCGAATGCGTTCCATGCGCCGGGCCATCACGTCACCACGCGTCTCGACTTGAAGCCCGGTCTTGGCCCGCAGGAGTTTTATTTCTCCATCAAGGAAGAGCGGCGAGGCGGTGACCGCGCGCGGCCACCGATAGCCGCTCATACCCATAGCGATCAGATGGCGTGCTGATCTCCAAGGAAGGGCGGTTTCGGTAAAGATGCTCACACCTTCAACAAAGCGCTCCGATGCCTCGGGTGTCGGCGTTGCCGGGGCCGCCAGGCTATAAAGCGTCGGCCAATCGATTGATCTCGCTCCAACCAAGGCAGAGCGAACAGGCGATAATTTGGACCGGAAGGCGCTGATGTCGGCCTTGAATTCATCAGCCTTGCTGAGCAATTGGGCAATTTTCTCCAACGCGCCCAATATGCCCGATGGTGTTTGGGCGACGGGCCCGCGCAGAAGCTGGTAGAACTGCTTTGATCGACCAGAAAGTGCCTTGGCCAGGTAGGGCTCATACCGACCCTCCATGACCTCTCGGGCGAGTTGTCGCCCGATGTCCGGAGCCCATGGCATCAGCGGGGAAATGTAAAGGCTCGCCAGGGCCATCGCGGGCGCCGGCTTTTGTAGGCACACCAAAAGGTGCAAGAGCGTCTCGCCAGCGATGTCGCGTTTTCCGGGAAGCTCCGGCAGTCCCGATATCGGTATGCCAAGCGACCGAAACGCTTGGGCCAAATGTCCGAAGTATTCAGCCTCGTCCGGGATGAGGAGCGCTATGTCGCTGGCCGCTGCCCCCGCATCGATGTGTCTCTGGGCTATACCCGCGGCCAGCTGAGCTTCCTCCGCAACATCTCGAACAGCGTAGAAGCTGAGTGAGCTGTCGAGTTCTCCGGCCGTTGCTGGGCCTCCAATAAGACCCCTCTGAACCCGACTAAGGCTGGATGGTTCAGAGGCGCCCTGAACTAGGTCGCCGCGACGCTTTGCCCATGTTTCGCGACACGCTGTGTCTGCGAGGCCGTGATGATCGAGCAGTCTTTGATGAACCTGCCTTGCGATCGGCGAAGCGAAGGCGCATGCGTTCTCATCGGTGAGGGGCAGTACCTCCAGAGCATCTTGGGCCGAGCAATTCAGGATATGTGCGAAAATCTGAAAATCGCGGGGCAGGGCGGCAGGTGCTCGCCGCCAAAGTTCGCGAAGAGCCTCGACGTGTTTGAAGATGCGTGTGCTTTGGTCGAGATTTGAAAGGTCAATTTCTTCAGGGGTGAGCGTGCTTGTCGCCTGGGCCAAGGTACGAAGCGCATCCGCGACGGCCTGACCGGTTTCTACCGGCGCCACTTGCATACTCGCATTCCAAGGGTATGCTTCGTCCTGCAAATTTTCTACCCAATCAAATTCTGCGGGCTTGGGTGTCAAATAAGTCTCAGCCAGGAGCTCGGGAGTGAGCACCCGAAAGGCACCCGTTCGGGGATGTGCGGTTGCGATTTGTTCAAATCCATCCATGAACACCCCCGGCGTTATTGGAATTGGCTCGCAGCATCAATCGCACTGAGGGCTCTCAGGAAACATCGACGACGGCCTGCCGGTCCACGAGACCAGAAGCGCCTTTTTTGCCCGGGTCGCCGCGACATGGAGCAGCGACCGGAACTGGCTGTGAATGTCTTCAAGGTCGGCGGCATCGACAGCGTTCTGTAACGCAAATTTTGGTGGGAACTCACCCTCGGACAAGAACGGAAGGGCGACGGCGAAAAATTCCAGGCCTTTGGCCCGGTGCATTGTGGTGACCCGCACGCCAGGCTTCGTTCGGTCATCGCCGGTCGTGGCGCTAAGGCGAAGTGTGTTGATACCTCGAAGCCCAAGTTCTTGGCAGACTTCGTCGGCTAATGCATTTGTAACGGCAAGCACACCGATTTCCTCAACGCTTCCGCCTTGCTCAACCTGCCTCTTTATCCAGCAGGCAAGTCCATCCAGCTCCGCCGCCCTGTTTGAATGATGAATGGTTTTCGGAGCGGGACCGCTCATCAAACTCGTGTAGCCCGCAAATGAATCTACCCCTTCATCGAGGTCATCGACCGTGATGCCCTCAAGGATAGCGACGGCCCAAGACCTGATCTCTTGAGTGGTTCGATAATTCAGCTTCAACCGGCGCGATCGGCCTCGGATGTTGATGCCACAGGCTTTCATCGAGGCGCGTCGCGCGTAGATCCGCTGGTGAGCGTCTCCAACAATAAAGATCGAATTGGCGTCGCTGCCGGCGCTCTCAGGAACGATGGCACGCACGAGCCGGAAGGCTTGCTCACCCATATCCTGCGCTTCATCGATAACAACGCTGGCATAGGGAAGTTGCGGGGCTTCTGCCTTCAGGATTTCGATGGCCTCGCGATAGGCATCGTCGGGTTCGGCGAGATTTTTGGATATCAGGCGTGCGCGATAGTCTGAAAAGATATCCCAGAGCTGGGCGCGCTTTCGGCGGTCAAGCGGCGTGCCTCGACCCACGCGCGAGGCTCTAAGATAACTCGACCTGTCAAGTAGTCCTTGGGCCTGAACGATTTGAGCCCATTCTGCGCGTACAAAGGCTTCGCTAAGTCCTTCCGGCAGGGTGTGGTCGATGAAGACATCCTCCCAGATGCGATCGAGTTCAGCCCGGTCATCTCCAAAAAACGCAATGCGGCGATCAAAGCTCTTACGCTTTAAAAACTGACTCACCCACCGGTCCAGGTTCACCACTTCAATGCGAGGCGCGTCTTTTAGATGTTCGGGGCAGAGGGTTTTGAGATTGGCCTCAATGTCTTGCGCAAGCGATCGAGTGAACGTGGTGACAAGTATGCGCTCGCCATCTCGTTGCGGGTCTTGCTTGATTTGATCAGCGAGGTGTTTGGCGCGGTGCATGGCAACCACCGTCTTGCCTGTGCCAGCCCCCCCACGAACCATTGCAGGGCCGTTGTAGTCCCGATAAGCGAGTTTGCGTTGTTCTGGGTGGAGGAAAACCCGCCAGCCATCGAGTTCGCCTTCGAAGAAGCGGCGAAGGTCCTCTTGGCTTTCCGGGATGAAGATCGTCTGACGGCTTTCTTCGCTGGAAATCAAGTCCTCGAAGGAGGTTTCGGCCGGAGATTGCGCTGTTTCCTCCTGCGCGATGCCAGTAAGAGCATAGACCTCCTCATCGGAATATCCCGCAGCCAGCCCATAAAGCACCTGGAAAGTCATGGTGTCGAAATGCCCCTCGCGGCGCTCAAGATCGTCAAGTGAGCTGATGGTGCGAGCGGCGGGAATTTCTTCCTCCGTGACGCCCAGCGCGATCAAACGCTTATCGGCGATACCAGCAAAGAGGGGGGGCGTTTCAGAGGTGGTGGGCGATACGGTCTGTGCCTCTTCCAACACCTCTACGATCCGCACGCGGTTGGTAGATGCATCCAGTTTCACCCGGCGTCCGGAGGCCCAGCGATAGGCCTTGTCGTGCTCGTTGACGTGCACAAACATGATGTCGCGGCCTGCTTCGAAGGCGATGGCCCTATAGCCTTGATCGACCCGCAGCGATTTGAGCGCCTCGTCCCTTGAGCCTTCAACAGATTCCAGATTCAAGCCACCAGCAGACGGGTCGCTCATATATTTGGTCATCAAGTCGAGGAACTTCTTCACGACCCGATCGGGCAGGCTGCGAAGCGATTTCATACAGCCAATGTCATACGAAACGCGTTTGGCGGTTGCTGTGCTCATGCTTCAACCTTCCCCATTTTCTTGATCAGTACTGAAACCGTCTCGGTGATCGACGAGGAGCCTGGGAGGAAAACAACGACGTCGTCGACGGGACTGGCTAGCTCGCTTTCGCAGACAGCCAGCGAATGTGAACTCCAGCCGAACTCGATCATGCCTGTGACACGACCATTCTCGATCACATCATCACCAAGTCGGTCTGGGACTGGCAGTCCTGCTGCATGGATTGCGTCTAACAAGGGATGAAAACCCTCCTCACACAGCTCTTTTGCCAATATCCAATCTTCGTCGGCACTCGGCGGATCGGCCGCTTGGTTAGGCGAGAGCAATGTGTCGAGGTCAGGTATATCCACATGCAGGCCCGGCAGATTTTGCAGAAGATTGGTTAGTCGCCAGAACCCCCGCAGAATCGACCTGGTTCGTTCGCGCTGCGCTTGATTGACAGGGCCGGCAGCCAAATCGACGGCTAGGACGACCCTCAAATCTGAAATTGCTGAAGCCCACTCGTTGGGTCGCAATTTGTCCGAAGAGAGCAACAAAGTAAGGCCACCTTCGGTGATATCAGCGCGACACTCGCCAGCTTCGAGGTGCAGTTTGGTGTCGTCGTTCAGCGCCTCAAAAGGTCCAGGCGAGGCAAACGTTGAGTTCAAGCCAGTAATCGTTCGAGCCAGCACAGAAACGGCCTGTTCGCATTCACCGTCCTTTCTTCGCAGCGCTGTTACGAGACTGTCGAAACTGGACTGATGTCGAATTCGATCAGTTTCGGTGGACAACGTCTCAAAGTCTGGAGTGGTAAGAACACGTCCTAACCGGCCCTCTGCTTCTGCCCCGACGGCAGAGGGTTTCAATGGATTGGAGAAATCCGGATCGGCTTCACTTGCTAGGTCCTGCCAGAGGAGTGTCCAGACCCGCACCTGCCCTGACCGGATCATCTCAAATCGGTCAGTGACATCTTTGGCGATCGTGTCTGCGTGGTACTCCAGGCCATCGGTCTCGACGATTATTGGTTTGACGTCAGACCGACCAATTGGTTGCAGAAGAAAATCAACTCGCTTTCTGGGCAGGCCTCGATAGCGCTCATCGATTTGGACCTGGGTTTCGATGCCCCATAGCTTGGGGCTTTCATCTGTTCCCGCATTGATCACAAAACCTCGAGCCCCGCCGGGTAACACCTGTGCACGGAGACTTTCTGGGCCAAATGTTCGTTCGAGGGCGGCGAGGAAACGTTGCTCCAACTCGGTCTCGACCAGAGAGGATCGGATTGAGGTGTCGATACTATCGCTCGCCTTGCTCAAACTTTCCCACTGTTTGAGCATTGCCTCCATCAGACCCAGCGCCCGGTCGCGCTCTGGCTCGCCTGGACCAAATTGTGAACGATAGGATTTGACACAGCGATAGCAGCCGGATTTTTCTTCCTTCGTGCAGGGGCAATCGCGCAGCTTGGCGATTGCTCGCTCAATAATCTGACGGAGCGTTTCAGGGTGTTCGCCAATCTGACGGAGATAGCCCGAACCACCTGGCACGCTATCGTAAAGGAACAAGCTGCGAACTGTGGCCATGCCATCGAGCTGCGTTTTCACGACAGCCGGCCGAATATGGTCAACCTTCCCGGCGAAGACCTGTCGCATGCCCAGATTTATCCCGGCAACAAAACTCTTGATGTCGTTCTCATCCGCCTCACCACTGACCGGCATGACGATTCGGATCGCTTCGGTGTTGAACTTGCGCATGAGGAAGGCTTTGACCAGCCAATCCGATTGGCGTGCCTCCTCGTCCGCCGGCACCGCACAGTTTGGAGCGTGTTCTCCCTTCGCCTCCGGTTCCAGGGGACCTGATTGGACCGCACCGCATTTCCGGCAGAGCTGGAAGGGGTAGGATTGCCTTTTTTCGCCGGCGATCTGAGGGCCGCTTGGAGCGTTGGATTGTCGACCGTAGTTTATGTCGTGAAAGCGGCAATCAGTTATGAACTCGAACCCGAAGGGTGCACCCTCTGAGCCGGACGAGAACCATGCCGAAACAATATCGCCGGGCCCGTAGCTGGGGATCATTCCCCGATCGAATAATTGTTGTTGGCGTTGATCACCGTCCTTGATCGCCGCCTTGTCTTCCGAGCTGATCGCCAAGACGGATTTGAGGTCGACAACCTCATGACGCGATCCGCTGTCTGACCACATTTCATCGCCGCATTTCGGACAGGCATCGCTCGGGTCGTCGGCCAGCTTGTCCGAGGCGTAGGAACAATTCCGACAGAAGCGCCACTCGGAAATATCGTCTGGTGAAAGATCTAGGCGATCAATCTTCACCTGTCGGCCATCGGCGTAGAATGTCTGGCCGGGCGCAAATTCTGAAAGCGCAGAGCTCGCGGATCGTGAGTACTCCAGATACAGCAACCCGTCATCATCGGCCGGAGACTCTCGACGTGCCAGAATTGAGGTGAGCTTCACCCCTTCTTCCGGGAAGGCGTAGTTGGGCAATAGGCCTCTATCCGTCAGGAACTTCAGAACGCTTGCGTCTTCAATCCCGCTGCGGATGAGACGATTAATCGCCTTCTTGTCGCGATCGAGTTCTGCTTGAAGTTTGTCGTATTTGTCTTTCTCGTATTCCTCTTTGCGGCGTTGGAGGCGGCGTTGTTCCTTCGTGACCTCATCGCGCTTGGCCTTCAAGCGAACCCGTTCATCCTCCGCGGCGTCAAACGCGCTCAAGACCTGCCAGCTCAAAGAGTGTTCGCCTCTCTCACGTAGATATGCGCTCAATCGTTCCGTGAGATCGGAGCGGCCTTGAACCGCTTGGGGCAGGATTTTGATAAAGCGATCCGCAAGCTCGCTCGCGCGCACCTCGACCATTTCCAGCCAATCAAATGGAAACCCGATCAAACTGCCCTTCGCTCTGCGGGCTAAGACATCGCGGACCTTACCGTAATCACCGGCCGCAGGGGTGCTGGCCACGTACTCATCCAGCGTGAAAGCGGCGATCTGCCGAAGAAGAACGGCTTCAGCAGCGATATAGACGCCCGGGGCCTTGACCTCGCTTTTGAGCATGGGTTTGGGGTCTTCCCAAAACTGCAAGTCATGGGCGCGTGCATTGGCGAGCACGAGATTGAGCGCGTTGCCATCCCGTCGCCCCGTTCGCCCCATCCGCTGGACGTAGTTGGCTTCTTCAGGTGGAACAGAGCACAATAAGAGCGTCGACAAGTCGCCAATATCGATACCCATTTCGAGAGTCGGCGTCGCCGAGATCAAGTTGGGGGCCCAGCGGGTCTCTTCTTCGATAAAGCCGACCTCGGTGCGTAAGCGCGCGTCCGTCTCAAGCAGGCCTGTGTGCTCGCGTGCGACTACGCGATGGTTTCGGTCCGATTGGAGTGCCCGCTCGGTTGCAGCTACTTGCGCGGGGGCGATCTGCGTCACCTTGCCGTCGCAGCCCATGCGCTGGCAGTTGGAGCCCTCCAGGGCTTCGACATTGCCTGATAGAACGCGGTCGCGGCGACCACATCGCCCACAGGCCAAATGCGCCACGTCAAGCGACACATCGATGGTGTCCGGGTCAATGAGATAGCCGTGCCCGTCATGGCCTGCCGGTTGCTGAACCCGGCGGAGCAAGCCGTCCGCCTCAAGACGTCTGAGCACCAGAGCCAGCACCGTTGAGGGATCGGATGCTATCGTCAGATCCAGTGGCGCCAGACACCTGAAAAGCCAGTCACGATACCAATTGCCGCTATGATCACGCGTAATGCCTTCAAATCCAGCGAGAGAGCGTTTCAGCGTGATCGGGGTTGGTGCGAGCCCGCGGCGATGATTGAGCGGCGGCAACGCCTGACTTCCGCCCATTCCTATCTGCCTTGCGCCGCCAAAATAATTGAGACCCGTGCCACGCGTGTTCGTGGCGATGCTAGCCGCGACGTAGGGATGGTCGACCGAGCCTTGCCGGCGCATGCGTTGGAGCAATCCGGCGAGAAACGGAACAAGCGCTTCTGCATCGATCGGATCGCTTGAAGGAAATTCGTTTCTTATCCCGTGCGCGAGTTTTTCCGCACTGTCCGTCAGCCGCGACGCGGGGACATCCGCGATACCAAAGCCCGTCGCCTCCAGCGTATGAGGCAGGTGCGATCGATAGGTGAGGTCGGCGAAATACTCCCACCCCAATCGCACTGCCATCTGCTCTAAAAAGCGCGCATCCGTGATGGATGTTCCGGAGTAGACGAGCGCTTGGTAGTGCTTCCTCCAAGTCTGTTCCTTGGCGATGAATTGGGCCGTGAAATCATCACCGCCCATTTCATCGAGATAGCGCTCGGGAATATCCTTGATGACCGCACTTAAAAGCTCGGACCGCGCTGGATTGGCCTGCAGGGCCTGATAGAGCGACTTTTGCGAGACGGTGCGGGCATTGCGCGTCTCGGCTACCGCAGCGCGATGAGCGGCATCCTGGACTGAATCCGAGAACATCAAAAAACGAGGCTTGGCGGTTGGCTCGTCTTCATTTTGTTTGGACGTGTAGAGCGTGCCCGTGATGCCGGTCGTCATGCGCGCGGCGCGCATTCCAAAGAGAATGAGGCCCTGCGATTGCCCGCAGGCTGGGCAGGTTCGATCTATCCGTCCGTGTTCATCGGTGGGGTCGTACATCCATACCGGACTTTGCGGGCCCGGTTCGAGATCGTCGTGGTCGCCGGGCTGAAACTCCAGGCTTTGTGCATCGAGCAGGCCGGGGACGATGCGATTGCCGCCACTTGCCGCCTTGACCATTCTGTCAATGCTCTCGTGATAGAAAAGCCGGATCTTTTCCCCGCCACGATCGTCAAAGAATTCCTCGTAGATCTGATCAAGCGCCGCCCAATAACTCATCCCCTTGGATGACTGGCGGCCTACATGCGCTGAGGCACCGCAACGATTGCAATTCACCATCGGCAGCATGGAGCGCAGCTCGGCCTTATCAAGGTCAGCGCCGTGATGAAGTGTTATGGCTGAGCGCTCTCCACCCTCAAGGGTGCGCGGGAGATTCACGACCATCCGCGCCATCTCGCGGATCCAGGTTTGCAGACGCACATTGAAGAGCGGGCGCGGATGAGCTGGGTCGCCCGATCGCGCCCAGGCCACCAGTGAGACAACAAGCTCCGCGAGCTCACGGGTAGAATTCGGATCCCAGTGGCGAAATGCTTTAGCCTGGCCCAGTGCCTCAGCGATGTCGGACAGGGAAGCAGGTCCAGCATGATTGTGGATGAGGGTCAGAACGCGCTGGCAGATATGATGTTCGACCAACAGCTGACCCAAGCGTATGCGCCATTCTGCCGAGCTTGGATCGCCGGCGTGGAGTTCGGCAAGATCTGGGTCGCGCTTATCCGGAAAAAGACAAAAGGCCAGGCGACGCGCGGCTTCGGCCTGGTCCATGTCTTCTGCTGCTTCCAGCGCTTCAGCGACATCTTCTGGCTTGGGCCACTCGAAATATTCCGGCGTCGGGAAGACGGCCTCCGGCTCAAGCCGCGTTTCGCGAATGACCGCATCCTCGTCAAAGGCCTCACCGAAAATGGTTTCGGCATAGGTGCGAAGGTCCTTGATCTCGTCTTCGCCTGTACCCAGCGTGGCTGATGATCCCACACAGACCAGATGGTCCTGGGGCACCTCCAGGCGGCTTTTAAGGCGGCGCAGCAGCAGGGCAAGGTCAGCCCCCTGCGCCCCGTCAAAGGTGTGCATCTCGTCAACCACGAGAACGCGCAGCGTCTCGGGCGCGTTCTTCTCCCAGAGCGCCTTGTCGCGGGCGCGCAGGAGAAGGTAGTCGAGCATTTTATAGTTGGTGAGCAGAATATCCGGCGGGTTTTGTCGGATGGTGTCGCGATGGGTGATCACGCTGTCCGGCGTCACCTCGGTTGCGGGATTGGACGGCTCGGCATCGGCGTAGATGCCGGCTCTGACCCCTTCCAAAGCCGGAATGGAGGTGATCGCGTTGGCAATACGGCGCGCCTGGTCGGTCGCCAGGGCGTTCATCGGGTAGATGAGAATGGCCTTGATGCCCGGCTTGCCCTTCTGCTGGCGGCAATGATCCAGGATCGGCCAGAGATAGGATTCCGTTTTACCCGAACCTGTGCCCGTCGCGACCAGGGTTGAGCGCTTGTCCGCACCCCCCAGACGCTCAAACGCGCTCATCTGGTGCTGGTAGGGCGCAAACTTCAGTGGGACTTCCGGGAAGGGCTGCTCCCAGCCTTCCTTAGCCCCCTCAATCTGCTTGAAGGGCATGTCGGCGGAGACCCAGGGGCCTTTGATGAAGTTGTGTGGTTCGCTCAGGAAGCGATCAACGACGCCTTCAAATGCCGGACTCGTCGTATTAAGCGTTGAGCGCACAAGGTCGGTCAGGCCTGCCTCGATGTGGCGCGCAAGCAGGATGGGATTCATGTATCGCCTCCATCCGTTTTCAACGCCTCAAAATGCGCCCAGGCACGTTTGTAGTCTTCCACGCGGTCGCAGGTGTCGAAGGGGCCGACAAAATGGCGCGTCACTTCACGCGGCCCGCCCGGCATCGTGTCGTCCATGACTGTGCAGGTGAGTTTGGCGGGGTTTTCGGCGAGGATATTCTCCCAAGCAGCGCGGCCGGGGCTTTTCATCTCGCCTTTCTTGTTGGCTTCCATATAACCGACACCGGGCAGGCCCTTTGAGCAGGTCCAGACGATGCGGCCATTTTGGTCGTACCAGGTCCCCGCTTCGTTCTCCTGAAGAACGGGGAAGTAGATGCGGTAGATCTCGATGAGTTGGTCGAGGGTGAGGCCCAAGGCTTGAGCGACCAGGACATCGATCTCGACGAGCGCCAGGCGGCGGGCATATTCGGTGCGGAGCGCCGCCGTTCGATCCCATTTGGCGGGGCCCTCGACAGGCCCTTCAAGAGCGAGGGATGACTTATCTGATGACCAGGCCAACACAGGGCCATTCGACGCAAAACGATCCCATATTGCCTCATACTCTCGACCAAGACAGTTTAGGCGAAGAACCCGACTGAGTGCTGTGTAAGGCAACACCGGCCAAGCCATATTGCCTATATCATCTTCATGTAAATTCTGCCTTCCCGATGCTTTGATTACGAAATCAAAGGCGATGGAACAGCAGGCAGCAAGAAGCGAGCAAAGGTTCAATTCGCTTTTAAAGGCAATGCTTTGAACTGAATCAACATGAGATGAGCCAGGCGGCATTAGTGCCCCGATCAAACTCCGTTCACTGTTGAGATTGATCATCTTACGCACGGCGAAACGATAGAGATCCGCATGGCTTTTCGTTGCGTCCCAACGGCAACGAGTCATTCGCTTCCGGTATTCCGGCATATCCACCGCGGGGCCGTAATTGGTGCGGGGCAGGTAGTCGTCCGGGGCGAGCGTCAGATCGATGACGTCATAGTCAGCGTTGGTTCGCGAGAGCGCTCGGGGTGTTTTGTAGAGCGGGTTGCCCACGTGAAATAGAGGGCCTTGAAGGATGATTTCATCGGCGGGCCTGAAAGCCGTTTCACGTTTAATCGTGCCGTCTTTCTGTGCACCCGTTTCATGCCAATGCGCCGACATTTGCCAATCACGAACCGTTTTCCCCAGCTTCGGAAAGCGAGCCATTTGTTTGAAGACGTCAAGGGTCCGGGCAGAGTAGGGCTGGATGAGACGGGCTTCGTCAACGGGCACGCCTTCATCCTCAGACAGAGCATGAATGACTTCCAATGCCGCGCGATCAATACGCATAACGCGATCGCGATGACCTCGCGTGTCCCAAGCTCCCAAAGCATTCTTGATTCCCGGCAGATCAGTGACGCCATCTCGATCTGCGTAGGACTCTTCAATCTGAGAGGGCAGGAATGCGTGAGTGAACTTCTCGAATCTAATTGTGCTCGGCCGACCCCGGTAGACGTTTAAGCTGAATTTCAGCTCGTCGTGCACTTCCGCGAAAACCTTCGACGTCATCTTGTTGCTGAATTCGAAGTGCTTTGCGATGCGCTCATACCAGTGGCGACGGAATCCTCCCGACTTCGGGTCTCCCAGATGACCGTCTTGGTGGATCAGCGCCGCAAAGCCGGCTGGAGAAGCCAGCCTGAAAGCAAGATCAACAAAACACCGGTAGAGATTATTAGAACCTCCACCAGCAAAGGGGTTCATGACCTCGGACGAGGTCACTTCCATCGCGCCCCGCGATCTTGCGAAATCCCTCAAGAACCGGTCCTTGCCGTTTGTCTTCGCAAGAGCGTCCGGCAATGCCTTCTCGGCATCAGACGCGCTCAAGCCAGCGTAGAGCGGGTCTATATCGGCCAAGACGAGCCCCGCATTCCAGGAGGGCTTTGCCCAGGGCGGATTTCCGACGATGAGATCGAAGCCGCCCCTGGACCGCATCACATCCGCGAAAATCAAGTCGAAGTGAACGAAGCGTGTCTCTTCGGCCACCTCGACCGCCACCTTGAGCCAATCGAAATTCTCCACCAGCGCTTCGACGTTCGTCTCGTGGAAGAATTCCGCCTGGCGTCGCTCTGCGACCTTGAAGAGATCGCGCGCCGGCGCGTCGGGTTCCAGCTGATCGAGAAAGTCCGGTTCGGGATCGGCAAATTCATCAAGGCTGGGAGCGGCGAGCGTTCCAGAAGCCGAAAAGCCGCCTTCCAGCAACATCGTCATTCCATGCAGGAACTCAGTGCGGTCTGGCAGAAGGTGGGCCTTATCAAGGGGCCAGAGCCAGAGCGCACACCAAGCATCCATCGCGGTCTTGAGGCGCTTATAGGGCAGCGTGTTGGAAGCGTGATCATCACCGGTCAGGCGCGCGGTAATGAATTCCTTGCCCAGAAAATCGAGCTTCTTGTTGCCCGGCATTTCCTTGTCCGGCCAGAGCGTGATGGCGTCATTGGACGCATCGCGGGTCTTGGCGAGATCATCTGCGACTTGGTCGAAGAGCTTTTCAGCGATTGCGCTGAGCTTTTGGACCAGCTTGACTTCATGCGGTTCGAACTTCTTGAAAAATCCCGCCTTGCGCCAGGCCTTGATCGCCTCTTGCGCTTCGCCCGCAAACGGCTTGATCGACTTGTCCTTGTCGAAATTCGCCATGTCTTTCGCGGGCAGTAGCCATTGCCAAACATAACCTTCCGGCAAGCGATTGCGCCAACCGATCTCTTCCGGCTTGGTGTCTAGCCAGAGATCCTCCTTCTTGCGCGCATGTAACGAGATGGGGGCGTATGCGGCGCGCCGAGCGCCCAAGAGCGAATTGCCCGCATGCAGTTGGTCTCCAAACCACGGCGAAAAATCGCTGGCATGAAGACTGTTGAGCCATAGCGAGATCGCGCCGAGTTCGACCGCGATCGGATTGAGGTCCACCCCGAAACAGTTACGGTCCGAGATGAAGGCGCGGACCTTTTGTTTTTCCAGTACAATCTCATCTTGCGGGATGGTCTTGCCAACTTCCTTCTGCTTGCGCTCGAGATAGAGGTCTGCGAGCTGGTTGGTTGTTTCCACGAGGAAGGCCGCAGAACCCATGGCGGGTTCCAGGATTTTCAGCTCCAGGATTTCGTCGGCGGCGAGGTCTTTGCACCGTTCCAACAGCGCATGCTTCACCAGAAGGCGTGCCAGCGGTTCTGGCGTGTAATACGAGGCCGATTTCTCCCGGTCGCGGCCAGCAAGACGGTAAGTGAAACTCCCCTAGGGATAGATCAGCGCCTGGCCTCCCTTGAAGATGATATCTTCGGGGTCAAACTCATCCAAACGGCTGCGCGGCACGAAATAGCTCGGCGCGAGGTTGTCGACGCGGTCAGACCGGCCGGCGCTTTCGTCTAAGGCTTCGTCATCGTCCTCGGCGGAGCTCTCTGGTGGAGCTTCCTCCTCAGCATCCGATCCATCGTCGCCGCCGTCGTCCGACGCGTTCGCCTTGCCACCGGACTTCTTTCTGTCCTTTTGCGGCTTGAGCTCAATCATATCGGTTTTCGCGACCGTTCCCGTGAAGGAGATGAGGGTCTCGTAGACCGCGCCAAGCTGTCCGATCCCGAGTTTGGCGTAAGAAATCCGTCCCGTGCTCTTACCGGTGCGAAGCGAGAGGAGCCGAATGATCTTCTGAATGGCCTGATTGCGTAGTTTCACCGAGTTGAGCAGCGGGGTGCTTTTGGGGTCGAGAAGCGAAACCTTTACGGAGGGAAGCTTGAGGACCGCATCCTCGCCCTCAAAGAGCAGTGTCAGCGTCCGCTGCAGACTTTCCCAAAGATAGCTTCCCTCGCGCTCGGACGGCGTGCGAAGCCGGACAGATTCAAGATCACGCAACGCCTCGATCGAATAGCCGCTGGCGTAAACTGAGTTCTTGATATCCAGGATATTTAGCCGCGTGTTGGCTTCGGCGTAGAACAGGAAGAGCAGTCGGTACATGTAGCGCAGGCATTCGCGTGAAAGCTCTGGCCCTTCGATCCAGACGCCGGCGCGTTTGTGCCCGCTCGGGTACTTCCCCCCGGTCACATCGAGCACTTCCTGTCCTAGGATCTCGATAGCATCGCGGACGGTTCGTTTGAGCGAAGAGGTCACCGCGTTGGCATTGCGCTGGGCTTCTTCCTCCAAACGATCGGCAATTGGAACGCCTTGGTCAGGCACACGGGCTTCGCGGGAGATGAGGCACGCCATGACTGTCAGCGTGTCCTTGTCCTGGTCGGCAAAGATCTCCTGCAGGTCAAAACGCAGAACGGAGCGGGCAGGCCACTTGCGTTTGTCGATCAGTACGATCTGTGAAAGACCGAAGACCAGAACATCCTTGGGCGCGTCATCAAGCGCGAACACTCCCTCCGCCAAAATCTCTTCGAGGGGACGTTTGAGTTCGGCGTGCTCTTGTTCGCTCTCCTGGAACTGCGTCTGATCGAACAACAAACCCAAGGGGTCATTGGCTTCATCCGCCGTGGAGGGCAGGGCGGCCTCAACCGCCCAAAGCGCTGCTCGCCCCTCCGAGTTGGCGACTTGCGCCAGCAGCGGGATGTGAGTGGCCTCTTTGAGGGCGGTCAGTCCCAAGGTTCGCTTGGGTTCATATCCCAGCGCCTTCAGTAAGCTCTGCTGCATCTCGCGATATAGTTCGAGACGACGCTGATTATCGGTTGTCGCCCGGATCTGCTGAAGTTTGGAGAGGCAGGCCTCAGCAACGGCTTGGAGGCGCTCTACGGGGTGATCCGCGCGCGCAAGCGAGCGCCAGCGCGCGGTGATGTCCTGCAGCTCGTCTTTGAGAACATCAGACAGTGTGCCAGACGGGAAAAATTCCGCTTCGTTTTCAATACCGGAAAGCTTCATCTCATCACCCCACAAACACCGCTTTGACGTCTACATAGGGGTGCGGGTCGTCGACCATCGTCCGCGTTTTTTCGAACCATTCCTGCCAGTCCCCAAAGAGCTGGTCGATTTTCTTTTCGCGCGCTTGCTTCAGCGCTAGACGCCGACGCGAGTGGATTGATGTTTCCGCATCGTCGAGTTCTGGAAAGTCCAGACGTAACTGAGATCGGTGCCGCGCTTCGAACTCAGCGAGCCGTTCGAGAACCTGCGAAAGCTCTTCCTCGATTTCGGCCGCTCTCAGCTTACGTTTCTCAACCAAGTGCCCCTGAAAGGCGTCCACCGCCCTGCCGATAAGGCTCTGATCCGGAAGCCTCTCCAATGGTCGATTGGGCACATTGTCGCGTAACCGCGCTCGGTCGATGAAATCATCGACCTCTTCGACCAGCACCTCACCGCTTGGCCGAATGCAAATGACCGCCCATCGGTCCACAACTGGCGCTCCGGACTGGTTTGGTATTGCGCCGTGTAGGACCACCGCGACTTCACCAGACTCGATCCGACCTTGAAGGTTAGCGACAGGCGCGCTGTGATTCGCGAAGAACGCATCGGCGCGATCTGCAAACCACTCCAACATGGGATGCCCATCCCAGAGGAACTGCACGCTCGGCCAGGAACGTTCCTGCATCTTGGCTTTCTCGATCGCCGCAGTGATGACATCAGCGCGATCCGTCAGTTCAATTTTTCCGCCGGGGCTGACCGCCTCTGCAGGCATATAGCGATCATCAATCGTGTTCTTGTCCGCATAGCCAAGTGTGTCGGAAGCCAGCAGGTCAGCGGGGGCCTTGAAACGGATAGTCCTGTCCTCAGGATCGATCTCCGGGGGATGTTCAAAAACGCCAGCATTGGGATCGGCCAACCGCTCCAACATTGCGCTCGCATAGGCGAAGGTATCGCGATAGAGGCGCGGCGGCGCTGTTTCAGATGTGGGTGTCGTGGATGAGCTTGTTGGCTGTGGAGACGATGCATAGTCACCAAACAGAGCAGCGTACTCATCGTCGATGCTCGGCAGGGTTTCCGCGTTCTTTGCGCGAGCGTCCATTTCGCGCTCGAAAGCCTCAGCGCCTTGCCCACTCGCCACGCTTTCCGCAACGACCACTTCTTCTCCGTCTGCATCGCCCGCGCCGAGGAAGACCGACGGGTCACCGACGCCCTGTTGCACTGCCTCGTCTTTCTCAACGAGCTTGTCGAGCACCCACATCTGCCGAACCTTCGGGTGGGAGCTCTCGCCAACAAAATAGTAAATTTGTGGGTTGCGATCCTGGCCATACCGGTCGATCCGGCCGTTACGTTGCTGAAAACGAAGAAGCGACCAGGGAAGATCGAAATGGATCAGGCGGTGGCATTGGAAATGGAGGTTTAGACCTTCGGATGCCATGTCAGAGGCTATCAAAATTCGGAGTGGCGATTTTTCCTGTCCAAACGCCTCGAGCGTTTCCTGGGTTTTAATATCGGCTTCGACGCTGCCACCGTCGACGCGACCGACTTGCTCATCGCTAAGCCCCAAGTCAGCTTGCAGCCGCTCTTTCAGCCAGGAGACCGTCGCGATCCGTTCGGAAAAAATCACCAATCGATCGCGTTTGGCTTTGCCCGTCCATTTGATGCTACGCAGCAACGCCAACAGTTCCTGATACTTGCTGAAACTCGCCGTATCGATCTGCCGCACGAGGTCTGCAAGATCGCAGAGACGGTCGCGATCATCCGCCGTGCCGCGGGCGCTTCCGGCATCAATGCGCTTGATGCGCCCTTCTACCGTTTCCAGGCACGCGGCTGGACTTGAGAAAATCGCCTTAGCAAGCGTTGTGCGGAACAGGTCAATCGCGCGTCCTTTGGGCTGATCCTCATCAAGGTCCAGTTTTAGCTCGGCGATTGCCTCGTAAGCGGCTTCTTCGTGCGCGCTGAGCGGAAAATCCTGTCGGTGAAGCTCGCGCTGCTTGGTTGTTTTCTTGAGCTCAGAGACGATTTCCGGCGACGACCGAAACCGGCGGACGACCAGGTCCTCGATGTCTTCGCGTTTAAGGTGGGCCGGGTCGGGAACGCGCGTCGGATCGAGCATCTCAATGAGGCTTGCAAAGCTCTCCTGGGATCCGTCATGTGGCGTTGCCGTCAGAAGCAGAAGGGAATCCGTTCGCCGCGCCAACAGATTGGCCAGCTTTGCGCGAAGTGCGGTATTGCCGCTCGACTTCGCTCGGTTAGCGGCATTGTGCGCTTCATCGATGATGATGAGGTCCCAGAATGAGTCCTCGATCGCTGCGCGGATCTGCCCATCCTTCTTCAGCGTATCGATGGAGACGATGGAGCGGTCGAACTGATCGAAAACATTGTAGTGCGCGGGGATGTTGTTTCGCATTCGCCGGATAGCGGCACTGTCTAGTCGCGCAAGCGGGATGGAAAACCGGGTCCAGAATTCCTTCTGGAACTGGGTCAGCATAGCTCGTGTTGTAACCACCAGAATTCTGTCGGCTCGGCCGCGCAGCGCCAACTCTGACGTGATCATTCCCGCTTCCAGGGTTTTACCCAAGCCTACATCGTCCGCGATGAGCAAACGGACACGGTCTTGGCTGAGGGCGCGTTCGACCGGCAAGTGCTGGAAGGTCAGATCGTCAATGGCGGCCTGTCCGAGAAGCAGCGGTTTTTTCGATGTGGTGTGCGTGCTGCGAAAGGCGGAGGCGAGGTAGAGCTTGGTGTCGACCATTCCCGGAGACGTGTCTGCGATCAGATTTATCGCTGCCGGATCAAGGACCACGCTTCCAGGCTCTTTTTGCCAGACAAATTCTGCGGCCTTGCCCTTCGTGATACCCGAAAGTCCCCGGCATCGAAGGACTTTAAAGCCCTGACCCTTGATACTGTCCGATAGAACCTTCCAGTGAGCAGATCTGATGCGGACAACCGAGCCTGGTGCCGGCGTAGCGACGGTATGCATTCATCCCCCAGAAGGTTGACTCCGAGCAAATCTCGGATTGTTTCGTGTTAAGAGCGCGACAGGACATTTCCTGTCATCTTCCCAGGATAGCAGCGTTTAGGTTGCGTGGTTTCGTTTTAATTCACAAGCGTGTGGTTGCTGTATGTGAAGGGTTATCAGGGGGCACACCCATACCCGCGCCACCGTCTTCTTGCCGGAGTTATGGCGCTCGCAGAGGTCTAGGTTCATACATCGGTCGGTTATTGCTATCGCGCCGTGGCTGGTATTATCGAGCGCATCCCCCATAACTGCCGAATGTCGTAGCCAATGCGCCGACTTTGAATCGGGATCAGCCAGCATTTCGGGACGCGTAGCCGCGGCCCTCGCAGTCGAACCCGATTAGCTTACCGGCATCGAGCGCATCCTCGCCATCCCAGCGGTAGACACCCAAAAGCCCGCCCGGCCGGGCGATGCTGAAATCCAGACAGGACGCGGTCGGTCCGGCCAGCCAGGGCCGGCCGGCTTCCGGAGCAAACCAGTAGTGGCCGAAGAATGTGGGCAAGTCCGGCGCCTTAGCCGGCATCGCGATCGCGGGCAGATCTGAGCGGGCGTTGAGGGCGACGAGGAGCTCGGGTGGTCCAAGCACCGCGTCCGCCCATGCGGCATCAGCGTCGCGCCACCATTTCAGCCGCGCATGCGTGCGGCAATGGCCGTCCTTGTCGGCAAACGTGATGCCTGCCGGCAAACGGATCTCTGCCCCTTTCAGGATCACCTCGGCGGCGTCCATCAGCGCGTCCCCAGGTGTCGCCGTGCGCTGCCAGATTTTTTCGGTCGCAATGCGGGTGCCGTCCAAATGCGGGCCCAACCGCGCCTGGTGGTCCGGGCTCCAGCAGGCATGGACCGCCCGCAGACCTCCCAGGTCGACCCAGAGCGGCAGGGTCGCCATCCAGGCAATGTGGTCGGAGAGCGCGGCGGCACCTTCCGGGTCGAGATGATACTCTTGCAGGAAGGATAGATGCTGGCGCAAATTCTTGTCGCTGCGCGGCCGCAGATGGCGGCCTTCGGCATGCGGATGCTCGGTCGCGAAGTGCACCGCGTTGAGCTCGTGATTGCCCATCAGGCAAACTGCCTCACCGGCCTCGACCATGGCGCGAACGGTATTCACCGTCCCGCGACTGTCAGGCCCCCGGTCGATCAAGTCACCAAGGAACAACACTTTCCGACCGGCCGGATGCCGCCAGGTGCCGGACAGGATTTCATAGCCCAGCGCGGCCAGCGCCGTAGCCAGCACCGCGTGGTGGCCATGGATGTCGCCGACGACATCGAGGCCATGAGCGGAATTCAGGACGGTGTAGGGATCATTCATCGGCGGTCAGGATCCTCCTTCAAAGTCGGCGCACTTACCGAACACGGCCCGACGCCGGCATGGTGGCGTGCCATGTCCAAATACCGCTGATGACGTAGCGCCTCTTCCAAAGCAAGATGCATGAGACCGGACAGCCGGAGAACGTGAGCCCGTCGTTGCCGAACTTCGTCCGGATCCATGCCAGGAGGTGATTGTCCGAGCGCGCGAAGCTCTGCATCGCACATCGCGATCTTGCGCAGCACGCCGCGCACTTCCTTCGAGTGCAGGATATCCGGGTGGTTGGAGCGCTCGGTCGGCCAGGGCGGCTGGCCGGTGAGAAAAGAGCGCGTTGCATGATCGTTCAGGGCTGCCTCCTCAAGCTGGCGAGCCGGCAGGATTGCGCGCGCATGTGACAAAAACGGTCATGGTGCTTTTCATATGGCTAGCGTCCGGCCATCTCGCCGATCAAGAAACTTAAATCGAGCGTGTGTCGGTGACTCCAGAGCGTAGGGGTCGCGTTTGGATCTGGTCCCTACATCGCATAGGCGCATAATATATCTTATGAGAAAAGAATGGTGTAAAGGCAAAAAAATCAATGGTTTAAGCGCGTCGCACTCAATGCATTATGCGTAATAACATCTGCTTGTCTGCCAGTAATTCCGAAAAATATTATAATCGGAATCGTTTCGCATCAGGGGTGCCCCGCAACCCGAAGTCATGAGTTGATTTAGCCTTCTAGAACCTATGGTCTGTTTCCCGGCTCTTCTCAACACTAGCGGCCGACGCGTGTTGAACTCGACGGAAAGTTCGCTATCTCATTCGTCCCTATGCGTATCTATGTGTACCTATGAGATGCATTTGGTCATCCGATTTTAATTGATCGGAAAGCCGTGTTGACGTACGTTCAACATGTACCGAGAGCGATGAAAGACGGTACGCCAGCCCTTTCGAGGGTGCCCGCGGAGAGCGGCGGTAACTGGTTCTCGTACTGGCCTTCGGGCCACGAAAGGGTCCCCGCGGGGGCCCTTTTCAGTTTCTAGCAAACGTTTGCGAAGTGGCCACCCATCTACTTTCCGCGGCCGCCGGGACCGCGTCGCTTGTTCGGGTTGGGCCGGAAAACGACCTCTCCCCGCGCCGTCTTCGCGATCAACGTTGGGAAATAAACCTTCTGAGACAACCGGGCGTCATGCGGCGCGGGATAGGCCGATACGACGTTAAGGATCACATCCAGCTTCTTCGAGCGCGCTTTCTCCGCCTCAAACGGGATAATCAATGGATCCCGCCCCGGTTCGCCCTTCACCACGAGGAAGCGTCGTTCGCGCTCTCGCCATTCGTCTGCAAAGAAGGCCTTGCCGCGCGATGCCCAAACGAAGACCTCTTGGATGTTTTTCGACCGTTCGTAGCGCTCAGGACAGAAGGTGCGCGGATCGTTGAAGGTGTTCACCCATATGTCCGGCTTGTCTTCGGGCACCCGCTCCCGTGTGAAGCAATGTGTCGTAGCGAATGCGATCCGGACCTTGTAGACGCGAGCGTCACCCTTCGGCCCCTCGACATCAATTACGAACGGTCGCAAGTGGCGTAGGCAATAGGTCTCGCCCTGACATCTGAATTCAACCGGAAGCATCACACCCAAATAGTTCAATTTTGGAGCAGCTTATGGCTGTTCTTGATCCGCCCAAACCGCTTTCTCCAGCGGACAACGCCGCTGAGAATAGAACGGGAACAAAATTCCTGGGATTTTATGGTCGATGGCGCTACACCGTCCATTCCAGGCCCCAAAATAGGCGCATCGAAGCCTAGGTTTTGTTAATATCGCCGTATAGCGCGACCGATCTGCAAACTTATTGTGATCTGAACAGAGCGACCCCGCCCCGGTGTTCCACACCAGGTAAAACGGTTAGACACCAGAGAACATTCATTCCGATAATAATATTTATCGGAATCTTGGTGGCCAAGTAGCTCCATTTAGGCCCAACCGAACCGAAGCTGCATATTTGGCCATTTCGGAGAACAAAGCGGGCACGGTTTGCTATGCGCAAAGTATCCTAGAATTAAGACAGGAATTCACCAGCGCACTATTTCGCCCCTTTTCGCAAACTAGGAGTGTCCCGTCCGCGACCGCGCGGTACTTCCGAAACTGACTGATGCGCCACCCTCAATGCTCGCGGCTTAGGTCGGCACCAGTGAGCGCCGCCATCTTTCCGGGCAGATCGGATCGGGCGTGCAGAACATCCACGATGATGACGCTGTCCGTATCCTCGATGAACACGATGAAATGCTGGCCGCAGCGCGTGAAACGCAAATCCTCAGGCAGATCGGGGTCGACCAGTTGGCGGCACCCCTGCGACACGGCCGTGCCCGCGGCAATGTCGTTGCAGCGTGCGATCAGGTCTTCTTCATAGGCGGAAGCTTGTCGCCGGCCAAATGTCTCCAGCGTCCAGCTGGCGATGTCGGTAAGAGAAACTTCGGCCTGCCGCGTCAAGCGCCAGGGTTTGGCCATTACGTGCCTGTCCGGGCCGCTGAAAACGCTCGCCGAATGGCGGCCTCTCCGCTCCCCTCCACCAATGTGCCGGATCGCGCCTGTTCAATGCCGCTGCGTAGTCGCACCCGCAATTCATCAAGCTCGGTTTCTTCGCGTTCGAGAAGCCGAAGCCCTGCCCGCAACGCCTCCGAGGCATTCTGGAACCGACCCGACTCAATCAGCCGATCGACCAGTTTGGACTGCGTCTGTGTCAGAACAACGTTTCTCGTCGCCATCCGATCCTCCACACTTGGAATTGGCAATATATGCCAATGTCGCATTCCTGTCCAATTCACCCAACCTTGGCCCGCCTCTCTTCAAACGAGGTTCCCATATTGTTCTTTGAACCTGAGCTTCAAATAAGCGCAACCGCCGCGGCTGACCCACAGGTTGAATGCACCCGGCGCTGCACGCGACGATTTGTTATTGGACGATAAACACGGCACGCTCTGAGTTGGCCCGTGGCGGTCAGGGAGAGCGCAAGAATGTGGACCCAAACTCTAATCGCTATTCTGGTAAGCGCCCAGTCAGTGGAAACTGAAGGCGAACGGCTCGCAGAGCTCGTTGCAGATGCGTATCAGCGTTACGAGAGCGAGGCGGCCGAAATCGGCCGGCTTGAGGTTGAACAGC